>Ga0209405_1000002_pt1 | contig 251598 bp, 232 predicted proteins | sample COGITO_mtgs_1105_6_FD_184803 | JGI IMG/M metagenome (GOLD analysis project Ga0209405, IMG submission 184803) | Pelagic marine microbial communities from North Sea - COGITO_mtgs_110516 (SPAdes) (version 2) | ecosystem: Environmental > Aquatic > Marine > Epipelagic ...
TGATGATTTTTAACGAATCCCCATAATATGTATTCAAGTTTGAATAGTCTACGAAAATTAAAAATACACATTCTAAAAAATTAATATTATTTAAAAGAATCGGGGCTATTTTTGATTTTTTTCGAATCAATAATCCAATTGAATTCCCAAGTTTAAGTATTTCATAATATGAAAACGAGTTAAATTTTAGTGCCTTTAATTCAAATATTCTGTTAATTAGGCCATAATTTTCGTTATGCCATAATTCACGTATCAGAATTATTATCATACTTAAAAAATCTTCTGTACTATTCTTTGTGTTTTCAACAAGTTTAATAATTTCCTCCGAATCTTTTTCTGAAACAGTTTTGTAAATAATTTCTGTTAAATCGATTTTTTGTTTAAAACTATGACTTTGTAAAAAATGAACATAATTTTTATAGCCTACAAATTTGGCTAATATATTTAGTGTTTTGATATTTGGTTTTGTCTCATTAATAAGTCCATATAATCTTCTAATGGTACTGTAACTGATTTCTAATTCAAGGGTTTCTAAAATAACATTTGAGACCAATTCACAATCTCCTCTATTTTTTACTTTTTTCCCAATTTTTTTTTCAACTTCTTCTTTTAATACATCAATCAAAATTAAAATATTTTTATAATGAACCAATTATGAATCAAATATAAAATATTTATTTTCTAATTTAGGCGTCCGTAAAGATAAATAATACACATGAGTTCAATTACTGATAAATCCATTTCACTTAAATCGGAAAACCAATTTAACAATAAATCATGCATAAATTACAATTCGCTTTATTTCTAGCGACTTCCTTTTGTTTTAGTCAAACGCTCAGCATTGAATCTGGAAGTAGTCTAAGCATCAATTCCAATAGTTCTGTTTCAGTAGATGGTCTAGAGCTATCTCCTAGTGTTGCTCACACAATATCAGGACCAAACTCTATTGCACGATCAAGTACACCAATAGTTGTTGGAGATAACTCCAGCATTGAAAGAGTTTATGAGTTGTCTGAAGAACTATCTGATTATTCAGGACTAATTTCTTTTCGTTATTTAGATTCTGAACTCAATGGGATTTCTGAATCTGATTTAGTTTTAGAAGTATTGGACGCCAACGATGTTTGGAACAATGTTGCTCCAAACATTGATGATACAAACAACATATTGAGTTATGATTTCACAGAACTTGTTGGATTTAAAAAAATTACTGCAAGTGCTTCATCAGCAACACTCACCATAAAAACAGAAACACTAAATGATATCGTACGTGTTTACCCAAATCCAACAACCGATAAAATAATTATAGTTTCTAATTCTCCACAACACTCAACATTGTTCAATACAGCAGGTCAAAAAATATTAGAATCAAATGCCTTAGAACTGGATGTTACAGACTTACCAACAGGTGTTTATTTACTGAATTTACAAAACACACAAAACCAAATTTCAATATTCAAAATTATAAAAAAATAAGATGAAAAAAATCACATTAATTATCCTAATGCTGTTTACTGCATTGAGCTATGCCCAAGTTGGTGTCAATACGAATACGCCAGATGCTTCTTCGGCATTAGAGATCGAATCCACCACAGGAGGAATACTAATTCCAAGGATGACAGAAACACAGCGAGATGCAATTGTATCACCAGCTTCGGGGTTAATGATTTATCAAACGGATCAAGATTTTGGATTTTATTTTTATAATGGAACACAATGGACAAGTGTTGGGATGTCTGGACCACAAGGTCCACAAGGTCCACAAGGAATACAAGGTGAAACTGGTGCTACAGGTGCCACAGGTCCACAAGGTTTAGCAGGTACAGATGGAGCTCAGGGTCCAATAGGAACTACTGGTCCAGCCGGTCCACAGGGAGACCAAGGACTACAAGGAATACAGGGTGCTACTGGCCCACAAGGTTTAGCAGGTGCTGATGGCGAAGATGGAGCTCAGGGTCCAATAGGAAATACTGGTCCAGCAGGCGCACAAGGTGACCAAGGAATACAGGGAATACAAGGCCCACAAGGATTAGCAGGTGCTGATGGAGAAGATGGAGCTCAGGGTCCAATAGGAAATACTGGTCCAGCAGGCGCACAAGGTGACCAAGGAATACAGGGAATACAAGGCCCACAAGGATTAGCAGGTGCTGATGGTGCAGATGGAGCTCAGGGTCCACAAGGAAATACTGGTCCAGCAGGCGCACAAGGTGACCAAGGAATACAGGGAATACAAGGCCCACAAGGTTTAGCAGGTGCTGATGGCGAAGATGGAGCTCAGGGTCCACAAGGAATACAAGGTGCTACAGGTGCTACTGGCCCACAAGGTTTAGCAGGTGCTGATGGCGAAGATGGAGCTCAGGGTCCACAAGGAATACAAGGTACTACAGGTGCTACAGGTCCACAAGGATTAGCAGGAGCAGATGGCGAAGATGGAGTTCAGGGTCCAATAGGAACTACTGGTCCAGCCGGTCCACAGGGAGATCAAGGACTACAAGGAATACAGGGTGCTACTGGTCCACAAGGTTTAGCAGGTGCTGATGGCGAAGATGGAGCTCAGGGTCCACAAGGATTAGCAGGTGCTGATGGTGCAGATGGAGCTCAGGGTCCACAAGGAAATACTGGTCCAGCAGGCGCACAAGGTGACCAAGGAATACAGGGAATACAAGGCCCACAAGGTTTAGCAGGGGTTGACGGTGCAGATGGGAATGACGGCAACGGAATCGCCTCTACAGTAGATAACAACGATGGAACATTTACCTTAACTTTTGATGATAACACAACCTTTACAACTTCGGACTTAACAGGTCCCGAAGGCCCATTAGTTTCAGGAACAAATGGACAAACATTATATAATAACGGAACAGAATGGGTGTCAACAAGTAATTTATATAACGATGGAACCTCAATTGCAATTGGGACAGATGATATAGATAGCTCTTCTGTGTTACAGATTGAATCGACAACTCAGGGTGTTTTATTTCCAAAAATGACATCTGAACAACGTGATTTAATCGCTACACCCCAAACAGGGCTGTTAATTTTTCAAATAGACAACTCTCCTGGGTTTTATTTTTATGACGGAACTGCTTGGGTTGCATTGGATACTTCCAATGGAACAAGTTCTGGTGGTAGTGATTCAAAAACACTTATTTATACAACAAACGGATTTTAATAAATTTTTTAAAAATATGAGAACAATAATTATAACATTACTAATGTCAATTTGTTTATTTGGTAATGCACAAGAAAAATCACCAACATTATTTGTAGATGGAACTCCAATAGCTTTTGAATCAGACATCTCATTGCCGTATTGGTTAAGTGATGGCAAGACCGTAGAATTTGGAGTTCATGTCATTTCTTTATCAATACTTGAATTTAATGTTGTTGATAATGAGCTTCAATTTAATCAAGTAATTCATCTAACTTCAAGTGGTACAGTACCGAGTTCTAAGGTTTGGAAAATAGAAGCATTGGGGATAGGGTTTACTACTGACTCCGTTATTTCGACCAACGGTTTTTCAACTTCAGAAACACCAACAATATTTACCTCACCAGTAACTTTTACAGAATCTGCCACATGGACAGTTCCGCCGAGTGTCACCAGAGTTTGTATAGAAGTTTGGGGTAAAGGAGGAGATGGTGGAAGAGGATCTACTAGTCCCAATCTTAACGGTGGTTCTGGAGGAGGAGGAGCTTATGGTTACGAATGTTTTTCAATAATCCCAGGAACTGTTCTTAATATTGTATTAGATGATACTGCAACCTCTGTAAATAACTTAATATCTGCATTAAATGGACAAGATGGAGAAAATGCTTCATTTGGTGGAGCAGATGGCGTTGGGGGAACTTCTGCTGCAGCATACAACATTTCTGGCCAAGATGCGACATCAACACAAGGAGGTCAAGGCGCAAATGGAGGTCAAGGCGCATTAGCATCTACTGGTTCCACTCCTTTACAGGCTGAATTTCCAGGTGGTGGCGGTGGCGGTGGAAGAGCATATGCATATTCTCCTGGGAATTCCGGCTCATCGGGTGGCGGCGGTCAAGTAAAAATTTATTTTTAAACACAAATTATGAAAACAAGAATTTTAATATTAGTAATGGCAATTTCTTTTATAGGAAATGCACAAGGAGATTTACAATTTAACCAAGTTTTGACTTACACTGTCAATTCAACTCAAGCTAATGTTTACACTGTTCCAGCGGGTAAAGTTGCTAAGATTGTAAAGGCTATTGAAAAATCAAGCAGTTCCCCATACCGAGCAGAATTTCTAATTAATGGTACCGGTCAACCTTTAAATTCCGCCTATAGTAAGGATGGTATGTGGTTAAAGGCTGGGGATATTATTGGTTCAACTGTCGGAACTATATATGATGATTATATGGTTTTATCAATTATTGAATATAATATAGTAAGTGAGTAACTTATCAAAAAAATATTCTCTAAAATAAAATTTATTTTAGAGAATAATGCCGTGGAGCCAAGTGGAGTGAAGTCGAACTATTTTATGTCTGATTTAGATACTTTGAAATGAAAAATATTTCCAGCGTTACAGCTACGTTGCGTAACGGTTTGTGTATGGCGCGTATCCCGAAGGGTATGTACTATACACCTTGTTGGCGGTAGTTTTTATTCGACATTCAAACTTTGGATCTCTACTATAAAATCAAAAGATAAATCTGATAAGCTTTTTCCATTCACAGTAGCTCCCCAAGGACCATGACCTCTGCCTTCTAATGGATAATACACAAAATCAATTTCATTTGTTTCCCATATAGTTTTTAAATCTTCCGCATTACTAAAAGGAACGGTAAGGTCTTCAGTACCATGAGCTATAAATAACGCTGGATCGTTTTGGTCAAATCTTTGGTGTCCATAAATTGATTCCAGTATTTCTACAGATACATTGGAGCCCCAAAAGTCTAAAATTGTTTGTACTTCATAGGTTTGAGAAAGATTGGTTGTTGATAGGGTATTATCTTCACTTAAACTTATTTCATCTTTATAATCACCTAATTCTGATACACCAAGCCCAATAGATGTAATTGCTCCTGCAGAACCACCACCTACAGTGATATAATCTTTATTTATGTGGAAATTATCGGCATTTGCTATAATCCACCTTAAAGCAGCTTTAGCATCTCTGTGAGCAGGGTACATTGCATAAAGTTGGTCGAGATTTGCAGGGGCAACATCAGAAGTGGCATCAATCCATTCTTGAGGAATCGTTCCCTTATGGGCGTTAAGCCTGTAGTCAATTGAAAATACAACAAAGCCTCTAGAAGCGTAATAATTTGCCATATCCACTAATGCTTCCTGTTGTTTTGAACCACCATAAAATGCTCCACCATGAATTAACATTAGTAAAGGGCGATTTTGTAAATCATTGTCTGGAATGTAAGAGTCCATTAATAAAGGAACTACAGAGGTATTGGCACTGTTCCAACTATCATGACTAAGTCCTTCAGCGTACGTGATGTCTTCCGTAATAGTTACTTCATAGGTAGTATTTAACTTCACTGTTGGAGCTGAGGTTTCCGGTGTAATTATGTTATTATCATCTTTATCACATGATATCAAAGAAACCATAATTAGTAAAGTTGTAAAAATCTGTTTCATCATAATTTACTCTTTTAAATTTTCTTCTTAGACTTTTAAAATCATCTAAGGTTTAATATAATTACCGCCAACGAATGTATAAACACAATTGTCTTTATATCCATTATGTTTATTCTTACAAATCTAGTGGAATTTTATTAGAATTAAAAGTGATTCGAGCTACGAGCTGATTAATTATTTATTCAACCTTACCTCTTTCTAGTTTTCCAAAATTATCTTTGGGATTGAGCCATGGATTTTTCTTCGAGATAAGATACTTTTTTTTCTTCTTTTTTTCTGTTGCCAGAGGAACTCGTATAATTTTATTTAATATGAGATTTTTAAGATATCGTATCACTTATTATATTTTTTATTTATTTTAAATTTAATCAAAAAATATTCCCTAAAATAAAATTTATTTTAGGGAATAATGCCTTGGAGCAGAAGGGAGTGAAGTCGAACTATTTTGAGGAGGATTTAGCAATTTTTAGAAAAAATTATTCCCAAGGATAAAAAATTATTCTTGGGAATAAAAAGTGGAGCCAAGTGGAGTGAAGTCGAACTATTTTATGTCTGATTTAGATACTTTGAAATGAAAAATATTTCCAGCGTTACAGCTACGTTGCGTAACGGTTAGTATAAGAGTTGTAGCGGATTAATTAGGAACTACTTTTCAGTAAGGAATATACTTAATTAAACGCAAAAACGGTTTGGATTAGAACCCAAACCGCTATTGCTTTTATACATTGTTGTATGCCGTTTTTTATTCTTTCAAAATTTTAAATGATTTTTGTATTCCATCTATACTTGTAATTAATATGTACGTGCCTTCTGGAATTTTAGATAAATCAACTGTAGTTTGCTGAGAATTTATATTTGAAGAGTATAGTTGTTCACCAATTACCGAAAAAAGCTGTAGTCTATCTCGTTCTGAAAAAGATGTCTGGTCAACTTTTAATGTTAAAACATTATTTGTGGGGTTTGGATAAATGATTATCTCATTATCAGCATTCAATTCTATTAAATCAGTTGACAATAAGCCACTATAACATTGATTAGAAAATGCGGTGCTTAATTCGGTACTGACTGTTAAAGTTGCTGTAGAATCTTTACAAATACATCTGCCGTCATTGAAATTATAAGTCATATATGCTGCATCTGTTTCAAATGCTTTAAAGGTACATTGCTCAAAGGTTAATGAATCGCTTACCGTTTGGGTTGAATGTGTCCAATTACTATATAATATATTTCCACCAGTCCAATGGTTATAACCAGATTCTTGATTAAAATCACAAGACTTAAAAAATAATAAATACAAAGTACCTGTGCTTCCTGCACCCGCTCTTCCACCATAATTTACTGCTATTGTTCCGTCACCACGCAAATCTCCAATAAAGGAAATAGATCGTGAAAAACGAGCTTCATTACTAAGAGCGAGATCAAATCCGCCATCAGTATTATTTATTCTTGTAAAGGTTTTTACAGTTTTGTCTGAGTTTAAATATAAAATATAACCCCAACCTTCGTTTTGTTGATTTGCACCTGTCATTAAATCTGGTACACCATCGCCATTCAAATCTCCAATTTTAGATAATGCGTGTCCAAAATTTGCGCCTGGTAACTTAGTTTTTTGGGGCTTGGGCAAATGTGCTAGCCGTCACTAAGAAGGCTGCTAAAAAGGTTAAAAATTTATTCATGACTTAAATTATTATAGTTAGTTTTTATTATTAATTAAATTGATAAATAATTAAATAACTAAAAAGCTCGAACTGCACGCACGTTGTAAGTGCTGTACTTAATGTTGGTGCCCTGATCACCAATGACCAAATGCTGTACCCACGCGTTATTGGTATCGATCTCCGTAGAACTCCAGTAGAAACTACTAGAAAAATTTCCAACATTTCCAAGTCCCAAAGCATTTCCTTGTCCTATATTTTCATACATTAGGTTTAATTCCTCAATTGATGGCAAATACCACTTGAAGTCACCATTATAGAAGTAACAAATTGCTGCTGCGCTTGTTGTGCCTCCTTGTTGCCAATTTATCATTTTGGTATTGTATTTTCCTTCAAACAATCCGCTACCATAAGCCCTCGTATCCATATAAGACCCATTCCACCATGCCGCTGAAGTCGATTGATCACCTGGTGCAGCTATCAACCCATGACAGCCCGATGCATCTAAATAGAAAATAATACCGCCTTGGTAAGTGTCACCTATGGAAAGACCGCAAGTCGAAGTCACACTTTCTGCTGTTTTAGCATGCAAAGCATAAGGCACACTTAATAACTGGCTGGTGCCTGTTATGGTGTAACTGCTTCCTCCTGTTGGGTCGGTTTCTGTTTTTATAAAATAGCTGTCTGTAGACCAATCTATAGTCGTGAAATCACCACTTACTACAGTTCCTGTGCCAATTTCTAATGTTACTAAACCGTTAACATTGGTTGTAGGTGTTTGGGTTTCTACATATACTGCTGTACCTGTTGCTGTGGTTTGTAAAATGCTTATTTGCATTCCTACAGGTTGGCTTGATACTAAATTATCGCCACTGTCTCTTACAACAGCTTGATAACTCATTTTTTCCGGCGTTTGGGCAAAAGTGCTTGCAGTCATCAATAGTACTGCTATAAATGTGTATAATTTTTTCATAATAGGTTAATGTTATTTTTTAATAATTTTAAAGGTTTTTAGTTCTTGGTTGTTTTGGTTTACTTTAAGGATATACATGCCTAAAGCCAAACTTTGCATACTAATTTGTGTATCTGCATTGGTAATACTGCCATTAGCGATAACCTTTCCATTTACATCAATAAGTTTATAACTTAAATTATCGAGCGCACTGTCCGAAATTTTTAAAGTGATGTAATCTGACGTTGGATTTGGATAAGTCACAGCTGTTAGATTAACAGTTGTCAATTCTGGATTACTTAATGTAAATAGCTCGATACTTTGTTGCACACCTTGCGTAACAGTACCACTACTTCCAGAATTAATTGTGTACACTAATTGACCAACAGAATAACTTGAAGAACCAGCAACTCCTGTGGCTTGGCCTCCTGATGCGGGTAGGGTTTGTTGTGCTTGAATGGTGAAAACAGCACATAATATACATGCCGTGAAAACAGTTACTTTCATTGGGTCTTTTTAAAAGATGTCGCCTTTTTTCAACCCAAATGGAGAGTGAAGAAAATTAACTAGTCTAGGTTAAAATTGTCACAATATACTGAAAATTTAATTAACATAACTAATGGTAACAACGTGTATAATCCATTGCTCTAGTTGGTTAAGAACAGGATTATTTCCTACCTTTATTTCACAATGATTCCTACGACCGAATTCTAACCGAATTCAATCGCTACGGAATCATACACGGAAACGTTACCATTAATTACGTGGAACAAGGACAAACTAAAAACTTCATGGCTTTTATACATCTTTAGGTACTTTAAGTTTATTGAATTTTGTGAAATTATTATTAACGGAAAAATGTATGAACCAATTTTTAGAAAGTTTTTCCAAAATATAATACTTACATAATTTATGTGATTTAAAATGTCTCAAAATCCCTAAATAAGAATTCATGCTACTTAAAAACATTTGTTTTTCTGCTTTGCTAGGTTTTTTAGTATTTTCTATTAGTTTATTTTGTTTTTGTATTGCTTCATGAAAATTACCTTTTGTGCGTTTACTAACATAAATTCTATTAGGTTTTATAAAACCTCCAATATAACTTACTCCCTTGCTGTAATGTTGTAGATAAATCTTTTTGGGATGTAATTTTAAATGCAATTCCGTTTTTAAAAATTTGGATATTATAGGGATTAAACTTTTTAAGTAAGCTTTGTTAGTATGCACCAATAGAAAATCGTCTACATACCTGCCGTAATACTTGACGCCTAATTGGTGTTTTATAAAATGGTCTAAAGCACTCATATACACATTGGCAAATACCTGACTGGTTAAATTGCCTATTGGTAAACCATAACCGTTTTTGGCAGCAAACAAACTTTTATCTTTAGGTAAATTATCCCAATTACTTAAGCTACCTTTTATTATAGCATTGTTTACTGGTTCATTAAACAAAATAGTTTTACAAAGGTTTAGATACAACTGTTTGTCTGCTCCATTATATTTTTCTGCAAATAGGGTTTCAATTTTAGTAAATAAAATAGCTTTATTAATGTGCATAAAAAACCCTTTAATATCTAGCTTTAACACATAACAATCTTGCGTATAGTTTTTTGAGCATTTACGTATAAAACCATCAACTCTGCCAATACCGAAATGCGTGCCTTTTGCTTTGCGGCAGGCATAACTATCGTAATTAAAATGCTTCTCAAATACAGCATTCATTTTTTGTATAATTAAATGGTGTACAACTCTGTCTCTAAAATTAGCTGCAAATATTTCGCGCTTTACAGGTTTATCTACCACAAAAGCAATGGAGCTACTAATGGCATAAGTGCCACTTTCTAACTCTTCTTTTAGCTGTATTAATTCTTCTTCTAAATTAAGCTCAAAAGCCAAGGCAAACATTAAATCGATATACCAAGCAACGTGATCAAATCACTTCTAATTTGAATGGACTTAATACCTCAGATTCGGAATATAAGGGTCTTATTGAAAATGCGTTTCAGCATTTAGAAAATTTTAAACAAACCTATACCAATAGTGCAATTGCTCATAAAAAGAAGTTGATTAGTTCGATTTTCCCAGAAAAAATAGAATTTGACGGAAAAAAATGTCGAACTACAAGAATCAATGATGTGTTGAGGTATATCTTACAGATAGACAAGGAGTTATGTGAAAATAAAAAGGGACAAATCTCAAAAAATATGAGTTTGTCCCGTGTGGTGGAGTCGCCGAGAATCGAACTCGGGTCCAAACAAGCTAATAAAATGCTTTCTACACGTTTAGTTTTTAATTGATTGTCGGAAATAAACTGACTAAAAACGGCCTATTTAAATCTTAGCTTCTTTAGTTTCGAAATTCTACCGAAGCCTTAGAATTTCTAGGTTGACTTTTACGATGTCTCAAAATTGAACGCCGTGAACCAAGGCTTTCAGGAGACATAAAGCTTGCACACCTTGTGTGCCGAGGCTCATCCTACTATAATTCGGATTAAGCAGCTAAAGCGTAGTTATTCTCGCCGTTTAAATGGTGATATGGCCTTTTACGTGTATCAATATCATTACACGACGTGCTTACAGTTCAGTAGATCTCGCTGTCAATACCAGTCGACCCCATTCCTATAATTACCCTCCGAAGAGGGGAGGCAAAGTTACAAAAAAACTTGTGCAACCGCTCAAATCCTATTACTTTCGTACATATATTCTACTTTGCTTATGAAATTTGCTGTCATTAAAGAACGAAAATCTCCGCCCGATAGACGTGTAGTCCTTACACCACAATCGTGCCAAAATCTTCTTAATCAATACCCAAAAACACAAATCGTTGTTGAATCTTCAGACATAAGAGCATTCTCCAATGACGAATATTCTAAACTTAAAATAAAGGTTACCAATGATGTTTCAGCCGCCGATGTCATGATAGGGGTCAAAGAAGTGCCAATTGAAGCACTCATTCCCAACAAAAGCTACTTTTTTTTCAGTCATACCATTAAAAAACAACCCTACAACCGCGATTTACTCCGTGCGATTTTAGAAAAAAACATCACTCTTTATGACCACGAAACGCTAGTAGATAAAACCCATCAACGCTTGATTGGATTTGGCTATTATGCAGGCGTGGTTGGTGCTTATAATGGCATGCGAGCATTAGGATTAAAAGAGCACACTTTTAAATTACCTAAAGCGACCACACTTACGGGGCGTCAGGAATTAAATACAGAACTTGATAAAATTTCACTGTCTAATATAAAGATTGTATTAACTGGTACAGGACGAGTAGGGCAGGGAGCAAAAGAAATTTTAGACCACTTAAAAATTAAAAAAGTTTCAGTAGAAGATTTTTTAAACACCAATTTTACAGAAGCTGTTTATGTGCAGTTAGATGTATTGGATTATTGCGAACGCATTGATGGGAAACACTTAGGAAAATTAGATTTCTTTCAGCACCCAGAAGCCTATCGCTCAACCTTTGAGCGGTTCACAGCTGTGGCTGATATGTTTGTCGCTGGACATTTTTATGGAAAAGGGGCTCCTGCATTTTTTACCCGCGATCAAGCCAAAGCAGCCTCATTTAATTTAAAAGTTGTAGCCGATATTTCATGTGATATCGATGGACCTGTAGCTTGTACCATTCGACCCTCTACTATTGAAAACCCCATTTATGGGTACGATCCGCAATCCGAAACCGAAGTTGATTATAGAAACTCAAATGCAATTGCAGTAATGGCGGTGGATAATTTGCCTTGTGAATTACCAAAAGATGCAAGTGAAGGTTTTGGAGCTGCATTTGTAAAAGATATTATCCCTGCATTTTTTAATGGAGATAAATTGGGTATTTTAGAGCGTTCTAGAATGACTAAAAATGGACAACTCACTCCAGCATTTTCTTATCTACAAGCTTATTTAGACGGAAACGAATAGCATCAAAAAAGCCTGTCTATTTAGACAGGCTTTTTGTAAAAAATAATGTAAAAGTAAAAGTTATACGATTTTAACGTTTACTGCATTCATACCTTTTCTACCTTCTTTTAATTCAAACTCAACTGCGTCACCTTCGTTAATCTCATCGATTAATCCAGTTACGTGTACGAAGTACTCTGTGTTTGAATCATCTTCTGTAATGAATCCAAATCCTTTAGATGCATTGAAGAACTTTACTGTACCGTTTTTCACTTGTATATAAATTTTATAATACAAATGTACTATTAAATTTAACTTATTAGCGTTTTTTAATACTTTTTTAATATTTTATTTTGCTTTTAAAGTGCTCAATCCTAGAAGTCTATCAAAATTTGATTTTTTGTTAAATCTTCAAATACTTCGCGTTTTCGGATCAGATGTGCTGTTTCATTATACCACAATACTTCCGCAGGGCGGTAACGCGAATTATAATTACTCGCCATTGTAAAACAATAAGCTCCTGCATTTTTAAATGCCAAAACATCGCCTTCTGTAATCTCATTGATACGTCGGTTGTTGGCAAAGGTATCTGTTTCACAGATATAGCCTACTACGGAATAAAACCGTTGCTTTCCATCCGGGTTTGAAATGTTTACAATGTCTTGTTGTGCCCCGTAAAGCATCGGACGAATAAGGTGGTTGAATCCAGTATCTATCTGTGCAAAAACCGTTGAGGTCGTTTGTTTAATTGCATTTACTTTCGCTAAAAAGTAGCCAGATTCACTCACAATAAATTTACCAGGTTCAAATGCCAAAGTCAGATCCTTGCCGTAGTTTTCACAAAAGGTTTGAAAACGTTGTGTTAATTTTTCACCCAATTCCTCTATATTGGTTTCGATGTCATTGTCTTTATAAGGCACCTTAAATCCAGAACCAAAATCAATAAATTCAAGAGCATCAAATTGTCTCGCGACATCAAACAATATCTCACTCGCCTGTATAAATACATCAATATCTAAGATATCACTTCCAGTGTGCATATGAATCCCATTAATTGTCATGTTTGTGTTTTCAACAATTCGTAACAACAAAGGGGTTTGGTGAATAGAAATACCAAATTTTGAATCAATATGACCTACCGAAATATTGGTGTTTCCTCCCGCCATTATGTGGGGGTTTATTCGAATACAAACAGGTACCTTTGGGTGTTTGGCGCCAAATTGTTCCAATATCGAAAGGTTGTCAATATTAATTTGTACCCCGAGCTTCGCTACCTCTTCAATTTCCTCCAAAGAAACTCCATTGGGTGTGTATATGATCGTTTCAGGTTTAAACCCTGCATGCAACCCCAATTGCACTTCCTGAATTGATACCGTGTCCAATCCAGCCCCCAATTTATTTATAAACTTAAGTACAGAAATATTGGTCAGTGCCTTCGCTGCATAATTTACCTTCAAATGTTTAACTTTACTAAAGGCTGCTGTCAACCGTTTGTATTGGACCTCCATTTTATGCGCGTCATACACATAAACAGGACTTCCATAATCTTTTGCAATCTGTAATAAAGTGTCTTGATTCATTCGTTTTAAATTTTAGTAGTTATTATTTTTGAAGCGCCAAAATTAAATCTATTCTTTTGATGTACCATGAAAATAAAAAAATTATACTATTTTTACACAAAATGTTAAATAATAAACAAATTGAAGACAATTGCTTCGTGTGTACAAGAGATTTTAGTTTCAAGACCCTTTTTAGAAGAAGCACTCTCTCGTGAGATTATAAATTTTTCTGCTTTGGCCAAAGATTTAAATCCCACCATTTCTGAGATGCTACGCAAACCTGTAAAAGATGGAGCCATAATGATGGCCTTAAGACGTTATGATCCGCCAGCTAATGTAGAAAATACGGTACGAATAAAAAACGTATTTAAAAATTTAGGCGATATTACTGTGCGTTCAAATTTGAGTGATTTTACATTTCAGAACTCCAAGACCTTAATTGATAGTCATTCCAAAGTATTAGAAAAAATTCATACGAAACATCAAATATTTTATGCTTTCACTCGAGGGATTTTTGAAAGTAATATTATGAGTTCGACATCGGAGAAAGCAAGTATTTTGGAGGTATTTAAAAATGAAACGCTTATGGGTTCACAAGATAATTTATCAGCCATCAGTATCAATTTACCAGACGGTAATTCTAAAATAGTTGGATTGTACTATCAGATATTTAAGCGTTTGGCGTGGGATAATGTCACATTATACGAAGTGGTTTCTACCACAAATGAGTTTACCATCCTCGTTGAAGATCATTTAGTAGATAAAGCGTTCTCTGTTATAAAAGGTTTAAAAAATTAGTAGAAACTCTAAAATTAATTATCCTAAAATCAATGATATAAATTATTGGTAAAACGCCTTAGGTTAATTACTTTTGGGCTCTGAAGTTTTACATGATTTCTCCTAGGAGGAACTTAAAAATAAATTTTTATCTAAAGATGAACTTACACGAATACCAAGGAAAAGAAATTTTAAGCACATTTGGCGTTAAAATCCAAAAGGGAATTGTAGTGAATACGCCTCAAGAAGCGGTTGCTGCGGCTAAAAAATTAACTGAAGAAACGGGCACAGGTTGGCACGTACTTAAAGCACAAGTGCACGCTGGTGGTCGTGGTAAAGGAGGTGGGGTCAAACTTGCTAAAAACCTAGAAGAAGTAGAATCGATTGCAGATCAAATAATTGGAATGCAACTCATCACACCACAAACATCTGCTGAAGGTAAAAAAGTACACCAACTATTAGTGGCTGAAGATGTGTATTATCCTGGAGAAACAGAAACAAGTGAGTTTTATATTTCAGTGTTATTAAATAGAACGTCTGGAAGAAATATGATTATGTATTCTACAGAAGGAGGAATGGATATTGAAACGGTGGCAGAAGAAACACCCCATTTAATTTTCACAGAGGAGATCGATCCTGCAACAGGAATGTTACCATTCCAAACGCGTCGTGTGGCGTTTAACCTAGGACTTTCGGGAGCTGCTTTTAAAGATATGACTAAATTTGTAACAGCACTTTACACCGCCTATGACAAATCGGATGCGTCTTTGTTTGAAATTAATCCCGTATTAAAAACAAGTGATAATAAAATATTGGCTGTCGATGCTAAAGTAACCATTGATGATAATGCCTTATTCAGACATAAAGATTACTTAGAATTGAGAGACATTCGAGAAGAAAACCCTATTGAAGTCGAAGCCGGTGCACTCGGTCTTAATTATGTCGATTTAGATGGAAATGTTGGTTGTATGGTCAATGGAGCAGGTCTTGCAATGGCTACAATGGATTTGATTAAACAAGCAGGGGGTGAACCTGCTAACTTTTTAGATGTTGGTGGTACTGCCGATGCGGCGCGTGTAGAAGCGGCGTTTCAAATCATTTTAAAAGATCCAGAAGTCAAAGCAATCTTAATTAATATTTTTGGTGGAATTGTTCGTTGTGATCGTGTGGCTCAAGGGGTCATCGATGCCTACAAAAACATGGGAACGATCAACGTGCCAATTATTGTACGTTTACAAGGAACCAATGCAGACATCGCTAAAGAATTAATTGACAACTCTGGACTAGACGTTCAAAGTGCGGTTGAGTTTCAAGAAGCTGCTGATAAAGTGCAAACAGTGTTGGCATAAATAACTTCTTAAATATAAAGAATTAAAGTAGTCCAAGGGCTACTTTTTTTATATGCTGATTTGAAGCTTCAACTAGACTATATGTTAACCTTTCAAATCCTTTAGCTTTTTTTGATACGCCTTAATCTGATCTCTAAATTGTGCTGCATGTAGGAAGTCTAAATCTTTTGCTGCGGATTCCATGAGTTTACGAGTATCCCTTATTTTTTGTTCTAACTCGGGGGCTGCTAAGTATGCATTTTCAGGTTCAGCCGCTTTTAGGGCTTCTTGTTCGTAGTAATAACTACTCACTGAATTTTTTGTGAGTGCATTATCTAAACTTTTATTAAGGGCTTTGGGCTCTAGTTTGTGTTTGGTATTATATGCAATTTGTTTTTCGCGGCGGTAGTTGGTTTCATCGATGGTTTTTTGCATGCTTTTGGTAATTTTATCAGCATACATTATGGCGCGTCCGTTGAGGTGTCTCGCTGCACGTCCGACAGTTTGTGTTAAGGAACGTGCCGAACGTAAAAACCCTTCTTTATCTGCATCTAAAATAACTACTAATGAGACTTCAGGAAGATCCAACCCTTCTCTTAATAAATTCACACCTACAAGAACGTCAAAAAGACCTTTCCGTAAATCTTGCATAATTTCAACCCGTTCTAAGGTATCGACATCACTGTGAATATACCGACAACGGACTTGAATTCGAGTGAGATATTTAGTCAATTCTTCAGCCATTCGTTTGGTGAGGGTAGTCACTAAAGTGCGTTCATCTTTTTCGACCCGTTGCTGGATTTCTTCAATTAAATTATCAATTTGATTTAGACTTGGTCGAACTTCTATAATGGGATCTAAAAGACCGGTCGGTCTTATGACTTGTTCCACAAAAACCCCATCTGATTTTTCAAGTTCATAATCGGCAGGGGTGGCACTGACATATAAGACTTGATTTTGGAGACTTTCAAATTCTTCAAATTTCAAAGGGCGATTGTCCATTGCCGCTGGCAAACGAAACCCGTATTCTACTAAGTTTTCTTTACGACTCCGATCACCACCATACATGGCGTGTACTTGTGAGATGGTTACGTGACTCTCATCAATCACCATCAAGGAATCACTTGGAAAATAATCCAATAAACAAAAGGGACGTGTACCAGGCGCACGACCATCTAAATAGCGTGAATAGTTTTCAATTCCAGAACAATAGCCTAATTCACGAATCATTTCCAAATCAAATTCGGTACGTTCTTTCAATCGTTTGGCTTCAAGATGTTTTCCAATTTCTTTGAAATAATCAAATTGCTTTACTAAATCATCTTGTATGTCTTTAATAGCGTTCTGTAAAATATCTGGTGAGGTAACAAACATATTAGCAGGATAGATCGTGATCGCCTCATAGACTTCAATAATTTTATTGGTATTCACATCAAAGGCTTCAATGGCTTCTATTTCATCTCCAAAAAAGTGAATTCTAAATCCATAATCTGCATAACTTGGAAACACATCCACGGTATCTCCTTTAATTCTGAAATTCCCGTGATTAAATTCGCCTTCGGTTCTCGAATATAAACTTTGAACGAGTTTATGCAATAAGGCAGTTCTCGAAATGACTTCATTTGTTTTTAGACTGATCACGTTTTTCTGAAATTCAACAGGATTTCCTATGCCATATAAACACGATACAGAAGCGATAACGATTACATCTCTCCGACCCGATAATAGGGAAGAAGTGGTGCTTAAACGCAGCTTTTCAATTTCTTCATTAATAGATAAATCTTTTTCGATATAGGTTCCTGAAACAGGAAGGTAGGCTTCTGGTTGGTAGTAATCATAGTACGATACAAAATATTCAACAGCATTTTCAGGAAAAAACTGTTTGAATTCTGAATACAGTTGTGCCGCGAGTGTTTTGTTATGGGCCAACACCAGTGTAGGGCGCTGAACTTCTTGAATGATATTGGCTACTGTGAATGTTTTTCCAGACCCAGTCACACCCAAGAGTGTTTGGTATTTTTCCTCGGATTCAATTCCAGCAACTAGTTGCTGGATAGCAGAGGGTTGGTCTCCAGTGGGTTTAAAATCAGATGTTAGCTTAAATTGCATAGTTGCAAAGCTAATGCAAAGAAAGCGCTAGAGCAAAGAGAGTCCAAAAATCTTTTTTAAAACAGCTTAATAATTCATATAAACCCAACCCGATTTTGGTTTTGAATTTGGAACCTTTAAATGCAATACATAAAAATAGGTTCCAACAGGTAATAAGTTACTCCCTTTGAGCGGTCCGAAATTGGATTTTCCGTCCCATTGAAGCTCATTATTCCCCTTAAAAATAAGCGTTCCAAAACGATTAAATATTAAGAGTTCGTGTTCTAAAAACACATCATAGAGTCCGACTATATTAAACCAATCATTATAGCCATCTCCATTGGGTGAAAAACCCTGAGGAATGGTGGGTTCACAGTCACTCACCTCTAGGTTCACTGAAAAAATCTCATAACAAGGCTCAGCATCTAATCTGAAGTATATTGTTGAAATGCTGTTCGTATTGATGTATTGTGAGGGATTGACCAAAGGACTAAGGTCATTTATTAAATCTTCTAAGGATTGATAAAAAACAGCGGTTTCTAAATCAAACGAAAAGTCTATTTCATCCAAAGCATTTTGTAAATTAAAAACCGCTTCGTTATTGCCAAAATTACAACTGATTAAAGGACTTAAAGGGGTCGTTTCTGGAGATTCTAAAAACTCGATAGGGATTTCAGCCGTGTTGTTTGTTTCACTGATTTCTGTAACCACTCCAGTTCCTGTACCAAGATCATCCACAACTATTGTTAGGTTCATTGGATTTAAATTCGAAGGGGCTATTGTAAAACTAATCAGATTGGATTCGGAGCCATTAATAGGAATGTCGTTGCTAGTTTGTGCTTGTGCAACGAGGTCTGTTTCGGCATAAAATGCGATGGGGGTATTTGCAGCTAATAAATGTGTTGAATTTTGATTTTCTATGGTATATTCTATGGTTAATTCACGAGAATTACAGCGTAGATCAATAGAATCAATAGTCACACTCGCATCAGGTAACTGACTATTTAATACCGTGATAATATTATTTACCATCACTAAATCTTGTCCAGAAGTTAATTGAATGACAGCAGATGAATCTCCTACATTAATGGTGTTTTCTATCGGATAAACGTCGATGTCCATATTGTATAAATTGGAATCGTTTGTGAAACTATTGGTGCCGTTAAAAGCATTGTTTGCAGGGTTGAGAGGAGGATTACTGAGTGTAATTCCGTTCATTTGTAATACTTCATCCACTGCTAAACCGGCATCGCCTTCCCAAGCTATAAATCCGATTCTAGCACCATTAGTATCCATAACATTTAGGTTGTTTAATTCAATGGTAATAGTGTCAGGAACACTTTCTAACCCATCATAAATATTTAATTGATTTAGTGGAAGTGCAGGGTCTGAGTAAATAACGGTTATGGCCCATCCGGCAAAATTTGTTCCTGTAGAGCAATAGGCCGAAGAAATTTCTATTTGTTCTAAATTACTAAGTGTATATAGGCCGTTTCCCTCGGTTTGAATGAGTGTAGTTACATCTGCAAATGCAGCAAAAAATTGTCGTGAAGAATCTAATGTATAAGCGAAGGTTCGTGAAGGCGTAATATTGGTGTTATTCAGAGTTACATTAAAATCGCCAGAACCAGAGCCAGCCCAATAGAGATAAGCAGCTTCTATGGTTTGTGTAGTCGATAAATTTAATGTTGCTGAAGAAGCTGTGTTTATGACGCAGTTTACAGCACTGTTATTTTCGGAAGTATTCAGGGTGTTCCCAATTGCTGTATAATCCAAACACCCATTTAATTGGTTGAATAGCGAAATGTCTTGCGCTAGTAGTAGATTAAAAAACAAAATACCAATACTTAAAAAAGCTATGTTTAATTTGTGTGTCATAGATTGAGTGTTACACAAATATATCAATTTTTAAGTAATATAATTCATCGCTTTAGAGTAAAATGGCCTTTAAATTCAAATTGTTCAGTTGGTGTTTTTATTTTTGCTAAAAACCAATAATCGGAAGATGGGGTGTTAACTCCATTAAAAGTGCCGTCCCAACCCGCACTGGAAGGGCTTAATTTGATAAGTAGTTTTCCAAATCGGTCAAAAATAGAGATCTCACTGTTTACTTGGTCTGGTGTATTGATACCATACACTTGCCAGGTATCATTATAACCATCTCCGTTAGGAGTGAAAAATTTAGGAAACCCAATTATAGCGATATTTTCTTTAACCGTCCCACAGTCATTTTTGTCTCTTACATAGACTGTATGATAGCCTGGAGTAACCTCAGAGAATACATTTGAGTCCTGATATCCCGTGAATTCAGAATCTAAAGCATATTCGTATTCACCTTCTCCAGAAACAAAAACAGTGACCGTATTATTTTCGACCCCATCCACAATTTCAATTGAGTCAAAAGTAGCAATGTTAGAAGGAAGTACCGTAATAGTTCTTAACGTAGAACATCCATTGGTGTTACTCACAGTTACCGTATAAATACCAGGAGTATTCACTTGAATTTCAGGAGTTGTTTCGCCTGTTGACCAATCGTAAAATAATGTAGGAGTAAATCCATTGATGATACCAGCATCTAGTGTAATGGGACTAGGAAACGTATTTAAGCAAATAACACGCTCCTCTTGAATAACGAGTTCTGGAAGTTTAAAAACCACCAATTCAACTCGGTTAATACCATGGCAGTCATTTCCATTTTCAACACGCGCAAAAATGGTTTGGTTATAAGGAGTTGTGTTGGTATAATTAGCTGCTAAAGGATTGACTTCCAAAAGTGCATCTTGGTAAGTTTCATAATAGTTTAGGGAGAAGGAGGAAGGCAGTCCCAAAAGTACTTCCGCATCAGCATTACTTAAAGTAAAATTAAAATAACCATCTTCAGTTCCGTCTGAATCGCAAAATTCTAATTCTGTATCATTGGCAGTAGAGGTACTCACACTTAAAGTGAGTTCTGCAATATCAAAACAATTGGTTATGGTGTCTATAAGTTGTGCATATACAACCTGTGGATTTGAAGTGTTGTTAAAAGCTGTTCCATCAACATCATTAATCGAATTTTGAGCGGAGGTTAAGGTGGTGTAAAATTTCACTTCCCTGTTGGGGATTGTGTTGATAAGGGTTTCGTTTATTTGTGTAAGATTAAAAGTTGTTAATCCGTCAAATACGCCATCAGTATCACATTGCACCAAAGCGTTGTCTGTTGCAATCGGGCGTGGACTGTATTCAATTTGAATGGATCCATAGCTAGTACAGCCGTTATCTAAAAGCACTTCAACACTATAGATTCCTTCGTTTTCAACCTCCAACTCAAAACCTGTATTTCCAGAAAGGAGGTTGCCGTTTTTAAACCATTTGTAAGACAAAACATTGTTTTGAAGGGCACTCAAGGTTAGGGTTTCATCGTCACACAAAGAAGTGTTTGTTGCTCTTAAACGGTCAATTCCTAAGTCTGTACCCAATTTAAAACTACTAGCTTCTAAAAACACAGCAGAATCGTAACGATAGTTTTGTTCATCTGCGATAACCAGTTTAACATGGTAAATTTCATTAGGAATGATATTAGCAGTTGCAGTAAGAACTGCGGTTTGACCATTAAAATTAATAGGTGCTGAATTGGAATTCCAACCTCCAAAATACGCTTCATTAATAGGGGCGCATTCTCCTGGTACTCCAGAATGCACCGTGGTTACTTTTACGGGTGTTTGTGTTGTTGGGACTAAGGCAATATTTGTGTAATCTCCACCACTTTCTTTTCGAATTAAAAATCCAAATAAATCTGAATATTGACAAGTACTCGAATTATTTTCTTGGTATTCTTCAGAGGCAAATATATAGTTGAAACTAATTTGACTTGCTTGTGCTGAAAAATTAAATTCTATTAGTGTTGCATTGAGGGTATTACTTTCATTTAGAATCGTTTCTAAGTCAGAATCTCCTCCCCAATTCGAAGCATCATCGTCGCTTAAAGAGTCATTTGGACCCCCAACATTAGCTAGTTTTCCAGTACTTAAAACGATTCCTCTTTGAAAAGGAAAACTACTTCCATTGGCATCAAAATACCCGTAACTTTTTTCTGTAGAGTTAAAATCACCTCCAACGACATTTGTAACCACTAAATTCTCAATACAAGCACTGTTAATGAGCACATTTTCAATCAATTCTTGAGGGGTGTAGGCAGAACTGCTAACTTGAACATTTTGACTCAAAGCAGCGAATGAAAGGCATAAAAAAATAAATTGGTTAAACTTTTTCATAAACAGCAATACAAAGATACGTATTGATTTGTTATTACTTTCTTAAATTATTGAATCTAAATTAGTTATTTGAAATTGAAATCAACAACATAATTTCCTTTAAAAAATAAAAATAGTGCCCCAAGTAATTCTAATTGGAGTAGATAAGATATACTATAGATCTCGCTTTTTTAATAATTTATAAGATGAAAATATAAAAATAAGCGTCCATAAAATAACGATTATAATGTTATCAAAGTAAACGGCATAATCATAACTTATGTCCGTATTCGATGGAAATTTTGTCATCGCAACACGCTGAAAGGGTTGTTTTATGAGGTTTGACATTGAAGTTAGTGGGAAAAAGTTTTGTACTTTTTGAGCAATTTCATAACTGCTTTTCCATGCAATTAGACCTAAAACAATCCACTCTAAGATTAGATCAACAAACAAAAATGCTAATGCGAATGCAGATCGTTTTGCCAAGACCCCCAAAAATAAACAGAAAGAAAAGAATCCTACAAGTTTTACAAAATAAGCCACTAAAAACTCCATTTGTTGAATAATAATGCTAAACTCATTGTAACTTGAATATATCAATCCAAGTATTAAGGATATGATAAAAATAATCAGAGTTGATATGAGAGAGAAAAATACAATAACATAGAATTTAGACAAGATAAATTCTTTTTTACTCAATCCATCGATGAGGTTTTGTTTTAGTGTTTTATTGCTGTATTCGTTCCCAATCATTGAAACCACAACAATTGCAAAAAAGAATTTAAATAAGGCAGAAAAATAGGTAGTGATGTGCCATATTATAGGAAAGTTGAAAATTCCTAATTCGCCAAGTTCTAGTGTAAAAAACCCAAAAAAGTTAATTTTCACAGCCGATAAAAGAATAACACAAAGTGGTAAAATAAAGGATATAAATATCAGAATTTTACTCGTTTTATTGAGTAATAACTTTTGAAGTTCTAAGTCTATTAATCGTCTCATTTGTTGTCGGTTAATTGTAAAAATTGTTCTTCCAAACTTTCTTTTCGTTTGACCAAATGGCTCAAAACAATTCCATTTTTAAAAAGTAAACGGTTGAATTCTTCAGCTTCCATTGGATTTTCAAGAAAAGCTGTAATTAAATCGTTTTCTATTTTGGTATGAGAAAAATTGGGGTGTGTTTCAAGAAGTTTTAGCAAGTCGTCTCTTTGATGTGTTTTTAATTCAAAAAAACCATGACTTGAAATGAGTTCATCAACACGCCCTGAATAGAGGTTTTTTCCTTTTCTTAAAACAACCACGTGCGTACAGACTTTCTCGACTTCATCTAGCAAGTGAGAGGCCAATAAAATGGTTGTGCCCTGCTGGGAAATAGTTTTGATAATCTCTCTAATTTGATGAATTCCTTGTGGGTCTAAGCCGTTGGTGGGTTCATCTAAAATCAATATTTCAGGGTCATTTAATAGCGCTGAGGCTATGGCCAATCGCTGCTTCATTCCTAAAGAAAAGGTGCTAAATTTGCTGTGTTTTCGATCGTCAAGTCCTACAATTTTTAAAGTCTTTTCTATGGAATCATAGGATACGCCTTTTATTTTACAAACCAATTTAAGGTTTTGATAGGCGGTCATGTAAGGATAAAAATTTGGACGTTCGATTATGGCACCTACTTTTTTTAGTGCTTGATGTGTTGTGAGACTACCTCCAAACCAAGAAAAATCTCCAGCCGTTTTATTAACAACATTTAAAACAATTCCTAATGTGGTGGATTTTCCACTACCATTTGGTCCTAAGATACCGTAAATACTTCCTTTTTCGATGTCAAAAGAAAGATTGCTAACGGCAGTTAGTAATCCATATTTTTTAGTAAGATTTGAAATTTTTAGGATAGAATTCACATGTTTTGTTTTAATGAATCATAAATATAAGACGATGTTTTCTGACTATTGTTACAAATTAAAAAAATATAAGTTAAATTTGGAATTCAAGTTAACACATGAAAGACGATTTAAAAATATCCCTTAAAAAACCTTCATACCCTGTAAATACAGCCTTAAAGGGGTATTTGCAAAAATTTAATCGTACAGTTCGGTTGCCTATATTTTATGATGATTTACTTCGTTTTCAAGGGTCTGTAGAAGTGTTTGATAAAAATGATAAAGACACGTTATGGGTGCGTACCTATTATAATGAGTTTGATCGTAAAGAGATCGATTTAAGTTTAAAAAAAATATATACCAAGCTACATTCGGATGGAAATGAAGCCACAATCCCGCTGTTAAATGTAGATGCAATTGACTATTGTACGTTTGGAAATTCCAAACCATTTCGTATAAAAATTAGAAATATACTCAATGATAACTACGCCTATTTTTATGTCAAAAAAGCGGATGCTTCTCGAATTTATGGATTGGAACTTGAGCATATGTTATCTCCTCATAACTTGAATTTTTTAGTCTATGAAGACACCCTAATCGAAGAGCATATCAGTGGTATTCCAGGAGATGAATTTATTGAAACGATGCTCCCAAACTGTTCCGAATCAGAGAAGTCACAAATTGCAAAAGAATTTGTGAAATTCAATGAACGTTGTATGATTCGTTTGTTAGGAGATATGCGTTCTTACAATTATGTGATTGTACCCACACATGATTTTGATCATGTAGTTTACAGTATTCGAGCTATTGATTTTGATCAACAGTGTTTTGAAGGTAAATTTAATGTGTACCGTCCTCAGTTTTTTAAGGAGAATTTTAAAATGGTTGATTTAGTTACAGATAAATTTGAAAAGCAATCTATTAATCAATACAAACTCGAAGAACGTTCCATTGTTGCCAAACGTCTGTTGAGTTTCAAAAACCGAGTTGACCAACTGATTCAGTGTATGGTTTCTGATACAATTTCTACCCCAGAACATGAAACCTTACTAAAAACAAAAATATTTGAATATACGCGCGATATCCGATTTAAAAAGAGTAAAAATATGGGTGAAATTTTAAAAAATTCTTTAAGATTTGTAAAACAAAATTACCAAACAGAAAACACAGGAATTTTCTTTTAATTCCAGTTCTCGTCAAAGTCTAGACGATCGTAATCATCCGTTCCATAACCGTCTTCAAATTCATCAAAATCATCTCCAAAATCTTCAGTCTCAAAAACTTTTTCGGGGGCGTCGCTTGGGACTTGTCCATGAACATACAATAAATTAGGATAATCCGTACCTTCCGCTTCTTCCACAATTTCTCCTAATTCAACCATAAAAGTCCACATACTCATAAAATCGTAGATATAAAGTAGTTTTGTACGTTCTTCAGAAACGACTGAACTAATAACAGTCTGACTCATGAGCTGGATATCACTTCCACCTTCGCTGAGATCAAATAAAGATATTTCTTCTCCTTGATTCCATTCATCATCACTCAAATAAAAGGAAGCCATTTCACTACCATCAAATCCAAAGGATTGTGTGATTGAATTATGTAAATCTTCGAGCGTATCGGTCTTTCTAATCTCAATATCTCTAAAAATATCCTCTTTGGTGTCGTTGTCTAAAACAACTCTAAATCTAAAAATCATAGGTTATTAATATAAAACAAATATAAGATGCATTTTTTTATGTTAGTAGCTTTTCTCTTTTTTTATGAAGGCATTCAAAAAGTATGTAACACTGAATTCCAAATAGGATAGAAGCAATGACTAAATGTAAGGGTTGACTCAAAAATGGGAAATCAAAATAATACATGAACACCCCAGAAGTTGCTTCTAGAATTACGCAATAAATGACTAATTTTATTTTATTGAATCCCAACGAGTATGCTCTGTTGAGATGCCAAAGATATCCGTTCAATAACAGGACTAAAATAGAGGTTGAACGGTGGATGTAAAAATTTAATTCGGGGGATGCCAACCAAAGGGACTTTTGATAACCCAATAGCTTTGTTTGTTCATCTACAAACTGTCTAACTTGAGTGCCTAAAGTAATTTGAATTAATGAAAGAACAAGCGCCAAAATAAGAATATTATAAAAACGCTTTTGATATGTTTGTGGTTTATAGTTGGTTTTAGAAGCAAAAATAACATACAGAATAAACCCAACAATTAGCAATGCCATCACCATGTGAATGGTGATTTTGTAGGGAGCTAGGTTAGAATCAACTACTGTTTTTCCAAGCCATGCTTGAAAGCCCATCCCAAACAAAGTGAGCACAGAAATAATAGGTATCCACTTGTTTTTTTTCCAATACCAAAATGCTAATACAGTGAAAATTAAGATAGGGATTCCAGAAAAAGCACCAATGAGTCTATTGATGTATTCTACCCAAGTATGAACAGGGTCGTAAGTCGTATAGTCGTGTTTGCTGTAAACTTCCCAATCAGAAGCGTCAAATTCGTTTCCAGAAATAAAATCAGTTTTGGCAACTAAAAAAGCTTCATGATCCATTAGAATCATCATTCCTTTTTCATAAGAATGATTTGCTTCAAATAATAACTGTGAACTTTCTGTAGGAGGGATGTAATATCCGAAACATTTTGGCCAATCTGGACAACCCATTCCAGAACCAGTCATTCGCACAATAGCACCTGCTACAATCACAAAGTAAATGAGTCCTAAAGCAATTTTTGAGAACGTTCTAAATTTATTTTTCATTGGCTAGAGTTAATCCTAAATCAGTTCCTTTTTTTAACATTAATTCAAAGGCTTTTTCAGGGTCGTTAGGAATGATTCCTTCCAAAATAGCTTCTTTGATAAATTCTTTAATGATTCCTATTTCTTTGGATGGCTTTAAATCAAAGGTTTCCATGATTGTTTCACCAGAAATGGGGGGCTGAAAGTCACGTATTTGGTCGCGTTCTTCAACTTCAATTATCTTTTCTCTAACAAGTTTAAAATTGTTATGATATTTTTTAAATTTATAAGGGTTTTTAGTCGTGATATCTGCTTCACAAAGGGTCATCAAATCTTCGACATATTCTCCGGCATCAAAAACGAGTCGACGTACAGCAGAATCCGTAATATTTTCTTGTGCTAATACAATAGGTCGCGAACTCATAAACACGAGTTTTTGAACATATTTCATTTTTTCGTTAAGTGGCATTTTTAAACGCTTAAATAAATGATATGCCATTTTAGACCCCTTAAGCTCATGCCCATGAAAGGTCCAACCTACTTTTTTATCAAAACGTTTGGTGGGTGCTTTTCCAATATCGTGTAAAAGTGCTGCCCAACGAAGCCAAACATTGTCGGTGTGCTTACAAATATTATCAACCACTTCGAGAGTATGGTAAAAATTATCTTTATGCTTTTGACCTTCTTGAATATCAACCCCTTTTAAGTCTGTCAATTCAGGAATGATGCGTTGAAGTAAACCAGTTTTTTCAAGTAATAGAAATCCTACTGAAGGTTTAACACTTTCTAATATTTTTTGAATTTCTACATTGATACGCTCATTTGTAATAATTTCAATCCGTTGGGATTGCTCTTTAATGGCATTAAATGAAGCAGTTTCAATGTCAAATTCCAGTTGGGTTGCAAACCGAATGGCTCTTAACATACGCAAAGGGTCGTCACTGTATGTAATTACGGGATCTAAAGGCGTTTTGATACATTTATTAGCCAAATCTTCGAGACCATTAAAAGGATCTAAAAGCTGCCCGTAGCTCGCAGAATTTAAGCTAATCGCCATCGCATTGATCGTGAAATCTCTTCGGTTTTGATCTTCTTCTAAAGTGCCGTCCTCCACAATGGGATTTCTGCTGTTTTCGTTGTAAGATTCTTTTCGTGCTCCTACAAATTCAAGCTCTACACCTTCATGTCGAATCATGGCAGTGCCATAGGTTTTAAAAATCTGAATTTTAGGAGTGTTAGGAAGGTTTTTAGCAACTCGTTTTGCGAGTTCAATACCGCTTCCAACCGCAACAATATCAATGTCTTTTTCACGACCGCGTTCCAATATAAAATCACGTACAAAGCCCCCAACAACATAACAGTCAACCCCAAGTTGATCTGCAGATTCAGAGACAACCTGAAATAGTAGCGATGTTAAAGCGTGCTTGTAGTTCATTATTTGTAAGGTTTACAAAACGTCTTTAAAATTATTTTCTGATAACTTTTACTTCGCCATTATTACTTAATTTAATAATAGAAGAAGGTTTAGCCGTTTTGTTTGTACGCTCCAAATTTACGACATAGTCTACACCTTTTAAAATATAGTCTTCAATTTCTTGAAAGGAATTTGGAGTTGGTTCACCAGAACTATTTGCGGATGTAGAAACAATTGGTTTTTTAAATCGTTTTAGTAATTCTACACAAAACCCTTCTTTGACCATGCGAATGGCCAAGGTGTTGTCTGCTGCAATAAGGTTTTCAGAAACTCTCAAAGGTTTGTCGTAAATAATAGTGGTTGGTGCTGTGGCATGTTCTAAAATGCTATAAGCCGCTTCTGGGATTTCCTCAACATAATAGTTTAACATATTAAAATCACTGACCAAACAAATCATTGTTTTTTGTTCCTCTCGTTTTTTGAGTTTATATAGCTTTTCAACTGCAGTAAAATTGGTAGCATCACAGCCCAACCCCCACACAGTTTCCGTAGGGTAGAGGATAAGACCGCCTTGTTTTAAAGTCTTTAGGGTATTGTTTAGTTCGTTTTGCATAATTAGTTGTTAATTTTAATAAGCTCGTTATATAAATTAAGCGTTTCTGTAACCATTTTTTCTTTAGAAAAATGACTTACAATATGTTTTCTGGCATTTATTGCAATTTTATGTGTTTTTTCTGGATTGTCAAAGGCATAAGAAATATAGCTTATAAATTCAGTTTGATTGTTTGCTATAAAGCCATTTTTTTGGTGTTCTATAATTTCTTTGGCCACCGGAATATTATTTACAATCACAAGCTTTTCTAGAGCCATTGATTCTACAAAAGCCAACCCAAAAGTTTCTCCATTTGTAGGTAAACATATTAGATTTGCTTTGCATAGTAATTTGGGTAATTCATAAAGTTGTTTGGTTCCATAGTAAGTGGTTTGCTTTTTAGCATCACCACTAAGAACATGTTCACATAAATAGTCCCAATAGGCTTTTCCTTTTCCAATGAGATGTAGGGTAGCTTTAGGATATAATTTCACAACTTCATTAAAAGTTTTAGCGAGTGTATTAACACCTTTTGCGTCAGAGAGCGTGCCAAAATAAAAGATTGATTGGTCAATTGTTTCTATCGAGGAATCGGGAGAAAATACTTTTGTGTCAATACCATTGTAGATCACTTTATGAGTGTCAATAGAATACATTTTCTGAATTGCTTCAGCTGAGAATTCTGAAACAGCCACAATTTTAGATGCATTTTCTAGTGCTTTTTGCTCCATAAGAATTTTAAGGGATTCTTTTTTTTGACCTAAATAATAATGCCAAAACGCTCTAGACCCATGAAATCTAAGAACCAACGGAATGCTGGTGTCACAATAAGTTGTGTAGCCACTAAAAACAAATGATTCAATCACATCGATTTTGTTTTTGGATGCATAGGTTTTTAATTTGTTGGCTAAATATTTTCGTTCCTTTTTCAGGAAAAATAATTGTAACGAATCACTTTTCAATTTAGAACCTATTGATCGGATGAGCTCCGTCAAAAAATGCGCTTTTGAATATTTTTTTATGAAGTAAAAGTGGATGTTATGTTCGCTAAATTGTATTTTTTTTCTTGAAAATCCAAATACATATACGTCATGTCCTTTTTTCACTAAGGCTTCAGCAAGAACCTTTAAAAACGTTCCTACACCGCCACAGTCTGGCAGTTTTTCATGAGAATACTCGTTTGTGAATAATAGAATTTTCATGACGTAAAAACCGAATTTAGCTCCTTGTACATTTTCTCAGCGATGACCTTTTTTGTGAAATTGTCAATCAAGTATTGATAACCATTTTCTGTGAATTCTTTTTGTAATTCAGCCTTAGCCATTAAATACTCTACCTTATCTGCAAAATCTATGGGGTTGCCAACTTCCGCTAAAAGCCCCGTCTCGTTGTGTACGATTACTTCTGGAATCCCCCCTGCATTTGCTGCGACTATGGGAACGCGACAGGCATAGGCTTCTATCAAAACGCCCCCAGTTGGCTCATTGTTTGAAGTGAACATAAACAAATCAAATTCAGGAAGAATTTTTGGAATGTCTTTTCTGAACCCTGCAAAAACAATATGATCTTCTAAGTTTTTTTCGCTTACATAAGATCGAATGTCTTTTTCAAGACTTCCTTTTCCGACCAAAATATAAGTCGCTTTAAAGCTGTTTCGCTTCACTAATTCTTCAACGGCATCGATCCAAGTATAATGATCCTTGAAACCTGTAAATTCAGCAATATTACCTATGATTTTATGGTCTGTTGGAATGTTAAACTCTTTGTGTAGCAATCCGTTTTTTTCAGTTTTAGTAAATTTATTGACATCCGTTACACTGCCAACGACACACATTTTTGAGTGGTCTTTCACGGCAAATTTTAAAACATCTACGACTGGATTTGAAACACAAATTATTTTTTTTATGCCCTTATAATTGTACTTCCATTTTCTGAAAAAATTAGTGTCAACCCGTTTTATCAGAGTACGACACAGCACAAGATGAGCAGAATGTTTAAATATTAAATGAGAAATTACAGCGAGTGTATGCGCTTTGCTACTGTGTATGAATACGATGTCGATGTTATGTTCTTTAACAAATTCAGAAATTTGTTTCGCAACTTTGAAATTGTATTCTGAAGAAACATCAAGCCCCGTGACTTGCATTTTTTTCTCCATCGCGATGTCATAAACAGGGCTGTTTTTTGCACAGAGAATATATTGATTGTCAATACCTGGATTGTCTTCAAAAGCTTCGTATAAATAAATTATTTTTTGCTCATGACCTCTCCAAACTTTCGAGACTGTAATTTGTAAAAGTTTCATGTTTTGTGTGTTTTAGAAGTTAGTGCAAATTAATTAGAGTCGTTTATAACTTTGAATTTTTCCAATGTTGTCTCAATTTACTGTATTTCAGGTAGGTAGTTATGAATGTTTGCTTGCAAATACGCCATCCATAAACACCATCTAAAATTCCAAGTCTTAAAAAATAAGCTTTAAAAAATGCCCAAGAAGGCCTAAAATACACCTTAAAAAGAGAGGCCGAAATGTTTAACTCAAAATAGGATTTAGCTCCAATAGTCGAAAAGTGTTCAACTTTTTCTTTATGTTCGTCATAATCTCTGTAAATCCAATGTAAAATATCGCCTTTTAATTTGCCACTTTTCAGCTTAGGTTTTAATTTATACGTATCGTGTGGATTGATGCCCTTCCATTCCCCGGAATCTTTTTTGAAAAGTCTTAATTTTTTATCAGGGTACCAATCCGAAAAACGAATCCATTTCCCACAATAATTGTTTCTTCTATTGCAATAATATCCAGGGTGCTTCCATTCTTTTTTGAGTTCTAAAATAGAAGTTTTTAATCTGTCAGACAGTGCTTCATCGCCATCTAAAGATAAAATGTAATCGTGGTTGGCTTGTGTTACCGCAAAGTTTTTCTGTTCAAAATATCCAAGAAACTTTTGTTGAACAAATGTTACGTTAAATTCCTTGCAAATTTCCTCTGTTTTATCAGTAGAGTAGGAGTCTACAACGATAATTTCGTCCACAATATCGACTAAGGAAGATAAGCATTTTCTTAAATGCTCCTGTTCGTTGTACGTTATGATGACACCTGATAGTTTTATCATGTTTATTCTATATTTCTATACATTAACCAAAGAAATAAATACGTTTTAAATTCTTTGAAAGCATTTAAATAAGCAAATACAAATCCTTCTTTACAATCTAAAAACCCGAGTTTTAGTAAAAATATTTTTTTTAGCTTCCATAAAGGCTTTCCTAAGAAATGAAATAAATTGGGTTGTATATTTTTAATATATAATTGTTGAGCTTTTTGCTTTGCTTTTATTGTTTGTCGTTCACTATAACGATCAAAATCTAAATAAAGTTCCTCAATAGAGTGTTTTAATTTTTTTGATGTTATTTTACTTTTAATGGATTTTTTATGAAGTATTAATGGAGTATAGGAGCTTCTATATCCAGAAAATTTTAAGAATTTCCCCATAAACATAAAGCGTGTTTTAACTTTATAATTTCCTGTGGAATCAGTGTTCAGGACAATTTCAGTAATTTCTTCTGCCAACTGAACTGGAATATAATGGTTCGCTTCTAATACTACAATCCAATCATGGTTTGCTTTTGAGTATGTTTTCTCAAACAAAAAATCAAAATCAAGGGTTTCAGATTCAATAAATTGAACGGGATTTTTATGTTCAATCTCTGAGAGTACCACTGAATCAATTTTTCCGACAATAATGATATCATCTACAAAGGCGAGACTGGAAATACACTCCTTAATGTAGTTGTGGTCATAAAATGAAATAACAATGGCACTAATCATGAAAATAAAACAAATTAAAAATAATTGTGTAGTCGGCTGTAAAAGTAATAATTTTACAACTAATATAAGCTACTGAACCATGGCGCGTTTACCAATTTTGATGTATCACACTATTTGCAACCACTCCTCCAATAGCAAAGGGTTGACTTTATCCTATGATAAATTGGAAGCACAGTTTAAATATTTAGTAGCTCAAGGCTACACAAGTTTACATTTTAGAGACATTGAAAAGTTTAAACATACAAATGATTTCCCTGAAAAACCTATTATTATCACCTTTGATGATGTTTATGTAAATCAATATGAATTTGCTTATCCTTTGCTTAAAAAGTTCAATTTAAAAGCATGTTTTTATGCCCCGTTTTCTTTTTTGGGAGGCACGGATTTATGGAACAATGGAACAGAAAAACTCATGTCAGTCTCACAGCTAAAGGATTTAGATCCATCTGTCATCGAACTTGGATTGCACTCCTTTGCGCACCGCCCCTACAGTTCATTGTCACTTGAATCAATACAAGAAGATTTTAAAAAATGCCATGATTTTGTTTCCAAACACAAACTTAATATATCTAATGTTTTGGCATATCCCTACGGGAATTTTCCCCGAAAAGAGCCTCAAAAAACACAGTTTTTTGAAGAATTAGTAAAACAAAACATTGCTTATGGTTTACGTATTGGCAACGGTTTGAATAAATTGCCTTTGAAAAATAATTATGAGTTAAATCGATTGGATATTAAAGGGGAAGACAGTCTGTTTAAATTCAGAATGAAATTAAAATTTGGAAAACTATCCCTATTTTAATCCTTTTTTAAGAAGCATCATTTTGGCGTATCTCGAAAAAACTCCGTAGGCATTTACTCCAGCAATGGCCAATGCGGGTATTCCGTCTCTAAAACCACCCCTAATAAAGAAACTGTGAAAAAAACGATAAAAAGGTTTGAATATTAATTGAAAAAATGTCACACTTTTACCTTTTTGTAAGAGTTGTTCAGCTTGAAACCAAGCATAGGTATCTTTCTTTTTAATATAATGTTCTAGCCCTTTATAGGTGTAATGTAATACAGGATTTTTTAAACTACTTATTGCCCCTTTTACAATTAACTTCTCATGAACACTCCCTTCAAAATAACATTGTTCTCTAACAACCAATCGTGTCACAGAGCTGCTTTGGTTGAATAAAAAGCGATTCATAAAAAAATGTGGAAAATTCAGCTTATAACCCTGGTAATTTGAATTTTCAATAGCCTCAAGTATCTCTTTTTGAAGTGGGAACGTGATACGCTCGTCAGCATCTAAAAATAAGACCCATTCAGAAGTAGCATATTCTAAAGCATAATTTTTTTGATTCGAAAAATTATCAAATTTTCGTTTAATAAACTTACAGTTATAGGCTTTAGCTATGTGCTGAGTTTTGTCCGTACTAAAAGAATCTACAACAATGATTTCATCTGCAAACTTAACCGAATACAAAGCTTTCTCTAAGTAGCACTCTTCGTTAAATGTCGGTATGATAACAGTTAATTTTTTCATTGAATTTTAAAAATCAAATTTACTAAAATTGTTTTCATTTTGTTTTGTTTGTGTCCATTTTTTGATTTTAAATGAATTTATATGTTTAAATTTGTATTATATTTTTAGCAGATGAAAAATTTACCCATAACAGTTATTGTTAGTACTTACAACTCTGAGGATTGGCTTCGTAAAGTGCTAGAAGGCTATAAACATCAAATCTATGATTTTTTTGAAGTCATTGTTGTTGATGATGGCTCAAAAGATACTACAAGGGAATTAATTGATAGCTTCAGAGCAGATTATCCAGTACCCTTGCGTCATTTATGGCACGAAGATGAAGGGTATAGAAGACAACGAATTTTAAATATTGCTATCACTAAAGCTGCTCATGATTATATTTTATTTACAGATGGAGATTGTATTCCAAGATGTGACTTTGTATCTGAACACGCAAAATATGCTCAAAAGGGATATTTCCTTTCTGGCGGATATTGTAAACTTAATATAGATTTGAGTAAAAAAATCACTCAAAATGACATTGCTACAGCCAATTGTTTTGATACAAAGTGGTTAAATAAACAAGGTGATTTAGGGTTTAAGCAAGGTTTGAAAATTTCTTCTGGCCCTACTTTATCAAAAATTTTAGATTTTTTGACTCCAACAGCAGCTACATTTAATAACTGTAACTCCTCGGCTTGGAAATCCGATTTAATAGCGATTAACGGCTATGATGAACGTATGAAATATGGTGGTCCAGATCGTGAAATAGGGGAGCGCTTAGTGAATTTTAAAATCCGTCCAAAACAAATCAGACATAAAGCAATCTGTTTGCATCTCGATCATCCTAGAGGATATAAAACTAAAGAATCTTTAGAACGAAACTTAGAGATCCGTCGAATTGTGAAAGCCGAAAAAAGGACATGGACTAATTTTGGGATTATTAAATCTGAAGAATAATTTAAAGTTTACGATAAACGCCTACTTTCCAATAAGTACCTTCTTTTTTTGTTTTAACCGTTGTAAAATCTAGTTGTTCTAATTCTGGATTATCAAAGTATTCCCAACATCCAACACCTTCTTTATAGATGGAGTTGATTAAGATTCCACCTTGTTTTAATTTTCCTAAAATTCTCTTTAGAACTTTAGCTCTAACAGCGTCATTAATATAATAAAAAGCTTCATTAAACACGATGACATCAAATTCTTGAGGAGGCGTGTAGTAATGCAAATCTGCAACCTGAAAATCTGCATTATTAAAATTACACTTAGTGGCGGATTTAATTGAAACTTTAGAAAAGTCAACCCCTAAAAAATAACCAATAGCTTCTTCGTCTAACCGTAATCTTAAAACTCCTTCGCCTGCGCCTAAATCCAAAATGCTAGGATTTGCTTTGGAATGATGTTTTATAGCCTCTACTATTTTAGCATATCGAGGTGCTTCAACATCATTTTTAAGATACTCCCATCGCCCTTTGTTGTACTGACGATTCCAACGATTTTTTCGTCTCCATATATGAAATTGATCTATTAGACTTAGTTTGCTCATTTGATATGATGTTTTAGAAAAGGTATAAGTTTTTTAAGAATAATTTTAGGGGTCAGTTGATTGTATAAAACTGTAGGATCTTTTTCGATTTTTTTGCGATCCTCTCTCGAAATGGAAAATAAATCGGGTTTTTCATCTAATAAGTGTATTGAGGTATGCAACTCACCATCTTCAAAACTTGCCCAGTCTGATTTTAAGACATAAGGTGAGAATATTGTAAATGTTGGTTTATCAAGTGCTTTTGCAATATGAACACTTCCGCCTTCGTTTGCGATCAGAAGTTTACATTGATTCATTAAAGAAATAAAACCTCTGATATTCGTTTCATAAAGATCAAAAATGATCGCCTCTTGGTGCTTACAGGCCTCATAAATTTTAGTAGCTTCTGCTTTTTGGTTGGGTGCATAGTTGAACAGTATATTCACTTCAAAATTTGAAGTTACATAATCAATGAGTGCAACGATATACGAATATGGCATAGATTTTTGAGGCGTACTTCCCAAAACCCCAACCATAACCACCGGTTTAGAATAGTTATTTAATTTAGAATACTTTTTTTCAGTATCTGTTAAATAGAGTTTAGGTGTGTAAATAGGAGTTTCTAAAGGGAATACGGAATCCACTAGGTGTACTCTTTGCTCAATAGATTTTCCACAAGGCATTGTTTTTTTCTCTAAAGGATGTATGTTATGAGTGTAAGAATTAAATAGAGAAGTTTTACCTTTTTTTTGATACCCAACACGAATACTTGCTTTTGAAAAAAATGAAATGAATTTACTTTGAAATTTTGAATAGGGATCAAAAATAATATCGTAGTTTTCTCTTCTTATATGCCCAGCTTTTTTGACGAGGTTTGGAATTTTCTTTAATTCCTTTTCATTAATTGGGATAATTCTGTCAATATTGGGGTTGTTTTCAATGACACCTGTTGTATAATTATAAACAAAATAGTCAACCCTAGAATTTGGGAATAACTGTTTAATATTAGCAGCGATTAAAGAGGCAATGAGTACATCGCCGATTCGCTTATTTTGAATTACAAGTATTTTTTTCATTAACTACTAAAGACTATCTTAGCAAGATATTACTTTTTTTAAAGTTACTAAAAATTTACATGAATAATATTATTGTACATTCCAAATTCATCTCTTATTCAGCAGCGATATCTAAGGCAATAAGTGATTTTGAAACCTCGGGAGTTACCGTGCTAAAAGGAAATCGAAACACCATAAAATCTCTAAAAATTGAGGGATTGCATTTGAATATTAAACAATTCAAAACTCCAAATTTTTTCAATGCGTTCATTTATAAATACATTCGTAAATCCAAAGCGCGAAGATCCTATGAGTATGGAACTATATTAACTCAAAAATCTATTTTAACACCCACTCCAATTGCATATTTTGAAACCTTTTCGTGGTTTGGTCTCAAACAAAGTTACTATGTCAGTCAGCATCTCGCTTATGATTTTGATTTTAGAGTGTTGATACACGATTTAAAGTTCCCTAATAGAGTTGAAATCCTTAAACAGTTTACAGCTTTCACCTTTAAACTCCACGAACAAAAGGTCAATTTTTTAGATCATTCACCTGGAAACACACTCATCGTAAAAACATCTGAAGATAACTATGATTTTTATTTAATTGATTTGAATCGCATGCGTTTTGAGACGATGAATTTAAAAAAACGAATGCATAATTTTAGACGCCTCTGGATGTCAAAGACAATGATACACATTATGTCTAAAGAATATGCAGCTTTAAGCAAAACCCCGTTTTCTAAAATTCAAAGCGAAATGCTTCGTTACAGCCGTCAATTTCAGAAAAAAATTAATGCTAAAAAATTAAAACGAAGTGGTCGTAAAATGGCCTTTAAAACGCCGAACTAAACCGCAACATTATGCGTTCTTAATGCATCGTTTAAAGACGTCTTTTTGTTGGTACTTTCTTTTCGTTTTCCAATAATTAATGCACAAGGAACATTGAAGTTTCCAGAGGGAAACTCTTTCACGTAACTTCCTGGAATCACAACCGAACGTGCAGGTACAACCCCTTTGTATTCAACTTTTTCATCACCAGTTACATCAATAATTTTTGTACTCATCGTTAGTACAACTCCAGCACCTAATACAGCTTCAGTTTCCACACGAACTCCCTCCACAACAATACATCTCGAACCAATAAAGGCGTTATCCTCAATAATCACTGGTGCTGCTTGTAACGGTTCCAAAACTCCGCCAATTCCAACACCCCCAGAAAGATGAACGTTTTTACCTATTTGAGCACAACTTCCTACAGTAGCCCAAGTGTCAACCATAGTTCCTTCGTCAACATAGGCTCCGATATTTACATAACTTGGCATTAAGATCGTCCCTTTTGAAATGTACGCACCGTGACGCGCGACAGCATGGGGCACAACACGAATGCCTTTTTCGGCATAACCTGTTTTTAATGGAATTTTATCATGAAACTCAAAGGGTCCAACCTCAATAGTTTCCATTGTTTGAATGGGAAAATACATCACAACTGCTTTTTTAACCCACTCATTGACTTGCCAACCATCCGTTGTAGGTTCAGCGACTCTTAGGTCTCCTTTATCTAATAAATCAACGATTGTTCTAACCGCCTCTTTTGTTGTATTTTCTTCTAAGAGTGCTCGATTTTCCCAAGCAGTTTCAATAAGTGACTTTAAGTTGTCCATGACGTAATTTTTTGTCAAATATAAGCTTAATAAAAACGAATCTATAACAGCTTATACATTTTGAATAAAATTTGTCAATTTGAGTAAATTTCGCCTATTTTCTATTAAAAATTAATCAGATATTAATTTTCTACCTAAAGATTCAAAACACAGTTCGTTATAAAACTGTATTTTTGCGGGATATGGGACGCTTATTAGCAATAGATTATGGAAGTAAACGCTGTGGGATCGCTGTCACGGATGAAATGCAAATTATTGCTTCAGGACTGACCACAGTTGATACCAAAAACATTATAAACTTTCTGAAAACCTATTGCAAAAATGAATCGGTGGATTTGTTCTTAATAGGCTTGCCAAAACAAATGAATAACGAACTCTCTGAGAGTGAGCCTTTAATTTTGAAATTCATTAAAATTTTAAAAAAAGAAATCCCACATATTCATATTCAACGTGTAGATGAACGTTTTACTTCTAAGATGGCATTTCAAACCATGATTGATAGTGGTCTCAAAAAAAAACAACGTCAAAATAAAGCACTTGTCGATGAAATCAGTGCCACACTCATTCTTCAATCCTACCTTCATAATAAATAATTATAGAAGTATTATTTTATAATCCCAAAAATTGTATTTTTGAGCCCTTATATTTAGTAATATGATTTTACCAATTGTGGCCTATGGAGATCCAGTTCTTAAAAAAAGAGCAACTGAAATCTCTAAAGACTATCCGAACTTAGAGCAAATTATTGCCAATATGTACGAGACTATGTATGGCGCTCATGGCGTTGGCTTGGCTGCACCACAGGTTGGACTTTCAATACGCTTGTTTTTAGTAGATACAGCTCCTTTTTCAGATGATGACAGCTACACTCCAGAAGAACAAGCGGAATTAAATGCGTTTAAACGCACCTTTATAAATGCCAAAATCCTTGAAGAATCAGGAGAAGAGTGGAATTTTAACGAAGGTTGTTTAAGCATTCCTAATGTACGCGAAGATGTATCTAGATGTCCAAAAATTAAAATTGAATATCAAGACGAAGATTTTAAAACACATATTGAAGAATTTGAAGGCCTAATTGCGAGAGTGATTCAACATGAATATGATCATATAGAAGGTGTGTTGTTTACAGATAAAGTATCGTCTCTAAAAAAACGTTTGTTAAAAGGAAAATTGACCAATATTTCTAAAGGAAAAACGAATGTAGATTACCGTATGCGATTTCCAAATAGTTCAAAAAAACGATCTTAAATCAATAATAATATCAATCAATGGAGTTAGATAAAATTTTAGCCATTTCTAAAAAACCAGGCTTATATAAATTAATCACCCAATCTCGTGGTGGGTTTATCGCAGAATCTTTACTAGATCAAAAACGAATTTCAGTCAGCATTAGCAATAATGTGAGTTTATTAAGTGAAATAGCAATCTATACACTTGGTGAAGAATTGCCATTAAAAGATGTCTTATTCAAGATTTTTGAAAAAGAAAAAGGCGCTCAAACCAGCACCAGTCATAAAGCCTCAAAAGACGATTTAGAAGCTTATTTTTTCTCGGTACTTCCTGATTACGATGAAGACCGTGTGTACCCGAGTGACATCAAAAAGATTTTAAATTGGTACAATATATTAACGGAGCATCAGCTACTCGATTTTAAATCCGAAGCTTCTAGTTCAGAAGAAGAAGAATAAAAAAAAGCAGCTAAGAGCTGCTTTTTTTAACACCCTATTTTAGAATGTTTGCACATTTAACAAAAGAATTTAGATACAATTGGAAGTTAGCGGCCCCCGTAATTTTGGGCATGCTTGGCCATACGTTTGTTGGATTTGTAGATAACGTCATGGTAGGGCAATTAGGGGCTGCGGAATTGGCAGCAGTTTCACTTGGAAATAGCTTTTTCTTTGTAGCAATGGCGTTTGGGATTGGATTTTCTACGGCAATTACCCCTCTGGTTGCGGAGGCCGATTCTGAAAACGACTTTAAAAAAGGAAAGTCAGCGTTTAAGCATGGCTTGTTTTTATGCATCATTTTGAGTCTTTTGTTGTACGGAATGATTTTACTGGCCAAACCGCTTATGTATTTCATGAAACAACCCGAAGAAGTCGTGATTTTAGCAATGCCTTATTTGAATATTGTTGCGATATCATTAATTCCACTAATTATTTTTCAGGGGTTTAAACAATTTAGCGATGGTTTGTCATTAACAAAACACGCCATGTATGCGACCCTTATTGCTAATATTTTAAATGTTGGATTAAATTATTTGTTGATATTTGGAACGTTCGGATTTCCAAAAATGGGCATTGTTGGCGCCGGCATTGGCACTTTAATCTCTCGAGTTGCCATGATCGTTTTAATCTGGATTTTACTCAAAAACAATAAAAAAGCACAAGCATTTGTAACCCAAATAAAACTATTTGTTTTGGATAGTTATATGCTTAAAAAAATAATGAATCTAGGGTTGCCAAGCGCCCTTCAAATGTTATTTGAAGTTGCTATTTTTACGGCTGCAATATGGTTGAGTGGTGCCTTGGGTAAAAATGCACAAGCAGCCAACCAAATTGCATTGAATTTATCCTCTATGACCTTTATGATCGCCATTGGGTTAAGCGTCACTGCTATGATTCGTGTTGGAAACCAAAAAGGATTGAAAAACTATGTGGAACTTCAACGTATAGCCAAATCCATATTTTTGATGGGGATTCTATTCGCATCTGTATTTGCAGTTCTTTTCTTGGTGTTTCATAAGCAGTTTCCAGCGCTATATCTGGATTTAAAAGATGTAAACAACTATTTAGACAATCAGGAAGTGGTCGCAATCGCTTCAAAACTATTATTAGTGGCGGCACTTTTCCAACTGAGCGACAGTACTCAAGTGGTGTTTTTAGGTGCGTTGCGAGGCTTGCAAGATGTAAAAATCCCAACCTTGTTGACTTTTATATCGTATTGGGTCATTGGCTTTCCGACGAGTTATTATCTTGGAAAGGAAGACGTATATGGAAGTACAGGTATCTGGATTGGACTTTTGGTAGGATTAGGGTCGGCTTCAATTTTTTTATATCTTCGATTTATATATCTAACAAACCGTTTAATACAAACTCATAACAACTAACATGGAATTACCAAAATTTATACTCGGAGATAATACTCAATTTCCAACAGCAATTTATGTGATACACACGGAATTTCCACGTTTTATCATCAATTTAGAAACGGACGAGGTGGAGTGGTTAGAAGACTTTGATAAGCAAGATGAAGAAGAATTACTTTCGGAAACAGAAACTGCTATTAAGGAAGCTACTGCGTTTTATGACTCAGAAGTTTCAACTTACGACAATTAATTATGTTAGATCAACTTTTAGAATTTGACCGTTCACTATTCCTTTATCTTAATAATTTAGGAACCCCTTCCTGGGATGGGTTTTGGGTGGTGGTGACTAATAAGTTGACATTTATTCCGTTATATCTCGTTTTGATTTATCTGATGGCTAAACGTTTAACGGTTAAAGCGGTTGTCATTTTAGTTCTTACAATCGCTGGGATGATCTTATTTACAGACCAGATTACAAACCTATTTAAATTTACTTTTGAACGCCTTCGTCCATGCGCCCAAGAAGGGGTATTGGAATACATCCGACAAGGGGAGTGTTGGGGCTTTGGATTTTTCTCTGGACATTCCTCCAATTCCATGGCAACGGCAATTTTTACAGGTTTAATGTTGCGACCTATTTATAAAAACGTGATTTATTATATGATTGTTTGGAGTGTTGTTGTGGCTTACAGTCGCATATACTTAGGGCTTCATTACCCTTTAGATATTTTATGCGGTTTATCTTTTGGAGCATTCGCAGGCTATTTGTTTTACAACATTTTCACTCGTTTACAAACCCGTTTTGTGAAGGTTTAGTAAATATTCAGCTGCGGCAAAAGGAGAGCGTTTGTTTTTAGCAATTAATTCGAGCTGTATTTTTAATTCTTTAGCGATTGTTTCATCTTGAAAGAACTGATCTTTTAACTGGTTTTCAATGGATTGAAGTAGCCAAAATGTATTTTGCTCTTGGCGCTTTTTTGAGAAATAACCCACTTTATTTGTGTGGTCTATACAGTCGGTAATTAAATTCCAAGCAGTATCGATACCTGTGTTTTCAGCTGCACTACACAAGACCACTCTAGGCGTCCATCCAGAGGCTTTAGCAGGGTAGAAGTGAAGCGCACGGTTAAATTCCTCCTTTGCTAATTTAGCAGCCGTTAGGTTGTCTCCATCGGCTTTATTGATAATAATAGCATCTGCCATTTCAATAATTCCTCGTTTGATTCCTTGAAGTTCATCTCCAGCACCAGCAATTTTTAGTAATAAGAAAAAATCAACCATACTATGTACGGCTGTTTCACTTTGTCCAACTCCGACGGTTTCAATCAGAATTACATCGTAGCCTGCTGTTTCACAAAGCGTAATAGCTTCACGTGTGTGACGTGCCACACCCCCCAAAGAATCACCAGCTGCAGAAGGACGAATAAATGCGTTTGGATTTTTGACCAACCCATCCATACGAGTTTTATCTCCTAAAATACTTCCTTTACTGAGGCTGCTACTAGGATCCACCGCTAATACTGCAACCTTTTTTCCAAGTGTGGTTAAATAGGTGCCAAGCGTTTCTATAAACGTACTTTTCCCAACTCCGGGAACTCCTGTGATCCCAATCCTAACAGATGGCTTTTGATGTCCTAAGCAGCTTTCAATCAGTCTGTTTGCTTTGGCTTTGTGTGCAATATTATGACTTTCAATGAGTGTAATACCACGACTGAGTGCAGCCGTATTTCCGTTTAGGATTCCTTCGAGTAATGCTGCAGCTGAGGGGTGTTTCTGACGTTTCTTTTTTAAATTAGAAATCGCATGTTCGCTCGTGGATTCTTGGTTTGAAACCCCTTTTTTTTCTTGAAGAGCTGTTTTATTTAATTGCTTTTTGACCACATGCTTAGTATTAACGCTAAATTAATCTAATTTTTTATAATGGGATTATTTTTGTGATTGTCCGTATCTTTAGTTCAAATTTTCATGAAATGGATTTTAATACTTTTTTATTTAGGTTATCAGAAGCCCCAATCAAAGTCATTGCACCTTTGATTGATTTTAGCGACTATGTTTCTATAGATTTATCATTGCATAATAAAGCCCTTCAGAATTTTGATGTCAGTTGTTCTCAGTCATGGATTGGTTACATTGACCAATACCTACAAAGTCGAAATAAATCCATTGCTTTTGGAGGCTATTTAGAATCGCGATCCATCTACAATCGAAGCGATCATTTTAATGCAAATAATACATTAGAGAACCGTAACATCCATTTAGGTATGGACTTGTGGTGCGCTGCTGAAACCCCTGTGCTTGCTGCATTTGATGGGGAAGTGCATAGCTTCAAAGACAATACAAATTATGGAGACTATGGACCTACACTGGTCTTAAAACATTGTATTGATACAGTGGAGTTTTACACCCTTTACGGTCATTTATCTAGGCCATCAATTAAAGATTTAAATAAAAACACTCAAATAACTAAAAATCAATGCATTGGTTATTTAGGTGATTCTACTGTAAACGGCGATTATGCCCCGCATTTACACTTTCAAATTATGAAAGATATTGAAGATTACGAAGGCGATTATCCTGGTGTTTGTTCACAAAATAATTTGGCATTTTATAGTGCAAATTGCCCCGATCCAAATTTGGTTTTGAAGTTGTGTTAAGAAATTGAAATTTAACTGTCGGAGTATATTTTAGAGACCAAACCTTTATAGAGGTCAAAAATGACACTACGCTTCATTTTCATGGTAGGTGTAAGGTGTCCTCCTTCAATACACCACACGTCTGGAGTGAGCTCAAAACGTTTGATTTGTTCCCAACTCCCAAAACGTTGATTGCATGTATCGACTTCTTTTTGGATGCGATTTATTATAACTTCTGAAGCGCAAATTGCTTCTGGTGTGGCTTCTACATCTATTTTTTTGCGATCGATCCATTCTTTAACAAATTCAAAATTTAGTTGAATTAAAGCAGCTGGCATTTTTTGGTTTTCCCCAATTACCATCACTTGTTCAATAAAATTAGATTCTTTTAGATCATTTTCGATAAGCGTTGGAATAATATATTTCCCTCCAGAGGTTTTAAACATTTCCTTTTTACGTCCAGTAATTTTAAGAAATCCATCCGCATCAATTTCACCTTTATCTCCTGTGTGAAAATAATCGCCAGTCATAACTTCCGCAGTTTTTTCAGGATCTTTAAAATACCCTACCATCACATTTGGACCTTTGATGAGGATTTCGCCATCCTCTGCAATTTTCACTTCCAAGTTAGAAATGGGTTTACCAACCGTTCCAATTTTAAAATGATGATCAGCATGCATTCCTACCGAAACAACCGGAGACGTTTCTGTAAGGCCATAACCTTCCATAATCATCATTCCCGAGGCACAAAAAATACGAGCCAAACGATGATGTAGGGCTGCACTTCCCGAAACCATGGTGTGTAATTCTCCGCCCAATGCAGCTTTCCATTTACTGAAAATTAATTTACGGGCAATTTTTAACTGAAACTCATACCAAAATCCATTGGCTTTGTAGGGTTCATATCTTTCTCCGAGTCGAATAGCCCAGAAAAACAACCCTCTTTTAATTCCTGTTAATTCGCTGCCTTTAGCGTTTATTTTATTGAATACTTTTTCTAATAAACGGGGTACCACACTCATAAGGTTGGGTTTTATCTCCTGAGCATTTTCGCCAATTTTTTCGATGCTTTCAGCAAAATACACACTGATTCCGGCATATTGATAAATGTAAATTAAGACCCGTTCAAAAATATGACACAGTGGTAAAAAGCTAAGAACTCGAGTTGTACCTTCCATTAAAGGGAGGCGTGGCATACTTGCTAAAATATTTTCTACCACATTGTAATGAGATAACATAACACCTTTGGGCTTTCCAGTGGTTCCAGAAGTATAAATAATGGTTGCTAAATCGGAAGGGACAACTTCTGATTTTCGAGTTTCAACGTCGGATTGTGTGCTTTCATCGGCACCAAGTTCAAATAATGTAGTGTAATTTTCACAGTCTTCAATTTCATCAAAACTAAAAACGTTTTTCAGTTTTGTGTTGTCTTTTACTTTAAGTACTTTATTATAAACTTCTTCATCTGACACAAAACAATAGACCGCTTCACTGTGATTTAAAACATATTCATAATCCTCTGAAGAAATTGTCGGATAAATAGGGATATTTTGCGCTCCCACCTGAAGTACTCCAATATCTACAATACACCATTCCGTTCGGTTGGTTGTTGAAATGACAGCAATTTTATCATTCTTTTGAACGCCCATTTTAAGCAAGGCTCTACTGAGTGCATTTGCTTTGTTAAGATACTCTTTTGAGGACGTTTTAACCCATTCACCATCTTTCTTTGAGATTAATGCGGCATCTAAATTATGAGTCTCTAATTGGTAATGTGCGAAGTCAAAAAGTCGAGTAATTGGTTTCATCGGATTGTAATAAGTTTGTGAGCATGCAAAGTACTAATTTTTAAAAGAGTATCAAATTTGATTTTTCAAAATTATATACTACTTATTACAAAGACTCTAACCAACGTCTTGCATTAACAAACCCTTCTAACCAAGGCGATACAGAATCGGATCTATTTTCAGGGTAGTGTGCCCAATTCCATTGAAACGTCGAACGTTCAATATGAGGCATTGTGACCAAGTGACGCCCTGTACGATCACACATCATGGCTGTATTAAAATCAGAGCCATTTGGATTGTTCGGATACGCATTATGGGCATACTTACCAACAATGTTATAGTTTGATTCCTCATATGGCAATTTAAATTTGCCTTCCCCATGTGAAATCCAAACTCCCAATGTACTTCCTTCAAGCGATGATAGCATCACTGAATTGTTTTTTTGAATGGTAACCGATGTAAAAGCACTTTCGTGTTTTTGAGAATCGTTGTAAGTCATTTTTCCATGTTCGGAATGTTCGGGATTGATTAAATCCAATTCCATCCAAAGTTGACATCCATTACATATTCCAACAGAAAGTGTATCTGGACGGTCAAAGAATTTTTTGAGTGCTATTTTGGCTTTTTCATTGTATTTGAACGCACCTGCCCATCCTTTGGCAGAACCCAACACATCGCTATTACTAAAGCCACCAACGGCTCCGATAAACTGAATATCTTCCAAAGTCTCACGCCCTGAAATCAAATCGGTCATGTGAACATCTTTTACATCAAACCCTGCTAAATACATTGCATTTGCCATCTCGCGTTCGGAGTTACTGCCTTTTTCTCTTATGATAGCAGCTTTTGGCTTGTTTTCCAGATTAATACTAGGTAATTTCCCTGTAAACTGTTGTGGAAATTTATAGTGAAGAGGTTGGTTTTTATAATTTTCAAATCGCTTTTTTGCCAATCCATTGGCGGTTTGTTTTTGATCGAGTAAAAACGACGTTTCATACCAAACATCTCTTAATTTATTGATGTTTAATGTTAAATGATCAGTCGCATTTTTAATGTTTAAAACAGGTTGATCTGTCACAGTTCCAAGTTCATGGAATGCAATGGATGCTTTGGACAGTTCGGCTGCTACAGAGGCATCTTTTGCTTGAAATACAATACCTGAATTCTCAGAAAACAACAGTTTGATGCTGTCCGCTTCTTCAAGAGTATCCAAATTCAAATCAGCTCCTAAATGAGTGTCTGAAAAACACAATTCTAATAAAGTTGTAATCAATCCTCCAGAAGCCACATCATGACCTGCTACAATTTTATTGTTTTTAATTAACTCTTGAAGGGTATTAAATACAGTTTTCACATACGAAGCACTTTGTACATTTGGCGTTTCTGATCCAACAGTATTTAAAATTTGCCCAAAAGCACTGCCTCCCAATTTGAAAGCATCTTGAGAGATATTAATGTAATAAATAGGGCCTGCATTGCGCTTAAATAACGGCTCAACGACTTTTGATATGGCATTACAATTTCCTGCAGCTGTAATAATAACAGTTCCTGGAGAAACCACATCACCATCAGGATACTTCTGTTTCATTGAAAGCGAATCTTTTCCAGTAGGGACATTGATTCCTAAGTCTATTGCAAATTCAGAAATGGCTTCAACAGCACTGTATAAACGTGCATCTTCGCCCTCATTTTTACAAGGCCACATCCAGTTTGCAGAAAGTGAAACACTTTGTAATCCGTCTTTTAAAGGCGCCCATATAATATTGGTTAGTGCTTCTGTAATTGCAGCACGACTCCCAGCTTTTGGGTCAATAAGTGCAGCAACAGGTGCATGTCCAATTGAAGTGGCTATCCCTTCTTGACTTGAATAGTCTAAGGCCATCACACCTACATTATTTAGGGGGAGTTGTAACGGACCTACACATTGTTGTTTAGCAACTTTCCCTCCCACACAACGGTCCACTTTGTTGGTCAACCAATCTTTACAGGCAACAGATTCAAGTTTTAACACATCCTCAAGATACGTTTGAAATAAGTTGCTGTCGTAAGCCGCAGACTTGTAATTTCGGACAATCGTTTGATCCTCTAAAATTGTTTTAGGAGAACTTCCAAACATATCTTCTAAATTAAAATCCATAGGGGTATTTCCTGTAGATTTTGATTCAAATACAAAACGTTGATCTCCCGTTACCTTTCCTACCGTGTACATGGGAGCCCGCTCTCTATCGGCAATTTTTTGTAAGGTCTCAATATGTTTTTCAGCAATTACAAGCCCCATTCGTTCTTGAGATTCGTTGCCTATTAATTCTTTATTTGATAGGGTAGGGTCGCCGACAGGAAGTTGATCTAAGTCGATATGTCCTCCTGTGTCTTCTACTAATTCGGATAGACAGTTTAAATGCCCTCCGGCTCCATGATCGTGAATGGATACAATAAAATTATGTGGGCTTTCAACCATACCTCGAACGGCATTAGCCGCTCTTTTTTGCATTTCAGGATTGGATCGTTGTACGGCATTCAATTCAATTCCACTGGATAATGCTCCTGTATCCGCCGAGGATACGGCGGCTCCACCCATTCCAATGCGGTAATTTTCTCCTCCTAGAATAACGATTTTATCATTTTTTTCGGGTGTATCTTTGAGTGCTTGATCGGCTTTCCCATATCCAATACCTCCTGCTTGCATGATGACTTTGTCAAATCCTAAACGCTGAGCATCTTCTTTGTGTTCAAAAGTGAGTACCGAACCACAGATTAGCGGTTGTCCAAATTTATTTCCAAAATCAGAAGCACCATTAGAGGCTTTGATTAAAATATCCATGGGAGTTTGATAGAGCCAGTCTCGTTCTTTAAATCCAGCTTCCCAAGGTCGATTTTCATTTAATCGGGAGTAGGAGGTCATATAAACCGCTGTTCCAGCTAATGGGAGTGATCCTTTTCCGCCAGCAAGTCGGTCTCTAATTTCACCTCCTGATCCTGTTGCAGCGCCATTAAAAGGTTCAACGGTGGTTGGAAAATTATGAGTTTCAGCTTTGATGGAAATCACAGATTCAAAATCTTCTTTGGTATAGTAATCAGGTTTATCAGCACTTTTAGGTGCAAATTGTTCTACAACAGGACCTTTGATAAAAGCAACATTGTCTTTGTAGGCCGATACGATGCTATTTGGATGTTGTTTGGAAGTTTCTTTTATGAGTTTGAAAAGGGAGGTAGGTTTTTCTTTCCCATCAATAATAAAAGTTCCATTAAATATTTTATGGCGGCAATGTTCTGAATTTACTTGCGAAAATCCAAAAACTTCAGAGTCGGTGAGGGGGCGTCCTATTTTTTTACTAACATGATTGAGGTATTCAATTTCTTCTTCATTTAAAGACAATCCTTCTTGTTGGTTATATTCAGAAATGTCATGAATCGCCAAAATGGGTTCTGGAGTGATGTCAATGTCAAAACTCTTTTGATGGAGGCCTTCAAATTTTTCAGAGATCATAGGGTCAAAGTCTGAAAAATCAATTTCAACAGCTTTAAATTCTTCGATTCGAATTATTCCTTCAATACCCATGTTTTGGGTAATCTCAACAGCATTTGTACTCCAAGGGGTAATCATGGCTGCTCGTGGTCCTACAAAATTTGAATTCAGTGTTGTGAGTTCTATTTTTGGTTGATCACCAAAAAGCCATTGTAGTTTGGAAATCGTTTCGGGGGTTAAATCGTTTACAGTTTGAACTGCAAACACTTTTATTTCAGGGATTCCAAAGAAATGAATCATTCGTTGTGTTTTGGATATTATTCGATCCTACAAATTTAATGATTTTAAGAGGAATTTTGAATGATTTTAGTTCCTAATTTATGGAGTTATTCACCAGTTTTAAACATCTAGAAATAGGGGGCTAAAAATGGGTTTAAACCTATTTATTGACGGATTAATTTTTTCACCTTCACACCAAAATTAGTTGTCATTTTTACGATGTATAAACCTGAATTTAAAGCTGAGATATCTATAGATTTTGTGGAATTTTTTAGAAGCATTTCTATGATTAATTCCCCTTTAAGTGTATAAATTTCAACTTTTAATGAGGGCAAGGAATTGAAAAAAATCTGATTTGATTTCACAGGGTTTGGAAAAAATGAGACCCTGTTTTTATAAATAGTATTCACATTGAGTGGTTCTTGATGGTTTCCTAAGTCGTCTATATCATCTTGAGGGTAGGCGTCCCATTCCCCAACTAAATTAAATGCAGTGGTTGGATTGATAACCGTTGATTTTCTTCTGTAAGTTGCGTTTTCAAAATTATTAGTCCCCCCAAAGTTTCCAAAGATATCTATGAGTGTTCCATTTTTAAAAAGACCAACAGGGTCATCGCCATTAAACGACATCGCATCTGCACTAGAGAGTTGATCCGCAACTGCTAATATTTCCGCAGAAGCATTGCCTCTAGAAATAACATGTACGTTTCCATCCGAAATAGAACCCGTTAGTTGTAAGGCGACGCCGTAAGCACCATTACTATTCACGTCTCTTGCAATTGTATATGCACTAAGGTTCACAGAATTGCCAGTGAAATTTGCAATTTCTATCGCTTTATTATTACTACTTCCTTCTACATATTCAGATATAAAAAGTTCATTAGGGGTTGATGTCCCTTGATCGGTTGTTTCACAACTTTCGTTACTACTTGGTGCGGTATTGAGTGCTGCATCTCTTGCAAAAACAGTAAAACAGAATTCTGTATTTGCAGCCAAACCAGTGACCGTAATTGAAGTATTTGAGGTACTTACAGTATTTATGCCATCTACATAAACATCATAAGAAGTTACAGCTGTATTATCCGTTCCGGCTGTCCAGCTTAAATTGATTGAATTTACTGTTGGATTAGAAGCGATTAGGTTTGTTGCGGCCGTTGGTGCTTCAGTATCCGTAATAGGGTTCCAAATCATAGACGCATATTCTGGGTGATCCACAAATGGATTTGCATTGTTTTGAAAATTGTAGGCCGCATTATTTCGATCGCGCTCACGCTGGTCCACCGGATCGATGTTATTATGCCAATCTAACAACACTTCAATTGCCCAAGGAAAAAATACGGCATCATTAGTGCCATCAAACATTGCAAAACTTGTGTATTCATTTACAGTGTCTTCATAACGTACAGCAAAGTAGAGCAACGCTCTTGCAATATCACCTTTAAATTCATCGATGGGTTCAAATACAGTTCCCGAATAACCAGACATTGCACTTGTGCCTCTTTTTGAACCATTTAATGAAGTCCAATTTGGGGAGTTTACAGTTCCAAAAACGAGTGAACCTCTAAAGTTATTTACTCGCCCATCTGATGGAATGACGGTATGAATATCACTTTGCATGGGAAAAGCACTGTTAAAGGAGGACTGTGGAACAAGGTGCTCTCTGTTATAGCAATCACCTTCTGAACTTTGATTTCCACATTGGTTGTTTCCATGCGTAAAGTTATAAGGATCCGAACCCGATGGGTTTTCTGAATACATATCCAAAATAGTTCCATCATTTTCATAATTATTTCCTGAAGCAACTGCGATGTCTGAGTGCGTATCAATATAGCCGTTAGATCCGCTTATGCCGTCACCATCATATAATTGGTCATAAGTACGCGATTGATGTCCGTTGGTTGTAATTGTTTTTAATTGTGATTTCAAGGCGTAACCTGATAATCCGTTTGCAGAATCGTAATAATTTGCTGGAATTTGTGCAAAAGACAGTGTGGAAATAAGAACGGATAAAATATATAATTTCTTCATAACAGATGTAGTTAAAAACAATTGGCTTATTTTTTTTCTAGTAAGGCCATATAAAACCCGTCAAATCCAGTTTCATGCGCCAGTATTTTTTTTTCTTTTACAAATGTAAAATCTTTTCCAGATTCTGATTCTAAAAAGGTTTTAATTTGAGCTTCATTTTCAGATGGCAATACGGAACAGGTTGCATACACCATTTTTCCTTGAGGTTTTACCATTTTAGAGTATTGTTGTAAAACGTCTTGTTGGGTTTTACGGATACGGTCTATAAATTCAGGTTCTAGTTTCCATTTTGAATCTGGATTGCGTCTTAATACTCCCAAACCAGAACAGGGTGCATCAATTAATAAGCGGTCGGCTTTTCCGTATAGTTTTTTGATTGGTTTTGTAGAATCAATCACTTTCATGTCAATATTATGAGCTCCATCTCGACGGGCTCTAATTTTTAGTTTTTTGAGTTTACTTTCGTAAATATCCATCGCCACTACGGAGCCTTTATTTTCCATTAAAGCTGAAAGGTGTAAGGTTTTTCCTCCTGCACCGGCACAACAATCTACCACTTTCATCCCTGGTTTTACATCTAAAAAATCAGCAACTAATTGTGATGAGGCATCTTGAACTTCAAACCATCCATCTTTAAACGCTTCCGTAGTAAATACATTGGCACGTTCTTTAAGCTGCAAGGCATAAGGATAGCCTTCTATTTCGAGAGTTTCTATATTCTCAGATTCTAGTTTTAATTTTAAATCTGCTTTAGATGTTTTTAAAGTATTGACTCTTAAAATAACATTCGCTTGTTTATTTTGCATGGCCAATTCCTTGGTCCATTTAGCTTCACCTAGCTCCTTAACACCCAGTTCATCAATCCAATCTGGGATAGATTCACGAAACTTACGGTCTTTAGAAAGCTCGTCAAAACGTCCCTTGATCTTACGTGTAGGGGTCCCCTCAAAATATTTCCAATCGGGTAATTTTATTCCTTTTAGCGTTGCCCATACGGCAAATAATCGCCAAGCGTCGTCTCTGCTAAACGGTTCCTTTATTTGTGCAATTTCTGCATATAAACGTTTCCAGCGGACAATGTCGTAAGTGGTTTCAGCGACAAAGCCACGGTCGCGACTTCCCCAACGCTTATCACGTTTTAATAATTTTTGAATGACTTTATCGGCATATTCCCCTTCATTAAATATTAATAAAAGCCCGTCAATGACCGCAAAACATAAGTTTCTGTGTAAACGCATAAGAGAATTAGTTATGGCTGCAAAGTTACGTTTAAAAATGCTAATTATTACAGATATTATGTATATTGAGGATTCATTCTTTTTAAATAATTTGGATCATGAAATATGCACTCACAATCGGATTGTTAATCCTCTTTTTTACGGGGTGTAAGCACACTAAAAAAGTTCCTTCCAACCCATTTTCTAAAGTAATTATTGAGCCCATTATTGAAGATTCTCTTTTGAACATAAGGGCTTTAGAAATTGATAAACATACATTAAAGGCAGTATCTTCTATTGGAGATGTTTTTACTTATGATATGAAAACAGGTCAAACGGTGGTTGGTAGGGTTTCGGAGGATACACTTAACTTTCGAAGCTCTGCAGTTATTAATGATTCCTATTTTACATTAAGTATTGGCAGTCCTGCCTATTTATTTAAAGACCAAGAGTTGGTTTATAAAGAAACAGACTCCGTTGCTTTTTATGATGCTCTTCATTTTTGGAATTCTAAAGAAGGAATTGCAGTAGGGGATCCTACAGACGCCTGTATGAGTGTTGTAATTACTAGAGATGGAGGAAATACATGGCAGAAAATTTCTTGTGAAGTATTACCTCCGGTATTGAAAGGTGAAGCGGCTTTTGCAGCGAGTGATACAAACATTGCTATTGTAGGAGATCATACGTGGATTGCTACTGGGGGAATTACGAGCCGTATTTTATATTCTTCGGATAAAGGGCGGTCTTGGAGTGTTTTTGAGACTCCAATTGTTCAAGGGCTTGAAACAACTGGAATATTTTCTCTTGATTTTTATGATGCCTTAAATGGATTTGCTATTGGAGGGGATTATACAAAACCAAAAAATCAACATTCAAATAAAATTCGTACCAATGACGGTGGTGAAACTTGGCAGTTGGTAGCACAAGATCAAAGTCCAGGCTATAGAAGTTGTGTACAGTATGTACCCAATAGCAATGCTAAGGGGTTGGTCGCTGTGGGCTTTGAGGGTATTGATTACAGTCCAAATGCGGGGGATACTTGGAAGCACCTTAGTGATGAAGGATTTTATACGTTACGATTTTTAAATGATAGTGTAGCTTTTGCAGCTGGAAAGGGGAAACTATCTAAATTGACATTTTAGAGAATAGTTTTTTTACATTTAATTTTAAAGATTTAATTGTAATCATTTTCAATAAAGTCAATATTTTAGTTGTATTTTTAATATATTTGTCATCCCAAATCTTATTTATGACAACTAAAAAAACATTCCTTTTAGTAATTTCACTTGTTCTATTTTTAAATGCAAATTCTCAAAAGCGGTCAAAATTTTTAAACAATCTTTCTATTGAATGTGGTTTAAATTGGGTGGATAGCTCGGGAAACCAAGACCCACTAACCATCTTCAAAGATTATTCCGATATAGCGTTTAATCTCCCTTTTAAATTAGAAATAGATTATCTTTTAACCAACACTTTTGAATTGTATTTGTCAGGATCATCAAACGAATTTCTTAGTGATCAAGTAATCGATTATAGAACTTCAGATGAAACACATGATTATTTATCGATTGATTTTGGTGTTAAGCACGCTGTTTTTGAAGTTGATGTTCTCACAAAAAGTTTCGTTGGATTTGCAAATGTTGGATTCGGCGTTTTTAAAGTTGAGTCTTTAGTTTTTTCGGCAAATATTGGCGCAGGAGGAATTATACGCTTAACCGAAAATATAGACTTTGTAATTTCTTCAGTTGCTAAATTTGGAGTTGAAAATGAATATTTGAATTCAAATCATTTTCAATATTTTGTGGGATTAAAATATAGGTTTAGAAGCAAAGGTGATAACTGTTTTTGTCCGTATTAAAATTATTCAAACGACTGCATGGAAACAAGGTTTTTGTAAATTCCATTTTTGTCTAACAATTCTTGGTGTTTTCCTTGTTCCACTATTTGCCCTTTTTGCATCACGATAATTTCATCCGCATTTTGAATGGTTGAAAGTCTGTGCGCAATTACAATAGAAGTTCTGTTTTTCATCATATTTTCTAGGGCGACTTGTACCAAGCGTTCGCTTTCTGTATCGAGTGCAGAGGTTGCTTCGTCCAAAATCATGATCGGCGGGTTTTTTAATACCGCTCTAGCAATGCTCAAACGTTGTTTTTGACCTCCAGATAGTTTATTGCCAGAATCTCCAATATTCGTCTCAATTCCTTTTGGTAAGTCTTTTACAAACTCCCAAGCATTTGCAATTTCTAAAGCCTTTAAAACTTCATCATCAGTTGCATCTTCTTTGCCTAGTCGCACATTATTTTTGATGGTATCATTGAATAAAATAGAGTCTTGTGTAACCAAGCCCATTAGGTTCCGCAAGGAGTGTTTTGTAAGGGTACGAATATCTTTACCATCTATTTCTATCTGTCCTTCATTGACATCATAGAATCGAGTCACTAAATTGGCGATGGTACTTTTTCCACTTCCAGATTGTCCCACAAGTGCTACGGATTTTCCTTTAGGAACTGAAACAGAAAAGTTTTTCAAAACCAAATCATCCTCATATTTGAAGCTAATATTTTTTATTTCAATAGCAGTCTCAAAGTTAGTTTTAGTTAGTGCGTTTGGGATATCTTTTAAAGGCGATTTTGAATTTAGAATTTCCATGACTCGTTCTGCAGCTGCATTCCCTCGTTTAACACCATAACTTGCCTTGCTAATTGCTTTGGCTGGGGTCAAAATATTATAGGCTAATCCCATGTAAACTAAAAACAAACTGGCATCTAATGATTTTTCATTAAGCACCATATTTCCTCCGTACCATAACAAGACGGCGATTACAGTAATGCCTAAAAATTCGCTGGTTGGGCCTGCTAGGTTTTGTTTGTTTAATAATTTGTTTGAAAATTTATAAAACTTTGTAGTAGAGGATTGAAATTTATCACTAAAAATCTTTTCTCCGTTAAACCCTTTAATGACTTTAAGACCTGAAAGGGTTTCATCAACAATTGATAGAAAAAAACCTTGCTCTTTTTGAACTTTATTAGAGTTTCGTTTTAAAGATTTTCCAATGAGTGAAATAACAAATCCAGAAAGCGGAATAAAAATCAACACAAAAATTGAAAGTTTTGGACTGATTATAAACATAGACACAATCGTGAATACGATTGTGAGAGGTTCTCTTACAATTAGTTCTAAAATAGACAGAAACGAATGTTGTATTTCTAAAACATCTGATGAGATTCTAGACATAGTGTCTCCTTTTCTTTTTTCAGAGTAAAAAGCTAAAGGAAGACTTGTAATTTTATCATACAATTCATTTCTCATATCTTTTAATACACCATTTCTTAAAAAGGTGATAAAAAACATAGCTAAGTAACTGAAAAGATTTTTTAATAAGAATGAGCCTATAACAAACCCTACCATAAAAATAAGGACATCATCATTTCCGTCAGATTTTTTAAGCGTAATAAAATAGTTAAGATAGTTTTCTGCATAAGAAGTAAGATTACTGAACCCTTCCCATTTAGGTTTTATAAAAATTGCTTCGGAATCTCCAAATAATACTTTAAGCATTGGAAATAATGAAATCATTGATAAGGTACCGAAAAATGCATAAAAGATGTTGCAAATAACATTCAGAAACGCATAAAATTTATAAGGAATCGCATAGCGAAGAATCGGTTTTAAATAATTCATCAGATCAATTTCATGTCTTTAATTATAGCATCAATTTTAGCATCCAGTGCATTTTCTGTTTGTGAAAACGCTTCTGAGCTGGATAAGCGAGTATTGACGCTAATATAAAACTTTATTTTAGGTTCTGTACCACTTGGGCGTAGCGCTACTTTACTGCCATCTTCTGTGGTGTAAATTAAAACATCCGCTTTTGGTATTGAAATAGGTTCTGTACTATTCTTAATTAAGTTCTTACAAATAGAAAGTTTAAAATCTTCTACAGTAACCACTTTTGAACCGTTGATTGAAGCGACTGGTTTGTTTCGAGCAGACTCCATAATATTTTTAATCTCTTGGCTGCCTTCAATTCCTTTTTTGGTGATCGAAATTAAGCGTTCTTTATAAAAATCATGTTCAATATAAGTGTTGACTAATTCATTGAAAAAAGAACTGTCATTTGCTTTGGTGTAGGCTGCAATTTCACAAGCCAATAGGGTAGAAGTGACTGCATCTTTATCGCGGACAAAATCACCAACCATAAAACCAAAACTTTCTTCCCCACCACCAATAAAATCCATTTCGGGAAAATCTTTAATCATCTTAGCAATCCATTTAAACCCAGTCAGTCCAATTTTACATTCAACTCCGTATGCTTTTACAAGTTTGGGGAGCATCGGAGAGGACACAATGGTAGATCCTACAAATTGATTCCCATTAATAGCACCGTTGTTTTTCCACAAATCCAATAAAAACTTGGTCATCATAACCATGGTTTGATTTCCATTGAGCATGACCATTTTGTTGTCAAAATTACGCACTGCAATACCAAGACGGTCACAATCAGGATCGGTTCCAATTACAATGTCGGCATTCACTTTTTCCGCCAATTCTAATGCCATTTTTAACGCTTCTGGTTCTTCAGGATTTGGTGATTTCACTGTTGGAAAATCACCATCAGGAATGGATTGTGCTTCTACAAGATGTACGTTTGTATAGCCTGCACGTTTTAAAGTTTCTGGAACTGCTGTGATTGAGGTTCCATGTAAGGCCGTAAATACAACAGACACATTTTCTCTTGTCGTTGCAGAGTTTGCTTCTAAGCTTCCGTTTTTAACAGCTGCATTTATAAAAACATCATCTACATCTTTTCCAATTGTATGAATCAATTCTTCTTTAGCAGAAAAATTTATATCTGTATATTCTAAAGCATTTATAAGGGTTATAATTTCGCCATCAAATGGAGGAACCAGTTGTCCGCCGTCTTCCCAATACACTTTATAGCCATTGTATTCAGGGGGATTATGAGATGCTGTTAAAACAATTCCACATTGACACCCTAAATGTTTGAGTGCAAAGGATAATTCTGGAGTGGCACGAAGGTCTTCAAATAAAAATACTTCGATATTATTCGCAGAAAACACATCGGCTACAACTTTAGCAAAAGATTGACTGTTGTGTCTGCAATCAAAAGCAATCACCACTTTTATGGGTTGATTTGTATAGGTTTTATGTAAATAGTCACTAAGACCTTGAGTGTTTTTTCCTAGAGTGTATTTATTGATTCGGTTGGTGCCAACACCCATCACACCACGCATACCGCCTGTTCCAAATTCTAAATTTTTATAAAAACTATCGTTTAGCTCTTTTGGGTTCGTGGATTGAAGTTGTTCAATAGTTTTTTTGGTATCAGCATCAAAAAAAGGGGATAACCATGTGGTTAAATTTTCTTGAATTTGTAAATCTGTTTTAGACATTTAAAAGATAGTTTGTGCAAATGTAAATATTTGCTAACATTTATGAATTGTTTTTAAAGGCTTTTTAGGGATATATTTTAAGCGTCAGTTGCTTCAGATATTAGGTAGCGCTCTTTGTTTTGTCGGGATTGGAGGACAATCTCACCTAAAAATCCTGCTACAAAAAACTGTGTTCCAATCACCATAGTTGTTAAGGCGATGAAAAATTCAGGTCTGCTTGCAATCAAACGACCTGATGGATTCAGGAATAATTTATCAATTCCTAGATAGGATGCAAATCCCAAGCCAATCATAAACATGACAACCCCTAAGAATCCAAAAAAGTGCATTGGGCGTCTTCCAAACTTGGAGGTAAACCATATTGTAATCAAATCTAAAAACCCATTTATAAATCGTTCCATGCCAAATTTTGTTTTTCCATATTTTCTTGCTTGATGAATAACCACTTTTTCTACGATGTCCGTAAACCCTGCATTGACTGCTAACACGGGGATATAACGGTGCATTTCACCATAAACCTCAATGGTTTTTACAACCTCATTACTGTAGGCTTTTAAGCCACAATTAAAGTCATGAAGTGTCAGTCCAGATATTTTTCTGGCAGCCCAATTAAATAATTTTGAAGGTAAATTTTTCGCGAAAAATGAATCGTAGCGTTTCTTTTTCCAACCACACACAATGTCGTGATTTTGCTCTTTGATAAGTTGATAGAGTTCAGGGATTTCATCTGGACTGTCTTGTAAATCGGCATCCATAGTGATGACAACAGTTCCTGTGGCTTTTGCAAACCCAGCGTGTAGGGCTTGAGACTTTCCAAAGTTTTTAGAAAATCGAAGACCTATTACTGCTGTGTTTTTAGTACAAAGTTTTTGGATAACTTCCCAAGAATAATCAGAACTACCATCATCTATAAAAAGAAGTTCATATGAAAATTGATTGGACTGCATCACAGACACAATCCAATCGTGTAATTCTTCTAAGGAATCTTGTTCGTTAAGTAGTGGTATAACTACTGATATATCCATCTCAGTTACTTTTGAAAGTCAAAAGTAACGAATTTAAGCTTCTTTATTGTCAGTTTTCTTAACGATTAATGCAACAATTAGTCCAACAACCGCGTAAAAAGCAAGTCTGAAAACAAATGCTTGACTTTGCATTCCCAATGAAAAGTTATCTTTTTTTGCAGCTTCATCCAAGGCTGCTTGCATTGCTTCTTGAGGCATTCCAAAACGTTCCATGGCTTGTTTGGTGACTAGTAATATTTGCTCGTTTAAATAAGTAGCCGCTTCAGGATCAATAAACGTAAAAATAGCGATTCCTACGACGGTAGCAATCAATGTTCCAATAGCTGTAGTAATAAAATAAGAAGTAAAGGCTTGTTTGAAGCTAATAAATCCGTTCAAAATTCTTCTAGATTTTACAGCAGAAATGACGCCATATGCGACAACGACAACAAATAAAATAATTCCTAGCCACCACTCGGTGAATAAATCCAGATTGACAGCGTAAATTAGTACAGAGACAAGAGATAAAATAGCGCCTAAGTAAAGCCCATTATTAATTGCAGATGATTTTGTTGTTGGTTCCATTGTTTTTTTGTTTTAAGTTAAGTTATAATTATAAGACTCAGACCTCAAAGATATGTTACATTTTTAATAAAAAAAATAAAATTAATAAACTGTTGTAGTTTTGTAAAAAATATATAAATTTGCAACTCGAAAAATCGAATTTAATAGTTTAAGTGATGAAAAAAGATATACACCCAGATAATTACAGAGTAGTAGCATTTAAAGACATGTCAAACGACGATGTGTTTTTAACAAAGTCAACTGCAGACACTAATGAAACTTTAGAAGTTGACGGTGTAGAATATCCATTAATTAAAATGGAAATATCTAGAACATCACACCCTTATTACACTGGTAAATCTAAATTAGTAGATACAGCAGGACGTATCGATAAGTTCAAAACTAAATACGCAAAATTCAAAAAATAATTACATTTATTTTAATTATACTGCAAAAGCCTTTCATCTATTGAAAGGCTTTTCTTATTTTTACACAAAGCTATTGTATGAATTATATACTTTTTGACGGAGAACATAGAGATGCATTATTGCCATTTACCTATACACGCCCTGTTGCAGATATCCGTATTGGGATTTTGACAATTCGTGAAAAATGGGAATTATCTTTAGGAGCGACCACCACCACAGTAACGGAGGATTACCTTTCTGATAAATATCCGATGGTTGAAATGGAGCAGAACGTCATGATCAATTCGTCGTATTTGCCATCTAAAGTTTTAGTAACTCAAATTAAAAATCTAAAAGAAAATCAGGCTATTTACGATGGCGATACAATGGTTGCTTTTTTTAGCTTGGAAGATCAAGAAATAGATGTGAATTCGTTGGAAGTACTTCAATCTGAAGAACCTCCGTTAAAAGTTGAAACTACTTGGGATATTTTTTCCAAAAACGGAGCAGCTATACAAGCAGATTTTAATCTGATAACAGCCGAGAGAACATCCGCATCAATTCCTGAAAAAACAGTAGCTTTTAATCCAAAAGCTATATTTATTGAAGAAGGTGCTAAATTACCGCTTTGTGTCCTTAACGCCACTGATGGTCCCATTTATATTGGTAAAAACTCCGAAATTATGGAAGGCAGTATGGTAAGAGGCCCTTTTGCACTTTGTGAAGGCTCAACCCTTAAAATGGGAACTAAAATTTATGGACCAACGACTGTTGGACCTCATTCCAAAGTTGGTGGTGAAGTCAATAATTCTGTATTCTTTGGGTATGCCAATAAAGCTCACGATGGGTTTTTAGGAAACTCTGTGATTGGAGAATGGTGTAATTTGGGAGCAGATACCAATAATTCAAACCTTAAAAACAACTATGCTGAGGTACGATTGTGGAGCTATGAAACTGAAAATTTTGCTAAAACAGGGCTTCAATTTTGTGGATTAATGATGGGGGATCATAGTAAATGTGGCATTAATACGATGTTCAACACGGGGACTGTTGTAGGAGTGAGTGCCAATATTTTTGGCAGTGGTTTTCCTCGAAATTTTATTCCTAGTTTCAGTTGGGGAGGGTCTAAAGGGTTTACAACCTATTTAACTTCAAAAGCTTTAGAAGTAGCTGAAGTTGTGATGAAACGCCGAGGAATGGAATTTACAGCACAAGAGTCCGCAATCTTAGAGCATGTCTTTAAACGGTCAGCAACTTACAGAACCGATTAATTCTTTTGAACGTTTTTTAGTTCTAGTAAATTTGTAGGATTAATACCCAATCCTGTAACACCCATTCCTGTAAATCGAATCACTTCATCGTAAAACAACACGACTACTGGCGCTTTTTCGATCACTAATGCATCCATTTTTTGATAGAGATTAATGCGTTTTGTTTGATCTGTTTCAAGCATTGCTTGTTCATACCAGATGTCAAATTGTGCATTTTTAAAGTGAGTGTAATTTGGACCGTTAGGTGCAAAATTTCCACTGTAAAATAGAGATAAATAATTCTGAGCATCGGGGTAATCTGCCACCCAACTCGCTCGAAATAAATCGACTTTTCCATTTGATTTAGCAGATTTTAAAGAGGATGGTGGCATCACGTCAATTTGAATGGTCAACCCCATAGATTGTAATTCACGTTGAATAAATTCACTAAAACTCAGATAATTTGAAGTGGTTGTTAATGTGATAATTGGTTGTGGATTCCCTGATTCAATTCGATAGGTTTCTAAAAGTTGTTTTGCTTTTTCGGGTTGATAGTCATAGCCAACATTTTTATTGTGTCCTGGAAGCCCCTTTGGAATAAAACCGCCTACTGCAGGAATTCCAATACCGTTTCTTAAGTACTTCATCATTTTGGAGCGATCAAAGCCGTAATTCACAGCTTGTCGAATGAGTTCACTTTGGTATTCAGAAACTTCTGAATCCATATAAAACCCTAAATATTCAGTATTTAAATAAGGGGCTCTTAGCATCCTTACACTTGAGGCATACCTTGGTTTCAACATCCCATCAGCGCGTAAAATATCATCCTTATAAGAAGCGTCTAAACCAGAGATATAGTCAATATTCCCTTGGATAAATTGAAGAAATTCACTCTGTTTGTCTGCCAAAAACGTAATAGATACCGCTTCAAAATAAGGGAGTTTATCCCCTTTACGATTGGTTTCAAAATAGCGGTTGTTTTTTCTAAAGATTAATTTAATATTTTCTTCCCAACGTTTAAATTTATAAGGACCAGTTCCAATCGGGTTTGATCTGAAATCAGCTCCATAGTGCGCTATAATTTCTTTGGGCACTACACTGCAATACTTCATTGTTAAAAGCCCTAAAAAGGCAGGAAAAGGCGATTTTAAAGTGATTTGAAAACGTTGTTCACTCAAGGCTTTGTAGGACTCTACATTTTGAAGCACCCAACCTCCTGGGGATGCTAATTTAGGATCTCTTAAACGATCAAAACTAAAGACAAAATCATGAGCAGTGACCGTACGTGTTTGCTCTGTTCCAAATAATTCATGCGTATGGAAATACACATCAGATCTAAGCTCAAAGGTATATACTTTCGCATTTTCTGAAATTTGCCACGAATTCGCAATGGCGGGCACCACATTCATTAAAGAATCCATCTGAACCAAGCCGTTAAATAATTGATTGACTGCCGAAATATCTGCGTTGTCTTTTGCAAATGCGGGATCTAAAGAGCCAATATTTTTATGTTCGTTGTATCGAAACACCTGCTTGTTTCTAGCTTCATTAGTACTTGTGTTGCACCCTAAAAATAAAGTGCTAAATAATAGAAGACCTCCGATTCGTAGCCAGAAGTAATTAGAAGCTTGTTTTGTCATTATAGATGATAATTGTAAATTTGTCCACTTGGTAAAAGTACAAGAATGATTGATAGAAAAAAAGTCGCTTTTTATACTTTAGGGTGTAAATTAAATTTTTCCGAAACAGCAACAATTTCACGAAACTTTCAAGATGAAGGTTTTAATCGTGTTGAGTTTTCTGAATTTGCGGATGTTTACGTCATTAATACATGTTCTGTAACCGAGAATGCTGACAAACGTTTTAAAACGATTGTAAAACAAGCTCAACGTTCAAATCCGGAAGCATTTGTTGTCGCAGTGGGTTGCTATGCACAATTACAACCCGAAGAATTGGCAGCTGTCAATGGAGTTGATTTGGTACTAGGAGCGACTGAAAAGTTTAAAATAACCGATTATTTAAATGAACTTACCAAAAATGAAACAGCTGCGATTCATTCTTGTGAGATTGAAGATGCCGATTTTTATGTAAGTAGTTACTCGATTGGCGATCGTACACGTGCTTTTTTGAAAGTTCAAGATGGGTGCGATTATAAATGTACGTACTGCACTATTCCGTTGGCGCGTGGAATTTCACGATCTGACACGCTTCAGAATGTGTTGGATAATGCCCAAAAAATAGCAGAACAGGGAATTAAAGAAATTGTTTTAACCGGAGTCAATATTGGAGATTACGGAAAAGGCGAATTTGGAAATAAAAAGCACGAACACACCTTTTTTGAATTGGTTCAAACATTGGATACTGTTGAAGGAATTCACCGCCTCCGAATTTCATCTATTGAACCTAATTTATTAAAAGACAGTACTATTAATTTTGTATCACAAAGCAATTCTTTTGTACCTCATTTTCATATTCCTTTACAAAGTGGAAGTAATGTAATGCTCAAAGCGATGCGAAGACGTTATATGAAAGAACTTTATCAAGAACGAGTCGAGCATATCAAAAGCGTAATGCCAGATGCTTGTATTGGGGTAGATGTCATTGTTGGTTTTCCAGGGGAAACAGACGATTTATTTTTAGAAACATATAATTTTTTAAATGCATTAAATATTTCTTATTTACATGTATTTACGTATTCCGAACGTCCAAACACCCATGCTGCAACGCTTGCTGGAGTTGTGCCAAAATCCGTGCGTTCGAAACGCAGTAAAATGCTCAGAGGGTTGTCTGCCAAAAAACGACGGGCATTTTATGAAAGTCAGATAGGGAGGAAGCGAACCGTGTTATTTGAAGGAGAAAATAAAGAAGGCTATATTCATGGTTTTACAGAAAATTATGTCAAAGTAAAAGCACCGTGGAATCCAGAGCTTGTAAACACCTTGCATGAAATAACACTTACTGAAATTGATTCAGATGGATTGGTAAGGTTTGAATTTGAACAAGTATTCGCCTAAGAATTTAAATACGAATCCCTACAGGAAGCATTTTTTTGTAACGACGATTTCTTCGTATAAATTTTGCTACTGGTGGGCTTGTAGGAACCACACTAATATTTTTCTCAACAATATTCTCTAAAACGATTTTTAAAAAGTCTTCGATAAATTCATCAGACTTTAAATTTTCAGGAATATTTAGTTTTGTTAAGAAAATTTTTCGTTCTTGTTGAGAATATTCTAGGGTAGCCATTTCACCATCAACCGTTAATTCGTATTGGCGTAAAAAAGCATTGTCTGTTAAATTAGAAGCGTCAACCATGATAGAGTGTTTTTCAGTCGGTTTGAGATAATTTCTAGGATACAAATTTACAAAAAATAATCTAACTAGTTAATATATTTGCTAAGTGCATCAAAATGAAAATAAAATACCTGTCTATTTTTTACCTGGGTTAGCAGCAAATCCTAGCATTTTTAAAAATATTAAATTAGACACTGATAGGTTTGAAATTCACTTTTTGGAATGGATGATTCCCTACGAAGAAGAGTCTATTTCTGAGTACGCATTACGTTTTTGTTCTAAAATCAAACATTCCAATGCAGTTTTGGTAGGCGTCTCTTTTGGAGGGATCATTGCACAAGAAATGAATTTGGTTCATAATTTTAGAAAAATTGTCATCATTTCTAGTGTTAAAACCCGTCAAGAATTACCACTCCATCTCCAATTGGCAGGAAAAACAAAGGTCTATAAATTAGTCCCAACCAGTCTATTTGCTCAAAATATTGATTTGCTCTCCAAATATGCTTTTGGAAAACCCATTGTGAAGCGTCTCGATTTATACAAACAGTACTTATCCATTACAGATAAACGCTATTTAGATTGGGCCATTAAACAGCTGGTGTCTTGGCATCAAGATGAGAGCGATCCTAATTTAGTTCATATTCATGGAAATAAGGATATCATTTTTCCAATTGATAATATTGAAAATTGTATTGTTGTGGAAGGCGGAACCCATATTATGATTTTAAATAAATTTAAATGGTTGAATGAAAATTTGCCAAATTTGATTCTTAGTTGATGCGAGCTTGACTATTTTTTGTATTTTTAAAGCATTAAACCCTTGTTATTATGCACTACTTTAAAACCGTTTTTTTTTCTATTGGGACAATTTCTTTTATTGGATTTCTTGTTCTAGCTTTTACGAGTCATCCAAATTTTGAAAATAAAAACAATTCAACTGTAAATGATTATAACGTTTATGCGTTAGAAATTCCAACAGCCCTTGATTTTTCTGGAGAGGTATTGCCTGTTTTTACCCCCGATATTCGAGAACGAATGGATCGTGAGCTGCTTGTAAACACCTATTGGCAGTCAAACGGATTGTTATTGTTTAAACGATCACACCGCTATTTTCCAGTAATCGAGCCAATTTTAAAATCGTATGGAATTCCAGATGATTTTAAATATTTAGCACTTATTGAAAGTGGCCTTCAAAATGTAACCTCTCCAGCAGGAGCTAAGGGGTTTTGGCAAATTATGGAAGCAACAGGCAAAGAATATGGGTTGGAAATTAATTCAAATGTTGATGAACGTTACCATTTAGAATTATCCACGCATGTGGCTTGTAACTATATTTTAAAAGCCAAAGAGAAATTTGGTGATTGGACCCTTGCGGCGGCGGCTTACAATGCTGGCATTCGGGGAATTTCAAATCAACTTGAAAAACAACAGGTTACAAACTATTATGATTTATTGTTAGGAGAGGAGACAGGTCGATACATTTTTAGAATTGTTGCCTTAAAAGAAATTTTAAATCATCCCAAAAAATACGGTTTCAACTTTACTGAAGCGGACTTGTATGCACCCATACCAACATCCAAAATTCAATTGGATACTGCCGTGACCGACTTTGTGGAGTTTGCTCGTAAATTGGGACTTAATTATAAGCAATTAAAAATCCACAATCCATGGTTAAGAGAAGGCTTTTTAAACAATAAATCTAGAAAATTATACACCTTAGAAATCCCTGATAAAGGGTATTATGATCGTGTAAACTAACGACGCTTTCCACCTCGATGCTGTCCACCATAATGTTGATTTGGAATCGATGCTTTTTTCATCTGTTGCTTCATCATTTTGATTTGCTCAGACAACATATCTCTTTTGTCTAGTTTTTGTGCTTCTTGTAGTAATTTTTGAGCTTCTAGTTTTCGACGTTTTGTAAAAGCAATTCCTGCTAAATTTAATTTAGCCATGGCTAAATCATGATCCATCGATAATCCAAAGCTGATGGCGGTTTTAAAATATTTTTCAGCATCGTTCATATTTGTCTGAGAAACCATAATTCCTTTTAAGAAATTATAATATCCTTGTTGTTTTTTTGTCAATGCCGATTTTGGATTTTTGATTTTATTGAGTAAGCGATCTGTTCCAGGAAAATCTTGTTTTCTTAGTTTTAGAAACGCTAAAAGAATCATCTCATTTTTAAAATATAAAAATATAAAGACCAAAGCCAAGATAATGAGCATAATCCCATTTCCAACATAGGTTTCTGTAATTTGATATATAGCATAAGCCATGATGGCTGTAGCAAGAACTAATTTTATATTTTTATTAAACATGGCTAAGGGTTATTTATTTTGCGACTACAAAGGTAGTAAAAACAAATCAAAATTATTTTAAAATTAGGTTTGTCAAAGTAAAAACTCTTTGTATATTTGCACCGCGCTTATAGTGAGGACTTGAGCGCATTTTTTAAAGACAACAATACTAGAAAAAGTTTAAAAATATATTAAAATGAAAAGAACGTTTCAGCCATCGAAAAGAAAAAGAAAAAACAAACATGGTTTTAGAGAAAGAATGGCTTCTGCTAACGGAAGAAAAGTTCTTGCTAGAAGACGTGCAAAAGGAAGAAAGAAAGTAAGTGTTTCTTCAGAACTTCGTCACAAAAAATAATGATTAACAATTGTTAATATATTAAAGGTATTGCTCGTAGCAATGCCTTTTTTTATATCCAAACGTTACTTAATTTCGTATCTAATATTATAATACAAACAATTACAATTAAAAATGCCTAAAAATAAAGATCTTAAATCAATTTTAATTATAGGTTCGGGACCCATCGTCATCGGACAGGCCTGTGAATTTGATTATTCCGGAACACAAGCACTTCGTTCTCTTAGAGAAGATGGAATTGAAACAATTCTAATCAATTCAAATCCAGCAACTATCATGACCGACCCAGCGATGGCCGATCATGTATATTTACTTCCATTGACAACCAAATCAATTATAAAAATTTTAAAAGAACATCCACAAATTGATGCGGTACTCCCAACGATGGGTGGACAAACTGCTTTAAATCTTTGTATTGAGGCGGATGAAAAAGGAATTTGGACAGATTTTGGTGTGGATATTATTGGAGTCGATATTGATGCTATTAATATTACCGAAGACAGAGAGAAGTTCCGTGAGCTGATGCTTAAAATTGGGATTCCTATGGCGCCTCAAGCCACAGCAACCTCTTTCTTAAAAGGAAAAGAAATAGCTCAAGAATTTGGTTTTCCATTGGTTATTAGAGCTTCTTTTACTTTGGGAGGTGCCGGTGCTGCTATTGTACATAAAGAAGAAGATTTTGATGAATTGTTAACCCGTGGATTGGAAATATCTCCAATTCATGAAGTAATGATTGACAAGGCTCTACTTGGATGGAAAGAATATGAACTCGAGTTATTAAGAGATGCTAACAACAATGTTGTCATCATTTGTTCGATTGAAAATATGGATCCAATGGGGATACATACAGGGGACTCTATCACCGTAGCTCCTGCGATGACTTTAAGCGATCGTACTTATCAACGGATGCGTGATATGGCCATTCATATGATGCGAAGTATTGGAGATTTTGCTGGAGGATGTAATGTTCAATTTGCAGTGTCTCCAGATGAAAATGAAGACATTATTGCCATCGAAATTAATCCGCGTGTATCGCGATCTTCGGCATTAGCAAGTAAAGCAACAGGCTATCCAATTGCAAAAATTGCAGCTAAATTAGCATTGGGATATCACTTGGATGAATTAAGCAATCAAATTACAAAATCAACATCCGCCTTGTTTGAACCAACCTTGGATTATGTAATTGTTAAAATTCCACGATGGAACTTTGATAAATTTGAAGGATCTGATAGAACCCTAGGGTTACAAATGAAATCTGTTGGAGAAGTGATGGGTATTGGACGCTCGTTTCAAGAAGCACTACACAAAGCCACCCAATCGCTCGAAATTAAACGAAATGGTTTAGGGGCTGACGGTAAAGAAAATAAAAATTACGATCAAATTATTGAAAAACTAACGCACGCTTCTTGGGATCGTGTGTTTATTATATATGATGCCATTCAGATGGGAATCCCATTAAGTCGTATTCATGAAATCACTAAAATTGACATGTGGTTTTTAAAACAATACGAAGAATTACATCATCTCAAAAATGAAATTTCTACCTATAAAATTGATTCTATAGAAAAACCTTTATTACTTGAAGCAAAGCAAAAAGGTTATGGAGATCGACAGATTGCACACATGCTAGGCTGTTTAGAAAGTCAAGTTTATAATAAACGTGAAGAACTTGGAATCAATCGTGTTTATAAATTAGTGGACACTTGTGCCGCGGAGTTTGAAGCTAAAACACCTTATTATTATTCAACATTTGAAGGTGATATGGAAACAGCTGATGGTCTTCGTTTTTCAGATAATGAAAGTGTTGTTTCCGATAAGAAAAAAGTCATTGTATTAGGTTCAGGGCCCAATCGAATTGGTCAAGGAATCGAGTTTGATTACTGTTGTGTGCACGGCGTTTTAGCAGCTGCAGAATGTGGCTATGAAACTATTATGATCAACTGTAACCCCGAAACAGTTTCGACTGATTTTGATACGGCAGATAAATTATATTTTGAACCTGTATTTTGGGAACATATTTACGACATTATCAAACATGAAAAACCAGAAGGAGTGATTGTCCAGTTGGGAGGTCAAACAGCTTTAAAACTTGCTGAAAAACTAACCAAATACGGCGTAAAAATATTAGGAACCAGTTTTGAATCTTTAGACTTAGCAGAGGATAGAGGCTTGTTTTCTAATCTTTTGAAAGAGAATAACATTCCATATCCGGAGTTTGATATTGCTACTACAGCCGACGAAGCAGCTGCAATTGCGGATGTATTGGATTTTCCAATCTTAGTTCGACCTTCTTATGTACTTGGAGGACAGGGAATGAAAATTGTAATTAACAAAGAAGAACTTGAAAAACACGTTGTTGAATTACAAAGTCAAATGCCTGGGAATCAATTGTTGTTAGACCATTATTTGGATGGTGCAATTGAAGCTGAAGCCGATGCGATCTGCGATGGTGAAAACGTGTACATCATAGGAATTATGGAGCATATTGAGCCCTGCGGAATCCACTCTGGTGATAGTAATGCAACCTTACCACCATTTAACTTAGGTAACTTAGTCATGCAACAAATTAAAGATCATACCAAAAAAATTGCTTTGGCACTTAATACCGTCGGTCTTATAAACATACAGTTTGCTGTAAAAGATGATATGGTTTATATCATTGAAGCCAATCCTAGAGCGTCTCGTACCGTTCCATTTATCGCAAAAGCCTATGGCGAACCTTATGTGAATTATGCCACTAAAGTAATGTTAGGTGATAAGAAAGTCACTGATTTTGACTTCAATCCACAGTTGGAAGGTTATGCGATTAAACAACCCGTATTCTCATTCAATAAATTTCCAAATGTTAATAAACAATTGGGTCCTGAAATGAAAAGTACTGGAGAGAGTATTCTTTTTATAGACAGTTTAAAAGATGATGATTTTTACAATTTATACTCAAGACGAAAAATGTATTTGAGTAAGTAAAAGTTGTTTTATAAATTAAGATAAAAAGCCGCTTTTAGTGGCTTTTTTTTTAATCTAATTTTTTAGCAATTCAAAGTCAAATACAACAGTAACACGTTCTGCGATTTTGGAACTGACAATGCTTGGAATTTTAATACCAAAATCGTTGGGAGTTATTACAAAAGACCCCTTGATCTGTAACGCATTTTTTAAAGGTGTGACTTCTACAGACACATTTTCAATTGGATTTGTGACTCCATGAAAACTCAGTGTGCCATTGATACTGTAAGAGTTTTGAAGATTTTCTACAGAAAAACCACCTAACTCCCCTTTAAAAGTCGCTTTGGGGAACTCATCTGACTCAGCATAATTTTCATTGAAATGCTCTTCCATGAGCGCATTTTTAAAACGAAATCCTTTCACTAAGGCAAGGGCTGCAAATTGTCCATTGGATGTATTTAAAATCGCGGTTACATTAGTATTGGTTGCTTTTATTTCTTCAAAAGATTCAACACTTGCTTCAAAATTTAACACCCCAGATTTGGTCAAATATTTCTCTTGTGAAAATCCCATCAAAGAAATAAAGAAAAAAAGGAAATATAAGTTTTTCATTGTTTTAGCGGTATGTTACTCGGCAAACCCTTCTGACTGCCACTGTACAATCAAATCAATAGATGCTTGTGGGATTCGGGATCCGCCAAGTGGCATAAATCCGCCTTCACCAGACTGTTTGTTAATACGCTCTATAAGATTTGTGTTTTCAATTGAACTCTGAACCTCACTTAGTGTTGTTAATGGAACTCCAGCACCATTGATTGCCGGGTTGGAATGGCAAGCAATACAGTTGGAATCAAAAATAGGTTTTATGTGTTCTGAATATGTAATAACTAATTCTGGATCTACTTGGTCTATGAGGTCATTTTCACTCGCATTTGTACATGAAAACATAAAAACCGCTAAACAAATTGTAAAAATAAATGGTGTTAATTTCATAAAATAGTATATTTACATCTTTCAAATTTAATTCTTTTTTGTTTAAACTCTATAGAATTGAGTATTAATCTTTATTTTTGGAATGAAACCCATTTTTATGAGAAACAAAATTATAGTCGTTCTTATTTCAATTGTTGGCATAATTTTTGCATACAATTACCTGTATCCAGACCACAGATCGATTAGCGAAGAATCTGTTAGTTACACTCTAGATGCTGAATCTATTTTTAATGAATTTAAAGCCGATTCTCATCAAGCAGAATTAAAATATTTAGATCAAACAGTTGTTGTTTCAGGTTTGATAACCTCTGTGAATATTGGAAATATAACAATTAGCAATAAAATTTATTGTCAATTTGAGGCTCTAAACAGTGATTTAAAAGTAAATAATTCACTTGCTGTAAAAGGCCGTTGTATTGGATTTGATGATTTATTAGAAGAGATTAAACTCGATCAATGTAGTATTGTAAAATAATTTATGAAGTATCTATTACTTGTTATAATGTTCAATTTCTCCTTCGCCCAAACCGATGTATTTGACTGTGCGCGCACCGGAACTGTAGAAGAAATGGATGCTCTTTATTCTTCTAACCCAGAGTTAGTAGATACCTTGAATAAGAGAGGAAGTTCTCCACTCACCCTTGCGGCGTATTATAATAACATTGAAGTTGCAAACTACCTAATTGATAAGGTTGACAACATCAACGGCAATAGCGATGATGGCACGCCTTTAATGGCTGCTGTGGTTAAAGGGCATCTAGAAATTGCCAAATCCTTAGTAAAAGCGGGAGCAGATCCTAACCTTACCGATGCCAATGGGGCGACTGCATTGCATTATGCTGTAATGTTTAACAATCAAGAACTCGCAACTCTACTCATTGAGGCAGGTGCGAGTGCTTTAATGAAAAATAATGTAGGACAATCCCCTTTAGATTTTGCAAAAATGCACAACGACAAAACATTAAATACCATTTTAAATAACTAATTCTAAAAACACATATTTATGAAAAAAATTACTTTTATTATTACATTATTAATAACCTCTTTAGCGTTTGCGCAAAATGTTTCCACAGGGGTTGTAAATCTTACTTCTGATTTCACGGTGCAGTTTGATGTAAATGGCAGCACGAATCAAGTTACTATGACAATGGTGGGGCCCAGTACCGTATGGCTAGGAGTCGCTTTAAATACAGCTTCTGCAAATTCAATGGGTTCTGGAGGTGAAGATGCAATCATTTATTCTAGTAGTGGTTTATCAGATCGAAATATGACAGGAGGAACGAATGCTCCAAATGTCGATGCTTCTCAAGATTGGACAGAATCAAGTAATACGGTTACGAGTGGCGTACGTACAATTGTAGCGACTCGAGCGCTAAATACGGGCGATTCTAATGATTATGTATTTACCACAAGCAGCACAACTTTACCGTTGCTTTGGGCTAAGGGATCTAGTCTTAATTTAGCTTATCATGGTTCTAGAGGTGGAGCTACTCCATCGCTTGGAACTTCTGATGTTGCACTTATCCCAGAATTTGATGTGTATCCAAATCCAACTCATAGAGAACTGAATGTTCAGTTTCCTGCAAGCATACAAAAAGCAAATATTGCAGTGTACAGTGTTTTAGGAACTTTGGTTTTTCAATCTGAAATGGATCAATGGAATTCAAAAATCAATACGTCCGAGTGGAGTACAGGAGTTTTTATTATGAATATTAGTTCAGGGGATTTCACTCAAACAAAACGTATCATTAAACAATAATAACTACTGTATCATAATTTTTAAAAACCATTAGATGCATTTTTAATGGTTTTTTTTTTAACTTTAACCAATGAAACATACTTTCACATCCTTATTTTTATTTTTTAGTGTGCTCCTTTTTTCTCAAGAAGATTTATTGAGCGAAATAGATACAGACAACCAAGCTCCTGTATATGCTTCGGCAGTATTTAAGGGGTTGAAGGTTATAAATTTTGAATCGACCAAGTTAGTCGCGAAAGGTGGATTTAACTTTATTGTATCCCATCGCTTTGGAACAGTTAAAAATGGTTTTGAAAATCTATTTGGATTGGATGAAGCCGTAACCCATTTGAACTTTGTGTATGGGATTTCAGATCATTTTAATGTGAGTGCTTCTCGAAGTTCTAATCAAAAGATTTATGAGCTTGCCACCAAGTTTAGATTGGCAAGACAACAAGAAGGAAAGCTGCCGTTTACTATGGTAGGATATACCTCCGTTTTAGCAAACACTGCACTTGATACGGATAATTTGCCGAAGTTAAGATTTGAGCACCGTTTGAGTTATGTAGGTCAACTTTTGATCTCTCGAAAAATAACAAAAGAACTTTCTCTGTTAGTGGCTCCTACATTTTTTCATGATAACTATGTAATAGATAATTCACAAGACAATTCACAGTATGCAGTTGCTTTAGGTGGGCGTTATAAGTTAGGAAGTCGTTGGTCTGTTAACATGGAATATGGCATGCATTTAAACAGAAGTGCAACGTCCTTATATAACAACCCCTTTTCTATTGGAGTGGATTTAGAAACTGGTGGACATATTTTTCAGTTACATTTCACCAATTCTCAATCCATGAATACCAACGGAGTTTTTGGAACTAGTACAGGCGATTGGGCGGAAGGCGATGTGTATTTTGGATTTAACTTAGCTCGCTCGTTTTAATTGGCACTTAGAGACTATTGATCAAAATCTATTTTAGATTCAATTTTCGGAATTTCACGTAGTTGCATCTCGTTTTGGAGTTTGTCAACTTGCTCTTTTAAATCCTTTGTTAAAATCTGTTTATTTCGCTTTTCCATTGGAGGGTTTAGCTTTTCCGCATTTTCAAATTTGATAACATTTTCTAGAATTTCTCTCGGAAGTTGGGTTCCAGCTTTGCTTAGAGTATCTAAAAACTCTCGCGCAAAAAATTCATCTATTTGAATACGTCTTTTAGTAGTATGTGCAAATTTACCAATGATTCTACACACGTTATCGCGATCTTCGGGACTTAGTTTGTCAGCAAACTCATATTCTTCTATTTTCTTTAGACTCAATATAATAGGTTCGAGAGCATCTTTGGTTATAATATACACGTTATAATCGCCAATATTATAATTAAACTGATCAATAACATCTAGAGTATTAGAAGGAATGACTAAAAATAAATCATTTTTTACATTGTCGTGCTTGGCATATTTTTTTAAACTTTCAGTTTGTAGTTTGATGTATTTAGGGAAATTTGTTAGGTCGTCACTTGCTGGACTTTTTGCATCAAAAACAACCAGCTGATCCATAATTTCAATAGAATTATCAGGTTTATTTCTAGGGTGTGGAAAATCTTCTTGACTTACGTATGTAATAATATTATTTCTACATATTTGTTGAATATGATTTTCAACATCTTTTTCATGTTCAGACCATTTTAACTTCATTTTATTTAGTTGGTCTTCTTTTTCCTTAACACGATCATCGTTAAGTCGTTCTTTTTCTTTTTCTAAAGATTCTTGTAGTGTTACTGCTGTAGCAATGTGTTTTTTAGATTCTAGTTGTCTGCCTTCTTCAGCTTTTTGTAATGAAACGGTTTGCACTTTTAAATCATTTCGCTCAATTTCTAGACGTTTAATTCCTTCTTCAAGTTTTGCTTTTTCAATCTTTAGTTGTTCAAAGGCTTCTGTTTTTGCAGAAGCAATATCCAATTGCTTCTTGAGATTAGAAAGATGCGTCTCTTTTTCGATCTCTTCATTTTCTAACTGTGAAATCCTGGAATCTTTCTGTTCTAGTTGCTGTTCTAAATTAGTGTTAGGCTGTTTTAGATACAGTGCCAATATAACAAAGCCAATCACAATACAAGCTAGAATGATAAATTCCATAATAGATAAGTTAAACCTTTAATTAAAAGGTGTTTGGTTAAAAAGAAAATAAAAAGCGTAAAATCTCTTAGGCTAAATTAAGGTATTTTTTTTGAACATAATTAAACCCAAGAATCATTACACCAGAATAAAAGAAATCTCCTAAAAGAGAATTTCTAAAAAATGGAATTGCTAAAGTGTAACATTCTACCAAACCAGTCCAGGTTTTTGGATAACCAATGAGCCAAACCCCAAAATTAGTAATGATGAAAAAACTTATGCTGCTCAACAAAATTGTAAACACAGATGGTTTTTTGGTTCGAGTTCCAATAAAACTGACCAGTAAAAATGCGGCATACACAACAATTGAAATGGTGTGAAACCCTAAAAAGAGATCGGACAACACCATAATAAATAGCGGCACTAAATATGCCATGGATTTATTACTGAAATACAGCCCACCAAAGAGAGCAATAGCAGTAATGGGTGTGAAATTTGGGAGATGTGGTAGCAGTCTAAATAAAACAGCTAAAAGCATAAATGCTATTATAACAATTTGTTTTTTAATGAAGTAGGTATTTGACATTGGAATTATTTTCTGTAAAAATAATAATATTTAGATTAATTCAATCTTTTGTACTATAATTTTTTACATTTGACACGAATTATGGTTTGAATATTTATTTTTATGGATGTTCAATTAAAAGGGAATCTGGTTAAATTCCAGAGCTGTTCCCGCAACTGTACACTTAGTTTTGCATTCGCAAAATGCTTTTGATTCTATTCTTTGTCACTGGAATTTTCTGGGAAGACTTATCAAAAGACGTTAGCCAGGAGACCTGCCTTATTCAAAAAACAATGTTAAACTTTCGGGATAGAAGTTTTCATACGAATACGTATGCCTTACTATTTCGAGTAATTAAATTTAAATGACCTACAAGTCTAACCTACTGATTGCACTCTTTTTATGTGCCCAAACTCAAATTATTGCCCAAAACATCAATGAAGAATTCCTTGACAAAGTTGTTGTCACCGATTCTCGTTTTGAATTAAAACGTGAAAATTCGGGAAAAACAGTCATTAAAATCACTCCACAAGAGATTCAAAATAACCAAGACCGTACCATTTCTGAACTGATAAACACTAAAAGTGGCATTGAAATTAATGGTAGTAGAAGTAATGCCGGACAAAACTTAGGAGTGTATGTTCGGGGAGGACGAAACCGACAAGTTTTAGTTTTAATTGATGGTATTCAAGTCAACGATCCCTCTCAAATTTCAGGAGGCTATGATTTTAGGCTGCTCGATTTGAATCAAATCGAATCTATTGAAATTATTAAAGGGGCTTCAAGTACACTTTATGGAAGTGGAGCCGCTGCCGCCGTTGTGAGTATTACCACTAAAGTTGCGAATGCTAAGAAATTAAGTGCTATTTATTCTTCTAGTGTTGGAACCAATCAAACAGAATCCGATCAAAATTACAATATTGCTGATTTTAATAACAGCGTTGCTTTTAGTGGTACATTAAACAAGTTTACTTACCGCACAGCTTTTAATAATCAATTTTCGGATGGATTGTCGGCTGCAATTAGCGATACCAATGAGAAAGATGCGTTTTCTAGATACGGGATTGATGTAAACCTTGGCTATAAATTCAGTACAGCATTTTCTTTAAACTTATACGGTAACTTCACCGATTCAAAATCAGATGTTGATGGATATGATGCGAACTTTAATTTTGTGGATACCGCCGAAGAATTTAACAGCTCTCAAACGCGTGTTGGAGTGTCTTCGCAATTCAAATACACAGAGGGAAGTCTTAATTTGAGTGCAGCATACAGTGAATATGACAGGGCGTTTGTTTCTACCTATCCATCGCTTTATAAATCCAAGAACTTGGTATTTGATTTTTATAATAAATATGTGTTTGACGAAACGTTTTATACAATTATTGGATTAAATATAATTGAAAATAAAGCAACGTTTTCTAAGGATGAAACGTTTAATATCACAGATCCTTATGCAAACTTTGTATATGTTTCAGACGTTGGTTTTCATATGAATGCTGGTGTTCGTTTAAATAACCATAATGTATATGGATCCCATTTTATTTATAATTTTAATCCATCGTTTTTACTTAAATCCGATAGGGGCTATACTAAGATTTTCGGATCCTACAGCACCTCTTTTATAACCCCATCTTTATCTCATTTGTATGGCGATTTCGGGGCTAATCCTAACTTAAAACCAGAAGAAAATTTAACCATAGAAGCGGGGATAGAGTATAAAATGAATGATAATTTTAGAATCTCTGGAGTGTTTTTCAATAGAGAAGAAAAAAATACTGTTTTATGGATTGATGGTGGATATTTGAATGCGGCTGATTTATTAAATGCAAGAGGTGTAGAGGTGGAATTGAATACGACTCCCATAGAAAAAGTATCTATTGAAGCGAACTATTCCTTTACTGAATATAAAGAAACCTTGGCACGTAGAATTCCAAAGCACAAAGCGAATGTTCAATTGGGTTATCAGGTTTCCAAAACCACGTTTACTTCTTTATCTTATCAGTACACGCACGAAAGATTCGAAAATAGTTTTGTCCCACTTTTAGATAGCTTTAGTCTATTCAATTTCTATATAAGTCATTCTGCCATAAAAAATAAGATCACGTTTTTTGGAGGTCTCGATAACATCTTAAACGAGGCTTATGAAGACATCCCTAGTTATGCAACGAAAGGACGAAATGTAAGTTTAGGATTTAAACTTACTCTTTAAAAGGAAGAAACGAATCAAGATACATCTCTTGAGAATGTGGTTTAAAGGAATTCGAATCTAGAATAGGTCTAATGCCTTGCGTATCAATCGCAATTCTTCCAGTTTGAATGGATGCGAGGGCAGCAGCAAGCAAAGTTTCGTTGGTATCCCCTAATACGCCGTAATTAGTAACAGATTCTATGACTTCAATAGTTGGTATCAGTCCCGTTGGAGGAACCGCTAGATCATCTTTGTTTACGGTAATTGCTACCAAAGGTTGGAGTGCATATAAATGGCCGGGGTTAGCGCCTTGTCTTTGAAAGTTATGAGAATCATAAAGTGTTACCGATGCTTGTGATTTTCCAACGGTTTTACTACCAATATGGACCACTTCGATATAGGGTCTTAGGCTGTTTATGATCATTTCACTAGCCGAAGCCGATCGCTCTGTGGCGATGATAAATACCTTGTTAAGCCCAAGAGAATTTATGGCAACTCCTTCTGAAAGTGTGCTAGTAAAATCGTAATTTGTGTTGTTAGTCTGCAAATCGTTATTGTACTGTAGTTTGGCAAATATTCCATTTGAAATCCCTGTAATCATACTTCCTAAGGACGCTGCAGAATTTACACTCCCCCCAGGGTTATAACGTAAATCTAATATGAGGTGTTGAATATTTTGTGATTGAAATTCTGCAAATGCGGCATTGAGTTGAGCGTCATAATCCGCTACAAATCCATTATATATTAAATAGCCTACTTTCTCATTGTTTGAAGTAAAAATTTCTGTTTTGAAAATAGGGTTCTCAGAATAAACAGTTTTTGTAAGCGTAATAGTTTCAGAACCGTCTGTGAGGCTATCATCATCAGTAGTAGCTGTTCCGTTTGTATCATAAGTGGCTAAATGAATGGTATAGGTTTCACTGCTTAAAAGCGTACCTAGATTGTCTTTGGTTAATGAGATGCCATCAATTTTATTAAAAATTTGTCCTCTGACCAAATTGGTTGTACTTGCATTGCTATTGGGTTGTACCATACGTACAATTCCAAACATATCGTTAATACTTCCTGGAACTTCAAAGAAATTAAACTCAGCACCACTGGTTTTAGTGACCCCGCTAAATTGTTGTTCAAGCGCAATATAATCACTCGTAATCCAACTGAAACGATCCACGGTTTCGGGTTCATAAACTAAACTTTCAAATAATGCTTCTGGACTGTCATAGTCGCTTAAAAAACTTTGATATTCATCGTCTGATGCAAAGCGATCGTTACCCAAATTGGAGATGTTATCTTTGTAGAGATAGGCAAAATTCATGGCGTTCCAAACAAAGTCTTTGATATCATTGGATAAAGAAATTGAATCGTCATTATCTTCAAAACAACTAAACGTGAGACTTAAAACAAGGGTAATTAGTACAAATTTAAAAATTGATTTCATGTGTCTATATTTATTATATTTATAGGTTATAACTCCCTGCAGTAGGCAGGTGTTACATCCATTTAATTATTTTTTTGAGTACAAGTTTTTAATGGGGTGTTTATAGATAGGGTTTAAATTATTTTATCATTGACTTAGAGTAACAGATATTATTGCTTTTAAAAAGTATTAATTTAATGACTTTTTTTATAGCTTTGAATCTTAGACATCTAATTTAAACTAATTATTACAAAACAAAAATTATTTCACATTGTTGTAACAAAAAAAAGTATGAGTCGTCTTTAATTTATAATCTCCCAACTTGCGATGAACGAAAATGAATATTTGAAAATTGTAACTCCTTTTAAGGATAAGATTTTCCGAGTAGCGAAACGTTTGTTGGTCTCTGTTGAGGAAGCTGAAGATGCGACACAAGAAGTTCTTTTAAAATTATGGAATCATCGGCAAAAATTCAAGGATTATAACAGCCCTGAAGCATTTGCAATGACAATGACAAAAAATTGGTGCTTTGACCGATTAAAATCAAAACAAGCACAAAACTTAAAAATAGTACATTACAATTATGAAGACCATTCACAATCCTTACAAAAATTAATAGAGATTAATGACAGTCTTCATTGGGTAGAAAAGCATATGGATGCCTTGCCCGTAAAACAAAAATTAATAGTACAGCTCAGAGATATTGAACAGTATGAGTTTAGTGAAATAGCAAAAATATTAGACATGACGGAAGCCACCATCAGAGTTTCGTTATCCAGAGCAAGAAAATCAATAAGAGAAAAATTAACAAAGACTCATAATTATGGAATTAAAAAACATTGAAAGTCTTTTAGAAAAGTACGAAGAAGGGCAGACGACTTTACAAGAAGAAGCACAGTTAAAACACTATTTTACAACTGAAACTGTTGCACCTCACTTGGAAGTATATCGTTCATTATTCACGTATTTTGTTTTGGATAAACAACGTTCCAGTCAAAGACTTTTATCTACGACACGCAGCACATCTAACAGATTCCGTTGGTTTGCATCGGCTGCAGTCGTTACTATTATGTTCAGTGCTTTCATGACGCTCACTTCTAAGGATGAATTTATGAAGCTCTCTAATGATGAACAATTTGTTTACAATGAAACCCTGAAAGCCTTTGATTTAATCTCGAATCAGATGCATAAAGCAGCAGTTCCATTAAACACTCTAAACATAATTTCAAACTCCTTTGAAAAGGGACAACAAAATGTCGCTTTTTTAGAAGAATTTAATAACTCGACCAACAAAATATTTAACATTAAATAATTAAAAATTAAAAAAAATGAAAAATAATCTAGTAATTCTTAGTTTGCTTTTAGTTCCGATAGTCCTATCAGCGCAAAGCATATTTGAAAAATATGAAGATCAAGAGTATGTAACCTCTGTTGTTGTCAACCAAAAAATGTTTAAAATGTTGGCCAACATTGATATTCAAACCAACGATCCTGATTCCGATGCTTTTATCAATCAAGTAAAAATGCTTGATAATTTAACGGTTTATACCACAGATAATATTGGTGTTTCAAATTCCATGAAAAAAGATGTTGAAAAATATATTAAAAATTCAAAGTTAGAGGAACTCATGCGAATCAAAGATGGCGATCAAACGGTTAATTTCTTTGTTTTGGAAGGTAAAGATGATAACCATGTGAAAGAGCTTCTTATGTTTGTAAACGGCTTGGGTGACCTCACCAAAAATGAAAACATTTCTATTAACGGTAAACAACGTGTGATTGAAACAGTTCTTTTATCACTCACTGGAGATATCGATTTGCGACAGGTTTCAAAACTCACAAATCAATTGAATGTTCCAGGAGGAGACCAGCTTAAAAAAGCAACCAAAAAATAAATGAAGATGTTTTTTAAACTTTCAACAATTTTTGGCTTATTGCTAATATTAGGATGTTCTCAAGAACCAACACTCCAAACATATTTTGTAGCCCATCAAGAGGCCTCTGGTTTTATGTCTGTTGATATTCCGATGTCTTTTTTAAATCCTGACGAAATAGAACTTACAGACGTTCAAAAAGAGGCGGTTGATTCTATCGACAAACTCAATATGATTGCCTATAGTTTGAAAGATGGTTCAGAGACCGAATTTAATTCGGAATTGGACAACATCAAAACGATCTTAAAAGCAGAAAAATACAACGATCTTATGCGTGGCGGAAACCCCGCTGATGGTAAACTCTATATTAAGTATATAGGCGAAGATTCCGAAATAGATGAACTCATTGTATTTGGTTTTTCTTCAGCTAATGGATTTGCCATTATTAGAGTCTTGGGAGATGACATGGAACTTTCAAAGATTATGAAACTTGAATCAGTTATTGATCAATTTGATACTGAAAATGCCAATGTTGAAGACTTTATGAAATTCTTACTCTAAAACCCATCTTACTCAATAATAAAAAAAGCCACAAATTTGTGGCTTTTTTTATGAAATTAAATTCTATTATATCCCTGTATAATTGGAAGGCGTAATTGCCTTTAGTTCTGTTTTAATCGCATCACTAATTTCTAAGGTATCTATAAAACTTGAAATAGAGTTTTGAGTTATTGCTTCGTTGGTACGGGTCAATCCTTTGAGAGCCTCATAAGGATTAGCAAACCCTTCACGTCTTAAAATTGTTTGAATTGCTTCTGCAACTACCGCCCAATTTTTTTCTAAATCATCTTCTATTTTTGAAGGATTTATTAATAGTTTTTGCAATCCTTTTAAGGTTGATTTAAATGCAATGAGGGTATGTGCAAAAGGCACACCAACATTTCTTAAAACCGTACTGTCAGTTAAATCGCGCTGCAATCTTGAGATTGGAAGTTTTGCCGATAAATGTTCAAAAATGGCGTTTGCAATCCCTAAATTTCCTTCACTATTTTCAAAGTCAATAGGATTGACTTTATGCGGCATCGCCGAACTACCAACTTCACCTTTTTTGATTTTTTGTTTGAAATAATCCATTGACACATAGGTCCAAAAATCACGATCCAAATCAATCACAATGGTATTGATCCGTTTTAAAGCATCAAATAATGCAGCCATATGATCGTAATGTTCAATTTGTGTAGTAGGGAAGGAGTGGTGGAGTCCTAACTTATCTTTTAAAAAGTTGTTTGCAAAGGTTTGCCAATCAATCTGTGGATAAGCAACCTTATGTGCATTGAAATTTCCTGTAGCCCCTCCAAATTTTGCAGCATTTGGAATCGATTTTAAAGATTCAAATTGTGCTTCTAAACGAGTTACAAATACCTGTATTTCTTTTCCTAGACGTGTTGGTGATGCAGGTTGTCCGTGTGTTCGGGCTAGTAATGGAATGTGTTCCCATTCAGAAACCAACCCTTTTAAGCAATCTGTTAACGTATGATATTCGGGAAGATACACTGCTTCAATAGCCTCTTTAATGCTTAAGGGTATTGCAGTATTATTAATGTCTTGAGATGTTAATCCGAAGTGAATAAACTCTTTATATTCAGAAATTTGGAGGGCATCAAATTTGTCTTTGATAAAGTATTCAACCGCTTTGACATCGTGGTTTGTAATGCTTTCAATATCCTTAATTGCTTGTGCATCTTTGGATGAAAAATCTTGGTATATGCCCTTTAACTCTGTGAAAAGGGAAGGGTTAAAGTTTTTTAATTGTGGCAATGGGAGTTCACAAAGTGCAATAAAATATTCAATCTCCACTAAAACGCGGTATTTGATGAGGGATTCTTCAGAGAAGAAACCTGCTAAAGCATCGGTTTTTGATCTGTAGCGACCATCAATAGGAGAAATAGCATTTAGCATGGATATAGACATAATTGGTATTATTTTTTTGAAGCTACAAATATAAGGTTTTTCTATCATAGTAAATGGACTTGTTTTTAAGTTTTTACATGCTATTAATACTTCAATTTAATATGAAAATTCACACCCTAACTAACTTAATTTTAATAACTTTATACTTTAATTCGTTTTAGAGTATGACCCTTAAGAAGAAAATAATAATAGGACTTTTGATTGTGTTTGTAATCGCACAATTTTTTCAACCGAATAAAAATCAAGGAAACTTGGAATCTATAACGCTTTTTTTAGAGAATACTCAAGCTCCTAAAGAAGTTAAAAACATCTTAGAACACGCCTGTTTTGATTGCCATAGTAGTCACACAAATTATCCTTGGTACAATTCAATTACGCCCGTAAATTATTGGTTAAACAGTCATATCAAAGAAGGTAAAAAACACTTTAATATTTCCGAATGGGATAGCTATTCAGTTAAGAAAAAAGATCATAAACTGGAAGAGCTGATTGAGGAACTAGAGGAAGAAACGATGCCATTAGCGTCTTACACATGGACACATAAAGAAGCACAACTGACCGATGTTCAAGTTCAAACATTGATGGATTGGGCCAATAGCATACGATCCAATTATGGATATGATAGCCTTAACAATTAACCTAGCGCTATGCAGTCAACTTTACTTGTGATTGGATTTGTGTATCCAGAACCAAACTCATCAGCGGCGGGAATACGGATGCTTCAACTCATAGAAGCGTTTCAATCGCATAATTATAACATTACGTTTGCGACCACTTGCAAAAAGTCTGAACATGCATTTGATTTAGAATCTATAGGAGTAAAAGTTGTTGAAATTGAACTCAACCATTCAAGTTTTGACGCGTTTGTAAAAACCTTGAATCCAGCAATTGTTTTGTTTGATCGCTTTATGACAGAAGAACAATTCGGTTGGCGTGTCAGTGAACACTGTCCTTCTGCTTTAAAAATTTTAGACACAGAAGATTTACATTTTCTTAGAAAAGGGCGTCAAAAAGCATTCAACTCAAATCAAGAAATAAAAAACAATTTTTTTACAACTAACACCGCTAAACGTGAAATAGCCAGCATTTATAGAAGCGATTTGTCCTTAGTGATATCCGAAACGGAGTTGGAAATTTTAACGACTACTTACAAAATCGATTCCGCTATTTTGTGGTACCTCCCTTTTATGATTGCTTCAGAACATTGTCAACCTCGTTCTGATTGTAAGACGTATTCTGAAAGACGTGATTTTGTTTCAATAGGAAATTTTTTACATCCCCCAAATTTAGATGCCGTACGCTATTTAAAAAAAGATATTTGGCCGCGCATTCGAAACGTACTTCCAGATGTCAAACTTCATGTTTATGGAGCTTACGACACTCCAAATATTAAAGAACTGCATAATGAAAAAGAAGGTTTTTTGATACATGGTTTTGTAGCAGATGCTTTTGAGGTCTTAAACGCTGCAAAAGTGCTATTGGCACCGCTTCGGTTTGGAGCAGGTCTAAAAGGCAAACTCATTCAAGCGATGCAATCCGGAACACCCTCTGTCATGTCGTCTGTTGCTTCCGAAGGGATGTTTGGTACAATGAATCCCAATGGGGTTATAGAAGATGCTATGGATGAGTTTGTAGCCCGTACTGTGGCGTTGTATTCCAATGCTTCTGAATGGGAGGCGTTTCAACAGCAGGGTTTTTCTGTTCTAAACAGTCGATTTAAAAAAGACTTACATCTCACAAATTTCAAGAACCGATTGGAGGAACTTCTAGAAACGCTTGAGACACACCGCTCTCAAAATTTTATTGGGCAGATGTTAAGCCATCATCAAATGCAAAGCACTAAATATATGGCACGTTGGATTGAGGCTAAAAACAAGACTCTTTAAGCATCTCAGCGAATTAAATTCTTTTTTCTGAAGTTGAGCCCCTCTTATAATAATTTGTAAATTTGTATCAGAAACCAAGACTATTTAAATACTAAATAAACAAAGACATGAAAACAGTTGTTGTTGGACTTTCAGGAGGCGTAGATTCTAGTGTTGCTGCCTATTTATTAAAAGAACAAGGCTACAATGTCATCGGTTTGTTTATGAAAAATTGGCACGACGACTCGGTGACCATTTCTGATGAATGTCCTTGGTTAGATGACAGTAATGATGCAATGTTGGTGGCAGAAAAACTAAACATCCCTTTTCAGACGGTTGATTTAAGTGAAGAATATAAAGACAAGATTGTCGATTATATGTTCAATGAATACAAAAATGGACGCACTCCAAACCCTGATGTTCTTTGCAACCGCGAAATTAAGTTTGATGTCTTTCTTAAAATAGCGCTATCCCTAGGAGCAGATTATGTAGCTACGGGTCATTATTGCCGAAAAGGAACCGTTGAAGGAACTTCAAACCCTAGGCTGTATAAACTTCTTTCAGGAGTGGATTCTAACAAAGATCAGTCTTATTTTTTATGTCAATTATCACAAGCACAATTGTCCAAAACCTTATTTCCTATTGGAGAATTAACCAAGCCTGAAGTTCGAGCAATCGCTACAAAATTAGATTTGGTAACCGCCGATAAAAAAGATTCTCAAGGCTTGTGTTTTATTGGGAAGGTTCGTTTACCTGATTTTTTACAACAACAATTACAACCTAAAGAAGGACAAATTATAGAAATCCCCGCTAGTTTTGAGGATTATAAAACTGAAACGCCCCTATTTGATTCCAAAGAAGAAGAGTTGGTGTTTAGATCTCGTAAATTCAAATATACAGTTAAAGATGGTGTGGCTTTGGGTACACATCAAGGGGCACATTATTTTACCAAAGGTCAACGAAAAGGATTGGCTGTTGGAGGAACTGCAGAACCACTTTTTGTGATTGATACCGATGTGGTGGATAATATCATATACACAGGACAAGGAAAAAATCATCCAGGATTGTACCGTTCAGTATTGTTGGTGCAACCCTCGGAGGTACATTGGGTGCGTACAGATTTAGCACTCAAAACAGGTGAATCACTTCAAGTTATGGCGCGTATTCGTTACCGTCAAAACTTAGAACATGCAAGTTTATACGCAACTACAGAGGGCTTATATGTTGCTTTTGAATCGCCTCAATCAGCGATTACCGAAGGGCAGTTTGTAGCTTGGTATTTAGAAAATGAATTAATTGGTTCGGGGGTTATTTCTTAAATGTATAAATCAATAAATGGAAAATAAGGTTACCAAACTATTCGGAATTGAATACCCTATTGTTCAGGCGGGTATGGTTTGGAATAGTGGGTGGAAATTAGCTTCCGCAGCGAGTAATGCTGGGATTTTGGGACTTATTGGTGCAGGTTCTATGTATCCTGATGTATTGAGAACCCATATTCAAAAATGTAAAGCCGCTACGACAAGTCCCTTTGGAGTGAACATTCCAATGCTATATCCTAACATTGAGGAGTTGATGCAGATTATAGTGGAAGAAGGCGTAAAAATTGTTTTTACTTCTGCAGGAAATCCAAAAACTTGGACTTCATGGTTGAAAGAACGTGGCATCGTTGTAGTACATGTAATAAGCAGTCTAAAGTTTGCTTTAAAAGCACAAGAAGCGGGTGTTGATGCCATTGTTGCTGAAGGTTTTGAAGCAGGCGGTCATAATGGTCGTGATGAAACAACAACTTTTGCCTTGATTCCGATGGTGCGCAGGCAAGTCACGATTCCTTTAATTGCAGCTGGTGGCATTGCAACAGGCAATGGAATGATGGCTGCCATGGCATTAGGTGCTGAGGGTGTTCAGATTGGAAGCCGGTTTGTAACGAGCAAAGAATCCTCCGCCCACGATGCTTTTAAAAAGGCTGTGATTTTAGCCAAAGAAGGTGATACGCAATTAACTTTAAAAGAATTAGCACCTGTCCGTCTTTTAAAAAATAAATTTTATCATGATTTACAAGCGCTCTATAAAACCACTCCAACGACCGAAGATCTAAGAAATCTTTTAGGACGTGCCAGAGCTAAACGGGGCATGTTTGAAGGAGATTTAGAAGAGGGAGAGTTAGAGATTGGTCAAATTTCGGGTTTGATTGATAAAATAGAGACTGTCTCCGATATTGTTGAGTCCATTATGACAGAGTTTAAGGCGTGTCAAACACGTATTTCGAGGATTAATTTAAATAATCAAAATGAGCAATAGAACCGATCAATTAAAAGCATTTGACCGCTTGTTAACCATTATGGACGAACTTCGTGACAAGTGTCCGTGGGATCAAAAACAAACGATGGAAACCCTTCGTTCTCTTACGATTGAAGAAACCTATGAATTGGGGGATGCTATTTTAGATCAGGATTTAAAAGAAGTTAAAAATGAACTTGGCGATCTTTTATTACACATTGTTTTTTATGCCAAAATAGGAAGTGAAACAAAAGATTTTGATATTTCAGATGTCATCAATAGCATTTGCGACAAACTCATTCATAGACACCCTCATATTTACGGAGATGTAGTTGTAGAAGATGAAACGGAAGTAAAGCAAAATTGGGAAAATCTAAAGCTTAGAGAAGGTAAAACAAGTGTTCTTCAAGGGGTGCCTAAGAGTTTGCCTGCGTTGGTCAAAGCCAGTCGGATTCAAGAGAAAGTAGCAGGTGTAGGTTTTGATTGGGAGCATTCAGATCAGGTTTGGGAAAAAGTAGAGGAGGAGCTTGGCGAGTTAAAATCAGAAATTACTAGTAAAAACCAAGAGGCTATTGAAGATGAGTTTGGGGATGTTTTATTTTCGTTAATAAATTATGCTCGCTTTTTAAAAATTAACCCTGAAAATGCGTTAGAACGTACCAATAAGAAATTCATTAAACGATTTCAGTATTTGGAAAGCAAAGCAAAAACGCTTCAAAAATCACTTTCAGAAATGACCTTATCAGAGATGGATGTTTATTGGGAAGAAGCCAAAAAACTGTAATTGGCGTACACTGTCATTAAGTTAATATAATTTATTCGTTTTTTTTTGTCACATTGAGCGCAGTCGAAATGCTATTAAAACTAAAATCCAATAAATTTCTAACTGTGTTCAGTGCCAATACAGTTCTTAACTTAGTACCCTTAAGTTGGATCCTATTGAATCATTTTTTTGATCTTAGAATATTTTGCATTCCAAGTTTTTAGAGCGGCTTTATGTTTGTCAATGTTTTTATGAACTTCTTTGACAAGTGGGTTGTCCTCTTCTACATTTGAGAAAAATTGGAGATTATTTTCGAGCTGATTAATTTCACTTTTAATCTCATCCATCTTTTTTCGTATGAACGTTACCTCGTTATTAAACAATCTCTGATCTTGTGATAAGGTTTCTAATTTAAGCGAGTATTTTAAGTCGTCCATCGCTTCTTTATCTAAGCCAAGTTTAGAATAAAAACCATCTAACATTTTATAGAATTTTCCATCAATAAAACGTTTGCTTTGTGCAACATGCCCAATTTTTTTCCACTGACTAGAAAATGCATTCAATTCTTCTAAATTTTTGTCTTTATCATCTCCTAATTTAAAAGCTTTAAGGGATTCTAAAAGCGTATTTTTTTGTTCAAAGTTAGCGACTTCCTCTTCAGATCCATTATTTTTTTGTTCGTGGTATCGGTCAAAAAAAGCATTACAAGCCCCTCTAAATCGTTTCCATAATTTATCACTGTCTTTGCGTGGAATGTGTCCGATAGTCTTCCATTTGCTTTGAATATCTTTCATCAATACCAAAGTGGTTTCTAGGTCTTCACTCTCTTTATTTTGTTCAGCAATTTCAACCAGTTCTAACTTTTTCTTATAGTTTTCGGACTGATCTTTCTTTAATGTTTTATAGTAACTGTTTTTATTCTTGTTAAACGTTCTTACAGCTTCTTTAAAAGCAGACCAGGTTTTTTCATTCGCTTTTGAAGGGACTTTCCCTGTTTTGAAAAAAGCTTCTCTAAGGGCTTCAATTTCTTTGATATTTGCTTGCCAATCTTTGTGAGAATTTATTGTTTTTTCAGAGATAGCACTGATCTGAGCGATGAGCTCATTTTTAATTTTAAGATTTTCCTCAAATTTCTCTTCAAGTTGACTGTAGTAATCCTGTTGTTTGTCGTTAATTACTTTTGTTGCAGCACTAAATCGATCCCAAAGCTCATCTTTATATTCTTTGGCAACGGGACCTAATTCTTCTTTCCAGATTTTATGAAGTGCTTGAAGTTCTCTAAATGCTCTGCTTAAATCAGTTTCATTAGCCAACTCTTCAGTTCGTATAATTATCTTTTGTTTTTGCTCTAAATTATGCTTAAAATCTAATTCTCTTAAATCTCTGTTTAAATGTAAAAAACCATAAAAAATCTCAACATGATGACGGTAGTTATTCCATGTATTATTAGTTTCACTAGAAGGGATTCGTCCAGTATTTCTCCAACGTTCCTGAAGGTTTTTAAATGTATTGTAAGCCGAGTTTATATCTCCTTCAACATTAATTAATCCTTTTATTTCCTCAATAATTTGTAAGCGAATTTCAAGGTTTTGATTGAGTTCTTGTGTTCTGTTTTTTTGAAAAGCCTGGTGTCTTTCTCTAAAGGTCTTAGATAACTCGTTGAATTGTTTTTTAAGAGGACTGGAATATTGGAAATCAATAGCGTTTCCACCTTCCGCTAAAAACGCTTCTTTTTTTTCTGAAATTAAAGCAGTGAATTTAGCATTAAAATTATTTTTGACTTGGTTGATACTGTTCCGAACTGTATGAATATTTTCAGATTTTAAAAGGGTTTCAAAGGCTTTAATTAAATCTTCTAGTGAAAGGTCTTCATAATTGATTTCAGCATCTTTTTCTTCTTCTTTTTCTTCTTCTTTTTCTTCTTCTTTTTCTTCTTCTTCAACCACTTTTTCATCAGTTTCCGTAGCAACCTCAGACGATGGCTCATCTTCTTTTTTAGACGGTTCTTCAGTAGAATCTTCTGTATTGGTACTAGTGGTTTCTAGCTCCTTTTCAGGGCTTATACTGGATTCTTCAGTAGGCGTTTTAGAAGCAGCGACTTCTTCCAAAGAAGTTTCCTCAGAACTTATAGCTTGCTTTGTTGTATTGTTTTCTTGGGGAGTTTCGTTTAGGTTATCTCCATCTGCATCTTGCAGGTTATCGTGCTCAGACATATCTTTCAATGTTTTAGTGTTATACTAACTTATGCATAAATATAACATTATCCCTTTAAACTACAAATTATATAATTCTTTTAATTAATTATGAATTCCAAATTTCCCACGACTTCTCGGCTTGCAAACGAAGCATCTCAAGTCCGTTGAGTGTCGTGGCATTATTTTTTTTGCCTTGTTTGAGAAATAAAGTTTCTTCCGGATTGTAAATTAAATCAAAGAGTAAATGGTTTGATGTGATCTGTTCATAAGGAATTTGTGGACATTTAATTATGTCAGGAAATGTTCCTAAGGGAGTGCAGTTGATGATAATTTCGTAGTCCTTAATCCCTTTTTTAGATAAGGATTCATAGGTGTATTTAACAGCAGATGATTGGGTTCTGGAGACATACTCAAAAGAAATTCCTAATTTTCTCAAAGCAAAAGCAACGGCTTTCGAAGCACCACCAGTACCCAAAATTAAGGCTTTTTTGTGGAGAGGTTTTAGGTGAGGCTTTAAACTGTGTTCAAACCCATAATGATCCGTGTTATAGCCCGTTAATTTTCCGTTTTCAAATTTGATTGTATTGACTGCACCAATTTCTTGGGCTTCCAAATCAATGGTATCCAGATAAGGAATAACGTCTTGTTTGTAAGGAATCGTAACATTCAGCCCTGAAAGTTGTGCGGTGGATTTTAAAGCCTCAAAATCTTCAATTTTTTCTAAGTCAAAATTGTTGTAGGAGCAATCTAATTTGTTGGTTTCAAATTTATCTTTAAAATAGCCCCTTGAAAAGGAGTAATCTATATGTTTACCGAGCAGTCCAAAATTCCTCATATCTGGTGTTTACGTTTGTTTCCAACCCATTCTAAGCCAAGAACAATGGCTGCTCCAAAAATAATAAATAGGAGGGCGTATAGGGTTTGTGTGTTTAGTTCTGGTATATAGCGCTGATAGTTTTCAATGATTTGTTCGCCATTTGTATCTGTTATAAAGTTTCCTAAGTTGTCATGTCTATAAAGTGCTTCTTTCCACGGCCATACAAGGCCAAGTGATCCTGTGATAAACCCCATAATAAGGGCTAAGGTGTTGAATTTATAGTGTTTCAAAATATAGTTCAACAGATGAGAAAGACTGATTAATCCCATCACAGAACCAAGAGTAAAAACTAATAAAACTGTTAAAAGTCTCAGATGTTGGGGATCAGACATAAAACTAAAATCTCCTGAAAACATATATACAAAGGTATCAAAAAGTACGTTTACGGAGTCCACTAATAACAAGACATAATTCCCTAACAAAATTAAAATAAAAGACCCAGAAAACCCTGGAAGTGCCATACCTGTGACACTAATCATTCCACAGAGAAATACAAACCAAAGATTGTCGTTTTGTGTTGCAGGGCTTAATAAACTGATGCTTACGCCTACAAGAATCCCGAGTAAGGCCATAAACATTGTTTTTGTATTCCACGATTTAAAATCTTTATAAATGTAATAAATTGAACCTACAATCATTCCAAAAAACACACTCCACACATAAAGTTCGTACCGTTCAATTAAGTAGTCTAACAGTTTTGAAACGCTGAAATAACTAATAATCATCCCTAAAAAAAGCAAGGCTAAAAACCGTCCATTTACATAATTGTAAAAGCTTTTAAATCGACCGCTAAATACTAATTTTCCAGCTTTGAAATTGAATTTTTGTAAGGAATAAATAAACTCCTCATAAAATCCCATTACAAAAGCCACTATTCCACCCGAAACTCCGGGAACCTTGTTGGCAGCTCCCATAATGACCCCTTTTAGAGTCAATAAAAAAGGATTTGTATGTTTGCTAGGATGTTTCAATAAGTTTTTTTTGTACTAATGTTCTCCAAAATAAGAATGATTAAAATCCCAAACACCATCAGTCCGATGGCTTGTAAAAGTTGAGGATCTCCATCAAAATTAAAAGGGGAGATGCTTTCTTCATTCAAGGGGACTTGCTCTCCTTTAGAATTTGTTCTGGAGGTTAATACTATTTTCCAAGGCCATATTTTATTCAAAGATCCAATCATGAATCCGGTGATGACGGCTAATGTCAAGCGGTGGTATGTTTCAAACAACCATTTTAGAAGTTTTGAAAACGATAATAAACCAACAATAGCACCAGCCCCTATGATAAGAATCGTTTTAAAATCTCTGGTATTGATGGCTTCAAGAACAGGCTCATATGCTCCTATAATCACCAGAATAAAAGCTCCAGAAATACCTGGCAGTATCATTGCACAAATAGCCAAGGCTCCCGCGAAAAATAGAAATAAATTGGCATCGGATGTTTCAGAGGGGTTAAGGGTGGTGATGAGATAGGCCCCCACAGCTCCGATGGTCATTGCTAAAATTAGTTTAAAGTCCGTGAGGGTAATTTTAATTTGTTTTCCGACGTATAAAATACTTGCAAGAACCAATCCAAAAAAGAACGACCACAATAATATAGGTTGGTGTTCTAACAGCCATTCAACGCCTTTTACTAAAGAAATGACGCTCACAAAAACTCCCGATAAAAGTGCTGCTAAAAAAGGACCATTTGCTTTTTGCCAAGTACTTTTTAGTCCTTCTGTTTTTAAATGTTTTAAAAGGGAAAAATTGATATTATTTAAGGTTTCGATCAGTTCTTCGTAAATTCCAGATATAAATGCGATGGTACCTCCAGAAACTCCGGGTACAACATCTGCAGCACCCATGGCCATTCCTTTCAGAGAGAGTATTAAATAATCTAGTGGGGATCGATCCATTTGTTTTTAATTTTATCTCCTTTTAATGGTGTATAGTCTTTCTTCAACAATCCATTAACATACAGTGTGCTAAAATAACAAATTACTGATGCGTATTTTTAAAATTCTCAATTAATTGAAGCACCGCTTTACGCTGATAAACTTCTGGAAACAATTCTTCTAAAATAAAAACATGTTCCATATTTAGATGCATTGCGGTAAGAAGGTGTGCATAGCCCGCATCCGTATTGTTGAGTTTCAAACATACGCCAGAGAGTCGATATTCTAATTCTTCACTTTTGGGATGGTATTCTAAGGCTTGAACAAAATTGAATTTTGCAGCTTCATACTCGCCAAGTTTGATTAAAATATCTCCACGAGACAACCAAGTGCTCAATTCATAATCCCCTAATTCCAGGGTTCTTTTGTAGCCACGTTCGGCTTCTTCTAAAAGAAGTAAACGTTCATTAATAGTTGAAAACAACAACCAATAGTTAGCATTGTCACTATCGATATCAATGGCTTTGTTGATGTGAAACAAGGCTTTATGGTAGTCTTTTTTTGCGATGAAAAATTTTGTAATACGCATCCAGCCTCTATCCAATGCAGGATCTTCTTCCACCGCTTGGTAGTAGTGTTGAAGTGCTAAATCGCTGTTTTTCAAACGCTCATAGCAGTACCCAATTTTGATGAGTGCATAGGCGGTAGAACCTTCAATAGCGATGGTGATTTTATAATTTTCAATCGCTTCTTCAAAACGGTTTAATTTTTCTAATACTTTTGCCTTTTCAAGATATGCACCAATAAAAGTATCATCAGAAATAATTGCAAAATCAAAGGCTGTGACGGCTTTCACAAATTGTTTGGTTTCTACGTATTGTTTTCCAAGTTGGTGCCATGCGACTTCGCTGTATGGATTTCGATCGAGATAACTGTTTAAATATTCAATTGCTTCCATAGTTTCATCTAAAAAATCAAAACAATAGATGATGTTGTAAAGTGCAGAGTAATCTTCTACATCTAGCTCAATACATTTCTTGAAATTTTGTTTTGCTTCTTGATATTGATCTAAAAATAGATATTCCATGCCAATTAAGGAATAAAGATCGGCACTGTCATCCGCAATTTCAATAGCCCTTTTAAAGACATCAATTGCTTTTTCGTGCTGGTCTTTTTTAGAGTATATATTCGCTTTTTGAATGTAAAGTTCTTCGTTGTTAGGCTCTATTTCAAAGAGAGGGGAGAGCAGTCGATCGGCCTCATTTAATTTGTTTTCAAAAATTAAAATTTCAACTTGAAATAATTTTAGGTTTAAAGAAGTAGGATGCTGACTTAAACCGAGGTAGATCGCTTTTTTTGCAAGTGCAATTTTACCACTTTCTAAATAGTGATGAATGATGTTTTCAAACTCATTAGAATCAAAGAAAAACACGCTATTGGTTTTTAACATCGACTCAAATTTTGAGAGCGCTACTCCTTCATTTTCTTCAGATTGACTGAACTCCATAAAATGATTTTAATTACACTAATAAATTTAAGGTTATATCCGCTTGATACACTCAAATATTTCGAATGTTTTCAACAAATTAATTAACAGTTTGTGTTTAGAGAGAATTTAGAATATTCAGGATAATATGACATCCTTTTACAATTTCTTCTTCGGAGATCGTAAGGGGTGGAGATATTCGTACTGCTTTTGGTTCATAGAGCAACCAAAATAGAATCAAACCATCTTCCTTAGCTTGTAATACAATTTTATTGGCAATTTCTGAGGAATCAAGCAATAAAGCAAGCATCAAACCTTTTCCTCTGATTTCTCTTATTAGAGGGTGTTGGAGGTGTTTTCGGATCAAGGCTTCTTTTACTAGGGTTTCTGCAATTAAGTTGGTTGTGGTCACTTCTTTTAAGGTTGCTAGTGCAGCAGCAGCAATGACAGGATGCCCACCAAAGGTTGTAATATGGCCTAGCTTAGGATGGTCAGATAAACTGTCCATCATTTGTTCAGAAGATGAAAAAGCCCCAATAGGCATGCCGCCACCAAGTCCTTTTCCGGTTACAACAACATCTGGAACACAGTTGTAGTTTTCAAAACCAAAGAGTGTCCCCGTTCGTCCAATTCCAGGTTGTATTTCATCTAAAATTAAGAGTGCACCAACAGCGTTGCATTTTTCTTGAACCTTGGTCAAATAGCCGTTTTTAGGCTCAATAAATCCTGCACCTCCTTGAATGGTTTCCAAGATTACTGCCGCTGTTTTTGTAGTGATTTTAGAGAGGTCTGAAAGATTATTAAATTCAATAAATCGGATGTCCGGAATAAGGGGTCGAAACGGTTGTTTTCGTTCTTCAAACCCCATAATGCTTAGAGCCCCCATTGTATTTCCATGATAGGCGTTTTTGGCAGCGATAATTTCAGACCTTCCTGTAGAGCGTCGTGCCAATTTCATAGCACCATCAATCGCTTCTGTGCCCGAGTTTGTCAAGTATGTTTTATCGATTTTTGAGGGTAAATGCGAAGCGAGTAATTTAGACAGCTTTACTGCAGGAGATTGGATGTATTCTCCATATACCATTACATGCATATAGGAGTCCAATTGCTTTTTAATTGCTGCTACAATCTTTGGATGCCTGTGCCCTAAACTACAAGCTGAAACGCCTGCTACAAAATCTAAATAGGGTGTTTTATTTTGATCATAGATGTAGGAGCCTTCCGCATAAGATATTTCCATCGCTAACGGATGTGGCGTGGTTTGTGCTTGGTGTTTAAAAAAATCGTTTGTAATCAATTTTTCTTTTTTGGTTTTGTAAGTTTTTCAGGCTTGTTTAAAAATTTCTTTGGCAATTTCCGAGCCGCTTTGTTTTTTATTTTTTTTGGAGATTCTAAATTCTTTGTTGGGGTTGGACTTGCTTGATCTACTCGTTCTAACAATTTAGTGTCAAAAAAATCCTCTTGCGGTATGTAGGTATCTAAACCTTTAATTGTGGGAAGTTCGAGTGGTGCATCGTCTTTAAATAAATCTTCTACACTCGTTGGACGCTCAGTTTCACGCCAATGAAACCCTTTAAGAATTTTTTCATTTTCTGGGAATTCAATTTCAGGATATGTTTTTCCTCCAATTTGATTGTATTTACGCATTTCGTCTATCGTATTTTCAGATACCCACACTTTAATCGAACCCGATTTTGATTTATCAATCCCAACCAATTCATTTGCTTCATTTCTGAGGTAGTAAATACTTTCGGCATTTTTAATAATATCAATGGTCAATAAACTATTATTTTTAAATAAACCATATAATTTTTGTCCTGAAATTTGATTATAACCATCTCCAAGACTGTCCTTACTGATTATAAATGCATGGTCAAAGACTTTTAAGGAGTCTAAGGTTTCGGTTTTAGAATTTGAAATTAAATGAATAGAATCTCCAGTGATTTGGTTTTTTATATTCCATAAAATGGGATGCTGTACTTTGTAAAATGGATCATTTGTGGTGTTTTGATCTAAATTAATGAGTTGTGTCAGTCCTGTTTTTTGATTCATGTGTATAGAATCGGCTTTGCCACTTAAATCAGATTTATAAATTTTTGCATTATAATAGGCTCTGGTAATTCTTTTGTCTGGTTTCCCAGTTACCATTAAGGTGTCGCTATGAACAAAAATAGAGTCTTTTTCTTGAAGGGTTATTGCCAATGCACGTTTGGTTACAAATACAGAATCTTTATCTCTAAAAACTTCAGCATAATGACTTTTAACAAGGGTGTTATTCAGAGTATCGGTGATGGTTATATTATTGGTTGCAGATGCAAAACTTTTGTTGCGATCAAAATAGATGCTATCGCCTTCTACAATCCGTTCGTCATAATTTATTTTAGAGTTCTTTATAAAATAGCCTGTATCGTTTTGGGTATCGTAAAATCCGCGTTCGCAATAAATCACACTGGTTTCACTGGTAATTGTTGTGGGACCAAATAAAAATGCAAAGCCTGTAAGTGTATAAAAATCGAGTCGGTTGGATTCAATCACGTATTCTGGGTTGACAAGCTTGACATTATTTACAAACTGGTATTTTTTGGACTTCATGTAATAACGCCCAATTGTACTTGTGATGGTTCCTGTGGTATCCCGAACCACTTTTCCTGAACTTCTATAAAAAGCTTCTTGTTTGACTCTGTCAAAATACAAGGTATCAGTGGTGATTTCTGAATTTGGATCGGTTAAAATTACTGATCCGCTGGCATATGCCAATTGTGTTTTTCCGCTGTATTCAACATATTTTGAGGTCATATTGATCGTATCCCCCTGTTTTACATGAACTTTTCCGTAGGCTTCTATAAAATCTTGCTTTCCATAATAGATGGCTTCATCACACCACAATTCAATCCCCTCATGTTTGATGTGTACTTGTTTTGAATTGTCTCTAGTAAGAATTGTCGCATCGGGTTTCGATTCGTCAAATGTCATAAACGGAGCATAATCAATTTCAATTTTTCGTCGCTCTTGTGCATGTAATGTGAACCCTACAAAAAATAGAATGCATACAAAGTAATAGATGCTTTTATGTTTCAACGTACTATAGTTTATTACAAAAATAGGTAATATTGAGTTCTTTAAATAAAACTTAAGATTATTTTAAGTCCTAAAAAAAATCTACCCATAGGATAGATTTTGATTCTTATCTAAAAATTGTTTGTTTTCGATCGGGTCCTACAGAAACAATTTTGATTGGAATTTGTAATTCTTTTTCAAGGAAATCAATGTATGTATTTAATGCATTTGGAAGTATTGATTCATTATTCATTTCTGTTAAATCTTCTTTCCAACCTTCAAAGTCCGTATAAATTGGTGTAACGTTTTCGGGCTCAACATTGTACGGAAGATGGTGAATAATATTCCCTTTGTAGTTGTAGGCAGTACACACTTTTAAGGATTTAAAACCAGATAGCACATCGGCTTTCATCATCATAAGTTGGGTGACTCCATTGACTTGACACGCATAGCGTAGGGCTACAAGATCTAACCAACCACAACGACGTGAACGTCCTGTAGTGGCACCAAATTCATTCCCTACACGTCCCATAGTTTCTCCGTATTCATCAAATAGCTCAGTAGGGAAGGGGCCCGACCCAACTCGTGTGGTGTATGCTTTAAAAATCCCAAAAACGTCTCCAATAGAATTCGGAGCAATTCCTAATCCTGTACAAGCACCAGCGGCTGTTGTATTTGAAGAGGTTACAAATGGATAGGTTCCAAAATCAATATCTAACAAAGAGCCTTGAGCACCTTCTGCTAAAATTGATTTTTGATCCCGTAATGCTTGGTGTAAATATTCTTCAGAATCTATGAATTTTAAAGATTTTAAGACGTCAACTGCTTTAAAAAATTCAGTTTCTAATTCCTCTAAATTATATTCTAAATCAACGTTATAAAATTCAACCATAGACTCGTGCTTATTTGCTAAAGCACGGTATTTTTCTTTCCAATTGTCTAATTCTAAATCACCAACACGTATGCCATTACGACCAGTTTTGTCCATGTATGTTGGGCCAATTCCTTTGAGGGTCGATCCAATTTTAGCTTTACCTTTGGAGGCCTCTGAGGCGGCGTCTAATAATCGGTGAGTGGGTAAAATTAAATGTGCCTTGCGAGAAATTACTAAAGATTTTCTGTAATCTACATCTTGAGTTGCTAATTTATCTAATTCATTTTTAAATATAACCGGATCAATTACAACGCCATTTCCTACTAGATTCACGGCATCTTCATGAAAAATTCCAGATGGAATTGTATGAAGAACATGTTTCATCCCATTAAATACAAGGGTATGACCTGCGTTTGGTCCCCCCTGAAATCTTGCTATAATATTGTAATTGGAGGTCAAGACGTCCACAATTTTCCCTTTGCCTTCGTCACCCCATTGTAATCCAAGTAGTAAATCTACTGCCATGCTATTTAATCGTTAATTTTAGTATTTTTTTTTGTTCCGTAGAAGTAAAGTGAATGTTTTTGAATATCAATATCAAATACTTCTTCTATTGTTTTTTGAATGGATTGAATCCTTGGATCACAAAATTCAAAGACCTCTCCAGTGTCTGTAAGGATGACATGGTCGTGCTGTTTGTCGAAATATGATTTTTCATATTGCGCTTGATTTTGTCCAAATTGATGTTTTCGTACTAAAGCACAGTCCAATAATAATTCAATCGTATTGTAAAGTGTTGCTCTGGAGACCCTGTAATTTTTATTTTTCATTTTGATATAGAGTGATTCTATATCAAAGTGATCGTCGATATCATAAATTTCCTGAAGTATTGCATAACGTTCAGGCGTTTTTCGATGACCATTTTCTTCAAGAAATTTCGTAAATACATTTTTTACGATGTCTTGATTTTTATTTTTAGCTTTTACACTCATAACAGGGTCAAATTTAAACTAATTTTTAGATTCTATAGACTTTTTCGATACCATTTATTTTTTGGAGTCGTTCCATTAATTTTTCGACAAAATTATTATTGTTGACTTCCAAGGCAATTTGCCCTTTAAATGTACCACTATCTGAGTCAAAACTTATGTTTTTGATGTTGACATTCATACTTTCAGAAACTACTTTTGTAATTGAATTAACCAAACCGAGTTTGTCTATTCCTGTGAGTTTAATCACGGCTCTAAACACTTGTTGAGAGGAGTCAATCCATTTGGCTGACATAATTCTGTACGCATAATTGGATTGAAGACTTACTGCATTTGGGCATGTCTTTTTATGAATTTTTATTCCTTCCTTGATGCTTAAAAACCCAAAAACAACATCGCCCGGAATGGGATTGCAACAAGACGAAAGTTTGTAACTTAATTTTTCTTCTTCCTTGCCAAATACCAACATATCGTATTTGGAAGTGATTTCATCGTTTTCAACGGTTTCTTTAGCATTCCCTTTTTTACGTGTAATTTTATTTTTAATGTAGCTAACAAGCGCATTGCTTCTTGAAGTAGCAAACTTTTTAAGCATTGTATTATCAATACTACTAATGCCAACACGGTAAAATAAATCTAAACTTGTATTGAGTTTAAAATAATTTACCAATTCATTAATTGATCGTTCGTTTAGGGTGATTTTAAGTTGTTTGAGCTTTCGTCTCAATATTTCTTTTCCTTCAATCGCAACGGCCTTTTTGTCTTCTTTTAAAGAGGATTTTATTTTGCTTTTTGCACGCGTTGTGGTGACATAATCTAACCAGTTTACCGTTGGTTTGGCACTTTCAGAAGTAATAATATCAACTTGATCTCCACTCTTTAATACATGGTTTAGAGGGACTAATTTACCATTGACTTTTGCACCTCTAGTTTTCATTCCGATTTCGGTATGAATACTAAATGAAAAATCTAAGGGCGTTGCATCTTTTGGTAGCGATTTTAAATCGCCATTTGGAGTAAATACAAATATCTCTTTTGCATAGAGGTTCAGTTTAAACTGCTCAACAAATTCTACAGCATTCGATTCTGGATTTTCAATAACTTCCTGTAGTTTTCCAATCCAGCTTTCTAAATTTTCATCATGTCCTTTATCTCCTTCTTTATATTTGTAGTGTGCCGCATAACCTTTCTCAGCAATTTCGTTCATACGTTCACTTCGTATCTGTACTTCGACCCAGCGCCCTTTTGGCCCCATTACTGTGATGTGTAAGGCTTCATAACCTGTTGATTTTGGAGCAGAAATCCAATCTCTTAAACGTGTTGGATTCGGTCTAAAATGATCGGTTACGATTGAATATATTTTCCATGCGATAAATTTTTCATCTTTTACATCAGATTTGTAAATGATTCGTACCGCAAATTTATCATAGACTTCTTCAAAAGATACGCCCTGATTTTGCATTTTTCTTCGAATCGAAAAAATAGATTTTGGACGCCCTTTTATGACATATTTTAATTTTTCTTTTGTTAAGGCCTTTGTTAAAACCTTGCTAATATCCTTTAAATAAAGATCTTGTTCCTCTTTACTTTCTTTTAGTTTAAATAAAATATCATTGTAAACTTCTGGTTCTGTATATTTTAGAGCAAAGTCTTCTAACTTTGTTTTAATATTATACAATCCAATTTTATGAGCAAGAGGTGCATAAATATAAAGCGTTTCAGAAGCAATTTTTAGTTGTTTGTCTTCAGGCATGGAATGAATCGTCTCCATATTGTGAAGGCGGTCGGCAATTTTGATGATAATAACTCTAATGTCGTCGTGAAGCGTAAGGAGCATTTTCCTGAAATTCTCAGCTTGCATTGACACATTCATATCTTTATTTAATGTAGATATTTTTGTCAGTCCATCAACAATTCGGGCCACAGTTTCCCCAAATAATTGTTGAATATCGTCAATAGAATAGCGCGGACAATCTTCGACAACATCGTGCAAAAGTGCAGCCGCAATTGAAGTCGCATCCAGCCCTATTTCGGAAGCAACAATTTTTGCTACAGCAATGGGATGAAAAATATAGGCTTCACCTGATTTTCTTCTTTGATTGGAATGGGCATCAACTGCAACATCAAATGCTTTTCTAATTAATTTTTTGTCGGCAGCTGACAGGGTTCTATAGCTGATTTTAAGGAGTTCTTTATACTCCTTAGTGATGGCTGCGTTTTCTTGTGCTATATCGACTGCTGTCATAATCTAAAATTACTACAATCTAACGGAACACGCAATAACAAAAGTTAGTTTTTTACAAACATTGTTTTAACAATTCCTTAAAAGTAATTTTTAGCTAAATTTTCGCTGTCTTTTGGCTTCAAAAACTAAGATTCCAGCGGCAACGGATACATTCATAGAATCAATTTTTCCTTGCATTGGGATACGAATTTTTGTGGTAGCAGCTTTGCGCCATAGTTCACTTAATCCTGTGGATTCCGTACCAACAACCAGAGCAGTTGCTTTCTTAAAATCAATGGTATCATAGACAACTGAATCTTGAAGCGTCGCAGCATAGATAGAGATATTTTGCTTTTTTAAAAAGTCTATCACTTTTTCAGAAGATCCCATTGCTATTGGAACTGTAAAGACCCCACCCACACTGGATCGGATGATGTTTGGGTTGTATAGGTCTGTGAGTGGATTTGAAATGATAATGGCATCCACGTTTGCTGCATCAGCTGTTCGAAGTAAAGCACCGATATTTCCCGGTTTTTCTGGGGCTTCTGCCACAAGAATTAATGGGGTTTTACTTTTGAATTCTAAATTTTTTAAATCAAAATTTTTGGTTTTTGCCACAGCTATAATACCTTCAGTAGTGTCTCGGTGAGCTACTTTTTCATAGACTGCTTTGGTGATTTCTATGACATCAATTCCATAAGGCTCTAAAGAAGCCGCTTCTGCTGCAGAAAATAAATTGGGAAAATAATAAAGCGTTTCAATTCTGTAATCACTCTTAATGGCTAGAGACAATTCGCGTTTTCCTTCAATAACAAACAAACCTGTTTGTTTTCTTAGTTTCGACTTTTCTTTGAGTTGAACCAGTTGTTTTATAAAAGGATTTTGAAGACTGCTTATTGTTTTGACCATACAACAAAAATAGTGTTTAATTTTTAAGCCGAAACAAAAAAGTCCAAGCCGAAACTTGAACTTATATTTTATAATAGAGAGGAAGTATTAGTTTTTCTCGTATTTTTTTGAATAGCGTTTCCAGAGTTCGGTTTGATGGCTTTCTAAACTAATATTTCGACCATCTATAAATGCATTCGTTAAATTGTTTGTTCGCATGTCTAAAGCATCACCACTGCTTATAAATAAAGTTGCACTTTTCCCTACTTCCAAAGAACCATATTGCGTATCGATCCCGAGAATTTTAGCGGTGTTTAAAGTTATTAATTGCAACGCTTGTTCTTTTGAGAGTCCATGTGCCACTGTTGTCCCTGCATAAAACGGAAGGTTTCGTGAGTTCATACGTTCCATATCGCCACTTGTTTCTAAGCCTACAGTCACACCTGCTTCAACTAAAAGATGAGCCATTTTAAAAGGTAAATCATAATCATGATCATCATGATTAGGGCGAGAATGTACGCGTCTGAGTAGGACAGAAATTTTATTTTCTTTTAAATAGTCTGCGAGTTTGTAAGCCTCATATCCACCAACAATAACGATTTTTGACAGTTCTTGTGATTTGGAGAATTCAACGGCATCTACAATTCCTTTTTCATCATTTACATGAATATAAAGGGTTTTGGATTGATCAAATAGGCCGCGCATTGCATTTAATGGTAAGTTTAATTTTGCTTTAGCATTGTTTGAATTTGCTTTGGCATTATTAAAATAGGCTTTAATTTCAGATGTTTGATTGCTGTATTTTGGATTGCTTTTTAAACCTGGGTCTTCACCTAACCACCAGCGTCCACGACTAAATGTGCTCGGCCAATTTAAGTGAATTCCATCATCCACTCTAAGGACGGCATCTTCCCAATTCCAAGCATCGAGTTGAACGATGGAGGAGGTGCCTGAAATACGTCCACCTCTTGGTGTGATTTGAGCTATGAGTACTCCGTTTGGTCGCATACTCTCCACGACTCTAGATTCGGCATTGTAAGCGATTAAACTTCTAATATGCGGGTTCCAATTTCCTAATTCTTCATCATCATCTGTTGCTCTAACAGCATCAATTTCTATAAGTCCCAAGGTTGAATTCGCTACAATAAACCCAGGGTATATATGTTGGTTTTTTGCATCGATCACTTCCATTTTAGAGAGATCTTCAGATTTATTGTATTCAGATACGGTTTGTAAAATTTCATTTTCAAAAATGATTAAACTATTTTGGATTACTGATCCATTTCCTAAATGGGCAGTGCCGCCTACAATTGCTACAGTCTTTGATTGAACTTCTGCGGGAGTTTGTTGTGCGTTTGCTATAGATACACAAACAATCGATAGTATAATTAATTTTATAAGTTTCATATATTGTATATTTATAGTTGATTTATATCTATTGAATCACAGTGTAAAAGTTGCTTATCTTTTTTCTTTATTGGCTGTGTTTTCATTCCTTTATTTTTTTCTTTTAACATCATTAGTATGAGCTCGTCTCTCTCGTTTTGAATTGATGCTCTTAGTTTTGAATCCCGCTGGATATCAAAATAAGTTACTCCTTCAATGAGTGTTTTTTCAGCTTTTGAATATACGGATAAGGGGTGATCGCTCCAAAGTACTAAATCGGCATCTTTTCCAACTTTAATACTTCCAACTTTATCATCGATATGAAGTAATTTTGCAGGATTAAGCGTTACCATTTTCCAAGCATCTTCTTCAGAAGTGCCACCATATTTTACTGCTTTTGCAGCTTCCTGATTAAGGCGTCTTGACATTTCGGCATCATCACTGTTAATCGCTGTCACAACACCCAAAGAATTCAAAATAGAGGCGTTATAAGGTATGGCGTCATTGACTTCGTATTTATAGGCCCACCAGTCACTAAAAGTTGAAGCGCCAGCTCCATGTGCTTTCATCTTATCAGCAACTTTATAACCTTCTAAGATATGGGTGAAGGTGTTAATGTTAAAATCAAATTTTTCTGCGACTTTCATTAACATATTAATTTCACTTTGAACGTAAGAATGGCAACTTATGAAACGTTCCTTATTTAGAATTTCTGAAAGCACTTCCATTTCGGTGTCTTTTCGATACGGTTTTCCGCTTTTCTTTAGAGCGTCATAGGTTTTTGCTCTTGTAAAATAATCGATATAAAGCTGTTCAACACCCATACGTGTTTGTGGAAAACGACTGTAACTTCCCCAATTGGATTGTTTGACATTTTCACCAAGTGCGAATTTTATAAATTTTGGCGTGTTTTTGTAGATTAAATTTTCTGCAGAATCGCCCCATTTTAATTTAATGATTGCAGAACGTCCTCCAATCGGATTGGCAGAGCCATGTAAAATTTGAATCGTTGTAACCCCACCAGCTAAATTTCTGTAAATATCCACATCATCGGCATCAATTACGTCTTCTATACTAACTTCAGCGGAGGAGTTTTGTCCGCTCTCGTTGATACTTGCTGCTGCGATATGCGAATGCTCATCCACAATTCCAGCAGTTAGATGTTTTCCAGTAGCATCTATTACAGTGGCTTTTGAGTTTTTGAGGTTGATTCCTATTTTTGAAATTCGCCCATCTTTTACAAGTACATCTGTATTTTGTAGAATTCCTTCGGATTCATTTGTCCATACCGTGGCGTTTTTAAATAGAATAGTTTCTGCTGTTGGGAGTTCTTTAAATCCATAAGCCCCGTTAGGATAACTCACAGGAACTATTTTTGGTGAATCTGATTTTTCTTCTGTTTTAGATTTTAAATCTTTTGAAGAATCTGTGTTGATGCGTTTTATTTTTATGCTAGGAGTTGTTCCATCTAATAAAGTGGCGGTTCCCGAGATGTTTTCAACACTCGAAAGAATTTTTGCATTGACCCTAATAAACCCTTGTTGAGTTGTGTCTTTTGTAGAAAACATTAAGTGCATCCAATCATTTTCATATTTTAAACTGCTGCTTAATTTTAGAGAATCAGATGTTATTTCAGTTTTAAGTTTAGTCAGCGTCCCTGATATTTTAAGTTCATAGTTATCAGTATTTATTGTAAAACCGTAGTCTCCTCTAATGTCTTTCTTTGTTAAATCTTCAAAGATAGTTCTTGAACCATTGATCCAATTTTCATAAAGTGTAGTATTAGGGTCAAAAATATCTCCAGAAGTAATCAAGAAATTTGCATAACTCCCTACGTTTAGGTTTCCAAGCTTTGAATTCCCTAAAATTTCAGCAGGTTGTGAAGTCAAGGCTTCTAAGGCAGTAGTTTTATCCAATCCATACTCAATTGCTTTATGAAGGTTTGTTTTGAAATCTTTCATGGACTTCAGACCTTTAGTTGTAAATGCAAAAGAGATTCCATTGATTTCTAATGCCCTTGGGTTTCCAGGGCGTTGGTTCCATTCTTTCATGGCTTCAAGCTCCAGAGAGTTGGTTAAAAACGTATTTTCAACATCATAGGCCTTCGGAAAGTTTAATGGAATAATAAACGTTGCTTTTGTGTTTTTGATTTCATTAATCCGTTCAAATTCATCGCCACCACCCAAAATAACATATTGTATGCCTATTTCGTCTCCAACCTTATCAGCTCTTAAAGCATTGGCTCTGCTACCAGCCTCTATAATTTGAACTTGATTTTTATTTTGGATGTAAGCCTCTATTGAGCGGTCTTTTGTGGAAACATTTCCTTTAGTATACCAATCGGCATCATAATTAAGTTGTCTTAATAACGCCATTGTCCCCATAATTGAGGAAGGGTAGGACTGAAGCGATCGAACACTTTTTGAAAATGAGAGATACTGTGCCGATTGATCTGAAAGGATGCGCTGTGAATCACTTCCGTTAGAATCCAAAGCGACCAATGCTCCTGTCCCACGAACAACCCCATCTTGTAAATGTGTGTTAACCACTCCAAATCCAGCTTCTAATAATTGTTTAGCGGCTTTTTTATCATATTTAAAATGGTCGATGGCATTTTGTTCTGGTCGGATATGATCGTTCCAATAAAAGCCTTCACGGCTCGCTTTGTATTGTGCCGAGCGACCTCCGCTACTTTCGCGTTTGGGTTTTGCAACTCCAAAATCGGAGTAAAGATCGATAAAGGATGGGTATATGGATTTTCCTTTTATATCGATCACAACTGTATTTTTAGGGAGTTCGATATTGGTTCCAACCTTTATGATGTTTCCTTCTCGAATTAATAACGTCCCATTCTCTATATGTTGTGAAGGCGTTATAAAAATTTTTGCTTTCGTAATGGCTGTGAAATTTGTATTTTTAGATTTCACTCCATCGTTCTTTGGAAAGTAATCCTGAGCAAATACAGAGAATACTCCGAATAAGCTCCAAAGGAAGATTAATTTTTTCATTAGGTTATAAAATTTAATTAGCGTTTCAATTTACTCATAAACTTTTATAGAAATCTTAAAATGGGTGTTTTTTTTAACAATTAAATTCAAGTTGTTAAATTAATTATAATTGATACGTTTTTTTTGTTTAAAGTTGTGTATATAATTAAATTTGATGATTAGAATAAATATAAATCATTAATAATGAAGAATTTATTAAAATTATCAGTTATTTTTTTACTTTTATTAAACGCTTGTAGCACTGAAAAAGTAGAGGAGGTTACTCCAGAAGCAGAAGACAATATTTCTCAAGAATTAATGTCTAACCTATTTAATAGTGCGCGAACAGCGACGTCAACAAATCAAGAATCTGATTATGTTGAAGACGGCGAGTGTTTTGTTATTAACTATCCATACAATGTTTCTGATGGACAAACGAGTACTACCCTAAATAGTGACGAAGAATTATTTGTTTTCTTAGAAAATCTCACATTTGATTCAGATGTTTTTATTGAAGTTCCTTTCGATGTTACTTTGGCAGACGGATCTCAGCAAACCATTACATCCTATGAAGCATTGGAAGTGCTGCTTGAAGCCTGTTATGATTATAATGATTTCGATGACGGTTTTCATGAAGATGAATGTTTTGTATTGAATTATCCATTAACCGCTCTTGATCATGACGGAAATGAGGTAACTGTAAATTCTGAAGAGGATTTATATATGTTTGAGTTTGTAGGATTTGTTTATCCTATTTCTGTGACTTTAATGGATGGAACTCAGGAAACTGTAAATAGCCCTCAAGAATTTGATTCACTTTACAATGATTGTTATGACATCGAAGATTGTTATGATTGTGAAGAAGAATGTTTCGAAATCGTATTTCCAATGTCGTTTGTTACAGAGAATGAAACTGTAGTTACGGTGAATAATTATGACGAGCTTTGGGAATTTGTAAGTCAACTTACAGAAGAAGATTTTTGTGTCATTTCTTACCCGATAACAGTACAGTTTGAAGATGGAACCCAACAAACAGCGAACAGCGATGAAGAGTTTGATGCGCTCTATGACGCTTGTGAGTAAATAATAATATTAAATTAAAACAAAAATAGCTTGGATTTAGATCTAAGCTATTTTTGTTTGTAGATGTTAAAGTGTCCTCATTCCTCCAAATAATCCACCAAAAGCGCTACCACATAGCTATAGCTTTCAATACCTTTATCTTGGTTGTTTGCCTTTAAGAAATGACTGTAAAACACTTTAAACAGAGGTTCCATTGGGTTGTTGTAAGCACTCCAGAACTCAAATGCTTCCTTGTAATCTTCCAAAACACCAGGATTCATAGCACACAACGTAGATTCGTAGGCCTCAGAATCTCTTTTAGATAATTCTTGTAAACAATAGCGCAATGCAAATTTACAACCCGCATAATTGAAATAAGGGTTTTTATTATGGATGCTCGCCAAAAAAGCAATAAAATTAGCTTCGTTTTCTGCTGCATAGCCCAATTGATGCGCTTGTTCGTGCGCAATAGTAGTTGGCATAGAATTTAAAGGCATCTGCGCATTAATTTGAGCTTCTAAGGTTATAGGATTCACATAGCCACTAAAACCCATATAACTTAAGGGAATACTAAAGAGTGATTTTTTACTGTTTTGTCCGTTGTGTTTAAAATGAGGGTACAGCGTTTCCAATTGAGAATAGCCGGTTTGACTGATGTCAGTCAGTTCAACAAATTCATAGGGGAGGGTTGTTTTTAATAAAGAATCGTGGGTAATCGCAAAGTGAAGTTTATTTGTTTTTAAAACCAACTGATGGGTCACCGATTTTAATTGCTCGGTACTGTAGTTTGGGTTTAAATTAAGTGTGGTATGTAAAGGTACTCGGTAATAATTGTAGCCCCAAAACAAATGAAACATAAAATAAAGAAGGGATACAAAAGATAAAACATCCAAAACCCATGCTTTGGGGTGTGTTCGAAGTCGTTTTACGTTTTTAATTACCCAACGCAATACATAAACGATCAAGGCGATATATAACAGATCTCCTACAGAAAACGGAATCCATTTAAAAGCTGTGTTTAGCAATTTAGAAATGATTGGAAAAATGCCCTTACTATAATAGGTTTCCACAAACTCAGGATATTGCGCCATCACTTTTATGAAAAAGTATTGAGGGAGTAAACTCAAACCAAGTATGATTTTTCCTGTTTTTGACATCACTCAAAAGTAATAATTTTAATTTATGAACGGGATGAAATCCGTACCTTTGTAGGACAAAAAAACAAAAATCATGAGTCAAGACATACGTCAACTAGAACCTAAAGCCGTTTGGAACAAGTTTGCAGATTTGAATGCCGTGCCTCGTCCTTCAAAAAAAGAGGCGCGTGTGATTGCATTTATGAAAAATTTCGGACAAAAATTAAACCTAGAAACCATTGAAGATGCGGTAGGAAATGTCATCATAAAAAAACCAGCGACTGCAGGGATGGAGGATCGAAAGGCAATTGTCATGCAATCGCATTTAGATATGGTGCATCAAAAAAATAGCGACACTAATTTTGATTTTTTAACTCAAGGCATTGAGATGTTTGTGGAAGGGGATTGGGTCAAAGCAAAAGGAACAACACTCGGAGCCGATAATGGCCTTGGGGTGGCAACTATTATGGCGGTTTTAGAAAGTACAGATATTCCACATCCAGCGATTGAAGCACTGTTCACTATTGATGAAGAAACGGGAATGACAGGGGCAATGGGACTTGAAGGAGGGGTGTTGAATGGCGCCATTCTTTTGAATCTAGATACTGAGGAAGATGACGAAATTGGAGTTGGCTGTGCTGGGGGTATTGATGTAACCGCCACAGGAACTTATAACGAAGAACCCACACCAGAAACTAAAATAGGCTATTCAATTGAAGTTAAAGGATTACAAGGAGGTCATTCAGGAATGGATATCCATAAAGGATTTGGAAATGCCAATAAAATCATGCACCGTTTGATGTTTGATGCCTTTGAAAATTTTGGATTGCGAATTTCAGAAATTGATGGTGGGAGTTTACGCAACGCAATTCCTAGAGAAAGCAGAGCAATTGTTGCCATTGATAAGGTTCAAGAAGCGGCTTTTATATATGAAATGGGACTTCAAATTGAAGCCATACAATCAGAACTAAAAACATTAGAACCCGACTTAATCGTTGTTTTAACCAAAATAGACACACCAAAAGTCATAATGGACTTGGGAGTTCAAGAAGGTTTGACACGTGCTATTTATGCCGCATGGAATGGTGTTTATCGCATGAGTCCTGAGATCCCTGAATTGGTAGAAACCTCTAATAATATTGCACGTGTCATGATCAAAGATGGAAACGTGAAAATAGGGTGTTTAACACGCTCTTCTGTGGAATCTTCTAAAATGGATTTAGCAATGATGTTACGTGCAACCTTTGAACTTATTGGTTGTGAAGTAGAACTTTCTGGAGATTACCCTGGATGGGCACCCGATATGGATTCCTCTATTTTGAAAGTACTGAGATCTTTATACGAAACCTTATATAATGAAAAACCACATGTTGCAGCCTGTCATGCGGGGTTGGAATGCGGAATTTTAGGGACACATTACCCAGATATGGAAATGATTAGTTTTGGACCTAATATTAAAGGAGCTCACTCTCCTGATGAACGTGTTCAAATTTCTTCTGTTCAGAAATTTTGGATTTTTGTTTTAGAGATTTTAAAGCATATTCCTAAAGCATAAGGATTTAGCAGATTTTACAAAAAAAAAGCAGCCAACTGGCTGCTTTTTTTGTTTGATTGGTAGTATGTTATTCTACGACTTCAAGCATTTCCACAATAAACACTAAATCGGAGTTTGGTTTTATTGGTCCGGCTCCTTTTTCTCCATAGGCAAGATGAGAAGGAAGGTATAAGAATGTTTTGTCACCAACAGACATATTAAGCACTCCTTCTTTAAATCCTGGAATCATTTTTGCTTCTGGATCGATTTTCATTGGCATTGCGCCATATCCACCTCTTTGTTCTTTTCGGGCGTCATATGTTCCACATTTCTCATCGATTGTTTTAACGTTGGTGCCAAACAATTTACCATCTGTAAAATAGCCTTCATAATTCAGTTTAACAGTAGCACCAGCACGGGGCTTTGGTCCGCTGCCTTTTACGATGTTATAAACAAGTAAACCCGAAGTTTGCTGAATAGCTTGACTCTTAAACATGTTGAGTACGGGAACCATTTCCTGCGCAGCTAGTTCCATTTTTTCATCGGCAATTTTTTTAGCTTCTTCCGCTTTCTTCTTGACTTCTTCAAGTTTTTTTAAGCGTTTTTCTTCTAACAAAGGAAATTCTGTGTTCCATGTGTCAGCAGCGTCAAATCCTCTAGCACGCATTCCTTGACGAATAATATTTAATTTTAATATTTTCACATCTTCCAAAGGTTTATTGGATCCTGAAGCAACCTTAACATTAGATATTGTGTCGACTACAGCAAAGCCTTTAACGACTTCTCCAAAAACAGAATGTCTGTTATCTAAGTGTGGGGTTGGTTTTTCTGTAATAAAAAACTGACTGCCGTTGGTTGCAGGTCCAGAATTGGCCATGGATAGAATCCCCGGTTTATCATGCTTTAGACTCTCGTCAAATTCATCTCCAAATTTGAATCCAGGATTTCCAGAACCTGTTGCAGTGGGATCCCCACCTTGAATCATAAATTGATCAATTACTCTGTGAAAAACAGTTCCATTATAGTAGGGTTTGCCTTTCAGGGAATCTGCCAATAGAGGATGGGTACCTTCTGCAAGGCCTACAAAATTAGAAACCGTTAAAGGGACTTTGTCATAAAATAATTGTATGACGATTGTGTCTTTAGAGGTTACAAATTCGGCAAATACACCATCGCCTAAATCTGGGTATTGTTCTTGACATCCAGTGGAGCTTATCAGTAGTCCTGCTGCAAATAATTGAATAAATACTTTTGTGAATTTCATTTTTTGATTTTTTATTGGGTTTTGAATTGTATGATAGATTAATTATTAGTAAGTTTTATTAAGGAAACGTCACAAACGAGTGGGACATTACTACCAATCTTTTTGTCATCTCCGTAGTAGCCGTATGCTTTTTGTGATGGAAATATAAAAGTCATTGATTCGCCTTCTTTCATGAGCTTTAAACCTTCTCTTAAACCTGAAAATAATTCCTGTTGATCGACATAATAGCTCTGAGTCTCTAATTCTTTTGTGGGATAAATGACTTGCCCTTCTAAGGTTTTTAGCCCACAGGTGTACTGCACCAAGTCGCCAAACTTTGGAGTATTTGAATTTGTTTCTATTTCAGTGTTATAAGCATACCAAAATCCATATTCAGTGGATTTAAACGATTTTTCAGAATTTTGAATAAAAGTCTTAATCAGAGAATATTCTCTATTATTTAATTGTTTGTTACGTTCTATAGAGGCATCAAAAAACGCTCCTGAATTATTTGAGATTGGGTGCCTTGCTTCCGAAGGTTTACAACTGACAAATAACAAACAAATTAATAAAAATAACAGGGAGTATCTCATGAATTAAGTTCCGATTTGTATTCAGACAATATACTGATAAATTTTGCAATGGTATCCTCAAGGTTGAGATTGCTTCGTCCTCCAGAAGCATTTTTGTGTCCACCTCCATTAAAATGGGTTCTTGCAAACGTATTTACGTCAAAATCGCCCTTTGAACGAAATGAGATTTTAATGATACCCTCTTGTTTGTGTTCAATGAATATGACAGCAAATTTAGCTCCTTTTAGAGATAAACCGTAATTAACCAATCCTTCCGTATCTCCCTTTTGAAAGTCATGAGAATCGAGCTCTTTATTGGTTAAACTGATATAAGCCGTTTTAAAGGGTTCTAAAAATTTTAAATTATTCAAGGCACACCCCATAAGCTGTAGGCGACCAAAACTATTGGTGTCATACACTGCGTTATGAATGTGTGTTTTTTCCACTCCGACATCAATTAAATGTGCAATCACTCGATGGGTGGTGCTTGTAGTAAGCGAAAAACGGAAGGAGGCGGTGTCCGTCATAATACCTGTATAAAGTGCCTCTCCAATAGCAACATCAATATGCTCTAAATCGTCCATCATTTCAATAAAATGATATACCATTTCACATGTTGAACAAATACTCACATCTGAATAGACATAGGTGGCATAGTCATCTGGTTGTTGATGATGATCAATCATAACTTTAATGGCAGGTGAATTTTCAATAGGTATTTCCATCGTACCACAACGGTGTAGAGCATTAAAATCTAAAGTAAAAATAAGATCTGCTTGAGAAATGTGTGCCTCCGCAACACTGGTATTTTCTTCATGAATGAGAACATCTTTAGTTCCTGGAATCCATTTGAGAAACTCTGGGTAATCATTGGGAGCGATCACCATTGCTGAATGTCCAAGTTTTTTAAGGTAATTACACAATCCTAAAGTAGATCCCATGGCATCTCCATCTGGATTTTTATGAGGAACAATAACCACCTTTTTAGGGTTGGAAAGTATTTTTTTTAGGTCTAAAATATCTGCTTTATTCATAGCAAGCAAAGATACAATTTTTTAAAATAGTTGGAGGGGGAATTATTTATAGAAAAACCTTATTTTTGCACAAAATTTATACAAACATCATGACAACTAACAAAACGTTTACAATGCTTAAGCCTGATTCTGTTGAGAAAGGGAATATTGGGGGAATCATAGAAAAAATCACTGCTTCTGGTTTTAGAATTGTTGCATTGAAATTAACACAACTAACCAAAGCCGATGCTGAGGCTTTTTATGCCGTTCATAGTGAGCGTCCATTTTTTGGGGAATTGGTCACCTACATGACGCGGGGTCCTATTGTAGCAGCGATTCTTGAAAAAGATAATGCGGTAGAAGATTTTAGAACTTTAATTGGTGCAACCAATCCAGCTGAAGCTGCAGAAGGTACCATTCGTAATATGTTTGCAGACTCTATTAGTGAAAATGCTGTTCATGGAAGTGACAGTGATGAGAATGCTGCGATTGAAGGGGCTTTCCATTTTTCAGGAAGAGAAATGTTCTAAACGAATTCATTGAAATAATTATAAAAGCTACAATTCTATTGTAGCTTTTTTTGTACTCAAAATTATCTTAAAATTAGTTTTGTGATTAGAGTTTTCCCTAGAGATTCGTTCAGCATCGTTATAATTTTATCTTTTCCATAGCTTAACTCTTCTCTCAGTACTGAAGAGCTTAATTCTACATATAGGGTGTCTTTATGCAGTTTCACACTGTTGGTGTAGGTGTTGACGCCCTTACCCATTAGTTCTATCCAAGCCGCTTCTACGTTCACTTTGTCTAACCCTTTTTCGAGTTTGTTTTCTTTAACAAAGGACTTCATTAAGTCGTCTATTTTAAATGAATCGTTCTTACGTTTGCTCATTATTCAAAAATTAAAGGTTCGTAAGGTTTGTAAGTATATATAAATCCATCGGAGTTGGAGAGGATTAAACTCGAGTTGTTTGCACGGACTATTTCTTCACTGTAAGTAACGTTATTATTAGTGTAGATTATCCATAAATGATTGTCTTTTATAGAAAGTGTAAATTCTGATATATGTTGAGATATTTCAAAAGTACCATCAAACCTTGGAGTTACTTTTTTACGATACCCTGATAAATCAGCATTCACTTTAAAATAATCGACTGAGCCGCTCATTTTATAGTCTTTTACTTTCTTTTGGTCTTTGGTAACGTTTACAATTTCCCAATACCCTTCGACAAAAGGAATGAAAGTTGATACTTCTGACTTGCAGCAGATCAGTAGTATGAAAAAAGAAAGCGTTAGAAGTTGTCTCACAGTTGAAATATTTGATACGATTGATGTACACTTTTAATGGCTTTCTCGGTACGATCGGCATGGGTGTCCGAAACAAATAACTGCCCAAAATTCTCATCGTTAACCAATTGAATAATTTGAGATACGCGTTGTTCGTCAAGTTTGTCAAAAACATCGTCTAATAGGAGTAGGGGTATCTCACCGCTTTGGGCCTTAATAAAGTCAAATTGGGCGAGTTTTAAGGCAATTAAGAATGATTTTTGCTGCCCTTGACTTCCAAATTTTTTAATAGGGTAGCCTTTAATAGAAAAATCTAAATCGTCTTTATGAATTCCCACACTTGTGTATTGCAGCATGCGGTCTTTGTTGATATGGGTCGCAAACAACTCCAATAAAGAGGAATCATTTAACTGGCTGTTGTATTTTAAATCTACAACTTCACCATTGTTGCTAATGGTTTGATAGCGTTTTTTGAAGATCGGTATAAAGGCCTCTAAAAACGTTTTACGTTTGTCGTGTATCACACTACCATATTCATTAAGTTGTTGATTATAAACATCTAGTGAGTCTTTATTAAAGTTATTATTTAAGGCAAAGTATTTTAGTAACGCATTTCTTTGTGCGAGAATTTTAGAATAATTTAATAAAGCTTCTAGATAGTTTTTATCACTTTGAGAAATCACCCCATCCATAAATTTTCTCCGGGTCTCGCTCCCTTCAATAATCAAGTCACGATCGGAAGGAGATATAATTACTAAAGGAAGAAATCCAATATGATCACTAAACCGATCGTATACTTTTCCGTTTCGTTTGATGATTTTCTTTTGACCTCTTTTAAGGGAAACGATTACTTTTTCTTCTCGATTCTTTTTTTCATACATCCCATCCACAACAAAAAAATCTTCGTCATGACGAATGTTTTGAGACGCAATAGGGTTGAAATAGCTTTTTCCAAAAGACAGATGGTAAATAGCGTCTAAAATATTTGTTTTACCAACTCCATTCGCACCGACGAAACAATTAATTTTAGCGTCGAATTCTACCGTAAAGGCATCAAAATTTTTGTAGTTAATTAAGTTTAATGATTTTAAAATCATGTAAAATTGGTCTTTGTTTTATGATTATCTTCTTGTATTCGCATTAAAAAGATGCTGCAAATTATTGAAAAATAACAAATAATTTGCCTTTTTTTTACGAATAAAAATTATATTTTTGAACCTCAATAATAATACGAGCATGGCAACATATAAGAAACGAGGCGGAAAACCGTCAACTAAAACAGAAAAAGAGATTTCAATTGAAGATGGATCAACAACCGCTGAGGTTTTTAACACCCTCGATGAATCGGCATCACGTACCGAGGAATGGGTTATTAAAAATCAAAAATATATTTTTATCATTGTAGGTTTAGCTGCAGTATTAGTATTGGGGTTCTTAGGGTTTGATAAATTTATTCAAGAACCAAAAGAAAGCACCGCAACAAATGACATGTTCCAATCACAACAATATTTTGACCAAGCTGTTAATGGAAGTTCTAAAGACTCTCTATTTACATTAGCTCTCAATGGAGCGGATGGTAAATATGGGTTTTTAGATATTGCTGATGTTTACAGCGGAACTAAAGCTGGAAATTTATCTAATTACTATGCTGGGATGGCATATTTAAATATGAAAGATTACACAAATGCTGTAACCTATTTGAATGCCTTTTCATCGGATGATGATGTTCTTGGTCCCATTGCAAAAGGAGGTATTGGTGACGCATTTGTTCAGTTAGAGCAATTGGAGGATGCTTACGACTATTATGTGCAAGCAGCACAACTTAGAACAAATAACTATACGACCCCTATGTATCTTTACAAAGCTGGGGTTATAGGTTTGAAATTAGGAAATAATGCAAAAGCATTAAAGTTCTTTAATCAAATTAAATCTGATTACCCAGACAGTACGGAGGCTAAAGATATAGACGTTTTTATTGGTAAAGCGGAAGCCGCTACAAATTAATCATGGCTACAGAAAACACTAATTTATCAAATTACGATTCAAAGACCCACCCAGACGCGACACATCTTCGGTTTGGGATTGTTGTTTCTGAATGGAACCCAACCATTACAGAAGGCTTGCTTAAAGGCGCTGTAGATACGTTATTAGATTGTGGTGTTGCCGAATCAAACATCCGAATCATTCATGTGCCAGGAAGCTTTGAGCTTGTTTATGGCGCTAAAAAAATGCAACAACAACTTGTGGATGCTGTAATCACTATTGGAAGTGTTATTAAAGGTGAAACAAAACACTTTGATTTTGTGTGTGATGGGGTCACTCAAGGCATTAAAGATTTAAATATTCTTCATGATGTACCTGTTATTTTTTGTGTATTAACAGATAATAACCTTCAACAATCTGTAGAGCGTTCGGGTGGAATTCATGGTAACAAAGGAGTTGAAGCTGCCGTTACTGCAATTAAGATGGCACATTTGAGTCATACCTTATAAAATCAACAGCTGTTGATAATTTTTCGTGTGAATTTGTTTAAGACTCTACAGATTTAAGTATTTTTGAATAGTCTCAATATACAAAGCAATTGACTCCAAGAAAAAACAGAAAATTTAAGTTAAATAGGTCCTCGACTACGTTATCTTCAGATAATTCTACTTTAAATAAAGAACGTTTTCGTCTGAAGTCTACTATAAAATCACGTGGTTTTTCATTAACTTGGCTTTTAATTGCATGTGTCCTTTTGTTGATTGGAATCTACATATTAGACAGCATATAATGTTACGTCATGGGTATATTTAAAACCAAAAAAAATAAGAGATATAGTTATACACCTCGCTTTTATAAAAGTGAGCGAAGTCCTTTTGAGATCAAACACAAATTTGATGATCATCGAGTTACCATTGAAAAAACAAACTTGAAAGGTAAGTTTACCAACGCGATAGACGATTTTAAAACAAACCCAAATTCCTTAGCAAACAAAAGAGTTTTCATTATAATTTTAATTTTGATATTTGTGTTCCTTTGGATTATAGATTTTGATTTAAGTATATTTTTCTAATAGATGGCAGATATAATTCAATTGTTACCCGATCATGTGGCCAATCAAATTGCAGCTGGAGAAGTTGTACAACGTCCTGCTTCTGTAGTAAAAGAACTCTTAGAAAATGCTATTGATGCTGGAGCAACGACAGTCAAACTCCTCGTAAAAAATGCTGGTAAGACTTTGATTCAAGTTATTGACGACGGAAAGGGAATGAGTGTGACCGATGCGCGTTTGAGTTTTGAACGGCATGCTACCTCCAAAATTAAAGTTGCCGACGATTTATTTAATCTTCATACAAAAGGATTTAGAGGCGAAGCTTTAGCAAGTATCGCAGCGATTGCGCATGTGGAGATGAAAACCAAACAAGCATCTGATGAATTAGGAACACTTTTGACTGTGGAAGGCAGTGTTTTCAAGTCTCAAGAAGCAGTTGCCACACCAAATGGTTCCTCGATTGCAGTTAAGAATCTGTTTTTTAACATTCCAGCCCGACGAAATTTTTTAAAATCAGATACTGTAGAATTACGCCACATCATTGATGAGTTTCATAGAGTGGTATTGGCTCATCCATCGATTGGTTTTTCTATGTACCACAATGGGAGCGATCTTTTTAACTTATTAAAAGGAAATTTTAGACAACGCATCGTGAGTACATTTGGTGGGAAAATGAATGAGAAATTAGTCCCTGTCGAAGAAACAACAGAAGTGATAAATATTTCAGGATTTGTCGGTAAACCAGAGTATGCAAAGAAATCTAGAGGGGAGCAATTCTTTTTTGTAAACAATCGATTTATAAAGAGTCCGTATCTAAATCATGCCATATCCGCAGCTTTTGAAGGTGTACTTCAACCCGGAAAACATCCTTGTTATTTTTTAAATTTAGAAGTCAACCCAAAAAGTATAGACATCAATATCCATCCAACAAAAACGGAAATTAAATTTGATGACGAACAAACAATCTATGCGATTCTAAGAGCAGCTGTTAAACACAGTCTTGGACAATTTAGTATTGCACCAGTACTTGATTTTGATCGCGATAAAAATTTAGATACTCCTTACGGATCTGAAAATACACCAACCACATTTCCAAAAATTGAAGTCGATAGAACGTTCAATCCATTTTCAAATTCCAATCAAACTCCACCGTCATACTCCAAACCAGTTGGCGATGTATGGGAAGGCTTGTATGTTGGGTTGGAATCCAAATCAAATGCAGATGATTTTAGTCAAGTTAATTATGAGTCTGATGAAATGACTTCATCTATTTTTGATGATTCCACAGAACAGAAAACTCAGAAAACATTTCAATTACATAACAAATACATCATTAATACAATTAAGTCGGGAATGCTTGTTATTGATCAAAATAGAGCTCATGAGCGTATTTTGTATGAAGAATTTCTTCATAAAACAACGGTTAATGAAGCCGTCAGTCAACAATTGTTATTTCCCTTACATCTAAAGTTTTCAAAATCTGACAACACTATATTAAAGGGCCTTCAGCAGGCTTTAGAAACGACTGGTTTTATTTTCTCTTCTTTTACAGATGAAAATATTGAACTCACAGGAGTTCCCGTAGGCGTCAAAGAGTCCGAAGTCCATATCGTTTTTGAGCAACTTATTCACGACATTGAACATGAAGTTCCAGATGTAAACTTTAGTGTGAGTGATTTATTATCCAAGTCACTCGCCAAAAGTTTGGCGATTAAAAACGGAAAAAAATTAGAACGCGAAGAACAAGAATACATTATAAATACCTTGTTTTCTTGTAAAGAACCTTCAATTTCACCCGCTAATAAAACAGTTTTTACGACTTTAAAGGTCGAAGAGCTTGATAAAAAATTCAATTAATATGCGTCAAATAACGCCCACTGTAAAGCATCTTCTTATTATCAATATCATTGTGTTTATAGGCACTTTTTTATTGGGTAATAAAGATTTGTTTTATGGATTATTAGCGCTCTATTATCCGTTAAGTTCTAATTTTATGCCATGGCAAGTGTTTACTCATATGTTTATGCATGGCGGTTTTCAGCACTTGTTGTTTAATATGTTTGCATTGTGGATGTTTGGAACCGCAGTAGAACGCGTATTTGGTCAACGAAAATTTTTAATCTTTTATGTTTCTTCAGGTTTGGGGGCAGTAGCTCTTACTTTTTTGGTGTATTATATTCAAGTCTATCCAATGATAAGTGAATTAATAGCATTAGGATTTTCTTTTGATTTTATCAGAGAAGTTTCCAGTTTAAATATTATAAGTGATCAAATGTTTAAAGGCGAAATTTTAGTCTCTAAATTAGAACCTTTGATGACTAGTTATAATTATAATTTTAATCAACTTAATGGCGAATCGTTTCGAATGTTATTTGATTTGAACGTTAAAAGTAATGGTTCCATGGTAGGAGCTTCAGGTGCTATTATGGGTATTTTGGTGGCGTTTGGTATGTTAAACCCAAATGCAGAGTTGATGATGCTTTTTTTACCAATTCCAATCAAAGCAAAATATTTTATCCCTGGAATTATTGCTTTGGACCTGTTTTCTGCTTTTACAGGCGTATCAATATTTAGCCCAAGTAACACGGCCTATATTGCCCATATCGGAGGGGCAGTCACAGGGTTTTTATTAATGTACTTCTGGAAAAAAAATCAATTTGATAAATACCGCTGGAATTAATGACAAGTTTAAATCAAGATATTAGAGAAAAACTATCAAGACTCAATGTGTTTGAAAAAATCATTGTTGCAAATACTATTGTATATCTTTTTTGTTTTATCGCTTTAAGGATTCAGGGAAGTGGTGCAAATTTAGAATGGCTCTCACTTTCTAAATCAGCTTCCGAAGTCCTTTCAAAACCGTGGACACTGTTAACCTATGGCTTTATACATAATAGTTTTATCCATTTATTTTTTAATATGGTTATCTTGTATTTCTTTGGTCGTTCGTTTTCAAATTTATTTAAACAGGATATTTCCCTTAAAGTATATATATTGGGCATCCTATCTGGTGGTTTTGCTTTTGTATTGGTGTATAATTTATTTCCGTCAGGAATTTTAAACACAGTAGGGGCTTTAGTAGGTGCTTCTGCAGGGGTAAGGGCAATGATCATTTTTCTATGTGCCTATTTACCTAACAAAGAAGTACGATTTTTCACCTTTCAGTTTCCATTAAAATACATTGGGATTGCAATTGTTTTGTTTGACATTCCTGGTTTATTCTCCCAAAACTCAGGAGGGTCGATAGCACATTTTGGAGGCTATCTATTAGGGTATTTTTATGCGACACAATTTAATAAAGGAAATGATATTGGAGAATTTCTTAACCGCATCCTCTCTTATTTTTCAAGATCTTCATCTCCTCTAAAAACGGTTCACAAGAAGAAAAAGAATTCTTTTGCTGGAAAGAAAAAAGAAGAGTTTGACACGTTTACCCATCAAAAACAAATTGACCTTATTTTAGATAAAATAGGTAAAAGTGGCTATGAAAGTTTAACACAAGCAGAAAAGGATTTTTTATTCAGAGCAGGTAAATAGCATAATTTGAAAAATTTAAACCTTCTTAACAAGTTTATATTTCTGATAAATTCAGTATTAGCCCTCTTATTGCTCTTATCTTTTGGGTTGTCTTATGTACCTCCAAAATCGTATGCACTGATATCCACCCTTAGTTTGTCCGTCCCTTTATTGATTATTTTGAATCTTATTTTTACGGTCTATTGGCTTATCAAACTAAAAAAACAAGTCATGCTTTCTTTGTTAGTACTCGTTGTAGGGTATAACCAAGTCTTGTCATTTTATAAATTTTCATCAGAATCTGTTTCGAAGTCAGAAAATAGTTTCTCAATAATGAGTTATAATGTGCGATTGTTTAATCTATATAATTGGATTGATGATGAATCCATTCCGGCTAAAATTCAGGAATTTATAGAGGTGGAGTCTCCTAACATCCTCTGTTTTCAAGAATACGATTCAGGTTCGAATTTGGATTTTAAATCATACGCTTATAAATATCAAACGAATGCCTCCAATACTAATAAATCAGAACTCGCTATTTTGTCCACTTATAAAATTTTGAATTCTGGGTTTATTGATTTTCCAAATTCTGCAAACAGTGCGATATTCGCTGATGTCCTCATTAAATCAGATACGATGCGCATATACAATGTACACCTTCAATCGACTGGTATTGATGCTAATATGGATGTTGAGTCCCTAGACTCTGAGCAGTCAAATAAGCTCCTTAATCGTTTAGGAACTACTTTTAAAGCACAACAGTATCAAGCTGAGCTGGTTGCTAAACACGTGTCAAAATCGCCTCACAAAGTGCTGATATGTGGCGATTTTAACAATACCATTTACTCATATGTGTATCGAATTTTGAAAGGAGATTTAATGGATGCTTTTGAAAATTCTGGTACTGGCTTTGGTAGTACCTTTGATTTTAAATATTTCCCTGTTCGGATTGATTTTATTTTAGCAGACCAAAGTTTCTTATCTAGAAATTTTAAAAACTACACAATTCCTTATTCCGATCATTTTCCGATTCTTTCAGAATTTTCGCTACATAAGTAAACAATCACATCCGTCTGCGATGATATGAATGCAAAGTCCTATGCCTATTAAACGGGTTTTGGAAGGTACTAATAAACTAATATATACGCCGATTGCTAGATAGGAGTGAAGGGGGTGAAACCCAATACTACATCTTAGAGGATCAAATAGTGGTGTAGCGGTTAGGTGATCTAAATCAATAATAAACGCACTCAAAAAAATCAGATAGGATTTGAGCCATTGTTTTTTATAAAATATAAGCGACAGCAGTAAAGGAACTAAAAAATGAATGCCATAATGAATGAACTCGCGCGCCATATTCTAAAACGTGAGTGGGTGATTTTTTAAATAATTTAGGGTGTTTGGTCCTTCGTTAAATAATAAATCTAAGATGCTCAGATTTGTTATAGACCCATGTTTATCTTTAAATACTTGAATATAGGGCTTTGTTTCAATTTTAGGTTCTTTACGAGCATTGACCAAAAATCGATAGTCTGATTCTGAAGTGGTCTTTGAAAACTGTTCTGAATTAGAGATTACAGGCTCAAAACCAATACAGTTATTAATGACAGCAATGCATTCTAAATTAAAATCTAATAGAAACTCTTTTGGATTTTCAAACAGTACTTTCAATTCATCCTCATAAAACTCAAAAAATGGAGAGGTTTTATAGGCGCTTTCAATAGATTTCCAGTGTGTAGATTGCCATTTAGAACTGTTTTCAATTTCTATTTCTTTCGTATCCTGTCTGTTTTTTTGTGTATAATGAACAGGTATATTAAGACTCAATTTTCCATTAGCTCCATAAATATAACATCGGTTTCTATAGGTCTGTTTTTGGTAGGAATCACATATTTCAAATACAAATGCGTCTGATTGCGCCATTACTATATAAGAAGCAATGTTCGGTAAATATGTCGGATAAAGGAGTGTCATACAACTGTATTAGACCGTTGTTTTTTTTCTTTTTCGCCATTTACTGTATCCAATCCAGCAAGCTAATAAGACCAAAAACGGAATAAAGTAAGAGGTGCGTTCTCCGTCGGCATGCACAGTTGTAAACATGCGTTCCCATCTTATTTTATTAAATCCTTTTCCGTTTGTATCCCAACTCATCCATATAAAAACAGGTTTTCCTACAACGTGATTAAATGGTACAAACCCCCAAGCTCGGGCGTCTATAGAATTATGACGGTTGTCACCCATCATCCAATAGTAGTTTTGTTTAAATGTGTAGGAATTTGAGAGTTGCCCATTTATAAAAATCTGGTTCCCTTTTGTAGAAACAGTATTTCCTTCGTATTCAGAGAGAAGTCTTTTGTATAACGGCAAGTTTTTTAAAGTAAGTTCCATTGTTTTTCCTTCTTCAGGAATGTAAAGAGGACCAAAATAATCTCGGTTCCATTCATAACTTGGGTCTTGAGGGAATAAGCTCGTATCTGCTTTGCCTTTGGGTTCTGTATATCGTGAAATCGAAGCGACGCTTGGATGGTTTTTAAATACGCTTACCGCTTCATTTGAGGCTGCTGGAATAATAATTTTATTTCCCATCATATATATGCCATCAGTAATATCATAGCGCGTTTTTAACTGCTCTAAGATGCTGTTTTCAAATGTTTTTCCAGGTTTTAAGCGCACTTCATAACTAAACTGTAATTTTGCACGGTCTGGAAGTTCATTTTGAACACCATTTATATAGACATAGCCATTTCTGATTTCTAGAGTGTCGCCTGCAATTGCTACACAACGTTTGACCAAATTGGTCTTCTTATCAATGGGTTTGTAGTAATTTCTATCCGGTTTAAAATCATTCATATCAAGCAGCGTATCTGCGGGTTGATTAAAAACAACGATTTCATTACGCTCAATCTTTTCCCAACCTGGAATTCGTAAGTAGGGGAGTTGAAATTTACTTTTTAATGAAGTGTTTTGTTTTTCAACTTCATCACTAAATAAATAAGATTTTTTATTCAATATAGGAATCGTATCATGCACCATAGGGAGTCCAATAGTCGTCATCGGAACTCGAGGTCCGTAATGCATTTTACTTACAATTAAAAAATCTCCAACTAATAATGATTTTTCTAAGGATGATGAAGGGATCACATAGGGCTGAAGAAAATACGTATGAACAATGGTTGCAGCAACCACTGCAAATAGAATGGAGCTAACCCATTCTCCCAAGCCAGATTTGGGTTTTAAACTTCGATCTTTAATGTGTTTTACATCTGTAAAGTAGTTTAAGTAATAATTGTAAAACCCTAATGTGAGGATTGATAAAACAGTATCTGTTGTGGTGTTTTTTCCAAAACTTCGGGCGGTATCCACCCATATAATTATCAACATAATTAAACTAATCACAGGTAAAAACAATAACGCTACCCACCAAGTTGGTCGGTTGAGTATTTTCATGAAAGTGATGCCATTATAAATTGGTATGAATGCTTCCCATGCCTTTCGATCTGCTTTAATGTATAGTTTCCAAGTACCCAATCCATGAATCAACTGAATTGCTAAGAAAAAAATAAACCATTGAGATAAAGTCATAATATATGTAAGTTATTTATTATTCAAATTTATAGGTTAATGCGAGTTTTTTTCAAGAGTTTAACCAATGTTTAACACGTCATTCATCGTGTAAACTCCTGTTTTTCCAACGATCCATTCTGCAGCAACAACGGCTCCCAATCCAAAACCTTCTCTATTGTGAGCTGTATGGATTAATGAAATACGGTCCACTTCAGAACTATAATTTACCGTATGAGTTCCTGGAAAAGTGTCGATACGTTTGGCGGTAATTGGCAATTTATCAGTATCCTTTAAAGGAGTAAGTCCCCAAGAATCATGCATACTATGCTCAAGTATTCCTTCGGCGAGTGTGATGGCAGTACCAGAAGGTGCATCTTCTTTTTGAGTGTGATGAATTTCCTCAAGATCAATTTGGTAGTTTGTTAGGTTTTTCATCATCTTAGCTAAATGCTTATTAAGCTCAAAAAAAATATTCACCCCTAAACTAAAATTTGAAGCATATATAAATGCCCCGTTATGGTCAGCACACACTTTTTTTATATGCTCCATTTCAGATAACCAACCTGTTGTCCCTGAAATCACAGGAACTCTATTTTCAAGAGCTAAACGAATGTTTTCGACCGCAGAATCTGGGGTGCTAAAATTAATTGCGACATCCACAGTAGTAATATCATAAGGCGCACTGTCTTTATCAATTTTTAAGATTACTTCGTGTCCGCGACTTACAGCAATTTTTTCAATTACTTTTCCCATTTTTCCGTATCCTAAAAGTGCTATTTTCATTCTAAAAATTAAAGTTGATAGACAATCCAAGTTGAGCGGATATATCTGGTGTATCGAAGTCAATAAACGGATTGACTGCTAAGTTTTTATCTACATTATATTGCAATAAATGCGAATCCACATTTGCATCGATAATATTTAACGCATAAAGTCCTATAGTGATTAATAAAGATAATTCTTTATTTCGTCTCAATGTTTGTTGGGCTCGAATGAGGGCATCATTAGAAAGAAGTGGAATAGTACCTTCACCATAGAATTCATCATCGGTAAACCCTGATAAACGCCTCTTGTAGGCATTTCTGTAGCGATTATAGTTTTTATCATTCTCTAAATAAAAATAGATGCTTGTTCCTAGAGCAGCATATACAATAGGTATTTTCCAGTATTTTTTATTAACTGCCTGTCCGAGACCTGGAAGTATTGCAGAGTAAAAAGCGGCTTTTGATGGCGCCAAAGGATCCATCTCCAAAGAAGTAAACGCTTTGGTTTCTTCCGCTTCTGAAGTATTTTCGGTCTCTTGAGCAAAATTTATGAATGAACATGCACAAAAAAATATAAAGAACCAATGCCTATTTATCACTTTTCAATAATTTTAAGATGCGATCATAGTCTTCCTTTGAATGGAATGGGATGAGTATTTTTCCAGAACCTTTTTTCTCCATTTTAACATCAATTTTGTGACCAAAATAAGCGGCTATTTTTTTTGCCCCATTTTTAATATAATCAGGCAATTCATTCGATTTGCTTGTTTTTACAGTTTTGGGAGTATTGTAATTTTTAACCAATGTTTCGGTGGCTCTAACCGATAATTTTTTGGAAATAATTTCTTTATAAATAGCGATTTGATCTGCATGAGAACTAATGTTTACAATCGCCCTTCCGTGTCCCATGCTAATAAATCCATCGCGCATTCCTGTTTGAACTAAAGGATCAAGTTTTAATAATCGTAAATAATTAGCAATAGTAGATCGTTTTTTTCCAACACGTTGGCTCATTTGTTCTTGAGTTAATTGGATGTCATCAATCAATCGTTGGTAACTTAAAGCAATTTCTATAGGGTCTAAATCTTGACGTTGAATATTTTCAACCAAGGCCATCTCCAAAGCTTCTTGATCATTTGCAACTCTTATGTATGCCGGAATTGTCTTTAAATTTAATAATTTGGAGGCTCTAAAACGACGTTCACCAGATACCAATTGAAATGTGTCATTTTTTGTTTTGCGTACAGTTATGGGTTGAATCACGCCTAACTCTTGAATAGAAGCTGCTAATTCACGAATGGCTTCTTCTTTAAATTGAGTTCTGGGCTGGAACGGATTTACTTCTATGAGCGCTAATTCTAATTCGATAATAGTCCCTAACTGATGGCTACTGCTTGTACTTTCAGCAGTCTGTGTGTCCTTTTTAGGGTCTTGTAATAGAGCAGAAAGTCCGCGTCCTAAGGCTTGTTTTTTAATAGCTTTGGCCATTATATTTACTGTTTACTTATGATTTCTTTAGCCAAACTTAAGTAATTTGTAGCACCTTTACTATTTACGTCATAATAAATTATGCTCTCACCATGGCTTGGGGCCTCACTAAGTCGTACGTTACGTTGAATAATGGTTTTAAAAACCATGTTTGAAAAGTGGTTTTGAACTTCTTCTACAACTTGATTAGAAAGTCGCAATCGAGAATCATACATTGTGAGCAATAATCCTTCAATATCTAAATGTTCATTATGAATTTTTTGCACACTTTTGATGGTGTTTAATAATTTCCCTAATCCCTCTAAAGCAAAATATTCACATTGAATCGGGATGATTACAGAATCTGCAGCAGTTAATGCATTAAGCGTCAGTAATCCTAATGATGGTGCACAATCAATCAGGATATAATCATATTTAGATTTTACGGATTCTATGGCTTGCTTGAGCATATACTCTCGTTGTTCCATATTAACCAGTTCAATCTCGATGGCAACCAAATCAATATGTGCAGGAATAATATCCACGTTGGTAGCAGTCGTCTTTTGAATGGCTTCTTCTGCTGAACAATTGTGTTCTAATAGTTGATAAGTTCCCATAGAAACCGTTTCTACATCAATTCCAAGACCCGAAGAAGCATTTGCTTGCGGATCTGCATCAATCAATAAAACTTTTTGGTCCAAAACTCCTAAACTGGCAGCTAGATTAACCGTTGTGGTGGTTTTTCCAACGCCTCCTTTTTGATTTGCTATAGCAATGAGCTTTCCCATTAATGAGTTCTTTTATTTACGTAAAAATACAATTATTTACTAGTAATAAAAATCATATTGTTCATGAATTTTATCAAGTTTTCAACTTAATTTAAAGCGTCTTAATTTAATTTGGATCACTTTGTTTTTGTAAAAATAGATGTACAGATAATTTTTCTGAAATAGACTTACTTTATTTGTGATGTGATACATCCATCTATTTGAGTGTATATCATTGTAAACCAGTCCTAACTGGACAATGATTTCCTTTTTTGTGCAACCGATTAGTTTTTCGTAATTCTCATCTTTCAACGAAAATATTTTAAGATTATCTAAATCTCTTTCTTTTGCAGTTGACATAATTGAAATTTCTTCTTTAGTATCTTTAAGAATTTGAGAAATTTTTTTGCCTAAATGTTTTTGTTTGTTTGAAGTTTGATTGTTCATAATTTCTCGGGATAGATTGAGGTAGTTAGTAGAGCCTTCGCTGTTTATTTTATAATCAAAAATGCTCGTTCCAAAACTTGAAGCTTCGCTTTAACTTACGTTTCTTTTGATTATTGTTTTAAAGATTAAATCCTTAAAAGTTATTTTAAATTCATTTATTATGTGTTTGTTATGACCTACTTGATTATCATACATTGTCATTAAAATGCCTTCAACGGTTAAGTTTGGATTATAGGATTTTTTGATACTTTTAATAGTAGAGAGTAGTTTTCTTAGTCCATATAATGCATAAAACTCACACTGAACGGGTATAAGGATAGAGTCTGCAGCGACAAAAGAATTTAAAGTCAGATAACCTAATGATGGAGAACAATCAATAATTATAAAATCAAATTGGTTTCTTAGAGTCTCAATCGCTTTTTTTAAGTATTTTAAATAAGGGTTTTTATTATTGATTTCAATTTCTGCGAGCTTTATAGATCCAGGGATGATTTTTAAGTTTGGGCTGTGTGTGTCTAAAATGCACCGCTCTGTATTTGTATCTCCTTGAAATAGATTTACAATAGAAACCGCTAAATTTTTTGATAGAATTCCTAAACCTTAAGTTGCATTCGCTTGTGGATCGGCGTCGATAAGCAAAACCTTTTGCTCCAAAATGCCAAGTGCACTGGAAAGATTAATTGCAGTTGTTGTTTTACCAACCCCTCCTTTTTGATTCGCAATTGCGATGATTTTTGAAAGCGACATATGAGATTTGAGGTATCATTTGTAACTTACTTTATCAGTTGATGTGGTTAAAAATCGTCTAAATATAATTAATTTATTAAGATTTCCAACACAGTTATTGCAGTTTCGCTGATTTTTGTGCCAGGTCCGAATACAGCAACGGTCCCAGCATCAAACAAATATTGATAATCTTGTTTAGGAATCACACCACCTACAATTACCATAATGTCTTCTCGCCCGTATGTTTTTAGAGCTTCAATAACTTTAGGTACGAGTGTTTTATGCCCTCCTGCTAAAGAAGATACTCCTAAAATATGCACATCGTTTTCTACTGCTTGTTTAGCGGCTTCTTCAGCAGTTTGAAAAAGTGGACCTATATCAACATCAAACCCTAAATCTGCATAGCCAGTAGCCACTACTTTTGCTCCGCGATCGTGACCATCTTGTCCCATTTTTGAGATCATTATTCTTGGACGACGTCCTTCTGATTTTGCAAATTGATTGGCCAATTGCTTGGCTTTTTCAAATGACAAATCATTTTTTATTTCTTTACTGTACACACCTGAAAATGTTTTTATTTCTGCTTTATACCTTCCAAATTCTTGTTCTAATGCGTGGCTTATTTCTCCAAGCGTAGCACGAACTCTGGCCGCTTCTACCGCTAAAGCTAATAAATTTTCACTTCCACTGGCCGCAGCTTTTGTTATTTTTTTTAAAATAACGGTTACTTTTTCAGAATCCCGTTGGGATTTGGTGTGGTTTAAACGCTCCAATTGTTGCGCTCTAACAAGTTCGTTATCAACTTCTAAAATATGTAACGCATCATCACTTTTGAGCTTATATTTATTGACCCCTACTATGGTGTCTTGACCCGAATCAATTCGAGCTTGTTTGCGAGCCGCAGCTTCTTCAATTCTTAGTTTTGGAACGCCAGATTTAATAGCTTTGGTCATGCCGCCTAAAGCTTCCACCTCTTGAATATGACTCCACGCTTTTTCAGCGATTTCATGGGTTAGTTTTTCAATATAATAGCTTCCTGCCCAAGGATCTACTGTTTTAGTAATATTGGTTTCTTTTTGAAGGTAAAGTTGAGTGTTTCTAGCAATTCGAGCTGAAAAATCGGTAGGAAGTGCAATCGCTTCATCCAAGGCATTTGTATGTAAACTTTGGGTGCCTCCAAAAACTGCTGCTGAGGCTTCAATACAGGTCCGTGTAATATTGTTGAACGGGTCTTGTTCTGTTAAACTCCATCCGCTAGTTTGACAATGGGTTCTTAATGCCAAAGATTTTGGGTTTTTAGGGTTGAATTTTTGAACAACTTTCGCCCACAACATTCGTGCAGCTCGAAGTTTGGCAACTTCCATAAAATGATTCATTCCAATGCCCCAGAAAAAAGACAATCGAGGAGCAAATGTGTCTATTTCTAAGCCTGCATCCAGTCCTTTTCGAATGTATTCCAGTCCATTAGCTAAAGAATAGGCAAGTTCTATATCGGCACTTGCTCCAGCTTCTTGCATATGGTAGCCAGAAATACTAATACTGTTAAATTTTGGCATGTATTTACTGGTGTATTCAAAGATATCAGAAACAATTTTCATGGAAGCTTCAGGAGGATAGATATAGGTGTTTCGCACCATAAATTCTTTTAAAATATCGTTTTGAATTGTCCCAATTAATTGCTCCATTTTAACACCCTGTTCTTCGGCTGCTACTATATAAAATGCCATTATAGGTAACACGGCTCCATTCATTGTCATGGATACACTCATTTGATCCAAAGGAATTGTATCAAACAACAATTTCATATCTTCAACAGAATCAATGGCAACACCTGCTTTGCCAACATCTCCTATAACGCGTTCGTGATCACTGTCATACCCTCGGTGTGTAGGTAAATCAAATGCGACTGATAAACCTTTTTGTCCCGCCTTTAAATTTCTCTTGTAAAAGGCATTACTGTCTTCAGCAGTCGAAAACCCTGCATATTGCCTTATAGTCCATGGACGTTGTACATACATTGTGCTGTATGGACCTCTTAAAAAGGGAGCCGTACCTGCAGAAAAATTTAGATGTTCTAAACCACTTGTATCGTTTTCAGAATAACTTGATTTTATGGCAATGGTTTCCGCAGTATCCAATGATTTTTTGGCTGTAGATTTGGATTGAATTCCTTCTAAAACAATATGTTGAACTTTTTTTCTACTCATCTTTCAACCGTTTTTGTTCAATTTCTTCAGAAATTCTACGAGGGATGATGGGTTCTAATAATGTTTTTCGAACCTGCTGTTTTACAAACGGATAGAGTTCTAAATCGGATTTCATTTTATCCATTGCGTTTTGTTGAAAATGAGTCCCCAAAAGACCTTTAGTTCCTTCGTCATACAAACGCTGTTCTTTTTGTGTATGCTCCTTCAGTTTGCGTTGAACGATACCTTCTTTAAGAAGTTTTAAAAACCCGTGTTGTGTTTCAATTTCTTTAAATAAATCTAATGATTTTTGTGCCAATTGTTGAGTCAGTGTTTCAATATAATAGCTGCCCTCAGTGGGATTGGAAACAGCATCAAAATAACTTTCATTTTTGAGTATCAACAATTGGTTTCTTGACAAGCGATCTCCAAACTCATTATCCTTGTGATATAAATGATCGTAAGGCATATTAATAATAGTATCGCTACTTCCTAAGATGGCACTCATACATTCAGTAGTGGTTCGCAACAGGTTTATGTTGTAGTCATAAATTGTTTTATTGCGGCGACTGGGTTGAGTGAGAATATGGCAGTCAATTGTAAGCCCATAATCCTTAGTGAGACTTTGCCATAAGATACGCAATGCCTGAAGTTTTGCAATTTCAAAAAAGTAATTACTGCCTACAGAAACTTTAAAAACCACAGATTTTAGGGTGTCACCATCAAATAAATTTAGATATTCATTGGCGTGGGCTAGGGTATAGGCCAGTTGTTGAACCATACTGCCACCTGTATTTTGAAAAAGTCCTAAATCAATAGAAATAACCCCTTTTAAGGTATCTCCTAAACTGATTGTTTGTTTTAATGTGTGTAAATCTGATTTTATATCGGTATGCCAATTTCCAGATCGAGCTAAGTGTCCGATAGGATCTTGTAAGACATAAAATAAAGTTTTGTTTTTTAAAGAAAAACTCTGGAGTTTTTTGATTAGTTTTTCTGAAAGAAATAAAGGTTCAAAATAAATAAGCACTTTAGAAGTGTCAATATTTTTAAGAAGATTTTCAACTGAAATAAGTTCTTTTGGCAGTATAAAGTGTAAACTTTCAACACCATTTTGAATCAATTCAAGTGCGTGAATGTTACTTTTTTCTATGGAATTTACATAAATTGAATGTCCAATTTTCCAGTCAGAAGCGTTGTGTTGAATGCTTGGAGCTTTGGAATATGTTTCAGAATGATAGAAAGGTTTTACATCAATACCTTCAATAGAATTCCAAACGAGTTGGTCGTTAAAATCTTTTCCGTTAAGTTCAAATTGAATCTTTTGTTTCCATGCTTTTGCAGAAACGGATTCAAAATTTTGAAAAAGATTCGAGTTACTCATTTTTTTTAAGCTTAATACTATCGCCGTCCTCTATAATATAAACGACTTCATTCTCTTTTTTCATTTTATGATGCTCACGCGCATATTTTTCAATTCCTTCAATGGAGTTTAGGGAATTAATTTCTTTTTTATCTTTCTCAATTTCACCATTGTAAAACTCAATTTTGGAATTCAAAACCTCAATCTCATCATTTAAATCGGAGTGAATTAGCCACGAATTGGCATCAAATATCACCATCCATACAATATAAACAATTAATATAAGAAAATAAATATTCTTGAATGGTTTCAATAGTTTGATAAAACGGTTAGATTTTTTTAGCATTAGAGTTGTTCGTTTATAATTGATTTCATAACATCGACAGCGACCGTATTGTAATGGTTATTTGGAATGATAATATCTGCAAACGCTTTCATCGGTTCAATAAATTGTTGATGCATTGGCTTCAAAGTTGTTTGGTAACGCTCCAAAACTTCGTCTAAATCTCTACCACGCTCGGCAATATCTCTTTTTAAACGACGCATTAAACGTTCGTCACTATCCGCATGAACAAATATTTTTATATCAAATAGTGATCGTAATTCGGTATCAGATAAGATTAAAATTCCCTCTACAATCACTACCTTTTTTGGTTCTGTAATTGTAGTTTCACCAGTACGGTTATGAGTTTTAAACGAATAAACAGGTTGGTTGACATGTTCACCATTTTTCAAGGCTTGTAAGTGAGATTGAAGGAGTTCAAAATCGATTGATTTTGGATGGTCAAAATTAATTTTACAACGTTCTTCAAAAGTTAAGTGAGATGTGTCCTTGTAATAGGAGTCTTGAGAAATGACTTGAACTTCTCCTTCTGGAAATTCAGATAAAATTTGATTTACAACGGTCGTTTTTCCACTTCCTGTTCCTCCACTAATGCCAATAATCAACATAACATATGTTTTTTGAATTTTAACAAAGTTAATATTATTTTACTGGTTTTTGATTATTGACGACTAATATTAATTAATCCACATTGTAGTAAAAAACTGTTAATAACTTCCCGTTATAATTTTAGGTAAAACGCCTACTTTTGTAACCTAAATTTTAAACTATGTCTGATACTATAGAGTCTGTAAAATGTTTGATTATTGGTTCTGGCCCTGCGGGCTACTCCGCAGCAATTTACGCTGCACGTGCTAATATGTTTCCGGTATTATACCAGGGTACTCAACCTGGTGGTCAATTAACCACTACCAATGATGTTGAGAATTTTCCAGGATATCCTGATGGCATCACAGGCCCTGCTATGATGCTAGAATTACAAGCACAAGCAGAACGTTTTGGTACAGATGTTAGAGATGGATGGGTAACTAAAGTTGATTTTTCAGGTCCAATTCATAAAGTTTGGATTAATGGTTCTAAAGAAATTCATTGCGAAACCGTTGTCATTTCTACAGGTGCATCGGCTAAATATTTAGGGATAGAATCGGAACAAAAATATTTAAAACTTGGTGGCGGTGTTTCCGCTTGTGCAGTTTGTGATGGGTTCTTTTATAAAAATCAGGAAGTTGTTATTGTAGGTGCAGGAGATTCTGCCTGTGAAGAAGCACATTATCTATCAAAGCTTTGTACGAAAGTAACAATGTTGGTTCGTCGGGACGAATTTAGAGCTTCTAAAATTATGGCGAATCGTGTGAAAAACACCGAAAATATTGAAATATTATTTAATACAGAAACAGATGAAGTCTTGGGTGATGGACAAGTCGTTACTGGCGTAAGAGTAAAAAATAACCAAACAAATGCTGTTTCAGAAATTCCAGCAACTGGATTTTTTGTAGCGATTGGACATAAACCTAATACAGATATTTTTAAAGAGTTTCTAAACTTAGATGAAACTGGGTATATTATCAATACACCGGGTTCTTCGAAAACAAATGTTGAGGGTGTTTTTGTAAGTGGAGATGCTGCAGACCACGTGTACAGACAAGCAGTTACAGCAGCAGGAACTGGTTGTATGGCTGCCTTAGATGCGGAACGCTATTTGGCTTCTAAAGAAGGTTAATTAGCGTAGTTCGGCACTTAATTCAGATTCAAAACGTTTTTGGATTTTAGACATTATTTTGTCAATCTGACTCTCTGTAAGCGTTTTGTTTTTATCCTGAAGAGTAAAACTTACAGCATAACTTTTTTTGCCTTCAGCTAACTTGTCTCCCGTATATACATCAAAAAGATTCACATCTTTCAAGAAATTATTTTCAGTTTGTTTTGCTAGCTTATAAAGACTTTCAAAAGTAACATCTTCATTGATTAACAATGAAAAATCGCGTTTAACCTCTGGGTATTTAGAAATATCCTTGAATTTAATTGTTTGTTGATTGATGGCTTTTAATAAGTTATCCCAATTAAAATTAGCACAAAATACACTTTGAGAGATTCCAAAATGTTTCAATGTTGCGGTTTTTAAACTTCCGAACTCTACAAGAGAATGTTTTCCGACACTCAATTGTTGCCCCTCACTAAAAACATCATTGCTTAGAGGCGAACTTTTAAGTTTTTTAATTCCTAAACGTTCAAATACTGCTGTTACTAATCCTTTTAAATAGAAGTAATCAACAGCTGTTTCTTCAGTATTCCAGCGTTTTTCGGTTTTATTTCCAGTTACAAAGATTGAAAGGTGGTTATATTCTTCTTTGTTAGTTTCAGAATTGTGATAGGTTTTACCAAATTCAAAAAGCTTTAAATCGTTTTGTTGTCTGTTGATGTTAAACGCAATAGACACTAAACCAGAAAAAATTAAGGATTGACGCATCACCGATAAATCCTTACTTAATGGATTTAATATTTTAACACTAGATGCTTCTTCCAATTGTGCACTAAAATCTGTGTATTTATCAGAAGTCAATGAGTTGTTTAGAATTTCATAAAATCCTTGTCCAACGAGTTGATTTGCGATTACATTTTCAATTTTATAGTTTTCAAATTTAGAAGTATTTGAAACGGAAGCATTTAATTTATCGCTAATTTCTATGTTGTTATACCCATACACTCTAAGAATTTCCTCAATGACATCAACCTCGCGTTGGACATCATTTCTATAGGCGGGAATGGTTAGCCCTAAACCACTTTCAGTAACATTATTCACTTTTATTTCTAAAGCACTTAAAATACTTTTAATGGTTTCTTTAGGAAGTTCTTCTCCAATGAGCTTGTTTGCTTTTTCAAAAGTTAAAAATACTTGAGCGTCTTCTATTTTGTTCGGATACTCATCGATTAGATCACTTGTTATTTTTCCACCAGCAATTTCGATAATTAATAACGCAGCTCTTTTGAGAGCATATTTAGTAATATTTGGATCAATACCACGTTCAAATCGGAAAGATGCATCTGTATTGAGTGCATGTCTTTTCGCTGATTTTCGAATGCTTACGGGGTTAAAATAAGCACTTTCTAAAAATATTGAATTTGTTTCATTAGATACCCCTGAGTTTTCGCCTCCAAAAACACCTGCAATACACAGCGGTTTTTCAGCATCACAAATCATAAGATCTTCTTCGTGAAGTGTGCGTTCCACTCCGTCAAGAGTTACAAATTTCGTACCTTTTTTGACTGTTTTTACAATGATTTTTTTACCAGATATTCGATCTGCATCAAACGCATGCAAGGGCTGTCCTAAATCATGTAATACATAATTTGTCGCATCAACTATATTATTGATAGGACTTAATCCGATTGCTTTCAATCGGTTTTGTAACCATTGAGGAGAGTCTTTAACAACAATGTCAGAAATTGTCAAGCCACAATAACGTGGTGCCTTTAATTTATCCTCAATATTAATATCGATTTTAAGACTTCTATCATCTACATGATATGCCGTGACGGACGGACTTATTAATTTAGTGTTGATGCCATGTTGTGACAAGCCAGCCATCAAATCTCTAGCAGTTCCATAATGGCTCATGGCGTCTGCACGGTTTGGTGTTAATCCGATGTCAAATACAAAATCATCTTCAATTTCATAGTGATTTGCTAAAGGGCTTCCAATTTCGAGGGAATCCTCCAGAACCATAATTCCCTTGTGAGATGTTCCCAAACCTAATTCATCTTCCGCACATAACATGCCGTGACTTTCTTCGCCACGGATTTTACCTTTTTTGATGGTCCAAGCTTCTCCTTCAGCAGAATATAAAGTAGTTCCTATGGTTGCAACGGCAACTTTTTGACCTGTTGCCACATTGGGAGCGCCGCATACAATCGAAAGAGGTGCTTCAGATCCAATATCAACGGTTGTGATTCGCAGTCGATCGGCATTGGGATGTTTTTCACAGCTGAGTACATGTCCAACAATGATCCCTTTTAATCCGCCTTTAACGGATTGAAAGGATTCTAAACCTTCAACTTCTAAACCTAAATCCGTAAGGAGTTCAGATGTTTTTTCTGCAGTCCAATCTGTTTTTATAAATTGTTTTAACCAGTTATACGATATCTTCATTATACGGAATTATAGCTTTTCAGCAAATATAAAATAAAGGGATTAGCTTTCAAATAAAAAGCCCAACCAAAACGGTGGGCTTTTGTAAACTTTTTTTAGATTCAGGTGACTATTGACCAGAAAGTGCTTTAACTTCATTTTCAATCATTTCATAGAATTGATCAATTTTTGGAAGTACAACTACACGTGTGCGTCTGTTTTTAGATCTATTCATTGCAGTGTCGTTATCAGTTAACGGAGCATAACTACTGCGTCCTGCTGCTATTAATTGCGCCGGGTTAACACCCATGCCTTGTAAGATTCTAATCACTGATGTAGACCGTTTTACACTCAAATCCCAGTTGTCAACTAAAACTCCGTTTGAGTACGAACGGCTGTCGGTATGTCCTTCAATCATTGCCTCAAAATTAGGCTTGTCGTTAATAACTTTCGCTACTTTTTCTAAAACAACTTTTGCTTTTTCGGTCACTACAAAACTCCCACTTTTAAATAATAACTTATCAGCAATGGAAATATAAACAACTCCTTTTTCTACATTTACTTCGATGTCTGGATCGTCAATACCAACCGATTTTTTCAAACTTGAAACAATCGCCAAAGTAACACTGTCCTTTTTAGACATAGCATCTTGTAAACGATTGATTTTTAAATCTCTTTCTTGAAGACTTTCTAAGGTTTTTTCTAAATTATCAGCTCCTTTAGAAGTCAATAGAGTCATCTGTTCTGTACTGCTAATGAGCGCATCGTTCGTTTTTCTCAAATCGTATAATTGATCTCTAAGTGCCGTTAGGTTTGCATCCGCAACAGCTTTGTCTGATAAACAACCGTTTAGTTTTACAGTAGCTGTGTTTAACAAATCTTCAGTGTTTTTTAATTTTTCTTGTGCAGCAACCAATTCTTTTTTAGCACCACATGAAGTAAGCACGATTAATGCAGTAACTCCCAATACAAATATTTTCTTCATCTTATTATTTTTTAATATAACGTAAAATTATAAAATTATTACACTTAATACTATGATTAACATAACTTTTTATAATTTATTAAAATACTTTTTATTTTGCACAAAATAAGACCAAGCGATTGATGGAAGTTGGTGGTGAGACTTTCTGGTGCGATGTTGACGTCTAAATTGCAGTAAATAGGGGAGTGTTTTGTAGAAACTTCCGTGGGCTTTAATAACAGCGATCATGTGCTTTGGTTTAGCTATCAATAAAAATCGAATGCCTGCAATTCCATCTAAAATTAATCTTAGAAGCACGACAATCAACAGTGGTTTGTTTGTGTTTTTAACCAAGGTAAATAAGCTATTTCTGAAATTTAAAAAAGTCTTCTTAGGATTAGATGACTTTAAACTTGCCCCACCAACATGGAAAACTGTCGATTTCCCTACATAAGACACGGTCATCCCTTTATTTTGTGCACGCCAACACAAATCAATTTCCTCCATGTGAGCAAAAAACTTAGAATCAAACCCTCCCAAATCTTTAAAGGCATTTGCTCTTATGAATAGACAAGCCCCTGAAGCCCAAAACACCTCTTTTTGGTCGTCGTATTGTCCTTCATCTTCTTCTAATGTATCAAAAATTCGTCCTCTACAAAACGGGTATCCTAACTGATCTATAAATCCACCACCAGCTCCAGCGTATTCAAACCTGTTTTTGTGATGATAGTCTAATATTTTAGGTTGGATGATGGCCGTATTTGCTTCGGTTTTAAATAGGTCTATAATTGGTTTTAACCAGTTTTTAGTCACTTCAATATCGGAATTTAATAAACAAAAAACATCGGCATTGATTTGATTTAAGCCTTGATTATAGCCTCCAGCATATCCAAAATTATGTGTAAGTTTTATACAGTTGATGTCAGGGAAATGGGTTTCTAAAAATGAAACCGAAGTATCAGTAGAAGCGTTGTCAATCACATAAATATTGTGTCCAGTAGAGTAATTAATCACCGAGGGTAGAAATGTTTCTAACAGTTGCTGTCCATTCCAATTCAATATGACAATTGCTAATTTCAAATTTATTTGTTGTTATAGTTTGGAAGCGTTTCTAAAAATTCAAAACTTTCTAAATGATGATTCATAGTGCAAAAATAATGATTTAATCCGTTGGTAACCATCAAATAGGAAGCTTTAAGAGTGAGGTTATACCGTGCAATTTGATCAAAAACAGATTGGGAGATTTGAACCTTCGGAGCTTTACATTCGACAACAACTGCTAAACTTCCATCGGGATTGAATACCACAATGTCATATCGTTTTTTAAGACCATTAATTAAGATAACTTTTTCAACATTGATTAGGGAAATAGGATAGTTTTTTTCTTGTATTAAATACTGGACACAATGTTGTCGTACCCATTCTTCGGGTTGAAGTACCACAAATTTTTTACGGATAACATCAAATATATGAGTATTATTTTCGCTATTTTTGAGCCTGAACGAATATGTAGGAAAATTTAAATTTTGCACACTACAAATTTGGTAATTTTTTTTGAATGAATACTACGAACCAACTAATAACTGACATTAAAGGAGGTAAAATTGCCCCCATTTATTTTTTAATGGGTGAGGAGGCTTATTATATCGATGTTATTTCAGATTATATTGAGTCCTATGTATTACAGGAAGAGGAAAAAGGATTCAATCAAATGGTACTTTATGGAAAAGAGGTGTCCATTCAAGATATTTTATCCAATTCAAAGCGGTATCCAATGATGGCTGAACGTCAAGTAATTATTGTCAAAGAAGCACAAAACCTTACTAAAACAATTGAACAACTTGTAGAGTATGCTAAAAACCCGCAACCAACAACGGTCTTAGTTTTTAATTATAAATATAAAACTTTAGATAAACGTAAAACGCTCTACAAAGCACTTTCTAAAACAGCTGTTGTTTTTGAAAGTAAAAAAATATACGAAGATAAAATTCCTAACTGGATTCAAAGTTTTTTAAAATCAAAACAAATTTCGATTACCCCAAAAGCAGCCCTTATGCTTACGGAGTTTTTAGGTACTGATTTGAGTAAAATTGCGAATGAACTCAATAAGTTAGAAATTGTGGTGGGTGCAAAAAAAGAGATTACTCCCGAACTCATTGAAGAAAATATAGGGATATCTAAAGATTTTAACAACTTTGAATTACAAAAGGCATTAGGAAACTTGGATCATAAAAAGGCGTATCAAATCGTATATTATTTTGCTCAAAACCCAAAACAACATCCGTTTGTGTTGACCATTTCAATCTTATATATGTATTTTTCAAAATTAATGACATTGCATACGGTTCGCGATCGAAATCCAAGCACCATCGCAAAAGCATTGGGAGTCAATCCTTATTTTGTAAATGATTACATCGCAGTCTCTCGAAATTTTCCTATGAAACGGATTAGTGGTGTGTTAGAAACTCTTAGAACATACGACACTAAAAGTAAAGGGGTTGGAGCCAATCTTTCTCCAAAAGACTTGTATAACGAGTTGGTTTATAATATTCTTAAATAAGCTTGTTGTTCTCTCATAGACAATTGTTTATTAGTTATCTCAATAGTTGAAGTCACAAGAGTTTCTAGTTCATCTCCTACGAGGTCAACAGGAACTTTATCAATTAATATGCGATTGTGACACACCCACATAACGGTTTTTGAAAGACGCCCTTTGTGTTGTGTTTTGGATTGCCAGATGTCCAATAGTAATTGTTTCCAAACTCTGTTCGGAGTCTTAGTGAGTTCAAAAGGAATTTGATATAAAATACAAGGTGAGTCTTGAGTAATTGTAATTTCATTAACAAGCATCCGTTCAAGATAAACTTGATCTGAAGTAGTTGTAGGAGTATTCATATTGAGCAATTTGGGGTATGCAATTATAAATATAAGAAAAAGATATTAAAATGCTAGAATTTGGGTGATTTAATGATTTTTTTTGGCAAAAATAGCAGCTCCAATAATTCCAGCATTGTTTTTTAACTCGGCTGCTTTGATTGGTGTTTGAATATCAATATAAGATTCAAATTTATCCATTTTTTTGCTCACGCCACCCCCAATGATTATTAAGTCGGGATTGAAGGTGTTTTCTACGTGTTTTAAAAAGAAATTGACGCGTTTACCCCACGCTTTAAAACTCCAATCTTCACGTTTCCGTGCGGAATCCGCGGCAAATAATTCCATGATATCTCCCTTGCGACCATACATGCGACCCAATTCAAAATTAGATAACAATTGACCATTAAAAAACACCCCAGATCCAATACCAGTTCCTAAAGTAATTGTAATAACCAAGCCCATTTGATTTTTTCCAATTCCAAATTCCATGACCCCCATAGCGGCGGCATCAGCATCATTTACAATGTAAAAATCATTGCCAGTTTTGGATTTAAATAAGTCATCTACTTGGGTATATTGCCACGACTTATCGAGATTGCCATATTGCATCGCTTTGCCATTTTTAATAACTGTCGGAAAGGAAACTCCTACGGGTCCATCCCATTCAAAAGAATCTATAAGAGTTTTTAGTTCGTTGGCGACACTTGTTGGAGTAGCAGGTTTTGGAGTAGGTATCCGAAGCCGTTCACTCAAAAGTTCGCCTGTATTGGTATCTATTATAGCACCTTTCATTCCAGTGCCTCCAATGTCTATTCCTAAAATTTGCATAAGATTTATGTTTATAGTTCTTTTATGTCTTTCAGTTGAATGTTGAAGTCATATTGTAAATCCTCGTGTAATTTAATTATTTTTTTTTCAATGCTATCTACTTGTCGTAAATAAATATTAGTAAGTGTTACATTGTTGCTTATAGAGGGTTTAAAAGTTTTGAGTTTGTAACAATAATAGAGGAGGAGTTCAATTTCGGTTTCTTTTTTATTAGAATAACGGGCGTGTTTTTTAAGCATCCGTAAAATTTTTCGCACACTTTTTTTGATATAAAAATAGCTTTTGGTATTTATTTCCTCAAATAATAAATCTGCTGTCTCTTTTATGCCTTCAATATAATAGGATTCATTTTCAGATTCAAAAAGTAAATAGGTGAGAAGTTCTTTGTTTTCTAATTTGAAACGTGCCAAGCGTAAACAGAGCGATTTTAAATGCTCTGGATCTAAAGTTTCTAATTCTCTTCTAAGTTGTACTACAGTGGCTGCTTTCATAGTGATTGTAATGATACAAATTTTATAGAAACAACGCAAGAGAAGAAGAATGTTGAATTCACTATATAATTAACACAAAATAAATCGAATCAGTTTCAAATAATTGTATTTTTGCGTCCTTTATGGATTCAATCACTCAAATTGTATTAGGCGCCGCTTGTGGAGAAGCCGTTCTTGGTAAAAAAATTGGCAACCGAGCCATACTTTTTGGTGCAATTGGAGGTACAATTCCTGATATGGATGTATTTGTTGGAAAGCTACTTTTTAACAACCAAATTGATGCGATGGCATTTCATCGTGGGTTTATGCATTCATTTCTCTTTGCCATTTTAGCGGCTGTTGGATTTGGAATGCTTGTATTTTGGATTTATAACAGAGGAAAGCGTTATGGTATGACCACTAAAAAAGATTGGATTTGGCTCTTTTTTGCCTCTATTTTTACCCATCCTATTTTAGATTCCTTTACCGCCTATGGGACTCAATTATTTGCACCCTTTTCAGATTACAGAGTTGCGTTTAATAACATCGCTGTAGCCGATCCATTTTATACACTTCCTTTTTTAATTGCATTAATTATCATGATGTGGTTTAAGCGGACTTCAACAAAACGCCGTTTGTTGCTAAAAATAGGATTGGGGGTAAGTTCTTTATACATGTTATTTACCCTTGTTAATAAATACCATGTACATGGTGTGTATAAAAAATCATTGGAACTGCAACAGATTGATTATGTCCGTTTTCAAACTCAGCCGACCATATTGAATAATATTCTGTGGTATGGCATTGCCGAAACAACCGATGCCTATTATGTCGGATTTTATTCGATCTTAGATACTGAGGCCGCTGTCGGTAAATGGAACAAACTTCCTAAAAACCATGAATTAATTCAAGGGATGCCTAAAGATTTAAAAACTCTTGCTTGGTTTAGTAGTGGTTACTATAACCTGAATAAAACGAACACCCCAGACACCTTTTTATTTAAAGACTTACGTTATCCATTGATGGATGAAAACGATCCAAATTCTTCTATTTTTAAATTTACCATATCTAAAATAAACGATCGATGGGAAGCAGCTCCCTTTTATAGTTCTGATATAAATGAAGGGGATATAGATGCTTTTTGGACTCGTATAAAAGGAATTTAAGTTAAGATTCCTACAGACTTCATACAGGATTTCATTAGTCGGTAAGTTCGTTCTATATCATTATCCAGCCCTACAGAAAATCGAATTAAACCTTCGCTTAGTCCCATTTCTTTTTGTTCTTCTTCAGGAATTTCTGAAGAAGTGGAACTGCCAGGTGCACTAAACAGGGTTTTGTAAAATCCTAAGCTCACAGCTAAATAGCCTAAATTTTCTTTTTGCATTAATTCCATTAATGTATTTGCAGTTTCTAAACTTCCTGCATCAATTGTCAACATGCCTCCAAATCCGTATTCAGGATTCATCATCTGTTTATAAATTTCATGTGACGGATGCGATTCAAGTCCTGGATAAACTGTCGTGATGCCATCTCGTTCAAACTTTTCAGCCAAATACAATGCATTCAAACTGTGTTGTTTCATGCGAATGTGAAGGGTTCTAAGATTTTTTAATATTGAAGATGCTGGACGGCTGTCCATCGTAGATCCAAATAACATGGCTGCACCATCAATAACACTTCTTAAACTGTCAATCATTTCTTGTGTGCCACAAACGACACCTCCTACGGTATCAGATGTTCCGTTAATAAATTTTGTTAAACTGTGAATTACAATATTAGCTCCCAATTTATTGGGTGATATAGATAAGGGCGAAAACGTATTATCGACAACCAATTGTAAATTGTATTTTTTTGCAAGGGTAGCCAATGCAGTAATATTGGCGACTTCCAACAGAGGGTTGCTTATAGATTCGCAATAAAGGACTTTTGTTTGGGAAGTAATGGCGGCTTCGATACGGTCTAATTTGGTAATATCTACAAAGCTTGTTTGGATGTTTAGCTTTGGAGCGAAGTTTTTTAAAAAGGCATAGGTTCCTCCATAAATTGTACGACTCGAAACAACATGATCGCCAGCACCACAGAGCTGCATGAATACTGCTGTAATGGCACCCATTCCAGATCCAAACACACTCGCTGTTTCGGTACCTTCTAGAGCGGCGAGCGCTTCACTTAAGTATAAATTGGAAGGGGTTGTGTGTCGTGCATACAAATGACAGCCCTCGGTATTGCCTTCAAAAGTGTCTGACATTGTTTTGGCAGAAACAAATGTAAAAGTTGTTGCATCCGAGACAGAGGGGTTGACGCCACCAAATTCTCCAAAATATTGCAAGTCTTGTATGTCGTCTGCGGGTTTAAAAGCCATGGTGTTGTGGTTTAAATTTTATCAAATTTCAATCTTTTTAGAATTAAAAACAATAACTTAATTTATTTTCAATAAATTAAACTAATTTATCGTATAAACATAGATAATAAATTTATATTTTTGTTAAAAACAATATTAAATTAGAAATTTATCCAAAATGAAATTAGATTCTATAGATACACAATTGTTAAATTATCTTCAAAAAGATGCGAAACAAACCAATAAAGAATTAGCATCAAAACTTAACATGTCAGTAACTGCTGTTTATGAACGTATCAAAAAACTTGAAAAAGCAGGAGTAATTGACAACTATGTCGCTTTGCTTAATAAGGAAAGTATTGGAAGGGCTTTTATAGCATTTTGCCATATAAAACTAGTGAAACATTCTCAGGAATTGGTCAATCAATTTGAAAAAGAAGTGGCTACTATTGACGAAATTTTGGAGGTTTATCATTTGAGTGGGGATTATGATTACTTACTTAAAGTACATGTGAAAGACATGGAATCATTTCGGAAATTTATGGTCAATAAACTCACTAATATTGATCATATTGGCAGTAGCAATAGTATGTTTGTAATTTCAGAAGTTAAACATACAACAGCCGTAAATATTTAGACATCAAATTATTCTTCCATTGAATATATGTTTGTATTTTTGTATTAAATTAAAAAAATAAATTATTATGAAATCATATGATGTTGCTATCATAGGTTCTGGTCCTGGCGGATATGTGGCTGCCATTCGTTGTGCACAGTTAGGAATTAAAACTGCTATAATTGAAAAATACGCAACTTTAGGAGGCACTTGTTTAAATGTAGGATGCATCCCAAGTAAATCATTGTTAGATTCTTCACATCATTACGAAGATGCTGTAAAGCATTTTGAAGCTCATGGCATTGAAATTCCTGGTGAAATCAAAGTCAACCTTGAAAAAATGATTGGCCGTAAACAAGCTGTGGTGGATCAAACTACAACTGGGATTGATTTTCTAATGACTAAAAATAAAATTGATGTCTATCATGGACTTGGGGCTTTTAAAGATTCAACTCATATCACTATTAGTGGAGATTCTAAGGAAGAAATCGAAGCAAAATACAGTATTATTGCTACGGGAAGTAAACCTACAAGTTTACCATTTGCAACGGTAGATAAAGAACGTATTATCACTTCTACGGAGGCATTGAAATTAAAAGAAATCCCAAAACACTTAATCATTATTGGTGGTGGTGTGATTGGATTGGAACTTGGTCAAGTTTACAAAAGATTAGGGTCTGAGGTTACTGTTGTTGAATATATGGATCGTATCCTTCCTACCATGGATGCTGGACTTTCTAAAGAATTAAACAAAGTTTTTAGAAAACAAAAATTCAATATTAATGTTTCTCATAAAGTAACAAAGGTTGAACGTAACGGAGCTGAGGTAACTGTTAAAGCAGAAAATAAAAAAGGGGAGATTGTTGAATTTAAAGGCGACTATTGTTTGGTGTCTGTTGGAAGAAGCCCTTTTACAGCCGGATTAAATGCAGAATCTGCAGGTGTAAAACTTACAGAGCGTGGACAGGTTGAAGTAAACGAACACTTACAAACCTCTACATCTAATATTTATGCTATTGGCGATGTAGTCAAAGGAGCAATGTTGGCACATAAAGCTGAGGAAGAAGGCGTGTTTGTAGCGGAAACCATCGCAGGTCAAAAACCACATATAGATTATAATTTAATTCCTGGAGTTGTATATACATGGCCTGAAGTCGCTTCCGTTGGAAAAACAGAAGAGCAACTTAAGGAACAAGGAATAGCTTATAAATCAGGTCAATTTCCAATGCGTGCTTTGGGACGTAGCCGTGCAAGTATGGATTTGGATGGATTTGTAAAAATCTTAGCCGATCAATCCACAGATGAAGTCTTAGGAGTTCATATGATTGGCGCACGTTGTGCCGATTTAATTGCTGAAGCTGTTGTTGCAATGGAATTTAGAGCTTCTGCTGAAGATATCTCTAGAATGTCTCATGCACACCCAACATTTACTGAAGCTATTAAAGAAGCTGCCCTCGCTGCAACAGAAGACCGCGCGCTACATATCTAAATTCATTTTTAATTTAATATACTGAACCCTTCATTATGTGGTGGTTTTTTTTTTATTATTTTAAGTAAAAAGGTTTTATAGTTATTAATTTTTTACTATATTTAACTAGTTGATTATCAGTGTTTTGATTAATGTTTTATCAAAATAGTTAAACAAAATTAGTAATAACTGGTTGGTTATATTTTAAATAGCCAATAGCAAAACCCAAATTTAACTTTGAATGATTCCTATTTACCATATAAATTAACGGATGAGTTGTTAGTGGAGTTAATTGTAAGCTCAAAAGACCCTTTGCTTTTTAAGGTGCTTTATGAACGCTATATATTTAAGGTATTTAATACCTGTTTGAGTTTTTCAAATAATAATCAAGAAGCTGAAGATATTTGTCAAGATATTTTTCTAAAATTATTGGATAAAATTCATACTTTCAAAGGAGCTTCTAAATTTTCAACTTGGTTATACTCATTTACGTATAATCATTGTGTCAATTATTTTCATCGGAATAAGGTTAAGAAATTTGAAAAAAACACGTCAAATATTGAACAAATATGTAATGAAGTCATTGCACAATCGAGTGATGAAGATCTTGTTCAAATGATCAAGTTAGAGAAATTGAATGAAGCATTGGAACTAATTCCTTTTGAAGATAAACAAATTTTAATATTGAAATATCAAGAGTTTAAAAGTGTTAAAGATCTTATGGATCTTCATAATGCGGGAGAAAGTGCCATTAAAATGAGATTGAAACGCGCCAAAGAAAAACTATTAGGTGTTTATAATGTGGTAAATTGTCAAGCGTTAATTTAATCCTTATTTCTTTTTACGCCTATTGTAGTTTTTATCTCCTCTAGTCTTTGGTTTTTTATACTTTTTAGCAATAATAAATTTGTAAGAACCTCCTAAGTTATCTTTTTTGTTTTTGTCTTTTTTCTCGTGGAAAGCAGGTCCTGGTGCATCCTCATCTTTTTGTTTATGAGGGTTATAAGGTTCTTTAAGTTGTGGACGCTCTTCCTCAATGAGATCTGTTGAAATTTCTACAACCTCAGGGATTTCTAAAGTTTTAATTTTCATTTGCATCAATGCTTCAATCGCATCTTTAGAATCGGTCTCATTAGCTTTAGAAAGCAAAAGACTCGTCCCTTTTCGTTTCGCCCGTCCTGTTCGACCGATACGGTGCATATAATTTTCTGGATACTCAGGAGTATCAAAATTAATTACATGTGATACATCATCAATATCCAATCCACGTGCCATGACATCCGTTGCCACCAAAATTCTATTAAAACCCTCTCTAAATTGTTCAATACTACGCAAACGGTAGTTCTGGGTTTTATTGGAATGAATCACACAACATTCTTCATTGAAAACTTCTTCAAGAGATTCAAAAAGACGGTCCGCCATGCGTTTGTTTGACACAAAAATAAGCACACGATAATATTCCTCGCGATCTTCCATTAAGAATCGAATCAAATTTACTTTTGTATAATAATTTGGAACGTCGTAACGAAATTGCATGATATTTTCGAGTGGAGTTCCCGAAATTGCCACTGAAATACGTTCAGGATTGATAAAGAAATCAGTAATCAAAGCATCAACATCTGAGGTCATCGTAGCCGAAAACATAATATTTTGCCGGCGTTCTGGTAACAAGTCAAAAATATTAATTAATTGGTGTCTAAAACCTAAGTCGAGCATGATATCGACTTCATCAATGACCAGTTTTTGAATGCTTTTAAGTTGTAAAACGCGACTCAATGCCAAGTCATAAAGGCGTCCAGGAGTTGCCACAAGGATATCAATTCCTTCTGCGATTTGTTGTTTTTGAGTATTGATGTTAGTTCCACCATAAACACCTAAAACACGATTATTTGTATAAACGTTTAATTCATTTAAAGAGTCCACTACCTGAACGACAAGTTCTCTTGTAGGAACTAAAATCAAAATGCGAGGGTTTTCTTGTGTCGAATAGGGCAAATTCCTTACAAGAGGTAAGGAGTAAGCCAATGTTTTACCAGTTCCTGTTTGAGCAATTCCAACCACATCTTTTCCTGAACAAATCACACTAAAAGCCGCCTTCTGAATGGGTGTGGGTTCAATAAATCCTAAATCCTCAAGTGCATTACTCAGAGGAGTGGTTAATTTAAAGTCTTGAAATGATGCCATTGGAACTAATTTTGCATCAAAGGTAAGGTATTCTTGTAAAGTGATGATTTATTATTTAGAACTGATTAACTTTGTAATGAAAATTAACAGTCATTGCGAGATCATAAACAAATCACACTTCATTCGGTAGAAGGCTTTAAAACTCAGTTATTAGCTTGGGCACAACAATTTGAAGACATTGTTTGGCTGGATTCTAATCAGTACTTACAACCTCATAGTAGTTATGATTCTATCCTAGCTGTGGATGCTTTTACGGGCATTCAGACCGATTATGTCAATGGCTTCCAAAAACTAAAAGAATACCAATCCATCACCAATGATTGGATTTTCGGATACCTTTCCTATGATTTAAAAAATGATACGGAACCTCTGAGTTCACAAAACTTTGATGGACTCAACTTTCCAGACCTTTGTTTTTTTCAACCTAAAAGATTGTTTTTGTTTAGAGAAGATAAGTTAACAATTAGATATTTAAACGTTGTTTCTGATGAGGTTGATGCCGATCTTAAATCGATTGAAACATTTTCACTTCAAAACAATTCATCTCATAAAAATGACATTCAAATTGAATCTCGAATTTCTAAAAAACAGTACATAAACAAGGTTAGTACTCTATTGTCTCACATCCATCGTGGTGATATTTATGAGGCTAATTTTTGTCAAGAATTTTATGCACATGCAGAAATAAATTCTTTAGAAACGTATTTTAAGCTCAATAAGATTTCACAACCACCATTTGCAACTTTTCTTAAAACGGGGGATAAATATTTATTATCATCTTCTCCAGAACGCTATTTAAAAAAAGTAGGTTTAGAAATAATGTCTCAACCTATTAAAGGGACTACCAGACGTTCCGAGCATTTAGAAGAAGATGCAGACTTAAAAACGATTTTAGAAAGCGACCCAAAAGAGCGGAGTGAGAATATTATGATTGTAGATTTGGTAAGGAATGACCTTTCAAAGATTGCCCAAAAAGGAACGGTTAATGTAACAGAGCTCTGTCAAATCTATAGTTTCAAACAGGTTCACCACATGATTTCTACGGTACAAGCTAAGGCATTGCCAACTATTTTGCCAGTAGATATCATTGCTGCTACATTTCCGATGGGAAGTATGACAGGGGCTCCAAAAATTTCTGCTATGAAAATTATTGAGGCCCTTGAAGCTACCAAAAGAGGGCTTTATTCTGGAACAGTAGGCTACTTTACTCCAGAGGGAGATTTTGATTTTAATGTGGTGATTAGAAGTATATTGTACAACGCTTCGAAGTCTTATGTTTCATTTTCTGTTGGGAGTGCCATCACTTCAAAAAGTACTCCAGAAAATGAGTATGAAGAATGCCTTGTGAAAGCCAAAGCAATGCGTAGTGTTTTGGAGAATTAATTTGTAGTTTTGTCTCATGTTAAAAGCCTTTCAAGACCTCTTAAATAACCGTTTTCCTTTTTTAAAGGATACTCCTTTGTTGCTTGCGGTTTCAGGAGGGTTGGACAGTATGGTTCTGACAGATTTGTGTGTAAAATCAGGTTTAAATATTTCGTTGGCACATTGTAATTTTAAACTAAGAGCCCAGGAAAGCGATGGCGATGAAGACTTTATAAAAGACTTTGCTCAAAAAAATCATTTAGAGGTTTTTACAACTCACTTTGAAACAGAAACGTTTGCAACAACTACTAAACAATCCATTCAGATGGCTGCACGTCAATTGCGTTATGAATGGTTTGATACGTTGAAATATCAAAACGGGTTCGAATATATTTTAACTGCCCACCATGCCGATGATAATTTAGAGACCGTTCTTATTAATTTATCTCGTGGGACAGGACTGGAAGGACTTACTGGGATTCCAGAACTTAATGGTTCTATTGTACGTCCATTGTTGGAATTTTCTAGAGAAGATATTCATAATTTTGCAACCCATCATAAACTTTCGTGGCGTGAGGACAGTTCAAACAATAGTACAAAGTACGTGCGTAATAATTTAAGACATACCATTATTCCACTGCTAAAAAACTTGAACCCTTCTTTTATTGAAAGTTTTCAAAAAACTCAAAATCATCTGAAGGATACGCAATCTATTTTAGAAGATTATATGTTGGAAATAGAGGACAAGGTAATTGAATCTATTGATGAAAATCAAATTGTATATAATATAGATAAAATTCTGTCTTTAAACAATCCAAAAGCGTATTTATATCAGTTGTTAAAAGTCTATAATTTCACCGATTGGACACAAATCACAGCCCTTTTAGAGGCTCAATCTGGAAAACAAATTTCATCTTCGACGCATCGTTTACTAAAAAACAGGTCTCATTTGATTTTAACTCCATTATCTGATTTTTCAAAAGATTCAATTTCAATTGAAGCTTCAGATACATTTGTTTCAATTCCAAACCAACCATTTGATTTAAAGCTTGAAATCCATACTGCTATAGGACCAACTTCAAAAGACGTTTTGTATTTGGATTTTGAATTGTTACAATTCCCGTTGCAATTAAGTCACTGGAATGCTGGAGATTATTTTTACCCTTCAGGAATGAAAGGAAAAAAGAAATTAAGCAAGTATTTTAAAGATGAAAAATTCTCTTTAGTAGAAAAAGAAAACACAGTTGTCCTCTACAGTAAAAACGCAGTTGTTTGGATTGTTGGAATGCGCGCTGATAAACGATTTATGGCGACCACAAGTAGTACTAAAATTTTAAAACTATCAATAGACAATGCCCATAGTTAAAAGTAATTTTAAGGCACATTTTAGGTTTCGAAGTGGATTTGTTTCCACAGTCTATTCAGGATTGATTCGACGTTTAAAAATTAAACAATCGAGAGAACGTATCACTCTAAGAGATGATGATTTTATTGATTTGGATTGGAGTTACAGTCCGTCTCCTTCAAAATCAGTAATTATTCTCTTTCATGGTTTGGAAGGGCATGGGCAACGCCCTTATATTACAGGTGCAGCATTGCATTTTAATGAACATAATATCGATGCAATTTGTGTTAATTTCCGCTGTTGTAGTGGTGAATTGAACAAGTATTATACAAGTTACCACTCTGGTAAAACAGATGACATAGAAGACATCATTAAACATGTAATTTCACTGGATAAATACGATTCAATATTCTTGAAAGGTATCAGTCTTGGCGGAAATATTCTCCTGAAATATTTAGGAGATGGATCTCTTGTTCCGCTTCAAGTCAAAGCAGCGATGGCAGTGTCTGTTCCCTGTGATCTATCAGGATCCGCAAAAGCATTGCATGCTCCAAAAAACTTACCTTATCAAATTAATTTTAAATGGGCATTAATCAAACGTTTGAAGTTAAAACAAAAGAAATTTCCAGAAGCGATTACAAAAGCTAAAATTAGATCGATCAAAACACTATATGATTTTGATGAAGTATATACCTCAAGAGCGCATGGTTTCAAAAATGCACAAGATTATTATGCAAAATGCAGCAGTCTTCAATTTCTTACCACTATCAAAACACCGGTCTTGATTTTAAACGCCCTAAACGACTCATTTTTGTCGGAAGCTTGTTATCCTTTCAAAGAAGCGGAAATGAATCCAAATGTGTTTTTAGAAACGCCTAATCGTGGGGGACATGTAGGGTTTATCAGAAGAAAAGGATATTATTACAATGAAACGCGTGCGCTAGAATTCTTTTTAGAATGTCAATAGGGTTTTGTAGATTTTATCCATCGGAAACCCCATGACATTAAAATAGGAGCCCTCAATTTTTGTAACTCCAATTTGTCCAATCCAATCCTGAATGCCATAAGCTCCTGCTTTATCGAGTACCTTAAAGTTGTGGATATAATGCCATATTTCATCGTCGCTTAGTTCTTTAAACGTGACTTTGGTAATTGAATTTATGGTTTTCTGTGAGTTTGTAGATTTAAAACAAACCGAAGTAATCACCTCATGGGTATTGCCACTCAAAGTTTTTAGCATTTCAAACGCATCGTTGTTGTCTTTTGGTTTCCCAAGAGCTTTATTATCAAACCACACAATGGTATCGCTAGTTATTAGAATGTCATTAGGTTTCAATTCCTCAACAAATGGCATGGATTTAAGTTGTGCCAAATAATCTGATATTTCAAAATGTCGAAGCCTGTTTGGATATTCTTCTATAACCGATTTAATTCGGATTTCAAAATCCAGTCCAAGCCCTTTGATTAACTCCTGTCTTCTGGGAGAAGATGAGGCTAAAATGATGTGTTTAGATTTTAAAATAGTTGCAAGCATTCTTATAATTTAATCATACTGAGCATCAAATCCTTTCATCCAATGACCTTGTACTTTTAGAACTTGTTCTATAATATCACGTGCCGATCCAGCACCTCCATTTTTATGTGAAATGTATTTTGAAACCGCTTTTACTTCTGGGGCAGCATCTTGCGGACAAGTTGGAAGTCCTACAAGTTTCATCGGAGGAATATCTGGAATATCATCGCCCATATAAACCACATTTTCGGCTTTTAATTGATGTTTGTCAAACAACTCTTCGAGGTGCACAACCTTGTCATGTGCGCCTAAGCTGATTTCTTTTATTCCCAAACCTTCAAGGCGTTTGCGAACCCCTTCGTTTTTGCCACCTGAAATGATACAGACTAAAAATCCTGAATCAACAGCAGTTTTTAATGCAAATCCATCTCGTGTACTCATCTTACGAAGCATTTCTCCATCGGAGGTGACCAAAACAGAAGAATCTGTAAGGACGCCATCGACATCAAAAATAAATGCTCTAATATCTTTTAAATATTCTTTATAGCTTTTTGAATCCATGTGTGTTTTTTATTGATTTTGTAAGCAGTTCATAAATTGATTTGTATTCAGGGTGACTTTCTAAAGTTCTTAAATGTTGATTGATGGTTACTTTGTCATTGCGTTTTGCAGGTCCTGTTTGTGCATTGTATGGAGAGATAGTTTGCACTTTTTTTGCTGTCTCTAAGATTAAAGGTTTTAAAACATCAAAATTAATATTTTTAAAATCGGATAATTCGTGTGCAATTCGATACAATTGATTGGTAAAATTATTAATAAATACAGCCGATAAATGCAAGGCTTGTCGTTGTTCAGTATTTATCATATACGATGGGCTTCCCATCTCACTCGCCAACGTTTTAAGAAATTTTGAATCTTCTTTTTGCATTGTTTCGATACAAAATGGTACTTCTGAAAATGCCACTTCCGAAGTTAATGAAAACGTTTGTAACGGATAAAACACTCCTCTTCCGTGCTTCATATCTAATTGTTTCATAGCCACACTTCCCGATGTATGAACGACCAATCGGTTTTCAAAAGGGAGTTGTTTGGACAGATCAGATATCGCTTTATCACTTACGGCAATAATGTAAACATCTGCCAATTTTAAACGGTCTAAATCATGACAAAACTCAATATCTTTGATCGGAAACTTAATAGCTTTTGGATTCCTAGAATACCATTGAATCAAGTTTAAGTTTTCAGCAGCTTGAACCGCCTTTACCAAGTGCGTCCCAACATTTCCAGCTCCTAAAATTACAACAGATATCATTTAGCTAAAATAAACAAGTAATCCTTCATTTGAAAGTTTAAATAACCTAATGCCAAAATTTTATTAAAATTACTGTTAAAACCAATGAACATAAATGACTTTTCTTATTTAAATAAGTACCTTTGCAGCTCAATAAATGAGTCTATATTAGGATGCTAAAAAAAATATCAAATTTACTCTTTTCTACTCGATTAACAGGGATGCTTTTTATCGTTTTCGCGATTGCAATGGCGGTAGGGACATTTATGGATCAAGGGCAAAGCACCTCACCAACACCTTATTCCCGAACCCTGATATACAATGCTTGGTGGTTTGAAGCGATTATGGGGGTCTTTATCATCAATTTTGCAGGAAACATTTTTAGATACCGATTGTTAAGAAAAGAAAAATGGGCCACGCTAACGCTACATTTATCCTTTATATTTATTTTATTTGGTGCTTTTTTGACCCGTTATTACGGCTTTGAAGGCATGATGTCAATCAGAGAAGGTGCTACTGAAAATACCTTTTTATCTCAAAAAACATATTTAACAACTTATATTGATGGTGATTTTGAAATCAACGGTCAGCTACAACGTCGTGTGCTAGAAGAAGAGGTTGATTTTTCTCCACGTCTTTCAAATGAATTCCATTTAGAAACCTCTTATAATACGACAGCTGTATCTATTGAATTGGTTGATTTTATAGCAGGTGCAGATGAAGATATTGTACCTTCCGATGATGGCGAATATTATTTAAAACTTGTTGAAGCGGGTGATGGAGCTCCGCACAACCATTTCTTAAAATTAGGACAGGTAAGTAGCATTCATAATGTATTATATGCGTTGAATAAGCCAACCGAAGGCGCTATTAACATTACCTATACCGAAACAGATTTGACCATACAATCGCCTTATGAAGGAGAATTTATGACCATGGCATCTGGCGTGCAAGGGCGATTGGTAAAAGACAGTATTCAGCCCCTCGTACTACGCTCTCGTTACATTATCGGAAACCAAGCTATTGTGTTTCCAAAACCTGTTATCAAAGGCGTGTTTGATGTGGTTAAAAAATCGACATTACTTAAAGGCGATGAAGATGGTATTGCTTTAAAAATATCGGCTAATGGCAGCACCAAAACACTTAAGTTGCTAGGAGGGAAGGGCACTAACAATCCGTTCAAGCAAATTGAAGTGGGCGGTTTGGAATTTAATTTTAAATATGGATCCAAACTGTTGGAACTTCCTTTTGATATTAAATTAAACGATTTTATTGCTGAACGTTATCCTGGTACCGAAAAAAGCTATAAGTCTTATGAAAGTAAAGTCACTGTTTTGGAGGCTGATGAAGACGATTTTGACTTTCATATTTACATGAATAACATCCTCGATCATCGGGGTTATAAATTCTTTCAAGCCAGCTTTGATCCAGACGAAAAAGGAACTATCCTCTCTGTAAATCATGACTATTGGGGCACTTGGTTTACGTATTTGGGGTACTATTTATTGTACTTTGGTTTAATGGCAATTTTGTTGTCAAAACATGCACGTATGGAGTCCTTGCGCCGTCAACTTGATAAAATCAAGAAAAAGAAATCAACTCTGGCCATAGCTGTTACGTTCTTCATGTCTTTTAACGGTTTTGCTCAAACATTACACAGCTCGGATCACAACAATGTACGTCCGTCAACCGTACAGTTAGATTCCATTTTAAAACTAAACATCACTCCTGTTAGTGAGACAGATCGCTTAGGTGCTTTGGTCATTCAAGATATGGATGGACGTATGAAACCTATCCATACCTATGCTTCTGAATTGTTGCGTAAACTGAGCAAAAAAGATGTGTATAAAAACTTTGATGCAAATCAAGTGTTTTTGTCCATGCAAGAAAGTCCACAACTCTGGTACAACTTTCCAATTATTTACTTGCCCGCCAAAAAAGCGGATACCATTCGAACGCTTTTAGGCTTGGAAAAAACAGCTAAATATGCAGCTTTACTGGATTTTTTAGACCCAAATCTAAATTACAAATTAGGACCGTATTTGGATGATGCTTACAGTGCTCAAGTGCCAACAGCCATTCAAAAAATATTTAAGGACACCGATCAGCGTGTGAGCTTATTGTTCAACACTCTCGAAGGAAGTACCTTGCGTTTATTTCCAATTCCAAACGATGAAAATAATAAGTGGGTGTCTTCAAACGAGTTTAGAGAAGGGGGCTATAAGTTACAAGATTCACTCTACGGAAATTTTATCCGAACAGGCTTTATGGCGTATATGGCCACTTTGCAAAATGATAAAAAATCCAACACAGATTTTTCTAAAAGTCAACAATTACTGGACGCCATTAAGAAAACACAGGTAAAATATGGCGGTGAGACGATGCTTTCCGAAAAAAAAATTGATGCTGAGATTCTGTACAACCGCTATGATATTTTCAAAACTCTCTTTGAGTACTATATGTATGCGAGTACTTTGATGTTTTTATTATTGATCTTTCAAATTTTTAAAGACCGAAGTAGATATCTAAACATTACTATCAAAGTTTTTAAATTCTCTATTTTAGGATTGTTTGCGCTTCACACACTTGGACTCATAGTGCGTTGGTATGTTTCCGGTCATGCACCTTGGAGTGATGCCTATGAGTCGATGATATATGTGGCCTGGGCTACCATGGCTTTTGGGGTGATGTTAGGTGTTAAAAGTGATTTAACTTTTGCCTCTACAGCTTTTGTAACCGCTATGATTCTCATGATTGCACATTGGAATTGGATGGATCCTTCAATTGGAAACCTTCAGCCTGTTTTAGACAGTTATTGGTTAATGATTCACGTGGCCATTATTGTAGGGAGTTATGGTCCCTTTACACTTGGAATGATCTTAGGACTCATTACTTTGCTGTTGATGATTTTAACGACCTCTAAAAACAAAGAAAAGATGGCTCTAAACATCAAAGAATTGACCATTATTAATGAAATGGCTTTGACTGTTGGATTGGTAATGCTTACGATTGGAAACTTTTTAGGGGGTATGTGGGCCAATGAAAGTTGGGGACGCTACTGGGGTTGGGATCCTAAAGAAACATGGGCATTAATCAGTATCATGATTTATGCGTTTGTCATCCATATGCGTTTAATTCCTGGATTGCGTAGTCGATTTTGTTTTAGTGTAGCTTCTGTCTTAGCTTTCGGAAGTATAATGATGACCTATTTTGGAGTGAACTTTTACCTCGCAGGATTGCATTCTTACGCCAAAGATGACCAGGAAATTAGTATTTCATACATTATAACAGCCCTTGTTATTATCACACTACTTTCGATATTTGCATACAGAAAACATCTAAAATATTTTAAGACATCTTCTTAATCAAAAAGTGATTTAACGTTGTCGAATGTAATCTCTTTATAGTCCGTTATTAGCAGGTCTGCTCTTGAATAGTCTTGATCTTTAGAATGTACACTCTTGTATGCAATACAATAGATATTGGCTTCTTTTGCAGCGATAATTCCGTTGGTTGAATCTTCAATCACAAAACATTCAGCAGGGGAGACGCCAGCAGCTTTGGCAGCATTGATGAATATTTCGGGGTGGGGCTTGGAAGCTTTTAGATCAGCTCCGCTCAGCTTGTCTTTGAAATAAGGGTCTAGGTTAAAGCGTTTCATCACATTGTTAATGGTGAACATAGAGGCAGAGGAGGCCACGACCAAAGTCAATCCATTTGCATGGTAATTTTTGATAAGGGCTTCTACACCTTCGAGCAGTTGAAGGTCTGGATCTTCAAAAAATAACCTTGTGAAATGGGCTCGTTTGCCTTTTTCTAAAACGATGGGTTCAAGTGTTAAATCAAAATGCTTGCAAAGAAACTCACAAATACTCCTCGTAGATTGTCCTGTAAAACTTCTGTACATCGCATCAGACACCTCGATTCCTACATCATTAAACATCATTTTATAGGCTTTGTGGTGTAAAGGTTCGGTATCTACAATAACACCATCCATATCAAAAAGGACTGCTTTTAACATTTTTATTTTTTTTGCGAAGATACTAAATAGAGTTCATTAGATTTTAGTGATAAACGGGTAATAAATAACAAATTTTTTATATTTTCGAATTCTATAAATTACACCAATGAAATTTTTAAAAAAACTTGGACTCACTAATATTTTATTGCTGGCTTTGTGTGCAGCAATCATTTGTGTTTCTGAATACCTGTTTATGACAGGCGAAGAGTTGCATGGTATTTTTGTAGGGATCTGGGCACCTATGCTCTTAGGTCTAATGATATTCTTTAAACTCTTCCGTCTTGACCGCTAATACTATTGTTCTATATTTCTCCATTTTTGTATCGCTCTGTGTTGTGATATGGGCGTTTGTACTCATTAAACAATTTAACGATATTGACAAGCAGTAATAAGACCCCTTAATCAATTCCTATGAAAACGAACAAACCAGGATTAAATACGATATGCACTCACTCAGGGTCTATTGAAGACAAGACATTCCAAGGCAGTGTTTCTCCATTGTATATGTCCACTTCTTTTAATTTTATGGATGTTGATACGAAACGCTATCCACGTTATTTTAATACACCCAATCAAGAGCATCTCTCAAAGAAAATAGCCGCTTTAGAAAATGCGGAAGCTGCATTGATTTTTGGATCTGGAATGGCAGCTATTTCGGCAACACTTTTAACCTTCTTAAAGTCGGGTGATCATGCAGTTATTCAAAATGATATTTATGGAGGAACCCGAAATTTCATCGAATCTCATTTCAATAATTATGGCATTGAATATTCATTTACAAAAGATTTGTCATCAGAAGCTTTTAAAGATTGTATTCAGCCCAATACGAAGCTCATTTACATTGAAACACCGTCAAATCCCTTATTAAAACTTGTAGATATATTTGCGATTGCTAAATTGGCTAAAAGCCATCAGATCATTACAGCGGCAGACAATACATTTGCTACTCCAATCATTCAAAACCCGATTGATTTAGGTATTGATGTTGTAATTCACAGTGCTACCAAGTACTTTGGAGGGCATAGCGACATTAGTGCAGGTGCTGTTGCATCTTCTCAAGAAATAATGGATAAAATATGGGATTTAGCCAAAGACTTCGGAGGTAATTTAAGTGATTATACAGTTTGGTTACTCGAAAGAAGTATGAAAACTTTAGGCATTCGTGTGAAGGCACAGCAACGCAACGCAAAACGTTTGGCTAAATATTTACATAAACACCCTGCTGTTAAATCCGTATATTATCCAGGATTAAAATCAAACGAATATCATAGCTTGGCTAAAATTCAAATGAAAGGCTTTGGTGCCATGTTGTCTTTTGAACTCAAGGATCGTTATGATTCAGATCAATTCCTAAAGGCGTTAACACTTATCCAACCCTCAATGAGTTTGGCAGGAGTAGAAAGCACCATGTTATTGCCTTCTAAAACATCCCATTCATTGCTTTCCGAAGCGGACCGTGCAAATCAAGGGATTACAGATCAACTCATTCGGTTTTCTGTTGGAATTGAAACCACTAAAGATCTAATTAAAGATATAGAACAGGCCATTTCTGTGAGCAACCTAAAACAATAAGAAATATGAAAATTGATATCCTTGCTTTTGGTGCCCATCCAGACGATTTAGAATTAAGCTGTGGTGGTACAATTTATAAAGAAATTCAAAACGGAAAAACCGTTGGGATTATAGATTTGACAAAAGGGGAGTTGGGGACTCGAGGTTCGGCGGACACTCGAAAGAAAGAAGCAGCCCATGCAGCTGAACTCTTAGGCGTGTCTTTTAGAGAGAATCTAAACTTTTCTGATGGTTTTATTATGAATGATAAAGCCCATCAGTTAGAGGTCATAAAAACAATCCGTGAATACCGTCCTGAAATTGTACTGTGTAATGCCATTGACGATCGTCATACAGACCACGCAAAGGCGAGTAAGCTTGTGAGCGATGCTTGTTTTTTAAGTGGATTGGTTAAAATAGAGACCCGTTCTGTTGGAAAAAATGATTTGCAAGAACCTTGGCGTCCAAAATCTATTTACCATTATATACAATGGAAAACGCTTCAGCCAGATTTTGTAGTGGATATTAGTTCGCAAATAGATCAAAAAATGGAAGCCGTTTTGGCCTTTGCGTCACAATTCTATGATCCTAAGAGTCAGGCTCCTGAAACCCCCATTTCATCCAAAAACTTTGTAGAGAGTGTTCGTTACAGGGCGGCCGATCTTGGACGTTTGGTAGGAGTCGCCTATGCCGAAGGTTTTAATGTTGAACGACTTCCTGCAATAGATTCGTTATTTGACTTAAAATAATATTAAAAAAGGTTTGTATAAAATACTAAATACTATACATTTGCACACGCATTATTTGAATGCCAAACGGTGGTTGTAGCTCAGCTGGTTAGAGCATTGGTTTGTGGTACCAAGGGTCGCCGGTTCGAACCCGGTCTTCCACCCAAAAAGCAAAAGCTTCTCTATTAGAGAAGCTTTTTTTGTACGTCATATTTAGAGTATAGTTTATTAGTCTACAGCCTTGTCCACTTTAACAGCTTCATCTCTATTAGCTAATTCCCATGTGGTATGAAATACCAAGCGTGTTCTGTTTTCTAATAAATCATATTCAATCTTATCTGGAGTGTCCGTTGCTTTGTGATAATCGGCATGGGTGCCATTAAAATAAAAGATGATTGGAATATTGTTTTTAGCAAAATTATAATGATCCGATCGGTAATAAAAACGATTGGGGTCGTTTTCGTCATTATAAGTATAGTCCAATTCAATATTAGTATATTTTGAATTCATGTCCTCAGATAGGTTGTGTAGCTCAGTACTTAATTTATCACTTCCAATAAGATAAATGTAATTGCGTTTTCCTTCCGTTCTTTTCGGATCGGTACGTCCAATCATATCAATGTTTAAGTTGGCAACTGTTTGCGCTAAAGGCACAATCGGATCGTAGTCTGTGTAATATTGTGAACCTAACAAACCTTTTTCTTCACCCGTAACATGTAAGAATATTACAGATCGCTTTGGTCCTTGACCATTTTCTTGAGCACTTTTTAAAGCTTCGGCGATTTCTAAAATAGCTACAGTTCCAGAGCCATCATCGTCGGCTCCATTAAACACTTCACCGTCATGCATTCCTACATGATCCAAGTGTGCTGAGAGAATGATATATTCATCAGGTTTTTCACTTCCTTTAATCATAGCAGCAACATTTTCAGATGTGACAACTGCATTCTTTTGATTATAATCGATTTCTAAGCTATTTGTTTTTAATAAAACAGCACCCATCGCTTCGCTCACAAGAAACCCGTACATTGATTTTTTGGCCACATCCAAAGCTAAATTACTTTCGCCTCCTTGTTCGTCTCGCTTCTTATAGTAAGGAGCATAGCGCTTAAATAGGTACTCATTAATTAAAAAGAAGGCTTTAGCACCCTGCTCTTTGGCTGCATCACGTTTTGAACTTAATTCTTGACGCCCGTTTGACCACTTTGAATTTTTTTTGGTTCCACTAATAATATTGGTACCATCTTCATTTGTTGGTTCACCAGCAATAGCTACTACAACTTTATCAGTCACATCAATGTCTTTGTAGTCGTTATAGAGTGGATCCTTAATTCCATAACCAACTAAAACAAGATCTTGCAAATCTATTACAGCTGTTTCTGCGTCAGTTATACTTATAAAGTCCTTGTAGTATTCAAATGAGTTGTCTTCAGTCTTTATAGACACTTTTGGAGGGTTTACTGAAACTAAGGGTACATTTTGAAAATAATTTCCATCTGCTTTAGCGGCATCGATACCAAGTTTCTTGTAGTGATCTTTTAGATACTCTACCGCCAACTTTTGACCAATATCACCTGTTTCCCTCCCTTCAAATTCATCAGAGGCATAGATGTATAATTTTTCTTTTAATTCCTCAGCTGTAATGCTAGAAGCATAGGTCTGTTGATTTTGAGACTGACCAATGTTATGGTTTGCTACTAATAGTAATAGTAAAATTGTGATTTTAAGTTTCATAGATATAATAATGAGTTTGTTGTTAAGAGCAACGATATTACAAAAATTATAGTAAAAATTGGTTGATTTTGGTGTTTTTTACGCATTTTAATTACTTTTAATACAAAAGTTATTCTTTCTTAAAAACACCATAAAGTGTATGTTTTTTACGATTAAAGTAATTATGTTTAGGAATTGAAAATTATTTTTGTTTAGATTTGCAGCTTAAATATTAAACAAAATAATAATTATGAAAAAATTAATTACTTTATTATCTCTAGCCGTAGTAGGATTTACATTCGGTCAAGAAGAAGAGCCAAAATTAAACTTAAGCGGGTCTGTTGATGCTTATTACAGAGCTAACTTAGATGCTCCAAATGACGAAAATGCAATTGCGCCAGGATCTTCATTTGCAAATCTTCCAGGATTTTCATTAGGAATGGCAAATATAGTTGCCAGCTATGAAGCTTCTAATGTAGGGGTTGTTGCGGATTTAGTATTTGGACCTAGAGGAACAGATGCTGTTTTTGCTTCACCAATGAATTCAAATTCTGCAAACATTATCAATCAAATGTATGCTTACTGGAATGTGAATGAAACTGTGACCTTGACAATGGGTAATTTCAATACTTTTTTAGGGTATGAAGTTATTTCACCTGTTGGAAACTTTAACTACAGTACATCGTATTTATTTTCTTACGGACCGTTCAGTCATACAGGATTAAAAGCTGATTTTGATTTCGGTGACGAGTTTACTTTAATGGCAGCAATTATGAATCCAACAGATTTAACGGAGTATAACCCAACTGGGGATTACTCAATTGGACTTCAATTTGGATTCAAAGGTCAATACTTAAATTATTTAGCGTCTCAAGGTGCTTTTGAAGTTGATTTCACAGGTGGAATTGAATTTTCAGACTCATTTTTCTTAGGAATTAATGCAGCTTATTTTGATGCGACTGATGATATTGATGTTGATACTAGTTTTGCTGGGGTGGCTTTATATCCTCAATTATCGACTTCAGAAAAGTTTTCTTTAGGTTTAAGAGCAGAATATTTTGTTGAAACTGAAGGGGGCGTTAATGCTATTGGTGCTTACGACTTTAAAGGAGATGCAGATGTATTTGCAGTGACTTTAACAGGAAACTATTCGGTAGGTAACTTAATGATTAAGCCAGAACTTAGATTAGATTCAGCTTGCGAAGATGCTACTTTTATGGATAATAATTTAAATCCATCAAACAGTTTATCATCATTTGTATTAGCGGCGGTATATTCGTTCTAAAAAATAGACAAACTATCTTAAAAGGAGCCATTGGCTCCTTTTTTTTTTGTAAAATATGAATACATAATTTTTAAATCACGACTCCTAACGAGTACTTTATATATAATAATAAGTATATATTAATAAGTATTAGCATTCACATCCCTTAAACCTACTACTATTAATTCTGTTTAAATATTGAGTAAATAAGTTAATATTTATCCATTTTTTAAATAAAATAATGAAATATTACAATTATTTTAGGAAGTATAACTTGTATTTAAAAAGTAAAAATAACCTATAAAGTGTACTTTTTTTACGATTAAGTGCATAAAAATAATGGATTATGTATATAAAATAGTGTTAGTTTCATTTTTTTAATTTAAATTTGCAAAGTATTAATCACAAAATTTTATTAAAAATGAAAAATTTATTACTTTTTACCGCTTTAGTAAGCTTTAGTTTTGCTTCAGCACAAATTACTACAAATGCAGGAACATTTAACAAGCCAGCTGCTGGTGATACTGCTTTTGAAATGAACTTCATGCCAAATTTAGATGGAGCTGCTATGTTCGCTGAATCTAATTCAGGGACACTTATGATGCGTTCATTTAAATCGGAAACTAGAGCGACTCGAATTTCTGCATCTCTAACAGTTCTTGATACTGGTGAAGAAGATTCTAGTACATCTTATGTAGCTAGTGTTGGTTACGGAATTGAAAATCATTTTTCTGGTGCAGAACGTTTATCTACATATTGGGGATACGGAGCTAACTTAGGTTTAGCTGATTCTGGTGAAGATGATAGTGATTCTGTTGTAACTTTAGGTGCTGGAGTATTTTTAGGTGCTGATTACTATATCATTCCTAAAGTATACATCGGAACTGAGATTGGATACGGTCTTAGTATACTTGCTGCTGAAGATACAGGATTTGGTTTATCTGGTGGAGTAACAGGAATGTTAAGATTAGGTTTTAGACTATAATCACTTTACATTATAAATATCTTAAAGAGGAAGCTAAGCTTCCTCTTTTTTTTGAACTAGTTTAAACTTTTTGAGTTTAAATGAAAATTAAAAATTTTTAGTTCTATGTGAATGCTTTTTTGATTCTCATAGCAGAGTTACGATTAGAAAAAAAAAAGGAGTCCTAGGACTCCTTTTTTTATACCATAACTTTTGTATTTTTGTCATATGAAAAAAATTATCATCATAAATGGTCCTAATTTAAACTTATTAGGAACACGTGAGCCTGGTATTTATGGCGCACAATCATTTGAAGCCTTTTTTACAGATTTAAAACATAAATATGATACGTTTGATTTGATGTATTTTCAATCTAATATAGAAGGGGAGTTGATTGATAAAATTCAAGAAGTTGGATTTTCTTATGACGGTATCATTTTAAATGCAGCGGCTTATACCCATACTTCTGTTGGGATTGGTGACGCCATTAAAGCCATTGAAACTCCAGTCATCGAAGTGCATATATCCAATACCTACGCCAGAGAAGAGTTCAGACACCAATCATTTATATCTCCAAATGCTAAAGGGGTGATCCTAGGGTTTGGGTTGCAAAGCTATGAATTAGCCTTGCAAAGCTTCTTATAACCAAAAAAGACCGCCTTTTCAGACAGTCTTTCATTTTATGTATGTTGTTTATTTATTTATATGTGAATCACTTCATCATAAGCATCCGCAACAGCTTCCATCACAGCCTCACTCATTGTTGGATGTGGGTGAATCGTTTTTAAGACCTCATGTCCAGTTGTTTCAAGTTTTCGACCTAAAACAGCTTCAGCAATCATATCTGTGACGCCTGTACCAATCATATGGCATCCCAACCATTCGCCATATTTAGCATCAAAAATTACTTTTACAAACCCGTCTTTATGACCGCCAGCACTTGCTTTTCCTGAAGCTGAAAACGGAAATTTACCAACTTTAATGTCGATGCCTTGATCCTTTGCTTGGGCTTCTGTCATTCCAACACTTGCAATTTCTGGTGTACAATAGGTACAACCAGGTATGTTTCCATAATCAATCGCTTCAACATGCTGTCCTGCAATTTTTTCCACACACAAAATGCCTTCTGCAGAAGCAACATGCGCAAGGGCAGGACCTGGAGTTACATCGCCAATCGCATAGTACCCAGGAATGTTTGTTTGGTAAAAATCATTCACTAAAATCTTATCTCTATCGGTGACAATTCCAACATCTTCTAATCCAATGTTTTCAATGTTAGTTTTGATTCCAACTGCAGATAGGACCATATCAGCTTCCAAAACTTCTTCCCCTTTTTTGGTTTTAAGGGTGGCTTTTACACCTTTACCAGAAGTATCTACTGAAGTTACTTCTGTTGATGTTAAAATTTTAATCCCACTTTTCTTGAAAGAACGTTCTAATTGTTTAGAAACATCTGCATCTTCTACAGGAACAATACGGGGTAAATATTCTACTATGGTTACATCGGTACCCATTGAGTTATAGAAGTATGCAAACTCAACACCAATGGCGCCTGAGCCTACAATGATTAATTTTTTTGGTTGTTTTTCTAAAGTCATTGCTTTTCGATATCCAATAACTTTTTCACCATCTTGTGGTAAACTAGGCAATTCTCGCGAGCGTGCCCCCGTTGCAATGATGATATGATCTGCACTGTGTTCAGTCCCGTCAATATCTACTTTTTTTCCAGGTTTTAAAGTACCATATCCTGAAATAACATCGATTTTGTTTTTTTTCATTAAAAACTGAACGCCTTTACTCATGCCATCAGCCACATTTCGACTTCTATTGACAACGGCATCAAAATCTTTGTCAAATTCTTTGACTGTTAGACCATAATCATCGGCATGTTTAAGGTATTCAAATACTTGAGCAGATTTTAAAAGTGCCTTGGTAGGAATACACCCCCAGTTGAGACAAACACCCCCTAAGCTTTCCTTTTCAATCACGGCAGTTTTTAGACCTAATTGTGAAGCTCTAATTGCTGTAACATAACCTCCTGGGCCACTTCCTAAAACAATAACATCGTATTTGCTCATAAAATCAGTTTTTGGTTTTAAAGGGCAAATTTACAAAACCTATATTTAAATAGTTAAATTTTAATTAGGATTTTTTAAACTTCAAACTTACAGAGTTGACACAGTAGCGTGTTCCTGTTTTAGTAGGGCCATCATTAAACACATGGCCTAAGTGTCCGTCACAAGTTTTACAAATAATTTCGGTTCGAATCATCCCGAGGGTTTTGTCAGAAACATATCCAACTTTTCCTTCAATGGATTGATCAAAACTTGGCCATCCACAATGAGCATCAAATTTGGTGTGACTTTCAAATAGGGGTTCATGACATCCGGCACAACAATAAGTACCTTTTTCAAAATGAAGATTATAAACCCCTGAATGTGGCATTTCCGTTCCTTTTTTCCTTAGAATTCGGTACTGCTCATCCGTCAATTCTTTTTTCCAATCAATGTCGGATTTATTCATTTGGTGTAAATATTAAGGCAGCCCCATTAATACAGTGACGCTTACCAGTTGTTTTTCGAGGACCATCATTAAACACATGTCCAAGATGCCCTCCACAAGTTGCACAATGTTCTTCGGTACGTGCCATTCCAATTTTATAATCTACCGAAAACGCTACATTACCTTTAATTTCTTTGTCAAAACTCGGCCATCCAGAACCGGAGTCAAATTTGTCTGCGCCATTAAATAGGGGGGTGTTACAAGCCGCACAACTGTAAATTCCTGGGTCATACACTTTATTCAAAGGACTTGAAAACGCAGGTTCGGTACCCGCTTCTCTCAATACATAATATTGAAGGTCACTGAGTTGCATTTTCCATTCTTGTTCTGTTTTAGTTACTGGAAAAACTTCCTTTTTTTGGGCAGTGGTTTGACAAGACAACAAAAAAATGAGCATGCAAATGGAGATGGATTTTTTAAGAATCATAAAAAGGCTTAATTTTTATAGGAAGATTTAATTATTTTTATAAAAATAAGTAATAATTTAATCCGTTACTTTTTTTTCACATAAATTTGTGACTATAGACTTGTTACAGAGTCATAAAATAGACCCTTTTTAGAATCAAAAACATAAAATAAATTACAATGAAAAATCAGCTCTTTACTTTATTAGTGTGTATTCTTAGTTTTTCTTGTGCTACCAATCCGTTTACAGGCAAAAAAACAATGGCCTTTATGCCAAACTCACAGTTGTTGCCAATGGCTTTTGCGGAATACGATAAATTTCTTTCAGAAAATAAAGTCATTAAAGAAACTTCGGACGCGGAGATGATATCTCGGGTTGGTCAACGTATTTCCGTGGCTGCAGAGCGTTGGTTAGACGCCAACAACCATCAAGGGTATTTGAAAGATTATGAATGGGAATATAATTTGGTAGAGGATGAATCAGTAAATGCTTGGTGTATGCCAGGAGGTAAAATTGTATTTCATACAGGGATTTTACCAGTTGCTAAAAATGAAGCTGGAATTGCCGCTATTATGGGTCATGAAGTCGCACACGCCTTAGCAAACCATGGTCAGCAACGTATGAGTGCAGGAATGATTCAACAAGGGGTAGGAGCGGGAGTCGCGATTGCTACCAAAGATAAAACTAAATCGGAACAAGATCTATGGATGCAAGCCTTTGCGGTTGGCTCTTCTGTTGGTGGCATGTTACCTTTTAGCAGATCGCATGAAACAGAAGCGGATGAAATTGGTTTATATCTCACTGCAATTGCAGGTTATAACCCGGATGATGCGTCGTTATTATGGGAACGCATGAAAGCAAATAGCGAAGGAAAAAGTCCTCCTGAATTTTTAAGTACACACCCATCAAATGATTCTAGAATCTCTAATTTGAGAGCATTGGCTGGCAAAGCAAAAGAAGAAGCACGCAAGTTTGGAGTGACAACTTTTAGGCAATAATAACTTTATAATTGATTTAAATCGTTATTTTAGGAGCTGTTTAACCAACCAACTAGCTTTTTATGAAAAAATTTGAAAAAGGAAGCAAGCAACTAACCAATGCTTGGGCTTTCTATGACTGGGCAAATTCCGTATATCCACTAGTGATTAGCACCGCAGTATTTCCAATTTATTACAGCAGTTTGACAAGTTCTTTCGCAAATGAAGCTGGGGATGTTTCCTACTTAGGAATGCTTTGGAATCCAACCACTTTATACGATTATACTCTGTCGTTCTCATTTTTAATTGTGGCCTGTTGTTCCCCTATACTCTCCGCTATTGCAGATTATATGGGTAATAAATTAAAATTTTTAAAATTCTTTTGTCTTTTGGGTGCATTGTCTGTCATGTGTTTGTTTTTTTTTACAGGCGCTGAAACTCTTTGGGTGGCACTCACATTTACAATTTTGGCAAGTATTGGTTTTTGGGGAAGTTTGGTGTTTTATAATGCCTATTTACCCGAGGTAGCCTTTCCAAAACAACAAGATAAAGTCAGTGCTCAAGGATTTATTTACGGCTATATAGGTTCGGTATTTTTACTTGTTTTTAGTCTTTTTATGGTAGAAAAACCAGAATGGTTTGGGATTACAGACCCAACACTAGCACCACGAATTACATTTCTATTGGTAGGTGTTTGGTGGCTTGGTTTTGCTCAATTCACTTATCGCCGATTGCCAAATAATGTATTTGATCGTAAGCCAGAAAAAGATTTTATTTGGAAAGGACTTAAAGAATTGAAAATGGTATCGAAAGAACTTGTTAATTATCCGCAACTTAAATATTTTTTAGTTTCTTTTTTCTGTTTTAGTGTAGGAGTTCAAACCATCGTTTTGATGGCAGGAATTTTTGGAAGTAAAGAACTCGGATTGCCAACCTCTGATTTGATTTTCACCATCATACTGGTACAATTAGTTGCTGTTTTAGGTGCTTATTTATTTTCGAGATTATCCACTAAAATCGGTAATATCAGAACTTTGAAACTAACCCTTATGATATGGGCAGGCGTATGTTTTTTGGCATTTTCTTTAGATAAGAGCCAAGCCAATGTCGATTACTACTTTTATGGGATGGGTATTGTGTTAGGATTTGTTTTAGGAGCAACGCAATCCATTGGGCGTTCGACCTATTCAAAGCTATTGCCAGATACGCACGACCATGCCACTTATTTTAGTTTTTATGACGTTACTGAAAAATTAGCGATTGTATTAGGGATGTTTGTATTTGGATTTCTCATTTATCTTACCGATTCTATGCAATATTCTGTACTCTTTTTGGCACTCTTTTTTGCAATTGCTTATTTTGTTTTAAATCGCATCAAAGCCACCGAATATGTCAATTAATATCTTATTAACAGTGTCAAAACTTAAATTGGCATAACAATTGAACTTTAGCGAGTGTAACCAAAGGTTGTACTCTGTTAAAAGAAGATAACTTAGGTTTTAAATGAACTATTAATATCAAATCAGTTCTGTTTTTATGACAGAATGACCTAATATACCTATGAGCAAATCAAAATTTACAATGCTTGACAGTTTGTCATTACAAGACTTTGACGAAAATTCAGAGTTAATTCCGTTGATGACTACTGAAGATGAAGAAGCTATAAAAAATGAGTCACTTCCAGAAACAATTTCGATCCTATCGCTACGAAATACTGTTTTATTTCCCGGTGTTGTCATTCCAATTACTGCTGGACGCGACAAATCCATTCAGTTAATTAATGACGCCAACTCAGGTTCAAAAGTTATTGGAGTGGTATCTCAAAAAGATGAAAGTGTAGAAGATCCTACTATTGATGACATTTATACAACAGGAACGGTTGCCCGTATTTTGAAAGTTCTTAAAATGCCCGATGGAAATACGACTGTAATTATTCAAGGAAAAAAGCGATTTCAAATTTCTGAAATGGTTTCAGAAACCCCATACATGGTTGCTAAAATCCAGGATGTTCCAGAAGTCAACCCTTTAGGGAGTACCGAATTTACGGCAATTATAGAGTCGATCAAAGACCTTGCGCTTCAAATCATAAAACAAAGTCCGACAATTCCTAGTGAAGCTTCCTTTGCGATTAAAAACATTGAAAGCAACTCATTTTTGATCAACTTTGTATCTTCTAACATGAATTTATCAGTTGTTGAAAAACAAAAACTATTAGAAGTTAATGACCTTCAAGAACGTGCATTACATACATTAAAGCATATGAATGTTGAGTTTCAACGCTTAGAGCTCAAAAATGACATTCAATCCAAAGTGCAAAGTGATATGAACCAGCAACAGCGTGAATATTTCTTGCAACAGCAAATCAAAACCATTCAAGAAGAATTGGGTGGGGTGAGCTATGAAGAGGAAATTGAAGAAATGAAAGCGCGTGCCCTTAAAAAGAAATGGAACAAAAAGGTAGAAAAACATTTTAATAAAGAAATTGGAAAATTGCAACGGATGAATCCCCAAGTTGCGGAGTATTCAATTCAACGAAACTATTTAGATCTGTTTCTAGATTTGCCTTGGAATTCTTTTAGTAAAGATAATTTTGACCTGAAGCGTGCACAAAAAATATTGGATCGCGATCACTTTGGTTTAGAAGAAGTCAAACTTCGAATTATTGAATATTTGGCAGTGTTGAAACTTAGAAAAGACATGAAATCTCCAATCCTTTGTTTGTATGGTCCTCCAGGAGTTGGTAAAACATCTTTAGGGAAGTCTATAGCTGAAGCTTTGGGAAGAGAATATATACGTATTTCCTTAGGCGGACTTCGTGATGAAGCTGAAATTAGAGGGCATAGAAAAACATACATAGGCGCCATGCCCGGTCGAATTCTTCAAAGTTTAAAGAAAGCCGGAACTTCAAATCCCGTTTTTGTATTGGATGAAATTGATAAACTTTCGAGTTCCCATCAAGGAGATCCGTCGTCGGCAATGTTAGAAGTTTTAGACCCGGAGCAAAATTCGGAGTTTTATGACAATTTTTTAGAAATGGGATATGACCTCTCCAAAGTTATGTTTGTAGCCACGTCTAACAGTCTTAATACAATCCAACCGGCACTTTTAGACCGAATGGAAATTATCAACGTGAATGGATACACCATTGAAGAAAAAGTTCAAATTGGAAAAAAATATTTATTACCCAAGCAAATCAAAGAACATGGAATGAACGCTTCTGATCTTAAAATTGCACAACCTCAATTAGAAAAAATTGTGGAAGGATATACAAGAGAATCAGGGGTTCGTGGACTTGAAAAACAAATTGCTAAAATGGTGCGTTATGCTGCCAAAAATATTGCAATGGAAGAATCTTATGATGTTAAGGTTTCAAATGAAGTAATAGTAGAAGTTTTAGGCAGTCCAAAACTAGAGCGCGATAAATATGAAAATAACGATGTTGCAGGGGTTGTTACTGGATTGGCATGGACACGTGTTGGTGGCGATATTTTATTTATTGAATCCATTCTTTCTAAAGGGAAGGGAGCTTTAAGTATCACTGGAAATTTAGGAAAGGTAATGAAAGAATCGGCAACCATTGCAATGGAATACATCAAAGCAAATGCGGATTTATACGGATTGAAATCAGAAGTTTTTGATAACTACAATGTTCATATTCACGTTCCAGAAGGAGCCACTCCAAAAGATGGTCCAAGTGCTGGAATTACGATGTTAACTTCGTTAGTTTCTTTATTTACTCAGAAAAAAATAAAGAAGAGCTTAGCGATGACAGGAGAAATTACTTTGAGAGGAAAAGTACTTCCAGTAGGAGGGATTAAAGAGAAAATTTTGGCCGCCAAACGCGCCAAAATCAAAGAAATCATTCTTTCAAAAGATAACAAAAGTGATATTGAAGAAATCAATCAAACGTATCTGAAAGGCTTGACATTTCATTTTGTTTCTGAAATGAGTGAAGTCATCGATATAGCGATTATGAATCAAAAAGTAAAAAACGCTAAAACACTTTAAATTTTGAATGCTTAGGCATTTCTTAAAATAAACGCTGTTAATATTCGTTTTAGATTTGATTTATATATTTTTGCAAGCGAATGAGGAAAGTGTTGACTTTTTATATAGTTATGTGTTTTAGCTGTACTGCATATGCACAATTAGGAGGTGAATCTACATACCAATTTCTGAATTTAATTTCCTCTCCACGTCAAGCTGCTTTAGGAGGGAAGTCCATAACAAATATGGATTATGATGTCACTCAAGCGTTGTATAATCCAGCGACTATTAATGTTGATATGGACAACCAATTGGCAGTAAATTATTCGAATTACTTGGGAGATATTAGTTATGGCACAGCGGCATATGCATATACATGGGATAGAAGAGTACAAACCTTTCATATTGGAATGACCTATGTGAATTACGGTACTTTTGATGGCTATGATGAGAATGGAATAAGTACAGGAGAGTTTTCTGGGAGTGAAGCTGCTTTTTCTGCGGGTTATGCGACTCAAATAGGATATTCAGACTTTTATATAGGTGCAAATCTTAAGTTGATTTCTTCTAAATTAGAACAATATAATTCTTTTGGAATTGCTACGGATGTTGGGTTGCTATATATTAATGAGTATTTAGATTTTAATGCGGCACTTGTAATTCGTAATTTTGGAACACAATTAACAACTTATGCAGGGTTAAAAGAATCTTTACCTTTTGAAATTGACCTAGGGTTTTCTCAAAAACTTGAAAATGTTCCTGTAAGGTGGCATTTAACGCTTGAGAATTTACAACAATGGCCAATTGCTACCGAAAATCCAGCGCGTGGTACTACCGATTTGAATGGCACTCAAACTCCAGAAGAAGTAGGATTTTTTAGTAATATTATACGGCATACCATTATTGGATTAGAATTATTTCCAGATAGAGGATTCAACATTCGATTGGGTTATAGTTTTAGAAGGTCAGCTGAGTTAAAAATATTAGAACAACGAAATTTTTCGGGGCTTTCTTTTGGAGTTGGTTTGAAATTTAATAAATTTAGATTTAGTTATACGCATGCACGCTATTCATTAGCAGCAAATACAAGTTTTCTAGGGCTTCAAATAAATTTACAATAGTGAAAAAAATAACAATAGCCATTGATGGTTTTTCTTCAACAGGAAAAAGTACGCTTGCAAAACAATTAGCACAAAAACTTCAATATGTTTATGTTGATTCAGGTGCGATGTACCGAGCTATCGCATTATATGTATTACAACATAAATTAATTCAAGATCAGGTTCTTAACACGGCAGCTCTCATCAATCAATTGCCATCAATTGAGTTGACGTTTCAATACAATGAATCATTAGAAGCATCAGAAATTTACTTAAACGGCATAAATGTCAATACTAAGATTCGATCTATGGATGTTTCAAATACCGTTAGTCGGGTGGCAACAGTTCCGGAAGTTCGACAACAATTGGTGGGTTTACAACAACAAATGGGAGCTCTGAAAGGAATTGTCATGGATGGAAGAGATATTGGTACCGTAGTTTTTCCGGATGCTGAACTAAAGCTATTTATGACAGCTTCTGCAGAAACACGGGCTCAACGACGTTATGACGAACTCATAAGCTCGGGGACTGAAGTAACTTTTGAAGCGGTTCTTGAAAACATTACTTCACGAGATCATTTAGATTCTACTCGAGAAGATTCTCCGCTTTTTAAAGCAACAGATGCCATAGAAATTGACAATTCAAACTTGAGTTTAGAGCAGCAATTTGAAAAGGTCATGGCTCTTGTACAATCAAAAATAGTACAAGGATAAGCACTCTCTTAAAAACAGATAAGAAATCATTTGGAATCATTAGAGATTAATCGTAACATTGCACTCCTTTTAGCAAATAATAGATTCAGTAAAAGGAATTAACTTTAATTAATAACACTTTTATAGAAGAGCTTAATCGAATCTAGCTTCTGTAAAATACAAATTTTTAAACAGCCATGGCTGAAGAAAAAAACACAAATGTGGAAGAAGTGACTGCAGAAACTACCGCAGTAGAAACTCCACAAGTAAGCGAAGCTCAAGCAAACCCTGAGCAATTCCTAAAAGATTTTAACTGGCATAATTACGAAGAAGGTATTGATCCTGTGGACGATGCTAAACTCGATGAATTTGAGAAGCTAGTTGCTAGTAATTTTGTAGAAACACTTGATGATCAAGTTGTTGAAGGTACTGTTGTTCATATTTCTGATCGTGATGCGATTATTGATATCAATGCAAAATCTGAAGGAGTTATTTCGTTAAACGAATTTCGTTACAATCCAAACCTTGCAGTTGGAGATAAAGTAGAAGTTTTAATTGATGTGCGTGAAGATGCAACAGGTCAATTAATCCTTTCTCACCGTAAGGCTAGAGTTATCAAAGCATGGGATCGTGTGATTGCTGCTAACGAAACTGGAGAAATCGTAAACGGTTTTGTGAAATGTCGTACTAAAGGTGGTATGATTGTCGATGTATTTGGTATTGAAGCTTTCTTACCAGGATCACAAATCGATGTGAAGCCAATTAGAGATTACGATCAGTATGTAAACAAAACAATGGAGTTCAAGGTGGTTAAAATCAACCACGAATTCAAAAACGTTGTTGTTTCGCACAAAGCGCTTATTGAAGCGGATATCGAAATCCAGAAGAAAGAAATTATCAGTCAATTAGAAAAAGGTCAAGTTCTTGAAGGTGTGGTTAAAAACATCACTTCTTACGGAGTCTTTATGGATCTTGGTGGTGTTGATGGTTTAGTTCATATTACAGACCTTTCTTGGTCAAGAATCAATCATCCAAGTGAGATTGTAGAACTGGATCAAAAACTAAACGTTGTAATTCTTGACTTTGATGAAAATAAATCTAGAATTCAATTAGGTCTTAAACAATTAAGCAAACACCCATGGGATGCCCTTGGTGAAGACGTTAAAATTGGAGATGAAATTGAAGGTAAAGTTGTAGTCATTGCTGATTATGGTGCATTTATCGAAGTAGTAGAAGGTGTTGAAGGTTTAATTCACGTTTCTGAAATGTCTTGGTCAACGCACTTGCGTTCTGCACAAGATTTCGTTAAAGTAGGCGATAAAATTAAAGCTCAGATTTTAACTTTAGATAGAGAAGATCGTAAAATGTCATTAGGTATCAAGCAATTATCTGCAGATCCTTGGACAGATATTACTTCTAAATATCCTGTTGCTTCTAAGCACACTGGAATTGTAAGAAACTTCACAAACTTTGGTGTTTTTGTTGAATTAGAAGAAGGTATTGATGGATTAATTTACATCTCTGATTTATCTTGGACTAAGAAAGTGAAACATCCTAGCGAATTTTGTGCTGTTGGAGACAACTTAGAAGTTGTTGTTCTTGAATTAGACGTAGAAGCTAGAAAACTAAGCTTAGGTCATAAACAAACAACAGATAACCCTTGGGATAAATATCAGACGGAATTTGCACTAAACACTAAGCATACAGCTTCTATTGAAGAACTTGTTGATAAAGGTGCGACTGTGAAATTCAACGAAGATGTTACTGCATTTGTTCCCTCACGTCATCTTGAAAAAGAAGATGGGACGAAACTTAAAAAAGGTGAAGAAACTGAGTTTGTAATCATTGAATTTAATAAAGAATTCAAACGTGTTGTAGCTTCTCATACTGCTCTTTTTAAAGCAGAAGAAGTGAAGCATGTAAAAGCAGCCGTTAAAAAAGCAGCAAATACCGCAGCAGAAGCAAAACCTACTTTAGGAGATGCGAATGATGCTTTACAAGCACTTAAAGACAAAATGGACGGGAAATAGTCCCAACTAAGTCTTATAATTCAAGAGCCTTCTTAATTAAGAAGGCTCTTTTTTTATACTTACTTTTTGTGATTAGGTTTATGTTTCCACAAGGTCAAATACTGACCTGTCGCCATTTTACGTGCCATGTAGATTGCTTTATCCGCTCTGTCGCCTACAAACAACTTGTTGATTGTTTCTACCCATAATTGCAGCCATTTACCAAAATGAAGCATGTCAATACCATAGTCTAAATTTTTGTCTACTTTAAGGTGTTTCTTTGTAGGACTCCCTTTATAATTATTAACTCCAAATAAATTGGACTCCCAAAAACTAGTTAATTTTTTTAAATGAAATGGCCACTGATTCTCACTTATACGAGAATTAAATATAGGACCCAACAATTCATCAGTTCTAATTTTTGAATAAAAGGTATGGACTAAAAGCTGAATATCTTCTTTGGTCTCTATAGGTTTCATAATTCTAATTTTAGAATATTCAGTTCACATTCAACTGATTTTGGTTCTGAAGAATTGGCGTTTGGGGCATTTTCTAGATTTAAATATACCAAAAAAAAGCCGCTTCTTAAGAGAAGCGGCTTAATTTATGAAAACTTTTTTTAGGAGTCAATAGACCCTAAGACACGTTTCATAAAGCTATTCAAAGCCTCTTTTTGTGGCGTACCGTCTTTAATCATTTTATGTACTTCAAGAGCACCGTACATATTGGAAATCAATTCTCCAATCACATCCAATTCTTCATCTTTAAGACTTGGAACTTCCGTGAGTGCTTCTAAAGTTTCAAGGGTTTCAACGATATAATCTTCATCGTTTGCCTCAATAAATTGCGTTAAATGTTTAATTACTGGCAGCTTCATCAACAAGTTCTTTTAGCACGTCAAACTTGTTTGTTTGCGTTTGGTTTATAAATTGACCTGATTTAAAAACCGCAAATGTGGGTAAATTGTCCACCGTAGCGAGTTTTCGACTCTCAGGAAATTTTTCTGCATCCACAATTACAAAAGTTGCTTCTGGCATTTCAGAAGCTAGTTTTTTGAATTTTGGTTTCATAATTCTACAATTTCCACACCATGTTGCGGAGTATTGTACGACCACAAATGAATTGTCAGAAATAATAGCTTGTAAATTATCTTCAGAAAGTTCTTGCATGATTCCTAGTTTTTAGTGAGAAGCTAAATAGCTTGCAACTCCTTTAGCATTGGCTTGCATGGCATCTTTACCTTCTTCCCAGTTTGCGGGACATACTTCTCCTTTTTCTTGTACATGTGTGTAGGCATCAATCAGTCTTAAAAACTCAGCTACATTTCGACCAAGTGGCATATCGTTAACACTTTCGTGAACCACTGTTCCTTCTTCATCAATAATGTAAGTTGCTCTATAAGTCACGTTATCACCTTCTACGAGAACCACTCCAGTTTCTTCGTTGTACGTTTCCTCCGAGATATCTAAAATACCAAGTGTGGAAGCTAAATTTCTGTTAGAATCCGCTAAAATAGGGTAGGTAACACCTTCAATACCTCCGTTGTCTTTTGCAGTAGATAACCATGCAAAATGCACTTCTGGAGTATCACATGATGCGCCAATTAAAATTGTATTTCTTTTTTCAAATTCAGCTTTTGCTGCTTCAAAAGCGTGTAGTTCAGTTGGACATACAAAAGTAAAATCTTTTGGATACCAGAATAAAAGTACTTTTTTCTTATTGTTGATTGCTTCTTCTAGAACGTTTACTTTAAAAGTATCGCCCATTTCATTCATAGCGTCAACACTTAAATTTGGGAATTTTTTTCCTACAATTGCCATAGTATGATTTTATATAGTTATTAAATTAATGATTACAAATATAGCATATGATTTAACTAATTATAGTACAGAAAAATTTTAATTTCCTATACTGCTATAAGTATAACTGATTATTTATAATTTGTATTAAATTAAGATTTTTTAAGTTGTTTTATCTTAATCGAGAATGCCGCAAATAAAAGAGTCATAAACGGACTGATCCAGTTGAAAAAAGCGTAGATAAAATAATCGGCAACAGAAACACCGAGTACACCACTTTGGTAGGCTCCACAAGTATTCCAAGGAACTAATACGGATGTTACAGTACCAGAATCTTCTAGTGTACGGCTTAAGTTTTCAGGTGCTAACCCTCGATCTTTATAGGCTTTTTTAAACATTTTTCCAGGAACTACTAATGCCAGATATTGATCTGATGCAGTGACATTCAGTGCCAAACAACTAGCAACAGTACTCGCAAACAATCCAAAAGTAGTGGTGGCTAAACTTAATAAAGCGTTACTAATCCGAGAGAGTGCTCCAATAGCATCCATCACCCCTCCAAAAACCATGGCACAAACAATTAGCCAAATAGTTCCCAACATTCCATTCATTCCACCTGAAGTAAATAAATCATTCAGTTCTAGACTTGTAGTTTCAACGGCTGTTTCAACCGTAATTGCTTTCATAACTCCTTTGTAAGCCGCTTCAAAACTTAATGTATTTGTTTCAGAGATTGCCATGATAATTTGAGGTTGTGCAATAATGGCTGCAATTGCACCCAACAAAGTTCCAATGAGCAACGCAATTAAGGGTGGTGTTTTCTTTACGATTAATATAATGACTAAAATAGGAACACTAAACAACCAAGGCGAAATATTAAAAGCGCCATCAATAGCTTGTAATTTATCTGATATATCGGGGGTTCCATTGGTATCTAAATTTAAACCAATAATTAAAAAAATAATCAGAGTTACTATTAGGGTCGGTACTGTAGTGAAAGCCATATATCTTATATGATCAAATAAGTTACTCCCAGCCATAGCAGGAGCTAAATTTGTGGTATCGCTAAGTGGCGACATTTTATCTCCAAAATAGGCTCCAGATAATACCGCTCCAGCAGTCATTCCTGCTGAAATCCCTAAAGTGTTTCCGATTCCAATTAAAGCAATTCCTACGGTGGCAGAGGTGGTCCAACTGCTTCCTGTTGCAATGGAGATAATCGCACAAATAATTACTGAGGCTACAAGAAAAAACGTGGGGTTTAGAATTTGTAATCCATAATAAATCATTGAAGGAATGACCCCACTAATGAGCCAAGTTCCTGCCAAAGCACCTACCATTAATAGAATTAAAAGTGCCCCTGTGGTTGATTTTACATTTTCTGCAACTTCTTCTAGCATTTGTTTGTAACTAACTTTGTTATAAAAACCAACAATGGCTGCTACGGCGGCTCCTAATATCAATATAAATTGATTACTGCCACTAAGAGCGTCATCACCAAACACATAAAAAACATTGTAAAATAACATCGCTACAAGAGCTATTACAGGGATGAGTGCTTCCCATATGCTTAACTCTTTATTTTTAATAATTACGTTGTTATCGGAATTTTTTTGGGAGATGTCATTACTTTTCATAGCCTAGTACTTCAATAATTGTGTAGTGTAATGTTACGATTTTAGTCTGTGCTTTGCAAATCAAAGCTACAATTCAAATTCAATGAATTCTACTCAGCTATCTTAATTTAGGAAAGGAGGAAGGATCCACTTCATGAAACATATTATAAACCGATTCAAATACATCATCTTCAGATGGTTTGCTAAAATAATCACCATCTGTACCGTATGCAGGTCGGTGTTCTTTTGCGGTGAGCATTTGTGGTTTGCTATCTAAGTTTTGATAGATGTCTTGATGTTCTAGGATTTCATTAAGAATATATGCCGATGCTCCCCCTGGAACATCTTCATCAACAATAAGAAGACGATTTGTTTTTTCAACACTTTTTGAAATATCTTTTTGAATGTCAAAGGGGATGAGTGATTGAATGTCAATAATTTCAACATCGATATCGACTTCCAAAAGTTCTTTTGCGGCTTGTTGAACAATGCGTAATGTGGAGCCATACGAAACAATAGTAAGATCTGCACCTTGTTTGATTGTTTCCACAACTCCGATAGGGGTTCTAAATTCACCTAAGTTTGAAGGTTCCTTTTCTTTTAATCGGTAGCCATTTAAACATTCCACTACCATTGCTGGTTGATCACTCTCTAAAAGTGTGTTGTAAAATCCGGCGGCTTTGGTCATGTTTCTTGGCACTAATATAAAAACACCTCTAATAAGGTTTAGAATTCCACCCAATTGAGATCCAGAATGCCAGATGCCTTCTAAGCGGTGTCCACGTGTTCGAATGATTAAGGGAGCTTTTTGTTTTCCAAATGTTCGGTAATGTAAGGTGGACAAATCGTCACTTATAATTTGAAGTGCATAGATCATATAATCAAGATATTGGATTTCTGCGATAGGTCTAAGCCCACGAAGAGCCATTCCAATTCCTTGACCTATAATAGTTGCTTCACGAATTCCAGTATCCGCAACTCGTATTTCACCATACTTTTCTTGTAAGCCCTCAAGTCCTTGATTCACATCTCCAATCATACCCGTATCTTCTCCAAAAATTAAAACTTCTGAATGTTTACTTAAGATTTTATCAAAATTATCACGCAAAATCAAACGCCCATCGACTAGTTTCGACGTTTCGTCAAAAACAGGAAGTACTTCTTGAATATTGGTAGCTCTTAAGGAGGATTCACTATAAAGAAGTGAACTATATTTAGGTTGATTTTTTTCAAAAAAGGTGTTCACCCACTGAACAAATTGATCTTTTTCGGGAGTGTTTTCGTGAATTAAGTGTTTTAAAACACGGCGGGCGGAACTTATAATATCTTTTCGTAAGGGGTTGTGAATTAGTTCTAACTGAGAAATCGACTTGTGAATAAAGACTTTTTGGGAAGCCGTAACTGCAGCCGATTTCATAAGTTTTATGACTTCTTGTTTTTCATTTTCTAACGGTTTAGAAAATTCTTTCCATGCTTTGAGTTTTCCTTCTTTAACGTTCTTTTTTGCACTGCGATCGATTGCAGTAATTTCTTCCTCTGTTGCGATCTCATTAGAAATGATCCAATCACGAAATTTCAAATTACAATCAATTGATTTTTCCCAGGCTAAACGCTTGTTATTTTTATATCTTTCATGAGATCCTGAAGTCGAATGTCCTTGAGGTTGAGAGAGTTCGTTAACGTGAATTAAAACAGGGATGTGTTTAGTTCTTGAGATTTGACTGGCTTTTTGGTAGGTATTAATGAGTTCTACATAATCCCATCCTTTTACCCTTAAAATTTCGTAACCCTCCTGTTTGGAATCGCGTTGAAATCCTTTTAAAATTTCAGAAATATTCTCTTTTGTTGTTTGATGTTTTGCATGTACAGAGATGCCATAGTCATCGTCCCAAATACTAATTACCATTGGCACTTGAAGTACACCAGCAGCATTTATAGTTTCAAAAAACACACCTTCACTTGTACTCGCGTTTCCAATCGTTCCCCAAGCGACTTCATTTCCTGAGTTTGAAAATTTTTCAGAATCGAGATCTTTAAGGGTTCTATAGACTTTAGATGCTTGTGCCAATCCTAACAATCGTGGCATTTGAGCCCCAGTAGGAGAGATGTCAGAACTTGAGTTTTTCTGTATTGTTAGATTTTTCCAATCAAAATTTTCGTCTAAAGAATGGGTCGTGAAATGCCCTCCCATTTGCCTTCCAGCACTCATAGGTTCTTTAGTGATATCGGTAGTTCCGTAAAGCCCAGCAAAAAACTGTTCAATGCTGAGTTCTCCAATTGCCATCATAAAGGTTTGATCTCGATAATAACCAGATCTAAAATCTCCATTTTGAAACGCTTTTGCCCAAGCTAATTGTGGAAGTTCTTTACCGTCACCAAAAATCCCGAATTTTGCTTTTCCTGTTAAGACTTCGCGTCGTCCAAGAAGGCTGCATTCTCTACTGGTGACCGCTATTGTATAATCATTCAACACTTCATTTTTGAAGTCCTCAAATGTTATGTTTTTTGTAAGGTCATTTTTGATTTGCATTCTGAGCGAATTCTAGTGAGCTGCAAATATAAAATATTTAGAGCCTATGTCCTATGCTTTGTAATGATAATTAACGGGCTGTAGCTGTTTTGAGAAAATAAAATTAGCTGTTATGTGGGTTTAATTAAAACCATTCCCTTCTGAATAGTCCTAAAAGTGCTTTGGGTTCGGCGGTAAACACGAATCGTATTTTTTGACTGTACTGAGGTTGGTTAATTTCCCATCCTAGGTTTGAATAGAAAGGAAAAAATATTTCGAAGTAATCGGTTATTAGATTGAGTCGGATTCCGGCGTCATAAACAAATAAAGGTTTTTGACCTTTATTTTTTAGAAATCCAATATCGCCATAGGCTTGGATGTATTTCCATATTGAAGCACTCGCATTTATGGTGGTTAACCATTCATTTGCGAATGCGGTATCGAGTTTTGATTTGAACCCACCTTCGGCGATAATAAGTTGTTGACTGAAGATTCCTGAAGATTCAAATTGTCCCAAATAATTATAATCAAATAAATAATCGGTTGGACGATCCAAAGCAAAATCAAAATTTTGTTCCCCTGTCGGAATTTTAGAATACAAGAACGTTCCAGCATATAGCCTTACATTATAAAATTGATTTTTATTGGAACGTCTTCTTATTTCGTAGTTTAAGGACAATTTACCAAACTGATCTGAAAATTGGGCATCCAAAAACCAATTGTGATATCTTTTGAACCCATTATAACCATCGATATACCGAATGTTAAAGACTTTATATGGAGGAGTATTTGCTTGATCATCTTCAAGTTCTACAAAATCTTTTTCGATGCTAACATATCTTAAATTCAGGCTTTTTAGTTGATTAGACCTCAAATCTGAAGCATCTCTAAAGTTAAAATTAATATAAGGAACTACCTTGGTTACAAATGCATTTTTTGCAAAACTTGAGTGCGTTACTGATAGTCCAAAATTTATGTTGTACAGGTCTTGATCTTCAAAATAACTGTTATATATAACTTTTGCAAAACCTGTTAGCGCGTTTGAATTTATACTATATATTGGAGTAATACCATACAAAAATGGTTTGTTTAAGACGCCTTTGTTATTGATGTTTACTCCTAAATTGAGACCGTCATATATATTTTTATATTCTACTATTGGTAAAAAATACAATTGATTATTTTGGGGTGATTCTACATCTTTAAAAAATCGTAATTGAAACGGTTTATTAAATAAAGATTTCCCAGAGATGTTTTTCCAATTGTTTCTTAAATCAAACTCAGGAACTTTTTTATCATAATTAAGCACCAATTTGTCTGCTTGCAAGTTGGGAACGACAAATTGCTTTTTATCTCTAATTCCTGTAAGCCATTGTTTAGAAATAATTTTCCCATCTTTAAACATAAAAAGAGATATAGGCCTTTGCCCACTCTTTTTGTTTTTGACCGTAAAATAGATTGAGTCTTTTGAAGATTTTACACGAGTGATTTTATAATCTATTTGTTTGGCGTTTGTTAAATAAGAATCAAAAAACCAATCGATGTCTTTTGTAGTTTTTGTCTTTAAATAAGATTTAAAACGTTCTGTCGTTAGAAGTTCTTTTTTAGGGGTAATTACAAGTTCTTTTATCCAATCTTCAAGCTTTGAATCCTCAATAAAATCTTCAAGATAAAGAAGCCCTAAAGCAGCCTTGTATTTGCTAGACAGGTTGGCATTAAATTTTAAAAGGGAATCTTTTGGTGTATTTAATGCTTGATCGCGCCCCGTTCTTTTCATGTGTAAATAGGTCAATGGGTATTGACTATTGTACTTTAATTTTGCTAAATTATAAGATTTGATCCCCCAAACCTTTGAAAACTTCCCGATTAATGATTCATCTTTATAAAAATGTTCGACATAGTTCATTAATATAAAATTCTCAAATCCTGCTTGTATCCAATAGTCTTCTCGTGGATTTATTTTTAAGTGTCGTTTTAAATATAGCCTTGTTAAGTTTTTTAAAAGGTTTAATTCATACTTGAATTGCTTAGAAAATGGGGCTAAATAATCTGGAATAATATTTAAGCCATAGACAGGGTAGTTACTTAGATCTAAATTTGTAACTAATAGATTATCATGTGGATAGGCTGTTAGTTTTGAATTTAAGAAACCAACAACTTTTTTTAACAGTTCAATTTGTTCTAAATCACTTATTTTATTTTCGTTGATATCTGTTATGATATTTAAATTTTCAACGTTAAAATTTACAAAGCGTTTTTTGGATATGTAAAGACGACTGTCTGTGCGCTTTTTCCCTGAAAAATTAAAGCTGTTATTTTGTTGATTTAATTGTGTAGATTCTAAATTTAATTCGGAAGTAACGTCATAAAGTTCAGGAACGTTAATACTCAGTTCAATGTTAGATTCTGGCGTGTAATAGTCATTAATGTTCTTATTGCTGTATAATTTCCATTCGGAATTTTCATAGACCGCTGGAGAAATATACCAATATTTTAAATTGTAATCTCCATCCTTAGTAACTCCGTACCCTGTAAATCGATCGTTTTGAATTTGAAGCGTATATTCAAAATGTAAGGAGATTGTGGCGTTAGGTATGACTTCATTTTCTAATGAGACTTTAAAAATATCTGGGTGGTTTTCTAGGTAGGAGTAATTTATACTTTTTCCAAGAGAGTCTTTAATTGTAGTTATTTTTGTATAACCACGATCCTTCGGTTTTAGTGAGAGTAGGTCATTGTTAAATTCTTCTACAAACCGATTTGAAAGTGGAGTTTTAGGACTGCTATAACTCGACGTCCAGTCATTAAAATACAGTTCATTTAAACTGTTGTCTGAAGTATTGTGATAGTCAATTCGATGCTTAATGGTTATTGTATTCAATTCGGCATCTAAGACACCTTCAATTTGCATGGCATGTTGTCCATGAGTGGTGAATACACTTATGTATAAAATAAGCGTTAACAGGGGCTTTAATAACGGTCTTAAAATCAAAAGTTTACTTTTAAACTATTAAAAATTTGGGCTTAATTGATATTCTGTATAGAAATTATTTAGAATTTCAATGACTTCATCAGAAGTATCAACCACGTGAATTAAGTCTAAATCTTTTGCGCTGATAGTTTCAAAGCGTTCTAATAAGGTTGCTTTAATCCAATCTAACAAACCAACCCAAAAGGAAGAACCGACTAGAATGACAGGAAATTTTTCAATTTTATGAGTTTGAATTAATGTAATGGCTTCAAACAATTCATCGAGTGTTCCAAATCCACCTGGCATGACTACAATTCCTTGAGAATATTTGACAAACATGACTTTTCTAACAAAAAAATAGTCAAAATCTAAACTCTTGTCAGGGTCAATATATGGGTTGTTATGTTGTTCAAAAGGGAGTTCAATATTAAGCCCCACAGAAGTACCGCCAGCCAAATGTGCTCCTTTATTTCCAGCTTCCATAATTCCGGGACCACCTCCAGTAATGACTCCATACCCAGCTTCAACAATAGCAGATGCTACTTCAGTTGATAGTTTGTAATAGGGATCTTCTTTTGGAGTTCGAGCAGACCCAAAAATTGATACACAGGGACCTATTTTACTCATCTTTTCAAATCCATTCACAAATTCTCCCATGATTTTAAAAATTGCCCAGGAATCATTTGTTTTTATTGCATTCCATCCTTTGTGTTTGTGTTCTGGTGTCATAATACTATTATATTAAGCTCACTAATGTAATTCTTTTTTTAAAAACTTAGCAGTATAGCTCAATTTGTTTTTTACAATAGCTTCTGGTGTCCCCTTTACTAGAACTTCACCACCGCCTTTACCTCCTTCAGGACCAATATCTATGATATAATCAACGGTTTTGATCACATCTAAATTATGTTCGATAATTAGCACTGTATTACCTTTATCTACTAATTTATTTAGAACACCCATCAAAACTCGAATGTCTTCAAAATGTAGCCCTGTAGTAGGTTCATCTAAAATATAAATAGTATTTCCGGTATCACGCTTACTCAATTCTGTCGCTAATTTAATGCGTTGTGCCTCTCCACCAGATAGCGTAGTACTTTGTTGTCCCAACGTAATATAGCCTAAACCAACGTCCTTGATTGTTTTTAATTTTCTATATATTTTTGGAATATGTTCAAAGAAATCAACACCTTCATTGATGGTCATTTTTAAAACATCACTAATTGATTTCCCTTTATATCTAATTTCTAAAGTTTCCCTATTAAATCGTTTTCCTTGACAGGATTCACATTCTACATATACATCTGGCAAAAAGTTCATTTCAATAACTCGTAATCCCCCTCCTTTACATGTTTCACAGCGTCCACCTGCAACATTAAAACTAAAACGACCCAATTTATAACCTCGAATCATTGCTTCTGGAATTTTAGCAAATAAGGCTCTAATTTCACCAAAAACCCCTGTGTATGTTGCAGGATTACTTCGTGGTGTTCGTCCAATAGGCGATTGATTGATGTCAATCACTTTATCTAAATGCTCCAAACCTTTTATAGATTTATAAGGCATTGGATCCATAACTCCGTTAAAATAATAATTATTTAAAATAGGGTAGAGGGTTTGATTAATTAAAGTCGATTTCCCACTTCCAGAAACACCTGTAATTCCGATCATTTTACCCAATGGTAATTTTATCGATACGTTTTTCAGATTATTTCCTGTACAGCCTTTGAGTTCTAAGAATTTTCCATTTCCATCTCGGCGTTTTTTTGGAACTTCAATTTCTTTAACTTCACTCAAATAGTCCGCTGTCATCGTACCGCTATTTAGGATGTCTTTTGGGGTTCCTTGACTGATAATTTCGCCGCCATGTTTCCCAGCTTTTGGACCAATATCGATCACATGATCTGCTTGTTCAATCATGTCTTTATCATGTTCTACTACAAGCACTGAATTTCCTACATTTTTTAGAGCGATTAAAGATTTAATCAGTTTTTCATTATCACGCTGATGTAAACCAATGCTGGGTTCATCTAAAATATACAAAACCCCCACCAATTGCGACCCTATTTGTGTCGCCAAACGAATCCGTTGAGCCTCACCACCCGAAAGAGATTTTGAGCTTCTATTGATTGATAAATAATCCAATCCAACATCAAGAAGAAATTGTAAACGTGTCGAAATTTCTTTCAGAATTTCTTTTGAAATTAGGGCTTGATTTTTAGAAAGATGTTTTGGCAATTCTTTGAACCATTCAGATAATTCTACGACATCCATCTCTGAAAGTTCAGCTATATTTTTAGAGTTAATCTTGAAGTATAAGGATTCTTTTTTAAGTCGAGACCCTTCACAAGTCGGACATTTAATATTGTCCATATAGTTTTTTGCCCACCTTTGGATGGACCTAGAATCGGCATTCTTGTATTGACTTTCGATAAAATTAGCAATGCCTTCAAAATTAATAGTATAGTTTCGTGAAACGCCTAAGGTTTTACTATCCACCGAAAAGTCATCTTTCCCACCATATAATATAATTTGTAAGGCTTCCTTTGGAATACTTGAGATGGGATCTGAAAGCTTAAAATTGAAGCGTCGTCCTATGAGTTCTAACTGTCTAAATAGCCAAGAATCTTTTTGAACGCCTTGTGGTGCGAGTCCTCCATTTTTTATAGAAAGGCTTTTGTCAGGTATGATTTTGGTCTCATTTACTTTGTATAATGTTCCTATTCCATTACATTCTTGGCAAGCTCCTTTAGGAGAATTAAAGGAAAAATTGTTTGGTTCTGGGTTTGGATAAGAAATCCCAGACGAGGGACACATCAAATCCCGACTAAAATAACGCACGTCTTTGGTATCTTCATCCATAACCATGAGAACATTTTCTCCATGGTACATTGCTGTATTGATACTCTCAATCAGTCGGCTTGTGGATTGTGAGGTTGCATCAATTTTAAGACGGTCAATCACAATTTCAATATCGTGCATTTTATAACGATCCAGCATCATTCCTTTAGTAATATCGACAATCACTCCATCAGTTCTTACTTTTACAAAGCCTTGTTTTGCAATCTGTTCAAACAAATCTCTGTAATGTCCTTTTCGAGAACGAATTACAGGAGATAAAATGGAAATACGTTTGCCGTTAAAGGAATCTATAATTAAGTCTTTTATTTGAGCATCGGTATAGCTTACCATTTTTTCATTGGTATTATAACTGTATGCATCTGCACCTCTTGCAAATAGTAACCTTAAAAAATCATAAATTTCTGTAATGGTTCCGACCGTAGATCGCGGGGATTTACTGGTTGTTTTTTGTTCAATGGCAATGACTGGTGAAAGTCCATCAATTTTATCGACATCTGGACGTTCTAAACTTCCTAAAAATTGACGAGCATAGGCTGAAAATGTTTCAATATAACGCCGTTGACCTTCTGCATAAATGGTATCAAATGCGAGTGAAGATTTTCCACTTCCCGAAAGCCCCGTAATAACAACCAATTGATCGCGAGGAATTTTGACATCAATATTTTTCAAATTGTGTACTCTGGCACCTTTTACTTCAATAAATTCATCAAACTTGCTCATAAATTTTTTCTGTATGCGCTTAATTAGTTCTTTTTAAAATAGATCAATACTTCCTTTTCCTTCTCTAATAAGACTCACTTCTGTCCCCTTTACTTCAATGACTGTTGACGGTTGATTGTCTCCATAACCCCCATCAATAACTAAGTCAACTTTTGAACTCCATTTTTCATAGATCAATTCTGGATCTGTGGTATATTCCAGAATTTCATCCTCATCATGAATGGATGTTGACACAATTGGATTTCCCAAGGCTTCAACAATTCCCAATGCAATGGAATTGTCTGGAATTCGAATTCCAACTGTTTTCTTTTTCTTAAAAGGGTGCGGCAATGTGTTTGCTCCAGGGAGAATAAAGGTGTAGGGGCCTGGGAGTGTTCGTTTTAAAAGTTTAAATATCGGAGTTTCTATTTGGGTTACATAATCACTTAAATTACTCAAGTCATAACAAATAAACGAAAAGTTTGAACGCTCCAATTTGATTCCTTTTATTTTGGCAATGCGTTCCAATGCCTTAATGTTTGTAATATCACAGCCCAATCCATAAACCGTATCAGTTGGATAGATCACAACCCCACCTCTTTTAAGGACTTCAACCACTTTTTGAAGGGCTTTTGGGTTAGGGTTTTCAGGATATATTTTGAGAAGTTCTGCCATGAAATTTTTTGCGTTTAGGAAATAATTTCAAGTTTTGCGAATCGTAATAATAACTTTTTAACACCTCCAGTTTCAAATTTAATTTCAGCTTTCAAATCGGCTGCTTTGCCTTCAATACTCAAGACATTTCCTTTTCCAAACCGTTGATGATTTACCACATCACCAACAATTAATTTAGTGTCAAATACGTTTGAATTTGAGTTTGTTTCACTGACTTTCTTTAAATTTTTGGGTGTAGAAATTTTAAATTTTTCAACTGTTTTTGTTTTTTTCTTCATGTAGGCAGGTTTCTTATAACGCACCGTATTGGTATCGACATCTCCAAAAATATCCGCACTTAACATTGGGTTGAAACGGCGTTCTTCCTTTGGAGTTACAATCTCCAGATACTGATCATCAATTTCTTCGATAAATCGACTCGGTTCAGAATCCACAAGTTTTCCCCAACGGTAACGTGAAAGGGCATAGGTTAGATAGGCTTGTTTTTCAGCACGTGTTAGGGCAACATAAAATAAACGACGTTCTTCTTCTAATTCTTCCCGAGTACTCATACTCATTGCACTCGGAAATAAATCTTCTTCCAAGCCAACAATATACACAAACGGAAATTCCAATCCTTTTGCTAAATGGATGGTCATAAGTGCAACTTTATCGCTGTCTTCTCCCTCTTCATTATCCAAATCCGTAGCTAAAGCAACATCTTCTAAAAACTCTGCAATGGATCCTGTAGAATCTGCTAACTCTTGTTGGCCTTCAACAAAATCTTTGATTCCATTGAGCAATTCCTCAATATTTTCCATTCGAGAAATGCCTTCAGGAGTACCATCCTTTTTAAACTCTTGAATCAATCCACTGACTTTACACACATGTTCTGCCAAATCAAAGGCATTTGCCGTTTGACTCATCACTTTAAAACTTTCAATCATTGTTCTAAAGTTTTGAAGTTTTGTTTTGGTTCCCGCGTTGATATTTATGGGAAGTTCATCAAGGTGTTTTAGAATTTCAAAAATGGTTTTATCATGTTCATTGGCAGACACAATTAAGCGGTCAATAGTGGTTTGTCCGATGCCACGTCCAGGAAAATTAATAATTCGTTTTAAAGCCTCTTCATCAGAAGGATTTATAATAATGCGTAAATAGGAGAGGACATCTTTTATTTCTTTACGTTGGTAGAACGATAAACCTCCGTAAATCCGATATTCTAAGCCGCGTTTTCTTAGAGCATCTTCAATAGATCTTGATTGTGCATTGGTTCGGTATAATACCGCAAAATCACCATTTTTAGCTTGGTTTTGCATTTTGTTATCAAAGATGGTACTTGCAATATAACGGCCTTCATCCCCATCAGTTAACGATCGGTTGACAATTATTTTTGGACCTTCTTCATTAGCAGTCCAAACGACTTTTTCGAGCTTGGTTTGATTTTTTTCAATAATGGAATTTGCAGCATTTACAATGTTTTTGGTCGAACGGTAATTTTGCTCCAATCGGAATAGTTTGACATTGTCATAATCCTTTTGAAAGTTTAAAATATTATTGATGTTCGCCCCTCGAAAAGCATAAATACTTTGTGCATCATCTCCCACAACACAGATGTTTTGAAAACGGTCTGACAGTGCTCTTACGATTAAATATTGAGAGTGGTTGGTATCTTGATACTCATCTACTAAAATATACCGAAATCGATCTTGGTATTTTGCCAATACTTCTGGAAAACGAGTAATTAACTCATTAGTTTTGAGTAATAAATCATCAAAATCCATCGCACCTGCCTTAAAACAACGCGATACATATTCTTTATAAATTTCTCCCATTTCTGGACGTTTTGCCATCGCATCGGACTCTTTAAGTTCGGGGTTTTGAAAATACGCCTTTACGGTAATCAAACTGTTTTTATAGGAGGATATACGCGATTGGACTTGTTTGTATTTATAAATGTCTTTATCGAGTTTTTTCTCTTTAATAATTGAAGAAATTAAGCGTTGCGAGTCTTGAGTGTCATAGATTGTGAAATTGGAAGGGTATCCCAATTTGTCTGCCTCAATTCGTAAAATTTTTGCAAATACGGAGTGAAATGTTCCCATCCATAAATTTTTGGCTTCGCTGACTCCAACAATCGAAGCGATTCGTGTTTTCATTTCACGCGCAGCCTTGTTGGTAAAGGTGAGGGATAAAATATTAAAGGGATCAACGCCTTCACTCATCAAATAGGCGATGCGATAGGTGAGGACTCTGGTTTTTCCAGAACCTGCACCTGCAATGATAATCATTGGCCCTTCTTTCTGAAGCGTAGGTGCTAATTGTGCCTCGTTAAGTTGATTTAAATACTGTTTCAAATTTCATTTTTTCTAAGATGTGAAATTAAGGAATGTTATTCGTATTTTAAAAGGAACTTCTATAAATTATAAACAATTCTAGAGAAGTTACTAAATCCGTTTGAACATATTAATTTTTGCCTTTATATTCAAGGAAATTATTAACTTGGCAGTTATTAATCAATACACAACCTATTTAAATGGAAATTGAGTTTTATAGCCTTATCGAGTATTGCATTCCAGCGCTTATTACAGGAGGCATTGCGTATTTATTTTTTAAAGAATACACAAACAACGAAAACAAAAGACGGCACTATATTCTACATAAGTCGCTTCAAAAAGAAGTACTTCCAGTAAAACTTCAGGCTTATGAACGATTGGCGTTGGTTTTGGAACGTATGGCACCCAATAATTTATTGATCAGAATTCAACCCATTTCACAACGAAAACAAGATTACGAGCAGTTACTTATTCAAACTATCGAACAAGAATTTGAACATAATTTAGCACAACAAATTTATTTGTCCGAAGAATGTTGGAACATCATTTTAACTGCTAAAAACACCACAATTCAGTTCATTAGAAACTGCGACCTTTCAAATGAATCCACAACTGCTGATAAATTTCGTGAATTGGTACTGACCAAATCAATGGATAAATCCTCTCCAAGTACAGCTGCCTTAGCGTATTTGAAAAATGAAGTCAGCAATTTACTAACCTATTAAAGTGGATTGATGCAAAACTCAGTACTTCAAACTCCCATTGATTATCTAAAAGGTGTTGGGCCTGGGCGTGCCGAAGTTTTGAGAAAAGAATTAGGAATTCATACTTTTCAAGATCTGATTAATTTATTCCCGAATCGTTATATTGATCGCACACAATTTTATAAGGTCTCTGAACTTCAGCCTACCAAGGCTGAAGTTCAAATTGTAGGTCAAATTACGGGCTTTAAAGAAATTGGTCAAAAGCGTGGAAAACGTCTTGTAGCGACATTCAAAGATGAGACGGGTTATTTGGAATTGGTTTGGTTTAGAGGGCATAAATGGATTCGTGAGCATCTGAAACTCCATTCAGATTATGTGATTTTTGGAAAGATCAATGTATTTAATGGGGTATTTAGCATGCCACACCCAGATATTGAACTGAAAACGGACTATGACAAAAGCCTCTCAAAAGCCATTCAACCCATTTATCCTTCTACAGAAAAATTATCAAACCGAGGGATTTCGAACCGTGTGATTTGTAAAATCATGGAACAGTTGTTTTTGCAATTGAATGGAAGTTTTGAGGAATCCTTATCAAAAGAAATTTTAGAACACCAAAAATTGATCTCTAAAAGTGAAGCACTTTTAAATATCCATTTTCCAAAAACACAAAAGCTGCTTAGTTTGTCCCAATTTCGCTTAAAATTCGAAGAACTGTTTTATATTCAACTTCAGCTCATTCTTAAAAACATCATTCACAAGTCCAAAATAAAAGGCTATCGGTTTGAAACCGTTGGGTCTTATTTTAACACCTTTTATAAGGAGCATTTACCGTTTGAATTGACCAACGCACAAAAACGTGTATTGAAAGAAATTCGAATTGATACGGGTAGTAATGCCCAAATGAACCGCTTATTACAGGGCGATGTAGGCTCAGGAAAAACCATTGTAGGGTTGATGTCTATGTTGATAGCCATTGATAATAAGTTTCAAGCAACTCTGATGGCACCTACCGAAATTTTATCGTTTCAACACTATAACGGACTAAAACCGTTTTGCGATAAGATTGGGGTAAAAATCGGATTGTTAACAGGATCGACTAAAACTGCTGCTCGAAGAACTATTCACGAACAGTTAGAATCGGGCGAATTACAGATTATTATTGGTACCCACGCACTTTTGGAAGATAAAGTGAAATTCAAAAATCTTGGATTGGCAATCATAGACGAACAACACCGCTTTGGGGTGGCACAACGTTCGAAGCTATGGAAAAAAAATACGTCACCTCCGCATATTTTAGTCATGACCGCCACACCAATTCCTCGAACTCTTGCGATGTCCGTTTATGGCGATTTGGATATTTCTGTGATTGATGAGTTACCTGCTGGAAGAAAAGCGATTAAAACGGTACATCGGTTTGATAGCAACCGACTGAAAGTCCTTGGCTTTATTAGAGAAGAAATAGCAAAAGGCCGTCAAATTTATATTGTATATCCATTGATAAATGAAAGTGAATCTTTGGATTTTAAAGATTTAATGGATGGCTATGAAAGCATTGTACGTGATTTTCCAATGCCAAACTATCAAGTATCAATTGTGCATGGACAGATGAAACCCGCCGATAAAGAATTTGAAATGCAACGTTTTGTCAAAGGCGAAACTCATATTATGGTAGCCACCACCGTTATTGAAGTCGGCGTTAATGTCCCCAATGCTTCTGTAATGATAATTGAAAGTGCCGAGCGTTTTGGATTGTCGCAACTCCATCAGTTAAGAGGACGTGTAGGCCGTGGTAGCGAACAGAGTTATTGTATTTTAATGACCAGCCACAAATTGGGCGATAACAGTAAAACGCGGATGAAAACCATGGTCAATTCAAGTGATGGATTTGAAATTGCGGAAGTTGATTTACGACTCCGAGGCCCCGGAGATATGATGGGTACTCAACAAAGTGGAGTCTTAGAAATGAAAATTGCCAATATTGTAAAAGATAAAGATATTTTGTCCTTGGCACGGCATTGGGCTAAAAAAGTGCTTGTTGCAGATCCAAAATTAATCGATCCAAAACACCAACCCATCGCACAAACCTATATGCAAATGGGGAAATATAAGAATATTTGGAATTATATTAGTTAGGTTTACAAGGAGCTAAAAAATCGTTACTTAGTTTTTGAAGGTCTTTCATAACCACTTTAAAGTCCGCTTCAAAAAGAGAGTAGAATTTCCTTAATTCGTGTCCTGCCTTGTCCATTCCTGATTTGTTTTTCGTGCGTCGATTCATTCCCCCCAAAACACGGTCAATTCCCTCAAGATCTGCATAGATTAAAAGCCAATTGCCTTCCATCATAATAGGCGCCATTTTTTGAATATTATGGGGAAGAAGTTCAGTATTGTCGCGTAATAATTTATAAAACGATTCAATATAATCTGCTAAAGGAATATCGGAATAATCCGCCCAGTTTTTAGCTAAAAAATGATCGTAAAAAATATCCACAATAATCCCTGAATAATGACCGTAGTTTTTGTGAAGCCGCTTGGTGCTTTGCCTAAAAGCAGGATGGGCATCTGTTGTTGTATCAATTTGACGGTGTAACAAGATTCCTTTTTGGATTTCGGCAGGGTAGGCGTCGTGTCTAGAGCCTTTAATACTGTCTGCCATAAAGTTTCCAATCATCACATTGGGATTTTCTCCAGAAAGAAAAATATGTGCCAAATAATTCATAGGCGCAATAATATGAATAGATTTTAATATAATTGATTTGAAGTCTTATATTTGTTAAAATTTTTTTACATGACTCTGATAAAATCAATTTCAGGAATACGAGGAACCATTGGAGGTCCCGTTGGAAACAACTTAACGCCTTTAGATACTGTGAAATTTGCTGCGGCGTATGGAACGTGGATTAAACAACAACGGTCGAAAGAAAAGTACCGTGTAGTCGTTGGAAGAGATGCTCGAATTTCGGGAGCGATGGTTCAAAATTTAGTCATGAATACACTAATTGGTTTGGGTATTGATGTCATTGATTTAGATTTGTCAACGACGCCAACTGTCGAAATTGCCGTTCCATTAGAAAAAGCGGATGGTGGTATTATTTTGACAGCCAGTCACAACCCCAAACAATGGAATGCATTAAAGTTATTAGATGCTAATGGCGAATTTTTAAATGCGGAGCACAGTCAACGTGTTTTAGATATTGCTGAAGCAGATGCTATGGAATTCGCAGATGTTGATCAATTAGGTATCATTTCCAAAAATCAAGCGTATTTTGATATTCATATCGATGAAGTACTGGATTTAGAGTTTGTAAACGTAAAAGCAATTTCAGATTGTAAATTTAAAGTGGTAGTAGATGCGGTTAATTCTACGGGAGGTATTGCAATTCCTTTACTCTTGGAGCGTTTAGGCGTTGAAGCCGTCAAAATACACTGCGAACCAAACGGACAATTTCCACACAACCCAGAACCGCTAAAACAACATTTAACAGATTTATCTGAAACCGTAGTTTCTTCACATGCCGATTTCGGAATTGCAGTCGATCCCGATGTAGATCGTTTGGCTTTTATGGATGAACAAGGCATTATGTTTGGAGAAGAATATACGTTAGTTGCTTGTGCCGATTATATTTTAAGTCAACGCCCAGGAAATACGGTAAGTAATTTAAGTTCTACTCGAGCTTTGAAAGATGTAACCGAAAAATATGGTGGAACTTATACCGCTAGTGCTGTTGGGGAAGTGAATGTTGTCAACGCTATGAAAGCAACCAATGCTGTTATTGGAGGAGAAGGCAATGGTGGCATTATTTATCCTGAGTCCCATTATGGACGTGATGCTTTGGTAGGTGTGGCTTTATTTTTGAGCTTACTGGCAGAACGAAAAATGACAGTTAGTGCGTTGAGAGCGAGCTATCCTTCTTACTTTATGAGCAAGAAGAAAATCGACTTAAACTCTACGATTGATGTGGATGCTATTTTAAAAGCGATGGAAGCAAAATATACACACGAACACATCTCTACGATTGATGGGGTTAAAATTGATTTCCCAACGGAATGGGTACATTTAAGAAAAAGTAATACCGAGCCAATTATTCGAATCTATACGGAAGCACCATCTCAAGAGGAAGCGGATGTTTTAGCAGATAGGATCATTGATGAAATAAAGACTATAGCAGGGCTTTAAACAGCGCGATGTTTCCAACGTTTGTGGGTCCAAAGGTAATATTCTGGAGCTTCGTGGATTTGTGCTTCTACAAGTTTTAGAAATTTATCTGTAATTTCATAATCCTTAAAATCGGTTGGCTTTTCTGCTAGTGTTTGAAAAGTTGCCTCGTAATAGCCTCTTTTTTTGCGTTCTACAGCAAAAAACACTACAGGCATGTCCAGTTTTTTGGCCAACATTTCAGCCCCCGTGTGAACTGGAACTTTAATGCCCATAAATTCATTCCAATGATGAGCTTTGTGTTTTTTTGGCGATTGGTCTGAAGCAAAACCATTCATAGACAAAATGCCGTTTTTCTTTGCGTCTTCTAAAACGGAAAAGGTTTCTTTGGTTGTAATTAAATAACTGTTGTATCGGGCTCTAATAGACTTAATTAATCGATCAAAATACTTATTTTGAAGACGTTTATATATGCCATAGCCACGGTGCGTCGTATAGGTTTGGAGTATAAAAATCCATTCCCAACTGCCATAATGGGCACACATGAGGACAATACTTTTATTTTGCTTTTCAAACTCCTTAATAATGTCCAAATTTTTAAAGTTGTAGCGTGCCTTCATGGATTCCAAAGAAATATTCATGGACTTGATCGATTCCAATATCATATCACAAAAATGATGAAAGAATTTTTTAGTGATTATTTTAATTTCATGATCGGATTTTTCAGGAAATACAAGTCTAAGGTTGTCTATAACCGTTTGTTTTCTGTATCTAAACACATAATACATCAAAATGTACAAAAAATCAGAAAGGGCATATAGCAATCGAAAGGGGAGTATGGAAATAAACCACAAAATAGGGTAAATTAAAATGTACGCTAGTAATTGCATTTAAAAAGATTAAATTTACAACCGCAAATATATAGCTTATTTAATATATCTCTATGAACATTAGTATTTATACTCTGATTATAATTGCATTAAACGCACTTTGCTCTTTTAAGGGCTTTAAAGAGTGTTCTTTTTTTGAATCGTACAAGTTTAATATTGGAGGCATCAAACGAGGAGAAAAACTCCGTATGTTGGTGTCTGGGTTTCTGCATGTTGACTTGCAGCATCTGTTATTCAATATGATTACACTCTATTTTTTTGCCGATCATGTAATACATAGCGTAGGGCCTTTTTATTTCTTTTTGATTTATTTTGGAAGTTTGATGTTTGGAAATTTATTATCCTATTACTTTCATAAAAATGAATCATACTATTCAGCAGTAGGGGCGAGTGGTGCTGTGACTGGCATTTTATATGCTGCTATTTTATTATACCCCGGAATGGAATTATACTTGTATTTTATTCCCATTCCTATTCCTTCTTATGTGGTAGGAGTAGGGTATATGCTGTATTCTATTTATGGGATGAAATCAAGGGTTGGAAATATAGGACATGATGCCCATTTTGGAGGTGCTATTGGAGGGTATGTACTTACATTGTTGATAGCACCACAAGTTTTAGAAACGCATTTATGGATGGTAATTCTTCTAGCAGTTCCAATTATCCTCTTGTTTTTAATGCATAAAAACAATAAGATTTAGAGGGTTCATTTTTTATTTATTCTAGCAAGTTTTTAATTGTAGCTTCCAATTCAGCACCTCTTAAACGTTCGGCAACGACTGTTCCATTTTCGTCTAAAATAAAGGTTGCAGGGATTGAATTTACACTGTAAGCTTGTGCAATTGGATCTTGCCAAAATTTCAAATTAGAAACGTTATACCAGTTTAATTGGTCTTTTTTAATGGCCTCAATCCAAAAGGCTTTCTGATTTCCACGTTCTAGAGAAACACTGATAATTTCCAATCCTTTGGAGTGGTATTTATCATATAGCTTTACCAAGTTAGGGTTTTCGATACGACAAGGTTTACACCAAGAAGCCCAAAAATCTACAATGGTCACCTTTCCTTTAATTTCACTTAGAGTAATTTGTTTTCCTTGTGGGTCTGGCGCCGTAAAATCAGGTGCTTGCATCCCAATTTTAATTTTTGGTCTATTAGGATTACTTTCAATTTTTTGTCTGATACGATCAGTAATTAATTGATTGGATTCGTTTTTGGTTTTTATGGATGCTTCGATATTTTTAAAAGCGTTGGAGGCCAATTCTACATCAAATCCTTTTTGACTTGTTAATCCCTCTAGTACAAACAATGAAAAATCAGAATCGTTGTTTGTTTTGATAAATTCGTATCCAAAGTTTTTCAATTGTGCTCTCAAAGAATCTCCTTTTTTTTGTAGCGCTTTTAAGCCTTCAGTATCTTTATTAGAATTTAAAAATTGAGATCTCACAGCATCGATCGCTTCGATCTTTTCTTGATACTGATTTTTATAGTCATTAAAAACAGCATTGTTGTACGTCCCTTCTACTTTAGATTTATGAATACTGTCTTTGTAGAGTTCTACATGAATAATCCCAGGTTCTAAAAATACAGAGGTTTGACCTCTCACCCCATCAATTATTAAAGCACACATTTCAGTTCCTTTTATTTCTCCTTTAAAAACAAAGGCACCATTAAAAACTACGGCTGTATCGGTGGCTATTCTGTTTCTGCCATTCTCAGTTTTCATCAAATAAGCTCTTAATCCATCATAAACGCCATCTGCTTTGACGATTACTTCATAATTGTCACCATAATTAGTTGTTGAAGGTTTACAACTAAATAACAATGCGATACTAATTATAAAAATGATTTGAGTTTTCATACTATTTAGGAATTTAAAATTTGTACAAAAATAAATTAAAAATATTACTTCTTTCGTTTGAAGTAATATTAATACTTTTGTAAAAAATTAATCCTTTGTATCAAAACGACACTATTATTGCTTTAGCCACCCCATCAGGTGCCGGTGCGATTGCTGTTATAAGACTTTCAGGCTCCAAAGCGATTGCAATGGTGGATGCCTCTTTTAAATCCATTTCCACCAAAAAGCTAGTTTCTCAAAAAACCCACACCATTCATTTAGGGCATGTCGTCGAAGATTCACGAGTTTTAGATGAAGTTTTAGTGTCTGTTTTTAAAAACCCTAAGTCCTATACTGGGGAGGATGTCGTTGAAATTTCATGCCATGGAAGTTCTTATATACAACAAGAAATTATACAATTATTTGTACGCAATGGTGCGCGTATTGCAAACCCAGGGGAGTTCACGCTTCGTGCTTTCCTAAATGCTAAGCTCGATTTAAGTCAAGCAGAAGCAGTCGCAGATTTAATTGCCAGTGATAATAAAGCCTCCCACCAAATTGCAATGCAACAGATGCGAGGAGGGTTCAGTAATGAAATCAAAGTCTTACGTGATGAGTTATTGAATTTTGCTTCTTTGATTGAATTAGAACTCGATTTTTCGGAGGAGGACGTAGAATTTGCCAATCGGAAACAATTTGAGGAGTTATTAGAACGCATTATTAAGGTTTTAAAACATTTGATTGATTCATTTTCAACAGGAAATGTGATTAAAAATGGAATTCCAATTTCTATAATCGGTGCGCCTAATGTGGGGAAATCTACGCTTTTAAATGCACTTTTAAACGAAGATAAAGCCATTGTGAGCGATATTGCGGGAACAACTCGTGATGCTATCGAAGATGAAATTACTATTGAAGGGATTAAGTTTCGATTTATAGATACAGCGGGCATTCGAACCACCGAGGATACCATTGAAAGTATCGGTATCAAAAAAACATTTGAAAAAATCACCCAATCCCAAGTGGTATTATATTTACTAGATTCTACTAAGGTCACAACAGAAACTATTCAGATTTTTAATTCAGAGATTCGAAAAATTCAAGAACAGTACCCAGATAAACAACTGATCGTTGTAGCTAATAAAATGGATGAAGCGGATCAGGAATATATTGAAACCTCTTTTGTATATCCTCATACGCTTTTTACTTCTGCTAAAAGCGGGTTGGGTATCGATACTTTAAAAGCGAAGTTGTTAGAATTTGTAAATACAGGTGCTTTGAGAAATAATGATACCATCATTACAAACTCCAGACATTACGATTCTCTTTTAAAAGCACTGGCTGAAGTTCAAAAAGTGCAGCAGGGGATGGATGCTAACCTTTCTGGAGATTTATTAGCAATAGACATCCGTCAGGCATTGTATCATTTTGGTGAGATTACCGGCGAAATTACTTCAGACGACCTGTTAGGGAATATCTTTGCAAACTTTTGTATTGGAAAGTAATTAGACACAATAAACACGAAATCACCCTTCAGGTTTTTCAAGTTTAAACATGCTATCTTTTGTCACACGGGTGTACCAATCGCCTCCTAAGCGTGCGACAAGATCTAATTTTTCGGAATCAATTTGGTTGTTTTCATCTAAGAACTCCGATTTCACATGGATGTGTACTACTTTGGCGATGACCAATTGACCGGCACCTCCATGTTCTCCTAGAGAAACAATGTTTTCAACCACACATTCAAAGGAAACGGGGGATTCTAAAACTCTTGGAGGTTTGACTTTAACTGAAGGAACTTCAGTTAGTCCTGTTTCAATAAATTCATTCACGCCTTTGTCATATTCTTTACTAGTTTCTGACATTTGTTCTACAATCGAAAAATCGACAGTATTAATCACGACCTGTTTTGTTTCCACTGCATTTTGAAGGGTATGTTTGGTAGTGTTGTCACGAACGCGTCTTGCTGGAGAGAAAATTAATATAGGGGGGTTGGAGCTAAAGACATTAAAAAAACTAAACGGACTTAAATTGACATTTCCCTTGGCATCTATAGTACTTGCAAATGCGATGGGTCTTGGAGCAATAGAAGCGGAGAGCAGTCTATGAACGTCTCTAGTTTCTAATAATTCGGGATCAAATGATTTTACAGTTGACATGCTAATTTTTTTAAATTGTTTTTAAAAGTGTTGATTTAACTTCTCCAAACCCCACTCGGATTGGACCTTTTTGACAATACCCTCTCATGATAACGGTATCATTATCTTGAATGAATTTTCGGGAACCACCTTCTTTTAGTTCAACAGGTTTTGAGCCTGCCCATGACAATTCGAGCATAGAACCATAAGAATCAGGACTTTTTCCACTGATGGTTCCAGATGCCATCAAATCCCCTACATTCAAATTACAACCATTAACAGTATGATGAGCCAATTGTTGGTTCATGTTCCAATACATATATTTGAAATTGGAGTGACTTACCACGGTTTCTTTACAGTTTTCAGGTTGAATGGAAACTTCTAATTTGATATCGTAATTTTTTGAGCCTTCAAAATTTAAATAGGGTAGAACAGAAGGGTCTTGTTTTGGCCCGTCTATCTTAAAGGGTTCTAAGGCTTCTAAAGTGACCACCCATGGGGACATAGAAGAGGCGAAGCTTTTCGCTAAAAAGGGACCTAAAGGTACGTATTCCCATTTTTGAATGTCTCGTGCCGACCAATCGTTAAATAATACTTTTCCGAAAATATATTCGTCAGCAGCTGCGGTCGAAACAGTCTCCCCAAGTTGAGTTGATTTCCCAATGACAAACCCCATTTCCAATTCAAAATCGACCCGAACAGACGCTTGAAAAACAGGGGCAGTATTTGAAGCTAAAACAACTTGTCCTTTTGGTCTGTGTACATTTTCACCACTGACGATAATCGAGGACGCACGTCCATGATACCCAACAGGTAAATGTTTCCAATTAGGGAGTAACGCATTGTCAGGATCCCTAAACATGGTTCCAATATTGGTAGCGTGTTCTATGCTTGAATAAAAATCGGTATAATCACCCACTTTTACTGGTAAATGCATCTGTACTGAGCTTTGTTTTATAAATATGGAGGGATGTGATTTTAATACTGAATTTTCATTGCAAAGTTCACTTTGAATACGTTCTCTTACTTTTACGGTGGTTGATTTTCCTAAGGCGATAAACTCATTTAAGGAGTCCGATTCTAAAACCTTAATGTCAAAGTTTAAATCTTCAAACACGCCCAATTCATAAGCGGCATAAACATCTAATATACGGTCTCCAATAGCAACTCCGATTCTTTTGATATGATCGGATTCAGAAAAAATACCAAAAGGTAAGTTATAGATGCTAAAATCAGAATTTTCATTAATTTTAATCCAAGAGTTCATATCTTATTTTTTTATAATTAAATCTAAGCCATCTGTAATGAGCTTTGTGAATTGTTTGTTTTGTTTTAATTTGAGTAGCTCCTCATGAATCTCATTTTTTAAAGATAAATCTTTATCATAAACCAACTCGTATAATTCCAATAAAAGTAACCATTCAAAAGGGTAATTTGATTTAACTTCCTTGAATATTCTCATTAAGGAATCAATATTAGAATCACAATTCGTTCGATAATTTTTAACGGTTTCATACAACTGATGCAATTGTTGTTCTTCGGCAGAATAAATGATTTTAGCAGTTTTAGTATCCGATATAGTATAGATGTCTTCAAACGAATTTGAATCTGCAGCTCCTGCAAATGCGGAGCAAATATGGTTTCCGATTGCCATGTCATAAACGCCCCAACTCGAATCAAATAAGAGGGTTTCAAAATGGGTTACTCTACAGTTTTTAAAGGTTATTAAAATAATTTTTCCCTGTAAATCTCTTTTACCTGTCACAATCGTTCCTTCAACTTTTACACCTCCCTCAAAAATAAGGCAGGTATTTTTTCCTTCGATAATACCATAGACTTCTAGGTCTTTGGGTGACATATCTTCGATAGCAATATTAATTCCTTCTAATTTTCCAATGGGACTTCCAAAACCACTAGGGTGGTGTTCGGTGCCGTGTCCTATCAATTCGGTTCCTTTGACAGAAAGGGCGGTTGGGCTATTGGTTTGAAAGTAAATAGGTCTATTATTGGCATCTAGAACATTGTTAAATATTCCTGAAACTTGAATTCCTGTACTCAATTCGATTGTTCCTAGTTTTTTAGAAACAATGAGTTTTTTTAATCCCTCTAAACCACCTGTTCGTATTGCCATTGTATTTGCGAATTTTTCTAAAACAAAGCTAAGACTTGCAAAGTTAGGAATTACAAATAATTGGGGTTGTGTGTTAGTGATATCAAAATTGACATCCGCCGCTTCAATAGAATACGGTATTTTTTTAACCTCATTTTTTAAACATAACTGACTTTCTTCAATGGAAGATAACAGCCCTGCACCATATAGTTTTGGATTTTCGAGTGTTCCAATAAGTCCATATTCAACGGTCCACCAATGGAGGTTTCTAATTTTAGCCATTTCAGAAAGTTCACCCATATTTTCTTGAAGCGTATTTACAGCTTTGGTAGCTTCTAAAATTTCTGTTTTTGTAGAATTTGGATTTTCTTTTAAAATAGATAAAAGCCGAATGGCCTCGTACATTTCATCGTCTTTGGGTGATGAAATGGCTTTAGATCCAATTTCTCCTAACCGTCTTAGGTATTCCAAGTATTCTGGATTTGCAATAATGGGTGCATGTCCTGCTGCTTCGTGAATAATGTCGGGAGCGGGTGTATAATTTATGTGGTCAATAGTTCTAATTTCCGATGAAATGACAAGCACATTATAGGCTTGAAATTCCATAAAGGCATTCGGTGGAATAAATCCATCAACTGAAACTGCTGCCCATCCAATTTCCTTTAGAATACGATTCATGCCTTCCATTCTAGGAATCATTTCTTGGTCAATCCCTGTTTTTTTTAGACCTTTTATGTAGCTTTTATGTGCTATTTGTTTTAGGGCATTGATATTTAATCGCATCACATACCGCCATACCGCTTGATTTTGGGCGGTATAATCATCATAAGGTTGTTGTACTATAAACTTATGAAGGTGAGTGGGTAACTTTTTTGTAACGCTGTTAAACTGCATTGTATATTCTTAAAAGCTTGTATTTAAACATCCGATTATAGGGTTCCTCTGTTTTTTTGTTCTCTTTCGATAGCTTCAAACAGTGCTTTGAAATTTCCTGCACCAAACCCTCTAGCTCCCATTCTTTGGATAATTTCAAAAAATAGGGTGGGTCTGTCTTCTACAGGTTTGGTGAATATTTGTAATAAATAGCCTTCTTCATCTGCGTCAATCATAATTCCAAGCGATTTTAATTTTTCAATATCTTCTGCCAATTCATGGTTGTGGTCAGAAAGTCTTTTTGGAACAGATTTGTAATATTCGTCTGGGGGTGTACTTAAAAACTCAACGCCTTTAGCTCTCATTTTTGCAACAGTATCAATTATATTGTTTGTTGCAACAGCAATATGCTGAACTCCTGGTCCATTGTAAAAGTCGATATATTCCTCAATTTGAGACTTCTTTTTTCCTTCTGCAGGTTCGTTAATTGGAAATTTAATTCTTCCATTTCCGTTGCTCATAACTTTACTCATTAATGCAGAGTATTCTGTTGTAATTTGCTTGTCATCAAAAGACAAGAAATTTACAAAGCCCATAACATCTTCGTAATATTTAACCCAGACATCCATTTCATTCCAACCCACATTACCGACCATATGATCTACAAATTTAAGACCCATTGGTTCCGGGTTGTATGCTGACTCCCATGCTTCGTAACCTGGTAAAAACACCCCTGTATAGTTTTTTCGTTCTACAAAAATGTGAACGGTTTCACCATAGGTGTAAATCCCAGCTCTAACAACTTCACCATATTGGTCTTTTTCAATCCTTGGCTCCATATAAGATTTTGCACCTCTTTTAGTTGATTCTTCCCACGATTTTTTAGCATCATCAACCCACAAAGCCACCACTTTTACACCATCACCATGCATAGATAAATGGTCATTCATCCATGAATCTTTGTGAAGTGGGGTGGTTAATACCAATTTTATTTTATCTTGTTTTATAACATAGGATGCGTATTCGGTGCACCCGGTTTCTAATCCTTTATAGGCATGCGATTGAAATCCAAAAGCAGTTTTGTAAAAATGGGCAGCTTGTTTTGCATTCCCTACAATAAATTCGATATAATCAGTACCTAATAATGGAAGAAAATCTTGAGCTTCATCAAATATTTTTTCCAATCCGTATTCTACGTTAACTATATTACTCATAACAGTTTTAAGTTTTATTTATTAATCCAAGATTTATAATAATCGTCCACTTGTAATTTTATGGCGTTTTCTGTTACCATTAATGGACTAAAGGTATCCACCATCACGGCGAGTTCAAAGGTTTCTTTTTTACCGATGCTTTTTTCCATTGTTCCTGGGTGTGGTCCGTGTGGAATTCCAGCAGGGTGTAAGGAAATACTGCCCTTATTAATATCATTTCTACTCATAAAGTCGCCATCGACATAATAAAGAACTTCATCAGAATCAATGTTAGAATGGTTGTAGGGTGCTGGTACTGAATTTGGGTGGTAATCATACAACCGAGGTACAAACGAACAGATGACAAAGTTGTTTGTTTCAAATGTTTGATGAATTGGTGGGGGTTGATGAATCATCCCTGTAATGGGTTCAAAATCGTGAATAGAAAATTTATAAGGGAAGTTATACCCGTCCCATCCAACCACACTAAATGGATGTGAAGCATACACATATTCGTGTATAGTATCTTGTTTTTTTACTTTGATTATAAAATCACCTGTTTCATTAAATGTTTCAAGTTCGGTAGGTGGATGGAGATCGCGTTCGCAATAGGGTGCTCCTTCTACATGCTGACCAAACCAGTTTCGGTAGCGTTTTGGGGTGTAAACAGGACTTTTTGACTCTACGATGAATAAACGATTGTTTGCATCCTTAAATTCAATTTGATAGATGATCCCCCTAGGAATCACAAGATAATCTCCATATTTGAATTCGATATTCCCTAGATTTGTTCTCAGCTTCCCTGAACCTTCATGGACAAATAGGACTTCATCGGAATCGGTGTTTTTATAAAAATAAGTCGTCAATGATTCTTTGGGAGCCGCCAAACTAATCTGACAATCGTTATTCATTAAAACACAAGTCCTACTTTCTAAATAATCATTTGTAGGAGCCACATTGAAGCCTTCTAGTTTCAAGGATTTCATGTTTTTAGATACTGCAATTTTTGTAGCCACATCATAAGATTTTAAAATTTCCTTGACTTGAGTCGGACGTTGTGTATGATACATCAATGTTGACATCCCATCAAATCCAATGGTGCCAAACAATTCTTCGTAATAGAAGTTGTTGTTTGCGTCTTTAAAAACCGTGTGTCTCTTTTGGGGGATTTTTCCTAGCGTATGATATCTTGGCATATTATGTAATTTAATAGTTAGCTATAATACTGTTAAGAACAAATCTAAATATAATATGATTTAATTGTTCTTTTAACAGTAAAACAGTTTCTAAATAAGAATATTTATATGTATTTTTGAATTAATAAAGTATTTTATTCTTTTAAAGGATAATTTTAAAATCATTACGATAAATTTTTTCTAGATGCTTGATAAACTCAACAAAACCGATATTGAAATATTAAGACTGTTACAGCAAAATAGTAACCGCACCATAAAAAACATTGCTGACCTTTTAGGGATGACCACCACACCTGTATTCGATCGCATTAAAAAACTGGAAAAGAAAGGTTATATCAGTAAATATGCTGCAATTTTGAATTCTAAAAAATTGGGTCTAAAATTGACTGTTTTTGCTGGAATTGCCCTTAAAAACCACACACGGAGTTATTTAGAAAAATTTGTAAAAACCATCAATGGATTTCCTGAAGTGGTTGAGTGTCACCGAGTGTCGGGTAATTTTGATTATTTATTAAAATTGGTGTTGGTGGATATCGAAGACTACGAACAATTTATTTTAACAAAACTCGCACTTATAACAGATTTAAGCAACGTACAAAGTTATGTAGCACTGTCTGAAAGCAAATCCACTAATGAGGTGAATTTAGATCATTTGGTATAAACTTAAAAACGCTCTCTTAACACAATCAAACTGGCTTTATGACCTGTGGTTAACAACCATTCTCCAGAACCGATTAGGTTGTCACTTTCATTATAAACCTTTAATTGAGCGGTATTGGGACTGGAACTTCCCTCGTTAAGGGCTATAAACTGAATGGTATTTAAACCCTCTTTCAACTCGATATCAATAATATAGGCTGAGTTTCTGAGCGTAATATTCGGGTGAATAATTGCTTTATTAAGCATTAATTTAATGCGATCTCCGTCTTCATACTCATGATCTCTACATAAAATACGAATGTATTTAGATTTGGTTTTAATATCGCCTAAATAATAATCACGATCATACTTAGATGTGTTTTTCTGATTTTCATTAAACTGTTGTTTAATTTCCCATGTAGGATCTACCACATCGCGCGTTTTAGTAATGCCATATTTTTTCTTTGCAAATCCATCAATCGGCTTGATGCCCATAGTGATCTCAAATCCTTTATCTGTTAACCCTTTAATAGGAGAGAGGGTCAATGGAAATTGATCAGACAACGCATTTCGTTCTAAAGCGAGTGCTTTCATTCGAAATGTTTCTTGATTAGAATCCAACTGGGCATACCCCGCATAGTGCATCCCAATTAATAATAGTAACAGCATCAAACTCCGATTCATAAAACGTATTGGCATTTCTTCGATTGTAAAGATATTGATTTGATTGGAAACTTTTCCTAGATGTATAAAATATAAAATTCTATTTTCATACCTTTAAACTTTCAATATTTTTTTTTATTGCAAACACAACTCACATCTTTAAAACAGCAACTTTCTGGAGAACTTTACGACAGTACTCTTGTAAAATCCTTGTACGCTACGGATGCCTCTGTTTACAGAGAACTGCCTTATGCGGTGGCACTTCCTAAAACCACAGCAGATATTAAATGCCTGATTGAATTTGCACAATCAAATGCATTGTCCATTATTCCTCGTGCTGCAGGAACGTCTTTAGCAGGTCAATGTGTGGGCGATGGAATTGTGGTAGATGTCTCTAAATATATGAACGCGATTTTGGAAATTAACACACAAGAGCAATGGGTTCGTGTACAACCTGGTGTAGTTCGCGATCATTTGAATACATTTCTAAAACCCTACGGGTTCTTTTTTGGTCCCAATACATCAACAGCCAACCGCTGTACGATGGGAGGAATGGTCGGAAATAACTCTTGCGGTTCAACCTCTATTGAATATGGATCGACACGTGATCATACCCTTGCAATTAAAGCCATTTTAAATGATGGAAGTGCGGTTGAATTTACGACCCTAACCAGAGATGAATTCAATTCAAAAACAAAAGGAACTTCCTTAGAATCTAACTTATATAAACAGATTTATGCGGAGCTTGCTAATCCGATTATTCGAGAACAAATTATAGAAGGGTATCCAAAAGCATCCATTAGCCGACGGAATACAGGTTATGCTGTCGATACATTGATGCATTCAAATGTTTTTGAGGATACTCAAGAAATGTTTAATTTCTCAAAATTACTCTGTGGATCAGAAGGTACTTTGGCATTCACTACGGAACTAAAACTCCAAATTGTGCCTTTACCAAAACCGTTTCAGATAGTTTTAAACGCGCATTTCAATTCCATAACTGAAAGTCTTCAAGCCACATTAGTCGCCATGAAACTGGCGCCATCTGCATGTGAATTAATGGATAAAACAATTTTAGATTGTACCAAAGATAATATCACGCAACAAAAAAATCGATTTTTTGTGGAAGGCGATCCAGAGGCGATCCTTATGGTTGAGTTTAGAGGAGCTACTATAGAAGAAGCCAGACAACAGGCTAAAATGTTAGAAACACAACTTAAAGCGTCTCAATTGGGTTATGCATACACTCTAGTGGAAGGCGATGATTGCAATAAAGTTTGGGACTTAAGAAAGGCAGGTTTAGGACTGTTGGCAAATATTCCAGGAGCTGCAAAAGCCGTTGCCTGTATTGAAGACACCGCCGTTGATTTGGCAGACTTACCTCTTTATATTGAAGCATTTACGTCACTTATGAAATCCTATCATCAAAAAGCAGTGTATTACGCACATGCTGGGGCAGGGGAATTGCATCTAAGACCGATTTTAAATCTAAAATCATCTTCTGATGTCACTTTGTTTCGATCCATAAGTGAAGCCTCTGCTAAATTGGTAAAATCGTATCAAGGAGCGCTTAGTGGCGAACATGGAGATGGCCGAGTTCGATCGGAATTTATTCCGTTGGTTTTGGGAGAAGATAATTATCAACTCTTAAAACGAATTAAATCGACTTGGGATTCTTCATCTCTTTTTAATCCAGGTAAGATTGTAGATGCGGTGCCTATGGATAAGGCCTTACGCTACGAAGCAGACCAGCCTATTTCGAAGCTTGAAACTCTCTATAATTTTGAATCTACAGGGGGTATTTTAAATACCGTTGAAAAATGTAATGGTTCTGGAGATTGTCGAAAATTAAGTTTTGCTGGAGGTACTATGTGCCCCAGTTATAGAGCGACTTTGGATGAAATAGATTCTACGCGGGGTCGTGCTAATGTATTACGTGAGTTTTTAACTCAAAATACTAAAGAAAATCCATTCGATCATCCAGAAATTAAAGAAGCTATGGATTTGTGTGTGTCTTGTAAAGCCTGTAAATCTGAATGCCCATCCAATGTGGATATGGCTAGTTTAAAAGCGGAGTTTTTGTACCAATATCAAAAAACAAATCCCATTTCACTTCGAAGCAAACTTATTGCTCACAATGCCAGAATTAATGCGGTCACCCATAAGTTTGCGGGAATTTATAATTTTATTGGAACTCGATCTTGGTTTAAATCCCTTATTGGAGTCCATTCAAAACGGTTGCTTCCAAACTTAAAGTCTAAAACGTTAAGACTGTGGTTTTCGAGTATTCAACAGAAAAGTCATTCCAAAAGCATTTATTTGTTTTGTGATGAATACACCAATCATTTTGATGTGGAACTCGGTAAAAAAACAATCTTATTATTAAATAAGTTAGGATATAAGGTATTTATGCCAGCCCATTCTGAAAGTGCACGCGCCTATATTTCAAAAGGATTTTTAGAAGAGGCAAAAACCATTGCTACAAATAATGTAAGCATTTTTAGTGCTTTGATTTCTAATGACAAACCGTTGATAGGGATTGAGCCTTCTGCTATTTTGGGGTTTAGAGATGAATACCCAAATCTTGTGGATGCGAACTTAAGATCGACTGCAGAAAATTTAGCTGAAAATGTGTTCACGATTGAGGAGTTCTTAGCCAAGGAATTGAACGCCCATAAAATTGATATTTCAAAATTCACAACAAAATCAGAGACTGTTTATTACCATGGGCATTGCCATCAAAAAGCATTGTCATCCAATACATATGCTGAAACGATTTTAAAAATGCCACCAAATTTTAAGGTTGAAACGATAGATTTGGGTTGTTGCGGAATGGCAGGGTCTTTTGGTTATGAAAAAGAACATTTTGATTTAAGTCAACAAATAGGAGAGGATCGTTTATTTCCATTTTTGAGGGAATTAAAAAAAGAAGTGATTGTATCCGCTTCTGGGACAAGTTGCAGACACCAAATTAGAGATGGAGTAAATAAAACTGCACTACATCCTATTGAAATTCTTTATAATGCACTAAATTAGCGCCAATGAATTATTTAGATATTCTTGGTTTTTTTGGAGCCTTTTTAACGGGAGTTATTATTGTTCTTTTTGGAGGGGGTGGCTCTATTTTAGCAGTTCCAATATTTGTCTATTTATTCAAATTAAATCCTGTTATTGCCACAAGTTATTCCATGTTTGTCGTTGGAACTTCAGCAGCTGTTGGAACCCTTATCAATATCAATAAGAAATTAATTGCCTATAAAACTGCTTTAGTATTTACCTTACCTGCACTGGTATCTGTCTATATGACACGACGTTTTTTAATTCCAAACATTCCAGACATCCTTTTTTCTTTTGAGAATTTTGACATCACTAAAAAGATGGTTCTTATGTTGTTTTTTAGTTTTGTCATAATTTTATCATCGGTTCTTATGATGAAGAAACCGATTACAGAATCCATCACAAAAACAACCTCCCAAAAAAATTATGGGCTATTAATAGTTATCGGTTTAGCTGTTGGAGTTTTGACGGGGTTAATAGGAGCTGGAGGTGGGTTTATCATTGTACCTGCATTGGTTGTGTTTGCAAGAATAACCATCAAACAAGCCGTTGCAACTTCTCTAATTATTATCACATTTAATTCACTTATTGGGTTTAGTTCTGATTTATCCTTCTTAAAAATAGAGTGGGATTTTCTAATTTTATTTACTACTCTGTCTATTTTAGGAATTTTTGTAGGTACTTATATTTCCAATTATGTTCGTGAATCTACCTTAAAAACTAATTTTGCACGCTTTATGATTGTTATGGCAGTAGTCATCATATTTAAAGAGTTGACTGCTTAAATTGTAACAATTTTAGTTGTTTAGCGTCAAACCAATAAACCCATATAATGAAACAAGACAATCAAACTATTGTGCTTATGCACCTTTCTCAATTAGCAACATTTGTGATTGCTTTTGGTAGTATTTTAATCCCTCTAATCCTTTGGTTTACCCAAAAAGAAAAAATTATAGACTTAGATGCACATGGAAAACAGATTCTTAATTTTCAGTTTAGCTTATTGATTTATAGTTTTATATGTATCCCCTTGGTTTTTATAGGAGTTGGAATTCTAGGTTTAATTGTGATTTTAATTCTATCGATTGTTTATCCTATTAAAAATGCGATTAAAGCCAGCAATAAAGAAGTACCTTTTTATCCATATAGCATCCCTTTTCTTAAATAAAATTGCATGCTATTAAGGCTTATGGTCATTAAATGTACAAGCAGCGGAGTAGTTTCAATTTTTTAATTACCTTTGTCCCTCGAATACGTTGAACAACTATGAGTCCAAAAGTTTTACTTAACACTAAAGAAGTAAACATCATTCTACATCGATTGGCTTGTCAACTCATTGAAAAACATACCGATTTTTCCAACACTGTTTTAATTGGTTTACAACCTAGAGGCATCTTTTTAGCACAACGTATTAAGGCACTTCTAATCGAAAATTACAACCTTTCTGAAGTACACTTAGGATTGTTAGACATCACTTTTTATAGAGATGATTTCAGGCGTACTGATAAAGTTCTCGAAGCAAACTCCACTGAAATTAATTTTTTGATTGAAAATAAACGCGTTGTTTTTATTGATGATGTGTTATATACAGGGCGTAGTATTCGTGCTGCTCTAACCGCAATTCAGTCTTTTGGGAGGCCGAGTGAGATTGAATTACTAACCCTTATAGACAGACGTTTTAGCAGGCATTTACCAATTCAGCCCGATTATAGAGGCCGACAAGTAGATGCTATTAATGATGAAAAAGTATTGGTAAATTGGAAAGAAAGTAGCGGGGAAGATGCCGTTTATTTGATAAAAAATTAAACTATGAGCGAACTAAGTGTAGATCATTTATTAGGAATAAAATATCTGAAGAACTCCGATATTGACCTTATTTTTGAAACTGCCGATCATTTTAAGAAAGTGATCAATCGTCCCATAAAAAAAGTACCCTCTCTTAGAGATATTACAATTGCTAATTTGTTTTTTGAAAATTCAACCCGTACAAAACTTTCTTTTGAACTGGCTCAAAAACGACTCTCTGCAGATGTAATTAACTTTTCATCTGGACAGTCCTCTGTGAGTAAAGGGGAAACTTTGGTAGATACTGTCAACAACATTCTTTCTATGAAGGTTGACATGGTTGTCATGCGTCACCCAAATCCGGGTGCAGCGTCATTTTTATCGAAACATATTGATGCTCAAATCATCAATGCGGGAGACGGCGCCCACGAACACCCTACACAAGCCCTTTTAGATACCTATTCAATTCGTGAAAAATATGGCGAAGTAAAAGGAAAAAAAGTAGTCATCGTAGGCGATATATTACACAGTAGAGTCGCCTTATCAAACATCTTTGCGTTACAATTGCAAGGAGCTGAAGTCATGGTTTGTGGACCGAAAACACTCATGCCAAAGCATATAAATAAACTTGGAGTTAAGGTAGAAACCAACTTACTAAAAGCGCTTAACTGGTGTGATATAGCAAATATGTTACGCGTTCAAAATGAGCGAATGGAAATTAGTTATTTTCCTTCTACTAGAGAATATACCCAACAATACGGCGTCACAAAAGCAGTGTTAGAATCTTTAGATAAAGAAATTACCATTATGCATCCTGGCCCCATTAATAGAGGTGTTGAAATCACGAGCGAAGTGGCCGATTCAGGACAAGCAATTATATTAAACCAAGTAGAAAATGGGGTTGCCATCCGAATGGCTGTGATGTATCTTTTAGCTTCAAAAATAAAACAATAAGATGATCATAAATCAGCACAATTCAACTGTAGTCATTACGCAAGATAAGACCAATAGTTCCGAGTTTTTAAAGAAACTTTCAGTTCTCCACGAACGTTATAAGAAAAACGATCTTATTTTACAGCTTAAAGACACACCGATAGCGTCTATGGATGCCTTAGTGTCGTTATCAGAAATGCACCGCCAATTAAATTATTCTTTTATTGTGGTGAGTACACACTTAAATCAAGATGATTTTGAAGATCATTTGACCATAGTTCCAACTCTTCAGGAAGCACATGATTATATTGAGATGGAACTCATGCAACGCGATTTAGGATTTTAAAACCATAACTTTTGAAACTCTCCATCCTTGGTTGCTACAGTGCAACTCCACGTATAATAGCTCACACGACCTCTCAAGTTTTAGAAACAAGAGGGCATCTTTTTTTAATTGATTGTGGAGAAGGGACACAAGTTGAATTAAGACGCCATAAAATAAAATTTAATCAGATTAAACATATTTTTATTTCTCATCTGCATGGCGATCACTATTTTGGGTTAGTAGGTTTGATTTCTACCTTTCGATTGTTGACACGTGAAACGGATTTACATATTTATGGCCCAAAAGGTTTAAAAGAAGTGATTACGCTTCAGATGAAATTAGCAAATTCATGGACCAATTTTAAATTAATTTTTCATGAATTATCATCAAAATCACCTGAACTGATTTATGAAGATGAAAAAGTATCTGTCCATACCATTCCTTTAGATCATCGGGTTTATACGAACGGGTTTTTGTTTAAAGAAAAACCATTTGAACGCAAGTTAGACATCGACAAAGCCGAAGCTCTTAACATCGATAAAGCCTATTTTAGAAAACTCAAACAAGGAGATGATGTGGTCAATGAGCAGGGTAGGATCATTCCAAATGCAGAGGTGACTTTTGAAGGGCATCAACCTAAGAGTTATGCTTTTTGTAGCGATACGGCGTATAAAGAAGACATCATTCCCATTATTAAAGGTGTGGATGTGTTGTATCACGAATCTACGTTTATGGATGCTCACGAGCATTTATGTGCTAAAACAAAACATTCAACAGCCAAACAAGCTGCTACAATAGCACTAAAAGCAAATGTGAAACAATTAATATTAGGGCATTACTCTACGCGTTACGGCAGTTTAGAAGGGTTTAAAGAAGAAGCAGAAACCGTTTTTAAAACTGTGCTACTTGCGGAGGATGGGAAAGTGTTTAACTTTTAAAATTTCTCAAACACACCCAATCCAAACAACGCAAAATCGTATTTAACAGGGTCATTAGGATCTAATCTTCTTAAAGATGTATCCAATTCTGCCAGTGCTTTCGCATCATTTTGTGAACGTTTAAGCAGTCCTAGTTTACGGGCTACATTTCCAGAATGCACATCCAAGGGACAGGATAATTGAGAAGGGGATAACTGTGTCCATAATCCGAAATCAACCTTAGTGTCATTTGGGCGAACCATCCATCTGAGAAACATATTAATTCGTTTTGCCGCCGATTTTTTTAAAGGGTCGCTAATGTGTTTTTGAGTGCGTGGGAGATGATCAATCTCAAAAAAACATTGTTTTAAATGGTGAATAGCAGTTTGCAAACTTGTAGCTTCTGCATGGGTGTTAAAAACACCCTCCAATCCGTTGTGATTTGTATAAATATGTTTTAAACTTTCTATAAACTGAATGCAATCAAGTCCATTAAAGGTGCGATGTACAAAAGAGTTTAAAGGTTCTAAATCTTTGGGTTGATGCTGCATCACAAACTGATAGGGAGTATCATCCATCATACGCATCAAGCGTTTGGCATTGTTGATAATGCTTTTACGATTCCCCCAAGCAATGGTCGCTGTGAGAAATCCTGAAATTTCAATATCCTCTTTTAATGAATAGCGATGTGGAATTTGAAGCGGGTCTGATCCAATAAAATCAGGTGTATTGTACTGAACGACTTTAGCGTCCAAAAAATCTTTGAGCTCAGAAAAATTTAGTTTTGACACGCTAGATTGTTTTTACAAGCCCATCACTCATAGTGATTTTCCGATCTGCCATATCGGCTAATTCGTGGTTGTGTGTAACAATGACAAAGGTTTGTCCGAACTGATCTCTTAATTTAAAAAACAATTGATGTAATTGTTCAGCAGATTCACTGTCTAAATTTCCTGACGGTTCATCAGCAAAAATAACTGAAGGATTGTTGATTAAAGCGCGCGCCACTGCGACGCGTTGTTGTTCGCCTCCAGAAAGCTCATTTGGTTTGTGATTTTTCCGATCTTCTAAGCCTAAAAACTTGAGTAATTCAAGCGCCTTTGCTTCGGCTTCCTTTTGTGAAGTTCCTTTAATAAAAGCAGGAATACAGATGTTTTCAATCGCAGTAAACTCCGGAAGTAACTGATGAAATTGAAAAATAAATCCCAACTGTTCGTTTCTAAACTTAGCCAAAGCAGTCTCTGAAAGCGATAGCACATCAACTCCATTAATGAGAAGTTGACTCTCTTGGTTTTTAGTAAAAAAATCCAAGGTTCCTAAAATCTGTAATAAAGTTGTTTTACCAGCTCCAGAGGCGCCTACAATTGAAACGATTTCACCTTTTTCAATTTTCAAATTCACTCCTTTAAGAACATGAAGTTTATCGTAATATTTATGTATATGCTTTGCATTAATCATACTGTGAAATTAAGTTTTATAGTTTTTATGTGCAATATTTCAAGCGAATTTTAATTAATTGTTTACTAACTTTGAATTCTAATTAATTTGATATGAAGCGAGCTGTTTTTGCGGGAGGGTGTTTTTGGTGTACTGAAGCCGTATTTATACGTCTTAAGGGCGTTCATAATGTAAAGTCAGGATTCACAGGTGGTTTTATTAAAAACCCAGCCTATCGGGAAGTCTGTCAAGGACGCACTGGGCATGCAGAAGGGATTCGGTTGGATTATGATGAATCCTTAATTTCTTATGCCGATTTAATAGAAGTATTTTTTGCAACGCATGACCCTACCACGCTTAACCGTCAAGCAAATGATGTTGGAACACACTACCGTTCTGCTATATTTTATACAGATGAGGAGCAGTTTGAAACAGCGAAGCAGTATATGAGAGCTTTGGATGCTTCAACTATTTTTGAAGACCCGATTGTCACAGAACTGACTGCTTTGGAAGCGTTTTATGATGCAGAGGAGGATCATGATAATTACTACGATCTTAACCGTGAACAGCCGTATTGTACTTATTTAATCGATCCGAAAATTAAAAAACTTAGGACTCATTTTAAAGCTATTTTAAAATAACCTTATCAGATGTGATTCCTACATTTACTATAATGTGGATTTACACCTATTATTTTGTTAAGATGCCTTCTGAAAATAGAAATTAATCCTTTAAAAACCGTCCCAATCCAAAGCGGCGAATCATTTTCTTTTCAAAAGTCCAAAAAAACTGAAATTGACCAAAAATCCACCCGATAAACACTAATAAAACTTGATAAAAAAACAAGCTAATTATGATGAATAAGATCCAATACAATACAGGATGTAAATTACCTTGAGTAATCCCCATCCATTGAATAATTGGACGCCCAACAATCACAGAAGAAGATCCTGTAATAGCAAACACAATAAAGATTCGAATAAGTTCCCATCGCATGTCAACAATCCATTTAGATTCTAATTTTGAGATGGAAAATAGTACTAGTTTTAGTAACATATAAAACACCCCTATAGAAATAGGGATAGTGGTGTAAAGTTCAGAAAATGGAAGCAGTGAAGTGAGTTTGAAAGCACTATAACCTAAGGAACAGAGTCCAATAAATGGAAATATGAGCTGCCAATTTTGATTGATTTCCCATGCTTCTTTAAATTTTTTCATGCTTCAAATTTTAAAATCAAATATACTATAACTAAAAACCTTAACGCAGTTGCTAAGGTTTTTAGTAAAATATATATAATTTAATTATTTACTTCAAAATGGAAATAATTTGAGAGGCTAATTCAGAACCTATACGATCTTGTGCCTGATTGGTTGCAGCACCAATGTGTGGCGTCAAAGAAATCTTAGGGTTCATTAGCAATTTAACTGCTGGAGTTGGTTCGTTTTCAAAAGTATCCAATCCGGCAAATGCTAATTTATTGGCATCTAAAGCTTTAACTAAAGCAACTTCATCAACGACTCCGCCACGGGCAGCATTAACCAGCCCAGCACCGTCTTTCATGAGTTCCAATTCAGCTTCGCCAATCACAAATTCTTTCTGTGCAGGGACATGTAAAGTGATAAAATCAGATTCTTTCAAAACCGTTTCTTTAGATGCAGTTTTGATTTCAAAATCAATTGTTTGACCATCAAAAAACGATAAAGAAAGGGTTGTTTTTTCTAAGAACGGGTCAAAAGCAATTACTTTCATACCAAGACCTAAAGCCATTTTTGCTGTGGCCTGACCAATTCTTCCAAATCCAATTACTCCTAAAGTTTTGCCACGTAATTCGGTGCCTTTGGCATACGCCTTTTTAAGGGCTTTGAATTTTGAATCTCCATCCAATGGCATCGCTCTGTTTGAATCGTATAAGAAACGCACCCCTGAAAATAAATGTGCAAATACCAATTCGGCAACTGATTCTGAAGAGGCTGCTGGTGTATTAATAACACTTAGTCCTTTTCCACGTGCATATTCAACATCAATATTGTCCATACCAACGCCACCTCTACCAATAATTTTTAGGTTAGGGCAGGCGTCAATAAGATCTTGTCTTACTGTAGTTGCACTTCGTACAAGAAGTGCTACAATATTTTCAGAATTGATAAAAGTTTCTAATTGTTCTTGAGCAACAGTGGTTGTAAGGACTTCAAATCCTGCTGCAGTTAAATCGTCGATTCCACTTTGTGAAATCCCGTCGTTTGCTAATATTTTCATTTTTTTATGCTTTTCGTTCTAATTCACTCATTACTTCTACTAAGGTTGCAACACTTTCTAAGGTCAATGCATTGTACATAGAGGCTCTATAACCACCAACACTTCTGTGTCCATTTAATCCATTAATTCCTGCTTCTTTCCACATAGAATCAAAAGTATCTTTTAGATTATCATCAGTAAGAGAAAAAGTGGCATTCATTGAAGAACGGTCTTCAGTGGCTGCAAAACCTTTAAACAAAGGATTCAAATCAATCTCAGAATACATCAATCGTGCTTTTTTGAAGTTTTCCTTTTCGATAGCTTCAATTCCACCAAGACTTTTAAGCCATTCAAGAGTGAGCATAGAAGTATATACCGCAAAAACAGGAGGTGTGTTAAACATACTATCTTTATCAACGTGAACTTTGTAATTCATCATTGATGGGATTTTTCTTGTTACTTTTCCAAGGATATCTTCTTTAACAACAACTAGGGTGGTTCCTGCAGGTCCCATATTTTTTTGAGCCCCAGCATAAATCAAACCAAACTTCGAAAAGTCAAGGGAACGAGAAAATATATCGCTACTCATATCACATACTAAAGGAACATCAATGTTTGGAAATTCTTTTAGTTGTGTACCAAAAATCGTATTGTTAGAGGTACAGTGAAAGTAATCAACATCCGTAGGTATTTTGTACCCTTTTGGAATGTAATTAAAATTAGCATCTTTAGAAGATACTACTTCGAGTATTTCACCATAAATTTTTGCTTCTTTGATGGCTTTATCACTCCAAGTGCCAGTGTTAAGATATGCCGCACGATTTTCTAATAAATTAAGCGCAACTGCTAAAAACTGAGAACTAGCACCTCCTTGAAGAAACAAAGCTTTGTAGCCTTTACCCTCTAAACCTAATAACTCAAGTGCTAATGCACTCGCATGTTCCATCACATCAATAAATGCTTTACTGCGGTGAGATATTTCGATTAATGAGAGACCATCATCAAAATTTAAGACTGCTTGTGCCGATTTTTCTAAAACTTCTTGTGGGAGGACACAGGGTCCAGCGCTAAAATTGTGTTTTTTCATTTGAATTATATTGAGTAATCGTGTTTCAAATTAATGTTAATTTTTTCAAGCTGTAAAGGTCTGAATTATTAAAAGATAATTATATATGAAAATGCTAATATTATGTTATATTTTTAATAAAAAATCAACAGTATCAACGCCATCCGCATAATCTTCTAATTTTGGGGTTTGTGTGCTTCCGAAAGGAAGGTGCTCATCAGACAACTGATTTGATACAATGCATTGTATTTTAGAGCTATCCTGGTTTAGTTTTTCCGATAGGGATTCAAGACTGTCGTAATGCTCGTAAAAGAGTGTTGCAATAGGGGATGCGTAGCTTTCATCTTCTTTGATCATTAGAAATCCATTTTCAAGCATTTTAAATTCACTCATTAAATAGACTGCTTTATTATAATCGTAATTGTTGGCATATTTAGCGCCATTTATGATAGGATTCCAGTGGTACATTGCTTCAAAAAAGGCGTCAAAGTTATAGTCATTCGGCACAAATAGCTTTGACACACTACGGCATCCCAATCCATAATATTGAAAAATATCATTGGAAAGTTTTAATAGATCTTCTTTCGTTTCATCGCCCGTTAAGATGGCTAAAGAATTCCTATTTTTTCTAATAATAGAAGGTTTGTCTTTAAAATAATATTCAAAATAACGTGCAGTATTGTCACTTCCTGTGGCAATAACGGCATCAAACCCTTCCAGTTTTTGTTCTAAAAACAAAACTCTGCCTTTAAGTTCTGGAGCTACTTTAGTTAAGTAGAGAGTTAAAAAGGGTAGAAGGTGTTTGTCATTGGAAGATTGTTTGACGATAATTTCATGATTACAAATCAACGCACATAAAAAATCATGAAACCCAACCATAGGAATATTCCCTGCCATGATTATGGCAATCTTTTTTTGAGAAACGGTTTCAATCGGGTAGTTAGTAATCCAATTGGTTAGTTTTTCGGTAGTCAGTAGTTTTGCCCAACTTTCCAGAGCAAATAAAATATTTTTTTCAGAAAACCACCCATTGTGTTCTTCGGATAGCTTTATTTGATGCTTAAATCCATCAAAAAATAAATCATTTAAAAGAACAGATTCATCTTTTTCTATTGATTTTGTAGTGAATTGACTTAAAAAATGCCCTAATTCACTTATTGCTTTAATTGTATTTGTTTTGTGATCCATTATTTGTTTAACCGCATTTTTGGAGTTATTTTTGCATACAAATTTAAGTAATATATACTCAAAATACAGCTATGGCGATTATTATAACTGACGAATGTATCAATTGTGGGGCTTGCGAGCCCGAATGCCCTAATACAGCGATTTATGAAGGTGCTGACGATTGGCGATATAAAGATGGAACCAGTCTTGAAGGGGATTTGGTTTTAACAGACGGAAAAAAAGTGAATGCAGATGCCGCTCAAACTCCTATAAGCGACGAACTTTATTATATTGTACCCGATAAGTGCACCGAGTGTGTTGGTTTTCATGAAGAGCCTCAGTGTGCGGCTGTATGTCCTGTGGACTGTTGTGTTCCTGATGAAAATAATGTAGAAAGTGAAGAAGTGTTGTTGGGAAAACAACGCTTTATGCATCCTGAATAATTAGAATTATTTTATATAAAATGTCTTCCTGAGCGCAATTTAATTGTTGAATTAAATAATTACATTTGCAATCAAATTTTTAGACATGAAACGCCCATGCTGAAATTAGTATCACTCAAGAAAATGACTTTTTAAAATAATATATTCATACACATGAAAGCAGGTATTGTTGGATTGCCAAACGTCGGAAAATCGACCCTTTTTAATTGTTTATCAAACGCCAAAGCACAAAGTGCTAATTTCCCATTCTGTACTATTGAACCAAACATTGGTGTGGTTAATGTGCCAGACCCACGTTTGTCTAAACTTGAGGAGTTGGTAGGTCCAGAAAAAGTGATTCCTGCAACGGTAGAAATTGTAGATATAGCGGGTCTTGTAAAAGGTGCTAGTAAAGGAGAGGGATTAGGAAATCAATTCCTTGGAAATATTCGCGAAACAGATGCCATTCTTCATGTACTGCGTTGTTTTGACGACACGAATATTATTCATGTTGACGGAACAGTCGATCCAATTAGAGATAAAGAAACCATTGATATGGAGCTTCAATTGAAAGATTTGGAAACCACAGAGAAAAAGCTCGAAAAAGTAAAACGTGCTTCTCGAACAGGTAATAAAGAGGCGCAAAAAGAAGAAGTAATCTTAACAAAAATTAAAGAAAGTTTAGAGGCTGGAATTTCTGTCAGAGCTCTTGAGTTCTCTGAAGATGATTATTTGGAATTTGTAAAACCACTTCAATTTATTACAGACAAGCCAGTTTTGTATGTATGTAATGTTGATGAAGCATCGGCAGTCACTGGGAATGCCTATGTCGATTTGGTCAAAGCAAATGTAGCTAATGAAAATGCAGAAGTATTGGTACTTGCGGTTGGAACAGAAGCAGATATTAATGAATTGGACGATTATGAAGAACGCCAACTATTTCTTCAGGATATTGGACTGGAAGAACCAGGTTCAGCAAAACTGATTCGTTCGGCCTATAAATTGTTAACATTGCAAACGTATTTTACGGCGGGTGTTAAGGAAGTTCGTGCATGGACCATCACTATAGGTAGCTCTGCACCACAAGCTGCAGGAGTGATTCATACCGATTTTGAAAAAGGATTTATACGTGCAGAAGTGATTGCATATGAAGATTTTGAAAATTACGGCTCCGAAGCAAAAGTAAAAGAAGCAGGAAAAATGCGTGTGGAAGGTAAAAACTACACTGTAAAAGACGGGGATGTCATGCATTTTCTCTTTAATGTATAAGAAAACAAATTACTAATAAATTGAAAGCCAATGTTCTCAACAGCATTGGCTTTTTTTTGTTAATTAATTTGTGTTTTAAAGGTTTCATTTTTTATACTGATGTACTATATTAGCGTCCTGTCAGGAAACACCTTATGACTCAGAAATCAGACTACACAGAAGATAATATTAGATCCCTTGATTGGAAGGAGCATATTCGTATGCGTCCTGGAATGTATATTGGAAAGCTTGGAGATGGCTCTTCAGCCGATGATGGTATTTATATTTTATTGAAAGAGGTTTTAGACAACTCCATTGACGAATTTGTCATGGGAGCTGGTAAAACTATTGAGATTTCTATTCAAGGTAATAAAGTCATTGTTCGTGATTTTGGTCGAGGGATTCCTTTAGGTAAAGTTGTCGATGTTGTTTCTAAAATGAACACGGGTGGTAAATACGATTCTCGTGCTTTCAAAAAGTCTGTTGGACTTAATGGAGTTGGAACAAAAGCCGTGAATGCATTGTCCTCTTTTTTTAGAGTAGAATCGACCCGTGACGGGAAATCGGCTTCCGCTGAATTTGCTTCTGGAGTTTTAAATAATCAAGATTTATTAGAAGACACTTCTAGACGTAAAGGAACAAAAGTATCCTTTGTGCCTGATGAAATCATATTTAAAAATTACAAGTACCGAAATGAATATGTGGCACGTATGCTTAAAAACTACGTGTATCTAAACCCGGGATTGACCATATTATTTAATGGTGAAAAATTTTTCAGTGAAAATGGATTAAAAGATTTATTAGAAGATAATACCAATGCTTCCGATATGACTTATCCAATTATTCACCTGAAATCCCAAGACATTGAAGTTGCTATTACACACAGTAAAACACAATACAGTGAGGAGTACCACTCCTTTGTAAACGGTCAAAACACAACTCAAGGAGGAACACATTTAGCAGCATTTAGAGAAGCATTTGTAAGAACGATCAGAGAGTTTTATGGTAAAAACTACGAAGCTTCTGATATTAGAAAATCGATTATATCCGCCATTGCTATTAAAGTAATGGAACCTGTTTTTGAGAGTCAAACAAAAACTAAATTAGGATCGACGGACATGGGTGGTGGTTTGCCAACAGTTCGAACCTTTATCAATGATTTTTTAAAAACACAGTTAGATAACTTTCTACATAAAAATCCGGATACCGCTGAAGCTATTCAGCGTAAGATTTTACAAGCGGAACGCGAGCGTAAAGAATTGTCTGGAATCCGTAAAATTGCAAGAGATCGTGCTAAAAAATCGAGTTTACACAATAAGAAACTAAGAGATTGTCGGGTGCATTTTGGGGACATTAAGAATGGACGTAATTTAGAATCTACGTTATTTATTACCGAGGGAGATTCAGCATCTGGTAGCATCACCAAATCAAGAGATGTCAATACTCAAGCCGTATTTAGTCTAAAAGGTAAACCCTTAAATTGTTATGGGCTTACAAAGAAAATTGTGTATGAAAATGAAGAATTTAATCTGTTACAAGCCGCATTAAACATTGAAGAATCGATTGAATATTTACGTTACAATAATATTGTCATTGCAACAGATGCCGATGTCGATGGGATGCACATTCGATTATTATTGATCACATTTTTCCTTCAATTTTTCCCAGAAATTATTAAAGAAGGTCACTTATATATATTACAAACACCCTTGTTTAGAGTGCGTAATAAAAAAGAAACGGTTTATTGTTATTCTGAGCAAGAGCGAAAAGATGCGATATTAAAATTAAAACCAAAACCTGAAATCACTCGATTTAAGGGATTAGGGGAGATTTCTCCGAATGAATTTAAATATTTTATAGGGGAAGACATCCGATTGGATCCTGTGATGTTAGATTCCGATATGACAATTGATTCCTTACTTCAATTTTATATGGGTAAAAATACACCAGACCGTCAAAAATTCATTATTGAAAATCTAAAAGTTGAACTTGATATTATCGAAGAAGAGATATGATAGAAGAAAACGACGATATCACAAATGATAACATAGAAAATCAGGAAACAATTACCCGAGTTACGGGGATGTTTAAAGATTGGTTTTTAGATTATGCGTCCTACGTTATTTTGGAACGTGCTGTTCCTGCTATTGAAGATGGGTTTAAACCTGTTCAGCGTCGTATTTTACATTCAATGAAAGATTTGGATGATGGACGTTATAACAAAGTAGCTAATATTGTGGGGCACACCATGCAGTACCATCCACACGGAGATGCAAGTATTGCTGATGCAATGGTACAAATTGGTCAAAAAGATTTACTCATTGACACGCAAGGTAACTGGGGAAATGTACTTACAGGCGATAGGGCAGCAGCTTCAAGATATATTGAGGCACGCCTCTCTAAATTTGCTTTAGACGTCGTTTTTAATCCCAAAATTACAGAATGGCAAGCATCCTATGATGGGCGTCGCAAAGAGCCTATCAACCTTCCTGTAATGTTTCCATTATTATTAGCACAAGGAGCAGAAGGAATTGCTGTTGGACTGTCCACAAAAGTATTACCTCATAATTTCATTGAACTTATTGAGGGGTCTATAAAACATCTTCAAGGAAAACGATTCACTATCCTTCCAGATTTTGCAACAGGTGGTGTTGCAGATTTTAGTAATTATAACGATGGATTGCGAGGCGGTAAAGTGCGTTGTAGAGCAAAAATCTCACAACTCAATAAAAACACCTTAGTCATTTCTGAAGTGCCTTATGGGACTACAACCTCTTCATTGATTGATTCTATTCTAAAAGCTAATGAGAAAAGTAAAATTAGAATCAAAAAAATTGAAGACAATACCGCTGCAGAAGTTGAAATTTTAGTGCACTTACCTGCAGGAATTTCACCCGATAAGACCATTGACGCATTGTTTGCGTTTACTTCTTGTGAAACCTCTATTTCTCCATTAGGATGTGTTATTGAGGATAACAAACCCCTGTTTATTGGTGTGACCGAAATGTTGAAACGTTCTACAGATCATACGGTAGAATTATTAAAACAAGAATTAGAAATTAAATTAGGGGAGTTTGAAGAGCAATGGCATTTTGCATCTTTGGAACGCATTTTTATAGAAAACAGAATATACCGTGACATTGAAGAAGAAGAAACCTGGCCAGGAGTTATCAATGCAATTGACAAAGGGCTTCAGCCACACATCAAACATTTAAAACGTTCGATTACAGAAGAAGATATCACTCGATTGACAGAAATTCGAATTAAAAGAATATCTAAGTTTGATATTGATAAAGCCCAGCAAAAAATTGATGCTTTAGAAGATCAAATTGCAGAAACAAAAGGATTTTTAGCAAATCTAATTACTTATGCGATTGATTATTTTAAACGCTTAAAATCAGATTACGGCATAGGGAAAGAACGTAAAACAGAAATAAAAATCTTTGGAGATGTAGATGCAACCAAAGTCATTATTAGAAACACAAAACTCTATGTCAATCGAGAAGAAGGATTTGTAGGTACAGGTCTCAAACGTGACGAATACGTTTGTGATTGTAGTGATATTGATGATGTGATCGTATTTACTAAAGATGGTAAATTGATGATTACAAAAGTAGATAGCAAAACTTTTATTGGAAAGGGGATTATTCATGTTGCTGTTTTCAAGAAAAAAGACAAACGTACCATCTATAATATGATTTATAAAGATGGTAAAGGAGGGGCATCCTACATCAAACGTTTTGCAGTCTCAGGAGTAACTCGAGATAAAGAATATGATTTAACCAATGGAAAACCGAATTCTAATGTCTTGTATTTTTCTGCCAACCCAAATGGTGAAGGTGAAGTTGTAACTGTTTTATTACGACAAGTTGGAAGTATTAAAAAATTAAAATGGGATATCGATTTTGCTGATATCATTATAAAAGGACGGGTTTCTAAAGGAAATATAGTAACCAAACATGCTATTAAACGCATTGAGCTAAAGGAAAAAGGGGTTAGTACATTAAAGCCTAGAAAAATTTGGTTTGATGACACTATTCAACGTTTGAATGTTGATGGTCGTGGAGAATTAATAGGTGAGTTTAGGGGTGAAGATCGTATTTTAGTCGTTACACAGTCTGGAATTGCTAAGACGATTATACCCGAAATCACAGCCCATTTTGAGGAAGATATGATCGTTTTAGAAAAATGGGTTCCAAGCAAACCAATATCTGCTATTTACTTCGATGGTCAGAAGGGAAAACATTATGTAAAGCGATTTTTAATAGAAAATGAAAACAGAGAGGATATGTTTATTTCCGAGCATCCTTCAAGTTTATTAGAAATTGTTTCTACTGATTGGCGTCCCGTCGCAAAAATAGCATTTGCCAAAGAAAGAGGTAAAGAACGTCGTGAAGATCAAATCATAGATTTTGAGCAATTTATTAGTGTCAAAGGAATTTCTGCTTTAGGAAACCAATTAACGAGGTTTAAAGTCAATCAAATTGACTTGATGGAGTCGTTACCATATACACAACCCGAAGAAACTCCTGCTGATGAAATAGATGTAGTTGCTGAAGAAATTGTAGGCGAAACAAGTGAGACTTCACAAGAAAATTTGAAAGCAATTTCAGAATCTTCACCGACTGAAAACAACGCTAATAATACTCCAAAAGATACAGAGTCAGAAAGCACAAATGACGAAGGTCAAACAACCTTATTCTAGTTTAACTCGTTTAGCATATCCTTTTTGTTTGTTGGTATCACCAACGTAACCATATTCAAACGTATAGCTATCTTTTGTTGTGCTTAGAATCTTAAGATGAATATCTTTTAGTTCTGCACGATTTTTAGGGTTAATTGTTTTGAAAACCATTTCACAATCGTTGATCCAACGTACTTTTGTTGAGTCTATTACTCCGTTAAAAGTTTCCACTTGTAGATCAGAAGTTCTAGAGAATGTTGACTTATATTCTTTCCCATCAATAGTGATTCTACTCTCGTAAGTTCCTGTTTTAAAGTTATTACAATTGCGTTCGACTTCATAACAACTGAATAAGGATAAGAAAACAGTGAACACTATTAAATATTTCATTTTTTATATTTTAAAAGACCCATACAACATTCATTTAAATCGTTTGTTTGGGATCAAGATTTACTAATGAATGTTTTGTTGTACAAACATACAAAAGGGATTTAGCAATATAAATTATTTTGCTGTATTCGTCGAATAATTTTTAAAACTCCCATCTAGGTAAAAGATCACGATGCGCTCAATAGAAGCGTCGTCAGTAGAAATGGCTGAAATAGGGTTTGAAACGTTTTGTGTAGGTTCAACCTTTGGGAGTGGGGCAGTGCTTTTAGGAAATTCACCAACTCCACTTAAAAGCCATAAAAGATCAATATCCGGAAAAGCGTTCACTACTTTGGTGATAAACTCTAAGCTTGGTTTATTACGTCCACTGAGGATATGTGAAATACTGGAACGTTGAACTGTAATAACTTCAGCAAAAGCAGAAGCTGATAAACCATAATAATCAAGGATTTTTTTGAGTCGAGTATTAAATTCTGTTGTGTCAATCATAGTTTACATTTGTAGCATTTAAGGGTGTTTACAAATGTAATATATTGTTGTAAAATATACAAATAACAACGTATTATAACTAAATAATTTATAAACTAAAACTTTAATAAAACCCTTTAATATACTGATATATAGTATTTTATATATTATTTAGTAAATTAATTAATTTAGCTTATTGAAAACAACGAATTGGAGTCTAAAATTGTACACATTTGTAAATTAAAACAACCTTTATTTTGTTTACAAATGTAAAAAGTATAATGTTTACATTTGTAATCTTAATTGTTATTTATGTTAGACGCACCTTACTTTTTATCCCAATACAATTCTCTAAAAGCAACTGATTTAAAGAATCGCTATATCACAAATGCACATATTGAACCCTTATTAGCTTCCTTAACAAATCGATTTAGTCAAAGCATATTAGGCACTTCAGTAGGCGGACTGCCAATTCACGCCCTTCAAATAGGTACTGGAGCAAAACGAATTTTAATATGGTCACAAATGCATGGTAATGAAAGTACGACCACAAAAGCAATTTTTGATTTGTTTAATTATTTTGAGTTAGCAGACTCTAAAGCCCTTCTTGAAGCCTGTACACTCCTTATAATACCAATTCTTAATCCAGATGGTGCAGAGGCTTATACACGCTTTAATAAGAATCAGGTTGATTTAAATAGAGATGCGCAGGCGTTAACTCAGTCTGAAAGCAAAATTTTAAGGACTTCTTTTGAATCCTTTAAGCCACATTTTTGTTTCAATATGCATGGTCAGCGTACAATTTTTAGTGCAGGAAACACATCAAACTCTGCAGTTCTTAGTTTTTTGTCGCCTTCTGAAAATATAGAACGATCTTTAACAATCACGCGTCAGAAATCAATGGAAATTATTCAGCATATGAATACGACATTACAACCGTACCTCAAAGATCAAATAGGGCGTTACGACGATGCATTTAATGACAACTGTGTAGGAGATTATTTTCAGAGTATTGGAACTCCAACCGTTTTATTTGAAGCGGGACATTTTCCTAAAGATTACACTAGGGAGGTAACTCGAAAGTATATGGCCTTAGCTCTAATCAGCGCAATAGACTTTGTTGCTAACAACCCCATCTCAGGGGTTGCGTACAAACCTTACTTTGATATTCCTGAGAATGATAAGAAATTTTATGATGTAATTGTTAGAAATGCACTTCTAAATCCATCAAACCCAGGAGTATTTAATGACATAGGAATACAACATACTGAAGTATTAGTGTCTGGCATGGTGACATTTAAACCTAAAGTTGTTTTTGTTGGAGATTTAACCCAAAAACATGGACATATGGAGATAGATGCTAATTTTAAAGCGGTAGCGCATCCTAATTTTGAAACACTTTCTATCGGGAACGAAATCGATTTCATAATGAAGAAATTTACTAAAATACCACTATTTACTAATAATAATTTAACGTAAGTCTTATTTTTATTATATTATTTTTATTAAATTTGCACTTATTCTGAATATTAATTATAATGAAAACTAACAAAGTGGCCAAAGTAAAATTAGACGAAATAGATCACCAAATCCTAGATATGTTGATTGATAATACACGAGTACCGTTCACTGACATCGCAAAAAAATTATTGATTTCTGCTGGTACGGTTCATGTAAGAGTAAAAAAGATGGAAGATGCTAAAATTATTAAAGGCTCTTCTTTAACGTTAGATTATCAAAAATTAGGGTATTCTTTTATTGCTTATGTAGGTGTTTTTCTACAAAATACATCTCAGACAAAATTTGTTTTAGAACGGGTTTATGAAATTCCACATGTAACGGTTGCACATATTACAACTGGGAAATTTAATATTTTCTGTAAAATCCGTGCTAAAAGTACAACACATGCCAAGGAAATTATTTTTAAATTAGATGCAATAGAGGGTGTTTACAGAACAGAAACCATGATTTCGTTAGAAGAAAGTATCAACGACAAAAAGCGTTTAATGCATTCTATATTTAATGATATGAATGGTTGATTTTGTTTATTGAGCGTAAAATGAAAATGCTTCATGAATTAATTCATCATCGACAAGTATATCAACTTTACACGATCCTATAGATTCTAAGAGCGCATATTTAACCTGTCCATGAGAATTCTTTTTATCATACTTCAAAAGCTCAATTATTGAGCTTTTGTCATTTTCGGTGAAATCTACTGAACCATAAATCGATTTAAATGTATTCTTTATTTCATTGAGCTCTCTCTCTGACAACCCACAGGTTTTTACCGACAAATACCCTTCCATAATCATTCCTGCAGCGATGGCTTCACCATGTAGTAGTGTTTGCATGGCTTCATTGTCCAAACAATACGATTCAATAGCATGACCTAAAGTGTGACCAAAATTTAATTGTTTTCGTTCACCTTGTTCGTTTGGATCCCTTTTAACAACTGCGTTTTTTATAACAATAGATTCGTGAATTAGACCTCCTAAATCCGAAGAATTAAGCGTCTTTAGCTTACACAAACGACTCCAGTAATTTGCATCTTTAATCAAACCATGTTTTAGCATTTCAGCGAGTCCAGAGCGCATCTCTTCAGCTGGAAGTGTTTCTAAAAAGGACACATCAACAAGAACCATGTCACTGAAATTAATAACGCCAACTTGATTTTTAATTGTACCTAAATCCACACCTGTTTTCCCTCCAACAGAAGCATCTACCATGGATAGGAGCGAAGTAGGAACGTTTATAAAACGGACTCCACGTTTAAATGTTGATGCAACAAATCCACCTAAATCGGTGACAACGCCACCCCCTAAATTAATAATAAGTGATTTTCGATCGCCATCTAAATCAGATAGGCTCTGCCAAATTTGATGACACGTTTCTAGTGTTTTATGAACCTCACCCGCTTCCATTTCAATGATTTCTAAAGCCAAATCACTGTCTATGTTTGACAAAAACTTTGGCAAACAATGGGTATGTGTATTCGCATCCACTAAGATGAATATTTTAGAAAAATTAGAAGCTTCTAAATAAGCGTTTAACTCTTTATAACAGTGTTCATTAAAATGAACAGAATAGGATGTGGACGGTATGGATTTCATGGAATAGGAAGTCAATATTTTAAAACGTGAAATTAAGTAGAAATTTATAAATAATATAACTACTATTAAATATATTTGTGAGAAACTATAAGTTATTATTATGGCTGTAAACTTTAATAACACTAAAATAGCCTTTCACTTGAAATCGGATTCCGAATTGGAACGTGCCTATTTTTTATTTAAAATGATTTCAATTGAACCTCTGATTCGTATTGGGACAGCCGCTACTAATTTTGCACTGAAAGCTCATCTTCCTGTTGAAGGCTTAATTCGTTCCACTGTATTTGATCATTTTTGTGGGGGTGTCAATGAGGTGGATTGCTTGCCAATAATTGATAAAATGTACGCCAGTAAAGTGTACAGTGTTTTGGATTACTCAGTTGAAGGAAAAGCAGTGGAGGATCAATTTGATTTTGCCCTTAAAACCATTTTAAATCTTATAGAATTTTCAAAAGATAAAGAAGCTTTGCCAATAGCCGTTTTTAAACCGACTGCTTTTGGTAGATTTGATTTATATCAAAAAATAAGTGAAAAGAAATCCCTAACTGCTTCTGAAAATGAACAGTGGGAACGCATTAAAACTCGTTTTAAAACTGTTTGTGCTGCAGGTAAACTTCATAATGTTAAAATCCTTATCGATGCAGAAGAAAGCTGGATTCAAGATGCGGTAGATGATTTGGTTTTGGATTTGATGCAAACGTTCAATACCGATGCATTAATTGTGTACAGTACGCTACAAACGTATCGATGGGACCGTTTAGACTATCTTAAAAAAATTCATATCAAAGCCAAGCAAACTAATTTTAAGTTGGGTTTTAAGGTCGTACGTGGTGCTTATATGGAGAAGGAACGACAACGTGCTAAAGACTTGGGTTATAAATCACCTATTTGCGACACGAAAGCCCTTACAGATGCCCTTTTCAACGAAACAATAAAATATTCACTGTCAAACCTAGAGACCATTCATCTTTTTATTGGAACTCATAATGAAGAAAGTACTCATTTAGCTCTTGAACTTATGAAAGCGTGTCATATATCCAACAATGACAGCCGTGTTTGGTTTGGTCAATTGTATGGCATGAGTGATCATATCAGTTTTAATTTGGCAGAACATGGATACAATGTTGCTAAATACCTGCCATTTGGTCCCGTAAAAGATGTCATGCCATACCTTATTAGAAGGGCGGAAGAAAACACTTCAGTTGCCGGACAAACAAATCGCGAACTCAATTTAATAAAAATGGAAAAACAACGACGTGGCATTTAACGAAGACGGAGTGTTTTAATCGTTGCAACACGCTCACAATTTTCAACGTCCATTTCATAGATTTCTCCAACAACACGATACGTTTTACAAGGAACGGATTTAGTATCGCTTTTCCCGAAATTAATATCAGCCCCTTTGAAGATAGAATTTAAGGTTAAAGTGTCAATTTTATTAGAGTTAAGTTGCTCTTGAACGGATTCAGAATATCGAATGCTTTTGATTTGAATATTTTTCAATACGCGTGCATCAGGTCCATAAGCACAACTTGTTTTTTTTCCACTTAAAAAAAACATTAAAAATACCAATCCTATGGAAAAACCTCCAAAGAAAAAGCCAAAGCGGTAAACAAGTTTCATCTGTGTGTTTAAAAGATTAAAAGATTGACATCGCTGTATTCTAAATCGAACCATTCGGCTACAGATTTATTTGTTAAAATGCCGTGGTAAAAGTACAATCCATTTTTTAAACCAGGGTCAAATCTTAGTGAATTTTCTATACCACCATCGTCTGCTATTTTTAAAAGATAGGGTGTAAATATATTACTAATTGACACTGAGGAAGTTCGTGCGTAACGTGCTGAAATATTAGGAACACAATAATGAATAACCTCATGTTTTATGAACGTTGGATTGTCATGAGTGGTGACTTCACTGGTCTCAAAACAGCCCCCCATATCAATACTGACATCAACTATAACAGCCCCAGACTTCATTTGTTCTACCAATGCTTCATTTACCAAAATAGGTGCTCTGTTATTTCCTTTAGCGGCTCCAATAGCAACATCACAACGCATCAAGGCTTTTTGGAGATTTTTAGGCTGCATTGTAGAAGTATAAACAGTCTGTCTAATATTTGCTTGTAAAGCTCGAAGTTTTGTAATTGAATGATCAAATACACGCACATTAGCTCCGAGTCCAATGGCAGCACGTGCTGCAAATTCCCCTACAGTTCCAGCACCAATAATAACCACTTCTGTTGGAGGAACTCCACTAACGTTGCCAAACATTAATCCATTACCTTCATTAGTAATTGACATAATTTCAGAGGCAATTAAAATAGAAGCAGAACCCGCAATTTCACTTATTTGCCGAACCGCATTAATCGCACCTTCTTGGTCTTTTATAAATTCAAAACCAAGTGCTGAGATTTGTTTTTCGGCTAGTTTTTTAAAATAGTCTTTATTCTGCATTTTTAATTGCAGTGCAGAAATCAAAAGTGCTTTTGGTTTTAAAAGTGCAATTTCTTCTAGAGTAGGGGGTTCAACCTTAAGAATAACGGGGCATGAAAATACTTTTGCTCTGTCCGTTGAAATTTCTGCTCCTGCCTCGCTGTACTCATGATCCTCAAAAAAGGCATTTTCTCCAGCGCCAGATTCAATTAGCAATCGATGGCCATTACTGGTCAATGCAGATACGGCATCAGGCGTTAGGCATACTCTTTTTTCTTGAAAAGAGGTCTCTTTAGGAATCCCAATAAACAAGGTGCCTTTTTCTTTTGTAAGTTCTAAAGTTTCTTCTTTTGGAAGCAATTGTTCTCTTGTAAAAGGGGAAGTTGGTTTATGCATAGCCTTCAGTATAAAGTAACTAATTTACAATTATTTTTTGACTAATCGTCAGAATACTGTTTTTCTGAGAGGTTTAGAACCCTACTGCCATCTTCTGCAAGAGTTAACTCTAAAACCGTTACCTTTTCAGGAAGTAAGTTCACAATTTTTTCTGGCCACTCGATAAAATTCCATGAACCAGAATATAAATAATCTTCAATACCCATATCCAATGCCTCATTTTGATTTTTGAGTCTGTATAGGTCAAAATGATATACGGTATCATTCGTAACGTCATACTCATTCACAATAGAAAATGTTGGACTGGAAGCAAAATCAGTTCCTCCCATTTCTTTGACAATCGCGCTAATTAATGTTGTTTTACCTGTACCCATTTCTCCATAAAACAATACCGTTTTTGATTGCACATTTTCAAGAATTGTTTGAGCAGTTTTGGAGAGTTCTTCCAGAGTGAAATGTAGTTTTATAGGCATATTATCTAGGATTTAAAACCACAAAAGGAATGATGACTTCTTCTAATGAAATTCCACCATGCTGATAGGTATTTCTAAAATAATTCACATAATAATTGTAGTTATTTGGATACGCAAAAAAGAGATTGTCTTTAGCAAAAATAAAAGTACTATTCATCGCAGCAGATGGGAGGTGAATTGATTTAGGATCCTTGACTGCTAAAACATCCTTTTCTTCATAAGAAAGGCTTCTTCCTGTTTTGTAACGCAAATTAAGACTGGCATCTTTATTACCTATGACTTTAGAAGGATTTTTCACATTGATAGTTCCGTGATCTGTAGTAATGATGAGTTTAAAATTAAGCTCTTTTGCTTGTTTGACAATTTCCAATAAGGGTGAATTTTGAAACCAACTTTTTGTAAGTGATCGATACCCTTTATCGTTGAAGGCAAGTTCTTTAAGAACCTCCATTTCGGTTTTTGCATGAGACAGCATATCTACGAAATTATAGACCAAAACGGTTAAATCATTCTTTGCTTTTGTTTTAAAGGTTTCAGATAGTTTTTTTCCAGCTTTTAAATTGGTGATTTTTATATATTCATGCTTTAAATGGCAAAGCCCTAAACGTTTTAATTGTGCTTCTAAAAATTCGGCTTCATATAAATTTTTACCTCCTTCGTCAGTGTCATTTTTCCAATACTGCGGATATAATTTTTCCATTTGACTAGGCATTAGACCCGAAAACAAGGCATTTCTAGCGTATTGAGTTGCTGTTGGAAGTATGCTATAATACAAACTTTCTTCTTGAGTTTTGTAATGAGTATTTACTGTTGGTTCCAATATTTTCCATTGGTCATATCTTAAGTTGTCAATCACAATAAGTAAAGTAGGCTGGGAGGAGGAAAGCTCCTCTGCAATCTTATTTTTAAATAAAGTATGAGACATCACTGGTGCTTGATGGTCTTCAAACCAATCGGGATAAAACTTCTCAATAAAACGTCCAAATTGTTGATTTGCTTCATTTTTTTGAGCATCTAATATTTCACTCATAGTCGCATCGTTAGAAGATTCTAACTCCAATTCCCAAAAGACTAATTTTTTATAAAGCTGCTCCCATTCTTCAAACGAATTGATCTCATTTAAATTCATGGATATTTTACGAAATTCTTGTAAGTAGTTAGAAGATGTTTTTTCTGAAACCAATCGATCGTGATCTAAATTTTTCTTGAGTGATAAAAGAATTTGATTTGGGTTGACAGGTTTAATGAGGTAATCTGCGATTTTATTCCCAATCGCATCTTCCATAATATATTCTTCTTCACTTTTAGTAATCATCACAACAGTGAGTGTTGCTTTAATTTCCTTGAGTTCCGATAAGGTTTCTAAACCAGATAAACCAGGCATATTTTCATCTAAAAATACAATATCAAAATCGTTTTCTTTGATGAGAATTAGGGCTTCTGTACCACTTTTACATGGAGTAACCTTGTAATTTTTTTGTTCTAAAAATATGATATGAGGTTTTAAAAACTCAATTTCATCATCAACCCATAAAATATTAATAGTACTCATATGATATTTTTTTATTTAAGAAAAGAAGTCCTTTCGTTTTAGTATTTTTACAATGTGAAATTTTAATAGAAAGTTTCAGAATGTAAATTTAACACTATAAAGTTTGAATACGAACAACAAGCTTAAAATATTTAACGATCCAATTTACGGATTTATTACAATCCCGAATACATTAATTTTTGATTTAATTGCTCATAAATATTTTCAACGGTTGCGTCGAATATCTCAGATGGGGTTATCCTATCTTGTATATCCTGGTGCACACCACACCCGATTTCATCATGCGTTGGGATGTTTACATCTCATGCAAAATGCAGTTCGTATTTTAAGATTTAAAAACGTTCAAATTTCTGAAGCAGAAGAAAACGGGTTATATATAGCCATTTTATTGCATGATATTGGTCATGGTCCATTCAGTCATGCGATGGAGCATAGTATTGTAGAAGATATCAGTCATGAAGCAATCTCTTTAAAATTCATGGAATCCCTCAACATAGAGTTTAATGGCGCACTTGATATGGCCATATCAATGTTTAAAGGGGTCTATCATCGATCTTTCTTTGGACAGCTCATTTCTGGGCAGCTAGACATTGATCGCTCAGACTATCTTAAAAGAGATAGTTTTTACACAGGAGTTTCTGAAGGAAATATCAATAGTGAGCGTCTTATTTCAATGATGAACGTTGTAAATGATGAGTTAGTTATTGAAGAAAAAGGGATTTATTCTATTGAGAAATTTTTAACGGCACGCCGCTTGATGTATTGGCAAGTCTATCTTCATAAAACAAGTTTAGTTGCAGAACAAATGATTATGCGTGTTTTAAAACGTGCCAAGGAATTAACACAAAAAGGAGTGAAGCTAGAAGCAAGTTCGGCTCTAAGGTTCTTTTTGTGTAACAACATCAATTCAAGTAATTTTGACAAATCAACTCTAAATCAGTTTTCGTTATTAGATGACTATGATGTCATGTCGGCTTTGAAATCGTGGCAATTCCATGACGATTTTGTTTTGAGACATCTTTCTGAAATGATCTTAAATAGAACGTTGTTAAAAATAAAATTTAAAAACAATCCTATTCCTGATTCCAAAGTAGAATCCATCAAACAGAATCTTATATCAAAATATGCGTTAGATGCTTATGAGGCTTCTTATTTTGTATTTAATGGACATGTTGAAAACCTAGCCTACAACCCAAAACAGGAAGGTCTTAAGATTTTATACAAAAATGGGAAAACATTAGATATACTTAAAGCATCCGATCATCTGTCCTCAAAAGTGCTCACTAAAACCGTCTCGAAGCATTATATATGCTTTCCAAAGGATATTCTTTGATAATTTTTTTTACTTTTGCAAGTGATGAAATTTACAGCCAAACAAATAGCAGAGATATTAAATGGAGAAATTGTTGGAAACCCGGATGTTGAAGTCCACACACTTTCCAAAATTGAAGAAGCTGCTGTAGGCTCTCTTACATTCTTAGCGAATCCAAAATACACGCCTTACATATACACAACTAAGGCCTCTATAACCATCATCGGACAGGACTTTATTTCTGATCAGAAAATAGAAACCACACTCATCAAAGTTGAAAATGCATACAGTTCATTTTCCAAACTATTAGAGTATTACAACCATATAAAAAACAACAAATTAGGTGTTGAATCTCCAATATTTATATCGGAATCAGCTAATTATGGCGAAGGTGTTTATATAGGTGCGTTTTCTCACATTGGCGAAAATGTAGTGATTGGGGATCACGTAAAAATTTATCCAAATACCTTTATTGGTGACAATGTAACTATTGGATCACATACAACCTTATTTTCTGGAGTTAAAATTTATTCTGATTGTGTGATTGGTTCCCATTGTTTTATCAATTCTGCTGCGGTTATTGGTGCAGATGGATTTGGATTTTCACCAGATGATACTGGTGCTTATCAAAAAGTACCCCAAATTGGAAATGTTATTATTGAAGATTATGTTGATATAGGTGCTGCTACCACTATTGATCGTGCAACGCTTGGATCTACACTCATAAAAAAGGGTGTAAAACTTGACAATCAAATTCAAGTAGCCCATAATGTGGTTATTGGCGAAAACACAGTAATTGCTGCTCAAACTGGTATTGCAGGATCAGCTAAAATTGGAACCAACTGCCAAATTGGTGGACAAGTAGGGATAGCCGGACATATTGAGATTGGGAATAATGTAAAAATTCAAGCACAATCAGGTATTGGACACACGATTAAAGACAACGAAGTTTTACAAGGAACCCCAGCATTTTCATTTAGAGATTATTATAAATCCTATATTCATTTCAAAAACCTCCCAAATATTGTAAAGACTGTTGATACACTAGAAAAAACCCTTAAATCATGATAATTAAATCTGAATCGAAACAAACAACGATTTCCAAAAAAGTTTCTTTAAAAGGCGTAGGACTTCATACCGGGCTAGAGGTTGAAATAAATTTTCTTCCTGCTGATATTAATAATGGATATACTTTTAGAAGAATTGACTTAGAAGGAATGCCTATTATTAAAGCGGATGCAAATCTTGTAACAAACACCCAACGTGGCACTTGCTTAGAAAAAAATGGTGTCTCTATTCAAACCTGTGAACATGTACTTGCAGCACTTGTTGGACTAGAGATCGATAATGTCATCATTGAATTAAGCACTTCAGAACCTCCAATAATGGATGGATCCTCTAAGTATTTTGTTGAAGCCTTAGAAAGTGTGGGAACTAAAGAACAGGAAGCTTTTAGAGAAGTATTTGTAGTTAAAGATGTCATTTCTTATTCCGATGAAGAAACAGGCAGTGAAATTACAATAATACCATCGGATGAATATCAGATTACGACTATGGTTGATTTTGGAACCAAAGTATTAGGAACTCAAAATGCTACCTTACAACATTTGTCAGACTTCAAGGAGGAGATTTCCGATTCACGTACCTTTAGTTTTTTACATGAACTTGAAACTCTTTTGGAACATGGACTGATCAAAGGTGGCGATTTAAACAATGCAATTGTTTATGTGGACAAACCCATTTCAAAAGAAACCATGGAGCGTTTAAAAGTAGCTTTCAATAAAGATTCCATTTCAGTGAAGGCAAACGGGATTTTAGACAACCTTACCTTACATACGCCCAATGAAGCTGCTCGCCACAAGCTTTTGGATGTTATAGGAGATTTATCTCTAATTGGAACTAGAATTCAGGGAAAAGTAATCGCAAATAAACCTGGCCATTTTGTGAATACCCAATTTGCAAAAAAAATCGCAAAAATCATTAAAATGGAACGTAGAAACAATGTGCCCAATGTTGATTTAAATCAGCAACCCCTCATGGATATTAATGCCATTATGGATATGTTGCCACACCGTCCTCCATTTTTACTCTTGGATAAAGTCTATGAATTATCACAAAACCATGTGATCGGATGTAAAAATGTAACCATGAATGAATCATTTTTTGTTGGACACTTTCCTGAAGCACCGGTAATGCCTGGCGTACTCATTATTGAAGCCATGGCACAAACGGGTGGGGTATTGGTATTAAATACTGTTCCAGATCCAGAAAACTACCTTACTTTTTTCATGAAAATGGACAATGTAAAATTCAAGCAAAAAGTTGTTCCGGGTGACACACTTATATTCAAATGCTCATTAATTACACCTATTAGAAGAGGAATTTGTCACATGCAAGGGTATGCTTATGCGAATGGAAAATTATGTGCTGAAGCCGAGTTAATGGCTCAAATATCAAAAGTTAAATAAATCCGTTTTATATCAAAAAAAAAACATCATGAATCAACCTTTAGCCTATGTTCATCCTGGAGCCAAAATTGCCAAAAACGTGGTCATAGAACCTTTTACTACGATCAATAACAATGTTGTCATAGGAGAAGGAACGTGGATTGGATCAAACGTTACAATAATGGAAGGTGCACGCATCGGTAAAAATTGTAATATTTTTCCAGGAGCCGTTATTTCTGCAATGCCTCAAGATCTTAAATATGATGACGAAGACACAACGGTTGTGATTGGTAATAACGTTACTATAAGAGAATGTGTCACGATTAATCGTGGAACTACAGATAAAATGAAAACAGTCATTGGAGATAATTGTCTGATTATGGCATATTGCCATATTGCACATGACTGTACCGTTGGAAATAATTGTATTTTTTCTAATAACAGTACCTTAGCAGGTCATACCATGGTAGGGAACCATGTTGTATTGGCAGGAATGACCGCTGTACATCAATTTTGTTCTATTGGAAATCATGCTTTTGTAACCGGAGGGTCTTTAGTTCGTAAAGACGTGCCTCCTTATGTAAAAGCAGCACGAGAACCGTTATCTTATGTAGGAATCAATTCTGTCGGATTAAGACGTCGTGGATTTACTTCAGATAAGATCAAAGAAATACAAAATATATACCGATTACTGTATCAAAAAAACTACAACAACTCTCAAGCAGCAGAAATTATTGAAGCTGAAATGGAAGCCACTCCAGAGCGTGATGAAATTTTACAATTCATCAAAAATTCTCATCGTGGAATTATGAAAGGATATTTTAAATCTAATTAATCACATTTATGGCAAGTACATCAGATATTAGAAATGGGTTATGTATTAAATACAACCACGATATTTTTAAAATAATTGAATTTCTTCACGTAAAACCTGGGAAGGGTCCAGCATTTGTAAGAACAAAAATGAAAAGTGTTACAAACGGAAAAGTAATTGATAATACGTTTTCAGCAGGGCATAAAATTGACGAAGTTCGTGTAGAAACACATAAATTTCAATTTTTATATAATGACGGCGATACCTTTCATTTTATGAATACTGTCGATTATTCTCAAATAGAACTCCAAAGAACAGTTTTAGACAGTCCTGACTTAATGAAAGAAGGAGAAATTGTCACAGTACTCATCAACACAGAAGATAGTTCGCCACTTTCTGTGGATTTACCAGCAAGTGTGATTCTAGAAGTCACCGCAACAGAACCTGGAATTAAAGGCAATACTGCAACCAATGCTACCAAACCAGCAACTGTTGAGACAGGAGCAACGGTTATGGTGCCTTTGTTTATCAATGAAGGAGATAAAATCAAAGTAGAGACAGCAAAAGGTTCGTATAAAGAACGGATCAAAGAATAACATGAAATTTATTCAGTCGCACACCTTAAAAGAAATAGCATCGCTGATTGATTGCGACTTTGTAGGGGATCCAAAATTTGAAGTATTGGGTATGAATGAAATTCATGTTGTCACTCCTGGTGACATCGTTTTTGTGGACCACCCTAAATATTACGACAAAGCCCTTACTTCCAAAGCATCTGTAATCCTTATCAACAAAGAAGTGGAATGTCCTGAAGGAAAAGCATTGTTAATCTCTGACGACCCTTTTAGAGATTTCAATAAACTGACTCTGCATTTTAAACCATTTCAAGCGGCTCATAAAGCAATTTCTGACTCCGCCAAAATAGGAGCCGGAACAATTATTCAACCCAATTGTTTTATAGGAAACAATGTGGTCATAGGTAAAAACTCTATAATTCATGCCAATGTGAGTCTTTTTGACGATACGATCATTGGCGATAATGTAGTCATACAATCAGGTTCTGTTTTAGGAGGGAATGCGTTTTATTATAAAAAACGTCCTGAAGGGTATGATCAATTGCTTTCTAGTGGGCGAGTGGTGATTAAAAATGATGTTCATATTGGATCCTCATGTACGATTGATCGCGGCGTTACTGGCGATACCACCATTGGTAAAGGCACTAAATTGGATAATTTAATTCAAGTAGGGCATGACACCATTATTGGAGAAAAATGCCTTATCGCCTCACAATCTGGAATTGCTGGCTGTTGCATTATAGAAGATGAAGTCACAATTTGGGGGCAAGTAGGAACCAATAGCGGAATTACTATTGGAGCCAAAGCAGTTATTTTGGGACAAACAGGAGTTACAAAATCGATTGAAGGCGGAAAAACATATTTTGGAACCCCTATAGAAGAATCTCGAGCCAAACTCAAAGAATTAGCATTACTTCGTAAATTACCAGCGATTATTAAGGATTTAAAATAAATAGGTCTCATTTAAATTTTAGCTTTAAAACCTTTAAGATTCCCATTCAAAAAAATTACATTTGCAGCAACAAAAATTAAACAATAAAATCAAAACAAAATGAGTGTTTTAGTAAATAAAGATTCAAAAATTATCGTTCAAGGATTTACAGGAAGTGAAGGGACATTTCATGCCTCTCAGATGATTGACTACGGCACAAATGTTGTTGGAGGTGTAACACCCGGAAAAGGTGGACAAACGCATTTAGAAAAACCTGTATTCAATACTGTACAAGAAGCTGTGGAACAAGTTGGAGCAGACACCACCATTATTTTTGTACCCCCTGCTTTTGCAGCCGACGCTATTATGGAAGCAGCTGATGCTGGTATAAAAGTAATCATTACAATCACAGAAGGTATTCCCGTTGCCGATATGATTAAGGCTTCCAACTATATTAGTACAAAAAACTGCCGTTTGGTAGGCCCTAATTGTCCTGGAGTGATTACTCCTGAAGAAGCAAAAGTGGGAATCATGCCTGGGTTTGTGTTTAAAAAAGGAACTGTAGGCGTTGTATCTAAATCTGGGACATTGACCTATGAAGCGGCAGACCAAGTGGTAAAACAAGGCTTAGGAATCACAACTGCAATTGGAATTGGTGGCGACCCAATAATTGGAACCACTACCAAGGAAGCTTTAGAATTACTGATCAACGATTCCGAAACTGAATGTGTGGTGATGATTGGAGAAATTGGTGGACAACTAGAAGGCGATGCTGCCAAGTGGTACAAAGCGAGTGGCAGTAAAAAACCAGTGGTTGGATTTATTGCTGGAGAAACTGCTCCAGCTGGACGTACAATGGGCCATGCGGGTGCTATTGTTGGGGGGAGTGATGATACCGCTCAAGCCAAAAAACAAATCATGAGAGAATGTGGCATTCATGTTGTGGAATCTCCTGCTGAAATAGGAAAGAAAGTCGCGGAAGTACTCGCGTAAAAGAACCTTTTTATATAATAATAGCTAACCTCCTAATTGTATTGGGAGGTTTTTTTTTACTGTTGTAGCTGTCAATATTTCAAATAAATTGTATATTTAGGTTGCCCAAATACCTTCTTGTGATTTCTACAGTCCATCCTAAAAACAACACCCTTAAATTCATTTCTCAGCCTCCGATGGGCATTTACCCCCGCTGGCGCGAGTTTATAACTCGTGCCCACATAAACAAATTCCACTGTGCAAAGTTTCCCGATTTTGAGTGACATCAAAAAGAAGAACAAAAAAGCCACTCATTGAGTGGCTTTTTTGTTTAAAACTATATTGTTTTAAATAAACAATTTAATCAAATGCTTGGGATTCACCAAGGTGGACTTCCTGTACATTATAAATATCATAGTGCGGAGAATTTGAATGGGTCTCACCAAAATAATCCACAAAAGTTTTAGTATAGGTATTTCTTACAAATGCTATCAATTTTAAATTACTAACATCATCTACATTAGATGGTAAATCAAGTCCTGTAATTGTTCGTGTAAAAACACCTCCATTAGTTGTATTGGAGCTTGTTATAACATCTCCTAATTGATTTGTGTAAACTTCTCTCAAAACATCTCTATGCACATAGCTAGTCCCTTGAGAAGATCCTGCTTGGGCTGAAGAACTTGTAACATTATCCTCAACTAAATAAATCATCAGTTTTACCTCTTCATTAGGAGTTGTGTTAAAACCTACTTGAACTTCTATATCCAGTTTTCCTCCAATAATACTTCCTTCAATTGCTAGACCAACAGTTGCAGTCTCTGCCAATTCAGAATTTACTTGTCCCATGTTTGGAAAATTCCATCGTGTGTCTGGACCGTTTACATAAACCGTTGGAAATCCTGTGACGTTATAGTAACTAGACCAATAAGAGGTTTCTGAAATTTGCATAGGATCCCCATCATGATAGCCAACCCCAAATATATTTGAATTTCCACTCATAGCATTTGCAATTGCTGATGCAGCAGGAGGGCACTGTGGACACCAAGTCCCTGTAAAATCTTCTAAAAGTACTTTTTTGGTAAATGTACTTGGCGCTCCTGAACCGTTAAATGAACTCGTGTCGCTAAAGTCGGATGGAGATTCAATCATGAAACTTACAGTATTGGACGTTAACCCAACATAGGTTGCGGTGAATTCATATGTTCCGTTAGCTGTAAAATTATAAGGATTTTCTATAACTGCTCCATTTAAAGTCACTTCAGCATCAGAAGTAACCGTATTATTAAAGTTGTCTTTTACAGTATATGTGGCAGAGTCCCCATTAACATAATTTTCTTGATCAAAACTAAGAACAATACTGCTAGGTGGAACATCGCTGACTATTAAAGTAAGTGTGTTAGAGGTTAAACCCTCGTACGAAGCTACAATTTGGTAAGTACCTTCTAAATTAAAAGAAAACGGATTTGAGACTGATTGACCATCTACTTTTAAAGTCGATGAATTTGTTAGGTCTGAATCGTTATTTCCTGTTACAGTAAACGCGACTTGAGCCCCTGTATTAACTTCATTTGAAGCTGTTGATAAAGTAATCGATGTGACTGTTTCATTAGTATTTCCACCATTTCCAGATCCGACACCCTCATCACTACTTGAGCAACTCGATATTAAGAAAATGAAAAGGGAAAATTTTAAAATATTTAATGTTTTCATATTTTGTTTAATTTTTTGTAGTTACAAATAAACAAAATTATATTTAATAATTATTAAATTTTGACCGTATATATTATAATTATTTAATTAAAAAACCATAATTAGTATAGATTTTGATAATACATCAACATCCCACTATATGAATGATCCCTAAACATAGTGGTCACAAATCATTTTTAAAGGAATTTTATTTGAAACCATTTTACTATCTTTGATATGAATATTATTTAGCGCTTTTATAGACTTAACTATTAAAAGGAATTATATGAAACAAGCATGCAGAAATTAGTACCGCCTAAGGGAATGACTAAATACAAACTTGCTTACAACCTTTTAAAAATAATAAATATAGATACATGAAACTATTAGAAGGAAAAACAGCCATTATAACTGGTGCAAGTCGTGGAATTGGAAAAGGAATTGCAACCGTTTTTGCTCAGCATGGTGCAAATGTGGCATTTACATACAGTGCATCTGTTGAAGCAGCCAAAGCCTTAGAAACAGAATTACAAGCTTTTGGAACTACCATTAAAGGTTATCAAAGTAACGCCGCTAATTTTAGTGATGCACAACAATTAGCAGAAGATGTACTTGCAGATTTTGGTGCGATTGATATTCTCATAAACAACGCCGGTATTACAAAAGACAACTTACTCATGCGAATGGGGGAAGCGGATTTTGATAAGGTGATTGAAGTGAACCTAAAGTCTGTTTTTAATATGACTAAAGCTGTGCAACGTACGATGTTAAAGCAACGAAAGGGATCTATTATCAATATGAGTTCGGTAGTAGGCGTGAAGGGTAATGCTGGGCAAACAAACTATGCCGCTTCCAAAGCAGGTATTATCGGTTTTTCAAAATCTGTCGCTTTAGAGCTTGGGTCAAGAAATATTAGAAGTAATGTGATTGCGCCAGGGTTTATTGAAACTGAAATGACTGCCAAATTAGACGAAGCAACTGTTGCAGGATGGCGTGCTGGAATCCCTTTAAAACGCGGAGGATCTCCGGAAGATATTGCCAATGCTTGTGTGTTTCTTGCAAGTGATCTATCAAGTTATATTACTGGACAAACACTCAATGTCGATGGTGGAATGCTCACTTAATCCCTTGTACAAAAGATGCTGTTTACAGCTTAATTGATTATGCCCATACATACAATTTTATATTTTATAGGATCTGGATTATTAGCGCTATTTATAGCGCTTTTTCAGTATATATATAAAGCTAAACATAACGCGCTTCATTGGAGTTTGGCGGGACTTAGATTCATTTCCATTTTTACCTTATTATTTTTGATTATCAATCCAAAATTTGAAAATAAAGAAAGTAAAATAATTAAACCGATACTTGCTGTTCTAGTTGATAATTCTCAATCTATTAAGTATTTAAATAAAGACAGTGTTGCATCTATATCGGTCCAAACCATTCTAAACAATAGAGAACTTTCCTCTAAATATCAAATAGAAGTGTATCCTTTTGGAACACAAATCAATCAGAACCCTACACTCAATTTTGAGAGTACACAAACTAACATTACTAAGAGTATTAAAGATTTAGAGTCGCTCAATGATTCTCAAATTGCTCCAATTGTTCTAATTTCGGATGGAAATCAAACTATTGGCAACGCTTATGAATTTGCTTCTAATCAGTTTAAACAAGTCATTTTCCCTCTTATATTGGGAGATAGTATTTACCATACAGATTTAAAAATTCAACAAATTAATGTCAATAAATACACCTATCTAAACAATAAATTTCCTTTAGAAATTATTGCATCTTACACAGGGGAGGATCCTGTAAAGTCAGAATTAAAAATTGAATCTGGTGGTCGAATTGTTCATAAAGAACAACTTCAGTTTTCAGCAACTCAGAATTCAAAAATTATAACCCCTAAAATTGCGTCCAAAAAAGTAGGAATACACCGGTATCAAGTTAGTTTAACCCCAATTGAAAACAAAAAAAACACGGTCAATAATCAAAAATCTTTTGCTATTGAAACGATTGACGAGTACACCAATATTGCGTTAGTAACATCTATGACACATCCTGATTTGGGAACCATAAAAGCGGCGATCGAAACAAACAAGCAACGGCTTGTAAAAATATGTTCACCAACAGAGTATTTAGCAACCAATGAATCCTATGATTTAGCGATTTTGTTTCAACCCAATCAACGTTTTAAAACGGTTTTTGATCTTATTGAAAAAAGAAAGTTAAACTCCTTTATTATAGGAGGTACCCAAACTCAATGGGGGTTCTTAAACGCCATACAATCTAATTTCAAACAAGAGGTCACAACACAAGTTGAAAATTATCAAGGCGTTATCAACCCAGATTTTAATAATTTTTCTGTAGATGATTTTAAGTTTCGTACCCATCCACCCTTAACCACAGAATTTGGAGCAATCTCTATAAACGTCCCTCATGAAACCTTGGTATTTAAATCGATTAACGGGAGAACAACCCCAGAACCTTTATGGTTTACTTACGAAAATAATTCTCAAAGAACAGCGGTCTTATTAGCCGAGAATTTGTGGAAATGGCGCATGCATTCCTTCCGTGAAGATCAAAATTTTAAAACATTTGACACCTTTTTAGCAAAATTGATCCAATATTTAAACATCAAAAATCAAAATACACGTCTGCTGGTCAATTATGAATCTATTTACGATGGAACTGAACCCCTAAAAATATCAGCACAATTTTTTAATAAAAATTATGAACCCAATCGAAATGCACAACTACAAATAAGATTAAAAAACAAAACTACTGGGCAGTATTATGAGTATCCTATGATTGCAGATCAAAACAGTTATGTAGTGAATTTAAGCACCTTAGAACCTGCTAATTATTCTTTTGAAGTACGTGTAAACAACGGAACACATCGTTCGTTTGGGACAATTGAAATATTAGATTTTAATATCGAACAACAATTTATAAATGCGAATGTTCAAAAACTAGAACAACTCGCAACAAACACAGATGGAGCGATTTATTTTGATTCTGAAGCCAATCAATTAATCACAAACTTAATTTCCGACAATCGGTTCTCTAGTATTCAAAAAATTATTAAAAAAACAGTACCTTTGATCGATATTAAAATTGGGTTGTTAGTACTTATATTAAGCTTAGCAATCGAATGGTTTATAAGAAAATACAACGGACTTATTTAATAATTTAAAAACAAAAAAAAATGCAAAATTTGCCTAAAATTGGACTTCCTATAATTTTTATAATAGGAGCAATTATTATTTTAATTTCTAAAACTGCTGTAACGATCGGCCCTGGAGAAGGGGGTGTGTTATTTGAGCGTTTTGGAGATGGTATTGATACAGAACAAACTTACGGAGAAGGATTTCATGTTGTGGCACCTTGGAACAGCATGTTAATTCATAAAGTAAGACAACAATCTATTTCAGATGAAATGAATGTTTTATCCGTAAATGGACTCGAAGTAAAAGTGAATGGAACAATTTGGTACGAACCAGAATATGAAAACCTTGGAAGTTTAATTAAAACAAAAGGAGAAGACTATGTAAATGAACTTCTAAGTCCAGCGGTCAATGCAGCAGCAAGAAGTGTTGTAGGTCGTTATACACCTGAACAACTATACTCTAGTAAGCGTGATGTAATTGAGCAAGAAATACTTGATGAAGTGGTCACTTTATTAAAGGGGCAATTTTTAAATGTGAAACGAGTACTGGTCGAAGATGTGAAACTTCCAAACACTATCAAAAACGCGATTGAGAGTAAATTAAAGCAAGAGCAAGAATCTTTAGAATATGAATTTAGATTAGTAACTGCCGATAAAGAAGCACAAAAAGTACGTATTGAAGCGAAAGGTAAAGCAGATGCCAACAGAATATTGAGTGCCTCTCTTAATGATCGTATCCTTCAAGATAAAGGGATTGAAGCTACTGTTAAGTTATCTGAATCTTCAAACAGTAAAGTCATCGTTATAGGTTCTGGAAAAAATGGTCTGCCAATTATTTTAGGGAATCAATAAATTTTAGAAATTAGTTAGTTTTAAACACCCTATTTTATGAAATTAATAATTTTTAAAAATTTGTTAGGTTTATACTAATTATTTTCTGAATATTTGTGCTCAATATTATAACAATGAATTTATTTATAGCAATCCATCACCACCACATTTTAACTGGCCATCAAGCGAGGTAAATTTGTGTAGGATACTATTATAACTATATACAGACCCGTTTGAGAAATCAAACGGGTCTTTTTTATACTAAAAGAAAAACAATGAATAATTTAAAAATTGCAGTACAAAAGTCAGGACGTTTAAAAGACGATTCCATGAAACTTCTCAAAGATATTGGAATCTCCATTGATAATGGGAAAGACCAACTCAAAGCTACAGCTACTAATTTCCCTATCGAGGTGTTTTACCTTCGAAATGGGGACATCCCTCAATACCTAAAAGATGGAGTTGTAGATGCCGCTATTATTGGAAAAAATGTCCTTGTCGAAAAAGGAAACTCCATTAATTATATTTCAAAACTTGGGTTTTCAAAATGCAGGGTATCTATTGCCGTTCCAAAAAACATGGATTACAAATCCCTAGAAGATTTAAATGGCAAGCAAATTGCGACTTCTTATCCCAATACCGTCAATGCCTTTTTAGATGACAATAATATCAAAGCTAGCATCCATGTCATTAATGGATCCGTTGAAATTGCTCCAAATATTGGATTGGCAGAAGCGATTGTAGATATCGTTTCTACTGGAGGAACCTTATTTAAAAATAATTTGGTTGAAAAAGAAGTGATTTTAAAATCGGAAGCAGTATTGGCAATATCGCCAACAATAAAAGAAGCTCAAAAAGCAATTTTAGATAGAATAAAATTTAGGATTGAATCTGTTATCAAAGGACAATCGTCTAAATATGTATTGCTCAATGCTCCAAATAAGAGTTTAGAAGCAATCATAAATGTTTTACCCGGAATGAAAAGCCCAACTGTTCTTCCATTAGCTGAGTCGGGGTGGAGTTCGGTGCACAGTGTGATTGATAAGAACCAGTTTTGGAATATTATTGACGATTTAAAAGCCTTAGGAGCTCAAGGCATCCTTATATGTCCAATCGAAAAAATGGTGCTTTAATGGAGGCTATAATTAAATATCCGCCCCAATCCACTTGGGAATCAATACTCCAACGTCCTACTCAATCTGTGGAGGCTATTGAATCCATTGTAAACGAGGTCTTTTTGGCTGTAAAACAAAATGGAGATACAGCTATTGCACAATACACAAAACAATTTGATAAGGTCAATTTAGAGTCTGTTTTTGTATCACAAGAAGAAATTGAGAGTGCTTCGGAAGCAGTTTCAGAAGACTTAAAATTGGCCATTCAACAAGCAAAGTCCAATATTGAAGTCTTTCACAACGCACAAAAAACGCAGAAAGTTGATGTGGAAACACAAACAGGTGTGCGTTGTTGGCAGCAAAAACGCCCTATAGAATCTGTAGGACTTTACATTCCTGGAGGAACAGCTCCACTGTTTTCAACAGTTTTGATGCTTGCTGTACCGGCAACCATTGCAGGGTGTAAAAACATTGTGTTATGCACCCCTCCAAATTCAGAAGGAGCGATTGCAAATGAAATTTTATACGCTGCAGCTTTGTGTGGAATTACAACAATTATTAAAGTAGGAGGGATTCAAGCCATTGCAGGGTTGACATTTGGAACGCCGAGTATTCCTAAAGTTTCTAAAATATTTGGTCCAGGAAACCAATATGTAACGGTGGCAAAACAACTCGCTACCAAATTTGGAGTCGCAATTGATATGCCAGCTGGCCCGAGTGAACTGTTGGTTATGGCGGATAAAACTGCCAACCCTGCTTTTGTCGCCTCGGATCTCTTAAGCCAAGCAGAACATGGTATTGACAGTCAAGTTATTTTAGTGTCAACAGATGAAAATATGCTTTTAGAAACAGCCGATCAAATACGGATTCAAACTCAAAGCTTAGAGCGCAAACTGATTATTGAAAAAGCACTCGAAAACAAGAAACTTATTTTGGTTAAATCTGATCAAGAAGCGGTCGATTTAATTAATTATTATGGTCCAGAGCATTATATAATTTCTACGGATAATAATCCATTTTTTGTTGAGAATGTGATCAATGCAGGTTCTGTATTTATTGGAGCATACACTCCCGAAAGTGCTGGAGACTATGCCTCTGGAACCAATCATACTCTGCCAACCAATGGTTATGCAAAAGCCTATTCAGGGGTGAATTTAGATAGTTTTCTAAAAAATATCACGTTTCAAGAAATTACAAAAGAAGGCTTAGTTAACATAGGAACGACTATTGAACTCATGGCCGAAGCCGAAGGCTTAATGGCACACAAAAATGCGGTAACAATCCGATTAAAATCTATTGGGGATGAATCTAAATAAACTCCTTCGAAAAAATATACTGCAGATGAAGCCCTATTCGTCTGCACGTGATGAATATAAAGACCTAGAAGCTAATATGGTGTTTTTAGATGCCAATGAAAACCCATTTAA
>Ga0209405_1000005_pt1 | contig 165921 bp, 156 predicted proteins | sample COGITO_mtgs_1105_6_FD_184803 | JGI IMG/M metagenome (GOLD analysis project Ga0209405, IMG submission 184803) | Pelagic marine microbial communities from North Sea - COGITO_mtgs_110516 (SPAdes) (version 2) | ecosystem: Environmental > Aquatic > Marine > Epipelagic ...
TGGCCCGCCTGGAGATCACGGCTGGACCTATCAACATGATCAAGGACGTCAGGCCATTGATGCCCACTTTGGTGATAAAGTGGAAACTGTGTTTGTTGAAAATGTGCCTGAAGGCCCAGATGCTGAACGCACCATTACGCGACTAGCACGCCAAGGTGCAGGCTTAATTTTCACCACTTCATTTGGTTATATGGATCCAACGATGAACGTTGCAGCTAAATTTCCAGACGTTAAATTTGAACACGCCACGGGCTACAAAAGAAGTGATAACGTATCGACTTACGGCGCGCGCTTTTATGAAGGACGTTATGTCATTGGTCAGATCGCTGCGCAGATGTCAAAGTCGGGAGTAGCAGGATACATTGGTTCTTTCCCTATTCCTGAAGTAGTGCGGGGTATCAACTCTTTCTTGTTGGGTGCGCAAACGGTTAATCCGGACTTTAAACTTAAAGTCGTATGGGTTAACTCTTGGTTTGACCCAGGCCGTGAAGCCGATGCGGCTAAGGTATTGATCAGCCAAGGTGCGGATATTATTACCCAACACACAGACTCTACAGCAGCAGTGCAAGTGGCAGAAGAGCAAGGTGTTAGTGCCTTTGGTCAAGCCTCTGATATGGCTGCCTTTGCGCCCAATGCCTTGTTAACTTCTATTATTGATAACTGGGCTGACTATTACATTGCCCGTACTCAAGCGGTATTGGATGGTTCTTGGGTGAGTACTGATACCTTTGGTGGTATGGATGCCAACATGGTTGAAATGGGGCCCTTCATAAATATGCCAGCAGCTGTTAAAGCGAGAGCCGAAGCAACCGCTGAAGCCATTAAAACAGGTAAATTACATCCGTTTGCTGGCCCTGTATATAAGCAAGATGGCAGCATAGCTGCAGCTGCAGGAACGACTGTCGATATGGGCACTTTGCTGGGTATGGACTGGTATGTTCAAGGGGTTGATGACCAGCTCTAAGTGAGTCGAATCTGTGCACTGGTAAACGCCTTAACCACGTGACCAAATAGCATAAAAAAAACCCGCTTTAGCGGGTTTTTTTAGTTATTTTTTAATTTTGGTGACGTTCACAAAGAGGCTTAACTTCTGGCCTGGTTGCAAGTATTTTTTCAGACGCCTATTCCATTTTCTAATGTCTTTCACCGTCACACTAAAACGCTGGGCAATGGTTGATAGGTTATCGCCAGAACGTACTTTATAGGTTAGTTTCTTAACGACTTTGCGGCCTGGTCTGGCCAGCTTGGTTGTGGTGCTGCGCGGCCAAATGCTCAACTTATCACCAATTTGCAGCACGGATCGGGTTCCCAATTTATTCCAACTAGCAATTTGTTTAATGCTAATTTTGTACTTTTTAGCGATCTTCCACAGGCTGTCGCCACTTTTTACTTTGTATTCAATGCGTTGGCTAGCCTGATTTTGTGTAATCTGTTTTTGACGGTTAATCACCCGCTGAGCGGCACTTAAGCTGTAAGCCGCAGCGTCTTTACTGGCAATAGGAATCATCAGGGTTTTACCCATCCTAATCATACTACCGTTAATATTATTAATGGTGCGCAGTAAGTCGACACTGACTTTAAAGCGCTGGGCAATCTTGCCTAGACTGTCACCTGAGACTATTTTATATCGGTTCCAAGTCACTCGCTTACTCGAGGGAAGTTCCAATAAGCTAGTTTTAAAGCGTTCAATATGAGCAATAGGAATGAGAAGTTTGTGTGGGCCCTTTGGGTCGGTGGCCCATTGATTGTAGGCGGGATTTAAGCGATACATTTCGTCTGTTGTAATATTCGCCATTTCGGCAGCTTGTGCCAAATCAATTTGTGACCCAACATCGACAGCTTCAAAGTAGGCTTCATCGTCGATGCTATAAAGTGTTTTAGTGCCCGCATTCTCTGCCACTACTCGGGCTACAGCCAATAATTTAGGCACATAGTTCATCGTTTCTCTGGGCAACTTCAATGACCAAAAATCTGTTGGTTTGCCGGCTTTTATGTTCCGTTTTATGGCTTTTTGGACGGTGCCTTGACCGCCATTATAAGATGCAATTGCGAGCAACCAGTCACCATCGAACATTTTGTGTAATTGTAAGAGATATTTGTGGGCCGCATTTGTGGAAGCGACAATGTCTCTGCGTCCATCAATCCACCAATTTTGTTTGAGGCCAAAACCTCGCCCTGTCGCTGGAATAAATTGCCAAGCTCCAGATGCGCGCCCAGAAGAATAGGCAAAGGGATCAAACCCACTTTCAATGATAGGGATGAGTGCGATTTCAGCAGGTATAGACTTGTCTAAGGCTGCATGCAACATAAAGTGATAATACCGACTTGCTCTAGTGGTCACACGATGCATGAGTTCTGGATGTTTGTTATAAAAGTTGTACTGTTGCTTAATGCGTTTGTTGTCTACAAACTCTAAGCCATAATTTGCCACAGTAAGCTGCCACAGATCAAGAACTGGGGGAACTTCAGGCGTTGGGGTTACGTTTACCTTTGGAGGTGCGTCGCTTTTAGGTTTTCTCTGTGCTTCGGCAAGAAGTTTTGCAGCGGCATCAGTGCTTGCCTCAGAGTCAAGTTCAGACCAGTTTAGGTAATTATCATTACTGATATTTTGGGCGATAGCTTGAGCAGACTGGTAAGGTTCTTCACCCATTGGGGGAGCCATGTCACTGGTTGCTGTGTTATCTGACAGTGGCTCTACGACCAATTTGATCGCCATATCTTCAACCATAGCTGTCTCAGAATCATTATTCGTGTGATCAACTTCAGGGGTTGCAGTGGCTATTGCTGTTTCTGAGGCAGGCTCATTGGCAACGGTAGTTTTTAACTGTGCCGTTTGACAAGCGCTAAGGCAAAACAATGCGAGCATTAATAAAATGGCATTAAGTGGAATTCGAGTGAATGATGGAAGAAAAACGTTTGTCAAAGCAAGGTCACATTTTTTGATGTCGAGAGCCCGTTGATTTTAGCAGGCTAGGTGCCAAGGTCAATATAGAATGCCCAGTCTAGGGTTAGTTACTTGTCTTTTTAGCACTAATAACGACTAAAAGTTGTTTTTCCACTGTCTTAAAACGGTAAAGACCTCTACGGGGGTTTTTAATGTTTGTTGTTGATAATTTTCTGCACTGGCAATAACGGCCTTATCATGAGTGCGTAAAAAAGGGTTAATCGCCGCTTCTTGTGCCAAACGCGTGGGCAATGTCACTTCGTTCTCAGCTCTAATTTCATGGCACATTGTTTGAGCTAACTTTAAGGCCTCATTGTTGCCATCCACCGCCATGGCAAATTTCAAGTTTGCAACACTGTATTCATGGGTTGGATAGGCCATGGTCATGGCAGGCAAAGCCATAATTTTATTGAGTGACTGATGCATCTGCAAAGGAGACCCTTCAAACACTCGGCCACAACCCGCTAAGAATAGGGTGTCTCCACAAAATAAAAGGCCTTGTTGGTCATTATAATAGGCAATGTGGTCTAGGGTATGGCCAGGAATCTCCATAATGCTAAAGTGAGTATCAAATAGCCTGACTGAGTCATTTTCCTTAAGTTTATGAGTAATGCCTGCATAAGGGCTGTTGGCTGGTCCGTATACGGGAAGGTCTCCAAAATGTTCAAGGAGGGCTTTAATGCCACCTGTGTGGTCAGCATGGTGGTGCGTAACCAATATAGCAGAGAGTTTTTTTTGTAGCTTTAAAGCCTGCTCAATAACAACTTGTGAGTCGCCTGGATCAACCACTACGAACCCGTCTACCTCTGCATTTTCGATACACCAAATGTAGTTATCATTAAATGCAGGTAGGGGTGTGACGGTCAGATTTGAAGTTAATGCAGGCATAGTATGGTCTTTCTTAATCTAAGTATTTGTTCCTAAGAGTAGCTGTGCGATGCAAATTACGCAAGCAAGGTGGCAAGGAATGGCTTATTATGACGCATGAATAAAAACACCCACTTACAATCGTGTCAATTCGAAGAACAACAATTTGCCACATGGTTAACCAGTAAAAAAGGGGCCTCATTCATGGCTCAAGAACAGCAGCAGTTAACGTTATTGATGCCCAGAGCTTTTGGCCATTATAGTGTTTATTTAGGACTCAATGCCAAATTAAGTTCCAATCTAGTGAGCCCCATAAAAAATGCCATGGCCCTAACATCAAATTTTAATTTGGGGGGTGATGTGGTGATGGATCCACATCAATTACCCCTAGCTAGCGAATCTATAGACCTTGTGGTTCTTCAGCATGTATTGGACATGAGTGATAACCCACATCAAACCCTTCGAGAAGTTGCTAGGGTAGTTAATGCTGGCGGTCGAGTTGTAATTACTGGGTTTAATCCCTACAGCCTATGGGGTTTGTGGCGCCATTTAAGGCTAAAACGTGGTCTACCTTGGCGAGCTAATTTTATCGCTTACAGTAGACTTAAGGACTGGCTAACACTGCTCAGTTTTGGTGACTTTGAGATTAAGCCTGTATATGATTGTGCACCTGGCAAATGGAAGATGAGTCCTTGGTTATCTAACTTCTTTAACCCCTTGGGGGCTGGCTATGTTCTATCTGCAGTAAAACAAGAGACCCGAGTGCATATACTTAAAACTCATTGGCGCAATAGCATTGTAAAACGCAGTTTTGGCTTAGCTGGAGCAACCCGCCAACCCAGTCAAAATAAACAACCATTGGAGCACAGTTGATTGACTTCAGATCGCATTGAACTATTTACAGATGGTGCATGCAAAGGTAATCCAGGTCCAGGTGGTTGGGGAGTGCTGATGCGTTTTAAAGAACAAGAGAAACGCTTGTATGGTGGTGAGCCCGTCACAACGAATAACCGTATGGAGCTGATGGCTGCCATTAAAGGACTCGAGGCTTTGACACGGCCATGCAAGGTTGATCTGACGACTGACTCCCAATATGTGCGCAAAGGCATTACGGAATGGATTGTTAATTGGCGTAAGAATAATTGGCGTACCGCCGCTAAAAAACCTGTTAAAAATGCTGATCTTTGGCAACTCCTAGATCAGGCTGTACAAGGCCATGAGGTAGAGTGGCATTGGGTCAAGGGGCATAGTGGGCATATTGAAAATGAAATTGCAGATGACCTAGCTAACCTAGGTGCTGCTGAACACACTAGATAAATCATACAGGAATAAATTTTGCGATTAATAGTCTTAGATACGGAAACGACCGGTTTAGAATCCAAACAAGGTGATCGCTTGATAGAGGTGGGTGCCTTAGAAATGGTTAACAGGCGTCTCACTGGTGAGAGCTTTCATGAATACGTTAATCCTGAACGAGATATACCAATGGAAGCCCAAGCAGTGCATGGTATTACTGAGGAGTTTGTGCAAGATAAACCCTTATTTTCAGCTGTTGCCGATGCCTTTATCGAGTTCATTAGAGACGCTGAATTAATTATTCATAATGCGCCTTTTGACCTTGGGTTTTTAGATAATGAATTAGCTTTGGTGGCCAAAAAAACTGGGCGCAGTTATCCAAAAATTGCAGATATTTGTAAAATTACAGATTCCTTGAAACTTGCCAGACAAAAACACCCAGGCCAAAAGAATAATTTAGACTCCTTGTGCCGCAGGTATGGGATTAATAATGCTCATCGACAGGTGCATGGCGCCTTGTTAGATTCTGAGATATTAGCTGATGTTTACCTGAGCATGACTGGAGGTCAAACAGACTTAATGTTAGGGGCAGAAACATCCCCTAATCAGTCAAAAACTGCGTTAGATCGGCGAAGAATAACAGACCTCCAAGCCTATGAGCTGAAGGTGGTCGTGGCGACAGATGAAGAACTGGCGGCGCACCAAGTAAAGCTTGAAACAGTGGCTCAAGCCTCTGGTCACGAATGTTCTTGGTAATGATGACAGGTTAAATTTAGCTTTGGAATTTAATTGTAGAGGTTAAGATTAGGGTGGAGGAGGGGCCGTCTTTTAGTCTATTGATGACTCAGGTTAGAGGGCTACTTAGGTTCGATAACTACTTAAGTTAGATAATTACCTAGATTCAATAGCGACTTAGGAATATTAGATTTTTACGCTGGGATTTCTAAAAAGGACGACGAACTCGCCTACAGGCATTAAGAGGCTGCGATTAAGGCTTTGAATTTGAGTTTTTACTCACCCATTTCGAATAATTGGCTTAATCGTGTACCCAGCATGACGTCGCCTTCAGCTTGTAAACGTCCTCCCATAAAAGCGGCCATGCCGTCTAGCTCTCCAGCAACAATTTCTGAGAGTGTTTCTGCATCCATCGACATGGTGATTGCTGGATCATCATGCTGACCCACCATGGCCTCGCAGCTGCTATCTTCAATGGTAATGTAGAAATCGTCATCGTCAGTAATACAAAATTGAAAAGTGGCATCCAATCCGTCTGCTTCTTCAGGTACAAAAGCGGATTGCATTTTCTGCATAATTTGGTCGACTGTCATAATATTGCTCTTATCCGTGTTTTCACTCCGCTGATTTTATGTGTTTTTAAAAAATAAATCAAACGATCGTTTGAATTATCCATTAGGTGAAGGTTTAGCTGTGGTTTCAGAGCTGACTAGACTAGAATACAGCCCTATTGCTTGTTGAAACCAAGAACTGCAACTGGAGACTAATGTGTTAGATTTTTTGTACGATTATGGACTGTTTTTAGCTAAGGTGATTACCTTCTGTGTTGCAGCCATTGTGGTGATTGGCTTTTTGGTGATGGCAGGTCAAAACCGTCGACAACATAGCAAGGCAGGGCATATTGAGGTTCGAAATCTTAATGAAGAGTTCGAAGACATGACGGATACGTTAGATCACGCCATCATGGATAAATTTCAATTTAAACAGCTGCGTAAAGCCCAAGAAAAAGCAGATAAGATTCAGACCAAGCAAGATAAAGCGGAGGCTAAAAAACAAGCCAAGCAAGCAAAATCTGAAGGCATTGACGCTGGCAGTGGAGAGAATTCGGTAGCCAATGTGAAGAAGCGCACCTTTGTCATTGACTTTGACGGTGATATTAAGGCGAGTGCTGTCGAGTTTTTACGACATGAAATTAGTGCGATTATTTCTGTTGCCAAAGTCACTGACGAAATCATTATGCGCCTTGATTCTAGTGGTGGCATGGTGCATACCTATGGTTTGGCTGCATCACAGTTAGGGCGGATTAATAGTGCAAAAATTCCACTTACGATCTGTGTAGACCAAGTGGCTGCCAGTGGTGGATACATGATGGCGTGCATGGCCAACCACATCACGGCTGCTCCTTTCGCCCTTGTTGGGTCTATAGGTGTAGTTGCAGAAGTACCTAACGTGCACAGGTTGCTCAAGAAACACGCCATAGACGTTGAGGTGCTAACGGCTGGTGAACATAAACGCAGCCTCACTGTCATCGGTGAGAACACCCGTAAAGGGCGTGATAAATTTGTGGAAGATTTACAGCAAACCCATGGCTTGTTTAAAAGCTGGGTCAAACTTCAGCGTCCCCAGTTAGACATGGATCAAGTGGCTAATGGCGACGTATGGTATGGACAGCAGGCAATTGAACTAGGCCTAGTTGACGCTGTGAGTACTTCAGATGAAGTTTTACAAGAAGCGGTAAAGCGAAGTGACGTTTTGCTGATCGAATATGTGGCTAAAAAGACCATAGGCGAAAGATTTGGCATTGCAGCAGCTACTGGTATAAGCTTATTTGGTGATCGAGTGTGGTCGAAAATACGACGTCAATCTATCACCCATTAAACGAGTTTAGGAGTGGTCTAATGCAATCTTTTGCAAGCCTTTGTAAGCCATTGTCACCTGCATTTTTGCACCCCAATAATATGCCTGTGCGCATTGGGCTTGTAGTGCTTGCAACAGACATGGTGGTTGAAGTGGAATGGCGAGAGATTTTTGCTGGGTTACCCATAGAAATTTTGGTGGCTAGGATCGCCTGTGCAGCCGAAGTTACCCCCAAGGCTTTATTAACTATGGCTCATGAGATCGGCCATTGTGCCAGCCTAATATTGCCAGATGTAGAGCTGGATGCCATTGCCTATGGCTGCACTTCTGGTAGTTTAGTGATTGGTGAAGAAAAGGTTAAGCAACTGCTGCAACAGGGCAATTCTGAGCAGATTACAAGTAATCCGTTTAGTGCCATTAAAGCAGCCCTAGCATTTATTAAGGCTAAAAATATAGTAGTTCTATCGCCTTATCTAGCCTCTGTTAATGAGCCATTCTATAACGCCCTAGATTCCGTAGGTTACAACATTATGGCTTGGGGTAGCCTAGATTTAACCTTAGATAAAGACATTGGATCAATGAATCCTGAGCATCTACCAAAGCTAATAGAAGCGTTATTGGCGGGCGTGGATGCAGTTCCTGATGCTGTGTTTATTTCGTGTACCAACTTTAAAGCCGTCGCTAAACTTGCTGAACTTGAAAAGCGTTATGGGTGTTATTTTATATCGAGTAACCAGGTGATGGCTTGGCACTTGTTGCATCAGTTAAATATTAGCCTGCCTAACATGAAGGCTGGGCGTTTATTTACAACGCCATCAATCTAACTGCCACTTCATCTGCTCATACAATTTTGGTTTTTTAAAGATGTCTAGGATCAATTCTGATGTACACTCATTATTATTTATAGTCACTGAGGGCTGAAATAATTTGCCTTTTATTAGCCAATTAAATGAATTTCGCGAGCCTCTGGTTATAGCGCGAAATACCGGCCATCGTTTGATGCTGGTATTGGCCATGGAAGAAGAAAGAGGCCTAATTCAGGCGCAGCACCTAAGCCAATTAGGTGGGTCGTGCTTATGGGTCGATGTGTTGAAAGACGATCATTCTCACTCCAAGCAACAGCGACACATTACTTCAACTCAAGCTAAACAATATCTTGGCACGTCAAATCAGCATGTGGTTTATAACGCTCACAGGGCTTTCAATGCGAGTGCCCTATGTGCGGTTAGCGGTACCATAAGAGGAGGTGGCGTATTAATCTTATTGACTCCTCCAAGTGCCCAATGGCATAAAAATTATGATTTACAACTGGCGTCCTATGGTCATTCAATAAACACGGCCTATTCGCATTTTATTCAATGGTGGCAAAAGCAATGGCAGCACCATAGTGCCGTCTTTGTATTGCAAGAACCACAGACTAAGTCCCAACATAACCTAGTGCCTACGAATTGGCAGCCTCTACCACCTATATTTGAAGCATCCCAACCACTGCAACCGACCGAAGCACAAGGCCATCTAATTAGTCAATTAGTGATGGCTTATGAGCAGCAACATAGTATGGTGCTAACCATTGATGCACGCAGAGGCCGCGGTAAATCGGTCTGCTTGGGATGGTTTATTAAGGCCCTTGGCTCAAAGGCTCAGCATGGCCCTGCCATCGTAACTGCACCTAGTAAGCGATCCCTTAATGCTATGATGCAAACCTCAGCTATGCCAAGCATTAATTTTTATGCTTTAGATGCCCTGTTAACATCACTTCCAGACGCAGGGGTATTAATTGTCGATGAAGCAGCTGCTATTCCGTTGTCACAATTAATCAAGTTGATTAAGGCCTATAAATTAGTCGTTTTATCATCAACTCAGGATGGATATGAGGGTAGTGGGCAAGGCTATCGACTAAAACTACCCCATATTATTGCAAGCTTGGGGCGTTCAAATAAACAAATGACCCTTACACAACCCATGCGTTGGCAGGCTGGTGATGCCCTTGAAAACTTTATTCGTAGTAGCTTTTTATGTGATGTAGAGTTACCAAATATAAATCATAATGCATTTTCTGATTCATCACTGGCCCTCACCTATAGTCAGGTCACCGGTGCAACACTGGCACAAAACCAGACCTTATTAAGGCAAGTTTATGGCCTGTTAATGTTAGCTCATTACCAAACCACACCCCAAGACTTAAGATTGTTATTAGATCACCCCCAACATCAGATACATTTATGCTTTGTTGGTGAGCACCTGGTTGGTCTGGCTTGGGTGGCAGAGGAAGGCAACTTAGACGCATCTTTGGCGCGCCAGATAGCGCTAGGCCAACGACGGATCCAAGGCCATTTGTTAGCTCAGATTTTGTCTCAACAAGCGGGTTTTTCAGTGGCTTGTGAACTGAGTAGTTGGCGCATTCAACGCCTTGTTGTGACGCCGTCCCTCCAAGGTAGAGGCATTGGTTCCAAATTACTTCAGCGAGTGTATGGTTTAGCTCAAGAGAGACAAGTTGATTTTGTGGGTGCCAGCTTTTCTGCCAATTCCAAAAATCTAAATTTTTGGCAGCTCAATAAGTTTAGTCCTATATGGCTCGGTGTGCGGGCAGATACTGCGACTGGATTCAATAGCGTGCAGGTGATGCGACCCATTAGTGCCGATGGGAAGCTATTACAGGATCAATTGAGGTGCCATTTTCGAGACTATTTAACCTTTGGCCAGTACCTTTGGTTTTCTTCAATTGATGCAGATCTCTGGCAAATAATATTTGCATCCTGCCAAAAAAATGTAATGGTAGGGCTAAGTAAAAAGCAACAACAAGACTTATTAATCTTGCTGGCAAACGGGCGTTCTGGGTTTAGTGGCTCACTGTACTTGCTACATCAAAATGTGCGGGATGCCAAACATAAATCGATGATCATCCAAGCTGCACAAAATAATACTCACAAAGGTCTGCAAGAGCATGTAAGGCGATTAGCACGAACCACCTTAGCTTTATTACATAAAGTATGATGCGCAGCACATCAGCACTAAAATCGGTATACTTCTAGCTTTACTAAGAGACCAGAAATCGTCATGAGCTCAGTCAAACTTACCCAATATAGTCATGGAGCGGGATGTGGTTGTAAAATATCCCCCCAAGTTTTGGATATCATGCTGGAGTCCCAGTTACCAAAATTTTCCCATCCAAATTTGATTGTAGGTAACGAAAGTCGAGATGATGCCGCAGTTTTTAATTTAGGTGATGGCACTGGCATTATCAGTACCACTGATTTCTTTATGCCTATTGTGGACGATGCATTTGATTTTGGCCGAGTAGCGGCTACCAACGCCATTAGTGATGTTTATGCTATGGGCGGACTGCCACTGATGGCCATCGCCATCTTAGGCTGGCCAGTGGATAAGTTAGCTCCAGAAATAGCCGCTAGGGTCATAGACGGTGCTCGTGACGTTTGTGCCAAAGCCAATATTTGCCTAGCTGGAGGTCATAGCATCGATGCACCAGAACCCATATTTGGCTTGGCTGTAACGGGCAGAGTGGACTTAGAGCACCTTCAGCGTAATGACCAAGCCCAAGCGGGTGACCACATTATGCTGACCAAACCTTTAGGTGTGGGGATCTTAACCACAGCTGAAAAACGGGGCATTTTAAGATCACAGGATGTTAATTTGGCTCGTGACAACATGGTTAAGCTCAATGACATAGGGGTAAAGCTAGCCCCTTTGAAAGGGGTTCATGCCATGACGGATGTGACTGGATTTGGGCTCATGGGACATTTGCTTGAAGTCTGTGAGGGCAGTCGGTTACATGCGCATATTAAATTCAACCAAATTCCATTGTTAACAGATTTACAACACTATTTAGACCAAGGTTGTGTGCCTGGTGGAAGTGGGAGAAATTATGCAAGTTATGGTCACAAGCTTGGTCCGCTTAGTGAAGACCAATTAAATATCCTTTGTGATCCGCAAACCAGCGGGGGTTTATTGGTTGCTGTGGCCGAAGATAAAATGACTCAGGCAGAAGATATTTGTCGTGCACAGGGCCAAGACTGCGTGTGGATCGGGCATTTATCGGACCCAGTAATAAGTCAAAATTACTGTGTTGAGGTGATTTGAAATGCCTCCTAAAGTCATTGACTCGTTGCTACCAAAACCTATAAAAGCAGTCGACTTTGATGATTTATTATTACATCAGCGCCCCATGTTTGATGTACGGGCACCCATAGAATTTGACAAAGGTGCATTTCCAAATGTTGTGAATCTGCCACTCATGAGTGATGACGAGCGCGAGCAAATAGGGACGTGTTATAAACAACAAGGCCAAACTGCTGCCATTGATCTAGGTCATCAATTGGTTCATGGAACAACCAAGAGTAATAGAGTTAAAAAGTGGTTGGATTTTGTCAATGAGCACCCCGACGCGGTGTTGTATTGTTTCAGGGGTGGTCTGCGATCTAAGGTAAGTCAACAGTGGTTGGCAGAAGCTGGGATTGGCATACCCTTTTTAGAGGGTGGTTATAAGGCTCTGCGAACGCATTTGATAACGCGCTTAGACCAATTGGTAGAAGAAATTCCAGCATTTGTTCTCAGTGGCCGCACTGGAACAGGGAAAACTGAAATTTTGCCGCTGTTTGATCGAACGATAGATTTAGAAGGCATTGCTAAACATCGAGGATCGAGCTTTGGTAAATATATTGAAGAACAACCAAGTCAGATAAACTTTGAAAATAACTTAGCGATTGCGCTAATACAACGAAGACGAACCAATAATGAGCCCATCATTTATGAAGACGAAAGCCGTTTAGTCGGTTGCCGATTGCTGCCATTAAGTCTTCAGGCTAAGCTTAAGAGTTCGCCAATTATGGTGCTAACAGATAATTTTGACGCACGAGTAGAGCGTATTTTTGGTGAATATGTTGTCAAGGCCATTGAGGCTTGGGAAGATGAGATGGACAACTCAGAAGACGCCTTTTTAGCCTTTGGCGATAGCCTTTTACAGAGCCTGCATCGCATTAAAAAGAGGCTAGGGAGCGAATCTCATGCGCACTTAGTCAAACTGCTCAAACGGGCTTTAACCCAGCAGTCTGAGCAAAAATATTTAGACCTTCATAAAGATTGGATTGCCTATTTGCTCATTCATTATTATGATCCTATGTATGACTATCAACTTTCTCTCAAACAAGATCGGGTGGTTATGCAGGGGAGTTCGAGTGAATTAGTTCATTGGTACAAAACCAAAAATAGATTGCACACTTAACCATATTGAGGAGACCTAAACCATGAAATCTAGAGCCGCTATTGCCTTGGCAAAAGGACAAGCATTAACCATCGCAGACATCGATGTAGAAGGCCCAAAAGCTGGCGAGGTGCTCGTGCGCATGGTGGCCACAGGGGTTTGTCATACGGACGCTTTTACTTTATCTGGCGATGATCCTGAAGGCATATTTCCTGCGGTGTTGGGTCATGAGGGAGGCGGCGTTGTAGAAGAAGTAGGCAGTGGTGTGACTCATCTGGCGGTAGGCGATCATGTTATTCCACTTTATACCCCAGAATGTGGTCAATGTAAGTTTTGTCTGTCGGGTAAAACAAACCTTTGTCAGGCCATTCGTGGCACGCAAGGCAAAGGCTTAATGCCCGATGGAAGTAGCCGTTTTTCGTTAGATGGTAAAACCTTATTTCACTATATGGGAACCTCTACTTTTTCTGAGTACACAGTAGTCCCAGCAATTGCCTTAGCAAAAATTAATAAGGCGGCCCCCTTAGATAAGGTGTGTTTGCTTGGTTGCGGTATTACCACAGGGATTGGAGCGGTGCTTAACACAGCTAAAGTGCAAGCTGGCGACTCTGTGGCCATTTTTGGTATGGGTGGAATTGGTTTAAGTGCTGTACAGGGTGCGGTAATGGCAGGGGCAAGTCGTATTATTGTCATCGATATTAATGAAGATAAATTTGAAATGGCAAAAATGTTGGGAGCCACAGATTGTATCAACCCTAAAAACTATTCTGACCCGATCCAAGACGTCATTGTTGACCTCACTGACGGCGGTGTGGATTTTTCCTTTGAATGTATTGGCAATGTCAACGTGATGCGTTCAGCCCTAGAGTGTTGTCATAAAGGCTGGGGCGAGTCAGTGATTATTGGGGTGGCGGGAGCGGGTCAAGAAATCACCACTAGACCCTTCCAATTAGTCACAGGGCGGGTCTGGCGTGGCACTGCTTTTGGTGGAGTCAAAGGGCGTAGCCAGTTGCCAGACTATGTAGAACGTTACATGGCAGGCGAAATTAAAATTGATCCAATGGTAACCCATACGATGGGGCTGGATGATATCAATAAAGCCTTTGACCTCATGCACAGTGGCGAAAGTATTCGTTCGGTTGTCATTTTTTAGGAAGCTTTTATATGTCGTTAAATCAAGTTTCAGAAATCAAGGTCAGTGGTGGGCGCTTATTGCGCATAGAACATGATTCTAAGGTGTGCCAAGGAGTAATGACTTTTGCAATATTTTTGCCACCACAAGTAAAAACAGGTGCCTCGGTGGCTAAGGGCCCTGCGTTGTATTGGTTATCCGGGCTCACCTGTAATGATGAAAACTTTAGTCAAAAAGCAGGTGCATTTGCTCTTGCTGCGTCCTTGGGGATGGCGATTGTCATGCCAGATACTAGCCCGCGCAATGCCGGCATTGCCAATGAGGATGATGGGTATGATTTAGGAACTGGTGCAGGCTTTTACCTCAACGCAACGCAAGCGCCTTGGTCAGAGGCTTATAATATGTACAGTTATGTGACAACAGAACTGCCAGACATCATTCAAAGTAACTTTCCTGTAAATGCTAAAGCAGCCATCAGTGGTCATTCAATGGGTGGGCATGGGGCACTCGTTTGTGCCTTAAAAAATCCAGGTCAATATGCCTCAGTCTCAGCCTTTGCTCCCATTACATCTCCTTCGCAATGCCCATGGGGTCAAAAGGCCTTTACGGCCTATTTGGGCAATGATTCGGCAGATTGGGTGCCATGGGACAGCAATGAGTTGGTGCAAAAAAACCACGCTGCAGGTTTGACACCGCAGCCTATGCTGATTGATCAAGGTACGAGTGATCCGTTTCTTACTGAACAGTTGATGCCTCATTTATTCAGTTCAACCTGCGCCCGCTTGAACATTCCACTGGACTACCGCGAACGGCAAGGCTATGACCATAGCTATTACTACATTAGCAGTTTTATCGACGAGCATTTGCGCTACCATGCAGCTTACCTTGGTTTAAAGGTTTAAATGATGACAGAAAAAAAACGCCATACCCGTCATGGTCACATGGCAAGAGTTTCTAAGCTAGCTCTAGGCGACCATGCCTTGCCAGTGCGTTTTATGTATAAAACGATACCAGAACACTCTAATGATACTGGCTGGCGCTTATTTACAGGCTATGAAACAACCGAATTTCTAGCGCAGTTTTCTAACCTAGAACCATTCCCTCTTGAGCCTATGTGTCAAGCTGACCCAAGTTTAGATGCCTTGCTGGATCAAAACGCAGGCAGTGTTTGGGAGCGACTTCCTGATCAACCGTGGCAGCCTGTGCATAATTTTGAGATTCCCGTAGAAGAAGTGGATGTAGTAGTTAATTAATGCTGCTCCATACGGATCAATTTAATACACTCGGTGGTATTCCTCTTGTTGTGTTACATGGCCTATTTGGCGCATCAGATAACTGGCGTAGTCAAGCAGCCATATGGTCACTGGAACGTCCAGTGGTGACTATGGACCTGCGCAATCATGGCTTGTCTGGCCACGATCCCTTTATGGATTATGCAACCATGGCAAAAGATGTAACTGATACTTTAAATGCCTTGAATTTCGACACAGTAGACCTGTTAGGCCATTCAATGGGTGGCAAAGTGGCCATGCAACTGGCTGTCAAATACCCGCAACGCTTGCGCAGTATCTTGGTCGCTGATATTGCCCCTGTGGCTTACGAACCTCGCCATCAAGCAATATTGGCAGGTCTCAAAGCCATTAATCTAGTCACCCTAAAGTCCCGTAAAGAGGCTTTAAAGGTGCTACTTCAGTACGAACCTGACCAAAGGGTCTGTCAATTTTTACTTAAAGGTCTTTACAAAAACCATGTAGGGGAATTTGCCTTACGTTATAACCTTGGTGCAATACAAAATAACTACCCAGCCATTAGTGCAGCACCCACACTTTCTAAGGATGCAAGCATATACAAGGGGCCAGCGTTGGTGCTTAAGGGAGAAAACTCAGCTTATATATTACCCCAACATAAAGCCTCCTTTGATCAACTTCTGCCTAATTCCACATTGAAGATCATGGCTAATTGCGGCCATTGGCTGCACGCTGAAAAACCAGAGTTATTTAGTCGTTTAGTGTCGCGTTTTTTAAATGGTTTAACCTAAGGCATGCGTATTCTTTTGCTATCAGCCTACGATGCTCAAAGTCACAAATATTGGCGAGAAGGCATGGTCGCGCAGTTCCCTGAGTACGATTGGACTCAATTAGCGTTGCCTGGGCATCATTTTAGCTGGCGTATTCGGAGTAATAGTTTGCAATGGGCGTTGAGTGAACGAGCCACTTTAGACCAGCCCTATGACTTAATTATAGCCACATCAATGGTGGACTTTGCCTCTCTCAAAGGGTTTGTGCCTAACTTGGCTAACATACCTTCGATCCTATACTTTCATGAAAATCAATTTATTTACCCCCCCAGTCAGTTAACAAAAAAGCCCTTTTTAGATCCGAAACTTGTGACCTTATATGCAGCTTTAGCAGCTGATCAATTAGTGTTCAATAGTTGCTATAACCAACAAACTTTTATCACTGGGGTGAGGGCTTTACTCAAACAAGTGCCCGCAAAGCTTCCTGTTGATTTGGCGCAGTTATTTGAGGAAAAAAGCTCAGTTCTTCCGGTGCCACTTAAGTCTCTAAATGTCTGCGACTACACGGGTGTTAATGGATCTGCACTGTGGCCAAAAAGGGTGAATAAGGCATGCTTAAGGTTAGTTTGGGCAGCGCGCTGGGAGTATGATAAAGGCCCACACTTATTGTTGGCGATACTGCGCCAATTAAAACAACGAAAGGTGGATTTCAAATTATGCATACTGGGGCAAGTGTTTCGTAAGCAGCCTCTCGCATTTGACTCTATAAAGACTGAATTTAGCTCGGAGTTAGTCCAATTTGGGTTTGCCAAATCACGTCACCAATACCTGTCTTGGTTAGCTGGAGGGGACATTATATTGTCTACGGCATTACATGAGTTTCAAGGCCTAGCAGTTCAAGAAGCGGTGCAATTGGGGTGTATGCCAGTGTTACCCAATAGACTTGTCTACCCTCAAATTTTTGCGTCACATTATCTTTATGACTCTTTTCCAAATAACCATGAAAAAGAGTCCATAGCTGCTGCAGACTTGATCCAAGAGTTTCCATTGCGGTCACTAAAAAATGACAGTGCGCTAGCCTTTGTGCAGCAATTGCTTTGGCCCAATATAAAGGTCAAATACCAACAATTGTTGGATTTTCATACCCTGCCTAATAGTTTGTCTAATACCTTGCCTAAAGACAGTTAAAAAGCCAAATATCGATTGCTCTTTGTGGGGTTTAGCCAAAGCCATGTAAAATAAGAGAGTTACTCACATCCCTCGGACGAAGCGTGTTAAAATTATTCACCGATGCTGTTTAATTATAGTCTTTGAGCCCACAACACCATGACCCGAGCGAAAAAGAAAATGCCCGCCGTAGCTGGGGTAACTTTTAGTCCCAACAAGAAGAAAGCAGCTGTGGCTAAAAGCTTTTCTTCTTCAAGTTATCAAACGCGCAAACAAAAAGGCTTAGCCACTAAAAAGAAACAAAAATCTGTGTTTCAGCAACACCAAGACGAGAGTTAAGTAATGGAGTCTTTGATCATTTATATGATGGCAGTAATGTCAGAACAAGGTTGGAATATCTTGTCATTAACCTGGTTTGTGATTGCCGTGCAAGGTTACCAAAGCTACGCCATCCGTGCTTCTAGGCGCAAAGATTCCTTGGCAGGGGTGTTGCATGCGTATCGGCAGCGCTGGATGATGCGTATGATTGGCCGTGACATGCGCATTTCAGATATCGGAGCTGTGGCCAATTTAGAGCGTTATGTTACCTTGTTTGCATCGTCTAGTTTGCTTGTTTTAGCCGGTCTTGTGACTTTGGTGGGTTATACTGATGATGTAGTGCATATCGGTGGTGGTATTCCTTTTTTACCTCCCCAGTCGTCCTTAGAATGGCAGTTCAAATTGTTCGTTCTAATTCTCATCTTTGTGTATGCTTTTTTTAAGTTTACATGGAGCTTAAGGCAATATGGATTTGCCACAGTAATGATTTCTAGCGCCCCTGTTGTGTATGGTGATATTGCTGATAATAAAGACCTGATGGACCATGTGAATCGCTCTGCTAAGATTTTATCCATGGCTGCAAACAACTTTAATTTTGGTTTGCGCGCATATTATTATAGCCTTGCGGTGTTGACTTGGTCTATTCACCCGCTAGTGTTTATGATCACAACTTGTGTGGTCGTGTATATCCTCTACAGTCGAGAATTTAACTCAAGTTCTTTAGCCGAACTAAAGGGCAGCAACGATTCAAAGAACCGAAAAACAATCGTCGACTACCACATTATTTAGCTTCCCTTGAGTCTGATAAGGATCCCACGTAGGCCCTTATTATGGTGCTCACAGGCGCTATTTTGTTAGTTGAAGAATCAGTTTATCAGCACCGGCATACGCCATTTATTGGTAGTTGCAAAAATCTTTTTTAGAACAAGGATAGCTAACTCTTGTAGTAAATTATTGAGTTTGCTGCACGAGTTGCTGCTGGAATTCAAGTTTTATTAGCGGAAGAGGGATAAAGCTGCTTAGATGGCTTGAAATTGGTTCAGCCAACCCCATCATTGATGCCATAACGATTATCCTTTTATTATCAGCACAGCCCAAGATTGACGGAGAAACAAGGCCCCATGAGCACTACGACTAAAACTGAAACTTTAGGTTTTCAAACAGAAGTTAAACAACTGTTACATTTAATGATTCATTCTTTGTATAGCAACAAGGAAATTTTCCTCCGCGAATTAATTTCTAACGCGTCTGACGCGGCAGATAAGATGCGCTTTGCTGCAGTGTCAGACGGCAGTCTGTACGGTGATGACAGCGAACTTGCGATTCACATCAAGTTTGATAAAGAAGCCAATACATTGAGCATAAGTGATAACGGCATTGGCATGAACCGTGCTGATGTTATCGATCATTTAGGCACTATTGCAAAATCTGGCACGTCTGAATTTTTACAAAACTTAACCGGTGATCAACAAAAAGACTCTCAATTGATTGGTCAATTTGGTGTGGGTTTTTACTCATCCTTCATCGTCGCTGATGAAGTGGAAGTGATCACCCGTAAAGCGGGCTCAAAAACCTCTGAAGGCGTCCACTGGCGTTCAAAAGGGGAGGGTGAGTTTGATATTTCAAAGGTTAAGAAAACGGGACGTGGTACGGAAATTATCCTCCACCTCAAAGCGGATGAAAAGGAATTTGCTGAAGGCTTTCGTCTACGCAGTTTAGTGCGCAAGTATTCAGACCATATTTCTATCCCTGTCATTATGATGAAAGAACATTATGGTGAAGATGCGGACAAACAAGAGCCAGAGGAAGAAACAGTCAACTCAGCCACTGCTCTTTGGACTAAATCGCGCTCAGAAGTTAAAGATGAAGAGTACCATGAGTTTTATAAACACGTATCACACGACTTTCAAGAACCTTTGTCATGGGCACACAACAAGGTAGAAGGTAAACTTGAGTATACAAGTTTGCTATACATACCTTCCAAAGCGCCTATGGATATGTGGCAGCGTGAAGCCACTCGTGGATTGAAACTCTACGTACAGCGTGTATTTATTATGGATGAAGCGGAACAGTTCTTGCCTATGTACTTGCGCTTCATTAAAGGCGTAGTCGATAGTAATGACTTGTCTCTTAACGTTTCTCGTGAGATTTTACAAAAAGACCCAGTTATTGATTCAATGCGGTCTGCCCTAACCAAGCGCGTGCTTGATGTGCTAGAAAAAATGTCAAAGAAGCAGCCTGAGCAATACGCTAACTTTTGGAAAGAGTTTGGTCAGGTTATGAAAGAAGGACCTGCAGAAGACCACAACAACAAAGAAAAAATTGCTAACTTGTTGCGCTTTTCGTCTAGCAATGATGACAAGACGGATCAAATCCATAGCTTGGCGCAGTACAAAACCCGCATGCAAGAGGGTCAAGATAAAATCTTCTATGTGGTTGCTGATAACCATAATACGGCGAAGAATAGCCCGCACTTAGAAATCTTCCGCAAGAAAGGTATCGAAGTTCTATTGCTTTCCGAACGTGTTGATGAATGGTTAATGTCGCACATGATGGAGTTTGATGGTACCCAGTTACAAGACGTAGCTAAAGGTGCTTTAGATCTTGGTGAGGTAGAGGACGAAGCCGAAAAGAAAGAACAGGAAGAGCAAGCTAAACAGTATGAAGGTTTAGTGGAGCGAGTGAAGGCCTTATTAGAAGAACAAGTGGAAACAGTGCGTATTACCCATCGCTTAACTGATTCGCCAGCCTGCCTAGTGGTTGGTGAAGATGACATGGGGCTGCAAATGCGTCGTATTATGGAAGCTGCAGGTCAAGCTATGCCATCTACCAAACCCACCTTTGAACTTAACCCAGAGCATCCACTGGTCGCTAAGCTCAACGACGAATCTGATGAGGACCGTTTTAGTGAGTTGACTCGAGTATTATTTGACCAAGCTCAATTGGCTGAGGGCGGGCAGTTGGAAGACCCGGCAGCCTATGTGTCTCGTCTTAACAAATTGTTATTGGAACTGAGTGCCTAACTGGGATCCACTGGTTGATAAAGCCCTCGCTTAGCTTTGCTAGTGAGGGCTTTTTTATGGTTTGAATATAAGCCCTTAAGATGAGCTCATTGTTATAAACCTAGCCCTCAACCTAGCCCTCAACCTAGCCATTAGCTCACTTTTAACACATTATCTTTTTTAAACTTAACGAGTCATCTGGCTAGAGCAACCTGCAAGGGTCACTGTAAAAGCTTTGATGAAGTGCATGAGCAGGTGACTTAGTGTGCCGTTAGATTAACAACTTGGTCAGCAAGTTGATAGACTAAACTTTATATGAAGCTATGGGCTTTTTAAAACCATTGGAGACGAGTCAATGAACTCAAAAGCACAGGGTCTGGAACAATTAAAACAGGTGTTTGGCAGCCAATTCAGTGACCATCTTAGTGCCCGTAAAGAACACAGTTGCGGGGAAAGTTATGTCAGTGATAGATTACCTGACGCTGTACTTATGCTCGATAGCACCCAAGCGGTGGCGCAAGCCGTATCGATTTGTAGCGAATTTTCAATTCCAATTATTGCTTTTGGAACAGGGACATCCCTAGAGGGGCAGTTGGTGCCCATTCGTGGTGGGCTCAGTATTGACTTATCAGGCATGAACCAAGTGCTAGAAGTTAATGCAGAAGACTTTGATGTTAAGGTGGAGGCTGGAGTTACCCGAGAAGATTTAAATTATAATCTAAAAAACAGTGGCTTATTTTTTCCTTTAGATCCTGGTGCAAATGCCAGCCTAGGTGGTATGGCATCAACCCGTGCTTCAGGTACTAATGCTGTGCGTTATGGCACCATGAAAGAGGTTGTTCTTGGGCTTACGGTGGTGACACCTAATGGAGATGTCATACACACAGGAGGGCGAGCGAGAAAGAGTGCTGCAGGTTACGATCTAACCCATCTTTATGTTGGCGCAGAGGGTACGCTTGGAATTATTACTGAGTTAAGGTTGCGGGTTTTTCCTGTACCAGAACAAATTCGAGCTGCAGTTTGCAGTTTTCCCAGTGTTAGCCAAGCTGCCCAATGTGTGATTGAATGTATGCAGTTAGCGGTGCCCTTAGCACGCGTTGAATTACTTAACAGTTGCCAAATGGGAGCCTGTATAAAGTACTCGAATTTACACGGATTTAAGGCTCAGCCCACTTTATTCATGGAGTTTCACGGTTCAAATACGAGTGTAAAAGAGCAAGTAGCTTCGGTAGAGTCAGTGGCCAAAGATCATGAAGGGGATGACTTTCGCTGGGCTGAGAACCTAGAGCGCAGAAACGAGTTATGGACTGCAAGGCACCAAGCGTGGTTTGCCGGTTTAGCTCTGAATCCGGGTGCTAACGCCATCAGTACTGATGTTTGTGTACCTATTTCTAAGCTTGCTTTTTGTATCGAGTTAGCCGAGGCAAAAGCCGCAGAGCTGGGCTTCAATTGCCCATTAGTGGGACACGTGGGAGATGGTAATTTTCACCTTATCATACCTTTTTACTCAGACCAGCCTGAGCAAGTGAAAGCCGCCGAAGAACTGAGCCATTACTTGGTTAAACAAGCGTTGGCACTGAGTGGCACTTGCACTGGTGAACACGGCATAGGCTTAAGAAAAAAAGCCTATTTATTGGAGGAGCACGGTGTTCATGCAGTTCAAACAATGGGATTAATCAAGCGGGCTTTAGACCCAAAAAATATAATGAACCCGGGTAAGATCTTTGACCTTTGATTAAGCGCAGTAGAGCTCGTACAACGTTTTAATCACCGTAGATGAACGACCATCAGACAATGAATAATAAATGGTTTGAGATTCTCTACGGGTCGTTACTAGCTCATTTTTCCGGAGTACGGCTAAATGCTGAGATAGAGCAGATTGGCTCAATTCTAAATGATCATTTAATTCGGTTACCGACATCTCTTTGCCTTCCAGGTGACATAAGATGAGTAGTCGGCTTTCATTCGCTATGGCTTTGAGCATGGTTGCAGCAATTTTAGCATTAGCGTTTAAATCAGATGCTGCTTTCAGGGCATCTTTTTTAACATTTGACATGGGCGATCGTCTCCGTACTTATATTAGTACTTTTGAGATTTAACTTGGGGGCCTAGTGTATGCGTTAGTCGGCTTAATGTATGTCATTATATATTGAATTCGTTAAATTGACACAATTTTACACTTGGAGCCTGCACTAATTTAACGGGTGTTGACGATATTACAAATTTGAAAAATATTGTGATTTACAAGCAAACATAATTTTATAGTCCTTGGAGAGGCAATCTCAATCTATTTCAAGCTTAACAAAAATTGGACAGTGGTCTGATGGTTTGTCCATTGCGCGTATTACATAATCAATATCTGCTTCTTTACAGTGTTTAAGTAAACTTTTGGTTAATAGTATTTGGTCAATACGCAGGCCGCGCTTGGGTTCACGTTCAAACCCTTTACTTCGATAATCAAACCATGAGTATTGTTCACCGAAGGGATGTAATTTTCTATAACTATCTGTCAGTCCAAACTGACCAAGCCGTTGCAACCATTCACGCTCTTCAGGCTGGAAACTTGCTTTACCAGACTTAAGCCAACGCTTACGATTGTCCTCTCCTATGCCAATATCAATGTCTTGGTCCGCCACATTAATATCCCCCATCACCACCAAATGCTGTGTGTTTTTGTACTGGGTATTTAAAACTTCTGTAAGGCCGGCATAAAAGTCTCTTTTGGCTGGGAATTTGCTAGCATGCACAACATTTTCTCCCTGTGGAAAGTAGCCATTAAAGACTGTTAACGTGTCACCACTTGCCAATTGCAGCACCGCTCCAACAAGACGCCGTTGAGAATCTTCAGTATCCCCAGGAAGGCCTTTAATCGTCTTTATTATGGGCAAATTCGTCATCAATGCCACGCCATAATGACCTTTTTGACCATGAAAAATAGTCTCATAGCCTAATCGTTGAGTCTCGTTTATAGGAAATTCAAGATCTTGAACCTTGGTTTCTTGCAAACCAATAATGGCTGGCTGATATTGCTCTACTATCGCTTCCAATTGGGGAATACGTGCACGGATACTATTGATATTAAAGGAGACGAGGTACATAAAATTAACTCAATTAAGGTGACTTAAAACCAACAATAAGGCTGGAAGGTTGATAGAATTTAATCTATTGTAATGCAAATAGTGACGGCTTAGAACGTTGATGATTTGCTTTTTTGACTTTGAAATTTATTTTAACTCACAATGTGGCATGAGAGATTGGTCTTTATGATGTTTGATTTTGATGTATTTGTAATCGGTGCTGGATCTGGTGGTGTTAGAGCAGCCAGAATGGCGGCAGGGGAAGGTGCAAGGGTTGCTATTGCTGATGACCGTGCACTCGGTGGCACCTGTGTAAACGTAGGCTGTGTGCCTAAAAAACTTTATACCTATGCGAGTCACTTTAGCCATGATTTTGAAAATGCTAAAGGATTTGGATGGCAGCTAGGCTCAGCAACGTTTGACTGGCCAAAGCTGGTCAACAACAAAAAAACTGAAATTAGTCGGCTGAATGACATTTACGCGAACCTGTTGAATAATTCAGGGGCCCATATCATTCGTGGATACGCTTGCCTTAAGGGCCCACATACGGTCATTGTGAATGGCACTGATTACACTGCAAAACGCATCATTATTGCAACGGGTGGTACCCCCAATATTCCTAATGTCGATTATGCTGATCTATTAATTAGTTCAGATGAGATATTTGACCTACCCAAATTTCCCCAACGTTTATTAGTGGTGGGCGCGGGTTATATTGCCCTTGAGTTTGCTTGTATTTTTCAGGGCTTAGGCAGCCAAGTGCAGGTGTCATATCGTGGTGACTTAATCATGCGTAGTTTTGATGATGATGTCCGGCGTTTTCTTGATCAAGAAATGCGTAAGCAGGGCATTGATATTCATTACCAAAGCCAAGTCACTAATGTGGTTCGTCAGCCTGACCAAAGTTTGTTGGTGACTTTTTTGGACGGCAGTCAGACAGAGGTTGATCAGGTGCTTATGGCCATTGGACGCAAGCCCCGTTTGGTAGGCATTGGTCTGGAAAAGTTAGGTATTACAACGACAGCTCAAGGAACTATCGCGGTAAACCAAAAGTTTCAAACAAATATCGATAGTGTTTATGCCCTAGGTGACGTCACTGGTGGCATCGAACTGACGCCGGTAGCGTTAGCAGAAGCCATGACTTTGGTTAATCATTGGTATGGAGATGGTACCAAAATCATGGAATACGACTTAGTTCCAACGGCCGTATTTACTCAGCCCAACATAGGTACCATCGGCCTCACAGAAGAGCAAGCTTTAAAGCAACATAGCAAAATTACAATTTATCGCTCTGATTTTAAGCCCATGAAACATACCTTGAGTGGCAGTGATGAGCGCAGTTTTATGAAATTAATCGTTGATGCGGTTACCGACCGCGTTATTGGGTTGCATATCGTCGGTGAAGGAGCTGGAGAAATGTTACAAGGTTTTGCGGTGGCGATAAAAGCAGGGGCGACTAAAGCAGACTTTGATGCAACCATTGGTATTCACCCAACCAGCGCAGAGGAATTAGTGACAATGAGAACTCCCAGTTAGTTAATGTTGGGTTTTATTGGAAGTCGAACCAAATTTTTCATAAAAACACAGCAAACTTCAGAATCTATCCTATATTTGGTATGACAAGCCGCGACGGTAATCAATAATACGATTAGGAGTAGTTAGATAATGAAATTAAATAAAACAGTTCTAGGTTTAACCATGGCTCTTATAGTGTCCCCATCTTGGGGTCATGGTGAACATGGAACGAATACGGTATGGCGATCAGGTAATGGCACTGCTGTCTTGAGTGGTAATGGAGAATGCGTGCTTGCCAAAGACTTTGCTAGTCTTGATGGTCACTCTTGCCATGCAGTCAAAGTTGAAGAAGTCGCAGTTATAGAGGCGCCTATCGACGAGTTACCGGTGGCAGAGGCTCCGGTTATCACCATAGTTGAAAAAGTAGAACCTGCAGCAGCGGAAATTGTTTATGCCGTTGAAACACACCATAACATTGTTCATTTTGACTCTGATAGTTCAGCTTTAACTATGCAAGCCAAGCTAACGCTCAAAGAGATGATTGAAGCTTCACGCAACGCATGGCAAATATTAGCAGTGCAAGTCATCGGCCATGCTGATACTTCAGGAGAAACGGAATATAACATGGTCTTGTCTGAGCAACGAGTAGCCACAGTGGCTAATTACATCGCTGCTCGTGGACTGAGATCTACGTCTAACTTTGCCCAAGGTGAAGCACTACCGGTGATTGAAAATGGTGAAGAAAACAAAGCGGCTAGTCGGCGTGCTGAACTAAAAATTAAAGTTCAAGTAAAAGTCATGAACTAAGCCACCGATCAAGTAAGGCACCGATCAATAAGTGCCCCAATGCCAGCCTCAATAGATACCTTTTTGAGGCTTTTTTAGTCGTGTCGTAAGTGATCTTTTACGGCGATGGGGGATTTAAAATTCCATACAACAAGATAAGATGAAGCCACAAAGGTCATAATGGCAGTAGCTTGTATGAGTATTGAAGCTGATTCGCTAATCAATAAACTCGAAGCCGCTAGGGTTGCAATGAGTATCGAAAACTCACTGGTTTGGCCGAGTCTAAAACCAACCTCCCATGAAGTTGATTTAGACTTACAAATTGGCCTAATAATCCATCCAAAGACCACTGGCTTAACTGTAACCACCAAAAGAGCTAACACTAAGCACTGCAGCCATACAGATTGCATAAGGGGAAAGTTAAAGCTAGCACCGATAGAAAAGAAGAAGAGGACCAAAAAGAAATCTCTAATGGGCTTTAGATTAATCGCGATGTATTGACTGATCAGACTCGAAGCCAAGCTCACACCAGCGATAAATGCACCTATTTCAGCTGACAAACCAATGCTATGAGCTAATTCAGCTAAACCCAAGCACCATCCCAGAGCCAAAAGAAAAATATACTCGTGAAACCGGTCAAAGCGTTTAATTAACGGCAATAGCACCCATTTAACAAAACCTAATGCCGCTAGCATGAATAATGGTAAAGCACCAAGACTTAGGAATAAATCAGTGGTTAAAGACAGTTCTAAACCTTGGCTATATTGTTGACCTAAGGTGGTTAAGAGGGTTAATAAAATAATAGCTAGTAGATCTTGAAGCAACAATAATCCAACCACTAACTCGCCTGTTTGTTTATGATGCAACACGGTTGTGGGTAACAGTTTAATGCCAATAATAGTGCTGGAGAACATAGTGGATGCTCCAACAATTAGACTATCAAGTGTGTTAAAGCCAAAGCCATAAGCCACAGAAAACCCCAATAAAGCAAAGACTACAGAACTTATGAAGGCCACCATATAACCTTTTTTCAACATTTGAAATAAATGGCTGGGTTGCATGTCTAGGCCAATAAGAAACAGTAGAAATATAATTCCCACATGAGACACATCTGCCAATAACCCTGTGTCGACCACCCAAGCCAAGCCATATGGGCCCAATATTGCGCCTAAAACAATATAGGCTAAAAGCAGTGGCTGTCGAAAATATAAGGATAAGGTCGCTAAAAGGGCTGCACCTGTAAAAATTAAGAAAAATGAAAATATGACAGATTCTGTGTGCATTATTAGGCCTTATTCAGTGAGGGCTTTAAACCTATTAATAGGCTTTTGATGTATTGTCGCCAAATTAACCAAAGTAACAACACGCTTAGCGCTCGATAGCCAATATGCAACCACCAGACAAGCATAAAGCCATAGCTTGGAGCCAGCCAAGCTAGTAATGGCAAGAACACTAGCCATTGACTAGCACTCACGAGTATTAAAACTGTCACACGAGACCCTGTTAACACGACCATACGGCTTAAAATGATGATGCCCGTTTCTAGAACCATAGCCATACCATACCAAGGCAGGGCTGCAGACGCTAATTGTTGTAGCTCCCGATTCACCAGTAACCATTGCGTCAACCAGGGGCTCATTGCAGCAGCACTAAGACTGATTATAATGGCTGCCATTAAACCTGTTTGTAAAATTAATTGACTCCATCTTTGGGTCTGTAGAATATTCTGCTTAGTCATGGCTGTACCGACTAAGGTCAGTGCAGCCTGACCTAAACCGATGGCAGGTAAAATCATCACCAGTCCCATATTTAAGACCGCAAAAGAGGCTGCCATAGCTGAGGCGCCAAGTTGACTCAAGATCCACAAAAACACCGCTAAATGTAACGCAAATACCAGTTGCTGTAACATTGGTGCCCAGGTTGCTTTGAGTAATAATAGACTTTGCTTATGGATGAAGTAAGCTGTTGCAAACTTAGGCCTTTGGCTTTGCCTCAATAATAATATCAGTTGTAATAAAACACCCAGCCAAAGTGCGATGCTAGTGCCAATTCCAGCACCTACAGCTCCAAGGGCAGGTAACCCAGCGACACCAAAAACTAAGCCATAGCTAATCAAAGCATTGGTAAAGTGTACCAGTAAAATTATTTTGGTATATTGCCACGGTGAGCCGCGTTCGCTCCAATAGATTCTTGCACCAATACTGATCACAATAGCAGGCAGTCCCCATAAGCGTGCTTGTGCATACTGGGCCGCAAGACTATTAAGTCGATCGTCAATTACAAAAAAATCAATCACCCCATGAATATAGTAGGTACCCGTTATAGCCAAACCAACACAGATTAAAACACCATAGACCAAACCCAGAACCATCAATTCATCTTGAGAGTGGGTCTGCCTCGAGATCAAACTGTGCCAACCTGTGCCAAAGCCTGTGACTATTGCGACCAAGATAAATACTAAATAGCTACCAATGCTGACACTGGCTAGTGCCAAGCCACCCAAGTGGCCTACTAAAGCAGTATCCACCAAGCTGACAAGAGCTTGAGATAACATTGCTCCACTTAATGGCAATGCAATAGGCCATAAGTTAGTGAGCTTGGGCTCATTAGAAGAATCCAAGTGTGCGGCTTCAGAATTACTCATTTGTGGTTGCTTATCGCAAGGTACCTAATCGGTATATGGAATCATTCAACCCCATTATATGCTTTTTTATGAAGTCTTTAAAATGCATACCCAAGTAAAACACTAGGGTATATAATAAGGTCATAATTGAGAACCTTAAGGTGACTCATGTGGTTGGTTATAACGGAGAATAACATTGGATTACATAGACATTACACCGAGTGCCCAAGAGTATTTAGCGGAGTTGCTTTCAAAGCAAGATGTAGAAGGTATTTCAGTGCGTATTTTTGTCACTGATGCGGGTACGCCTAATGCTGAAACTTGTTTAGCTTATTGCCGGCCTGATGAAGTGAAAATAACTGATGAATTTTCTGACTTAGAGAAGTTTAGGGTGTATGTCGACCCTGATAGTGTCGACTATTTGGATGAAGCATTCATCGACTATAGTGCAGACCGGATGGGTGGCCAACTGACCATTAAGGCACCGAATGCTAAAATGCCTAAGGTGAGTGCAGACAGCCCACTTGATGCCCAAGTTAATTATTACTTATACACAGAAATTAACCCGAGCTTAGCCTCTCATGGAGGTGATGTGAGTTTGGTGGGTGTGGTCGCTGAAGAACAAGGGCACGTAGCTGTATTGAAGTTTGGCGGTGGTTGCCAAGGTTGTAGTTCGGTGTCTTTAACACTTAAGGAAGGCGTTGAGAAAACCTTAAAAGAGAGAATACCTGGCATTAATGCAGTGCGTGATGTCACTGATCACTCCAATACTGAAAACGCATATATGTAGGTTAACAAATTTTAAAAAAAACCAGCCACAGCGGCTGGTTTTTTTAGGTCTCAAGTCAAGGTTATACCAAGCGGGTCCGCTCGGGGAGAGCCGCTTTTAATTTGTTCGCTAACTGGCGCATGCTGGTTTTGGTCGTGTCCCAATCGATGCAGGCATCTGTCACAGACACACCATATTGTAATTCGGATAAATTTTTAGGAATCGATTGGTTGCCCCAATTGATATTACTTTCGATCATTAGGCCCACAATAGATTCATTGCCCTCATTAATTTGTTGTGCAATGTTTTCCATGACTAAAGGCTGAATAGCAGGGTCTTTGCTGGAGTTAGCATGGCTGCAATCGACCATGATGTTTCCCGACAAATTATCTTTAGCAAGTGCTTGTTCACACAGAGCCACATTCACTGAATCATAGTTTGGTTTGCCACCACCTCCGCGCAAAACAACATGGCCATATTGATTGCCACTAGTTCGGGTAATTGATACTTGTCCATTAGGGTTAATACCCAAAAACGAGTGGGGCGACGCCATTGATTCTAGTGCGTTGAACGCAACTGTTAGGCCACCATCAGTCCCATTTTTAAAGCCTATGGGGCAGGATAGACCAGAGGACATCTCTCGATGTGTTTGAGATTCTGTAGTTCGCGCTCCAATTGCCGCCCAACTCCAAAGATCAGATTGATATTGCGGTGAAATTGGGTCTAGCGCCTCTGTGGCCAAAGGTAATCCCAGTGCGGCTAGATCTAACATAAGCTTGCGGCCCATGTGCAGGCCTGTTTCTATATCAAAGGTGTTGTCTAAATGTGGGTCATTAATTAAACCTTTCCATCCCACTGTGGTGCGAGGTTTTTCAAAATAGACGCGCATGACAATATAGAGTGTGTCTTTTAGTTCATCGGCCAACACAGCCAAGCGGCGCCCATAGTCGAGAGCAGCCTCCGTATCATGAATAGAGCAGGGGCCTATTACCACAAATAAGCGGTGATCCTTGCCATCTAAAATGTTTTTAATGGTTTGGCGGGCCTGCATTACCCCATCAGCAATCATGCTAGTTGTGGGCAGTTGGGTTTTTAGATCTTCAGGTGAAGTTAATACCTGTTGGCTGGCAATATTTAAGTCTTCAATACGACGATCGGTCATAGTCTGTCTCTGTAAAATAACAAATAGTAAAAATGGGTAAATGGTGGCTTAAACGCAGTTCTAAACGCTATAATTAAATCCCCCTTTGTAACATATTTAAAGGCCGACAAACAAATGAATCTCATCAAAATAGATTTGACGGGAGGAGGAATTCAAACATTTTGGTTATTAAGCGGCATTTATTAGTTATTGGACAACTACTGATCTTATGGTCAGGTTTGGTTTTGTGTCTGCAAGCCCAAGGGGCTTTATTTAGTGCAACCAAACATCCCTTGCCAACTGACGAAGCTTTTGTGGTGAGTGCTCAACAAAATAATGGTCGCATTGACTTAATTTGGACTATCGCTGACGATTATTACCTCTATCAAGATAAGTTAGCCTTTTTCACTTCTAATAACCAACCTTTAGCACAAGTTCTATTGCCGCCTGCTGAGATGAAGCAAGACCCTTTGTTTGGCAAGACTATGGTTTACTATAGGCAACTTCATGTCTCTGGCTTATTACCCACTTCAGATACTGTAGCGACCCATTTAGAGATCCGTTACCAGGGCTGCTGGAACGGGGGAGTCTGCTATCCACCCCAAATTCACACGATGGCGCTGCAACCGATAAGCCTTGAGGACAGCAATCTTTCAACGTTCAAAAAAAAGCATGATGTCAGGCAAACAGACTGGTCTAAAACCACCGGTACAAACGCTAATTGGTTTTTAAATAATTTAAAAAATACCTCTTTGGCCACCTTAATGATCATCTTCTTTTTAGCGGGACTCGCCTTAGCATTTACACCGTGCGTCTTACCAATGGTGCCAATTTTATCAAGCATTATTGTTGGACTGCATCCTAAACCTAGCCCACTGAAGAGCTTTTTATTATCGGCTACTTACGTTTTATTCATGGCAGCGACCTACAGTATAGCGGGTCTAATTGCTGGTTTGAGTGGGGCTAATGTACAGATTGCTTTGCAACATCCAGTAGTCATAGGCACCATAGCTGGGTTATTTATTTTATTTGCTGCGGCCATGTTTGGTTGGCTCAATTTACAGATGCCGCAGGTGGTGCAAAATAAAATTAATGCCATTGGCAATAACCAGTTGGGGGGTCACTATTTAGGGGTTGCCCTAATGGGTACATTGTCAGCTTTAGTGGTTGGCCCTTGTGTGGCAGCGCCATTGGCAGGAGCCTTGTTATTTATTGCACAAACGGGTGATGCAACGACGGGTGGAATGGCCCTATTTATTATGGGGTTGGGCATGGGTGTGCCGTTATTATTGGTGGGAACCTCTGCCAGTCAATGGATTCCAAAAACAGGCCCATGGATGCATCGGATTAAGGTCGGTTTTGGGTTTTTAATGCTGTTAATGGCAGTCTGGATGAATGACCGAGTTTGGCCTGAGGCCAGCCTAACTCTGCTAGCTATTATTAGCTTAGTTATGGCTTTGGTCTTAGCTCTTCATCACCGCTGGCAACCGCCACTAAAGTCACTCTTGGCTGCAGTAATTGCCTATACTTTGGCGCTCTTTATCGGTCTTTACGGCATCGCTTTGATCGTGGGGCAGTTAGCAGGCACAGGCACCCTTATGCAACCCATAGGTAATTTAGGGACCACCCTGACGGCCTCTGAGAGTGCAGTTTCTGCTCAAAAGCTTAAGATCGTGAAAGTGTTGCCCCAAGCTATAGAGCCACTTTTGGTGCAGGCCAAATTAAATAATCAGCCCGTCATGCTGGAGTTTTATGCGGACTGGTGCATCTCTTGTAAAGAATTAGATGCTTTCGTATTTACTGATAAAAAAGTTCAACTTGCTCTGGCCACTTTTAAAGTGATAAAGGTGGATGTGACTTTGAATAGTCCAGCAGCAAAGCAACTCATGCAGACTTTAAGTTTAGTCGGGCCACCCGCATTGGTTTTCTACAGTTCGTCTGGACAGTTGCATGAGGAAACCATCATAGGGGTGCCATCGGTCGATGATCTAATCAGTGTATTGCGCCAAGTTCAGAAGCTGTAATGAGACCTATATGCTTTTTTTGTCTATGTGGTATCATTTATAGACAAACAAGCAAGGCCGAACAGAACATATGAAGTTACAACAGCTTAGATACATCTGTGAAGTAGAAAAACACAACCTCAATGTTTCAGCCACGGCTCAGAGCTTGTTCACATCCCAACCAGGCATAAGTAAGCAGATTCGTTTGCTAGAAGATGAACTGGGGGTTGAGATCTTCTCCAGAAGTGGTAAGCATCTGACGCATGTCACACCTGCAGGTCAAGCTATTTTAGAGTCAGCGCACGAAGTATTATTAAAGGTCGATGGTATTAAGCGCACAGCGCAAGAATATGCTGATGAAACTAAAGGCTCATTGTCCATTGCAACCACCCATACCCAAGCTCGTTATGCCTTACCCAAGGTGATTAATAATTTTATTGGCCATTACCCTGATGTGTCATTACATATGCAACAGGGCACACCCAAACAAATTGCGAGTTTAGCCTCCAATGGTGAAGCTGACTTTGCTATTGCGACAGAAGCTATTGAACAATTTAGTGACTTATTAATGATGCCTTGTTATCACTGGAACCGTTGCGTTGTAGTGCCCAAAGATCATGCTCTAGCCCAAGTGCAACAGCTGTCTCTAGAGGAGTTAGCTAGGCATCCGATTGTGACTTATGTGTTTGGTTTCACTGGGCGATCTAAGTTAGATGAAGCGTTTAATAGGGCTAATCTAGAGCCAAAAGTGGTTTTTACAGCGGTCGATTCTGATGTGATCAAAGCCTACGTTAGGCTCGGTCTCGGCGTGGGAATTATTGCCTCTATGGCCTATGAACCGGAACTAGACAGCGACCTAGTGGCACTGGATGCAAGTCACCTATTTGCCCACAGCACCACTAACATTGGTTTTAGAAAAGGAACTTTTTTACGTGGCTACATGTATGACTTCATCGAAGCTTTCGCCCCTAATTTGACTAAGAGTAAAGTTGAGGCAGCTCAAGCATGCCGAACAAAGCAAGACCTAGATGCCTTGTTTGAGCACAAAACATTGCCCATGCGCTAATCTGTCTTTGGGGACTAAGGGTGAAGATTAAATCGGCCTAAAGCGTGCGTAAACCGTTGAGTAGGTTATTGACCTTGTCAAAGGTTTCCTGATACTCAGATTCACACTCAGAGTCAGCAACGAGGCCGCCACCAGCCCAACAATAAATATGGCCACCATGATCGCCCTTAGCGTTAGTGACTAATGTGCGAATGCAAATGTTAGTATCCATACGGCCATTACTGCTGATGTAGCCGATTGAACCTGTATACCCATTACGGCGATGGGGTTCTAACTCCTCAATGATTTCCATGGCCCGTAATTTAGGCGCACCCGTAATCGATCCCCCGGGAAAGGCACCTTTGAGAAGCGGTAAAATGTGTTCCTTAGATTCAAGCTTTCCTGTGATTGTTGTGACCAGATGGTGCACGTTACTGTAACTTTCAATGGCAAATAATTGGGGCACTTTGACGGAAAAAGGTAGGCAATGTTTGCTCAGATCATTGCGTAGTAAATCAACAATCATCAAATTCTCAGAACGATCTTTTGGACTGGCGGCCAACTCTTCATATAGATGTTCATCTTCATTAACCGTTTCACCTCTTTTGCGCGTACCTTTGATGGGCTTCGTTTCAACTTTGCCATTATCAACCTGCAGTAACCGTTCTGGCGATAAACTGAGTATTGCGCCCTTAGATGTTTCCAAATAGGCACTAAATGGTGTTGGGGAGACCCTTCGAAGATGTTGATAGGCTTGCCAAGGATTGCCACAATAGGGCGCATCAAACCTTTGGGCTAGGTTCACTTGGTAACAATCGCCTGCATGAATATAGTCAATGACTCGATGAAATTTTTCAGAGTACTGTTGCTTCGTCATATTTGAAACAAAATCTTTTTCAAGGCAGAAGCTTTGGCTTTTGGGCGGGTACGCTTGAAGAATATGCTTTTCTAAAGCATGGGTACTGGATTCATCGAGTTGACTGACTAAGTAGCTTTTTTGTAGTTCATGGTCATTGATAATTGCCCAGGGATAGATGCCTATGCATAGATCTTGCATTGTAATATCGGCAATAGCCTTTGATGGCAGGCTTTCGATAGCACGTCCTAGATCATAGCCAAACAAACCAGCAGCACCCCCAGTAAAGGGAATGTGTTGGGCTTGGGGTAAAGTGCTAGTATCGGTCAGTAGCTCAGTTTGCAATTGGCCAATCAAATCAAACGGATCCACGTCCGTTGTTTCAATTACGCCATTTTGTTCGACTTGAGTCACACCATTTTTATGGCTAATCACCGCAAGTGGCTGCGCCATGGCAATATCGTAGCGACCAAAATGGCTTGCTGGACGACTAGAATCCAATAGCAAAGGCATAGGCAGGTGCCTAATGGTTTCAAAATAATGGCAGGCGTTTGCTACGAACGGTAAATCAATTATATACACTGCGTAAGCCTTTAAACTTTTAATGCCATCATTCTAACTCTCTGCAAGCAATCGAACTAGGGTTTTACAAAACCTTTGCTTATTCTACGACCATTAAAAATTAAGGTAATGGCTTAAAATATTATATATTGTCTACAATATAAGACAAATGTCTAATTTGACGGCGATTAATACCCGTATTATAATGCAGTTATCCTAAAAGTGTTGACAATATGACATGCAAGAAGAAACGACAACTTTAGCAAATAAAGTATGTGAACTCATTTTAAAAGATATTGTTACAGGCGCTATTGGTCAAGGTCAAAAACTAAACGAACCCGAACTGGCCCGTATCCATGGTATCAGTCGTGGACCATTAAGAGAGGCGATGGGGCGTCTAGAGGCAATGCGTTTAATTACTCGAGTGCCGAATGTTGGGGCCCGTGTTGTGCAACTTTCCTATGATGTCCTGTTAGAAATTTATCAGATCAGAGAGTCGCTTGAAGGGCTCGCTGCAAGATTAGCAGCCGAAACCATGACAGGTGAAGAAAAATTATCCCTCCGAGCGCTGTTAACAAGCCATCATAAACACCTCTTAGACACTCAGGGCCAATCATATTTTCAACAAGAAGGAGATGTTGATTTTCACTACCGAATTATTCACGGTAGCAAAAACCAGCGTCTGATAGATATGTTGGCTGGAGACCTTTATCAATTGGTACGCATGTATCGTTATCAATTTAGCTGGTCGAGTAATCGTCCCCAACAGGCCTTAAAAGAGCATGACCAAATTTGTAGCGCCATTGAAGAAAGTGATGGGGAATTAGCAGAATGGCTAATGAAGCGTCATATCAATAATGCTCGAAATAATATTTTGGCGAGTATGAACCACCAAAAACACCCCAATCTGGAGAAGTATCATGAGTAGGATGAGCCAAGGTGCAAAATTCCGTGCCGCCATAGCAAATAATGACCCTCTGCAGATCGTGGGTACCATAAACGCCTATAGCGCTATGATGGCTGAAAAAGTCGGCCATCAAGCCATTTATTTATCGGGTGGTGGCGTCGCTAACGCCTCCTTTGGCCTACCAGATCTGGGCATGACCAGCCTTAATGACGTTTTAGATGATGCTAGTCGCATTACTGCCGCAAGTGATCTGCCTCTCTTGGTGGATATTGATACTGGTTGGGGTGGTGCTTTTAACATTGCAAGAGCCATAAAAAGTATGGAGGCAGCGGGTGTAGCGGCAGTGCATATAGAAGATCAGGTGGCGCAGAAACGTTGTGGTCATCGTCCCAATAAAGCCATTGTCCCCACCCAAGAAATGGTAGACCGCATTAAAGCCGCCACCGATGCGCGTACCGATAATGAATTTTTTATCATGGCTAGAACAGATGCATTTCAAAAAGACGGTTTACAAGCGGCTATTGATCGTTCTCAAGCCTGCATAGAAGCAGGTGCTGATGGGATTTTTGCTGAGGCTGTGTATGAACTCAGTGATTATCAAGCCTTTGCAGATGCGATCTCAGTGCCATTATTAGCCAATATTACTGAATTTGGCGCCACTCCTTTGTATAACAAAAGCCAATTAGCCCATGTCGGGGTAGACATGGTGCTGTATCCATTGAGTGCGTTTAGAGCGATGAGTAAAGCAGCGCTTAACGTCTACCAGCAGGTATTAACAGATGGAGACCAGAAGGCCGTCATCGACACCATGCAAACTCGGATGGAGCTTTATGAGTTTTTAGACTATCACTCATTTGAAGAAAAATTAGATGAGTTATTTGCCGCTGGCAAAAATTTATAACCCCAACCCTAACCATAAACAGGACCATTAAAATGAGCACTAAACCTATTTCTGGGGCTGGCCTAAGGGGTCAATCTGCAGGTTCTACTGCATTATGTACGGTGGGTTTAACCGGCACAGGCCTCACTTATCGTGGCTATGATATTAGTGAACTGGCAGAAAAAGCGAGTTTTGAAGAAGTAGCGCATATGCTGCTTAAGGGGCATCTGCCAAATCAAATAGAACTTGATGCTTACACCAAGAAGTTGAAGACCATGCGCCGACTGCCTGAGGCACTAAAAACGGTGTTAGAACATATTCCTGCGCAGGCGCATCCGATGGACGTAATGCGCACAGGTTGCTCCATGTTGGGTAATTTAGAGCCTGAGGCAGACTTCACTATGGAGCAAGAAGTCACAGAGCGGCTATTAGCCTTATTTCCAGCCATTATTTGTTATTGGTATCGGTTTAGTCACCATGGTGTGCGCATCGAGACTGAAACTGATGACCCCTCTATAGGCTCTTATTTTTTAACCTTGTTACACGATAAGAAACCCAGTGCATTGCACGCTAAAGTAATGAATGTGTCGTTGATTTTATATGCTGAGCATGAATTTAATGCGTCTACGTTTACGGCACGGGTGTGTGCGTCTACTTTGTCTGATATGCATTCATGTGTAACAGGAGCGATTGGCAGTTTGAGGGGACCATTGCACGGCGGAGCTAATGAAGCTGCCATGGACATGATTCAAGGCTGGCTCTCACCCGACGAAGCCGAAACCTCTATTATGGCTATGTTGGCCCGTAAAGATAAAATCATGGGCTTTGGCCATGCCATATATAGGGAATCTGATCCTCGAAATGTAATTATAAAAAGTTGGTCAAAAAAACTAGCAGAAGCCATGGGTGACAATCACTTATACCCTGTTTCTGTTCGGTGTGAAGAAGTCATGTGGCGGGAAAAAAAGTTATTTTGTAATGCTGACTTTTTTCATGCTTCTACCTATAACTTTATGGGCATTCCAACTAAGTTATTCACTCCAATTTTTGTCATGTCACGACTTACAGGGTGGGCCGCCCACGTTATGGAGCAGCGTACGAATAACCGTATTATTCGCCCAAGTGCTGACTACACGGGCCCAGAAACTGCCCAGTGGGTCGATATTGAAAATCGAGGCTAGAGCCGATGAATACCAATTATCGTCGACCTCTGGGTGACACAGGCCTAGACTATTTTGATACCCCCAATGCTATTAATGACATTAGCGAGGGCGCCTATGCCGAACTACCTTATACCTCTAAAATATTGGCGGAACAGTTAGTTCGTCGCTGTGAACCGAGTCTATTAAAGGCTTCGCTTAAGCAATTAATAGAACGCAAACAGGACCTCGACTTTCCGTGGTATCCAGCTCGTGTAGTATGTCATGATATTTTGGGACAAACGGCTTTGGTAGATTTGGCTGGCTTAAGGGATGCGATTGCCGATCAAGGTGGTGATCCCTCAAAGGTCAATCCTGTTGTGCCTACACAACTTATTGTCGACCATTCTTTGGCAGTAGAGCATGCTGGCTCTGATACTGATGCGTTTGCCAAAAATAGGCATATTGAAGACCGACGTAACGATGATCGTTTTCACTTTATTGAATGGACAAAAACGGCGTTTGAAAACGTTGATGTGATTCCAGCTGGTAATGGAATCATGCATCAAATTAATTTAGAAAAAATGTCCCCAGTGATTCAAAATCGCGCCGGACTGGCTTTTCCAGACACTTGCATTGGTACTGATAGTCATACCCCCCATATTGATTGTCTGGGAGTGATTGCTATCGGTGTAGGAGGATTAGAAGCTGAAAATGTCATGCTGGGGCGAGCATCGATGATGCGATTACCTGATATTATTGGTGTTGAGTTAACAGGTGTGCGTCAAGCAGGTATTACTGCCACAGATATGGTTTTAGCACTGACTGAGTTTTTGCGAGCTCAGCGAGTCGTTTCTAGTTACCTTGAATTTTATGGTGCTGGCGCTAAAAGTCTCACCATTGGTGATCGGGCAACTATTTCCAATATGACCCCTGAGTTTGGAGCCTCAGCAGGGCTATTTTACATTGATCAACAAACCATTGATTACCTTAATCTAACAGGCCGTGAGCCCGAACAAGTCGCGTTAGTTGAAACCTATGCAAAAACTAATGGTTTGTGGGCTGATGACATGGTAGCCGCCAAATACGACCGGGTATTAAGTTTTGACTTGTCCAGTGTCGGTCGAAATATGGCTGGACCATCAAGCCCTCATTTACGTCTACCCACGTCCGCCCTTGCTGAAAGAGGCATTGCCAAAGCCTATGATAACTCAGAGGATGAAGCTCTGATGCCAGATGGTGCAGTAATTATTGCAGCCATTACCAGTTGTACAAATACCAGTAACCCACGCAATGTTATTGCTGCAGGGCTATTGGCTCGTAATGCCAATCGTTTGGGTTTGAAACGTAAACCATGGGTTAAGTCTTCGTTTGCTCCTGGCTCAAAAGTCGCTAAACTCTACTTAGAGGAAGCAGGATTGTTGACTGAGATGGAGCAGCTTGGCTTTGGTATAGTGGGGTATGCTTGTACGACATGCAACGGTATGAGTGGTGCCTTAGATCCTGAAATCCAACAGCAATTAATTGATCGAGACCTTTATTCAACGGCTGTGTTATCGGGTAACCGTAATTTTGATGGTCGCATTCACCCCTACGCTAAGCAGGCCTTTTTAGCGTCACCACCCTTAGTGGCTGCCTACGCTATAGCAGGCTCCATGCGCTTTGACATTGAAAAAGACATACTAGGGCAAGATCAGCAGGGTAACGACATTCGGTTGAAGGATATATGGCCCAGCGACGAAGAAATTTCTGCCATTGTCGCTCAATGTGTTAAACCAGAGCAGTTTAAGCAAATTTATATTCCCATGTTCGACCTTGGAACGATTGAGAAATCTAGCAGCCCATTATACAACTGGCGGCCCAACACGACTTATATTCGCAGGCCTCCTTATTGGGAGGGCGCATTAGCGGGTGAACGAACTCTAAAAGGCATGCGTCCTCTAGCCATTCTGGGAGATAACATTACTACAGATCATTTATCACCATCTAATGCCATTTTAGCTAATAGCGCAGCGGGTGAATACTTGACCAAAATGGGTTTACCAGAGGAAGATTTCAATTCCTATGCCACCCATAGAGGTGATCATTTAACGGCCCAAAGAGCGACTTTTGCTAACCCTAAGTTAGTTAATGAAATGTGCACTAATGCGCTAGGTCAAATTCAACAAGGTTCCTTAGCTCGGTTAGAGCCCGAGGGGCATACACTACGCATGTGGGAAGCGATTGAGACCTACATGCAGCGAGCCCAACCGTTGATTATTATTGCAGGAGCGGACTACGGACAAGGCTCATCGAGAGACTGGGCTGCTAAGGGAGTGCGTTTGGCTGGTGTTGAAGCAATCGTTGCCGAAGGTTTTGAGCGTATTCATCGTACAAACCTTGTGGGTATGGGAGTTTTACCCTTAGAGTTTAAGCTCGGTGATAGCCGCTCGAGCCATCAGTTAGATGGGACAGAAACCTTCGATGTGGAGGGTGACCCCAGTCCGGGTTGTGACTTAACCCTCGTTATTAACCGCTCCAATGGTGTGCGTCAAAATATCACTGTAACTTGTCGCTTAGATACAGCAGAGGAAGTGGGTGTCTACAAAGCAGGTGGGGTATTACAGCGCTTTGCACAAGATTTCCTAGAATCGACGAACTCTCATTAGGACGCACTATGAGCTTTAAACCCCAACTAAAAATCCCAGCTAGCTATATGCGCGGTGGCACGAGTAAAGGCGTATTTTTCAATGTATTGGATTTACCTGCCGCTGCCCAAGTGCCTGGGCCACATAGAGACGCTTTGTTACTGCGAGTCATTGGCAGTCCAGACGTCTATGGGAAACAGATTGACGGCATGGGAGGGGCTACATCGAGCACGAGTAAAGTGGTGATCTTATGTCCATGCACCCAGCCAAATCACGACGTTGATTACTTATTTGGACAAGTGTCTGTGGATAAAGCGTTTGTCGACTGGAGTGGCAACTGTGGTAATCTATCATCGGCAGTGGGGGCTTTCGCTATTAGTTCTGGTCTGGTTGATACCAGTCACATTCCAGACAATGGCATGGCAGTGGTTAGAATTTGGCAAACTAATATTCAAAAAACTATTATTGCTCATATCCCTATGGTTGGGGGGCAGGTGCAAGAGACTGGGGGCTTTCAGCTAGATGGGGTAACTTTTCCTGCAGCTGAAATTAAGTTAGAGTTTATCAATCCTTCAGCAGCTGATGCAGCGATGTTTCCCACAGGTAATTTGGTTGATCAACTGCTCGTGCCCAATGTGGGAAACTTTGAGGTGACTATGATTAATGCAGGCATTCCCACTGTTTTCTTAACGGCACAAGCGTTAGGTTATAGCGGCACAGAGTTACAAACTGACATTAATAGTGACCCCGTGGCATTAACAAAACTAGAAACAATCCGTGCCTATGGTGGTGTGCGTATGGGCTTGTTTAACCACATCGATGAGGCCAAAACCCGCCAACATACCCCCAAAATAGCCTTTGTAGCGCCCGCCAAGAGTTATACTTCATCCAGTGGCAGCTTTGTTAGCGCTGATAAAATTAATTTATTGGTGAGGGCGATGTCGATGGGACAGTTACACCATGCCATGATGGGTACCGCAGCGGTGGCCATTGGCACAGCAGCCGCTATACCCAACACCCTAGTGAATATCGCTGCTGGGGGAGACGCTTTGTCACAAGTCACGTTTGGTCACCCTTCAGGCATCTTAACTGTAGGTGCGCAAGCTCATCAAGAACAGGGTCAATGGCAGGCCACCAAGGTAAGTATGAGCCGCAGTGCGAGGGTGCTAATGGAAGGCAATATTAGGGTGCCAGATGCCTGAGTTCCATATTGATGTGACTGACACATCAATAGTCGCCCCTGAGTTATTAAAGCAGTGTAGTGGCTTATCTAAACAACAATTAAAACAGGCCATGAAAAAGGGCGCTGTTTGGGTGAGTGACGCTGACAGCGGCTATAAACGCCTTAGGCGAGCAGATAAAGCTCTTAAGGTGGGCCAACAATTGCATTTATACTATGATGCCAATGTTTTGGCTCAGCAGGTTGAAGCAGCCACATTGATCGCTGACGAAACTGACTACAGTGTTTGGTATAAACCCTACGGTATGTTAAGTCAGGGATCTAAATGGGGTGATCATTGCACTATTAATCGTTGGGTAGAACAACACCACCGGCCTCAAAAGCCCGCCTTCATTGTTAATCGGTTAGATCGTGCTGCCCAGGGACTGATGTTGGTTGCCCATACTAAAAGTTTGGCAGCAGCCCTAAGTGGTTTATTTGCTAAGCGTTTAATTACAAAGCAATACATTGCCCTGGTTACGGGTTTGTTCCCTGATCATGTGTTAATAGATGCTCCAGTAGACGACAGTCCAGCCATCAGTAAGGCTATTTTGTTGAGTTACAGCACGCTTACTAAGCAATCCTTAGTTAACGTAGAGATTGAAACGGGTCGAAAGCATCAAATTCGTAAACACCTTAATGGTGAGGGTTTTCCTATTGTTGGGGATCGTTTATATGGTTCAGGTGCGCATGACTTAAGTGTTAATTTATGTCTTGTGTCGGCTTATTTGGCTTTCGAATGCCCTATTACTGGTCACAATAAAAGTTACCGCCTCGAGGATGATTACCTCCCTCAATTTGGTTAAACTGAGGTTCAATTAGCTTCTGCATTGATTTCATTGATGCTTAGGGATACCCCTTATATGCAAGATTTATTACCCGAACTATGCGATCGCTTTGAAGACCTCGTGCAGGTTGTGGAGCCTATATTGACCAATTTTGGTGCTAAAGAACGTTTTAGCGGTGAGATTGTGACCCTCAAATGTTTTGAAGATAACTCTAAAGTACGAGAACTTGTCGCCCAAGATGGCGCTGGAAAGGTATTGGTAATTGATGGGCAAGGTTCATTAAAACGGGCGCTGCTGGGGGATATATTAGCAGAAAAAGCTTTAGCAAACGGCTGGGAAGGTATGGTGATTTATGGCTGTATACGTGATGTTAATGCCATTAAATTAATCAATTTGGGGGTTCAAGCGCTCGCTGTAAACCCCATGAAGACGGAAAAACGTGGCTTAGGTGAGATTAACCAAGACGTTTATTTTGGAGGTGTCACCTTTGTTCCAGGCGACTATATTTATGCTGATAACAATGGTGTTTTGGTAGCCCCCCATGCCTTGTTGCTAGACCCTTCATAGAGGGCTATCACGACCATTTAGGATCAGGCTATTCGTCAGCAAAGTAGAGGTAACCTTGGTTATGTAGGATCAACAGCATAGCCTTGGCGGCGTCGTGTGCTAAAAGGGGCGCAATGTTCTCCACCTCTAATACCCACTGATTGACAATGGCTTCTATAAAAACAGTGGCATCTGGTGGGCAAGGTAGCGCTTCACCTTGCACAAATAGTGTTAAGCCGCCGTCCCCTTGCCATGTATAGGCCAGGCGCACGCCCTCTGACACTCTCAAGACACCATAACCATCCTTGATAATAGCCTCTAACTCTGTTTGATCCATGGCTTCTTCAGACATATCCAAAGCAGGGTATTTAGCTTCGGTACTGTGTTTGCCAAACCATTGAGCCACATTTTCTGGGGTAATCTGAGCTTGCATCAACTGCATCAATACTGCGATATCCTTAGCACTTATTTCGCCACTTTTAGGCGCAAAACCCTGATCCTTTAGGCGCAGGTCGGCACTAATGTCCGTACTGCGCTCATCAGCAAAACTGGCTAGCACATCACCATAAGACGGTGAACGGAAGCCGACGGAATAAGTGACACAGGCATCTGACATGGCCACACCCTTATGGGCTATCAGTGGCGGAATATAGAGTAGATCACCAGGGTTAAGAATAAATTCTTGGTGCACGTCAAAATTTTGCAATAAACATAGCTGATCGTGGGCCATTAGAGCTGAGTTTTCATTGCAGGTTCCACCAATCTGCCACTGACGCTGACCTTGACCTTGAATCAAAAAAACATCATAACGATCAAAATGAGCGCCCACACCCGCGCCTTGAGTGGCATAGCTAATCATGATGTCATCTAAGCGCCAACTAGGCACAAATCTAAACCTAGCCAAAAAATCATGTACTTGAGGGACGAAACAATCAACACCTTGAACCAGAAGAGTCCAGGGAAAATCTCTTTCTTTATTAAAGTCAGCCTCTACCAAAGGACCATGAATGACTTGCCAATCTTTCACATCGCCGTTATTTTCAATTAAGCGTGACTCTACTTCAGGCTCTAAAGCTAACCCAGCCAATTCATCCACGGCAATAAGCGCCTCTTGAAAAGCCACGCCATTGCGGATGCAGACGGGTTTTTTTTGCCAATAGTCGCTTAAAAATTCGGTCACACTCAAGTCCCCTAAATGACTAAGGGGGATTAAGGGGTGATCATGATGACTTGAACTGCTCATGGGTTTAGATCGACGCTGCCTGAGCCACCGCGTTACCAATATAATTGGCTGGGGTTAACTTTTTAAGCTCATCTTTGACCGATTGGGGTAACTCTAAAGTGTCAATAAAGTCTGCCATAATCTCTGCATTAATGGCTTTTCCACGGGTAAGGGCTTTTAGTTTTTCATAAGGCTCCTCAATTGCATAGCGCCTCATCACTGTTTGAATAGGCTCAGCTAAAACTTCCCAAGCGTTATCAAGATCTGCGTCTAAACGTGGCGCATTAAGTTCTAACTTACTGATGCCTTTTAGGGTCGACTGATAGGCAATCAAACTGTGTGCTAGGCCTACGCCTAGGTTGCGTAATACAGTCGAGTCTGTGAGGTCTCGCTGCCACCGAGAGATTGGCAGTTTACTGGCAAGGTGCTGCAATAAAGCGTTAGCAATGCCTAAGTTGCCCTCTGAATTTTCAAAGTCAATGGGGTTAACTTTGTGTGGCATTGTAGATGAACCTATTTCTCCAGCGATGGTTTTTTGCTTAAAGAAGCCGAGGGAAATATAGCCCCATATATCACGGTCAAAATCTAATAAAATGGTGTTGAAACGCGCAATGGCATCAAACAACTCGGCGATATAGTCGTGAGGTTCAATCTGAGTGGTGTAAGGGTTCCAGGTTAAACCTAAGCTTTCAACAAAGGTTTGAGCGTTAGCCTGCCAATCGATTTCTGGATAAGCGCTATAGTGCGCGTTGTAGTTGCCCACGGCACCGTTTATTTTACCGAGTAACTCCATCGTCTTAATTTGTTTAAGCTGCCGTTCAAGACGCGCAGCAACATTTGCCATCTCTTTACCCATCGTTGAGGGTGATGCAGTTTGACCATGGGTTCGAGATAGCATAGGTTGGCTTTGGTGATCATAAGCTAGTTGCTTTATTTGACTCAGTACGTTTTGCATCGCTGGCAACATCACTTGTTCTAAACCCTGTTTAAGCATTAAACCATGGGCGAGGTTATTAATATCCTCTGAAGTGCAGGCAAAATGGACGTATTCATTGACAGCGAGTAATTCAGCGTTGTCTTTAAATTGTTCTTTAATGTAATACTCCACCGCCTTTACATCGTGATTAGTGGTGCTTTCTATGTCCTTCACACGCTGAGCTGCGGTTTCGTTAAAACTCTCAATTAAATATTCAAGTAGAGCATTGGCTTTGGCACTTAAGGGGGAAACCTCAGTAATTTGCGGATGAGCAGCAAGGCATTGCAACCAGCGAACTTCCACTAAAACTCGGTTATAAATAAGCCCAAATTCACTAAAATAGGGGCGCAGTGCAGCAGTTTTACTACCATACCTACCATCTACTGGAGAGAGGGCTGAAATTGACGATAAATCCATAACGGAGTCCTAGGTTGGGTTTTGTTTAATGACTAATTTGATGAAGCAGCGTGTCTAATTCGCGCTGCAAGGAATTTTTAAATAAAACTAAATGCCACTTGCGACCCCCCACTTGGCGCCACAGGGTAGTGGCTCGAATACCTGCCAAAAGATAACTGCGCACACGATTAGTATTCATGGGTTGCTGTAAATAGGTAGGATTACCAGTGACTTGTATGCGAAAACGAAAGCTGCTCAATGTAGACGAATAGGTTTCAGCCACACTTGCGAATACATTAGCGTGACTTAACTCATACAAATCGACCTGTCTTTGACTGTGGCTTAGTTGTTTACTAATGTTATTAAGCATGTCTGGATGCTTAACTAACTTAGCTTGTAAGTGGGCTAAACCGATAAGGTAACGGGTAATTTCAGCGGCACCTGGACTGTGACTTTGGGCTAAGATAGATTTTAAGGTTACTAAGCCTAAACGCAAATTACTAATCGCGTTAGGGCCACCAAATACATCTTTTGTACTTTCTGGGTTAGTTACAAAAAGAGAGCCAAGGCTACAGTTGCTGGCATTTTCATCGGCTTGCCCAGTGGTTGCAATTTGGTGCACTAAAGCGGCGGCCTGAACCATTGCAGCTAACGCCATTACCCGCTCTTGGTTGGGACTTAGCTGTTCATTGCCGCTGAGGCTAGGGCTAGGGCTTAGATTATTAGTCAATGACTGCTCCTCCAAGACACACATCACCGTCATAAAAAACGATAGATTGGCCCGGGGTTATGGCTCTTTGTGGTTGCTTAAATGTGACCTCTAATTTGTCTGTGGACAAGCGGGTGATGGCACACGTTTGATCAGCTTGTCGATAGCGAATTTTAGCCATCAATGGTACCGAGTTTTCTGACTTTAAGTTAGGACCTTCGCCATCGACCCACATCAATTGCTGACAAGTGAGGAAAGATTTAAATAAGCGGGGATGGTTTTTACCTTGCGTCACAATTAAACGATTACGTGGTAGATCTTTATCGATAACGTACCATGCAGATTCATCATAAGCCGACAAGCCACCAATACCTAATCCCTGTCTTTGACCAATAGTGTGATACATCAGGCCTTGGTGATCTCCGATCACATCTCCGTCGCCTGTTTCAATTTTGCCAGGTTGGGCTGGCAAATACTGTTGTAAAAAGTCTTTAAATCGACGCTCACCGATGAAACAAATACCTGTACTATCCTTTTTGTTATGGTTTGCCAACCCATGACGTTCGGCAATGGCTCGGACTTCAGGCTTTTCCATGGCCCCAATAGGGAACAGGGTTTGGCTAACCTCTTCAGCACCGACTGCGTGTAAAAAATAACTTTGATCTTTGTTGGCATCTAAACCTTTGACCAGTTGGCATGCAACACCTTCCCCTTGACGCTGCACATAGTGTCCCGTGGCAATATAATTAGCGCCTAAGGTTTTTGCATAGTCTAAAAATGCTTTGAATTTTATTTCACGATTACATAAGATGTCAGGATTAGGTGTGCGGCCGGCTTTGTATTCAGCTAAAAAGTGCTCAAACACGTTATCCCAATATTCTGCAGCAAAGTTGGCCGCATGCAAGACAATGCCTAATTTGTCACACACGCCTTGGGCATCCTTTAGATCTTGTTTGGCAGTACAATATTCTGTGCCATCATCTTCGTCCCAGTTCTTCATGAACAGGCCTTCGACGTGGTACCCTTGCTCTATTAACAGCAAAGCAGAAACAGACGAGTCAACACCGCCAGACATACCGACGATAACCCGTTGAGAAGTGGAAGCACTCATAGTTTTAATTCAAGCGTTCAAGAATATAGATCAAGAGCACAATTTTAACTGAACCCAGTCCCTAAGCCTAGGCTTAGGGCCATATTCCAAGGATTTTTAACTGCATGAAAACCAATGACCTCATCCTTGTGCAAGAAGCTGATTTTGATATCAACCAGCATTATCAAAAATTACTGCAAATAAACCCGTCAAATAGTGGTGCCGCTGTGCTATTTATTGGCTTAGTGCGTGATTTAGATGATGCGAAAGTAGAGGCCATGCAGCTAGAACATTATCCGGGCATGACTGAGGTGTGTTTACAGCAAATTGTTGACAAAGCCCGTTTGCGCTGGTCTTTGGAGGGCGTTCATATTGTGCATCGAGTAGGGAAGCTATTGCGCCATGAACAAATTGTGCTAGTTGGGGTCACATCACGTCATCGCAGTGATGCCTTTTCGGCGTGCGAATTCGTGATGGACTACTTAAAGCAAGATGCACCATTTTGGAAAGCTGAATATACGGAGCATGGCAAACAATGGGTTGAGGTTAAGGCATCAGACCAACAGGCCAATGAGCGCTGGTAACGTGGCCTATGTGTTGCATTTATCATTAAACGGACTCCCAACGCCACTCGCCTACATCAAGGTCTTTGAGTCGCCAAGGTCCAATGGCAACGCGGATAAGACGCAACGTGGGTAAGTCTACTGCCGCCGTCATCCTTCTGACTTGTCGATTACGGCCTTCGCTAATACGAATCTCTAACCACTGAGTGGGGACGGATGCTCGCACCCTAATGGGTGGTGTTCGAGGCCAAAGAGTGTTTGTTTGCGCCCCTAGCAGTCTGACTTTAGCCGCTTGGGTGGGTCCATCTTTAAGTGTTGGCCCTGCACGCAGGTCTTTTAACTGATGTTCATTCACTTGACCTTCCACCTGAACCCAATAGGTCTTTTCTAACTTATGTTTGGGATTAGATATCTGTTGCTGTAACTTTCCATCATTGGTTAACACCATCAAACCCTCTGAATCAAAATCTAAGCGTCCCGCGGCATAAAATTTAGGCATGCTAATGTACTTGGCGAGCGTGGGACGGCCTTGATCATCGTTAAATTGACTCAAAACTTGATAGGGCTTATTAAAAACGAGGATGTTAGACACGCCGTAATTTCCTTATTGGTTCTATGAATTGTTACAATTTTGTAAAATAACTACATTGTTCCTTGGGCCTGCAGGGGCATTCAAGCTATAATATTAAGCGACTACAAAAGCCACTTTTTAATGACTAAACACTCGCTTGAATCTTATTTTTAAGCATCCGGAGAATACATGACCTATCAAAACATTACTGTCCCAGAGCATGGCTCTAAAATTTCTGTCAATGCGGATCTTTCTCTTAACGTACCGAACGACCCCATTATCCCTTATATTGAAGGAGATGGCATTGGTTTTGACGTTTCACCTGTTATGCTTAAAGTCGTAGATGCCGCTGTAGACAAAGCCTTTGGTGGTAGTAAAAAGATCCATTGGATGGAAGTATATGCTGGTGAAAAAGCGACGGTGAATTATGATGCGGATACTTGGATGCCAGAAGAAACATTGGCTGCTTTTAGAGAATTTAAAGTCGGTATTAAAGGGCCTTTGACCACACCAGTAGGAGGGGGTATTCGCTCTTTGAACGTAGCTCTGCGGCAAGAACTTGACTTATATGTGTGTCAGCGCCCTGTGCGCTGGTTTACCGGTGTGCCAAGTCCTGTACTCAAGCCTGAAAATGTTGACATGGTCATCTTCCGAGAAAATTCAGAAGACATTTATGCTGGCGTTGAGTGGCAAGCTGGCTCTGCTGAGGCGATTAAGGTCATTAATTTTTTGCAAGAAGAAATGGGTGTGACCAAAATCCGCTTTGATCAGATGTGTGGTATTGGTATCAAACCTGTGTCAGAAGAGGGCACTAAACGTTTGGTGCGTAAAGCGATTCAATACACCATTGATAATGATCGAGACTCTTTGACCTTGGTGCACAAGGGTAACATTATGAAGTTTACCGAGGGAGCGTTTAAAGAATGGGGATATGAGATAGCCCAGCAAGAATTTGGCGCAACCCTCATAGGTTCTGGTCCTTGGTGTGAAATGGTGAACCCTAATAATGGTAAAAAAATCATCATCAAGGATGTGATTGCAGATGCCATGCTGCAACAAATTCTTTTACGTCCAGAAGAATATGACGTCATTGCTACACTGAACTTAAACGGCGACTACCTATCGGATGCCCTTGCAGCCGAAGTAGGGGGCATTGGCATTGCACCAGGAGCTAACCTGAGTGATGATATTGCTATTTTTGAAGCGACCCATGGCACAGCACCTAAGTATGCTGGCCAGGATAAGGTTAATCCGGGTTCTATTATTTTATCTGCAGAAATGATGCTGCGGCATATGGGATGGCTCGAAGCCGCTGATTTAATTGTGTCGGGCACCGAGGGTGCTATTCACGGCAAAACCGTCACTTATGACTTTGAACGTCAAATGGATGATGCGACTTTGCTATCTTGCTCTGAATTTGGCGATGCGATTATTGCCAACATGTAAGCTTTTCAAGTGCAGTAAAAAAAACCAGCGCAAAGCTGGTTTTTTTTTGGGCACCCAATTGAGGTTATTCAGAAGGGCCAACATTTTGCTTCAGAACAATATTCACTGCTTGGGGACCTTTGGGTCCGTCTGTAAGTTCAAAATCTACATCTTGCCCAGCTTTTAAACTGCGGTAACCGTCACTTTGAATTGCAGAGTAATGGGCAAATAAATCTTTATTTAAATTATTATTGGAAACAATAAAGCCATACCCCTTAGCATTATTAAACCATTTCACTTTGCCTGCTTGCATGCCTTCAATCCTCTACCTTTCATAAACTAAAAAGAAGGCTCCGTAATACTTAACCAACAGCTCTTCCAATGACTGTATAATAATATTAGCAGCAGTTTTTCATTCTGCTCTGGAAAAATGCTGACACAGGCCCAATAGTAAAGTTATGATGAAAACAATATTTAAATCTAGAGAGCAACAATGCCCATTTTTTCTACAACCAACTGCAATGAATTACATCAGCTAATCCAGCAACCACTATTGGCGAGTCAGGATGATGCTAACGAGCCGGATGGCAACCACGACCTTCAAGTGATAGAACAAACAGCACCAAAAGTTGCTCACCCATCTCTATATAAGGCTGTACTGTTGAACGATGACTATACGCCTATGGAATTTGTGATTGATATCTTGGCCCGTTTCTTTAACCATAATGAAGAACAAGCGACCCAAATTATGCTTGCCGTTCACACCCAAGGCAAAGGGGTATGTGGCACTTATACCAAAGATGTGGCTGAAACTAAAGCCATGCAAGTCAACCAATATGCGCGACAACACAAACACCCATTACTATGCGAAGTTGAATCTGCTTCTTAGAGGAAAGAGACAATGTTAGACAATGATTTAGAACGAAGCTTAAGCGAAGCCTATAAACACGCAAGCTGGAAGCGACATGAGTTTATGACGGTAGAACATTTATTGCTGTCGTTGCTGACTAACCCATCGAGTGCAGAAGTACTTCAGGTCTGTGGGGTGGTGTTGGATGAACTTCGCTCGCCTTTAGAAAAGTTCATTAATGATACGACTCCAGTTGTTTCTGATACCAATAGTGACTACGAAGTTCAACCCACTCTTGGGTTTCAAAGAGTGTTGCAGCGAGCTGTGTTTCACGTGCAGTCTTCAGGTAAAGGTGAGGTGACTGGCGCTAATGTACTGGTTGCTATTTTTAGTGAAACCGAAAGCCAATCAGTTTATCTGCTGGATTTGTTAGACGTTGAGAGAGTAGATATTGTGAACTATTTATCTCATGGAGTGAGTAGAACAGAAATGGAAGGCTCAGAAAAAACAGTGGAGGGCGAAGGAGAAGAAGCCAGTCATTTGGTTAAATACACCACTGATTTGAACGCAGAGGCGCGCAATGGCAACATAGATCCACTCATTGGCCGAGGCAAGGAATTAGAACGTTTAGTGCAGGTACTATCTCGGCGCAGGAAAAACAACCCCTTATTAGTGGGAGATGCTGGTGTCGGTAAAACAGCCATTGCTGAAGGCTTAGCCTATCAAATTGAACAAGGCAACGTGCCACAAGTCATTGCGGCTTCCCAAGTATATTCATTAGATATGGGTGCCTTATTAGCAGGGACAAAATATCGTGGTGACTTCGAAAAACGCCTCAAGGGGCTGTTAGCAGATATTGAAAAAACGCCCAATGCTATTCTCTTCATTGATGAAATTCATACCATTATTGGAGCTGGGGCGGCATCAGGGGGTTCGATGGATGCATCAAACTTATTGAAGCCAGTGTTGAGCTCAGGCAAGTTACGCTGCATCGGATCAACAACGTTTTCAGAATTCAGAGGTATTTTTGAAAAAGATCATGCTCTAGCACGGCGCTTTCAAAAGATTGATGTGGAGGAGCCTAACATTGTTGATACTCAAGCGATTTTGCGGGGTCTTATCTCCCGTTATGAAAATCATCACCAGCTTGAATATACACCTGCAGCTATTGATGCTGCAGCGGTGCTTGCGGATCGTTATATCACCGATAAAAAGATGCCAGACAAAGCCATAGACGTGATTGATGAAGCAGGAGCCTATCAGCAGTTGTTTGCTGTTGCAGATCGTCAGTCGTTTATTGATGTACCAGAAATTGAAGCAGTGGTGGCTAATATCGCTCGCATACCACCGAAAAGCATATCTGCCACAGATCGAGAACAGCTTCATTCTCTCGAACAGAATCTAAAGCGTGTTGTGTTTGGTCAAGATACTGCCATAGATACGTTAGCCAATGCGATTAAATTAGCCAGGGCAGGGCTTAATGCTCCGCATAAGCCAGTCGGTAGTTTTTTGTTTTCTGGTCCGACTGGTGTGGGTAAAACCGAGGTCACTCAGCAGCTAGCCCGGGTCTTGGGCATTGAGTTAGTGCGTTTTGACATGTCCGAATATATGGAACGTCATACCGTCTCTCGCCTAATAGGTGCTCCACCAGGCTACGTTGGTTTTGATCAAGGTGGACTGTTAACTGAAGCAGTCACACAAAATCCGCACTGCGTGTTATTGCTTGATGAGATAGAAAAGGCCCACCCTGAAGTCTTTAATATTCTTCTTCAAGTGATGGATAACGGGACTTTAACTGATAATAACGGTCGAAAAACTGATTTCCGTAACGTTATTTTAGTCATGACGACTAATGCAGGTGCGGAACTAATGAGTCGCGGCTCTATTGGCTTTACTAAACAAGACCACAGTTCTGATGGTATGGGTGCGATAAAGCGCTTATTTAGCCCAGAATTCCGCAACCGTTTAGATGACATCATCCAATTTAACGTGCTTTCAAAGGATGTTATTTTAGGCGTTGTTGACAAGTTTTTGGTGGAGTTGCAGGTTCAGTTGGAAGATAAAAAAGTGCACCTTCAGGTCAGTGAAAAAGCTCGGGCATGGCTTGGAGAAAAAGGCTATGACCAAGAAATGGGGGCAAGACCTATGGCCCGGCTCATCCAGCAAGAGTTGAAAAAACCCATGGCAGAGTTACTTTTGTTTGGTGATCTGGCAGCTGCTGGAGGAAAACTTATAGTCAACTTAAAAGGCGATAAAATTACCTTAACCAGTAAGCCTAGTAAACGGGCTGCTAAACTGTTGGATCCTGCTTAAAGCAAAAAGAGCACCTAAGGGTGCTCTTTTTTTATTTGACAAAAGCGTTAAACTAGGACGTTAACGAGCTCTGTAGGTAATACGACCTTTGGTCAAATCGTAAGGTGTTAATTCGACTTTGACCTTATCACCCGTCAATATTCGAATATAATGCTTACGCATCTTGCCGGAGATGTGAGCAATAACCACGTGGCCATTTTCTAACTCTACACGGAACATGGTGTTAGGTAAGGTATCTATAATGGTACCTTCCATTTCAATCTGGTCTTCTTTAGCCATTAAAGCCTCAAACGTTGTTACAAAATTTATGGTGTTTACAGTGCGCCATATTATGCAGCAATGACGTACAAAAAGCGAGCAAAAGACCTTTTTAAGGCTCCTCGCCTTCGAGCGGTTGCCAAATTAAATCTTCAAATACTTGTAAGGGCTCGTATTCGGCCTTATAAGCCATTTTTTGACATTCTTTGATCCAGTACCCAAGGTAAATAAAATCCATTCTGTGCGCTTGTGCCCAACGAATCTGCCATAGCACTGCAAGACGCCCCAAGCTTCTTGAGTCATAAGCAGGATCAAAAAAAGTATAAATCGCAGATAAGCCTTTCGGCAAAAGATCAATTACAGCCACCGCTAACAACTTTTGTTCTAGTCTAAAACATATAAATCGAGTTCTGCTCGCTGCAGGTGCTTGGCACAAAAAACTTTCAAACTGGTCAAGTGAAGGTGGAAACATATCACCATCGCCATGACGCTGATTAATATAATCTGCATATAGGGCATAGATTTCATCTGAACTCGAGGGCATGTGAAAACTGACATGAAGGTCTTGATTGCGCTTTAAGACCCGTTTTTGGCTTTTACTCGTTTTAAAGTTATCCACGGGGACACGCACTGATTTACATTCACCACAAGCATCACACCAAGGCCGGTAAATATGTTCACCACTGCGCCTGAATCCCATATCTGTGAGTCGCATATAGGTAGACTCGTCCAGTGGCTGATCTGGGCTCAAAAAAATCGACTTGGCCTTTCGGTTATCCAAGTAACTGCAGTCATGCTCTGGAGTTGGGTAAAATACCAAACTATTTATGTCAATTGATGAAGAAATGGAAAATCTCCACTGTAATAGCTATACAAAAAACGTTAGAGCTTACTTTAGCACCCACCCCACAGGCTATCTATACCAAAGGCTAAATTTTCATCTAAGTAATTTTGAAACTCTAACATGGGAACCTCTTTAGCACCAAGACTTGCCAAGTGGGGGGTAAACATTTGGCAATCGATGAGCAAAAAACCCCAGCGTGAAAGGTGCTCAGCAAGATCAATGAAAGCCATTTTTGATGCATTATCAGTGAGACTAAACATCGACTCACCAAAGAATAAACAGCCAATTGCGACACCATATAATCCTCCAACCAGCTCACCCCGATCCCATACTTCGACACTATGGGCGTACCCACCTCTATAGAGTTCAGTATAAGCTTGCTGCATCGATGTCGTAATCCAGCTTCCAGCCTGCTCTTGATCTGACCTTGGGGCTTTACCACAGGCAATAACAACGCGTTCAAAAGCTTGATCAAAGGTGACTATAAGGGGCGTCTTACGCATAAACTTAGACATACTGCGAGCCACATGCACTTGGTTAGGTGCAACCACCATGCGCGGGCTTGGCGCCCACCAAAGAATAGGATCTTGATCAGAAAACCAAGGAAAAATGCCACATTGGTACGCCAACAATAGCCGGGGTACCGACAAATCACCGCCCACTGCCAATAAACCTTGTGGCTCATCAAGTGCTTCAGAAACAGGTGGAAACCAGTATTCATCAACCTCAAGCTGGTAAACAGGCATGCATTAACCCACCATTAAGTGTTTATTGTTCTATTAAAAAGGCTAGGCGAGCCGCTGATAATAAAAGGCTATCTTTTTCATCAACTTCTGAATTATGCACGTAGGCATACACTGGGTCTGGATGTTCCTCTGAAGATAAATCATTGGGGTCACGCATTTGGGTGAAATGTTCATCTTCATAAGAGATGATGTCATCCATACTATCCAAGATCAAAGCAAACCAAGGAGTCACTCCATCGCGAGTAATATAGAGTACCACAGGATGCACAGCCGATTTTAATTGCGACTTAGTGTAGCTAAATAAGCGGATCAATTCGCTGATATGGCCTCTTTTAACACCAGAAAGCTGCTCTAGAGCTTCTTCTTTGCCATTGTCTGAAGCGACTTTTAAGAGCAGCTCAGCTTGTTGATGGAATTCTTCATGAGGATCTTTAAAGCGTGATAACAACGCTTTTGTGGTGTCATCTGTGGACTCTTGCATGTGCTGCAGCCAATGGTTGAATTCACATGACTGTGCGTCTCGTGACCCGCTAAAACTGGACTGGTTAACAAGGCTATGCTCTAACTCTTTCAACCAAGTGTTATGCAGGTCTTCAGCCTCGTTGAGAGCCACAATTGTTGCTTCCAAGTTGGTACGGTTTGATTCACGCCCCAACAAATCAGAGCATTCAAAAGCATTAACTGGCTTGTTACGGTAATACAAATAACCCAAAAAAGAAGGTTGATGGTTTTGAGAGACTTCAATCTTACCAAAGTCATCAGTAATGGAAAGTATGCTAGAGATATCAAGGGCATACCTTGTATCGCCTAAGAGAAAGGTCAATATACGGTTAGAGCGTTCAGTTTTTTGGGCTGTTGCTGTTGTCATCATAAATTGCCATGGCTATAAAAACATTTTAAGTATATTACGCCCAAGGATGATTGAAAACGAGCCAATTGAAATAATTTACTTATCTAAATAGGTAAATATAAGGATTAAATAGTGATTAAGTAGCCATCAAGTAGCTACCAAGCATAAAAACTAGGTTATTATTAAACTTGGTCCACCGATCATGATTGCGTATTATAGGCCAGAGTTTGCACCATCAAACATTCGGACAAGGAACATATTAGTGCCCGCCAAGACCCCACATTCATCACCGCCACACGCCAACGGCAGTAATTCAAGCTGGATACACAAACTAAGCTGGCGCGGATACCACTTTGCATTAGTAGCCTTTAGTGTTTATTTGCTCATTGTATTAGCCACCTTTGACGCCAGTGATCCGACTTCTACGCAAGTCTTTGATACGTATGATATCAATAACGCTGGCGGTACTTTTGGTGCTATTTTAGCTGATTTATTTTTTTGGGCCTTAGGTATCATCGCCTACCTCATCCCTATTCTTATCATACAATATGAAGTTACCCGGTTTATTGGGCACTCGCGTTATGCAAAACACGAGACCCAAAGCAGCGTTTGGTTCAAAGGTCTCAGTTTTAGTACTCTGATCGTGGCTGCGTGTGTTTATGCTTTTATTCATATTACCAATACTGGATCAATTTACCCTCAGGGGAGTGGAGGTCTGCTGGGGTTAACCCTGGGCCTGCCACTGCATCAAACTTTTGGCATGACAGGAACTAATATTTTAGTGCTCACAACGATGCTGCTCGCTCTAAGCCAGTTTTGGCAACTTCGCTGGGGCAATATTACTGAAGCTTTAGGGCGTTTGAGTATGAATTGGCTTCAACACTTACGCCAAAGTTTGTTTGGCGAAAAGAGTGATCGACAAAAACAGCAACAATACCAAGCCACGAAGGCATCCAAAGCTGCGCAAAACAATTATTATAATCCAAGCACTAAAGCAACAAAGCGCTCACTTTTCATGCGTCCAATTGTTGGCTCATGGAGTTATATAAGCTCTTTACGTTGGTTCCAAGGCCGAGATAAGAATGCAACGCCAGATGTCTCCAAACCAATTGTGCCACAACACAAAGCAACTTTAACTGGGGCATCGAAAGAAAGCAGGCTAAACGGCCTTACTGAAGATTTTAGTGTGGACCAAGTGGCCGCTGCACTCGACTCATCTGCAACCAAAAGTAGGAGACTTAAGGCCACTCCAACCCCAGTCGATGAAACGATTAAGTCGCCGCAGGCCGCTCAAAAAATGACGCCTCCCCAAGTGCCTATGAAAGAAGTTAAGATCGTTCCTTTGTCAGAAACTCATCAACAAGACACAGGCTCGTCTCAAGCAGAACAGCATGACAAAATAATTAAGCATAAGCATTTGCCACCCGTTAGCTTATTAGACTCTCCTAGCGTCAGTCTTAACCCTGCCATTACTGCAGAAGAGTTAACCCAGCTAAGTCAGCTTTTAGAATCTAAACTGCTGGATTTTGGCGTTATTGCAGAGGTTGTTGAAGTTAACCCAGGTCCCGTCATTACCCGCATAGAGATACGCCCCGCTCCTGGCACAAAGGTCAGTAAAATCAGTAATCTTTCAAAAGATTTGGCACGCTCAATGGCGGTCATGAGTGTGCGTGTGGTTGAAGTAATTGCTGGTAAATCGGTCATCGGTATTGAAATTCCAAACCAACATCGTGAAATGGTGCGCATCAGTGAAGTGATTGGCAGTAAACCTTATTTATCCTCAAGTAGCCCACTGACTCTTACTTTAGGTAATGACATCGCAGGTAAACCTGTGGTTGTGGATTTAGCTAAGATGCCACACTTGCTCGTTGCTGGCACAACGGGCTCAGGTAAATCGGTGGGTGTTAACGCCATGATTATGAGTATATTACTCAAATCAACACCGGATCAGGTGCGTATGTTGTTAGTGGATCCAAAAATGTTAGAACTATCGATCTATGATGGTATTCCACATTTATTAGCACCGGTTATTACAGACATGAAAGAGGCGGCTGGAGGGCTGCGCTGGTGTGTTGCTGAGATGGAGCGCCGTTATCGTCTGATGGCCTCTCAAGGAGTAAGAAACCTGGCAGGTTTTAATACTAAGGTCACCTCTGGAGAGCCTGTTTTTGATCCTATTTGGATGCCAGATGAGGCTAATGGAGAGAACGTAGATGATCGTCCTTACCTAGAACCCTTGCCTTATATTGTGGTCGTGGTTGATGAATTCGCAGACATGATTATGGTAGTGGGCAAAAAGGTTGAGGAACTCATTGCTCGCATCGCTCAAAAGGCTAGAGCGGCTGGCATACATCTAATACTGGCAACCCAGAGACCTTCAGTTGATGTAATTACGGGTCTTATCAAAGCCAACGTGCCCACTCGAATTGCGTTTCAAGTCAGTTCTAAAATTGATTCGCGGACTATACTTGACCAAGGTGGAGCAGAAAGTTTGTTAGGCCATGGTGATATGCTCTATTTACCACCTGGTAAAAGCACTCCTGAGCGAGTGCATGGTGCTTTTGTGAGTGATGATGAAGTGCATAGAGTTGTTGAGGCTTGGAAGGAAAGAGGGGCGCCACAGTTTATTGAAGCTATTGTCGAAGGTAACTATGATCAAGAGGTTGGTTTTGGCTTGGCGTCTTCTGAAGGTGCGTTTGAAGAAGATAAAGATCGTTTATACGATGAAGCGGTGGCCTTTATCACGGAAACACGTCGGGCTTCAATCTCTTCTGTGCAGCGCAAGTTCAAGATAGGCTATAACCGTGCAGCGCGCATGATCGAGGCCATGGAGGCTGCTGGGGTTATTTCACCCCCTGCCCATAATGGCGCTCGAGAAGTTCTTGCTCCACCCCCTCCGAGGGATTAACTACCTCTTTTTAAAGGATTTATCATGCGTTTAGCTATTTTTTTGTTAACTGTGACTCTTGCTGGGTCTAGCCTAGCCCAGACCGCTGCCCAATCTCTAAGCCAACAACTAGGGCGACAAACCAATATCCAAGCTGATTTTGTACAATACGTATTAGATGCCAGTGGTAGTCGGTTACAAGAAACTCATGGGCGTATGGTGTTAGCCCACCCTAACCAGTTTTGGTGGCAGACAGCAGATCCATTTGCGCAATTACTGGTGAGTAATGGTGAACGTCTGTGGATCTATGACGAAGATCTACAGCAGGTCACCATTCAGGCTATAGACCCACTGAGAACCAGCACTCCCGCGCTACTGCTCAGTGGCAATAGCACAGATATTGGAGCTGAATTTAAAGTCGTGGTTAATCATGTGGACGACGATCTAGTGCTATATTATCTCACCCCAAAAGACCCAGAAAGCTTATACAAAAGCTTAAGGCTAAATTTTAAAAATAACCAATTATTAGAGATGCAGTTGGAAGATACAATGCATCAGAAAACTAGCCTTAATTTCAGCAATATGGTGTTTGACCCTCAGATAGATCAACAATTATTTGAGTTCACTATTCCTGAGGGCACAGACGTATTAGAACTGGACCAGTTTTGAAAAACGACTTATTTGCACAAGCATTGACAGGCTATCAGCCCTTGGCCAGTCGCATGCGTCCGCAAACCTTGGCCCAGTTTGTAGGACAAGGTCATCTCTTAGGTGAGGGCAAGAGCCTCGGCAGAGCGCTTTCCCAAGGGTTGCTGCATAGCATGATTCTCTGGGGTCCTCCTGGTGTTGGTAAAACCACCTTAGCAAGACTAATGAGCCAAGTGAGTGATGCTCATTTTATGACTCTATCTGCAGTTATGTCGGGGGTTAAAGACATTCGTGCTGCAGTGTTAGAAGCACAACAGGTGCGTGCACAATCGGGCCGGGATAGTGTGTTATTTGTGGACGAAGTGCACCGATTTAATAAGTCTCAACAGGACGCATTTTTACCTTACATCGAGGATGGAACCTTTATTTTTGTCGGTGCTACGACTGAAAATCCAGCCTTTGAGCTCAATAATGCGCTCATGTCACGGGCTAGGGTTTATGTATTAAAGTCATTATCTGAAGTTGACCTAGCGGCATTATTACAACAAGCTTTCACTGACCTAGATCGTGGACTGGGTCAGTTGAATATTGACATTAAAGAGCCTCAACGAAAACTGTTATTACAAGCCGCAGATGGTGATGCTAGACGATTGCTTAATTTATTAGAAATTTCCACAGATTTAGCAGACCAAAAAGATGGCCAGTTAGTGATTGATAATGGAGTCTTAGAACAAGTACTCCAAACTAGCCCCAAACGCTTTGATAAAGGTGGAGATATTTTCTATGATCAGATTTCAGCCTTTCATAAGTCAGTACGCGGTTCTGATCCAAGTGGGGCTTTGTATTGGTTAGCCCGCATGATTGATGCTGGTTGTGACCCGCTCTATATTGCTCGGCGTTTATTAGCCATTGCCTCAGAAGACATCGGGAACGCTGACCCCCGAGCACTTCAAGTCGCCGTTAATGCATGGCAAGTGTTCGAAAGAGTGGGGCCTGCAGAGGGTAATCGTGCCATCGCCCATGCGGCTGTTTATTGTGCCTGTGCGGCGAAGAGTAACGCGGTTGACACCGCATTTAAAGCAGCCATGAAATTGGCCAGAGAAGAACCCAGTTACGACGTCCCTAATCACCTTCGCAACGCTCCTACAAGTCTGGCCCAATCTTTGGGCCATGGCGCAGACTATCGCTACGCTCACCAAGAGCCAATGGCATTTGCTGCAGGAGAAAATTATTTGCCAGAAGCCCTTGCACAGCATGTTTTATATCATCCTAGTGACCGAGGAGTTGAAAATAAAATCAAAGAAAAGTTAGAAAAACTCACTCAACTAAATAAAAATAGTGAACAACAGCGTTATAAATAGCATCACATGTAAGTTATAATATGGTGACATAATCAGTGGGGGAGAACGTTATCGGAGTCCAGTTAATCGCCATCGCCTGTGGCGGTGCTATTGGTGCCTTAAGCCGTTTTGGGCTGCAGCAATGGTTGGCACCCATGTATAGTGGACGCTTTCCCTTGGCCATTTTTATTGCCAATTCCATTGGATCCTTGTGCATAGGTTTAATTTATGTGCTGATCGTAGAGAGAGGAATGCTGCCTGAGGTTTGGCGAGCTTTCTTAATGGTGGGTTTGCTAGGAGCCTTTACTACTTTTTCTGCCTTTTCATTGGACAGTTTGCGCCTTATTGAACAAGGTGAGGGTTTAATCGCCCTGAGTAATATTTTTGCTAATGTTGTCGTAGGCTTAATTAGTGCCTTTATTGGTATGTCTATAGGTCGCTGGTTATGAAATTATCTTTTACCCCATACTCATTATTGTTTCACCCTAGGAATACTCCATGTTAGACCAAAAATTGGTTCGAAATAACCTTCAAGAAGTGGCTGATAAGTTAATTAAAAAGGGCTTTAAACTTGATGTAGCTAAACTAAACAGTTTAGAGGAATCCCGTAAACAGCTACAAATTGATACGGAAAACTTACAAAGTGAGCGTAATTCAAAGTCTAAAGAAATTGGTAAGCTAAAAGCCCAAGGTGAAGATACAACCGGGGTTATGGCGGCAGTAAGTGCCTTTGGCACCCAATTAGATGCTAAAAAAATCGAATTGAAGGCCGTCCAAGATCGCCTTAACATTATGTTAATGGAAATACCCAATATTCCCCATGAGAGTGTTCCTCCTGGAGCAGATGAGGAAGATAACCAAGAAGTTTTAACCTGGGGCCAAAAGCCAAGCTTTAATTTTACCGTAAAAGATCATGTTGATTTAGGCGAGGGCTTGGGTGGACTGGATTTTGGAGCGGCGATTAAAGTCACGGGAGCTCGTTTCATGGTGCTTAAAGGGCCGCTGGCCCGTCTGCATCGTGCCTTAATTCAATTCATGCTCAATAACCACATTCATGAACATGGGTATGAAGAGGTTTACGTTCCCTACTTAGTGAATGCAGATTCTTTAAGGGGTACTGGACAACTGCCAAAGTTTGAAGAAGATTTGTTTAAAGTTCCAGGAGAGCGAGATTTGTATCTCATTCCCACAGCTGAGGTTCCAGTGACTAATCTAGTGCGTGACGAAATAGTGGATGCCAGCAAGTTACCATTACGTTTCACTTGCCATACACCCTGCTTTCGCAGTGAAGCTGGCAGTCATGGACGAGATACCCGCGGCTTAGTGCGACAGCATCAATTCGAAAAGGTAGAAATGGTACAGATGGTTAGACCAAGTGAGTCCACAGCCGCCTTAGAAGAGTTGACAGACCATGCAGAAAACATATTGAAAAGCCTTGGTTTAGCTTACCGTAAAGTCATTTTATGCGGTGGTGATTTAGGATTTTCAGCGATCAAAACATACGATTTAGAAGTATGGCTGCCAGGCCAAGAGAAATACCGCGAAATTTCTTCATGTTCTAACATGGGTGACTTCCAAGCACGCAGAATGCAGGCTCGATGGCGCAATCCAGAGACTGGGAAACCAGAGTTATTGCACACCCTCAACGGATCTGGGTTAGCCGTAGGGCGCACTTTATTGGCCATTTTAGAAAATTATCAACAAGCAGATGGCAGTGTTCTTGTGCCAGAGGCATTGGCCCCCTATATGGGTGGGCTGAGTGTGCTTGTGCCTGCAGACTAACTTTATTCAGTTGACGTTAAGAAGGCCCTTAAAGGCAGTTTGTGGGTCGAGGTAGGCCTGCTATTTTAGCCACTAATTTTGCAGGGCTGCCTGGGAACAGGGTTAACAAATGAATACTGTTACCTTTATCGATGCTGATATTTTTTTTGACAATTTTAACTAAAATGCGCATAGCAGGAGAAATGCCCGTATCTGCATAAAAAACCCGCAGGGCATCAATGACTTCCCAGTGTTCGACGTTTAAGGTGATATTCTCGCTCTGAGCTAACCACTGGGCAACCTCAGGAGTCCAGTCGTTGAGGTGTTTTAAATAACCCTCCTTATCTGTTTCTAATTGCATATCACCAACTTACAGAAGTAGGGTAGAGTGCCGTTAAGCTGACTAAGTCTGACATTTCAATAAACTGCACTTGATCATTCTTATCCTCCGTCAGTCCTCGCTCATGGCCATGCTGTGCTAAAACATAAACAGATCGCGCAGAAAATTCCGTGAGGTGTTTGCTAAGTAGCACATAAACACCATCATCCATGAAGGCATACGCGTCTTCCGCACCACTTCGATCAACTAGCTTAGAAAGTTCATCAGCGTTAAGGTGGCGGGCAATAATATGCAAGATAGCCATGGTTAAAATACCAAATGTTGATCGTATTGAGTGTATAAAGAAGCCACCTTAGAGCGATCTATTACCGTGACTGTCTGGCTTAGATCAGTGGCCAGAAGACCGAACTGCTCAAGGGACTGTTGTTCTACCCAGAGTTGGTGAATGTCGTACATTTCTAGGGCACAAAGAATTTTTCCAATATGCTTATAGGAAGAGGGGAGATGGCTGGGGGGTAACAGCTGTAACACGCCGTCATCAATGAACAAGATGCCAGGGGATTGTTCAAAAGCAGCTAACACTAAAGTCACATCTAAGGATTCCTTAGCGGCCTGAAGGCCATAGGGAGTCGACCTTAGGGTCATTAAACACGCCATGAGCTATCCCCCAAAACTAACTAACCTATCGCACTCTGCAGAAGCAGCGGCAAGCTGACCAAGTCCCACTAGGGTAAATCGAGCGGCCAAATTATCACCTCTAAGTTCGTAACGATTCGCTTCTTGCTGATCGACGACGCCCGCTTGAAGAGCAGCAGCTATGCACACCCCAAGCTCAAGATCATGGTCGATGCTCAACTGCTGCCATAAAGTCGTTAGGTTAGTCTCATCCTGGGGCATCACTTTTAACCCTGAAGCTAAATAGACACCCTGTTGATAAAAGAATACCCTTATTACTTGATGTCCTTGTAGTAATAGCTCTTTAGTGAAGCAAAACGCAGACAAGGCTTGGCTTTGTTGATCAGCACCACAGCGTACCACAATGGTATAGGTTAAAGAGCCTGTATTGGGAGCAGAAGGTTTTACTGTTGTTAAATTAGGCATATACAAAAACCCCGCCAAAAGGCGGGGCTCCACAATCAGTTAACAAACTAACCTGATTAATCATCACCACTCAAGGCACCCGTCAAGTGCAACAACATCATAAACAAGTTATAAATATTAAGGTATAAACTGACGGTCATCATGACGTAGTTAGTTTCACCGCCATTCACCATGCGGCTAGTGTCATACAATATAAAACCAGAAAAGACGAGAACTCCAACTGCACTAATCGCTAGAGATAACGCCGGAATGGCAAAGAAAATATTAGCCAATGAGGCGATGATCACAAGGATCAAACCAATCATCAAAAAACCACCCATAAAGCTAAAGTCTTTGCGACTCGAAATGGCATAAGCAGACAAGCCCAAGAAGGTAATTCCGGTCATGGATAAGGCTGTCATCACGATGTCACCACCGTTGGCCATGCCCAAGTAAAAATTAACGATAGGGCCTGCCGTATAGCCAAGAAATCCAGTAAAAAAGAATACCAACGGGATTGATAAAGCAGAATTTCTAAATTTTTGCAGAGCAAATAATGTACCAAACAATACTACGAGTTGGATGATCCAATTCACAGGGGCTGCATTACTCGCAATGGCCATGGTTGCAGTGATAGCACTGAAAATCAGTGTCATAGAAAGTAGGGCATAAGTGTTACGCAGTACCTTATTGGTCGCTAACGCAGATTCTTGAGCGCTGCTTGAAACTTGAATTTGATCTTGCATGTAATAAATCCTCATTAAACTTTAGCGATTATTGTAATCTAACTAGCTAGAGATACTAGTTTATTTACAAAATATTTTGTAAATATTAGCAAATACAACTACTTAATATTAGTAATAACGTAATTTAACGTGAAAATCACGAGTTTAAACAGCGCAAAGGCCTAGATGGAAGTCATGAAAACACTTTGAAGTGTTTTATTAAAAGGCTATACTCATCCCTAACTATACTCAAGAGTATTAAATTTAATGCCACTTTCTCATGCTCACTTCAACATTGGCCAGGTTGTACAACATAAACATTATGGCTTTCGTGGGGTCGTTTTTGATGTGGATTTTGAGTATTCACTCGACGAGCAATGGTATCAAGCAGCCTGCAAAGCGATGGAAGGTTTAGGTCAGCCACCGATTGCAAAGAACCAACCGTTTTATCACTTGTTAACCGACGGCAGTGTTCACGAGTCCTATGTATCTCAGCAGAACTTATGCGCAGCCATGGATGTGGCGCCAGTGCAGCACGCAGGCCTAGAAGCATTGTTTACCATCACCAATGGCCAATATATACATCGATACAGTGTCAATTAACCATCTTGTAGACAGAGTAATGTAACTAAACAAGCCATCTTAGGGTTACATTAGGGTCAGGTTAGTTGAATTTAATGCAAACTTTCCAAATCTAACGAATTAAAGAGCACGAAAAGACACTATTTAAAGCCAACTTTTGTTGGTTTTTTTATGGGTTAAAATTAATGCGCCTGACCAAGTCACGAACTAATGTCTGTTGTTCACTTGACAAGGCAGCCATGTTCAGTATTAATTCGGCTTCGTCGTCATTGTCAGTGTAGAAATATGGTACTGGCGCGCCAAGAGTCAAGGCTAATTGACATAAGGTTGCGTAATCAGGCACGTGCTTACCACGTTCATACTGATTCATGCGCGCGCTTGCTGACGCTTCGTCTATGCCTGCTGCGATGCCCAAGCTGCGTTGTGAAAGGTTGAGCTTGAGACGCGCAGCCTTAAGTCGGCGTGGTACAGGACAGGACAGTGGGTCATGCACAAGGGTTTGAATAGGTGTAACCACAATAGCTAATTAGAACGTAACAGTAAAAGAGTGTGATAAGTATACCGAGGGCGCCATTTATAATCCATATATAACTTCGTATAATGTATATTATGTTAAATTAAAGAAGAACACAGAATACCGAGCGGTAAACGTCAACAATATTAGCTAGTTATTCGAAGCCATCATCTCTATACTGTACGCACATACAGTAATTAATATTATGGATAAACCATGACAATTCGCACAGTACATCAGGTCATTAACAAAACAGGAACAGTAATTGGAGAATTCATGGATATTAAATTAGCGAAGGATTTAGACAACCGCACTGATGTCCTTTATTTTATCGCTGATCTAATCGAAAGCGCTGGCATCGATGAAACCACTGCAGAAAAAGTTGCTGATGTCATGCTTGAAGACAGCACTCGTAAACAACTCCTAAACCAACTAAAATCAGTCAAAGACCTACCCTCTATCAGCTCAGAGACTTAAAACTAGTGCCACAGCAACGACAGCAATTTATAAATTGGGCCTTATTAGTATCCCTTGTGGCTTTATGGGGCACTTCTTTTTTAGGCATAAAAATAAGTCTTCGCTCGTTCACTCCTGATCAGATCGTGGTATTGAGGCTGTCTATTGGCGCTATCGTGCTCATCGTGTTCATGCTGGCCCGTGGGAAAATGTTACCTAAAAACCCGATTGCATGGGCCCACTTTATGCTCTTAGGACTGGTTGGCAATGTGTTACCTTTTTGGTTGATTGCTAAAGGGCAAATGTTTGTTACTTCAGGTATGGCTGGGCTTTTGATGGCATTCATGCCTTTAATGACGTTAATTTTAGCCCATTTCTTTATTGCTGATGAAAACCTTAATCGCAACAAATTATTGGGTTTTGTACTTGGAATCTCTGGCATCACATTAATATTAGGACCCACCATTTTAGGATCTGAAAACAGTCTTTTAGGCTGCTTGTTAGTTCTGTCAGCAGCCGTTCTATATGCCACGAACACGATTATTGCTCGACGCTTACCCACCTACAACTCTGCGGTGGTTAGCACGGGTGTGACTATCTGTGCGGCGTTAATCAGCTTCATGATCTGGCCTTCGGTGCTCAGTATTGATTGGCCACAAGTATCAAACTTCGCTTTGGTCACGATTATTTGGCTTGGCGTTTTTCCTACGGGTGTTGCTGCTATTATTTTCTTTGTTCTTATACGGCGGGCTGGGCCGACTTTTTTGTCCAATATCAACTACCTTATTCCTTTAGTGGCTTATTTTACAGGCGCGTTAGTGCTCGGAGAGCTGATAGTTTGGCACGATATGATAGCCTTAGCTGCTATCCTGTTTGGCATTGCGGTGAGTCGACGTTCCGTACCTACTAGCTGAGTCAATATAGAATCATAACCTCAATTTTTAGCAATGCCCTGTAGTATTGCAAACTGAACAATACTAAAATTTGTTTCAAGCTTCAGCTTTTTCATGATACTAGATCGATGAGAATGTATCGTTTTGTGACTTAAGCTCATATCTTGACCGATCTCTACAGCTGTGCGCCCTTCTGCCAACAACGAAAATACTTGAAATTCCCTTGGCGTTAACTTATTGATTGCGGCTTCGTCGCTACCGGGCGTTTTATTGATTTCACGCATCACCTGATTAGTGACAAAAGTCTCTCCCCTGTGCACCTTACGAATCGCTTGAATGAGTTCTTGTGGCCCACAGCGCTTACTCAAATAGCCTTGTGCACCTGCCGCTAATACACGAGAAGGAAAAGGCTCTGTTTCATGCACTGTTAGGGCAATTATTTTTTCTTTAGCGTTGCGTTTACGCAAGCGCCCTATGGCTTCTAAGCCACCAATACCAGGCATATTAATGTCCATGATAATGACATCAGGCCTTAAATCGTGTGCTAATTGATAGGATTCTTCACCACTTTGAGCTTCTGCCAGGACTCTAATATCACTCGTGGTTTCAATTAAACGTCGGAATCCAACCCGGACGATTTGATGGTCATCAACTAACAATACCGTGATTGACTTTGACATATATCTACATTGACCCCAATCCTAGCTGCTGTGCAGTAGTCTTTAAAATTTGATTTAAATCTGCAAACAGATTTACTTACATCAATATTTCAAAGTATTAGTTTGGGCCGTTAGAACCATTACCGGCTGTATTTAACTTCTGATTTAATATATTAATTTTAAAACCGACGATGGCTATAAAAGATTGCCGATACTGCGGGTTAGTAACACTCATATGATCAGTGTGCAAAATGTGCCATTTGTAGCAAGATTCGCTCATCCACTTTAGAACACGAACTTGTCTATTTTTAAGATTGACTACCAAAATGCCCATGTTATTTCTGCCTTTTCTTTCTAAGATGAAAGTATCAGATAACAGTCAAATTAACTGATGTGTGCGTGAGAAGCAACAAAGAATGTTTATTAATGAGATCCGTGAGATCTAATGTCGTTGGATTTAGTTTTAGTGTAATAAAGAACCTAATAATCGATTTGATTACATTTTTCCTATACAGCCGACGGACGAGACAACACCTATATGGCCACATCAAACAATTTAGCTAAATCAAAAAACACACTTGGGTGTTGGCTTACATGTCCTTTTTGAGCTGCGTCCATGCCGCGCTTAAGTACAACATCATAGACCATAGCGTCAAGGCCGCAGCAGCATAGAGCATGATTAAGCCAAGGCTAGCAATGAGTGTTCCAGGTGGCGTAGCAAGTAAAAATACAATAGAGCCCATTTGCATGGTGGTTTTGACTTTTCCAATGTAAGAGACTGCCATATGAGCCCCTTTTCCTGTTTCTGCCATCCATTCACGCAAAGCCGAAATAACAATCTCACGACTAATAATAATAATTGCTGGTACCGTTAACCATAACTCAGAATAGGATTCAACGAGCACAACCAAGGCGACGGCTACTGTAACTTTATCTGCAACAGGATCTAAAAATGCACCAAAGGCAGTGGTTTGATTAAGTTTTCGAGCTAAGAAACCATCTAACCAATCGGTTGCCGCTGCCAGCATGAACAAACCAGATGCCCATAAAAATCGACTTTCTGATGGCCAATAATAGGCGATCAAAATAAAGGGAATTAACACCAAACGAAACAGTGTCAGCAAATTAGGGATATTCAACATAATCAATCGTTTAGCTTAGTGGGTGTGTCTAGGGTGCCATTCTAGCCTATCCGTCTTCACCCCGTAAAGAACGATAAATTGTATCGGCCATTTCTGCACTAATTCCCTTCACTTTGGTCAATTCGTCAATACTGGCCTTGGTTAAGTCCTGCATGCCACCAAAATGGCTCAATAAGGCTTGACGACGTTTTGGCCCTACTCCATCAATCTGTTGTAGATTAGATTGGGTGCGTTTCTTATTTCTCCGAGCCCGATGTCCAGTAATAGCAAACCGATGACTCTCATCCCTGATATGCTGCAATAAATGCAAGGCTGAGGAATCATCTGGTAGGGCAATCTCTTCCCCTGTCCAACCATTAAATAGCCGCTCAAAACCTGCTTTACGAGTATCTCCTTTAGCTACGCCTAAGACATAAAGGTCTTGTAACTGAAGTTCAGATAACACTTGAATCGCTTGAGTGATCTGGCCCTTTCCACCATCCACAATCAACAGATCAGGCATGACCCCCTGATTTTCTTTAAGTCTGGTGTAACGTCTAGTAATCGCTTGCGACATGGCTGCATAGTCATCGCCTGGAGTAATACCCTCAATATTAAAGGTACGATAATCTGATTTTTTAGGTCCACCTTGATCAAATACGACACAGGAGGCCACGGTCGCCTCACCACTAGAGTGGCTGATATCAAAGCACTCTAAACGTTCTGGCATTTGCGATAGATCGAGGGCTTCTTGCAAGGCTGCAAAACGAGAGACCTGAGTTTGTTTGTTAGCAACGTAACTCAATAATGCTTGGTCTGCATTAGTTTGGGCGAGTCGAAGCCATTGGGCGCGCGGCCCCCTGACTTTACTGATCACTTTAAAACCATGCTCGGCTCGTTGAGCAATCGCCAAAGCTATGGTTTGTTGCGCTTCTTCAGCATCACTTACAAGCACCTCATCAGGAATTTCTCGATACTGGCCTGATAAGTAATACTGACCTAAAAATGCGGTCAAAATTTCTGATTTGAGCTCTTCTAAACCCATCTTTGGATAAAAGTTTTTACTGCCAATCACGCGGCCAGATCGAACCATTAATTGATGAATGCATATACCTGCCTGTGAGCCTGCTGCAGCGAATATATCTAGATTACCTCGCTTTGAAACCACATGCTGCTGCTCTTGAACCTGTCGAAGAAAACCTAATTGGTCCCTTAGTTGAGCTGCAGACTCAAATTTGAGCTGTTCAGCTGCAAGCTCCATTTTTTGACTAACTTCGTCTAATAATTGTTGGTTCTTACCCTCTAAGTATAAGGTCGCGTGACGCAGGTCTGCGGCATAGTCTTGCTGACTAATTTCACCTGTGCAGGGACCACTGCAACGATCAATTTGAAACTGTAAACAGGGGCGTTGACGGTTTGCAAAAAATGCATCTTCACATTGGCGTATACGAAAAATACGCTGCATCAAATTAAGACTTTCCCGCACGGCTCCAGCACTGGTATATGGGCCAAAATAACGACCCTTGCGTTTTTTTCCTCCCCTGACGTATTGCATTGCTGGGTAATCATGTTGATCAGAGATGTAAACGTAGGGATACGATTTATCGTCCCTCAAGGAGATATTGTAGGGTGGTTTTAAACGCTTGATAAGTGTGTTTTCAAGCAGCAGTGCTTCACTTTCACTGTGCGTTAGCGTGACTTCTATAAAAACAACTTTAGACACCATCAACTGCGTTTTAGTATTGTGACTTTTACCTCTAAAGTAGCTACTGACTCGGTTTCTTAGATTGACCGCTTTACCAACATAAATGACCTCACTATCAGCATCAAACATGCGATATACGCCCGGGCGCAGTGGCAACTGTTTAAGGTATTCTTGAATATCAAAATGTTTGGCAAGATTCTGAGTCATAGTCAATTAATTAACCCGTCTTGAACGTTTATTTTCACTCATATGAAAGTGTGTTGCTTGCTTATAAATTTCATCAATTTGTTCATGACTTTCAGTAGTAATCCCTGCCCCATGAGATAAGGAAACTTCTAAATAAACACCTATCTCCGCATAATAGTATAAACGCGCATTAAAGGACTGCGCTCGGCGCATTTTATTAAAAGCGATTTGAGCACCGTTTACTATAATATGGTTGATATCTGTATTCATAATTCAACACAACAGCTTACCTAATGTAGTTGTTCATTCTACCTTATCTACCCTCCACCTACTCCCCATAAGTTAGTAAAATTCAATATTCTACCCATCATTCTTTTGCGTTATACTAATTCACTTTTGCAAGGCATAAATATGACAATCACATACGCACAAGCCATTTCCGTGCATGAACAAGCCGATTTATTAGTCAGCGGTGAAACCATAGCTAAGAGTATTGAGAACATGGCGGCAGATATTACTGCGGCCTTGTCTAAAGAAATGCCTTTAGTGTTGTGCGTGCTCAATGGGGGATTGATCCCCATGGCGCAGCTTCTACTAAAATTGCAATTCCCCTTAGAAACCGACTACCTCCACGCTACACGCTATGGCAAAAAAACAGTTGGCACTAATCTGTCATGGCTAGCCCGCCCCAGTATCGATATTAATAATCGGACCGTGCTTGTGGTAGATGATATTTATGACGAAGGCCATACACTTGCAGCGATTTGTGAATATTTGAAAGAAGCAGGTGCTAAAAATGTATACGCGGCGGCGTTATTAAATAAGGTTCATGATCGCAAAGTAGACTATGTGCCAGATTTTATTGGCTTAGACGTAGAAGACCGCTTTGTTTATGGCTTTGGCATGGACTACCAAGGTTACCTCCGCAACGTTGATGGTATTTATGCTGTTAAAGATATGTAATGGACCAGCTCAGACACAAAAAAGGCAGCTTAAGCTGCCTTTTCCCCACGTGTTAACCTATATTATGGTTAGAACGTTTCTATGACGGCCTGAGTGTTTAACGAACCCTCAAGTAGCTTTATGTCAGCCTGACCTTGGAGGCGAGTTAACGCCGCAGATAAAGCTAAGCGCTGCTCTGCTGTTTGTTCATCGGGGTTAGCGTCCGTCACGCTTTGCACTTGGATAATGCTCACATCTCCAGTGAAGTTAGGTGCGGTGCCGTAACTTACACCAGAATCAGCGCGGGGTAAGCCAAATGCTGATTGAACTAATAAGCTGCTGATTTGATCTGAACTACGAGCAACACCATTAAACTGTTGCCAAGCTAACCCTTCAGTAATGGCAACAGAAGCCATATCAGTACCATTTTTTAGTTCTTCAACGTAGGCTTTTACTTTGATCTCCAAGGCTTCTGAGGCCTTTCTAGAGACCAACTGCTGGGTAATATTGTCCTCAACATCTGCCATGGGCTGTTGCGCTGATTCATTGTGTTGGTTCACTCTAATCACAACCAGTTTATCCGAAGACAATTCTAGTACGTTAGAGTTATTACCTTGTACCAATACATCATCCGTAAAAGCAGCACTCACGACACGCTCATGGCTAGCGATGCCTTCGCCCCCTTGGCGTCCAAATAATTTACTCGTTTGCACACTCAATCCAAGCGCATCCGCTACTTCTAATAGATCTGGAGAAGAAAAAGCAATGTCTGCCATTTCCTCGCTCGCAGCAACGAACAAATTTTCAGCGCCAGACTGCTTTAATACTAAACTAAGCGACTGTTCCTGCTCTTCAAAACTTGGCTGAGCGCTGGCATCCTGGGCTTGGGCATAGAGGATTTGAACACCGAACTCTGTCACTGTTGGAACACTGTAAGTACCCGGTTGTAGTTCAAAAAGTGCACTGTCAAAAGCTTCACCAAACTCACCTTGGGCCAATAAACCAATATATCCACCATCAGCAGAGGTGCTGTCATCTTCAGAAAACTTTTGAGCTGCGCTGGTAAAATCTAGACCTTGCTCAAGTTGATTATAGGCCACCTCTGCCAACTCTAATGCTTGGTCTTCAGTCTGGGAGTCGTTCACCAAAAACAGAATGTGTGACGCTTCGATATCAGTTTGTTCTGATGCGAGTTGCTGAGCGTCAAGGTAAGCTTTTCTTAGGTCGTCCTGTGTGACTTCGACTTGGTCATAAAAGTCGCTTTTATTTAATTCCACAAAACTAACGCTAAGGTTTTCAGCTGTCATAAACCTCGATTTGTTTTCTACATAATAGGTTTCAATTTCTTTTGGATCCAAGGAAACCGTTAATTTTTCTGCCGCGATGGGCAGGGTTAAAACGGCTATATTACGCGTCTGACCATCAAGACTCGCTACCAGATCAGCATCAGCTTCAAGTGTAAACGCACTCCCCGTTATCGCTTGTTGTACCTGGCTTATCAAACTACCCCGCTTTAGTTGTTGCCGATAAGTAGTGGGGGTTAAACCAAAATTTCTCAACAATGATTCAAATAGCTCTCGATTAAACACGCCATTAACTTGAAAGTCTTCGGATTGGACAATCATTTGATCAACGGCTGCATCCGATAAAGCAATTGCATTATTCTGGGTGTACTGAAGCATCACCCGTTGACCAATGAGTTGCTGCAAAGCAGCAGATTGGATGGCTTGCTGGTTGAGAGTAACAGGATCAATATCTGGATTACTTGCTAAGATTTGTCGACGCTGTAGTTCTGAGGTCTGAAGCAATTCTTGCAAACTGATCTCTTCACCGTTGACTTCTGCAGGCGCACTATTGTCTGATGAAACAGTCCATAGGGCATCTGCGCCCCATATTACAAAGGTAAAGGCAATAAGACTTACCAAAATTTTGGATACGATACCTTTTGAGTTATCACGGATATTCTGTAGCATGGTAGGTGACTTCTATAGCCTTGAAGGCTGTTTATTAAGGTTCTACAAACACAAAACGCATTCAAAAGAATGCGTTTTTCTAAACTAATGGACCAAAGATCTTAACCTAAAATTAATGCGTCCATCTAGTACAGTATTCTGTCTTAGTTATTGACCGCATCTTTCAAAGCTTTACCAGCTTTGAAGCTAGGAATGTTAGCAGCAGCAATTTGAATGGCAGCGCCAGTTTGTGGATTACGACCTGTGCGAGCGGCGCGAGCCTTTACAGAGAAGGTACCAAAACCCACTAAAGAAACAGATTCACCATCTTTAAGAGCGCCTGTAACAGCACCGATAACGGCATCTAGAGCACGACCAGCAGCAGCCTTTGAAAGATCAGCATCCGCTGTAATGGCTTCAATCAGTTCAGATTTATTCACTTTAATCCCCTTATATTTTAAAAAACTTTAATGACCCACTCCAGTAGATCTTTTTTTCTTATGATGTACTATTTCAGCCCAAATCACCGAAGTACAATTTATACCAACTTGTCCAAACCCTTGTCAAGGAAGGCTTTGAATTTAATCTAAAGAACATACTAATGGGTACTGACGACTCCATTTCCTGACACTTTCTTTACACTATCACCACCCAATTCACCTTCGTCTACTAAAAGTGCGGTAGGGGGGAATTGTAAAGCTAAATCTAGTACTTCGTCTATCCATTTAACAGGTTTTATGGATAAATCTGCTTTTATATTATCCGGAATCTCTTTCAAATCCCTTTCGTTCTCCTCTGGGATAATAATTGTCTTAATGCCACCCCTGTGAGCCGCCAAAAGCTTTTCTTTCAAACCTCCGATAGGCAATACCTGTCCGCGCAAAGTAATCTCACCAGTCATAGCGACATCTGCGCGCACAGGAATTCCAGTAAGAACAGATACCAACGCCGTACACATTCCCACACCTGCACTTGGACCATCTTTAGGTGTGGCCCCTTCAGGCACATGAATATGTATATCAGTCTTCTCATGAAAATCTGTTTTTATACCTAAACCAGATGCCCTTCCACGCACTACTGTTAAGGCCGCCTGAATCGACTCTTGCATCACATCACCAAGAGATCCAGTTTTTACTAAACGGCCCTTACCCGGCACTACAGCCGACTCAATGGTCAAAATATCACCACCTACAGAAGTCCAGGCTAAACCATTCACATGGCCGACCCGATCTTCGACATCTGCCTGCCCAAAGCTATGCTTGCGCACGCCGGAGTAGAGCTCCAAATTCTCTGCATTAACATTCTTAGAAGGGCTGTCATTGGCCGTTGTATGGCCTGATAAAAGGTGTTCTTTGACCACTTTCCGACAAATTTTAGCAATCTCACGCTCTAAGCTACGCACCCCTGCTTCGCGAGTGTAGTAGCGGATCAGATCAACAATAGCATCATCTTTTAACACCAACTCTGTTGGTGATAATCCGTTCGCTGCGAGTTGTTTAGTGAGTAAATACCGCTTTGCTATACTTAACTTTTCATCTTCTGTGTAGCCTGGAATTCTTATGATTTCCATGCGGTCCAATAAAGGCCCAGGTATGTTCATAGTGTTCGCAGTACAAACAAACATAACACTGGACAGATCATAATCAACCTCTAAATAATGATCATTAAAGGTATTATTTTGTTCTGGGTCTAACACTTCAAGCAAAGCAGAGGCTGGGTCTCCCCTGCTATCCATGCCCATTTTATCAATTTCATCTAATAAGAATAATGGGTTTGCAACACCGACCTTAGACATTTTTTGAACTAACTTACCCGGCAAAGACCCAATATAAGTGCGTCGATGACCACGAATTTCAGCCTCATCTCGAACACCACCTAAGGCCATACGCACGTACTGGCGCCCCGTCGCTCTCGCTATGGACTTTCCTAGAGACGTTTTACCTACACCAGGAGGCCCAACCAAGCATAGAATAGAGCCTTTAACTTTTTTAACCCGTTGCTGTACTGCTAAATATTCAAGGATCCGTTCTTTGACTTCAGACAAACCATAGTGATCTTCTTCTAAGACAGACGTGGCTTTAGCTAAATCATGTTTCAGGCGACTCTTCTTCTTCCATGGGATAGTCACCATCCAATCAATATAACTTCTTACTACCGTCGCTTCGGCAGACATGGGGGACATATTTTTAAGCTTATTCAGCTCATTTTGTGACTTTTCTTTCGCTTCAGCAGGCATACCTGCGTTGTTTATTTTATTTTGTAGCTCTTCTAAATCATTAGGAGCAGCATCATCAATATCACCAAGTTCTTTTTGTATGGCTTTAATTTGCTCATTCAAATAGTATTCACGCTGGCTCTTTTCCATCTGCTTCTTGACTCTGCCCCGAATGCGCTTTTCTACTTTGACTAGATCAATTTCACCTTCCATTTGCCCCATTAAACGTTCAAGTCTCTGAGTCAGGTCACCCATTTCTAGGAGGTGTTGCTTCTCTTCAAGTTTCAAGTTCATCTGTGAGGCAATGGTGTCAGCCAGACGGCTTGGGTCATCAATATTAGTGATGGATGACATGACGTCGCTTGATATCTTTTTACTCAGCTTCACATACTGCTCAAACTGAGCCATTAATGTATGCGCTAACGCCTTGCGCTCACCTTCTGAAGGCTCGGCATCATCAATGGTCAATACACTAGCAGTGAAGAAACCTTCAGTCTCATCCACCTGCTTGATCTTTACACGTTGCTCGCCTTCCACTAAAACCTTCACTGTTCCATCTGGGAGCTTTAATAATTGTAAAATACGCGCTGAGGTCCCAACTTCAAATAAATCTTCTACTTTAGGGTCATCTACAGTGGCACTTTTTTGCGCGACCACAACAATCGCCTTATCAGCGGCCATGGCGTGCTCTAATGCATCAATTGAATTCTGGCGACCCACAAAAAGAGGAATAACCATGTGTGGGTAAACCACAACATCACGCAATGGAATAAGTGGAAGAGATTGAGTCATAAAAGATCCTATGGGCAAACATTGCAGCCGTTTGCGAATGTTAGATATGCTTTTGTAGATGAGGACAAGCCTTAGAAATACAAGCCTTGAACTCAAATGAAACCAAAAAAACCACCCTGAGGTGGTTTTTTTTAGTTCTCAAATAATCATTACTCGTCTGATGCTGCGTGCTGAAGTTCAGCATTGTCTAAAACAACCAATGGTTCACTCTCACCGGTGATACATTGCTCATTCACAACCACCTTCACAGCATTGGCTTGATCAGGTAACTCGTACATTGTTGGCAAGAGCACAGATTCTAGGATGGAACGCAAACCCCTAGCTCCAGTCTTCCGGTCCATGGCTTTTTGAGCCACCGCTCTAAGAGCCTCTGGTCGGAATTCAATGTCAACATCTTCCATTTCAAACAACTTATGATACTGCTTAGTTAAAGAATTCTTAGGCTCTGTTAAAATTTGAACTAGGGTTTCAGAGTCTAATTCCTCGAGCGTAGCAATCATGGGTAGTCGGCCAACAAATTCAGGTATCAAGCCAAATTTGACTAAGTCTTCTGCTTCAACCGAATGTAATAATTGCCCCAAATCTTTACTATCGTCCTTACTCTTTACAGTCGCTGAGAAACCAATACTGCTTTTTTCTGTACGATCACGAATGACTTGATCTAGGCCAGCAAATGCACCTCCACAAACGAAAAGGATATTACTAGTATCAACCTGCAAGAATTCTTGTTGAGGGTGTTTACGACCACCTTGGGGTGGGACCGAAGCTACGGTCCCCTCGATCAGCTTCAGTAAAGCCTGTTGCACACCCTCGCCTGACACATCCCTAGTAATCGATGGGTTGTCAGACTTTCTAGAAATCTTATCTATTTCATCAATATAAACGATGCCACGCTGAGCTTTCTCAACATCATAATCACATTTTTGAAGTAGCTTTTGAATAATGTTTTCGACATCTTCTCCCACATACCCAGCTTCAGTCAACGTGGTCGCATCAGCAATGGTAAATGGCACATTTAATAAGCGGGCTAAAGTCTCAGCTAACAGAGTCTTACCACTGCCAGTAGGTCCTATGAGTAAAATGTTACTCTTACCTAACTCGACATCGTCTTTGCCACTGATATAATTTAAACGCTTATAATGGTTATAAACGGCAACGGCCAGCACCATCTTCGCTCTAGGTTGGCCAATAACATATTCTTCTAAGGCCGCTCTAATTTCTTTAGGTGTTGGTAAATAATCTTCAGACTCTGGTTGTTCTTGGTCTAATATTTCTTCTCGGATAATGTCGTTGCACAAGTCAACACATTCATCACAGATGAACACTGAGGGTCCAGCAATTAGTTTGCGCACATCATTTTGGCTCTTACCACAAAAGGAGCAGTAAAGGATTTTACCACCATCTTCTCCAGATCCGTCTTTGTCTATGCTCATATCATTACCATTGTTGAAAGCCTAAAATAAATTCTAGGCTAAAATTATTCTTTACTCTCTTTACTATCGGCCAATGGTGGCTAATGTTTAGCCTTCAGTATAGCCTGCTGCTGCAGAGTTTTAAACTGGACGTTTCTCTAATACTGCATCAATGAGTCCATAATCAACCGCTTGCTTGCCTTCCATAAAGTTATCACGATCGGTATCAGCGGCAATGGTGTCAAGTTTTTGACCCGTATGGGATGCCATAATCCGATTCAGTTTGTCGCGAATGTTTAATATTTCTTTAGTGTGAATTTCAATGTCCGTGGCTTGACCCTGATAACCACCTAAAGGCTGATGGATCATCATGCGTGAGTTGGGTAGACAAAAACGTTTACCTTCGGCGCCCCCTGTTAATAGCAAAGCACCCATACTTGCCGCTTGGCCGATACACATGGTACTAACATCAGGTTTAATAAACTGCATCGTGTCATAAATTGACATGCCAGCAGTCACAGAACCTCCTGGTGAGTTAATGTACAAATGAATGTCTTTATCTGGATTCTCAGCTTCCAAAAATAACAACTGAGCCACCACAAGGTTGGCCATATGATCTTCAACTTGGCCCACTAAAAAAATAACGCGTTCTTTTAGAAGGCGTGAGTATATGTCATAAGAACGCTCCCCACGGGAAGTCTGTTCAACCACCATTGGCACTAGTGCACTTAATTCAGGGCTCAATTGACCCACTTGTGAAGGAAAAGAAAAACTCATTGTCGCTAAAACTCCAATACATAAAAACGTTACACACCACTTTATAGTGGCGTTTTTAACAAATGCCAAGACCTACTCGAAGAAAAAGACCAAATTAATCATGTCATAGGCAAAAAAAACGGCATGAGTTACATCAAAGTAACTCATACCGTTGATCTGTTCAAGCCCCATTAAGATCTATTAAGAACGCAACAGGTACCGAAGAGTATTAAGCGTCTTGGCTTGGCTCTTCTTCATCGCCAGTGACGTCTTTGGCCTCTGGTTCAACCGCTGTTTTGTAATCAACCACAACGTCATTGACGCTGGCCGCTGCTAACAAGTGCTCAACCACTTGGTCTTCAAGTACCACACCATCTAACTGGCCACGTTGCTCAGCGTTATTCATGTAGTAATCAATAAACTCTTGTGGATCTTGGTAACCTTCTGCCATCTCTTGCACCAAGGTCTTTACTTTGTCTTCATCAGCTTTGAAGTCATTCTGTTGGATAATTTCAGCTGCCAACAAGCCAATTTTTACTCGTTTGTCAGCTTGGTCTTGAAACATTTCATCTGGCAAAATACTTGGATCTAGATTTTCATTACCACCGCCAAACTGTTGCAGTGCTTGTTGCTTTAAGCGCCCCAACTCCTCAGTCACCAAGGCTTTTGGCACATCAAACGTATTTAATGCTAAATAGGCGTTTAACAAGCCATTTTTAAGCTTCGATTTAAGAGCTTGGTTCAATTCGCGGTTCATATTGGAGCGAATTTCTGCACGAAAGCCTGCTTCGCCCTCTTCTTTTGGATTAAAACGAGCGAAAAACTCTTCGTTTAATTCAGGCTTGGTGGCTTCACTCACCGTGTTCACCTTAATAGTGAACGTTGCTTCTTTGCCTGCTAATTCAGCCGCGTTGTAATCTTTTGGAAAGGTCACCGTGATATCTTTGTCTTGGCCAGCTTCCATACCTAAAATGCCATCTTCAAAACCTGGGATCATGCTGTTAGATCCAAGCACTAAATCATGACCTTGAGCTGCACCACCGTCAAAGGCTTCACCGTCAAGGTAACCTTCAAAATCAAGGTTGATTTGATCCGTATCTACTGCTGCTCGCAACACTTCATTCCACTGGGTTTGCTGGTTTAAAAGAACATCGATCATCGTGTCCACATCAGAATCTTCAATGTTAGATGTCATCCGATCAACAGCTATACCTGCCGCATCCACTAACTTAATTTCTGGATACACTTCTACTATGGCCGTGTAAACAAACTCACCTTCACCTTTATCTTGTTCAGGCTCTATGTGGGGCATGCCTGCAGGCTTCAGGTTTTCTTTTTGCATTGCTTCAAAGTAGCTAGATTGGATCACATCACCCAAAACGTCTTGGCGAATGCTTGCACCGTAACGTTTTTTGACGACCTTGGTGGGTACTTTACCCGGACGGAAACCATCAATACGGATTGTTTTAGCGGTTTCGTTAACCTTTTTATCGACCGCAGTATCCACTTGTTCTGCAGGTACTGTGATGGTTAAACGTCGTTCGATGCTTGTCGTCGCTTCAACTGAAACTTGCATTTAAATGCCTCATTAATTATCAAATGAACACGCCTATGACCAGGCTGGCTCTACTAAATTCTTGCCTAACGAACGCCTTTGCAGGCCATTACCGATAGCGTGGTAATTGTAGACGAAATCAAAAGACGGAATTTTCCGTATTTAGCGGCTATTAGTCAAGCTATAAGCACTAAACGAGGCTTATTTTGCCAAAAAAAAGCGCCTCCTTTTTAGAGACGCTCTATATTTACCAAAAAAACTGGCCTAAATAGTCACAGTTAGTTAGGCCACTAGCTGCGCAGTCACATCTGTCACCACTGTCTCTGGGGGCACATAATCATAGCCCAAAGCCTCTGCCACATGCTTATTGGTTACCTTACCTGCATGCACATTTAACCCAGCTAAAAAATGCACATCCTGTTGCAGAGCTTTTTTCCAGCCTACATTGGCCAATTTCATAATGTATGGCAAGGTGGCATTGTTAAGGGCGTAAGTAGAGGTCATTGCCACACCACCTGGCATATTAGCCACACAGTAATGCACTACACCATCCACGACATATGTCGGGTCTTCATGTGTTGTGGCTTTAGAAGTCGCAAAACACCCACCTTGATCAATGGCCACATCAACCAGCACAGAGCCCATCTTCATCGCTTTTACCATAGCTTCTGTGACTAATTTAGGCGCGGCTGCACCTGGAATTAATACGCCACCAATCACTAGGTCTGCATCCAACACATACTCCTCAAGACTATCTTGGGTCGAGTAAACTGTTTTTACAGCACCATTGAATTCTTTATCTAATCGCGCTAAAGCTTGGGTAGAACGATCGAGCACTGTCACCTGAGCTCTGGCTCCCAGAGCCATTTGAGCCGCATTAGAACCGACCACACCACCCCCTATGATGACCACTTTAGCAGGAGCAACACCCGGCACTCCCCCAAGTAACATGCCCCGCCCACCTTGGGCTTTTTCTAAAACATGGGCACCTGCCTGAATGGACATGCGGCCAGCTACTTCAGACATAGGAGCCAATAATGGCAATCCACCCTGGGCAGAAGTTATGGTCTCGTAGGCAATACAAGTTGCACCAGAGGCAATTAAATCATGGGTCTGCTCGGCATCTGGAGCCAAATGGAGGTAGGTAAAAAGTAACTGCTGCGGGCGTAACATGGCGCGCTCAGAGGCCTGAGGCTCCTTGACCTTAACAATCATCTCGGCCCGAGCATAAATCTCTGCCGCACTATTGACAATTTCAGCACCTGCAGCAATATAATCTTTGTCACTGGAACCAATGCCATTTCCAGCTAAGGTTTCAACCATGACAAGATGCCCAGAGTCATTTAGTTCTCTGACACTGGCCGGAGTCATACCTACCCGATACTCATGATTTTTAATTTCTTTAGGTACACCGATTAACATATACAACTCCTTTAAAGAACGCTTAATTAAATCTAAATAAAAACTAAACATAAAAACTATAATGCTATATTAATACTGTTATTACGGCATTATCTTGCTATATTCATACTTATTTCTTAAATAACCGCATTTAATTTCATTAAAAGGCTTTATAATGCAACTTAATTCAAACGCTCTCATGGAAATTGATCAGGTTGATAAAAAAATCATCAATGCCCTCCAAAATAATGCACGCTTAAGTAATGTTGAACTTGCTGAACAAATTAATTTGTCACCTTCAGCCTGTCTTAGGCGCACCAAGTATTTGTTAGAAAACTCTGTGTTTGATCGCTTTGTGGGTCTTCTAAATCGGGCGTTTTTTCATGTACAAGGTACCGCCTTTATTTTTATTAGTTTAGACAAGCAAAGTGAAGCGGTGTTTGCAGAGTTTGAAATTGCTGTGGCGCAATTGGAACAAGTGATGGAATGTTACCTAATGGCCGGAGATAATGATTATATGCTTAAGGTGGTGTATTCGGATGCCAAGGATTACGAAGAACTTTACTACAAGAAAATACTGCGTTTGCCAGGTGTAGTAGGCACTCAAACTCGCATGGCCTTGCGCCAAGTCCACAGCAACACTAATATTACGGTGACCTAACACGGGCATAAGACAAGCTCACAAATTGTCGACAACATGCCCTGAATAAAAAAACTTATTTTGATTCACCACTCTGGCCAACCACATCACCATGTGTTTACTAAGTTAACACTAAAATAACCCACTAAATTTTAGATTGAGTGTAAGATTATTGCTTGTCAAACGACAGAGTTCTTCGTTTGCCTGTAAATATTAGAGCAGGAACTTATGACCCGCAAAAACAGCACTGGCACCAGAAAAAAAATCTTCCTATTACTTTTTATTGTATTGATTTGCATGATGCTCGTATTTTTGACTGATCAAGCAATCGATTTACGCCGCATCCAGGCAATCGTGTTTGACGTTGAGCAGTGGCGCCAGCAAAACTTGATGATCTTTGCCGCTCTATTTTTTGCGCTTTATGTTTTGGTAACGGCAACCTCACTGCCTGTTGCAGTCTGGATGACATTAGCTGCAGGTGCTTTATTTGGTTTCTGGTGGGGCTTATTACTGGTTTCTTTTGCCTCCAGTATAGGGGCCACGATGGCGTTCTTATTATCACGGTATTTGCTGAGGGACTGGGTACAAGCAAAGCTTGGAGACTACAGCCAAACAATTAATACCGGATTAGAAAAAGATGGTATTTTTTATTTATTTAGCTTACGTTTAATCCCTGCATTACCTTTTTTTGCGGTTAACCTATTAATGGGATTGACTGCAATGAAGAGCTGGCGCTTTTATTGGGTAAGCCAACTGGGCATGTTGCTGGGCACTGCAGTCTACGTCAATGCGGGCACTCAGTTATTCCAGCTCACTAGTGTGTCTGATATCTCGTCACCTTTTTTGCTCATATCTTTTGCTGCATTGGGGCTATTGCCTTGGATGGCACGTTTTGCTGTAGACTTTTATCAGCGTCGTAAAGTTTATGCCAAGTGGGTCAAACCCAAACTATTTGATCGCAACGTCATCATCATAGGGGCTGGTGCGGCAGGGTTGGTTTCAGCTTACATCGCCGCTGTGGTGCGAGCAAAGGTCACCCTAATTGAAACCCGAGAAATGGGTGGTGACTGCCTCAACTACGGTTGTGTTCCATCCAAGGCTCTGATTAAAAGTGCCAAGGTGGCGCACCAAATTAAACACGCGGATCGTTTCGGCCTTGAGGCGTCCAACCCCAGCTTTAGTTTTAATAAAGTGATGCAGCGCATACACCAGGTGATTGCTGCCATTGCGCCACACGACAGCGTTGAGCGCTACCAATCTTTGGGTGTTGAAGTATTACAAGGTCACGCGAAGTTAACTAGCCCATGGAAGTTAGACATCACTCATGCTGATGGCAGCATTACTCAACTCACTAGCCGTAGCATTATAATAGCCACAGGCGCTGCCCCCTTTGTGCCCGCTTTACCTGGGTTAGATACGACTGGCTATCTCACTTCAGACACCTTGTGGGAGAAGTTGCGTTATGAAAATAAGCCACCTCAACGTCTCGTGATCCTTGGAGGTGGCCCCATTGGTTGTGAACTGGCCCAATCTTTTGCTCGGTTAGGATCTCAGGTGACTCAAGTAGAAATGCTCGATCGCCTCATGATAAGAGAAGACCTGGAGGTCTCCCAATTTGTAAAAGAGGCATTACAACATGATGGTGTTAAAGTGCTGACAGACCATACAGCCTTAAGTTGTGGTGTAACCAAACTGGAGGACAACGAGGATAAGTGGCTTGAAGTGGCACACCAAGGCCAGAATAGGCGTATTAACTTTGACCAAATCATCGTCGCAGTAGGACGGGCACCCAGATTAAAGGGTTTTGGTTTAGAGGCACTTGGAATTTCCACTGATAAGGTGGTGCAAACGAACGATTATTTGGCCACCTTATTTCCTAACATCTATGCTGCAGGTGACGTTGCTGGACCATATCAATTTACCCATGCTGCCGCCCATCAAGCCTGGTATGCCTGTGTAAACGCTTTATTTGGGCAATTTAAGCGCTTTAAAGTGGACTATCGTGTCATGCCTTGGGCCACTTTTGTTGACCCTGAAGTGGCAAGAGTTGGACTGAATGAACAAGAAGCAATCCAACAAGGTATCCCTTACCAAGTGACCCGTTATGGTATTGATGATTTAGACAGGGCCATCTGCGATGGCGCTGCCGAAGGCTTCGTTAAAGTTTTAACGGTGCCAGAAAAAGACAAAATATTAGGCGTTACCATTGTTGGTGCCCACGCTGCTGAACTCATTGCTGAGTTTGTAATCGCTATGAAATACAACCTCGGATTAAACAAAGTGCTAGGTACCATTCATATTTATCCCACCATGGCAGAAGCCAACAAATATGTAGCTGGCGATTGGAAGCGCAATCAAGTTAACCCTAAATTGCTGCTTTGGTTAAAACGATACCACACATGGCGCCGCTCATGATTGACGCCAAATTACTGCCTTTACAGCGCAGACTGCTGCGGCCTATGGCTTTAGGTTTAGTTACCTTTGGCGTGCGTGCAGATCAGGTCACTATCACTGGCTTTCTGGTAGGCATCGTTGCCCTACCTCTGTTAGCGTCTGAACAATATATTTGGACCTTAGTGTTTATATTACTCAACCGGTTACTCGATGGCATCGATGGTGAAGTAGCGCGCCTAACGATCACTACTGATCGTGGTGCATTTTTAGACATTGCCTTAGATTTTGTATTTTATGCCTTAATACCACTGGGTTTTGCGCTGGCTAACGTGACTGAGAATGCCCTTGCTGCCGCAGTGTTATTAGCTGCATTCGTAGGCACGGGATCATCATTTTTGGCATTTTCTTTGATGGCTGAAAAGCGCAAACTGCATGCTCAAAAATTTCCAAGCAAAGGTCTATACTATTTAGGAGGGCTTACAGAAGGGGCTGAAACCATTGCTGTGTTTGTTGCTTTTTGCCTTTGGCCGAACTTATTTACCCCCTTAGCTTACGGCTTTGCGTTTGCCTGTGGACTGACTACTTTAAGTCGTTGGCTACAAGGTTGGCATCTTCTCGCTGATTGACCCTTACTATTCACCATAATAATGAGAGACCTTAATAATGATGACACTTTTGAACAATTCATGGGCCACACAACTCAGTAGCATTGTATTAATGACTAGTTTGGGCTTTTTAAGCCAAATGACTCACGCTACCTCTACCCCTCAGTGGCAACAAACCATCGATCAAGGCGCTGGCGATACTGTCTACTGGCACGCTTGGGGAGGCGATGTTCGAACTAACGATTTTATCACTTGGGTAGGAGAGCAAACTGAGATTTTATATGATGTAAAAGTGAAGCAAGTCAAGTTATCCTCCACTTCAGAAGCAGTCACCCAAGTGTTGGCAGAAAAAGCTGCAGGTCAAAATACAAATGGCACAGTGGATATGATTTGGATTAATGGAGCCAACTTCTTAGCGATGAAAGAGCAAGAGTTATTGCATGGCCCTTTTGTTACTGATCTACCAAACTCAAAGTACCTTAATTTAGGCCCTAACGCTCCTGCTACAGTGGATTTTACTGAGGCGGTTGCGGGTCTAGAGGTGCCTTGGCGTTTAGCTCGTTTTGTATTTATAGTTGATAGCAAAAGAGTCGCCCAAGTACCTTTATCAATGGCACAAATGTTAACATGGGCAAAAGCAAACCCAGGACGTTTAACTCATCCTGTGGTGAGTAACTTTATGGGTACCACCTTTTTAAAACAAGCTTTAATTGAATTAACGCCTGACGTCAGCCTGTTACAACAGCCCGCGACAGAGCAGTCATTTATAGCAGCAACAGCCCCATTGTGGCGCTGGTATGATGAAATAAAACCCTATCTTTGGCGAGCAGGAAAAAACTTTCCAGAAAATGAATCTATCCAACAACAAATGTTAAGTGATGGTGCCATAGATATTGCTATGGCATTTGATCCTGCTGCAGCTGCTGCTGGAATAGCCAGTGGTTTGCTGCCAAAAAGTGCACGAGTATTTGTACCAAGCCAAGGCTCCCTAGGCAATGTCAGTTTCGTCGCTATTCCATACAATGCTAGCCATCGAGCGGCAGCAAAGCTAGTTGCTAATTTTTTACTGCAACCAGAAACCCAAGCTCGCATGCAAAACATCAATGTTTTAGGTAGCTTTTCCGTACTTGACCCGACACAGTTCAACGAGACTCAAGCTCAAGTCTTTGCTGACTTGCCAACATCAGAGGCCTTACCCACACTTACCGAGTTAGGCCCCACCTTACTGGAACCCCATGCTAGTTGGGGTGAAAAGCTAAAACAACAATGGAGTCAGCGATATAGTCAGTAATGTTAACTAGCCATTGGCCAAAATTATTAATGTTGATCGCCTTGGGGATGAGCATTTTATTACCCGTTGTGGTTGGACTGGGTGAAGCACTGAGAGCGGCTTTTGGTATTTTACCTGCCCTTGGCCGACATAGTTTCAGTGTTGACGCATGGCAGCAGCTATGGCAACTTCCAGGCCTTATTAGTAGCTTAAGGTTGACACTATTTAGTGGCTTTGCAGCGACCATTATGGCTCTAGCATTAGCAATTTTTGGAAGTTCTTGGGTCTATAATATTTCACCGAAGCTATTTTTTTTGGATAAACTAAAACCCTTAATGCAGTTTATCATGGTGCCTGTTTTAGCGGCCCCTCATGCCGCCATTGCCATTGGCCTAGCCTTTTTAATTGCGCCATCTGGCTGGCTAGCTCGCTGGCTTAGCCCTTGGCTAACGAATTGGACCTTGCCTCCAGACTGGGCTACCGTGCAGGACTTGTGGGGTTTAAGCCTAACCTTGGGTCTAGTCATTAAAGAATTGCCTTTTTTATGGTTAGTTTGCCTCGTTGCACTCAAGCAGATCAACGTCTCGAAGCAAATGTCCCTAGCCCAGAGTATGGGTTACAGCCATAGCTTAGCCTGGAGAAAAATAATCATTCCCCAGTTATATCCGTTAATACGGTTACCCGTCATGGTGGTGTTGGTTTATGCTCTTTCAACCGTTGATATGGCTCAAATTTTGGGTCCTAATAATCCACCCACTCTTGCCTTGGTCGCTTTGCGCTTGTATACCGATGCAAATGTGCAGATGCTGTTACCCGCATCAGCAGCAGCCATAAGTCTGGCCATGCTCATGGTGATGAGTATTTTACTATGGGAAATGAGTGTGCGAGGGTTAATGCTAGTCAACAAGGTAAGCATTAGGTCAGGTGAACGCGCTAGCAAGTGGACATTGCTTGGAACAATCTTAACAACAGCCCTGCCTATTAGCTTTTTACTCGGTTTGTTGTCGTTATTGGTGCTGGCCATATGGTCCATCACCTGGCGCTGGTCTTTCCCAGAGGCTTGGCCCACAAGTTGGTCTTTTGATTATTGGTTACAACTCCTGACTGAATGGCCTTTGGCTTTAAAGCATAGCTTAATTACTGCCCTCATGAGCAGTGGGTTGGCATTGATGCTCACGGTTATCTGGCTAGAGGTACAGGATCGCTTTGGTGGCCATGTTTATCGTGCAACCCTTTGGCTTATTTATTTGCCATTACTTGTGCCTCAAATTGCATTTTTATATGGCCTAAAAGTGAGTTTTCTGCGTTTGGGCCTTAGTGGCGGCATTGGCACCGTAATTTGGGCCCACCTGTTGTTTGTCTTTCCATACGTCATGTTAAGTTTGGTGGATTCATGGCGAGCTTTGGATCAACGCTACTTATCTGTTGCTGCAAGTTTAGGAAGCTCTTCTTGGACTTGTTTGTGGCGTATAAAACTGAGATTACTACTCAGACCATTGTTAATTGCTTGGGCCATAGGCATGGCTGTTTCCATCAGCCAGTATCTGCCTACTTTGTTAATAGGCGCAGGCCGTGTCGAAAGCCTAACCACAGAGGCAGTTAGTCTAGCCTCTGGTGCAGATCGCCGCTTAGTTGGAGTCTATGGATTACTGCAGGCTTTGGTGCCATTATTGGCATACTCCTTTGCCTTACTGCTACCTAGATGGTTCGCGTTAAAACACATGAAATAATACGATGAGTAGAAAAATTTGAGTTTAGAATTAAGCAAGTTCAGTGTAATTAGCCACCAAGGTCACACTATCTTTACACCCGTTGACTTAGTCATTGCTAAAGGAGAAGTGGCGTGTGTTATGGGACCCTCAGGCGTGGGTAAATCAACCTTACTTAACGCGATTGGTGGGCACTTAGGTAGTGACTTTAGGGTCGCTGGTAAGCTTGTGTTAAATGCCCAAGAAGTCACCCACATGCGCGTTGCTGAACGTCACATTGGCATTCTGTTTCAAGACCCCTTATTGTTTCCACATTTAACCGTGGGTGACAATTTGGCATTTGGTCTTAAAGCCAAAGTGGGCGATGCAAAACAGCGGCGTATACTTGTAGAACAGGCTTTAGACCAAGCGCAACTGAATGATTTTTACCACAGACACCCACAAACCCTTTCAGGTGGTCAGCAAAGCAGAGTGGCGCTAATGCGCGCTCTTCTAGCCCAGCCCCAAGCATTATTACTGGATGAACCTTTTTCTAAGCTCGATTTAGACCTAAGACACACCATGCGTGAATTTTTGTTTGACCAAGCACGACTGCGCCTCATACCCGTATTGTTAGCCACTCATGAACCCGCAGACGCGCACGCCGCCAATGGTCCTCTGGTGATTTTAAAGCCTGGCTCAAGTCATGCCCTATAAACGTGTGAGGTAGCGTCCTGCTGCTCATTAATTAATTCATTGTCGACAGGGCTATTTTGGACGTTCTTGGAATCCTGTTATCCCTTTAAGACCACTGCAGTCTATGCATTACCCTCAAGCCTATTTACTCCCCGAAATAGCAGACTAAAAATAAACTTAATTGAAATAACATCGCCTGATGATCAAATCAAGTGGAGCCCTTCAACTTCATATTAACGGGGTTTCGTATTACTATAACTATAGCCTGCTTTAAGGCAATTAATTAGGAGTCGATTCATGCGCGTACTTGTTTTTCAACATGTAGATTGCGAACATCCAGGTTCACTAAGGCAGTTTTTAGCAGCAGATAATATTCCTTGGGATGTAGTATATCTCCATCGCGGTGATAAAATACCAAGTTTTGAACTTTATGATGCCCTCTGGGTTATGGGTGGGCCTATGGACATCTGGGATGTTGAGGAACATCCTTGGCTAGTTGCAGAAAAAGCGGCTATTCGTCATTGGGTAAAAGAACTGGGCAAACCCTACCTAGGCCTATGTCTCGGACATCAGTTACTAGCCGACGCCCTTGGAGGCACATGTGGGCCCCAAAAAACGCCCGAAATTGGCGTGCTTGAAGTTGAGCTCACAGCGGAAGGTTTAGTGGACCCACTTTTTAACCGCACGGCCGCAACCCAAAAATGCCTTCAGTGGCACTCAGTTAAGGTAGCCCAAGCGCCTGAAGGTGCTCTCGTGTTAGCTAAGTCTGATGTTTGCTCTAATCAAGCCATGAGGGTTGGGTTGCATGCATGGTCCATGCAATATCATGTTGAAATAGAGCCTGATACTGTTGACAATTGGGGCGCTATACCTGCTTATGCTCAAGCTCTAGAAGACACTCTTGGTGAAGGTGCTTTGCCTCGTCTTAAACAAGATGCAGATCAGAGTATGAGTCTGTGCTTGCAGAGCGCTCGGACCATCTATCAAAACTTTATGCAAGCGATTAACTGAGCCTGACGGGCTGATGTTGATTATGGGGGCCACACAATCAACTCCTTAATGCGTCAATCCTGCAGCGATAAATAGCAGCATACTTAGCCCCATAAACCCATAGGCAACCTTGTTTAAATTCTTAATCGCGTTTTCCGACAAGGCCCCACGAGCGGTTAGCACGGTCACACAGAGCGATAATAAGCCCCCAACAACCGCTAAGGATACAACTGTAGAGCGCTGCAGTAGAACTTCAAGCATTTAAAAAAACCCAAATTGCGCGTTGAACATCCACTGATCAACCCGCTCTTTTAGAATAGGCATCAAGGAAGTCAGCTGCAGCAGCGCTGCCGCCAGAGAAGGACTTCATTGCTTCCTCATGTAACAGGGTCATAACCTCAGTTTTGATGTCATTCGCTTGTTTAGAATCTGCCATTGCTTCTATGTTTCTTGGCCGTGGAATATCAATCTCAATGACTGATCGGGTCGATGTAGGTAAGTTAGTCATAATCAAAAGACGATCTGCAAGAAAAATAGCTTCATCAATGTCAGTTGTAACAAAGAAATTAGTGTTGCGGTCTTCCTCATAGAGGCCAGCATAATATTCCCACATCAATTCTTTTGACATGTGGTCCAGACCTCGAAAGGGCTCATCCAATATCATTACTTCAGGCTTGTTAATCATTGCACGCGCAAGTTCAGCACGACGTTGCATGCCACCTGATAATTGGGCTGGGAACTTATCTCTAAAGGCTTCAAGTCCAACTTTTTTTAGCAAAAACTCAGCTTGAGCCTCAGACGCAGCTGCGTCTTCGCCACGCGCACGTGGACCGTACATGACGTTGTCCCAAGTTGTCATCCACGGAAATAGAGCCGATTCCTGAAACAACACTAAGCGATCTTTTCCAGGTCCATCTATTGGCCGACCACCAATAGTAATTGAACCTGATGTTGGTTGATCAAAACCAGCTATGAGCTGGATTAAAGAACTCTTGCCACAGCCAGAAGGGCCAATCATTACCGTGAGCTTGCCACTTTCAATGGTAAAAGAGCAATCTTTAATCACCTCCTTCGCAAATGGGCCTGCACCAAAGGTTTTACTGACGTTTGCCGCAATAATCTCGTTACTTTTTTTAGTTGTTGACATAAATAATTCCAGAACCTCGATTCAAGATTAAATAATCTTTCATATTAGGTTTGCGTTTAATTTTTTAAACTGCTTAACGTGTTTTCAACCAAGGGGTAAAACGCCCACCTAGTTTTCTTAATAACTCGCTACTAATATAACCTGCGATGCCGATGCTGATCATACCCACGATAATTTGTTCGTAAGAACCACCAACATAAGAACTCCAAATGAAGAAGCCAAGACCGCCACTTGCGCCGCCTCCTGCCCCTCCACCAGAAATCATTTCTGCTGCCACAACCACTTCCCAAGTAATACCCATTCCCACAGCTGAACCGACAACAATTGAGGGTAGTGTCGCAGGCAAAACTATACGTCTAAAAATATCCCTTTGGCTAGCGCCCATGGACTGAGCAGCCTGCAAATATTGGCGGTTGATTGACTTAGCACCCCCCAAAACATTAATCACTATTGTGTAGAAGGCGCCTAGAAACGTGACAAAGGCAATCGACATTTCTTGTGTAGGCCAAAATATAATCGACGCAGGCACCCAAGCCAGCGGTGGAATTGGCCGTAGAATCTCAAAAGACGGGAATGCAATGCCGTAGAATGTTCTATTAATCGCCATATACAAACCAAGTGGAATACCGATGATCATTGCTACTATAAAGCCAGTAAACACTCGCAAAAAGCTCATATACCAACTCTGCCAGTAACTAGGCTCCATAAATAAACCTGTCCAACTGGCTAACACGCTACTTGGAGGTGGTATTAAGCCTACAAAGGGCATACGCCAGCCAATTAGATCTAAAGATCTCGATCCAAATTCCCATATAGCGATAAACACAATAATAGCAATCACGCCTCGTAGGGCTGCGCGTCCTGAAAACTTTCTTAAAACTTTAGTAATATTCATTGTTTTAACCTTCTTTCTCACCAGCTTCAAAGGCCTTCCGGGCCTCTTCGTTAACCACGCCTTTGGCTTCGTTCATAATTTCACGGAAGCGAGGGCTTGTGAGCACGCTGTAATCTCGAGGATGGGGAATATCTACTTCAACAATCTTTTTTGGTTTACAAGGACGCGAAGACATAATAATTAATCGATGGCCAAGAAAAATAGCCTCTTCCAAATCGTGAGTAATAAAGAAAATAGTGACCTTATTTTTATAATAAATGTCTAGCAGCGCTTCATGCATTACCGATTTAGTTAATGAATCGAGCGCTCTGTAGGGCTCATCGAACAATAACACCTTGGGCTCATTCATCAACGCTCGAACAATTTCGACCCGACGCCTAAGTCCAGACGAGACCTCTCCAGGAAAGGAATCTTCCGTTCCCTCCAAGCCCGCATCAACCATCATTTTCCGAGCTTTTTCATAAATTTCATCTTTACTCAACTTGCCTTCCATCATGGGACCGAAAGCGATATTATCGAGATTAGTTTTCCATGGAAATAATGCGCCATTTTGGAACACTACAATCCGGTCTGAGCCAGGCTCAGCTTTTTCCTTACCTGGACCACACAAAACCTCGTCATCTAAATAGATATGACCTGACGTTAAACCGTGGAACCCTGCTATGGTATTCAACAATGTAGTTTTTCCACAGCCTGATGGCCCAACAATCATACAGATTTCGCCCGCTGGAATATCAATAGAGCAATGGTCCACCGCCATCACGGCAGCTCCATCTGGATCATAAACCTTAACTACATCTTCGATTCTAATCGCACCTTTAATTGGCATTGAATCATCTTTTGGTAAAGTACTCATTTATTAATCTCCACCAAGTGCAAGTTCACGCACTCTCCATTGCATCATGTAATCGCCCGCTAAACGCACTAACGCACTAGTGACGTAGCCAAATAAACCCAAGGTAATCATTCCAATGATAATTTGTGAGTATTGGACCATTATGTAAGCGGTGTTAATTATGTAACCCAAACCATATTGACCAGAAACCATTTCGCCTGCCACCAGTGAGAACCAAGCCACACCGATAGAGATTTGAAGTCCAGTGAATATATAGGGCATTGCACCTGGGACTACAACGTGAACAAAAGTTTGCCAACGGCTTGCTCCAAGACAGTAGGCTGCCCTACTGTATTCCTCATCAATCGACTCTACACCCAACATTGTATTCAACGTTGTGGCGAAGAACGAAGCCAAGAAAGTTAGGAAGATAACTGGGGTTTCGGACCCGCTAAACATAATAATTGCTAGTGGCACCCAGGCCAGCACTGGAATGGGGCGCAAAAGTTCAAATAGTGGAAAGATATATTCTCTTAATTTTTGTGACCAGCCTAAAAATAGACCTAGAGGCACCCCTAAGGCTGTTGCTAGGCAAAACGCATAGGCAATACGGCGAAGGCTAATGCCAATGTGTTTGTAGTATTCAGGGGTGTAAATAGACAGGCCGTAGTAAGGGTCCTCACTAAACCATTCTTCAAACACCTCTGTTAGTGAAGGCATGTCTTGAAACCGGGGTAGTTTCCATACTTCCACGGAAAAGTACCAAAATGAAAGAACAAGACCAAAACCAACAAACATAAGGTAGGGTTTTGGGCTTTTTAACCAAGATGAAATACGATACATCGTCAAGTTCATCGTTGCATTAGATTGACTCATATTATCCAGCTCAAAATAAATAGGTTAATCCTTGACTGACCCTACGGATCTACTATCAAGGATAAATTCAATTCGATGTACAACCCATCACTAAAGCAAATGACATTTATTCACTTTATTTGATGTACATTTCGAAATTCAGATTAAAATTTTGCTCCCACTAAAATCAGTGGGAGCGATAATGCAGTAGATGGGTCCTCATATATATTTGAATTAACAACTATATAGGCAAAGTATAAGACCCAAAACTTACTGCTCTCTTTCTCACACTAATTTAGCCAGGAAAAGCTGAATCAGGCAACGCCATCATTTGACCAACAGGTGCAGTTAAACCACGTTCTTTCAGAATCTCTTCTGTAAAACGTGTTTCGATTGCATCGGCACGCAAAGTGTCGACTTTGATGGTCTTGATTGAATGTAAGAATGTAGTCGCCGTGGTGATCAGAGCTTGCGCCTTTGGCGTAATGGCAAAGGCCATTTCATTTCTAACATCTGTACCACCTTGGGCTTTTGGCGTACTTCCTACCATTGCCTTCCAAAGTACAAACTCATCAAAGCCCGTAGTTTGTTCAGCGGCCATCTTCACAATAGCCATGTTATTGGCTGGATCAGACATAAACAATTGAGCGTCAAGCTCAGCGTTCAACCACGCTTTAACCACATCAGGACGTTGATCAATTAAGTCGCCGCGCATGTCAATGAAACCACCGTCGTTCTCGTCTACAGATGCGCCTGTGGCAACTTTACGAGCCAGACCTTCTTCTACAAGGCGAGAAGCTGTTGGCTCCCATATTGCTGCAGCGTCAAGCTTACCAGCTCGGAATCCACTGGTGATAACTTCGATGTTTTGGTTTAGATACTCAGCTGGCTTGATATTTTTCTTTTCAAACACAGCGAGCGCAAAGCGGTCTGTACAAGCACCCTTGGGCACAGCAACAGTTTTGCCATCCATCCATTGGATTGCCGCGTCTGAGTTTGCAAACGCAGGGGCGTCTGTTCTAACCAACATGTTATTACATTGGTCCATTGCTAACCCTGCAGTTGCTACAATCCGAACATCTGCAACGCGTTCTTTTGTAGTGGCTACAATTGCTGGCATATCGCCCATGTAACCAATATGCTGCTTACCAGCCAACATAGCGTTTACGATAACACCGCCTGCCAAACCAATTTGGAACTCTACAGTAGAACCTGCTGGTAAATACTTTTCATAGAATTTCTTGCCCTTCATTACCACACCGGACCAAGCCTCGGTGTAATATGGCTGGTAGCCAACAACTAGGTCGATCGGATCACCTACGTTGCCAAAGTCAATTTCTGCGGCATTAGCAGTAGTAACTGAACCAGCAGTTGCTAGACCCATTACCAGCATTGCTGCAGTTAGTTTATTTTGAATATTGCGAACCTGAGTTCTCATAATCACACTCCAGATTAGTTATTTTTTTTATTAAATCCTCACATCAATCTAATACTTTCACTAAACCTACCGCACCAGATCGTTCTTCATTTTTAAACCATTGAATCTTCAATGTAAATACTTTAATTTCAATTAAGCCATTGATTAAACCTATCATGTAGGTCGGGCACAAATAAAAACCCTTCGCTCTCAGGCAAACAAAAGGGTGTTAATCAACAAAACCCACTTGTTTCAATCTCAGTCTCTAGCTCAATAGCAAGTGGTTTTAGCGTTTGAAAACAAAAATTTTGGAGCAATTAACCCATTTAAGATAACTATGTTAGCTTCATTTTTAAGCAATAAATTAGCTCAAAATGATCAGTTAAAGATTTAACCAAATTTAAAATTGAACCGTTTTTTTATTTTGCCTATTTCCGCTATTTGATCATTTTTAAAATATTAAAGGAATCCATTCATGTTGGCCTTCAATTTTTAAACAATACAACGAATCTAATGGGCGATCTAAGCCCAGTTGCATGATTGCCCGCTTGGACAAATAGTCAATCACTTGCACAGAACTAATTAAACTTGTCGTAACGTATCCCGTCTGCAGGGATTTTAGAATCAAGAACTAAAGGTCTAATTAAGGCATCTACCATAGGTGCTGGACCCGCCAGATAATGTATCGTGCCCTCTCCACCCTCTTCCACAGCTGGCAAGGCTATTTCATGCACCATTCCAAACGAGTAATTAATCCCATCGGCACCAGCTAGTTGCTCCTCGGTCGGTGGTTCAATAGAAAAGGCTATATTGATTGAAATATTGTTTGGAAATTTTGCCTTTATGGCCTGCAGCCGGTCGGCAAAAAACATGTCCTGCGGAGTCCGAACTCCAAAGTATAAACTCGCCCGGTGATTTTTAAAGTGATTGACCTGGCTGCCATGTTCTAGAATCGACATTAAGCCAGCAATGCCGGAACCTCCCGCAATCATGAATAGGTCCATGGACTCATCTGGGTGGAACGTTGCGCGACCCAATGGCCCAAAGACTTCTATCTCATCATTTGAGCGGTCAGACTCAAACACCCAGTCTGACAGTTTGCCGCCAGGAAACTGCTTAATTATGAATTCAAGCTTATTTGAACTCGGAGCATAGTTAACCATCGAGTAGGCTCTGAAGCCTTCTACTCCTGGCACCTGTAAAACAAAAAATTGACCCGCATGAAATGTTATTTCTTCGGGCAGCTTAACTTCAAACCTCAAAACATCCTTGGTCAATTTTTCATATTGAGTTATTGTGCCTAAATGATGGTCTGGAATTAAATCATCCTCACGAAAGGCCTTAATTTTTGATGGCACAGTCAAGTTACAGTTGGTTTGTGCGACACACTGACACATAAGTATTTCGCGCTTTGCAGCCTTGAAATTCTCTTTACCTGGTGCTTCTAGCCAACCCTCGTTGATGTCCCCTTCGTTCACTCTAGCCTTGCAGGAGCCGCATGTGCCAGTTGCACACTCAAATGGCAAAGGCACCCCTGCTCGTAAGCCTGCGTAGAGTATCTTTTCCCCTTCAGCCGCTTCAAAGCGGTAGGTTTGGGACTTCTTTTCAATCTCGATTAACATAGCTTCACTCCGGTCAACAGTCCCTATTGCAAACGGGCTCTATCCATTAACTTATTCTTATTGTTGGCACAGGCAGTGCAATCTACGCCGCTACACCCCTAGTCGTCGTCATCAAAGTCATACTCGAGTTCTTCATCAAGGAATACCATGACCTGTCCAGCTTCCTCTTTCGTTTTATAAATCAGTAAAGGCTTTTCAGCAGGTCCCAGAGGCTCACCTGTTTTCATATCCCACTGCCAAAGATGCCGGTCACAGGTCATAACATTATTGGCACAAATTCCAGAGCCTTCCAGATATTGCTCCATGTGCGGACATACCGGTGGATAGGCTCTAAAACCGTCCCCAACATTGACAAGAATAATTTCCACACCATCTATGGTGCACTCTTTGATCTTATCTTGCTTAACATCGCCCACGGGGCAAGCCGCTTTCCAGCTCATAATTTTAATTCCTAGTTTAGGGTGGGGTTTAGATTGGCCAGTGCGTGCCTTTATCTAGGCGACGCGTATCTAGGCGAACTTCGCGGTCTTCAAACTTTATACTTTTGCCATCAATAACAAATGTGTCGTTATATCGGCCCACTAGAAACACACTCGTCGTTCCAGCATCAACATGAGAGTTGACACCATCAAGTTGGGTTTGGTGCACTGTCAATGAACTAATCGCCGTAGCCGACTTGCCATCTTCAGCCACGTCTACCCTATATACAGTACAATGGCGTCTTAAGGGAGATTGATCACTGTTATGCTTGTTTAACATGTTCGTGATTGATTCCATGTACTCTTTATCACCCCCATGGTACTTGATGTCTGTTTGCACTTCTGGACTAAATGCTCTAATGGCATAGTTAAAATTATCGGCACAGTTGTTGTGCCATTTCTGCCACTCATAATCATCCAAGTGAATACAAGTATTATAAATTAGCTCTCTAATTTGTTCTTTTATTTCGTGATGACTCACAGCCATGTTGGCCTCCAAAACCGCATTATAATTTGACACACCAGCAGATCAGCCTGCAGCCAACCCACCGGCGTATTATTAGAAGTTGCCTACTCAACTGCAGCGGCCGCTCGCTGTGCTTCTTGTTCCTTAAACACAGGATACGGCTCAAACTTCTTATCAGGATCGCTTGGAGAGCGGTTAAGTAACTTACCCCACTCTTCGTAATAATGGCGCATGCCATTCTCATCATGAATGGTTTCATTTTCATGACGACCATGCAAAATCTTACGGCTTTCAGCCAGTGGGTGCATAGAAGATCCTTGCCCAGTTACTGCTAATAGATCTTCGTGCAAGTTCCGTCCAAACGGACCCCAAATCGAATTATGATGGTCTATGCGAGTCTGACGATCCTTTTTAGAGTCACTTGCAAGGCCAAGACCCCGGAACTCAATCATAACGGAATTGGGACCCAGTGGTGTCATTAAGTCACAACGCAAAGCCGAACCACGTAAGTTAAAGTTTACACCAGGGAACATGTCTATCATGTACCAGTGATTGGGTGGTAGATGAGGGAAAGACAGCTCCTCCCGTCCGTGAGATCCTTCGTAATTTTCGTACTGAACTTCAAAACTACCCACATTAATATGGCCACCATCAAAACCGTTATTTTTACGTGCAAAATAAGCATCGTTAAAACCGGTAATCCGATTATGATAATGCAAGTAATCATGATAGAACTCACAATTGGTGTCGTGCCACAACTTATAGTTACAGGGGATAATTGCCTTGTGGTAGTGGAACACTTCTAAAGGCTCTTCATTCAAAGAAGGTGCAAGCACGTCTAATGAACCGGCAGCAAATTCTTCAACTGTCACGCCAATATCATCGTTCAGGCTGACCCAAACAAATCCACCAAAATAGACTTCGCACTTCAGCTCACGTAAGCCCACCTGATCTTCATTTAAACGATCTTGATAGCCCGCTTCTTTGCGTGAAATATTCACACACTTACCTTTCATGTCGAAACTCCATGCATGAAACATGCATGTCATTGTCTTGGGTGTGCCAGAAGGCGTGCCTCGCTTGTAGTTACCAGCAGGGCGGCGCTCAATCATGTTGCCTCGGTGAGGACACACATTCAAAAAAGCCCTGACTACCATGTCTTTACCACGCACAACAATGACGGGCTCACGCGCGATTGTCATAGTGCGGAAAGAGTATGCCTCTTTAAGCTCTGATTCATGGCAAACGGGAATCCATGTTTTTTTCCAAATCTTGCTTAATTCGTCTTCGAATATTTGATCGTCTGAATAAATTCTGCTGTCCACCCACTCACCACGTTGCAAGTCAGGGGTAGCATTCCATTGGGTATGATTTCTGGATGACATAATATTATCTCGCCATTTAGTTTAAGTAATTAAGGTTAAATCGTTTACTTTCTCGCTGCGTCTAACTCAGCTAATTTGGTTTCCCAGTTCATTTCTTTCGCGAACTTGGCAATTTCTTGGTCATTCATATAAACCGTGTGCTCTGGCCCAGGATAAACTCGTGATTTAACTTCGTCACGATACTGAGTAAACACATTTTCCATAATGGGAATCAGGTCATGGTAAATCTTTGAATGGCGAGGAGTATGCTCTTCATAAAGATGGAATAAATCTGAAGTAATGATGTGAACACCATGAGCCCTATTACCGGCACCCAAACTGATCACAGGAACCGGAAGGATTTCAGTTAAATATTCGCATACTTCTTGGCTTGTCACTTCGCACATAATTGAAAAACAACCAGCATCAACCATGGCCATCGCATCATCGATTAATTCTTTGGCACGATCAGAAGTCTTGCCTTGAGCAAAGAAACCACCAAGCTGGGGCATACGCATGGGCGTAACACCAATGTGGCCTTGAACTGGAATACCTGCTTTAACAATGGCTTCAATATTTTTTGCGTGATGTTGGTTGCCTTCGCACTTCATGACTTCTGCGTTAGCTCGCGATATAAATTGTCCAGCGTTCTCAACGGCTTGTTCAGCAGAAACATGAAAACTCCAGTAAGGCATGTCTACCATACGTAAACCATACTTACTACCACGGTCTACCGCTTGGGACATCATCATTACTTCTTCAAAGCTAACGGTAACTGTAGACTCATGACCAAACAATACCATGCCTCCTGTATCGGAAACGCAAAGAATATCGATGCCCAAACGATCTGCGATCACCGCACTGCGGTAGTCATAAATGGCCATTTGCACGATACCTTCGCCTTCCTGCATTTTCTTTTGCAGGCCGCGTATGGTGATTTTCTTTCTTGGTGCTGATAAGTCTGTCATGGCATTCTCCGCTCATTAATTGATTTTTTTATACAAAGCACTTTTAAGGCGCACTTTTTAAACTTGGGATAATCATAGACACCGGGCCTAAAAAGTGTCAAACAGATAGTTTTTATCAAGTGATAGCTTTGGCCTAAAGACGGTATTTTTCAAACACATAGAAAATAAATTAAGAGGGAAGACAACACAGAAGCTCATTAGCCAATCACGTTATCTGCCCGACCCTAGAATGGGCAATAGCAGATTGAATGTCTTGCTGGCACTAAACGTTCAGGTAAAAGCGCACCAACATCGCCATTGCGACAATAATAAGTAACCAGGCCACTAATGTCTTTAAACCATCTACAGGCAGGCGATGCACTACTTTCGCTCCTACTAGTGAGCCACCTACCATGGCTAAAGCCAACATGGCTGCAAGCTTAATATCAATATCACCATGTAAAAAATTACCGACGCTCGCTGCGGCCGAGATAGGAATTTGAATAACCTGAGACAAGCCAATAGCTATTAACACGGGCACCTTAAACCAAATAAGAATGGGGATTAATAGCAGAGGCCCACCTGTTCCACTTAATGAGGACCCTATACCTGCGACCAACCCAATAACAAGTAACGGCGTGTTATGTTCTATGTGTGGAGTAAATTGCTGGTCTGACGCTTTACGTAATAGTGAGTTGGCCCCCGATGCAAGAATCAGAACTGCAATAAGAACTTCAAGTACATCTGCTCGAAAAAAGGGTAAAAAATAAGCCCCTAGGTATGCTCCAGGCAGAGCTCCTGCGCATACTTTAATTGCCATCGACCAATTAATGGTTCCATGACGTGCGTAAATAAACGCTCCTACTGAACCAGTGACCATATAACTTAGCATGCAGGCAGGAATGGCTGAATGTAAATCTATACCACCCATAAATTTAAGTGCGGGCACCAAAAGCACCCCACCAATACCCACGCTACCAATTAATAGACCGACAAAAAAGACGACAGTTGTTAAAAGTGGAGTTAAAAACATAATGGGTTGCTGGTAATTTAATTTTTATTAATTTCATACTACAAGATATTGACAACATAGACACCCTTAGTGATAGAGTGACTCTAAAATATTTTCGATATGTCTCATCTTATCAATGATAGGTAATTAGCTTTATCATACAAAAACTAGAGGTTAGTCGTGTTTTTAAGACAATTTCAATACTTAGTTGCGTTAGAACAAGAAAAACATTTTGGTCGAGCGGCTGAAAAGTGTCATGTTTCTCAGCCTAGTTTATCCAGTGCCATTAAAAGTTTAGAAAAAGAATTGGGCATTCCACTCATTCTCCGTCAGCAAAAATTTGAGGGTTTTACTGAAGAAGGAATGCGAGTAGTTACGTGGGCTAAACGTTTATTGGCAGACAGATCGGCGATGCTGGAAGAATTGAGTATTATGCGCAGTGATTTGAACGGACGTCTGCGTATTGGTGCCACTCCACTAAGCTGTCCTTTATTTCCCACCGTAAGTCAGTTGTTTCAAAAACGCTACCCATCAGTGCAACTTGACATTCAGTTTATTGGTATTGATCAATTAGTTTTAGGCTTAACCAATTTTGAAATAGACATTGGGGTAACTTACCTTGAAAACCCCGCTCTCGATCGATTTGTGACTATGGCATTATACGAAGAACCTTTGTATCTGCTGTTGCCGGATAACGATTGGTTAGATGATAGCCCCACCATTTCCTGGGCTGAGGCGAGCAAACTGCCCCTTTGCTTATTGTCTAAGTCAATGCGTGAAAGAAAAATTATGGACGATGCGTTTGAAGAGGCCGGTGTGCAATGCCAGCCAGTTTTAGAATCAAATTCTATTTTTCAATTGGCCTTTCACGCTATGGCTGGCGACCTAGCGACTATTGTGCCCAAACGTTTTGCCCACCTGCCCAATACTAAACAGAAACTACTTGAAGCACCTACTGTGTCGCAAACCCTAGGTTTGGTTTGGGTTCATGGCAACCCCGTGTTACCCATGACTAAGGCAACATCTGCTCTTATGCGAGAAGCATTAGAAGCTGGCGCCTTTGAAAACTTCAGCTTTTTAGGCCTAGAGTAAATTAGTAGCCTTGATTAAATTATTGGACATTGGCGAGAACAAGTAACATGAAACCAATCACACATACACCCATGTTGAGCCCCACACTTGCGCAAGCAGAGACCTTAATCGGAGGCCAAGTCTCTCTTGTTTTTGAACAAGGGGAGCTGCAGGTATTGGCTGATCAGGACAGTGCGAAGAAAAACCTAGAGGTCAATTCAGAGGCGAGCGATATGTGTGGGGTAAAAATTATGGGCAATGCCATCATCTTAAAAGGTGATACTAAATGGGCTTAATGAGTTTGGCTGATCCGGTGCTCACACCCATTTCTCACTATTAAAGGCGCATTAAATCCAGAAAACCTATTAATATCAGTGGCTAAGGGATATTAATATTTTACTAACTAAGCAATCCTTAGTGGTTTTTCGTTAAGGTAGCCGTTGCTTAAGATGAAGTGATTTTACACCCTCTTAGCGACCACACGCCGCCGGCCCAATCTTCAACATCAGTCCATAATTCAGCCTGACCGAGGGTTTTTAAATCCAGTGGCTGACTGCGTTTGTGTGGCTTAAGTTCTACATAAAGGGGCTTTTCCAATACTTCACCCGGCTGCACATTGAGTAAAAAGTACGCCATCTTGCCCACCAAATGGCCTGCTTTAGTTAACTTAAGATTCACTTCGTTATGCAAATAACTTGGATCTTTAGACAATCCACCCATGCGCCAAGCACCATCAATTTTCACTTCTTCAGAACTTATATCGAGTCGACCCTGAGCCATATTCCAGTTTTCAATTCGCCCTTCTGCCTTATCTTCATATTGCACTCGTCGCAGATTAAATTGGCACCTCACAGGTTCATCTAAGACTGCGATCTGGTAGGGGCTAAAATCAAACTCTGTCTTAATAATAGATTGAGATAATAACTGGGCTTTAAGTTTGGGAGGCATATTTAATGCATACACAACAATTCCCTGATTTTTGGGTAATGACTTACCCTTCGCCTTTTGTTTTTTCCCACTTGATTTAGTACCACTGCCACAGGTCAGCTCTCGTTGTAGAGCTTCTGCCAAAAATTCGGCATTGTCAGGCGCTCCTCCAAGCAGGCGACACACCGTTTTATCACTCCAACCCGACATATCTGCTGCCATAGCAGGCACAGCCATTAAACTCGTAGCAACCAAACCCAACAATAACCTTTTTAAGTTCAAGTAGCAGTAAAAGTAAGCAGCATGCTGGGTGGGTGATTCTTGAGGCATATTAAACTCCGTTTCAATAATCAATCTAGGTAAACAAATGATCAAATACCCGGGGTAAGTCAGGTTGGCGAAACACTTGGCTCGCAATGACATCATGCTCAAGCCCTAAAGTCTTTTCAACACAAGCGGCACAAACCGATCGATAATCTATCGTCGCCATGAGATCTCTTTGGTCGAATTGATCTTTCTTACTTAAACCAGGCCAATCGGCGACCACACCATTAGCCGCTAAAGTTCCCCCAGCGAGTAACCCAACGCTTGCGTAACCATGATCCGTACCCAAGGTACCATTCGCTGCCACGGTGCGGCCAAACTCAGTTAGGGTCAAAATAATAGTATTATCCCATGCATCACCCAACCCACGGCGATACCCAGCAATGACCTCGTCTACCACACCCAACTGCCGCGCAAGCGGCCCCTCATCTGTATTATCTTGATACACCTGATTAGCATGGGTATCAAAGTCATCGACACGAATGACCGATGCCAATGGTCCATTAGCTTGAGCCATAGCCTGCCCAGCATATTGCGCTAGACTGGCCGGGTCTCGGGGTACTTGAATATTTTCCTCACTTTTGCGGGCGACTTTATTGAACACTTGCGCTGCTTCTATGTCATGGCCCATGGCAATTTTTTCTAATAACTTAGACGATGGTCGGCCTGATCCCCGAATACTTGCGGGGTAAAAATTATCATTGTCATGATGGCCTCGCAAAATTAATGGCATATCTAGTGAAAGAGACCGGCCCGAGACACCGGCTAAATCTAAAGACCGTCCTAACCAGCCTGTTTTCTCACTAAAAGGAGACAACCCCCCTCCTTCAATGAGATTTTGGCCTTCAAAATGTGAGCGTTTAGTGTAGGGAAAGGCGGTAGCATGCACTGCAGACGCGTCACCTCTGGCCATCAACTGGGCATAAAACTTTAACGCTGGATGCAAACCAAAAAAATCATTTAGGGGTAAGTAATTTTCTGGTGAAATGGCCTTACGCATGCGCATTAAATCTGGATCCCCAATAGGCGGCACTGTGGCTAGGCCATCCATACCCCCTTGCAAAATAATCACACAAATGCGGCCAGCAGCCTTACCTTTTGCCAAGCCAGAAACAGGCATGCCTGCAAGAAAGAGTGAAGCAGCACCCGCTTTGAGTAAACTGCGGCGATCTATTGTTAATTTAGACATAATTTAACCCCATTAACTCTGGACTGCACATGAGAGCGATAAACTGATCCTTTGGTGAAGAGCCAACACTGGCTACTAAAGCTCGCGTTTGTGGTGTTGCACCGATTCGATCCATAATTTTATTGACTGAACGACGCGTGCGACCGTTTTGGTAGATAGCATCAGCAAAACGAATACGCCGCTCAAACATTTCAGCAGACAGCCATTCTTCTTTATCACTGGAATAGCCATTAGGTTGTCGAGAACTCCAAAATGATTGACCTAGCTCTTCTAACACTTCTTTACTATCCATGAGATTGTCTTGGTATTCGTAAATTTCGTTCCAGCCTTTAAAGTAAGTGGCGCCTGACAAACGCACCACCTGAAACAACCACGTCATAGGCCACATGAACTTCGGCTCAGTTGCCGTCATAGCTAGCTTGAGCACTTGGGTGTGAATTGCTTGCAAATCACCATCACTTTGTTGCCAAACTAATTTAACCGCTTCAATTTGTGCCTTAGTAGGGGCATCACTCACAAAGTGTTGGCACAGTTTAGAAGAGATATAATGAATAGTGTGGTCATGGTTGGCAAGAAAATCAGTTAACTGGCGTAAACCATTGCGGCCTCCACTTATGGTCTTGCCCATAACTTTTTTTGTGCCTGGCTCTGCCCAACGTTTCTTATAGGCATTCCAGTGATCAGTGGTGCCTGTATTTTTGCGCATGGCGCTTAAATCCTCATCAAACCACACTCCCCAACCTGCCAATACATGAGCAGCATTGCGAATGTCGTCTTCGGTGTAACCTGCGGCCACAGACACTGTGTGTAATTCTAATAATTCCCGCCCTAGGTTGTCGTTGAGACCCGCTTGACAGTCCGGCTTGCGCCGACAATGTTTGGCTTGTTCTGATCGTTCTCCAGCACTATCTACATTATCCAAATATTCCAGCATACCCGGATGGGTAGTCATGCCATAAAGCATGTCTGCAAAACTACCGTTGAGTTTGGCTAGAATACCCTCATCAATGGCATGACCAATTGTACTGCCCGTGTCGAAGGTATTACCAATGGTGAAGTGATTCGCCCAAAAAGCAGTTAACCTCAGTTTCACTTGATCTGCACCATAAATATTGCGTTGCACAAACTTCAGCTCATCTTTTTTTCGCATTAAGTTTTCGCGGCGATTGGCCTGCTTAGCAGCTTCCGTGTCTTGACCATTCTTCCCTTCACGCTGTTGCTGTTTTAAGTCCCTGTAACGGCGCCATAGATGGGCTCGTTGGGATAGGTCAGGCTGCAATTTTTCAGGCCATTCAGCTACGTCTGCATAAGTATTAGCAATACCCAGAGCCGGAGATGGCGCGTTCAATTGAGCCTTTATCCACATCTCCATGTCTTGGGGCAACTCCTGATCATAACGAAACATCAGGCCCACCCGCTGAGCAATGCTAAATTGATTATTCATAACAACCGACACCTCTTTTAAAACAGAGAAAAGATAGATAAAAGATAAATAAAAGAACATTCTAATTTAACAATTTAACATGAATTTAAATAAGGTCCAAACAAATTAATCTAGTTTTCAATTCTAATATTAAAAGACTGGTTTATCAGGTTTTGATATTCTTCGAATTTTTTTAAAATGGTTTTATGGGGTATCAGGCAGCAATTGATCACTGCTCAACCTTTTTTAAGACGTCTTTTGCGTTTAATAAACGTAAACCGCTCCAGCACCTGATATCCCATTATTAGCTTGTCCAGTGCCAGCCACCCCGGTTGCATTACTACTTTCCTTCGCCGCTCCAACTACCATGGTAGCTCCAGTTTCATCCATGGCAATTGAAACACTAAACTGGTCACTCGAACCCGTATTAGGAGCCTTTAGAAAAGAAGTTTTAGCCCAAGATGAGCCTGACTTAGTGTAAAAGTACACGGCTCCTGCCTGCGTTAATGAGCCTGAATTATTTGAATCACTGAAGACACCTAAGTTACTGCTGGAGTTCCATATAGTACCAATGGCTAAACTGCTGCCTGTTTTATTAAGCGCAAGCCCACGTTTTCCCCCAAAAAAGTTATCGTTATCGTGATCTGATTTGATGTAAGCTTCTTGGCTCCATGTACCGCTTTCTTTTCTGAAAACATAAACCGCACTGGAACTTTGGGACGAGTTATCTGCACCCTCGGTATTGACGTCGCTGAGGCCTAAGGCATTACTATCCTCGCCCCCTGCTGCCACAGCAATGGTTAAACCATCTTGACTGATCAAAAGACTTTCGTCCCCACCAAACTCATCGTCTGCCTCAGCATTACTGGCTTTAATATAGGCCTCTTGAGTCCAATTCGTACCGTCATATACAAACACATACATAGCACCAGCGTCTGTTGCACTATTATTTTCGGTACTATTGATCCCTGTGGATGAACTGTCTTCATTAAATGCACTAACCACTAGAGTTAAGCCGTCACCACTGAGGCTGAGCTTACCAAAATTATCCCCTGCACCAGTATTATCGGCCTTAATATACTGAGTCTGTTGCCAAACAGAACTACTGCGGGTGAATATATAGACAGCCCCTGCATCAACTGATGTATTATTATTGCCAGTGCCAGTGAATTCTGTCTCACCGCTATCCTCATAAATGGCACCTACAGCAACAATATTTCCATTATCACTGATATCCAAGGCACCAAAAGCTCCAAACTGATCATCATTATCGCTATAGGTTGGTTTTAAATAAGCTTGCTGAGCCCACGATGATGTGGCCTTATAAAACACATAAACAGCACCAGAATTAGACTTAGTGTCACTGTTTCCATCTTCGTTTTCTGCGCCAACAACTAAGGTTTTGCCATCGCCCGACAAACTAATACTTGAACCAAAGTGATCATCAGCTCCCGTATTGCTGGCCTTAATGTAAGCCTCTTGTTGCCACACATTATTGCTTTTGGTGAACACATAGACTGCGCCTGAATCATTTATTATCGTGTCAGTTGCTGTGCTATTAACACCAGTTAAACTGCTATCTTCTCGGGGAGCTCCTACAGCCAATGTGTTGCCATCTGAACTCACATCTAACACATCCCCAAACCAATCATTTAAACCAGTATTACTGGCCTTTAAATAAGCAATGCTATTGGTCATAGTGCTAGACACGGAAAGAGTCGAAGAACTAGTACACCCAAAACTGTTACACGACTTGAGAATATATTGCGCACTTACACGAGCATGCAAAGGCACAATATGATTGGCAACACCGTTACCTTGCACGATATTACTGCCCACCTGAGTGAAACCCGATGCACCATCTGGATTTTCCATTAACTGGTAATAGGTTGCATCAGCCACATCAGACCAGGTAAAACGAAAGGTCTTATTAGATTCAAAAGACAAAGTTGAAGCAGCAGCAATTGCAGGCACTGCAGTAATCGAAGTTGTTGAACCACCACAGCTCAGTAACACAACCCCAAAGGTAAACATGGTTAGTATTTTAAATCGTATGTTAGCTTGCATAATGCCTTTCATACTCGATTTTCAGCGAGCAAATTCAAAAGACAGAACATCAGGTTTATTTCACTTTAAACCTGCTTATCCTGAAATTCCACCTCTCCTAACACACCTTACAACCGCCAGATAAGCCGTGTAAGTCCATCAAAGAAGCACAAAACTCATCATATACCACTATTTAAGTAATGTCTTTTTTTGCATATGCTATTTAAACAAACTCTTGGATAATTCAATAACAAAAATAACAACTTAGCCACTTAAAGCCAATAGGCATCTTCTTGTCCGTTGTCTAAATCTTTATCTAAGTCGATGGCTCTGTCTCGGTCTTTATCTTTATGATGATCTTTATCCAAGTCTCTAAAATGTTTTTGGGTATGGGCCAATGCCCCACTGTGTTGATTTTTTGTATCGATGGAGCCACCTATATGCAGAACACATTGGCCACATAGGTTTAGGCTTTTTCCTAAACATTGCTTACAGTTGCCTGCAACTGTATCGGAGTATTCCATTTGCTTTAATTGATCTTCTAACAAAGCCAATTTATTCGACAGTGTTTTTAGGTATTTAGCTTGATCATTATACCGACGCTGCAACTCCATAAATTCAGCTGGTCTTTGCTGTAAATCAGCATCTAGCGGTTGCCATTGATTCGTTTTTTTAGGCATCAGCGAATCACTTGCGTACCTGACTCTGAGTATTAGGTTGTTCATGTTTATGCCTCACATTGGGTTATGTTAGTTTATTTTAAAAATTAACAACTTATTCTTAATGATAATCATTATCATTAAGAATAACAACCTAATTACATAAAATTTTTACCTTCCACAGGCCCAAAATATTCGTTGCCTCCAAAAAACACCCCAAGGGTGTTTGAAGAATTAAGGTCTTTAAAACAATATGACACATTTATGCATTCTAAAACGCCTTACCACCAACCTAATGTTCTACCATTGCCCGCTATAATGAGAACACAAGTCACCACATGTAATGCAATCCAAAAGGTTCGAAACGCCAGCGCTTTTTTAACATCGGTTTGAGTGATGGGCAAAAACTCTGGTTTATCATCATCATCGACGCCAATGGGCATGCCCACGGTTCTCGCCCACACTTTCAAAAACCGTCTTTGACCGCTCATAATTGATTTTTCATTAATTTGTTCTCGTTGTTATGAATTATGACCAATAATTAACTCTATATTAGAGCCAGAATATACCAATTAAGCGGTAAGAGTCAGGCTTTAGCTCACCCACTTTACCGCTTATATGTTTCGACTTCCCCATGACATTATAATTCAGATGATTATACTGCTACTATAGTGAAAATTTAGTTCTAAAGAATTAGTAATAAGTTAGTTAGTTAGGCCAGCTAGTGCAGCATCAGTGCCCGCTTAACCCTACTGTTTTTAACGCCATTGATAAGGAAGTAATAATGAAAACAAAACTAGTTCTTTCAATCTGTGCAGCAGTTCCTGCCATCGTCGCTGTGGTATTCGCTTCAATTCCTGAATTGGTCACTTTAGCTGCCTTTCCCGAAGCACAGGGTTACGCCTTAGAGATTGGAGTCACACTTCGCTACGCCCTGGCCTCAGTAGTGTTAATGGTGGCAATCGTCATTTTTAGTGTGCGCAACATTGAAGCGATAAATGATCAAAGAGCGATATTAATGGGCTGTGCAATTGCATTTGCGTTCATGTGTACAACAATCATAGCCCTGTCTGTATTCCGAGGTATTCCTCTGCAGCTACCCCCCATGGCTGCTACGGCATTTGTGGCGGTGTTGTGCTTACGGACCCGCAGTAAATTAGAACCAACCTTTAGCGTTTTATAGGCAATTCTCAGTTCAATTAACGAAGGAGCATTAAAATGAAGCATCTATTTAAGCTCGACAATCAACAATCAGTTGAGGTAATCAGTGAAATTTTAGAGGGATGGACCGTTGTAAAGGGCTCGCCTTCCATGAAAACTTGGGTGCTCCATACATCTAATGATGGCCGTATGATGTCTGGGATATGGACAGCCACGCCAGGAACCTATCATGCGACTTATGCTGAATATGAATTTGTTCACCTAATAGAGGGGCGTATCACCATCACACCTGATGGTGGACAACCCATGGACGTAGGCCCAGGGGATGCTTTTGTGGTCGATGTCGGGTTTAAGGGCACTTGGGAAATTAAAGAGTCTGTGGTCAAGCACTTTGATATTAAGCTATGAGGTTTACTGAGGCATGCAGTTAAATGAAGATATGTGTTCATGCATTATTTTGGCAGATCAATGATGAGATTAATGGGGCCAAAGTCAATGGAGTTTCGATTAATATACACACTCCTGATAATTAGGGGCATATTGAAGCCCAATAAGTTTTAATCTACTTTAAGTTAAGTCCATGGGCAGACACGCCTCTAGAATAATTTAAAGCGCATACCATACCCTTTTGATGAGAGATCTTTCCTTGAAAGGCAGCTTAACTTTTGAATAAGTCAGAGCTCATATCCAAACTTTGTTGTCCATTTTTCGATCTTAATAAAATATTTTTTTAGAGAGTCTTGATACTTTACCCAGCGGTTACTTGCAGTTTTATATAACGGCTGAACTACTTGGGAATAGCTAGGAGTACTTATGATGCCTCGATTCAATGCCGTCTGTTGGTAATTTTCTAATTCATCTTCCCAATCTAGTTCTAGAAAGTTGAGAAGATTAGAAACTTCCGTTTTCATATCTAAGACTAAGTCCTCATATCTAATCCTATGGATGGTCAACTGATACCGTTTCTCACTCAGCTCTAAAACAGACATCGCAGCTGCGTAAAAGTCCACAATTCTGCTTAGCTCAACCATATTAGCCATTGCGTCATTAGCTTGAAAAGGCTGCATCCAACAACTCAAAATACTGTCTAACGGATGCCTAAGGGCCAAAATAAACTTTGCAGTAGGAAACAGCTTATGAATCATTGGCACATCAACGATGTTGAGGGGAAACTTGTCAATTACGCAACCACTACGGTTAGTTGAGTCGTGCCTTGATAGTTCCTCAAAATAAACCTCTCTAGCATGTAAGAGCTCTTGACTGGTTAAGTTCTCAATATCAAAGGTACTTAGATTGTTGCCCAAGTATTTTTTTGCCTTTGAGAGCATGTTTTTTTCTTCAACGACACTAATTTTAGAATGGGTTCGCAAGATAGTATCAAGAAGAGTGGTTCCAGATCTTGGAAAGCCAATTAAAAATATGGGTACATCTGCAGAGGACTCCTCCTTCAGATTCTGGTAATAAGGAGCTTCTAAAGCATTGTTTAAGTCTTTAACTCGCACTAAAAGCTCATCAAAATAACTCTGAGCCTGCTTTGCATCATAAACTGGCGAGTTAATATAGGTGTTGTTCATTTCAGTAAAAGAAATAAATGCTGCGTTGTAGTTTTTTTGATGCTGCTCTAATTTGGCCCTTAATTGCCAAAATAAGGACGTTCTTGTTGCCGCAAGCTGGTCAATATTGATCAAGCCAATTAAAGTCTCACAATGATCGTAATTTTGTGACCTGTAATGATAAAGGGCCTCATAATACAGCAGATCACTTGGTAGTTTTTTTAGCGCAGCTTTAGCTATAGAAATGACCTCACTGAGTTCAGCCAACTTATTGGACCTTTCATACAATTCGCATGTATTACTATAGGCATCAGCGTAATCTGGCTTAATTTTTATAGCCCGTTTATAACTATCTATAGCCGCTTTTTGTTCACCTTTATCCTTTAGTGCAATGCCTTTGTTGTAAAAGGCTTCAGCATAATCAGGTTTAATTTTTAGAGCCTTTTTATAGCTGACTATAGCCGCATCAGTCTCACCTTTAGCATTTAAAGCGTTACCAATATTATTATAGACATCAGCAAATTTAGGCTTAATTTTTAAAGCCTTTTTGAAATAGTCCAAAGCTGCATCAGGATCACCCTTAGCATTTAAAACGTTACCAATATTATTGTAGGCCTCAGCATTCCCAGGATTCACCTTTAAAGACCGTTTAAAGCAGACTATGGCCGCATCAAATTGCATTAATCCTGCATTAGAAGCCCCGGCAATATTGCATAGAATAAATGAATTGGGGAACCTCTCCAGCTTCTGATTGGCTTCAACCAAAGCTTGTTGCAATCGCCCTTGATTATAAAGGTTCATGATAGCCTGAAGCTCATCTGCAGGAGGGTGTTGTGGGTTTTTACTTGTTTTAGAAAGCCGTTTTTTTATTTGAGCAAAAGCGTCGCTTTTAAAGCCCTTTTTCGTTGCTTGATGAAATACAGTTTTTGCATCAGCAAGTCGGCCTAACTTAATCAAAGCTTCGATATAGCTTAACCAAAACTGGGCAACATCTGGTTTGGTTTCTAAAGCGGTTTGAAAGAAGGGCAAAGCTTCTAGGGTCTTGCCAATACCGACAGCCAGCACGCCCATATTATGGTTAGCATCTGGGTGTTTGGGCTGTGCCTTGAGGATAGAAGTATAGTACCTATCAGCTTCTTGAACCTGGCCAGCTTTGTGCGCTTCAACGCCCTTCTTTAAGGCTCCGTTTATTGTCAATTCCACAAATCAGTCCGTGATAAATTCGGTAATGCGAGACTATCATATAAAGCACATTTATTTAAATATCTTTGGTATATTAGCTTCCGCATAGGGCCTGTTTAAAAAAAGTTGGGTTTAAGTCATTAGGTGTGTTTTTAATTCCACTTAAAAGACTAGGTTATGAAAACAGTAATACCTGTAAACGAATGTGAGAATCCCTTTATAACGTAAAGAAACTTATCGATAACGTGTGCCAGAGTGTATTTTTGTGAGAATGAGAACTAAAAAATGTGAGGTTTGTAAAAACGCAAATGAAGTCCTTTATAGGTGTAGATATCAAGACTCGGATAATTGGGTATTTCTCTGTGGAAAGTGCCTCAAAGAGGTTAAGACAAGTTTTGTGGATACTTACCAGTACGGTGGCACTTGGAAAAGTAAGAAAAAATAAAGCTCCGCTCATAAGCTTACATAAATACACAGCTATACGTATGAGCAGCTGTGAAAGCTAAAACTGTGAACTGCACAGATCAATTTTACAGACGTGTTAGATTACTACGTCATGCTAATAAACATTATTGATCCCTGCCCATATACCGTAAAGCTATGTAAGCAACATTGTGAGCTAACCAAGGAGCTGATATTTTATTGTCACATTTCAAATCTATACTCACTGCTGTGTTTTAGCTACGAGGTTATTCATAAATTCTGTCGCCGATCTAACTTAAATCCCTTTGCCGACATTGGACTTCGCATGATTACCCTCATAGCCTATTTCGCTGGATTCTTTAATGCGATTATGTACCTTGTATTCACTCTTTCGGCCAAAGGTAGGCATCCAAAACTGATGCCTACCAGCCCTAAATTGAAGGTTTAACATGACCTGATAGGCCTTCAAAATTATAAAATAGAGCACTAAAATAAAGCACGAAAATAAAGACAATAAAATGAAGACAATAAAATGAAGAAAATGGATGAGCCAATCAACGTATTCGGTGAAAAATTAGAAATTTGTGGAGTGGATCCAATTACGGGGTTCTATCGAGATGGCGCATGTAATACCTGCAAAGATGACTTTGGTTCCCACACAGTTTGTATTGAAACGTCGCAGGAGTTTCTAGAATATTCAAAATCTAAGGGCAATGATTTATCGACCCCAATGCCTGCATTTAATTTTAAAGGCTTAGCACCGGGAGAAAGCTGGTGTGTCTGCGCTGGGCGCTGGTTAGAGGCTGAGAAAAACGGCATGGCCCCCAGACTTCATCTTCAAAGTACCCATATCAGGGCTTTGGAAATCGTGCCCATGAGCCTGCTCAAAAAATACGCGATAGATTTAAACTAGCTACAGAAGGCTTAAAAACAAAAAGTCTGCTCATGGGTCTGAAGAGGTCCATGGGTCCGGACTTAATAGGGAACTTGCTGTGATTCGATGCACCAGCCTGAACATTGGTGCACGAGTTGCCGTGTTTCAAAGCCGACAGAGTTGATCAGGTTAAGCGTCTAACGTTCCCATTTAGAAGTGATGCGGGTCAACGAATGTTTTCTTCGCATTTTTGCTAAAATCAGAATTAGGTAGGTAACAATAAAAAATCCAGCGACCCAAGTTAATGTCATAGCCATAACAGTTTCTTCGTTTTCAAAGACTTAACGCAAGCGAATATATCAGCAGATTATGATATTGTCAACAATTTAGCCTAGCGCCCGAAGACCCTGTGGAAGTCTGACGCTTGTGAACCTAAATTTCCCATTTAGGATTGATGCGAGTCAATGACGTTTTTCTTCGCTTCGCTCTCAAAACAAGCACTATATAAGTAGATACTAGAGTAAATACAGCGAGACAAATTATAGTAGTAACCATTGAAACTCCATTGTCGATGCAGAGGTTAATGTTAATAATTTATCAGCAATAGTGTTGCCTAAGAGTATTACTTATGTAGCATTAATGTATCTTAATAATACTTACAATAGGCTTAAGGTTATTATTAGGTAATGCAAACTGTTGCTCATAAAGCACAAGCTAAAGATGTCTACAAGCTAGATATGAGCCTTATACTGCCCTATGAACCTAACCAACTGCTTTGCACACTGGTATGCTATAAAACTTGTGTAAAACCACTTTATTGTGTGTGTGAAAGCGGCCAAAGTGAGCACGAGAACCAATTTCGCCCTTGTCCCCTATGTTTAACTTAGGATGGCTAGAGTTTCGCAGTAATGTCACAGTATTAACTCATACTTTGGTCATTATTTTAGTCGTTATTTTAGTCAATTTACGCCCTTTGACTGTGAATTAGACATCCTTTAGAGTCACTGTTTTATTATGAATTGAGTTGCTTGATGTTCTCTTGAGGTGCCAAAAAATTGGCTTAAGAGCGAGTCTGTTCTATTTGAAAAGCGACAAGTAATATGAAAGAAAGAGTAAATATTGTCTGGTTTAAACGGGATCTCCGTATCAATGATCACAAGCCGTTACTAGAGGCCTCTAATTTAGGACTACCCATACTACCTTTATATGTGGTGGAACCTGATTATTGGCAGCAAAACTTTAGTTCTAGTCGTCATTGGCACTTCATTTATGACTGTTTATTAGACCTCAATATGGCTTTAACACAGCTGGGGCAACCACTTATCATTCAAGTCGGTGAAGTCTTTGATGTCATCACTCGCCTGCATTCAGAATATAATATTCAAGCGATATACGCTCACGAAGAAACAGGCAACCTCTGGACCTACCAGAGGGATATCAGCGTTAATAAACTATGCAGTACGTTGGGTATTCCACTGCATGAATACCCGCTTAATGGCGTCGTAAGGAAGTTACGCTCTCGTGATGATTGGTCAACTATTAGAAATAAGCGTATGGCGCAAAGAATTGCACCAAAACCCTCTAGTGTGCCCCCTTTAGCAAAATACTCATCAGTACCTTTGCCAGATAAAGACCACCCTATGTTTGGCAAAAAATTCATCGGCACAGTGCAGCAAGGTGGTCGTGTTGCGGCAATTGATGATCTAAGAGGTTTTTTAAACCATCGGTCCTGTCAATATCTCTACCATATTTCTGCGCCAGGCTTGTCGTCTACTTATTGTTCTAGACTATCGGCCCATCTTGCTTGGGGAAGTCTATCTGTCAGGGAGGTTGTTCAATCCACCAAAAAAAGAAAACAACAACTCAATGCGGAAGAAAAAAAGCAATTTGGTCGCAATTTAACTGCATTTAGCTCAAGGCTCGCATGGCGCTGTCACTTTATACAAAAGATTGAAGACCAACCCTCTATTGAAACTCACTGCATGCACCCTGCTTTTGAGGGCCTGCGTGAGAGCGAGCATGATGAACTAAAATACAAAGCATGGGCTTCAGGGCATACCGGATACCCATTTATTGACGCCTGCATGCGTAATTTAATTGCCGAAGGGTGGATTACTTTTCGAATGCGCGCAATGCTCGTGAGTTTTGCTAGCTACCAGCTTTGGTTAGATTGGCGCCTTGTTGGCCATCATCTAGCTGGCCTATTCACTGATTACGACCCCGGTATTCACTACAGTCAACTGCAGATGCAATCGGGTGTTACTGGCATAAATTCAATGCGGGTCTACAATCCAATTAAGCAGTCTATGGAACATGACCCCCACGGTGATTATATAAGACACTGGGTCCCAGAGTTAAAAAACCTTCCTAATGCTTTTATTCACGAGCCTTGGAAGTGGGGAAAAAACTTAGTGGATGATGCCTCACTTTTATTAGGCACTATCTACTCAAACCCTATTGTTGACCATGAATTAACAGCAAAAGAAGCAAAAGAAAAGCTAACCAACGTGCGAAAAAGTGACCATTTTAAAGCCATCTCAAATGCGGTTTATAATAAATTAGGAAGTAGAAAAAAAAAGGTGAAAAAATCGACCAAAGTGATCTGTGAAAACCAATTAACGCTGTTTTAACCGATATATTGTTTATGTAGCTTAAAGTATCTAATAGCTGATAGGTCTAAAACTGGAAGCTAATTAAAATTGACCCATGCAAAACAACACATTTGGATCGTGTTTTGAGGCTTTTGACATTTCGTTTAGAACCACACACGGTTCTCATATTCAAAGGGATGCGACGACAGAAGTAATAAGTATTACACGAAGGAAAGATAACTAGATTGGTTTATAACCATGGAGCACACCCCACAAGAAAAAATGATAGAAGTGCATGTATCAAGGGGGGCAGACGATTTCCTGAGAAATCAAGGAGCAACTCTGCAGTTGCAGCAATCAATAAGTGGTTGAAATCGGTAGTAGGTTCGGACCCAGTGGAACATAGACTTCGGCATAATTTTAAAGATCTGTTACGGAAGTCAGTGGCTCCGAGTTAGAGACTCCATTTGACATAAAAGATCAGATTGGCGGATGTAGTCTGAAGACTGTTGTACCAAATTATGGCGATGTTTAGAGGTTAAAGCACCTGGGAGAGTGGATGGAAAAATTAGCTTACAGGATAACAGTTGGGATATCCCATAACAGGTAGATTTAGTTAAATTAAATAGATATTTCAACAACTTCAGTTTCACTTTTAAAGCTGATAAGGTTGTCCAATGAAATATAGCGAGCAAGACATAAATAGAATTTGAAAGAGAAAACATGCACCTGTGTCACTTGATATTTTGGGTGTACGTTCATTTTTGGATAATTTAAAACAACATCAAACATTCATCTGTTGACTCAATGAATGCTTTTTCTAGACCACTTGGAGCCATTTTTGGATTGTAAGATGTTCTGGTTTGCGAATAAAACTGAAACGGGGCTTTTTTAATAGAAATTTAGATCAGTTGCAATAGGGATCTGTCATGAGTGAAGCGAAACTACCAAAACGGGCGCGGTGTGTCATTGTTGGGGGTGGAATTGTGGGCTGTAGTGTGGCCTACCATCTAACAAAATTGGGTTGGACTGATGTTGTTGTGCTTGAGCAAGGACGCTTGAGTAGCGGCACCACTTGGCATGCTGCAGGCCTAGTTGGGCAGCTTCGTGCTCACGAAGGCATGACTCAGCTGATTCGTTACAGTACCCAGTTGTATGCCAGTTTAGAAGCTGAAACTGGACTTGGGACGGGCTGGAAGCAATGTGGATCTATAACCGTGGCTAGAACTGAAGAGCGAATGATCCAGCTGCGCCGCACGGTCTCAATGGCCCGGGCTTATGGTGTTGAGGCCGAGGTTATTACAGCGCAGCGAGCACAAGAATTATGGCCAGTAATGCAGGTGAACGATGTTCTAGGTGCAGTGTGGTTGCCAGGTGATGGAAAGGCGAATCCGACCGATCTTACCCAGGCGCTGGCCAAAGGAGCGCGTACCAGAGGCGCCAAGATTTTTGAAAAGGTTCAAGTTACCGGGATCACGGTTAAGGGTGATGCGGCCGTCGGTGTTGAATCGGCGCAAGGTAACATTGCCTGTGATGTGGTGGTTAACTGTGCCGGTCAGTGGGCCAAAGCATTGGGCCGCTTGTGCGGGGTGACGGTGCCGCTGCATTCAGCTGAGCATATGTACATTGTCACCAAAGAGATTGAAGGCGTGCATCCTGACCTACCGGTGATGCGAGACCCAGATGGCTTTATCTATTTCAAAGAAGAAGTAGGAGGCCTTGTGATGGGTGGTTTTGAGCCCGACGCTAAGCCCTGGGCAATGGACGGTATACCAAATGACTTTGAGTTTTCTTTGCTACCAGACGACTGGGATCAGTTTGAGGTTCTAATGAATAATGCCTTGACGCGGGTGCCAGCATTGGAAACTGCCGAGGTACGTCAGTTCGTTAACGGACCTGAAAGCTTTACTCCTGATAACAACTTCTTGCTAGGCGAGTCGCCTGAGTTGAAAAACTTCTTCGTGGGCGCAGGCTTTAACTCAATGGGCATTGCTAGCGCCGGTGGTGCGGGCAAGGCGTTGGCCGAGTGGATTATTGATGGAGCGCCATCCTTAGACCTGTGGCCCGTTGATATTAGACGTTTCTCTGGGTTTAATGGCAATGATAAGTGGCTGCATGACCGGGTTAAAGAGACGCTGGGGTTGCACTATGCTATGCCGTGGCCGAACCGGGAGTTGGATACGGCGCGACCATTTCGACGTTCGCCACTGTTCGATCGCCTGAAAGATAAAGGGGCGTGTTTCGGTAATAAAATGGGCTGGGAACGGGCCAACTGGTTTGCACCTGAGGGGATGGCACCAGAGACAGAATATTCATTTGGCCGACAGAACTGGTTCGACATCGTGCGCGCCGAATGTGATACCGTCCGCAACCAGGTAGGCATTTTCGACCAAACGTCCTTCTCAAAGTATCAGATGCAAGGTCGCGATGCTATGGCAGTGCTGAATAAGGTTTGTGCTGCCCAGATGGATGTGGCCATTGGAAGTTCTGTCTACACTGGCCTGTTGAATGAACTGGGAGGTTACGAGAGTGACCTGACTGTGATGCGCTTGGCTACGGATAAGTTTTTACTATTGAGTGGCTCAGCACAAACGGTCAGGGACATGGACTGGATTACTTCTCACATCCCCTATGATGCTTGTGCGGTGCTTACTGATGTGACCAGTGCCTATTCGGTAATGGGTGTCATGGGGCCGAATGCTCGTGAGCTATTGTCACGTGTGTGCAAATCAGACCTAAGTAATGAGGCGTTTCCTTTCTCGACTATTCAAGAAATTGATATAGGGTATGCGACTTGCTTTGCTAATCGGATGACTTATGTCGGTGAGTTGGGTTGGGAGCTGTATATACCCACCGAATTTACCGTAGGCGTCTACGAAGATTTAATGAGTGCCGGAGAAAATTTGGGTCTCAAAGATGTTGGTTATTACGCCTTGGAAGCTTTGCGTATTGAAAAAGGTTATAGAGCGTGGAGTCGTGAGTTGACGCCGCAAGTAAACCCTTATGAAGCAGGGTTAGGCTTTGCGGTAGCATTAGACAAAAAGACACCGTTTATCGGTCAGCAAGCGTTACGCGAATTTAAAGCTGCAGGTGGTGAGTTGAAGCGCAGAGTTGTTCTTTTCATCCTCGATGATGCTGAGCCTGTTTTGTGGGGTGGCGAGCTGGTGTTACGTGATGGTAAGGCCGTGGGGGATCTGCGCTCAGCAGCTTATGGATATACGTTTAATTCAGCCATCGGTTTGGCCTGGTTACAAACTGACCAGGTGATCAACAAGGATTATCTGTCATCAGGAACTTGGGAAATAGATATTGCCGGCACTCGCTATCCTGCTACAGCTCACTTGAGAACGCCGTATGACCCCATGAGTGAGCGAGTTAAGGTTTAAGTTCAAAGCCTGTATTAATCCATTCTGTGATGATACCCATCGCTAAAGTTACGATCTCAGCGCAAAAAATACTGGAGGTGAAAGAGGAAATCAAGTAAAACGGTAGCTAGACGAGCAGAAGGTCAGCATGTCTGGATGACGCCAGTGTCATAGTTAGTGTTACACAAAGACCCTCCTTAGAGGGTTTGCTTCCGACTCTTTGATCTTCAATAGGATCCCAAGTAGTATCATCATCTGATTGACGACCCAATCTCTTGATGGATCGTGATCGAGTGTTGAGGGAAATATTGAGTTGGCTTATGGGAAATGATGGATACTTGGAACATGTTTGACGACTTATCACCTGAGCAGCAGTTACGGTTTGATTTAGCTCTAATTCACCGCTATATGGCAGACCATCATTGGCATGAAGGTGTTGTAAACCATTTAACAGCCATGTTACCAGGGAGTGTGGAACATTTTCTGGCACTTCCATACGGTCTTCATTGGTCAGAAGTTAAAAGTTCAGATTTTTTAGTAGCAGGCTTTGATGGGCATGTGGTTTCAGGGGTGGGCGAAGTTGAACCCAGCAATTTGAATATTCATGGGGCAATTCATCAACACGTCCCTCGTGCTCGAGCTATTTTACATTCACATCAACCAAATATAACCGCACTGACGTTGCTAAAAGATCAGACTATAACGATGTCCAGCCAACATGCACTGCGCTTTGCAGAGCGTATTGCCTATCTTGGAATGTATGGTGATCCCAGTGATACAGCGATTGGTGGCACGATCGTTGATAGTTTGAAAACCAAGGATGTGTTGATGTGCGCCAACCATGGTGTAATCATTTCTAGGCCCTATTTATGGGATGCTTTTGACGATCTCTATTTCTTGGATCGCGCTTGTGAAATTCAATTGAAGGCTATGCATACGGGGCGGGAACTCAATATTATTCCAGCGTCTACGGCTAACGATTACGGTCAAAATATTATTAAATGGAGCAAAAAAGAAGGCCAAAAGCATTTTATAGCTCTTCGCCGCATGTACCATAAAAAATACCCTGATTTAGTCCAATAACCTGATTTTAAACTGCGTTCAAACCAAGACCTTGTTAAAGGATTAATCGAAGGCTGATACCCAAGGCCCTTTGTCAGGAGTCCCTTGGGAATACAAACATAGAAGACAGTTCCTATAGCTAACATACCATCAATATTCCCAGAGATACGTAAGGTAATTTACTACTTTCTAGCTTACATAAGCCATGCCTGACATTACCCACAAGAGCACCCCTGTAAGCACCAGAAAGACTTTGTAAGCAACGCTAATTTACCAATATAAGCATTGGCATTAAGGACTTAGATTGCGCTAAAAGCATCGCTATATGGCCTTTATTTACTTTTGAATTTCACTTTGTTAAAAGTGCTGGTGACTACCTACAGCTTCTTGGAGAACTTGAGACAAGCATCATAGAATCGATAACTGATATCTAATTAAACAATTGGACAAAAGAGCTTTCTGTCAAGGTCACTATTTATCATAATCATCTCAGCCGCTTGTGATTCTTTTAAAACCGTAAAGATTTTTCATATCCAATGGGACATGGCGAGAATAGTAATAAGTGTTATTACAAAGAAAAGATAACTAGATTGGTTTACAACCATGGTACACACCCCACAAGAATAATTGAGGAAAATGCGTGTATCACGGGCTTTCAGGAGGTTTCCTGAGGAATAATGGTGCGGACGGAGAGACTCGAACTCTCACACCTTGCGGCACTGGAACCTAAATCCAGCGTGTCTACCAATTTCACCACGTCCGCTTAATCAACTCAGGCTGGGCCTGTGTTCATTGTACTTCTTTGTTGTAATGTAATGGGGTGGACGATGGGGTTCGAACCCACGACCACCGGAATCACAATCCGGGGCTCTACCAACTGAGCTACGCCCACCACTACAACACTACATATACGCTTTACTCACTTTACCCTGATGACGTTGGCACGCCCTGCAGGATTCGAACCCGCGACCTACGGCTTAGAAGGCCGTTGCTCTATCCAACTGAGCTAAGGGCGCATGTCACTGCGGTAAATAATGGTCGGGGTAGAGAGATTCGAACTCCCGACATCCTGCTCCCAAAGCAGGCGCGCTACCAGGCTGCGCTATACCCCGACAATCTCTACAAGACCAGTACCCATGGGCTCAAGCCATTGAAGAGGTGCGTATATTAAAGCTGCTACCCCGTTTCGTCAAGCATATTGTTTGGTTTTTTTCCAATAAAACCAAACCGTTAAAATAAACTTCAATTTTAGACTTCACGTTTCCAGACGGTGCCTTCTTTGCTATCTTCTAATACGATACCCGCCACTTTTAATTGATCACGAATTTGATCTGAGAGAGCAAAGTTTCGATCTAATTTGGCCTGTTGGCGCTGCACGACCAAGGCTTCAACATTAGCATCTGCTAGATCACCCTCTCCTGCTTCACCCTTTAAATAGGCTTGAGGATCTAGTTCTAATAGACCTAAGATATTACCTAAACCGCGCATCTGACTGGCTAACACGGCCGCTTGGGGATCAGTATCACGTTTAAGACGGTTTACTTCTCGTGCCATTTCAAATAATACTGAAATGGCCTCACGGGTATTAAAATCATCATCCATAGCACTGTTAAAGCGGTCTAAGTATGGCCCTTCTAGTGACACATCCTGCAACTCAAGTTGATCCATGGCAGTGTATAAACGATCCAAAGCTCTTTGCGCTTCAACTAAGGCATCCTCTGCATAATCAATTTGGCTGCGGTAATGGCTGGCTGTGAGCAAATAACGCACAATTTCTGCAGGGAATTTTGCCAATACCTCTCGGATAGTGAAAAAATTTCCCAAAGACTTTGACATCTTTTCTTTGTTAACGCGAACAGCGCCAGCATGCAGCCAATAGTTAACAAAGGTTTCGCCATTAGCGGCTTCAGATTGGGCAATTTCGTTCTCATGGTGAGGAAAAGGCAAATCTGGGCCTCCACCATGAATATCAAAATGGTTGCCTAAACAACACTTGGTCATGGCAGAACATTCTATATGCCATCCAGGGCGACCTTCTCCCCATGGCGATGGCCAAGACACTTCATCCTTCTTTGCCGCTTTCCACAGTACAAAATCAAATGGATTCTCTTTCACATCGTTGATGTCAACTCGCGCCCCAGCTCTCATATCCTCAAGTTTGCGGTTGGTTAGCTTACCGTAGCCATCAAACTTCTCTACCCGATAATACACATCACCATTGCTAGCAGCATAGGCATACTGCTTTTCAATGAGTGTTTGTACCATATCGCGAATGGCTTGAATATGACCCGTGGCACGAGGTTCTTGATCAGGTGGTAGCACATTTAAAGCTAACTCATCCTCATGCATAGCATCAATGAAACGTTGAGTGAGCTGTTCGCAAGACTCACCATTTTCTGCCGCGCGCTTAATAATTTTATCATCAACGTCAGTAATGTTGCGCACGTACTCAACTTGGTAGCCAGCATGCCGAAGGTAACGCGTAATCACATCAAACGAGACCATGACTCGGGCATGACCAATATGGCAATAGTCATAGACGGTCATACCACACACATAAAGACGAATTTTACCTTCGTCAATAGGGGTGAACGGGACCTTGCTATTACTTAAGGTATTGTGAAGCTGCAACATAATTAACTTTTCCGTTAGGCCTTTTTAGCCCAAGAGTCACGCAAAGTGACGGTGCGGTTGAATACTAAACGCTCGGCTGTCGAGTCTTTATCAACACAGAAATAGCCTTCACGCTCAAACTGAAACCGTTCACCATCAACAGCCGATGTTAAAGAAGGTTCTGCCATTGCGCCTTTGATTAAACGTAAATTTTCTGGGTTCACATAAGCCATAAAGTCCACGTCTTTATCACCGTCTGGGTTGGCATGATTAAATAGGCGATCATATAAGCGCACATCAATTAATTGATGATGACTAGCACTGACCCAGTGGACTACTCCGTTAACCTTATACCCCTCTGGTTTTTTGCCTAAGGTATTTACATCATAACGGCACACTAGCTCAATTATGGCACCACTGGCATCCTTAACCACTTGCTCACAAGTAATAATATAACCACCACGCAGACGCACAGATTGCTCTGGTGCTAGGCGCTTCCATTTTCCTTCTGGCTGCTCAGCAAAATCAGCTTGGTCAATAAACACCTGCTTAGACATTACTAACTGGCGCTCACCCATGGTTTCGTCTTTAGGATGTTTTGGCACAGTCAAGCTTTCAGTATGGCCTTCAGCCCAGTTAGAAATAGTCACTTTCAATGGTTCTAGCACACACATGGCTCTAGATGCCGTTGAATCTAAATCATCTCGTACACTGGATTCTAAACGACTAAAATCAGTAATACCCTTGCTGCGCGCTACAGGTGTGGCGGCACAAAAATTACGCAAGGATTCTGGTGTATACCCACGCCGACGCATGCCAGAAATCGTTGGCATACGCGGGTCATCCCAAGCGGTGACAGTTTGACTATCGACCAATTGTTTAAGCTTACGCTTACTGGTGATGGTGTAGTTTAGCTCCAAACGTGCAAATTCATATTGCCGTGGTCGACGTTTGCCACTTGGCAAGGTCACATGATCAATAAACCAATCGTAGAGGGGCCTATGATCTTCAAATTCTAAGGTGCAAATAGAATGGGTGACTTGTTCCAGTGCGTCAGACAACCCATGAGTAAAGTCATACATTGGATAAATACACCAATCATTGCCTGTCTGGTGGTGTTCGATATGCCGAATGCGGTAGATAATTGGATCGCGCATATTCATGTTAGGCGAAGCATTATCAATTTTAGCGCGCAGCACCCGTTCACCATCGGCAAACTCCCCTGCTTTCATACGCGCAAACAAGTCTAGGTTTTCTTCAATGCTGCGCTCGCGGTGAGGGCTATTCTTACCTACCTGAGTAAGATTGCCTCGGTATTCCCGCGCCTGCTCTGGGCTTAAGTCACACACGTAAGCCAAACCCTTATTGATCAGCTCAATGGCGAAACTATGAAGTTGATCAAAGTAGTTGGATGCATAGCATTCTTCTGTGCCCCACTCAAAGCCCAACCACTCAACATCACGTTTAATCGACTGAATAAATTCGTCACTTTCTTTTTCAGGATTTGTGTCGTCAAAACGTAAATTACATTGCCCTTTAAACTCTTGCGCCATGCCAAAATTCAGACAAATTGAAGTTGCGTGACCCACGTGTAAATAACCATTGGGTTCTGGTGGAAAACGAGTCACAACTTGGCCATCATTGTTGCCCTTTCTAACATCTTTAGCGATGATATTTCGAACAAAATTTGATGCCTGCACGACAGTTTTTTCAGCCACGAATGGGTCTCCTTGAGGGTTGCCCTTAAAAACCGATAATTATATGTCTTTTGGCGCCCGCCTTGCTAGCTAATTTCGTTAGAATTTGAGCGCCAAACCCATGCCAATGATTGCATCTATGAACTGCCGGCTTCATAATAAGGTTTATTTTATTAACAATTACTTGCTAGGGCCGATGTATGTCGAATGTATTAATGCAAACCAATTTTGGTGATATCACCATTGAACTAAACCATGAAAAAGCACCTATTACAGCTGCGAACTTTGAACAATATGTTCGGGATGGTTTTTATGATGGCGTTATTTTTCACCGTGTTATCGATGGCTTTATGGTACAAGGTGGCGGTTTTGACGTCAGCATGGATCAAAAAGAGACCCGTGCAAACATCGAAAACGAGGCTGACAATGGCCTCAAGAACGATGAAGGTACGTTAGCTATGGCACGCACAATGGATCCACACTCGGCTTCTGCTCAGTTTTTTATCAACGTGGGCGACAATGCCTTTCTTAACCACACGGGTAAAGACTCACAAGGTTGGGGCTACGCAGTATTTGGTAAAGTCGTTGACGGCATGGACGTCGTTGACACTATTAAGAAAGTGGCCACCACTTCTAAATCTGGTCACCAAGATGTGCCTGCAGACCCTGTGGTCATTGACTCTGCAACTATGATTGAAGACTAGCAAAAGTGCGTCGCCTATTCATTGCCGATTTGCATCTGCATCCGGCTCGGCCAGAACATAGCCAAGCCCTGATCGATTTTTGTCAGCAACGAGTGAATACTAATGATGAACTGTATATATTAGGCGACCTGTTTGAAACTTGGATTGGCGATGATGTGGGTATAATTACCTATGCGGATGTGATCGCTTGTCTGAAGCAGCTGACAGAGAGTGGTACTAAAGTTTACTTTATGGCGGGTAATCGGGACTTCTTAATCGGCCGAGACTTCAGTCTAGCCAGCGGTATCACCATATTACCAGACCCCAGTATAGTGACCTTTGATGGTCAACCTGTTTTACTCATGCATGGTGATACTCTGTGCACCGATGACAAAGACTACCAACAATTTCGCGGCCTAGTGCGCAGTTCTAGTTGGCAAACTGGGTTCCTCGCTCAGGCCCCTGCTGCGCGCATGCAGCAAGCTGCAGAATACCGCCAACAAAGCCAAGCCATGACAGCCATCAAATCAAACGACATCATGGATGTTAACTCTGGGACTGTTGAACAAGTCATGCATCAACACCAAGTAAACTTGCTCATTCATGGCCATACACATAGACCAAAAGTTCACCACTTAAACCAAGGCGACCGCATTGTGTTAGGAGATTGGGATGGGCACTTTGATTATTTAAGTTGGCCAAAGAATGAAAATTGGCACTTAATAAGAGAATCTATTTAATTTGCATGACTAATTTAAATTTTGACGACGCTTGACGCCAAATAAACAATACCCTGTATCTATTACTAACCTGTACAATTTCTTTATTATCCATGCCAGTGGCGAAAGACTAGGCATTCTTGTCTTCGCAACTTCCCGCAACTTGGTGCTGGAGCTATATATAGACCTGTATCTAGGCTAAAGTGCTAAACAAGGCGCTAAATAAGGCGATGGTGGCAAGTAACGATAGCAACCCTAGGGTTAACTTGCGACTTAACATGAGGTCCATGTGGTTAAATAAAGTGGCTCCCATTTGATTACCCACCAACATCGCAGGCACCATGATTATTAGCAGGCTAGGTAAACTTGATGAGACCAGGCCCTGCCCTTGCAACCAAGACAAACCGTAGGCATCAGTGAAAAAGAAGAACAAAATTAGACCAGCACGCATGGCGGTCATAGACATATTTGCAGACATCATATACACGGCTACAGCTAAGCCACCGATACTTGCGAGGCCATTCAAAAAACCAGCAATAAAGCCAACAAACACGAGCCAAACTAGAGATTGGGTCCCTTTGAACTGCCAATCGCGCCATAAAGCCAAACAAGCGATTAAAACACCACCACCCGCCAAACCACGCACCATTTCTGGTTGCCAGTATTGCAAGGCAAACACGCCCAAAGGCGTCCCTATAATAACCCCCATAAATAGTATGGTGACCCACATCCAAGGGATGTTGCGCCACACCTTTGGCAATAGATGCAAGCTAGCTAACATCTCCAATACAAACATAAGAGGCACAATAGTCTGCGCACTCAATACAGGCGCTAAGGCAAAAAAACATAAGGCAGAAAAACCAAAACCCGCTAAGCCTCTGACAACGCCTGCAAGTAAGACGATGCCAAAAACATATGCGAGTTCGAAGTAAGTCAGTGTTAAGTCAAACCAGTCAAGGTTCATACTAGCCATTTAAGTACGCTGTTCGCCCTGATAGAGGCGCACAACATGCCGTGCTTCAGCAAAAAACAACCAACGCTCTAATAACAAGCCCGCCATCATAATTAACCAAGCTAAACCAAGTAGTTCTGCCCCAACCAAGCCACCAAATACGCAATAAACAAGCGCTAATGGCACAATAAAGGTGACTAAGGTCATGATGACTCGCAATCGAAGCAGTTGGTCAGCAGCGACTTGGTAACCAAATTCACGGTTTAAAAAAGTGGGCGCGCTATGGCCGGCATCCAATAACCGAACGCTGGCTTGAGAAAACCCAGTGGCCGTTTGAATAGTGGCTCCTTGTGGTTTACCCTGCCAGAAAAAATACACCAATTTAAGGGCCAAGGTAATAACAACTAAACCCATCACAACAGCTTGCAGTTGAGGTTTCAAGGTACCAAAAAAGGCGTCTACAGCCAAAAATAACACACCACCACTAATTAGGGCGTAAGCCATAAATAACGCAGGAACCATGGGCGTGTTCCACTGACGGATGGTCTTTAAACTGGCGTAAATCATGCTCGTTGTAAACAATGTGACTAGCGCCAAAATCATACTCAATCCAGCTAGAATATTAATGCCCGACCATTGCCAAAATATAGCCGCGGCATAAAGACCCGCGACTGGATAAAGCAAAATGGCAAATACTGCTTCACGGGATAACCATGAAGTGCGAAAGCGGCTAAACGATCGCCACGCATTCTTAGGATTAGCCAAGTGCATGGTTGAAGACGCCAAACCAATACTAACAAGCACCATCGCCATGAGACCAATAACAATTTGTTGGTTGACGGTGAGTGTTTGGGTAAAACCCAACAACTGCCCCGCTCCAAGCCATGCTAACAACCCATAGCCAGCACCAGATGTCACGGTAAAGATAAGAACTGAAAAAGCTGGATGCATAATAAATCCCTAAAATTGAAGCAATAATTAACGGTTAATAATGCGATTGACCAATTGTCTAACACCCTGCATTGGTGACACCGACATACTATCTTGCTGCTTAGGAATTCTAGGTGGCAGATATGTATTGACTGGGTTGTAACCTAATTCTGGCATGAGTTGTTGGCCTGCTCGTTCTCTAGTCAACCTTGAAACTTCTGAATCTGGATCATCAAAATCACCAAATACACGAGACGATGTTGGGCAAGTTAATACACAGGCTGGCTGACGCTCAGCCTCAGGTAATTGTTCATCATAAATTCGATCAACACACAAAGTGCATTTTTTCATGGTGCCAGAATTAGGATCTAACTCACGAGCTCCATAAGGGCAGGCCCAAGAGCACAGATTGCAGCCCATACACTTATCTTGATCAATCAGCACGATACCGTCTTCTTCTCGTTTGTAAGACGCACCTGTTGGACATACCGTCACACAATCAGCGGTCTCACAATGCATGCAAGACATGGGGATATTCACCGTTTTACTATGGGGACTATCTCCAACCTCATAAGAGTGAATACGGTTGAGCCAACTACCACTAGGATCTTTGCCATGGGGTCGCTCATCACTCAAAGGACCAATTGTGCCCGAGGTGTTCCATTGTTTACAAGCTGTCGCACACGCATGACAGCCAACACATGTGTCTAAATCAACGACTAAACCTAGTTTCATTTGTCACCTCGGCTAAAAATGTCACGCCAACCACGGCTAATATTAATATTGGGATGGGTGCTATAGCTGCTCATCTTGCTTGCAGGAGTGAAGCTGGGTAATGGTTTAACCTTATCAAAACGTGGCCAGGTCAGATTTTGCTCGGCTAAGTCTGTCTCATCCGCTCCCACAGGGGTGATCTTGACTCTTAAATCATACCAAGCCGCCTGCCCCGTGACTGGGTCAGAGTTAGTCATTCGATGACCGCCAGCTTCAGTTTCCCCAGGTAATAGTTCATTGATCAAGTGATTCATCAAAAAGCCTTGTTGAGATTCGTTGGCGTCATCACTTAAACCCCAAGTGCCTTGTTGTTTGGCAATAGCGTTCCAAGTCCACACTGTTTCTGGATTTACCCCTTCCATGAGCTTAACTTGAGCTCGGATACGACCATTATGCGATTCTACCCAAGCCCAACCAAAGTCTTTGATACCCAGTGCTTCACCCTTACTGCGGTGCATGTAGAGGTAATTTTGAGACATGATTTGACGCAACCAAGAGTTTTGCGAGTCCCATGAGTGATACATAAACATAGGGCGCTGATTAACGGCATAAAAAGGGTATTTTTCTGCGTCTGTTCGTTGCTGCTCTAGCGGCGCATAGTAGAAAGGTAGAGGGTCAAAATAAGTCTTTAAGCGCTCTTTATGGTGCTCTTCTGTGGGTTGTGGACCATTATATAACCCTTGTCCTGCCAACCGGAACTTCTGCAGGGTTTCAGAATAAATTTCGATGACGATCTGATCCGTACTGCCAACCCAACCCGCTTCCTTAGCTAATTCCATGTAATCTTTGTTGGCGTGGCGCATGTACCTTTGATTTGGTTCCAGCTCAAACTTAAAGAAACATTGGTTATCGATGTAGGCCTTCCATTGATTAGGATTAGGTTCGCCACGTAATGATTTATCACCGTTTTTACCCCGCCATCCCGCTAAGAAACCAATGCCAGGGGCGCGCTCAAAGTTAATGATAAAATCTTCATAGTCCTTGAACTTGGGTTGACCTTCATCGTTTGTGAAGGCTGGGAATTTCAGGCGCCCAGCTAAGTCCACCATTACTTCTTGCCAACTGCGAACATCACGATCTAGCGCCAAAATTGGCTGACGGATCGAATCACAGGCGGCATCAACTTCAGAAATAGGTCGATCCAACATGGAGATCGTGTCATAGCGTTCAAGGAAAGTGGTGTCTGGCAATACTAGGTCAGAAAAATTTACAGTTTCAGAATGAAATGCATCACAGGTCACAATAAAGGGAATTTTGTATTCTCCTGTGTCATCTTTAGCCCTCAGCATGTCCATGGTCTGAGCAGTATTCATGCTTGAGTTCCACGCCATATTGGCCATAAACAACATCAAAGTATCGATGCGGTAGGGGTCCCCCGCTACGGCGTTACTGATCACCATGTGCATCAAACCATGGTTAGCAATAGGCGCATCCCAAGAATAGGCTTTATCAATACGCCTTGGTTTACCATGTTCATCAATCACCAAGTCTTCGGGTTGGTTTGGAAAACCTAATGGAGCCGATTCTAAAGGTGTATTAGGAGCGTTACCTTTGGCAGGTTTAATGGGTGGCACGATATGCTTGGGAAATGGAGGCTTAGCTAAGTGGCCACCAGGACAATCTATCGTGCCCAAAACAACCTGTAATAAGTGGATCGCTCGGCACGTTTGAAACCCATTAGAGTGCGCAGAAATACCACGCATGGCATGCATAGAAACGGGCCTGCCAATAAATTGAGTTTGTGTGCGTCCCGCCCAATCAGTCCACTCTGTGTCAATAGTAATGGTTTCTTTAAACGCCACATGGGCCATTTCTAAGGCAATACGCTCAATGGTGCCCGCATCAACGCCACAGATCTTTGCAGCTGCTTCTGGCGCATATTCAGGCGCCATGTACTTTTCCATTAAAATACTAAAAGCGGTCCGCACAGGAGTGCCACAAGACGCTTCGTACTCTCCAATTAAAGCCGGAGCAACATCAGGGCTGAGGGCCGATTGCAGAGAGTTGGTGTGTTGATCCCATATTTGTGGGTTACCTTTAGCATCCCGCAACAATAAGCCATCACCCTGTTGACCCGGATTATTGATGACAAGCTGCGGACCATTGGTATAACGAATTAAGAATTCATCATCGATCAGACCTTCTCTGAGCAACACTTGCATCATTGATAAAGCAAACATTGCATCACTGCCAGGTGTGATAGCTATCCATTCGTCAGCAATGGCTTGATAGCCTGTTCGAACTGGATTAACAGCCACAAATTTGGCACCCCGTTCTTTGATGCGCTTCAGCCCTAGTTTAATCGGATTAGATGCATGATCTTCGGCCACACCCCACATCATAAAGTATTTGGTATTTTCCCAATCAGGATCGCCAAATTCCCAGAACGAATGGCCCATGGTGTATAGACCCGCCGCAGCCATGTTAACGGAACAGAAACCCCCGTGAGCTGCCCAATTAATGGTACCAAATTGGCTAGCCCAAAGCCCAGTGAGAGCTTGCATTTGATCTCGACCAGTAAAGTAAGCCAATTTTTTTGGGTCTGTCGCACGGATGTTAGCTAAGCGGGCTGTGAGTATGTCTAGTGCAGCGTCCCATGAAATGGGTTCAAACTCTCCTGCACCCCTCTCAGTTCCGGGCTTACGCATCAGGGGTTGAGTGAGTTTAGCAGGCGACAGCTGCTTCATAATGGCTGAATTGCCTTTTGCGCAAAGCACCCCTTTATTAACAGGATGGTCTGGGTTGCCTTGCACAAAACGAATTTTTTCGTCTTCTATGGTCACCTTAATACCACATCTACAGGCGCACATATAACAGGTGGAATAACGGTGTTCTTGTTTCGAGTGATCTTCAAACTGCGGCAAGTCTTGGCTTTGTGTCATAGTAACGTATAAAGATAATTCTGGTAGCGTAAGCTTATAGGATGTAACGCTTTTTACCAACAGCCAACCTTTATTTAGCCATAGGGCCACCCTTTCAAAAACTTCTCAAGAGAACAGATTTGGGGCATTGTTAAGGGCAAAAAAAAGACTGCCAGGAGCAGTCATAATAGGCATCATTAACACCATTTTAAAGCATTAAACTAACCCGCTAGCCCCACAAAAATAGGGGTAGTCTCTGCATAGATAGGTACTTCTGGTTCACAAACCAAGCATAAACTGTTTACTTTACTAGCGTCAGTAGCTGGCTTAGTCAGATCACAGGGCGCTAAAGTTTCGGGGAAGAACTCCAAGTTTAGTGGACGATTAGGTCTAGGCATCAAAGTATCCTTTTAAGATAAAATAACTTGCTGGACCCAATAAAAATTAACTTTTGGCACCATTAATGCCACTATACCATCAGTCATGAATAAATTAACAGTATATAAAATTAATTCTTAATTACTTTTAGAAATATAAAAAGGTGATGAGACCGATAGTAATCAGAACTATCAATTGAGGAACTAAAAATAACAGCTCGCAAACAGCACACATAAGCACTAACAGACTTTATTTAACCTAAGCTAGTGACGCACTAGTTCGTTAAGCCACCAAAAGAGATTGTGACACAGGCTGTCAGGCCTCTGGCATCAGCACCAATTAGTCGGTTTGGCTACAGCTAAGGATCAGTCATCCTTGTCGGGGCGATCCCAACCAGATTCACCTTCAGTTAAGTGCCTATCGTTCCTATTAAATAACAACTCACATGAAACATAGTCTTGCTCATGACGAGTGTGCTTATCTAAAATGGAGAACTCTTTAGTGGCTTGCTCAGCAACATAATCCTCATGGTAAGGATCAGCAGTGCTTGATGGACTGTTATCAAAGTTGTTCAAAAACTTTAACAACCCCTTTTTGTCAGTCGGAACTTCCCATACTTCATATTGGCCAAGTTCTTTCTTGGCATCCGCTTGGGTGCCCGCCCATTTAGTTCGGTTTTCGTTTACATACAATTTCATTTGATTTTAGTGCTTTATTATTTTTGTGAATCTTCACTATATCACCAATTAAAGTCATTTTTATATAATTTTGAACACTATGTTTTAAACTTTTAGATATATACAAAGGTGTTAGAGTTACACAAGTTTAAAACTGGTGCTGGCTACTAATTTAACAGTGTCTAGGCCCGTGTTAGCGGCCTCGTTAGCCTTAGCCCACGCATTAATTGAGCGATTACCAGTGCGACAAAAGGCTAAGACCTTACCTGAAGAGTGTTCAAGAACAGCAGCCATCTGTGCCACAGTCTGGGGGGGAAAGTTCATACCTACAAATGGAATAAAGTAGTACTTCAGACCTAATGCCTCAGCAGCACTTTGCAGTTGTGAATGACTCGATGGATGCCCATCCTCGCCATCAGGGCGGTTATTTATAATCGTGGTAATGCCCTGCGCTTTAATAGTTGGCATATCCGTCTCTAACACTTGCGGTGCGACTGCAAAAGTAGCAGTTACTTTGGTAATATCCATGGCTTGTTATTCCCTGAAGTTGGCGACATGATTGGTTAACACTCATTACGACTGAAAGTTTCAGTTTAATGAGCTAGACATGCGCTTGAGTTTAGCAGATACACACTGATTAATGTTTATATCAATGTCTAATCACCACATTACCAATAAGCAACTGAGCTTTGAACAGGCATAAAACACCAACAATCCATGTATTCTAAACATTACATCCAATAAAAAGCCCAAGACCTCACATCTTTCGAGGGGGCTTGGGCCTTGTTTGAATTTAAACCATGGCTGGGTTTGCTAGGCAGTGGTGCGCGTTATGGCGGCATCGATCGCATCTACAATTTCATCCAAATCAGCTTGTGTAGCAATAAGTGCTGGGCTTAAGCATAAGGTATTATTATGCTTGGTAAAGCTGCGGTTAGTTCGACCAATAATGACGCCATTGGTCATGCAGTCGGCTGCAATCGCCATCGCTACGCTTTCGTGTACGGGCTCTCGAGTCGCTCGGTCTTTGACTAATTCAATGCCTTGAAATAGTCCCTTACCCCGCACATCTCCAATAATAGGGTGCTTGTCTTTGAGATCTTGCAAGCGCTGGCTCAAGTAGTGTCCCATAACCACAACGTTCTCTAAAAGATTTTCTTCTTCAATAATACGCATATTTTCAAGCGCAGCGGCAGGACCTGCAGTACAGCCACCAAACGTTGAAATGTCACGGAAGTAGTCTAATGGATCTTCAGAATTACTCTTGAACAGGTCAAACACCGCTTCTGTGGTCACAGTACAAGAAATAGCGGCATATCCACTGGCCACACCTTTAGCCATGGTTACTATGTCAGGTACGATATTAAAGTGCTGATAACCAAACCAAGTTCCTGTTCGGCCAAGTCCACAAACGACTTCGTCCATATGTAACAATATATCGTACTTGTCGCAAATACGGCGAATTTCTTGAAAATAACCTTCAGGTGGCACAATAACACCGCCACCTGCTGTAATCGGCTCTACGACTACGGCTCCCACTGTGTCCGCGCCCTCGCGCAAAATGACGTCTTCCATCGCACGTGCAGCTTGAATACCATAATCTTCATCAGCGCCATTTTCTGCGTGATAGGCTGAGCAATGAGGGAACTCAACAAAACCTGGGGTAAATGGCCCATACTGAGCTTTGCGTTCTTGCTGACCACTTGAACTTAAAGTAGTGATAGTGGTGCCATGGTAATCACGATCACGGTAAAGAATCTTGTGTTTTTTACCACCATATTTTTTAATTGCAATTTGACGGACAATTTTGTAAGCCTTTTCGTTAGCTTCTGAACCAGAGTTTGAATAATAGACTCGGTTCATACCTGGCATCTTGTCTATCAAATGTTTAGCAAACAAAGCGCCAGGTAAGGTTCCAGCACTATTGGCAAAGTAATTCAGCTTAACTAATTGATCACGAACGGCGTTAGCAATAGACTCACGTCCATAGCCTACATTGACAGTCCATACAGCACCAGAAACAGCATCAAGGTGTTCTTTGCCATTGGCATCCCATACACGCATGCCTTTGCCTTCAACAATCATTAAAGGATCTTTTTCTTCTAACACTTTATGCTGGCTTATGTGGTGCCAAAGGTGATTACGGTCATCAGCTATAGCATCCTTTGTATCGTACGTACTTATGTCGTATTTCATAGTCTAACGCTCCAACTCTAAAAAGGCCTATATATGCTAAGGCCACAGCAACTAAATCCAGGGACATCCCATTGGTAACAAAGCTTAATGGTAAAGTAAAGCAACGTCCTAGAACCAGTTAAAGCTAATGGGTGATACCAAAGAATCAATAATACAGTTTTTCACAGAAAACATTAGGCATTTTACCCTTAGACACCTTAGAATTGGCACAAATAATAGGATAAAGAATCGACCTATGAGTCACCCGTTGTTTATTTTAGATGCTGGACTAAATGCTAGCCTACAACAGCAACTGCGCCAGCAGATTGCCAAGGCTATTTTAGACCTCCATATTCCTCTAGATTCACCTTTGCCTTCGAGCCGCAAATTGGCTAAACAGCTTAATGTTGCCCGCAATACCGTAGTACTCGCCTACGAACATTTGTTAGATGACGGTTATCTTATTGCACGTGAACGCAGTGGTTATTTTGTTAACCCAAACATTCTAGATCACAGTGTTCAGCTCGAATCCACATCAGACGAGCGCCTCACCTCAGGCACTAAACCAGACTGGCAAGGTCGATTCAAACTTCACCCAACTAAACAAGAAAACATTACCAAACCTAACGATTGGCAAAATTTTCAATATCCTTTCATTTATGGTCAGTTTGACCCAGATCTATTCCCCACCAACCACTGGCGCGAGTGTTGCCGAGATAATGTGAGCGTGCCTGCCATTCGGAGTTGGGCGGCCGATCACTTTGTCGCTGACGACCCCATGTTAATCGAACAAATTCATACCCGCGTGCTTCCACGTCGAGGCGTATGGGCCAACCCTGAAGAAATACTAATTACCATAGGCTGTCAACAAGGCTTATACATGTTGGCGCAACTATTACTTGATAAAAACACCACCATGGGTCTTGAAGACCCAGGCTTTGTGGATATGCGCAATATTGCCAGTCTCAACCCCTCTAAACTCAAAGCCCTGCCCGTTGACGAAGGTGGCTTAATTGTAGACGAGGGCCTTGCCGAATGTGACTGTGTATTTGTTACGCCAAGCCATCATTATCCTACGACCGTGACCATGCCTTTAGATCGGCGGCGTAAGCTTTTAGAAATGGCCAGTCAAGAAGACTTTTTAATTATTGAAGATGACTATGAGTGTGAAGCTAATTTTCATCACGCACCATCGCCAGCTTTAAAAAGTTTAGATAAGCATGGCCGAGTCATTTATATTGGCAGCTTTTCTAAAACACTTGCTCCTGGTCTGCGTATTGGTTACTTGGTAGCCAATAAAGAGTTAATTGCTGAAGCTCGCTCATTGAGACGCTTGATGCTGCGCCATCCGCCTGCTAATAATCAACGCAGTATTGGACTCTTTATTGCCAGAGGATATTATGATTCCTTATCTGCGACATTGGTCAAGGCATACCAAGAACGCCACAAAATTATGGCTGATGCCCTACAAAAGCATATGCCAGGCCTTGCAGAGCAGCCTACTTTTGGGGGCTCATGTTATTGGGTCAAAGGTCCCAGGGGTTTGGACGCTCGTGAGCTCAGAGATAAAGCTGCAAAACATGGCATATTGATTGAATCAGGTGACATTCATTTCTTAGGTGAGGATTCTCCTAAGAATTACTTTCGCTTGGGTTACTCATCCATCAACCCAAAGTTGATTGAACCTGGTATTGAAAAACTGTCCCACATTATGCATGAGTTAGTGAGTGCTTAAATTCAATTAATTTACATGACACCTAGAATCACAGACGGCGACTAAAGCCTCTCCTTAACGTCCTATGCAGGTATGCAGGTATGCCAGAGCGATTAAGAGCCCAACAACATGAGCAATGATTGAGCCAAGCCTGCGGCAGACCTCTGTGGCGATCTTTAATTAATTGCTGGCCTTCGATGGTGTACCTGATTTCTAACACACTACTGTTTGGCTGTTAAACTGGATGCCGTCAAATTGATGCAGATGGTAGGCAGGTTTGACCGTCGTGCCTTTGGGAACATCATCTAAACGCAGATCAACAGCCACACTCGGCACGGTGCTGGCTGGAATGCCAACTAATTGGCTCTTAACGTTACGATGTGTGTGGCCACAGAAGATTTGCATTACTTGCGTATTTTCTTTTAAAACCTGAGTCAAATAGTCAATTGTTTCCCAGTTTTCAAACTGAAATGGGTAGATGGATTCAACAATTTCAAAAGGCGGGTGATGCATGAAAAGCACGGTGGGTTTATTTGGTTCTTGAGCCAGCATTTCACGCAAGGCATCAGCGCGCTGTTGGCAATAGTCACCCATATTGGTCGTCGCGGAAAGTGTATCTAAAGCGACTAGGCGCACTGGATATTGATCAATACTATACTGTAGGAATGGAGAATCTACAGCAATATTCTTACCCGTAAGGAAATTTTTAACGATTAAATGTCGATCATCGCGATTGCCTGGACAGACATGCAAGGGCACATGAATATCGCTGAGAATAGACAAAGCCAAGTCGTATTTTTCCTGAGACCCATTGTGCACAACATCTCCTGTATGTATCACCATATCAGGGGCTGGATCGAGATGATTAAGACTGTCAACGACACGCCGAAGATCTTCAAGTCGATGTTTAAGTTGCGCTGATTGGGGATCTATATGACTATCTGATATTTGCGCTATTATCATTGTGTCGAAACCATATTACGTTTGACGCTAGCCTGACACCACTGTGTTTTGGTGGTGCCAAGCATTAATTAAGCCTGAGTATCGTAAAATTTCCGTAGCACTTCGACCACCTCTGGACGACCGAATTTGGTCGAAACTTCCTCCCCATTGGATAGCATTTCACGCTGACGAGTCCCAGACACATTAACTCTGTATTTTTCGTCGTGTGGGCAAGTTTTGGCTGTTGCCATGCCATCACAGATTTCACAATAGAAGGTGATGTCTATTTTCAGAGGCTGGGTGACTAAGGCACCGTCCCAAAGCGTATCAAAAATATGGTGCGCATCAAAGGGGCCATAAAAATCACCAACACCTGCGTGGTCGCGACCAACAATTAAGTGTGAACAACCAAAATTTTGGCGGATGAGGGCATGAAACAACGCCTCTTTAGGCCCAGCATAGCGCATTTCAATGGGGTAACCTGCTTGCACTGCGGTATTGGGTTTAAAGTAATTATCAACCATGACCTTGATGGCTTCCACACGAACAGGCGCCGGAATATCGCCTGGTTTCAATTTACCTAAAACTTGATGTATAAAGACCCCATCAGTCACATCAATCGCAATTTTTACTAAATGTTCATGACTGCGATGCATTGGATTTCGGGTTTGAAATGCGGTGACTTTGGACCACCCCATTTCTTCAAACAAAGCTCTACTGTCCTCGGGTCGAATGTACAAGTCACTAAATTCATCCGGAAACCACCCTTCATCAATGACTTGAACCGAACCCCCTAGGTTGACTGCTGGTTGAGCCAAGACTTTCGCTACCCCCGGATGACTTTCATCCAAGGTGCCAAAAACCTTCTCACACTGCAACTTAAGATCTGGAATATATTTTCCTTGAACCTTAAGGATTCCCATGATTTGTTGGGTTTCATTATCAACTAACGCCACTTCTTCACCAATGGCTACTTCATCTGCTAACGCTTGATGAGCTGAAAGCGTGACAGGAATGGGCCAAAAAACGCCATCTTGAAGTTTCATCCCATCACAGACGCCTTGCCAATCCGCTTCTACCATAAAGCCATCAAGCGGTGTATACGCCCCCATTGAGAGCAATAGTAAGTCACACACCTCACAACTACTCATGGGGATTTTTGTTAGTTTTTCTGCCTTCGAAAGAGCTTGGCTTCTTAGGTCTTCTGGGATCAGCAGAGGCTTCAAAAGCCCTGCACCATGGGGTGGGACTAGTTTGGTCATTATGGATTTTCCTTTCTTAAGCGAGTGATTTCCATCAAGCATAGGCATGGTTCAAACCCAAAACCTATTCATAGGCTAATTATGGTCTTTTCGGTATCGTGTAATCGGCGACTTTGTGGAAGGGTTCCCACACCACTTCATAGCCAACATAGCCGGTCTTAGTTGGCTTTTTTTGACGGGTGGTCATAAACCTAGACTTGCCCTCTGGAACTGGGCGTTTTTCTTTCGGTTGGTCGCTCATAATTTTTCCCTCAATAATATTATTTTAGTTTTTTCTTGTTCAGGTGAACGATGCGTGATCGCAAGTTCGTAATTTTCTAATGTAATGGAATCTTCAACCCATCTGGGATATCAGGCCCCTGATCAATGGGACCTCCTGCTTCAATTTCTTCTTCAATAGCGTCACGGACTCCCAGGATCTCTAAATTAAAATTAACCATCCTGCCGCACAGGGGATTATTGCCATCCACAGTTAACGTTTCATCATCAATGCGTGTCACAATAAAACTTTGCTTGTCTCCATTTTCACTTTCAGAATGAAGGGTCGTACCAAGCTCCCTGTATTCTTTTGGCACATTTTCCAGTCGATCTGTAAATACCAATGACTCGTCTCTTGGCCCGTAAATTTTATTACAATCAATCGGAACCTCAATCACGTCTCCAGCCGCTTTTCCTTCGAGTTCTTTCGTTACAGCTGGCGCTAAAATATCATTCACACCATGCACATAACCGATTGGATATTCGATAGCAACAAGCACCTCACCTGACTTTTGATCGACTACACTGTATGTCAGCTCCACATACTTGGTGTCTTTAATTGTCTCTCTCATATTCGATTTTTCCCTTCATCAAAAAATGGAAGCGCCAAAAATTTTAATATCCTCTTCCTCATATCCTAACACCAAACGACCGAGCCACTCCCCTTCCTTTTTCGTACTCCGTTGGCGGTAAAGCACAGTAATATGGGCTCCTCGGCGGATAGTGCCAATAAACTCAATCGATTCAGACAGGTTTCTGGTCAGTTCGCTATTAGCAAATTGTTTACCCACCTCTATTTCATTCAACCCTCGAACGAGGTTTTCAGAAAAATGTTTAACAAATTCTCCGTATTGGCCAGTGTTGGAGGAATGAAGCAGGTGGCTCCACAACGGATTAGCGATGACAAGGATTTCATCATCTGTTTTTTCAGTGATATTCCGAGTATTTGTCGATACGATAATGCTCATGTTTAATTTTTAATCCCAGTTAGACGCACGTCAGCGTGAGCCCGACAAAAAGCCCCACAGTTAACCTACTAAAGCTGTTGGTAAGAACAATCAGAGGTTTAACATAAACCCCTGATTGAATCCCTGTTACTCACCATCCTTAACAAGGTGATAAACAGGTGCTTTTTCCATTGTGTACTCACCTGTGTCAGGATCACGGCGAGAAACGGTGAGCACATGCCAGTTTTCGTCATCAAGCTTTAAGGCATCACCACGATAGTAATAGCCTGGCCAGCGAGTTTCTTTACGGAACATCGTATGTTGTGTCACACACTCAGCCGTACGATGTCGGTGCATCAGTTCCCAAGCCCGCAAAAGTTCATGGAAATCAGAAGCAGCAAGTTTTTGCAGATCTTCCTCCATTACTTTCAGCTTCTTGAGTCCAATACCCAACAACTTTTCGTTGGTCATATAGCTCACACCAGCGCCACCACAATACTCATCCATTAGTTTCTGTAAACGGTCCAGTCCCTGTCGAGGGTTGATGTAATTAGGATTCACATCACCTGCAACCACTTCATTGCGATAGATTTTGTAATGTTCCATGGGCTTATAAACTTTCTCTTTAAGCTCATTAATGCGCCTATCAGAGACCACAATACCCTCACCTTTGCCATCATCAATGTAGCGACATGCTGCTTTCGCAGAGAGACGTCCTTCAGTGAATGATCCTGATGAGAATGCATGAGGTGTGCCGCCGACAGCGTCGCCAGCACCAAACAGACCTTCAATGGTCATCATGCGGTTGTAACCCCAAAAATACTCTGGTGGAGAAACATCCTCTGGTCCAGAACACCATGCACCACTGCCTGTCGCATGAGAACCCATGACATAAGGTTCAGAGGTAGTGAGTTCTGGGTTTTCATTCTTTGGGTCAACATCCGTTGCAGCCCAAAGTACCGCCTGACTGATGGTCATGCCAAGGAAGTTTTCCCAGCCTACTTCCTCAAGGTGTGGGTCTTGGAAAGCCTCCATAGTCACCATATGAATGGGACCCCGACCCGCATTAACTTCTGAGATCATGGCATGGTTGCGCAAACATGTGGGAATAGGCCTATGGGTTCTATGAGACAGCTCAGGGTCAAGGTATTCCTTGCCCACTATCTTTTGCAGTGAAGGCCACCACTTAGATTCGAACTCTTCACCCAAACCGTTTTGGGTGTAGGTCTTGAGGTGCAAAAAGTAAGCTCCCACAGGTCCAAAGCCATCCTTAAAACGCGCCAGGACAATACGGTTTTCCATTTGCGTCATCTTGGCGCCAGCTTCGATCATCAATCCATAAGCTGAGCCGGAGGACCAAGGCGCATACCAGGTCCGACCCATGCCTTCGCCAGTCGAGCGTGGTTTAAAGATGTTTGACGCACCACCTGCACCACAAATTACTGTTTTGGATTTGAAAACGTGAAAGTCTCCAGTCCGCACGTTAAATCCCACCGCTCCAGCGATGCGATTTTCCTTAACTTCATCCATTAGCAAATGGGTCAGGCAGACACGGTTGTATACCTTATCCGCGTTCTTTTTTGCTGCCTCTGCCACAATCGGCTTATACGACTCACCATGGATCATGATCTGCCAACGACCTTCTCGCAAATAGGAATCTTTCACGGGGTCCTTCATGATGGGCAGGCCCCACTCTTCAAACTGGTGCACAGCAGAGTCAACGTGCCGAGCCATGTCAAATAAGAGGTCTTCTCGAACTAACCCCATTAAATCAATGCGAGCATATTGCACGTGATCTTCTGGGTTGTTCTCACCGAAGCGGGTGCCCATGTAACAGTTGATGGCGTAAAGTCCCTGAGCCACGGCACCAGAACGATCAATATTGGCCTTTTCAGCGATAATGATTTTCTTATCCTGACCCCAGAATCTGGCTTCAAATGCTGCTCCAGTGCCTCCTAGACCAGCACCAGCGACCAAGACATCGATGTTATCTTCTACGATTGTTTTGTAACCCATCAGTAATAAACTCCCTGTTTCAACGTCAGACCATTCGACTCCAAGGTGTGGATTCCTCCATCGTCAAAGCGGATATATTTTGGTTCATTAAATAAATATTGACTATCACGCTGCTCTTGAGTGGGCCCCTCAACTTGTTTGAGGTTTGGAGTGCAAGAACCCCAAGGTTTGGTGGTAATTGGAGACAGGAAGCTTTTTTCCCTACCGTCTCTATACTTTACTCTCCAACCAATCGTGCCTTTGTCCTCATCGCGATCTACTCGAACGCTATGTCCAAGCGGTGAAAAGTCTGCATATCCTCGAACGTCAATGGCATTTTGAGGACATGCTTTGACACAAGAAAAGCATTCCCAGCAATGGGTGGGTTCGATATTATAAGCGCGACGGTTGACTTTATCGATGTGCATAATGTCCGACGGACAGATATCTACGCAATGACCACAACCATCACATCGGGTCATGTAAACAAAAGTTGGCATGTTTTTTTCCTCTCACAGAATATTTTAAATTTTTATTAGAGAATCTTCGTTTTAAACCCTAGTAATGACTGGGTTTTTCTCGTTTTATACCTAAACCCATAGACAATGGTGCATCTTTGAGCAACTCCATAGAGTGGCTATCTCGGACCGCCGGATTAGTGCGATCAGCAGGCTCTGGTAGGTTGTTGCGAGAACCACTAGCCTCCGACATTTTCTTCTCTAAAGCCGCTGCTGGCTTAAAGAACATATGTGAAAACTTAGACCAAGGCACTGATGCAAAAAGAATCGTCGTCGCAAAGATGTATAAGATGAGGGTTAAAACTGACCATAGGGCAGAAGCACCACCATTGAATTGGGTGTAGGCCCAAACGAGCGCTAATGTTGTACTTAAGGTGAGTGATACAACGAACAAGTCTGCCCGCATCAACCGAAATGGCGAATGCCCCTCCGCAGAAACGTCAACCCGGATAAAGAACCAGAACCAGTAGCCTCCAGCACACACCATAAAGGCGCCTAAGTACCAAAGATTGGCTACAATGGCCGGCGTAGCTACGTCCTGATAAGCAAATACCATCATGGCAGTTGTCACCGTGTAAGCAATGAACCCATACATGGTGAGTATGTGGGCGAGTTGGCGGCGAGTGCTGCAGTCACCCAATTCGGCGGACGTTAACCCATCAATGGCTGTTTTAACCGCCACAGAGGCCTTTTCTGCACCGCTGACTTGACGTTTTGCATTAGCCTTAGATTTTTGCCAGTTGTTAAAGAAGTACTGAGCGCTTCTTTTGTGGACGATATCGAAAAGCGTTCCACCAGCTACCAGCAGCGCCATTAAGATAACGTAGGTTTCCATAATAGTGGGGTCTATCATAGCCGATAACTCGGCAAAGGGATTGGTGTTCAACATTTAACTGCCTCTCTTATTTTTGTTCATCTAAATATGTATCATCAACCTTTAGGTTTGTATAAGATGTAATTTTTATGACTTGTTAGGCCTGCCCTATCACCTACAAATGACATGAAGTCATTGAATTGTATAACTATTCATGATTTAGGTCTAAGCTTATAATTTAATGGGAATAATTAACTTGGACTTCATCTAAATAGACTCTAACGCTAATCTAAAAAAACTCTCATTCACGCTTGGAAAAAGATAATTGATCACACCGATAAATCACGCAAAATCTTCAAATTTAAAGTAATTAACCAACCACATAAAAGGCAACAGAAGCAAGACTTTCGAATGGTTTATTGTTAAGCCAATTTTATTAAAATCAAGCCAGCACAGATCAAACCCACTGCAAACCAACGCAAATGGCTTAATTGTTCTTTAAATATGTATGTGCTTAGTAAAGCGCCAAAAAGGACTGATGTCTCGCGGAGCGCCGCAACCATTGCGACCGGGACTTGGGTCATGGCCCATAAACAGATCCAAAATGCGGCCATAGACATGGCACCACCACCAACGGCAACAAACCAATAACGGGTTAAACTGGAGATGAAAACCTGTGGATTATAGCGGTATGCCCAGATCGAGGTAATCACCCCATCCAACAAAAAAAGCCACACTACGAAACTATGCAGACCCCCAATTTGCCTCACCACATAGCCATCGACCGTGGTGTAGCTAGCAATCCATAGTCCGGTTACTAATGCATAATAGAAGCCCGCTCCTAGGGGCCTACCCCGTTTAAAACGAGACAATGCAGCGACACCACTGGTGATTAACAGCACGGATAAAATCTGTGACTGACTAAGTTCGGCACCTAACACCATGACGCTAAAGAGTAAAACCCAGACTGGACCACTGCCTCTGGCAATTGGATACACTTGGCCAAAGTCACCTTGAGCATAGGCTTTGACTAAGCATACTTTGTAACCAAAATGCAGCACTAGTGTGAACAGTAGCCAAGGCCACATTTGCGCTGATGGCAAGGCCACAAAAGGCATAATGACGAAGGCAACAATGCCTGTGCACGCCATAATTAAACCGATGGCGATAATGGGTTCAGTATTAATTTTTACCAACGCATTCCAACCAGCATGCAAGCCTGCGGCCAAAAGCACTGCAAGAAACACCTCTATGGGCATAACACTGAAACCTTTACTATTTTTCGCTCAAATAATGGGCATAAACGACAGCTAACGCCGCTGAAGCTAACCGGGCTGCTGGTGGGTCAGCTCTTGAAGTCAATATTACAGGAACCTTGGCACCCATTAGTACACCCGCTGCAGTGGCTCCGTTAAAGTACACGAGTTGCTTAAATATAGCATTGCCTGTTTCTATATTAGGCACTAATAAAACATCTGCGTGACCTGCTACCGAGTGCGTAATTCCTTTAATTTTAGCCGCTTCTGGGGACATGGCGCCATCAAACGCTAAGGGGCCAAAAACATCAGCTGCCTGATGGTCCTGGTCTGACATAGCCGCTAAGAGTTCCTTAGCCGCCATGCTTGAAGGCATTGCCTGTGTGACTACCTCTGTCGCAGACAATAAGGCGACTTTTGGCTTGAGATTACCCACAGCGTGCATTACATCGGTAGCACCCCGTAAAATACTGAGCTGGGTTTTAGTATCAGGGGACACATTAACCACAGCATCAGTTATACACAATACCCGATCACTATCCGGCACAGACATATGAAATAAGTGACTTAGGCGCTCCCCTGTCCTTAAACCATGTTCTTTATTAAGCAGAGCTCGAATCAATACATCCGTGTGTAAATGACCTTTCATCAACAATTTTGCCATACCTTGATGCACACACTGCACTGCCTTGGCTGCTGAATCCTCTTCACTCTCACTGGCAATCAGCTCAAACTGATCAATATTCCATTCAATCGCTTGAGCTGCTTTTTGAATCGCGGCAATATTTCCCACGAGGATGGGCACAATAATACTGGCTTCAAACGCTAATTTGGCACTCTCTAAAGCAAGTTCAGAACCTGCATTAACAACCGCAGTAGCCATAGCTGGTAGCGCTTGGGCTTGATTCAAAAGCGGCTGTGGGCAAACCGGTGTTAATTGACTAAGCATAGGGGTGTTCTCCAGTTAGACTACTTTAACGCGGCGAGGCCAGCTTAGGCGTGGCATGAGTTGTGACATCAACATGCCTGCTAAAATTAACCCACAACCCAATAATCCCTGCACGGGTAACACCTCGTTGAGTAATAAAAAACCACCAATGACGGCAAATACGCCCTCTGAACTTAAAATAATGGCCGCGTGAGACGGGTGCGCATGCTGCTGGGCAATGGTTTGTAACGTATAGGCAATACCCGTTGACATCACTCCAGCAAAAAGTAGTGGCACTGCGGTAGACGTTACCATGCCCCAAGTGAGTTGTTCGGAATATAAAGCCAATATCATAGCCAGCAGACCTGCAACAAAAAACTGTACTAAAGATAGCTTCACAGTATCCATGCGTGAGGCAAGATAGCCGATCATCAGCACATGACCAGCGAATGCCACTGCACATATAAGTTGTAACGTGTCTCCTTTACTCAAAGTAAAGTCTTCATTGATACTCAAAAGATACAAACCCCATAGGGCAATTAAAGCTCCAAGCCATGTCCCTAAGCCCGTTTTCATGCGAAAAAAGAGACCAATTAATGGCACAAAAAAGATATACATACCGGTGATAAAACCAGCCTTACCTGCCGTGGTGTATTGCAAACCCACTTGCTGAAAGGTGGCTCCTATAAATAGTAAAAAACCCGCAACAGCGCCACCCATAAGCAAGGTTTTAACCGAGGATTTGGGACTCTCAGTTGCGCTTTTAGCTTGAAACCTGTCCATCCATATCACCACAGGCGTTAGCGCAACGACACCAATAAAAAAACGTAAGCTGTTAAACCAATGGGGGCCCATCGTTTCCATACCTACACGCTGGGCTACAAAAGCAAAACCCCATATGGAAGCCGCAAGTAGCATCATTAAATTCGCCTGCATGGCTTTATTGGGCATGTACAATATCCTTTTTTGTATGTTGGAGTGAAGTTTTAATGGGCACGCCGCTATGAAAGCGGAACATGGGATCTTCTGCGCTGATCAGTTCGACTTCTAAGTCACGTACCATATCAATCCTTTGGGTGTAATCATCAAGTCCTGCAGCATCGACTTCCAAAGCCACATTTTTGGCTAAACTCAAGTAGTCTTGATAATGTCTTGCTTCAGATTTTAGCAAAGAGGCATAAAATTTGGCCAAAGTCTCATCCAAATGGGGTATGAGTAATTCAAATCGCTCACAGGATCGGGCTTCGATAAAGGCGCCAATAATAAGCGTATCCATTAATTTAGCAGGCTCATGAGTTCGAACCAATTGTCTTAATCCTCCCACATAACGACACGCGTCAAGATGATCATAGACAATGCCGCGCTCACGCATGATACGGCACACTTGTTCAAAGTGAATTAACTCTTCTTTAGCCAGGCGTGACATCTTAGTCAACAAATTTGCTCGAGTGGGATGCCGAAACATCAATTGCATGGCAGTCGATGCGGCCTTTTTTTCACAATGAGCATGATCTATGAGCAAAATATCTTGTTCTTGTATGGCCTTGTCCACCCAAGCTTGGGGAGTACTGCATCCTAAAAACTGCTTTAGTTCCGATAGTGGCACAAACTTAACCCAAGGCTAATTAATCAAAAGAAACGCATTGTACCCACCCAGACAGACAGCGTCTAGGATTACCCGCCTACCCACAATTTATGAAAAATAAAAGCCATTAAATACACTGTATCTATAGAAATTATTACCAATATAATCAATAACTTATTGATTAAAATTAAATCAACACATTACCCCTTAAACTGGAAATAATGGAGCCATTATGCTACCCTGCTAGCTTAATTTGTAGTTCCATTGACCATCGCTGAACCTGAAACACTAGGTCCAGCGAATTTAGAGGCTGTACCATGTTAGAAGCTTACCGTACCCATGTTGCCGAACGCGCAAAACTAGGCATTCCCCCAGAGCCCCTCAATGCAGAACAAACTGCTACCTTGGTGGAACTGCTGAAAAGCCCTCCTATTGGTGAAGAAGCCACGTTAGTTGACTTATTGCGCAATCGCGTGCCCGCTGGTGTCGATCAAGCTGCTTATGTAAAGGCCAGTTTTTTGTCAGCTATTACGAAAGGTGAAGTAACCTCTGGTTTGGTCAGTCCAGTTGAAGCGACGGAAATTTTGGGTACCATGCTGGGTGGCTACAACATAGAAGCCTTGATTGCTTGTTTGGATAATGAGGCCTTGGCACCGACTGCCGTTGTTGCCCTTTCCCACACTCTCTTGATGTTTGATGCATTTTATGACGTTGATGAAAAAGCCAAAGCCGGTAACAGCTATGCTAAGCAGATCATGCACTCATGGGCAGAGGGTGAATGGTTTACTTCTCGTGAACAACTGGCAGAAAAGATCACGTTAACAGTCTTTAAAGTGACTGGTGAAACGAATACTGACGACTTGTCCCCTGCACCCGACGCATTCACACGGCCAGACATACCTTTGCATGCCAATGCCATGTTTAAGATGCAACGTGATGGCATTGAGCCTGATGATCAGGGCACCACAGGCCCTCTTAAACAGATTGCAGCGATCAAAGCGAAAGGCTTCCCAGTGGCCTATGTGGGGGACGTAGTTGGCACAGGGTCATCACGCAAGTCTGCGACCAACTCCGTACTTTGGTTTTTCGGTGATGATATTCCAGCCGTACCTAATAAACGAGCCGGTGGTTTTTGTTTTGGCGCCAAAATTGCTCCCATCTTTTTTAATACCATGGAAGATGCAGGCGCCCTGCCCATAGAAATGGACGTTTCTAGCATGCATATGGGTGATGTCATCGATGTATATCCCTATGAGGGCGTGGTTCGTCATCACGATACAGGCCAAGAGCTGAGCCACTTTGAACTCAAGACCAATATCATCTTAGATGAAGTAAGAGCGGGTGGGCGCATTCCGCTTATTATTGGCCGTGGCCTCACAGAGCGTGCTCGCGCGGCTTTAGGCATGGCTCCAACAGATGTGTTCCAAACTCCCAAGCCAGCGGTAGAGTCTAACAAAGGCTACACCTTGGCACAAAAAATGGTGGGTAAGGCCTGTGGTACTCAGGGCATTCGCCCAGGTACTTATTGTGAGCCAAAAATGACGACTGTAGGATCACAGGACACGACTGGCCCCATGACCCGTGATGAATTGAAAGACCTCGCATGTTTAGGTTTCTCAGCAGATTTAACCATGCAATCATTTTGTCATACAGCGGCTTACCCAAAGCCAGTTGACGTCCAAACTCAACACACTCTACCTGACTTCATTATGAACCGAGGTGGTGTGTCGCTGCGTCCTGGCGATGGCATCATCCATTCGTGGCTTAACCGCATGCTATTACCCGATACTGTGGGAACTGGTGGTGATTCGCATACCCGTTTCCCGCTTGGCATATCGTTCCCAGCTGGATCAGGTTTAGTCGCTTTTGCCGCAGCCACTGGCGTCATGCCCTTAGATATGCCTGAATCAGTATTGGTGCGCTTTACCGGTGAGCGCAACCCAGGCATTACCTTGCGTGACTTAGTTCATGCCATTCCTTATTACGCCATTCAACAAGGCCTATTGACGGTAGAAAAAGCAGGTAAAATTAATGCCTTTTCTGGTAAAATTCTTGAAATAGAAGGCTTAGAAGACCTCACAGTAGAGCAAGCCTTTGAATTATCAGATGCTTCTGCTGAGCGCTCAGCAGCGGGATGTAGCATTACTCTTAATGAAGAGTCTGTAGCAGAATACCTCCGTTCTAACGTAGTCATGCTCAAATGGATGATTAGTGAAGGATACGGGGACAAGCGCACCATTGCTCGGCGCATTCTGGCCATGGAAGCCTGGTTGGCTGAGCCAAAACTGATGCGCGCAGATGCTGATGCAGAGTATGCTGAAGTGCTTGAAATTGATGTTTCAAATATTACTGAACCCATTTTATGTGCGCCTAATGATCCAGACGATGCGCGGATCTTATCTTCAGTGGCTGGACAAAAAATTGATGAAGTCTTTATTGGTTCTTGCATGACCAATATTGGTCACTTCCGTGCCGCTGGAAAGTTACTAGATGCTGCGACAGGCTCTCTGCCTACGCGTTTATGGATTGCACCACCGACTAAAATGGATGCCGCCAAGTTAACTGAAGAAGGTTATTACAACATCTTTGGTAAGGCGGGCGCCCGTATTGAAATGCCAGGATGCTCTTTGTGTATGGGCAACCAAGCTCGAGTTGCAGACGATTCAACAGTTGTTTCTACCTCGACTCGCAACTTCCCTAACCGTTTAGGAGCGGGTGCAAATGTATTTTTAGCATCGGCAGAATTAGCTGCGGTGGCAGGCATTAATGGTAAATTACCGACGCCTAGTGAGTATTTTGAATACACCAACAAGCTAGACACCATGGCAGCAGAGGTCTACCGTTATCTAAATTTTGATCAATTATCTGATTATACGTCAGCCGCCGAAAAAGTAATTCCAATGGTAGAAATAGCCTAACAAAACAAAGGTTTTGATTTAACAAAAGCCCTTGTTTTTGATGAAAATAAGGGCTTTTTTATTATATTTAATAGCCACTTTTACATATTTTAAGCTAGACTAATGGCAGTTCATCTATTCTGGATTGATATATGAAGGTGTTGTTAGTTGAAGATTCTCTTGCTTCCTCGCAAGTGACCCAAAAGTATGTTGAAAGTGCGGGCCACAGTGTGATTACCGCGCGAGACGGTAATGAGGGTATAGAAAAGTTCTTGACGCATAACCCAGACCTAGTTTTGATGGACGTCAACATGCCTAATATGGACGGTTACCAATGTGCTCAGCATATCCGAGAAAACTGCCAACAGGGCAACTTGTGGATACCCATTATCTTTTTGAGTGCGGACATTACTGAAGACGCGATTGTCAAAGGTATCGATGCCGGCGGAGATGATTATTTGCCCAAGCCGATTACCCAACGGGTGTTAAGTGCTAAATTGCGGGCTATGGCGCGTATTGCTGACATGCGCAAGGAATTAGAAGCCGCCAGCGCAGACCTCAGAAGACTTTCATCAATCGATGGCTTAACCCAACTGTATAATCGACGTCACTTTGATGAAGCATTGGAACTTGAATGGTCTCGATCCAGCAGAACTAAAGAACCTCTATCATTAATATTGTGTGATATTGATCACTTCAAAGCCTTTAATGATAATTATGGTCATGTGGCTGGTGATGATGCCTTAGTGAGGACTGGTAAAACCATTATGGGTACCCTGCAACGGCCCAGTGATTTGCCTGCACGATACGGGGGGGAAGAATTTGCCGTTATTTTACCCAGCACTCCAGCCGTGGGTGCAATGGTGGTTGCAGAGCAATTACGCATCGCTATGGATACCATCGCTATTCCACATGCCTTTTCCGACGCCGCCCAGATCGTGACTATGAGTATTGGCGTCTCAACCTATTATCCACAGCATTCTAAAGCAGGCCATAAAGAGTTATTAGATGCCGCTGATCGAGGTTTATATCGTGCTAAAAATAAAGGCCGAAACCGCATCGAACTTCAGCCTTTGTCTTCAGAAGCGTCAAGAGCCTCATAGCCCTTGCATCGCTTGAGCTAAATCTTGTTGAATATCTTGGTAGTCCTCTAGCCCCACAGATACTCGAATGAGGTTGTCCTTTATACCCGCCAAGGCTCTTGCGTCAGGAGTCATGCGACTATGGGTGGTAGTTTCAGGATGGGTAATGGTTGATTTTGCATCACCAAAGTTACCAGTGATCGAAAATAGCTTGGTTTGGTCAATCAAACGCCAAGCAGAAGCCCTGTCGCCCTGCACTTCAAAAGACACTACCGCGCCAAATAATCGTTGCTGCTGCTTTGCCAGTTGATGTTGCGGGTGGTCTTCTAATCCGGTGTAATAAACCCGTTCCACCTGCGGTTGTTGCTGCAGCCAATGAGCTAATTTTGAGGCACTGGAGCAATGCGCTTGCATGCGTAATGACAAAGTTTCTAAACCATTAATAAAAACCCATGCATTAAATGGGCTCATAGCAGTGCCTACGGTACGTAAAATACTAAACACAGGTTCCATGTGCGCATCACTGCCGATGGCGACGCCGCCCACACAGCGACCTTGGCCATCAATGTATTTTGTTGCGGAGTGCATGACAATATCTGCACCGAGAGCCAGTGGGTTTTGCAAAATAGGGGTACAAAAACAATTATCAACGATTAATAGCGCCTGATGACCGTGTGCTAATTTTGCTAAAGCAGCAATATCTCCCAATTCTGCCAACGGGTTCGATGGTGATTCCAAGAACAAGGCTTTCGTATTAGGCTGTATCGCGTCATTCCATGCTTGGTTATCCGCAGGGTTAACGTAGGTCGTGGTGATGCCCATGTTGGCCAGGACATTATCAAATAAACCAATGATAGAGCCAAAAATACTATACGAGGAAACCAGATGATCACCTTGCTTAAGGTGACCTAAAAAAATACTGGTCAGAGCTGCCATACCAGAACTGGCCGCTACCGCCCTTTCTCCACCTTCCATCTTGGCCATACGCTGCTCAAAAGTACGCACAGTTGGATTAGTGAAACGAGAATAAATATTACCCTCAGTCGCCCCACTAAAACACTCAAATGCTTCCTCTGCACTGCCATAAATGAAACTCGACGTGGCATAGATGGCATCATTATGCTCTTGCTCTGCACCCGACACGGTGCCCGAGCGAATGGCTTGCGTACTCAAGCCGGCAGTGCGCAAATAATCTTCCTGGCGCTGCTTTCTTTGCTCAAGGGTTTGTTTTTTTGTGTTCATGTCACAGCTTGCTTTGCATATTAGTCGCCAAAGAAACATCGTCGTCTATGACGTTTATTGTTTTCATCGTATCATCATTTCTGAGTGCTTCCAAACCAGCTAAATAAACGTCATCGACATCACCTGTGACATAGTTACCATCAAATACGGAGCAGTCAAAACTTGCAATATCACTACCACCCCCTTGAGTTGAACGAATCAGATCTTCTAGATCTTGGTAGATCATACGATCAGCACCGATCATATCTCCTACTTCAGCATCAGTGCGGCCATGGGCAACTAATTCGTCTACAGAAGGCATGTCAATACCATAGACGTTGGGAAACCGAACCGCCGGCGCAGCAGAAGCAAAATAAACTTTCTTGGCACCCATTTCTCGGGCCATTTCGATAATTAAAGTAGAGGTTGTGCCCCGCACAATCGAGTCATCCACCAGCAACACATTTTTGCCACGAAACTCAAGTTCAATTGGGTTCAGTTTTTGGCGCACCGATTTTTGCCGTTGAGTTTGCCCAGGCATGATAAATGTGCGGCCGATATAACGATTTTTAATATAGCCTTCACGTAACTTCACTCCCAATTTATTCGCAAGTTCCACAGCAGAAGTGCGACTGGTATCAGGAATAGGGATAACGACGTCGATATCATGATCTGGCCAATCTCGAAGAATTTGATCAGCTAGGTATTCACCCATTTTCAAACGGGCCTTGTAAACAGAAATACCATCCATGACAGAATCTGGACGAGCTAAATAAACATATTCGAATAAGCAAGGGGACAAGACCGGTGTTTCAGCACACTGGCGGGTGAATACCTCTCCTGCTTCAGTGATATATATACACTCACCAGGAGCAAGGTCGCGCACCATGGTGTAGCCAGCAGAATCTAGAGCCACACTTTCTGACGCCACCATATACTCAGTACCCTGTGCTGATTCTCGCTTACCATAGCATAAGGGCCGAATACCAAATGGATCACGCATACCCATAATGCCAATACCAGTGATCATCGCAATCACGGCATAGCCACCCAAACAACGTCGATGTAGCTGACGCACAGCGTAAAAAATATCCTCTTCACTGGGCACTAATTGACCTAAACGTTGAAGCTCATGAGCAAAGACGTTAAGCAGTACCTCCGAATCTGAATTAGTATTAATATGGCGTAGATCAGATTTAAAAATACTTTTTGAAAGTTCCACGGTATTAGTTAAATTGCCATTGTGCGCTAAGGCAATACCATAAGGTGAGTTTACATAGAAAGGCTGGGCCTCGGCAGCACTGGCGCTACCAGCGGTGGGATAACGCACATGGCCAATGCCCATATTCCCCACTAAACGGCGCATATGGCGAGTGCGAAACACATCCCTTACTAAGCCATTATCCTTGCGTAAAAAAAAGCGTCCATCATGGCAAGTGACTATTCCTGCTGCGTCTTGGCCACGGTGTTGCAAAAAAGTCAGGGCGTCATAGATTTCCTGATTAACATAAGATTTGGCTACAATACCAACGATACCACACATGCGTACACCCTCATTACAACGCTGCTAAAGCGTTGGTTGCAACATATCCAATAGACCAGAAGCACTAGTAGACATTTTATAGGACCACTCATCGACTAAGACGAAGTGAGGAATAATTAAAGAACTTTGCCACCATTGATCATTACTGACAGGCGTTAATGACAACAAAGACACCAAGACAATAACTAACAAACCACCGCGTACAATACCAAATACCATACCAAACAAACGGTCAGTGCTAGTTAAGCCAGTCGCCGAAACTAAACGAGAAAAAACATTATTAATTAAGGCACCAACCACTAAAGTGATGGCAAACAAAATGACAAAAGCAGCAATCACACGAAACTGAGGCTGATCAATCCAATCGATCATAAAATTGCTTAATTTAAAAGAAAATAAACGCGCGACAAAAAAAGCAGCAACCCAACTCGCTAAGGACAATAACTCCTTAACAAAACCACGCAATAATCCAAACACGCTAGAAATAACAATAATAGCAATGAGTATCCAGTCAAAAACGTTGAGGCTTTCCATAAATGACCTTAATTGACTAAGGGGTTAATAAACTTGATAAGATTAACATCTTAGGGCTTTTCAATTTCATACAGAGTGACCATACCCGCCATTTTAAATTTACTTTTTAACTTTTCCTGCAAAACTTCGGCTTTGATTCGCGTTAATTCTGGTCCTACAAGCACCTTAAATAAATCACCATTGGGCACCATATAACCAGCGAAGCCTGCTTTAATCACCTTGTCTCGGAGTCGAGCAGCATTAGCACGATTGCCAAAGTTACCTAACTGCACGACCCAACCTTCAGGCAGACCTTGTCCGTTAAGCACGCCATTGCTGGGGTCAAGTTTAGCTTGCTTTACTGCTTGTTGAGTCTCTTTGGACTTAATTGATGGTTTATCTGTTACAGGAATAGGACTTAATTGAAGAATATCTGAATCGCTCGGGTCAAGTTTTTTGATGCCATTATCAGCCACTGAGGCCGCATCAAGACTTAACTCAGAAGCTTTGGGTATCAATGGTTGCTGCATGGTTTTATATTCTTGCAAACCCGCCCCATCTAACCAAAATGGTAAAATAATCACTGCCAGACTCAACAGTATTAAACTACCTACAATACGATGTTTCACTGTTGCCTCCACTGTTTTTTCCTTTGGTATAATAATCGGTTTAGGACTCAATTAAAGCCAGCACTGCACCGACGGTAACAAATGAGCCAAACACAACAATCCGATCTTGTTCAGATGCCATAGTTACAGCTTGGGTAAAAGCGTGGAGTGGCGTGTCATGTTCAATAACACAGTTAGACGCCACACCATTCGTAGCCAACTGATTAGCAAGTTCCAGACTGGACAAGCCTCGCACACCCTCACTGCTGGCTAGCATCCAATGAGTGAAGCTTGCGCTGAGCACCTTAATAACTTGTTGGTAATCTTTGTCACCCAACATGGCCAAAACAGCAATAGTGTTACCTTCACACACTTCTTTGTCTAGGGTCGCCGCCAAATTTTGGGCGGCTTGTGGGTTGTGAGCCACATCTAAAATCAGTTGTTTGCCTTGCCATTCAAGCCTTTGAAAACGACCTGGCAAGCGTGCTTTGCGCAAACCTAAAACAATATCAGCCGCCTTGATCTCAAAGCTTAAACAACTAATGGCCTGCACCACTGCGGCCATATTCATGGGTGGTAGATTAGTTTCAGGCAGATCAATGCATAAGCCTTGAGTGTTGCTCCATGTATTATTTTCAACTTTAAAATCAACCCCGTTTCGCATGCATTGGGCATTAATTTCCTGAGCATATTGGGCCACCGAAGTGGGGCAATCTAAGGCTCCGACAATGGCAGGTTTATGGGCCCTGTAAATACCCGCCTTCTCCCGTCCAATAAGCTCTACATTATCACCGAGCCAATCTACATGATCAACCGAGATACTGGTCACCACAGCGACATCCGCATCAATCAGATTAACCGCATCCAAGCGGCCACCGAGACCAATTTCTAACACAGCAACATCAATGTCTGCCCGTTGCATGAGGTCAAAGGCTAACAGCGCATTAAACTCAAAGTAAGTCAGCACCGTCGCCACACCCGCTAAATCATAACGAGCTCGATTGACACGCTCAAAGCTAGCACATAAAGCCATGTCATCAACCGGTTCACCTTGCAACTGAATACGCTCATTAAAGCGCACAAAGTGGGGTGAGGTAAGGCTGGCATAGGATAATCCAGCCTCTTCTAGAATCGCAGTTAAAAACGCCACACTAGAGCCCTTGCCGTTAGTACCAGCAACGGTAATGACCTGTTTAGCGATGGGTTCATCTCGAAGTAAGCGTTTTGACACTTGTCGAATACGCTGGAGTCCCATGTCTATTTCATGGCTTGGGTGCTGAAGTTCTAACCAAGTGAGCCAATCATCAGCATGGTCAAAAGAGAGTGTTTGTGACATCAAGGTTAGGCTTCAATTACTGGAGCTGGCTGCTGTGTCATGGCACTCAATAAGCGGCACACAGTGGTGCGCATTTCATGCCTAGGTACGATCATATCAATCGCTCCATGGTCCAGTAAAAACTCACTCTTTTGAAAGCCTTCTGGCAAGGTTTCACGCACAGTTTGTTCAATAACCCGCGGACCAGCAAAACCCATGCGTGCGCCAGGTTCGGCAATGTTTACATCCCCTAACATCGCTAAACTCGCTGATACACCACCATAAACTGGGTCTGTCAGTACCGAGACATAGGGAATGCCCTGTTGTTTAAGCTTTTCTAAAGCAGCACTGGTTTTTGCCATTTGAAAAAGAGAGGTTAAAGCCTCTTGCATGCGCGCCCCTCCAGAGGCAGAGAAACACACCAAAGGTATGCCTTGCTCCATACTCACATTAGCTGCTCGAACAAAACGTTCACCTACGACCGCGCCCATAGACCCACCTAAAAAGTTAAATTCAAAGGCCACGGCCACCACATCTAACCCTCCTAACTTACCTTTCATTGCCACCAGTGCATCTTTTTCTTCAGTGGCTTTTTGGGCAGCAGTTAAGCGATCTTTGTACTTTTTTACGTCTTTAAACTTAAGTTTATCAACAGGCTCTGTTTCTGCTGCTATTTCGGCTCCAGAATGAGCATCTAAAAACATAGTCAATCGATTGCGAGCCGTGACTCGCATGTGATGTTCACATTTTGTGCACACCTCTAAATTTTTTTCTAATTCTGGTTTATACAAAGCCGCTGCGCACTTGGGACACTTTTTCCATACGCCTTCTGGAATATTACTCTGTCGATCTTTATTACCTAGGTTGGTCAAAATACCCGCAGGTACAATTTTATCTAACCAGCTACTCATAACTTCCCCCGTCGTGACCTTAAATCACGGCATCAAAATAATTTAGTGATTGAGCCATTAAAAGTATGGCTTGACACCTTGTTAATGACTTTGACTCTAGTCACTCAGGTGTCTCTTACTTTGTTATGATCTGGTGAAGACGCAGATACATCAGACCAGTAGGGCTTTGCTTGGCCCATAAAAGCCGCAATTTTAGCACGATCTTTCACCCCTTTGTGGCTTTCAACACCACCACTCACATCAATCGCCCAAGGTTTAACTTGTTGTATTGCTTGCCTTACATTACCCACATGGATACCTCCCGCCAACACGACATCGGCAGCAATGTCGTTCGGAATACGGTGCCAATCAAATTGATCACCTGTTCCACCTGGCACACCCGTCTTATAGGCATCAAGTAACAAACCCTGAGCACCGCCATAGTATTCACGCTGTTGATGTAAGTTAATCTTGTCACGCATTCTCACAGCTTTAATCCAAGGTAGCTGAAATTGCTCACAAAATTGCGCTGATTCTTGGCCGTGAAATTGTAATAAAGAGAGAGGGACTTGGGAAAGGATTTCATCGATGTCTGCTGCAGTCGCATCCACAAATAAGCCGACACTGGACACGAAAGGAGGCAAGGCCCTTGCAATCTCTGCCGCCGTATCGATGTCTACAGACCTAGGGCTGGGCCCATAAAACACCAAGCCTATGGCATCCGCTCCAGCTTGGGCAGCGAAAACTGCATCATCTGCGTGGCGCAGGCCACATATTTTTACGCGAGATTGAGTCAAAGTGAGTCGCTGTTATTATTCAGTAAGGTGCCAAGGTATGAACGTCAATGTTAGCAGATAAATCAACCCGAGGGATTACTATTTGAGTTTATTAAGACACTCTTTCAAACATTCATCCACGGCGCCAAAAAATGTGGCCCCAAGGGCCCCTTTGGTAAGCCAAAACTTGTATCGTATTCAGCATCTACAAAGTATAAACCATAAGGTGGTGCAGTGGCAGCATTGACCTTTCGATTTTTCGCCATTAAAACTTCTAAGGCCCACTCGGGCGCTGCTTCACCCGTACCAACTTTCATCAGCAACCCAGCCAAGTTTCGAATCATATGTTGTAAAAAAGCATTAGCACGAACGTCTAAAACAATGTAATTCCCAGCAGCAACAACATTAAGATGGTGAATGGTGCGAATGGGGTTATTGGCCTGACAGGCAGACGCTCGAAAGGAGCTAAAATCGTGGGTTCCAAGCAAGTAGTCAGCAGCTGTTTGCATTTGGTTCACGTCTAAAGCCCGATAGTTCCAGCTGACTTCTTTGTCCATCAAAGCTGGCCGCATAGGATGGTTATAAATCACGTAGCGGTACCTGCGGGCTGAAGCACCAAAGCGTGCATGAAACTTTTCGCTCACAGGATGCGCCCACTGGATAGCAACATCATCCGGTAAGTTCATATTGCCACCATGGGTCCATGCTCGCAGAGGTCTTTGTGCCAAAGTATCAAAATGAACCACTTGCGCGCTGGCATGCACTCCCGCATCTGTGCGACCTGCACACATGACTTTAACAGGCTCGTTGGCCACCTTAGTGAGGGCATCTTCAAGCTTTTCTTGTACACTAACATGACCATGGGGCTGGCGTTGCCAGCCATGATAATGACGACCGTTATAAGCCACTCCTAAGGCAATGCGCTGATGCCCATGAGCTAAAAACTCAGATGCATCAGCTTTAAAGGATGTAGTCATATCAATTAGACTTTGTTAATGCTAGATAATAAAGCTTGTGCTTGCGCTTTTTGTTCACGGTTACCTTGCTGCATGATTTCTTGCAAGATCGCCCTGCTTTGTGAAATCTCACCCATATCGCGGTAACTTGAGGCTAAATCTAACTTGGTGTTCATTTCTTCCTCATGGGTCAGGTATTCCAATGGTTCATCCGCTTGGTTCTGCATATGCTTTTGGCCAGTTAACATGGCCTCTATGTCAGTCGACAAATGCAATTGGTCATCTTGAATTTCAGAACTAAACCCTTGCCGCGCTAACTCTGCTTCTTCTCGCTCTTGCTCACGCAATAACTCTTCAATAAAGCTGCGCTCTGGCATGCCCCCTTGCATTTTTTTAGCCCCTGTATGCAAATCAGCTTGTTTAGCACTAGGCGCAGAATCATAGTCAGTCAAAGGCTCAAGGCTCACAGTCTCTGTTTCTGCAATCTCTGGCGTGATTGGTGGTGTCGTTTTATTTTTTCTGCGCCGAATCAACCACCAAACTAAGGTCATGCCAAGCAGTGCAGGTGCCCAGATAAATGCCCATATTTTTGCAACATCAAGCCACGCATAAAACTGGTCATATTGGCTGTTTTCTTCTTCAATTTGTGCCGCCATATCAATCTTTTCTTGTGTTGCTAACAACTCCTGTTTGGCCGTTTCTAGATCTTGCTCTGCCTTGTTTAGATCGGCTTGAGTAGATTCGAACTGCTGATCTAGGCCCAGCATGTTCATTTCTAGCTGAGTTCTCTGGGTATTAAGTTCTTTAATACCTTGCTCTTGCGCAGCCACACCTTGAGCTAAATTCTCATTAGTTGTGGCTAACAATTCCTGTTGGGTGACTGCCGAATTATAATCAGCTTGCAGACTTTTAACTTCTTCTTCCAGTGCCTGGGACTGAGTCGATAAAAGTTTGAGTTTATCCTGCTCAACTTTTAATAAGTCAGTGGTTAAAGGTTGATTAGACGCAGTTTCATTAGCCGTTTTTGGGGTGGCGACTGCAGGCTTTGGTGTTTTCTTAACGGGGGCTGGAATTAAAGCGTCATAAGCCGTTTTTGCTTGTTTAGCATTGAGGGCGTTAACTTCTTCAGGCGTGGGTAAGCGCAGCTGACTATTGACTAACAATTGACGAATATCACCCTCCTTATAAGCCGAAGGATTAGCTTTATAAAGGGCCATTAAGGTTTGCCAAGGACTGATGCCTTGGGGACTATTATTAACTGCAATACGCCATAAAGTTTGCCCTGGCTTAACCACTACTAGAGGTGGAGCAACCACAACTGTGTCTAATTCAGTGGTTTCAGCCTGAGATGCCACTAATTGCGCCACCGCTTCTTCGAGCTTAACCTCAGCTTCTAATGTTTCTGTGGGTGTTGCTTCCTGCTCTGGGGTGGGTTGTATGGGGCTTTCATTAATGGTTATAGGGCTACCAAACGGCGGCAGTGTAACGGCATATTCGGCTAATAACCGGCCACCCAGATAATCGACTTCAAAAATAAGATCAAGCGTTGCTTGCTCCACTGGTTGTTGACCAAATACTTCAATAAAATAACGACCCTCTTCTTTAACAACTTTGACATCGAGCTGCGAGTACCATTGTTGGTAAGGTAAACTGGCCGCCATAAATTGCGCTGGTCCTGCTACCCGAGCGGCCATCGAGTTTGGCAAAACACCTTCTGCCTCTACCAATTCTACCTGTAATTGCAAAGACTGCTGCTGGGTCGAATATAACTGTATTTTTCCTAAGGCAATCGCTTGCACGTTTACGCTTAAAAAAACACTAGTGAAACCAAGCAAATAAATTGCTCGCTTCAAGGTTATGGATATCATGTTTGCGCCTACTCCAGCCGAAAGAACCACCATTGTCGCAGCCTTGGGGCTACAAAAAAAGACGCCTGAGCGCCTTTTTTAAACGTTAACACATTTATGTATCTAACAAAATTCGCAACATCCGGCGCAACGGCTCTGCTGCACCCCACAAAAGTTGATCACCTACGGTAAATGCTGATAAATATTCAGGCCCCATATTGAGCTTACGTAAACGCCCTATAGGCACATCCATAGTTCCTGTCACCCGCGCTGGGGTCAGTTCAGACATGGTCATTTCACGATCATTGGGTATTACTTTAACCCAATCATTGGCCTTGGCAAGCATGTCTTCAATCTCGTCCATAGGCACATTTTGCTTCATTTTTATGGTTAGCGCCTGACTGTGACAGCGCATAGCCCCTACCCGAACGCACAAGCCATCTACTGGAATAATCGTATTAGTGCGACCCAATATTTTGTTAGTTTCGGCTTGAGCCTTCCATTCTTCCCGACTTTGGCCATTATCTAACTGCGAGTCAATCCAAGGAATCAAACTGCCGGCTAAAGGCGCACCAAACTGACTGGCATCATTGTCACCGGCATTAATGGCAGCTGAAACTTTGCGATCAATGTCTAAAATGGCAGACGCTGGATCAGCCAACTCACCTGCCACAGAGTGGTTAATGTAACCCATTTGATTGAGCAGTTCTCGCATATGGCGAGCGCCACCACCTGACGCTGATTGATAGGTCATGGCTGACATCCATTCAATCTGGTCAGCAGCAAATAAACCACCTAAAGCCAACATCATTAAGCTGACAGTGCAGTTGCCACCAATAAAATCGGTTTTACCCTGAGCTAAGGCCTGATCAATCACACTGCGGTTAACTGGATCCAAAATAATCACACTGGCATCTTGCATGCGCAAGCTAGACGCTGCATCGATCCAATAGCCTTTCCAACCAGCCTGACGCAAGGGGGTAAATACACGATCCGTATAGTCGCCACCCTGACATGAAATAATAATATCCATGGTTTTAAGGGTGTCAATGTCGTGGGCATCTTGCAAAACCGGTGTATCAACACCAAAGTCAGGCGCCACTTGGCCAGCCTGAGAGGTGGTAAAGAATATCGGTTCGATGATCTGTAAATCATTTTCTTCTTGCATACGTTGCATCAATACTGACCCAACCATGCCGCGCCAACCTACGAGTCCTACACGCTTCATTTGCTTCAACCCTGTGTATTAAAAATATGTGATAAAAAAGTATGTCAACGATATGGCATAAAGGCTACATCACCAGCCTATATAACAACCTTTGTAAAGTCGGTTATATTAACCCTTAACCAGCGCAGAAACCACGGCATCACCCATGGATTTAGTATCCACTGTTTGGTTACCAAGGGAACTAATGTCCTCTGTGCGCAGGCCTTGATCTAACACCACACTCACAGCAGCTTCAATGGCATCAGCCGCAGCACCTTGGTTTAAAGTATAACGCAGCATCATAGCCGCTGATAAAATAGTAGCCAATGGGTTAGCTTTACCTTGACCCGCAATGTCTGGAGCCGAACCATGGCAGGGTTCATACATGCCTTTGCCTGATTCATCTAAGGACGCCGAGGGCAGCATGCCAATCGAACCCGTAAGCATCGCTGCTGCGTCAGACAATATATCGCCAAACATGTTACCAGTGACCATGACATCAAACTGTTTAGGCGCGCGCACTAACTGCATGGCGGCATTGTCTACATACATATGACTGAGTTCGACATCTGGGTAGTCCTTTGCCATCTCATCCATCACTTCGCGCCACAGCACCGTCACTTCTAATACATTGGCTTTATCGACCGAACACAACCTACCATCGCGAGCTCGAGCTGCTTCAAAAGCCACCTTACCAATGCGCCGAATCTCTGATTCTGCATAAACATAAGTGTTGTAACCTTGGCGTTCACCGTTATCCAATACCCGAATGCCACGCGGTTGGCCAAAATAAATACCCCCAGTGAGCTCACGCACAATGAGAATATCTAAGCCTGATACAATCTCAGGTTTTAAACTCGACGCATCGGCCAACTGTGGGTACAAAATAGCCGGCCGCAGGTTACCGAATAGGTTCAAGTTAGAACGTAAGCCCAATAAACCCTTTTCTGGGCGAATGGCCATATCCAAAGCATCCCACTTAGGCCCGCCCACGGCACCTAATAAAATAGCATCTGCGGCTTTAGCGGCGGTTAAGGTGGCTTCAGGCAGGGGGCCACCTGTAGCATCAATGGCACTGCCACCGACTAATGCACGACTAATGTTAAGACCTAAATCAAATTTATGATCCACTGCATGCAGCACCTTTTCAGCTTCAGCCACAATTTCTGGGCCAATACCGTCACCGGGCAAAACCAATACATTATGTGTCATCTCATTATCTCTTTTGGGTTATCTCTGTGCTGTTTTATAAGGTATAGAAAAGCGCCAGTATTTATTAGACAAACAACCAAGGCGCCTGTTGTTGACGCTTTTGTTCGTAGCGCTTAATCTGACTGGTTTTTTCTAAGGTTAAGCCAATATCGTCCAAACCGTTTAACAAGCAATGGCGCCTGAAACTATCAACACTAAATGCAATGTCGCCTGCGCTACCACCAGTGATCAAACCTGCTTCAAGATCCACCGTTAACTCGAACCCAAGTTGACCTTGTGCATCTTCAAACAATTGATCCATTTGCTCATCCAATAAGGTAATGGGTAAGATGCCATTTTTAAAACAGTTGTTATAAAAAATATCAGCAAAGCTTGGAGCGATGACACATGAAAGGCCAAAATCGAGTAGCGCCCAAGGGGCATGTTCACGGCTTGAGCCACAACCAAAGTTCTGCCTTGCTAAGAGTATCTTAGCGCCTTGGTAGCGTGGATAATTAAGCACAAAGTCATGATTTATGGGCCTTTGGGTAGAATCTTGGTCAGGTTGACCTTCATCAAGATAACGTAACTCATCAAATAAATTGGGGCCAAAACCAGATCGTTTAATCGACTTTAAAAACTGCTTAGGAATGATCATGTCTGTATCGACATTAGCACGATCTAGGGGCACAGCTATACCAGTTAATTGAGTAAATGCTTGCATCTTATAAGGCTCCCTTAAACTCGCGAACGTCAACAAAACGCCCTGCAATGGCGGCTGCAGCAGCCATGGCTGGACTAACCAAATGGGTACGTCCACCAAAGCCTTGGCGACCTTCAAAATTACGATTTGAGGTCGATGCACAATGCTCACCTGAGCCTAATTTATCGGCGTTCATGGCCAAACACATAGAACAGCCCGGTTCACGCCACTCAAGCCCTGCATTAGTAAAAATGGTATGCAAACCCTCAGCTTCGGCTTGCGCCTTCACCAAACCAGAACCTGGCACCACCAAGGCCTGCTTCAACGTTTTGGCCACCTGATGCCCTTCCACTACCGAGGCTGCTGCGCGCAGGTCTTCAATGCGGCTGTTGGTACAAGAACCAATAAATACACGATCTAATTGAATGTCAGTGATGGCCTGACCCGCAGTTAACCCCATATATTTAAGAGCGCGAGTCATACCCGAGGCTTTTACTTCATCTTTTTCTTGCGCAGGGTTAGGTACCCTGGCAAATACAGGCACCACCATTTCTGGGGAGGTACCCCAAGTAACTTGGGGTGCGATACTGGCACCGTCTAGCACCACCACATGATCAAACTCAGCGTCAGTATCAGAGTGTAAGTCTTGCCATGCGCTCACGGCTAAATCCCAGTTCGTGCCTATGGGCGCAAAGGGACGTCCCTTAACATAATCAATGGTGGTTTGATCCACTGCCACCATGCCCACGCGTGCACCTGCCTCAATGGCCATATTACACACCGTCATACGGCCTTCCATGGTCATGTCTTCAAACACTTGGCCACCAAATTCAATGGCATAACCCGTGCCACCAGCGGTGCCAATAACACCAATAATAGCCAACACCACATCTTTAGACGTGACCCCATCGCCGAGTACACCATCTACCCGCACTAACATGTTTTGAGATTTTTTTTGAATCAAACACTGAGTGGCTAACACATGCTCCACTTCTGAAGTTCCAATGCCGTGAGCTAATGCCCCCAAAGCGCCATGAGTAGCGGTATGGGAATCACCACACACAACAGTCATACCAGGCAAAGTAGCGCCCTGCTCTGGGCCCACCACATGCACAATGCCTTGGCGCTCATCCTGCATTTTAAATTCAGTAATACCAAACTCATCACAATTGTCACCCAAGGTCACCACTTGAATCTTAGATACAGGGTCGGTAATACCCTCCACGCCAATGACCCGCTCATCCATAGTGGTCGGTACGTTATGATCTGGGGTGGCTAAGTTAGTGTCAATGCGCCATGGCTTGCGGCCTGCTATACGCAAGCCCTCAAAGGCTTGGGGTGAGGTGACTTCGTGCAATAGGTGTCGATCAATGTAAATCAAACAACTGCCATCGTCTTGTTGGCTAACAAGGTGGGCATCCCATAACTTGTCATAAAGAGTTTTACTGGCCATGTGGTTTCCTGAGCACAGATTAATGTGGGAGCATTATAACCCTAGCCAAAGCATAACTCTAATTCCAATTAATTTATATTTTCATTCCATTTGGTAATT